>OCHC01000003.1_pt1 | contig 458716 bp, 456 predicted proteins | sample 1538641 | NCBI WGS metagenome assembly OCHC01 (sample SAMN04571714, study PRJEB22368) | human gut metagenome | biome: human gut; material: stool | host: Homo sapiens | place: Luxembourg | collected 2012-08-17
TGTGATGAAAATGGTATTGAATTAAGAGTCGTAGACAGATGGTATCCATCATCCAAAATATGTCACTGCTGTGGTGCTATCAAGAAAGATTTGAAACTTTCAGATAGAATATATCGTTGTGATTGTGGCTATGTTGAGGATAGGGATTTCAATGCTGCTCTTAATCTAAGAGATGCTTTAACTTACGAAGTTGCATAATAAACGCAAACGTAAGTATGTACTGCGGGCTATCGCAGGAATTTACGACTGTGGAGTGTACATAGTTGTTTCAACATTGGAACTTGTGAGTAGTGTATTGTTTACAATCGCCAAAGCATACACAATGAAGCAGTAAGAAGTATCCGCAAGGACTTTAATTTCTCGATGTGTTTGAGTATATTTAAACACATTTTGAGTGGCAGATTATTATGTACGAACAGTTAGAAAAAATCATTAAAGAATCTAATAATATAGTATTCTTCGGAGGCGCTGGAGTTTCCACAGAAAGTGGTATTCCGGATTTCAGAAGTAAAGATGGTTTGTATAACCAGCATGATGTCCAGTTTGACAAATATCAGCCAGAATATCTGTTAAGTGCTGACTGTCTTAATAATAAACCAGAGGTGTTCTTCGAATTTTACAGGCAGAAGATGGATACCAGAAATATCGAACCTAATATTACTCATAAGGTGCTTGCTAAAATGGAAGCTGCAGGAAAGCTAAAAGCTGTTGTAACCCAGAATATTGATGGATTGCATCAGAAAGCTGGCAGCAGGAATGTCTATGAAATCCATGGCACGACATTAAAGAACTATTGTTGTGACTGCGGAAGAAAATATCCAGCAGACTATATATTCACTCATAAAGCCCCTGTTCCTGTATGCGAATACTGTAAGGGCATAATCAGACCAGATGTAGTACTCTATGGAGAAAGTTTGCCAGATAAAGCTGTAAATAGTGCTGTTGCAGCTATTCTTAATGCAGACTGCCTTATTATCGGAGGTACATCACTACAGGTATATCCAGCTAATACTTATGTATCATACTTCAGAGGAAAACATCTGGTTGTTATTAATAAGGAAAAGCTGAATATTCAGTTAGATGAATCTGATTTATTTATAGAAAGTACTCTGGGAGCTGTATTCGCAGAAATTGATAAATGGATTTAAAAATTATATTTTATAGAACCTTTTGATGGCGGTGATCTTTAGATTGCTGCCATTATTTTTTCTGTCATATTCCTTGTATCGAAATTATAAAGGAGGAAAATAACATGTCAATTGATGAATTAATCGACAAGACAATTGAAGCGATGCTTGGTGAAGACACTGAAACAATAACCGGTTTTCTGGGCTACAAGCCGGATGATGAGGTATTAAATAATAATCAGCTGTTAGAAGAAGAACTCAGTAACGCAGCAGATCAGATGCCGGAAGATGTCCTGGTAAGCTTTTATGAAAAAACTCAGAAGAAATCAAAAGCAGAAGCGGAAAGAAATTATTGTTTACAGACGATTGAAAAGCTTCTTGTAGAAATGAAGAATTGCAGAACTAATTTAAAATATAAAGATAAAATGGAAAGTATTGTTTCTGTACTTAACACTGCAATAACTGAAATTGAAGAACTAAAATCTGATATTGAATAATTACTAAAAAAGAGATTTGTATGTAAATACGCATTTCATTTGGAATTACAAAGAAAGGAAAAAGAAAAATGAGAAAATGCAATTGGACAGTTAGAGGGATACAGAAGTTTGGTTATTTTCATCAATTTGGAATAAATTGCGCAAGTGACGCTGAAGGATATGGAATTCAATGGACAGAGGCGATTGTTGAAGACGCACAAGGTAATATAGAAATGATTATACCATCCTGCGTACAATTCCTTCCAGATGATTTCACAAATGAAGATTATCACGAACATAAGGAAGCTTTTGGTTTTTAAAACATGTAAATACGTGTTTCATTTGAAAGGAAATAGATATGAGGAATGGAATTTATCACATAAAAGACGATAAAATTTATAAAATGTCATTAGATAAGCCAGAAGAACAGATAGGCACTGTTGCAAGTATTGAAGATAGAAATAATCTTATAGATGGTTTTGCAAACAATCTCATAAACAAAATTGAATTAAAATATTGTAATGGAGATTTAACAAGTCAATATATTGGAATACAAACTTGTGATTGGATTAGAGAAATTGCAGCAACAATGAAAAAATGAAACTAAGAATTCAAGACAAGGAGTGAAAGCAAATGCTTAAAGTTGGCGCTTAATATCCTAAATAATAAACATTATGTACCCGTTAAGTATTTCTTAGCGGGTATTTTTCTGTCATATAAAAAATATCAAATATTTAAAGGAGGATCTAATATGATTCAGATAATGTCAGGAGACACTTTTGTTAAGCAGGATGTAAGAGGATTATTAAAAGGTACGCCATTTGCTGAAAGCAGAATAGCTGAAATATTTAACCTTAATTCTAATAAAGAAGATAAAAAGGCTGAGTATAAGCAGTTTATCAACACTTACATTAAAGGTAATGAGGATGTAATACTTCTCACACGCAGCTTAATTTCAGAAACAGAATTTCCGCCTGATAAGTGGTGTCTGGATTACCAGAAGAATAATCCAGAAAATGCAGGTAAGTCAGTTATTAATGACAGAGAAGTAATCCAGAGAGAAAATAGGATACTGGAAGAAATCGAATTTGTAAGTATAAATGATTATGTCGGCTATGAATACGGAGATGCTTATATATATCCTAATAAAGCCGGAAAAACTGTTCTTGAGGCAATTTATAATGTCACTAAAAAAGAAAAGCCGTTAAATGCATAGAAAGGAAAAATAATGATGGAAAATCACATTGAAAATTATATTAAGGAAATTGAAAAAATTGCAGCTAAATGTACAGGAGGCCAGTCAGATGGATACTCACAGATTTTAAGAATTTGCGATACTATAAAAGAAGAAACTACTAGTACAGTATATACCGTTCAGGAAACATCAGATGCTTTTGAAGAACCATATTATCTGGCTGATGAAGATGGTAATTATTATGTGGATGAATATGGTACAGTGCCTACTTTCATGTCAAAGGAAGAGGGTGAAACATATCTTAAGAAACACTTTTTAACTAAACGGGAGATTATTATTAAAATCTCAGCAGAAAGTAAAGAGGACTGCATTCCGCTACATGAATCAGCACTTCTTGTAGAACAAAATTTAAAATACAGATTCCCTGACAGTAAAATCAAAATTCTCAGTGAAAAAGATAAGACCGAAAAGGATATTTCAGAATATAAAATAATAGATTTCAATGCTTTTATTAATGGAAAAATCTTTTTTATTGTGGAAGATGAGTTCCAACAGCAGATTTTAATGAATAAACTGAAAAAAGCGGGGATTATAAATACAGATCACGAATATAATGCTCCTTGGAAGTATTATAGTATCACAAACGGTATATGCAATTGTTACAACTCTCCTGAAACACTTAGATATTATGAAGGTTCAAGAATGATGATTAAATTGCGTGTATCACCTAATCAGGATATTCGTTAATACAAGCAAAAGTGAACTACTCACCACCTAAAATTACAAAACAGCAGGTTGAAGTTCAATCTGCTGTTTTTTTGTAAAACAAAAAAGACTTCCTTTTACGGAAGCCTTAATCTCTGCACCACGCAGAAGCAAATGCATTTTCAGGCAATGCTCTTATTTGAACTTGCCCTTATTTGAACTCGCATGTAATTTAATATATTATTATAATACATTATCATATCAAATATGTCAAATGTTTTTATTTTTTTGTGTAAAAAAAAGAGCTTAAATATCTGTCATATCTAAAATAGAATTAATGCATAAAAATATAAATAGCTATATTCACAAGAAATTAAGCGAGAATATTCCTACTGTCTCGGTGTGAAAAGCAATCAGTAAAAGGAGAATAAGCTATGGTTAATAAACCGTATTATATAGGTCTAACAGTAGGACCAGAATATGCAGCTTATGCTGTAACAAACGAATCATATAATCTTGAAAAATTTAAAGGTCAGGATATGTGGGGTATATATAGATTCAAGGAGGCGGAAACTTCTGCTGATAGAACAGTTTTTCGTTCTTCAAGAAAGAATAAAAAAAAGGAAAAGAAAAGAATTAACCTTCTGAAAGCATATTTTTATGATGAAATAATGAAGGTGGATAAAAATTTCTTTATCAGACTTGATAACAGCTCCTTTTTCCCGGAAGATAAGGAAAAAGCTCTTAATGGCAGTAGAAATGTTCTTTTTGATGATGAAAATTATAAGGACGCAGATTACTACAATCAGTTTCCTACTATATATCATTTAAGATCATTTCTTGCAAACAGTAAGGAGAAAGCAGATATAAGACTTGTGTACTTAGCTGTTTCCAATATTTTGAAACACAGGGGCAATTTCTATACAAAGAATCTTGAGGATACCAGTAATTCTGTTAAGGATATATACCTGAATATCTGTCAGCTTGCCAGCCAGTCGGATATTCATTTATATGAAAAGGCTGATATAGATAAGCTTATGGAAATTCTGCTTAATTCAGCTATTAATAACAAAACAAAGGCAATTCTGGCAGCACAGACAGTAAAAGCTTTAACGAAACAGGAAACAGCGTTAATTAAACTTATGTGCGGACTTAAGATCAAACTTGTGGATATGTTTCCAGAATTAGCAGACTCTTTAGAAGAATCAGATAAGAAAGCAAGCATATCTTTCTCTGATAACAATTACCTTGAAAATGTGGACAGTATTGAGAAGCTTGCAGGCGAAGATAATTTTGCACTGGTATCTGCAGTTAAGGAACTATATGATGCTGTAATAATACAGAATATTATTCAGGGGCATAAGTTTATCTCAGATGCTAAAATAGCATCTTATGAAAAGCATATGAATGACCTGAAGTTGCTTAAATCTGTATTAAGAAACAATGTAACATCTAAAGAATTTAACAAATTCTTTAGGTCGGAAGAACCTGGTACATATGCTGCTTATGTAAAATCAAACAATTCTGATGGAAAGCGTACAAGAAGAGGTTCGGATAAAGGCAGGACACAGGATGATTTATATTCATCTATAAAGAAGCTGCTTTCTAAAGCAGATGAAAATGATAGTGATGCTGAATATATCCTTGACGAAATCAGTAAGGGAACATTTCTGCCTAAGCAGCGTATTACAGACAACAAACTTATACCTAACCAATTATATGCGACAGAATTAAAAACTATTCTTGATAATGCGGCACAGTATTATGATTTCCTTAATGAAAAGGATGAATCAGGGCTGACTGTTTCAGAAAGGATCTTAAGTGTATTTACATTTACAATGCCATATTTTGTAGGCCCGACATCTGAATATAACAGCAGGGGATGGGCTGTAAGAAAAGAAGCTGGTGCAGTGATGCCATGGAATCTTGAAGAAAAGGTAGATATAAAAGAAAGCGCCAAAAACTTCATTGAAAACATGGTTGGAAAGTGTACATACCTATCAGGAGAGCGTGTACTTCCGAAGGCTTCTCTTTTATATGAAAAATATGCAGTTTTAAATGAAGTAAATAATATCCGTGTAGATGGTGAGAAGCTTCCTGTTGAAGTAAAGCAGGAGATTGTAAATGGAAAGCTTATGGCTGGCAAAAAGCTTACAAAGAAACAGATACATTCATTCCTCGTTAAGAAGGGAATCGCAGATATGGACTCTCTTATTACAGGAATAGATGAAAAACTTAATAATACTATGTCAAGTCATAAATTCTTTACAGAAGTCTTTGATACACTTGATAAAGATACAGAAATAATGGCAGAGGATATTATTCTCTGGAGCACAATATATGGAACATCAAAAACATATGTAAAAGAGCAGATTGAGAATAAATATCCTAGTAAACTTACAGCAGAGCAGATGAAGAAAGTCCTAAATTTTAAGTCGAATGACTGGGGTAGACTGTCAGCAGAGTTTCTTAACATGAGAGGAAGTAATAAAGAAACAGATGAGAGAATCAGTGTCATTGATCTGATGTGGAACGAAAACATCAGTCTCATGGAACTTATCAATGATGAAAGGTATGATTTCATGTCTGTCATTAAAGAGAAATCAAAGAAGGAAGTCAAAAGCATATTTACATTTGAATATGATGACCTTAATGAGCTTTATGCAACTGCAGCACAGAAGAGATCAATATGGGCTGCCGTGAAGATTGTAAGGGAAATTATAAAGATAAAGGGATATGCTCCTGAATCAATCTTCCTTGATACAAGAAAGATGCGTCCAAAGGATAAGAAAGATAGAAAGAGCAGGCTTATTGATTTATACAAAGGACTTAAGGATGTATCTAAGGAATGGAAAGAAACTATGATTAACCGCATAGATGAATGCGATAAAGATGGCTCTTTAAAGAGTAAGAGGGTTTATCTTTACTTCCTGCAGATGGGTAAAGATATATACACATGGGAAGATATTAATTTCAATGTTGTAAAAACAACAGGAGATAACATATATAATATTGATCATATATATCCAAAACACTTTGTTAAGGATGAAAGCCTTGATAATATTGTTCTTACTAACTCAGAATTCAATAAGGAAGAAAAGAAAGATATTTATCCAGTTCCTGATAAAATTTATGAGGCAATGCATGAAAACTGGCTGATATTAAGAAAGAACGGATTTATGAGTGCAGAGAAGCTGGCAAGACTTTCTGACAGACATCCAATGTCAGATGAAAAGAGAGCATCATTTATTGAAAAATCTTATATACAGGCAACCAGCTCAACTAAGATGCTTGCAGAGGTATTTAACAGTATATTTAATAAAGACACAAAGATTATTTATGCAAAAACACAGGAAATTGCAGATTTCAGAAAACAGTATGGTTTTGCAAAAGCTACAATTTATAATGATCATTATCTTGCTAAGGATGCATATCTGAATATTGTAGTCGGAAATGTATGGTATACGAAGTTTACATTATCTCCGATATGGTTCATAGAAAAGGAATACAGGACCGGTAAATCTGAATACAACTTAAACCGTATGTACGATTTTGATGTTGTGAGAAATGACAGGATTGCCTGGATAGCAGAAAGAAATAAGAAAAATATTCCAGGTACAATAGCTATAGTAAATAAGATTATGGCTAGAAATACACCACTTACCGTTACAAAGACAACTGAAGGACATGGCGGACTTACTAATGCAACCATATCAAAAGCTTCTAAAGCAAAGCCGGGTATATACCTTCCTTTAAAGTCGAATATTCGTTACAGTAATGTAACAAAATATGGCGGAAAGACAAGTATAAAAACTGCATATGCATTTCTTGTAGAGCATACAGATAAAAAGAAGGGCAGAGTGAGAACCCTGTATACAATTCCTTTATATCTTGCATTTAATGTAAAAAATAGAGAAGATATAGAAAAGTACTGTATAGAAGAATTGGGGCTTATCGAGCCAAATGTACGCATAAGCAAAATTATGGCCAATTCCGAACTTGAAATTGATGGATACAGCTATCTGCTTGGTGGTAAAAGTGTATCACAGTTTCATGTAGCAAACAATGTCCCAATGATATTTAACCAGGAATGGCAGACATACATTAGTAAGATTGAAAAATATATTAATGCCAAGGTAGTTGACAGGGCAGTAACCGTAGAAAAAAATCTTGAATTATATAATGAAATACTATCTAAACACAAAACTGATATCTTTTTAAAGAAAAAGCTTCCTGTTTATAACATGTTGTTGACTGACAGAGAAAAATTTGAAAAACTGGTATTGGAAGAGCAGATGCAGATACTTTGTCAAATACTCATGCTTACCCGTATGGGAACAAACCTTGCTAATCTGTCTTTATTAGGAGAGGGTTCAAGCATAGGAACTATGAATATAAGCTGTAATATAAGTAATTATAAGTCTGCAGTACTTGTTGAACGCTCAATAACAGGGCTTTATAAAAAGAGGATTGATTTGCTTGAAGTGTAATATAATATTATATATAATATAAATATATAGATGTTTTGTATTCATATTGATTATAAATTACATATCCTTGCAAACGGATAATTTCTAAGACAACCTTTTGAGGTTTGAGAAGTATGTATTTTAATATGGATACAAAACAATATAATGTAAGAAACATAGCAGCTAGTTGTTTGAGAAGTATGTATTTTAATATAGATACAAAACAAATGATTTCAGTATTAAGGCAAAAATATCGTTTGAGAAGTATGTATTTTAATATGGATACAAAACAAAAAAATGGGATAGATTCTCTGAAATTGAGTTTGAGAAGCGTGTAATTTAATATGGATACAAAATTTTAAAATCAATATGTAGTTATTAGTTAGGGTTTGAGAAGCATGTATTTTAATATGGACACAAAACAAAAAAATCATAGAGCCTTAGGTGATGATGGTTTGAGAAGTGTGTAATTTAATATGGATACAAATTTTATTGTAGTTGCATTTTCAGAAGAATTTGAAATATATCATTGTAAAGTATGTGTACCTTAAAAATTGAATATTAAATAATTATTATACAGTAGAACAATGCTTAAACATATGTTCTGCTGATGGTAAAATATAAAGTAATAAGAGCTATTTTAACATTGTAGACATATCATAAATGTATTGGAGGTATTTAATACATGGAACTACATGTTATAGAACGTGGAGGAAGGGAGACAGTTGTTCTACTGGATAATGAGATGAGAATTGTAAAACCAGTATACAACTATCTGAAATTTCAAAAACAAAAAGATAAGAGTTGTTGGATGAAGAATAATTTTTAAGAAAAGAGAACGTAGTAGACAGTATTTTATGTAAAGAAAATAAAAAATGCATATTTTATAATACTTTCAGACATGTGATACAGTCTTCTACTAAAAATAAATAATGATACTAGAAAGAGAAGATAGAACAAAAATTGAATTAAAATTTTAAAAATTTCAAATTTTAATAGTACAAATCCAGTCCCTGTCAGATTAATTTCTGGCAGGGATTTTTCTGTCATATATAAAACAAAAAAAGAAAGAGGTGTTTGTTATGGATAATATGCAGACTATTCACGAACCAGATTATTTTTTTATTACAAAGTCAGGATCACAGTATACAGTCGATACGAAAAACAGAACAATTATGAATGAGAAATTGAGAGAACCACTTAGGTACATATCTGCGAATTATGGTAAATGGCAGAATTCTTTGGAATTCAGATTCGAAAATGATGGATACATTAAACCAACACCGGTAGATAAAGCTTATTTTGTTAAAGATAATAAAATCAAAATGTATAACGAAGGTCAGCTTTGCGATGAGATAATTTATGGAAGAAGAAATATAGATCAGGATGTTAATTATCAGAATCCAGCATATAATCAGAAATTCCCTGTTAAACATGAGCCTAACCTTATTATCAGTACCAGAGACGGCAATCAGTATTATATTGATACCAATAATAAGACATTAACAGGTGGAAAGTTTGGGAATGTCCCAGAACGCTATACTGGAGATGTAGCATTTATGAAAGGTGCTCCAGCATTTTTCCAGTTAGAAAATAGCAGATTATTCGCTACAGAGCCAATCACAGATACAATGTACGCAAGGAAGACTCAGCGAAATGAAGATTATTTATGCATATGATAATTAATAGATTAATTTCAATTATTTTCAGCTGAGACAGTGTTGGTTTAATTTCTTAAAATAATCAGAAAATCATTATTCTTGCAATTCAAATACAGGTTTGTAGATGATTTCTACAGACCTGTATTTTTCTGTCATATATTCTTTATCAAATATTAAAAGGAGGAATTTCAATGGAATTAAACATCGACACAAACTGCATTACTTATTTAAAGTCCCTGCAGTCACTGCCATTGCAGCAGGCAGTTTCACTCTGGGATAACCTAAAAGAGATAAATTATGCAAAACTAAAGTCTATGAAACCAAGTATCTACATAGATATAGACGGTACACTCGCTTATTTCTATAGAAATGGCAGAGGTTTCACTTATGAAGAGATGTTCTTTCCGGGAAATCATTATTTCCGTAATCTTGAGCCGCATATTTATATGATTTATCTCGTGGAGACATTATCTAAGTTCAGAGATGTGTGTATTATCAGCAGTGCTGATTACAAGACAATCCAAGATAAATATGAATGGATTAAAGAATACCTGCCATTCATAAGTGATGATAATATCTTTTTCTGTCCATTAGGGGTTGATAAGACAAAGTTTGTCAAAGGAAATGCTGAAAAATCTATTCTTATTGATGATTATAACTTGAATTTAGAAGCATGGGATAAGAATGGAGGAGTAGCTATAAAGGCTATTAACAGTATAAATACCCCAACTGAAAGATTTGTTCACATTAATGTCAGAGACAAAGAAAAATGGCTTAAAAGCCAAATGGAAAGCAGTGGTGATGAACAGATTGAAAAGCTAAAAACAAAGATAATAGAAATGCAGATAAAAAACTGGATAAAGGCTGATACGGAATTCATCAAACAGGTACTAAATATAAACGAAAGGTGTGATTGATATGAAGTCATATAGAAAGGAAAACGGATTAGAAGTAGAGATAGACTGTACTTATAAATTTTTTGATTTATGGGATGGAAAAGGCGATGGAGAAGAAATTCTCAGGTCATGTGCTGTCTGGGTTGGAAATGATGCAGATGGAATGCCTATTATAGCTAATTTCGAGATAATGGAATATGACCCGGAAACTCCAGAGGAATCAACAATAAAGATAGTGGATATCTGGTGATATAGCTGATGTTGAGACTAATTAATTATATATGGAAAGGAAATTTAAATTATGAAAACAATAACAATAGAAAGCAGTAAATACACAATTAATTATAACCCTGATAAAGTCTGGGAATACCAGATATATCGTTTTGAGGAAAATGTTTCAAATAAATTAAGAACAAATATCTTAGATGATATAGTATTTTATTTGATAGAAAATCTTGAAAAAGGTGTTAAACTTGAAGGAATTAATGTTAAATAATGCTTATATGTTTAATAACTAAAACAGAACTGATAAAGTTTCCTCATTATTCACCAGTATAATTTCATCTGAATATTTTCTGATAACAATATTAATAATTAATCTACATTTAATAGCCGGAAATTTCCGGCTATTTTTTTGTGCCCTGCAGTTAGTTTATTATTTCCTTAAAATCATATCTATTTTTCTGTCATATAGTTTGTAATAAAACAAAAAGGAGACTATAATTAATAAATAGAAGATAAAAGAAAGGAATTTATATGATAGATTTTACAAACATGCCATTTGATTATAAAGGAAGTAATTATGGTGGTTCTGACAGAAAAAGAGGTATTATATATGATGGAAAGAGATATATGGTAAAAGTTTCTGACAGAATAGAAACGGATACTAGAAATTCTTTAAAAGATTCATATTCAAACAGTGTATATTCTGAATATGTATGTTGCCATATACTACAAATTTGTGGTTATGATGCACAGAATACGATACTAGGACAGATGATAATGGACACAAAGAAGCATAAAGATATGATTATGCCAGCTGTAGCCTGTGAAAATTTTATTCCAGAAGGTTATACTCTGATGGAATTCAAGCATATGCAGAATGCTTTATCTGAAAATGCTCCTGGTCGTATTCCTAAAATTACAGAAATATATGAACTATTAGGTAATGAGAATGCAATGTTTTCTAAAGAATTTTCAGAAAAAGCTTTAAAACAATACTGGGAAACATTTATTTTTGATGCTTATTTTGGCAATTTTGATCGCCATGGTAATAACTGGGGATATTTGATATCAGAAATAGGAGAAGCAAAATTAGCACCAATTTATGACTGTGGTTCATGCTTGTATCCTCAAATATCAGATGAAGCAATTCCAGATATATTAAATAATCCAGAAGCTATAAGACAAAGAATAGATGTATTTCCAAAAGCAGCTTTGGAGTTGGAAGATAAAACAAAAGTACAGTACAGAAATTTTATTAACTCCTTGGAAAACAAAGAGTGTACAGAAGCTTTGCTTAAAGTATACCCAATCATCCAATCAAAACAGAAACAAATTAACAATTTTATAGATGGGGTGGAAGGGATATCTGATATACGAAAAGAATTCTATAAAACAATGCTATCAGAAAGAAAAACACTAATTCTTGAAAGTGCATATTATAAAGCTATTGCGTTAGGATATGAGACTGAAATTGAGAACGATACAGACGCGGAATACGATGAGGACAGTTTGGTTTCAGATGATATGCTTGAAAAATATAATAATATACTGCAAGATTCTGTTTCAGAAAAATCTCAATATAACAAAGTAAAAAGTCAATATGATATTGAAAAATAAATAAGTATATTTGGAGGAACCATTATGGCAAATAACAAGTATTTTGATTTTGACCTGCCGCAGCAACTCATAGACCAGATAGAAGAATATAAAAATGACTCTAATCCTTTGAATGCAGATTTGTATCAAGACGAAATAAGAAGTCTTTCAAGACTTCTGGATGATGAATCTCAGGGAGAAGAAGTCATTGAATATTTCTGCAGAAAATGCAGACGACCATAATTTCAGCAGCCGGAAACTTCCGGCTGCTTTTATTTTTTCTGTCATATTTTTTATATCAAGTATTTAATGGAGGAAATTAAAGATGATTTTAGAAAATTGGAGTGAAGAAACGAAGCAAATAGTAAATAATTTTTCGCCAAAAGAAAAAGAAAGACTTAATTCAATTATTGCTATGAATATCATGGTATGCAATATGAATGATGAATCTGCATATTCTTCATGGATTTATTTAGTTCCTGATTGTGCAAATGAAGATGATTTTATTGATTTTGCGCAAAATGATGAAGGAACAGAAGAAAATAAGTTGTTTGACGAAGCTGTTGAATTATTTAAGAATTTATGGGAAAAATACGCAGCTGAAAATAAGGGATTGTATATAGCAGGTAAAACATATTGAAAACGATAGGAGATAATATATGAACACAATCACAGAATGGCTTAACAAGCAGAAAGACTATGGTATGTGCCATCCACCTATGGATGCTCAGTCAGCTCTTTATTTTCTCGCAGAGTATTTGGATATTCCATACACTGACATGCCGGAAACAACAGAACAGACTAATACGTATGTTGTATTAGAAATTCTGAATAAATATAGCAGGAAATTCAGGAAGGAACAAAAATGTAATCACAATTAATATTTAAAACAGAGTCTATATGGCTCTGTTTTTTGTTTTCTGGGTTTTTTCTGTCAATATCAGTAGCAGACGCATTTGATGCAATGACAAGTGACAGAATATACAGAAAGCATCTTGATTCAATTGTAGTCATAAAAATGAAAGGTGCTGGGACCCAGTTTGATCCTGAAATTGCAGAAGCTATGCTTGATCTGATAAAAACAGAAAAAATCAAGTTAAATTATAGCGACCTATTGGGCCAGATTGGTCTTGCTGAGACGCTAAACACTTTATATCCGGATAAGGAATTTTATGATGCAGCTGATTAATATATTTTTTCTGACATATATTGTTTATCAAATAAATAAAAGGAGGACTTGAATATGTTAGAAGTTTCAGGTGAATATAATGTAAAAGTAAGAACGTATCATAAAAACGGAATGGTTAACTACGAGGTTATGTTTAAAACCTTGAAAGAAGCAGATGATTTTTATATGTCTTATATAAAACACAATCCGGCCTGCCCGGTACCTACAATATGGACCAAAGTAAACAGTTCAGAAAATATATGGAGCAGAATAGAAGGATATTAACAGGAGGTATAACAAAATGTTAAAATGTTCACATAAATTTGTGGCGGAAAGAATAGCAGATAGGTATCATCTGCCTTTTGCATATAAAACTGCATTAATATTTGGAGGTATTTTTCCAGACTGCAGACCTTCATGTTTTTTAAAACCTCATACAAGAGAAAACTGGGCAGAAGAAATTGATAATATGGTGCAGCAGCTTAAAACCAACAGAAAACATAATATCAGATACTTCTTAAAAGCCGGCACTGTTCTTCATATGTATGCTGATTTCTTTACATATCCTCACTCAGATATCAATATACATTATTTCAAAAGCGGACATGCAAAATGGGAAAAACAACTGCATAAGAAACTTAAAAACAATTTTAAATTCACTGATGTAAGTCTCATGGAAGCAGGAAAAATTGATTTCAAAGATATCTTCAATATTTATGATATTGATGTTCATAGCATTGAATCAGATTGCAGCTACATATCACTGGCTGTATCAATAATATGTCAGAGACTGGGGATGGAACAGCCGAGAAAGGATAGGTTATCTGAAAGAACTGTAAGAATTATGAAACAGTACACAACAGAAGAACTGGTGAAAATATCCATGATCTCTGCAAAACCGGAAAATTAATAATTGAATAACAATAGCTTAAAACACCACAAAAATTGTGGTGTTTTTTCATGTGTGAAAATTTTGAAATTTTCCTATTTATTTTTTTGCAAATCATAAGAACAGCTGCTTTTTACAGAAAGCGGCTGTTTTTTCTGTCATATATTATACAGAATTTTGAAAAAGGAGTAGAAAATATGCATAAAATCAAAGCAATAATATTTGCAGATACACATAATTGTCTTGAGAAAAAAGCTACAGACCATCTACTAAGTCTTCCTCATGATCTTGTAATTCTTTTAGGGGATATAAGCAATAACGATTGGAAAATACTGCTGTCAAATGAAATATTCTGTAAATCACCTAAAATTGCAGTAGCAGGGAATCATGATGATGGAGAATATAACTGGAGAATTAATCAGCGGATTAAGGAAAAATATGGTGACAAATATCAGATAAGGTTTTTCGATACATACAGAGCAAAAGAATGTAAAGAAATGCTTAAGACTGATAATTTTGTTATTAATAATATTAGCTTTAATGGCATTTCAGGAAGTGTTAAATATAAGAATATAGACAGCCCATATCTTAAAACTCAGAAACAAGCTCTTGATAACTTAAGGTATATCAATGCTGCTGATATATTGATATCCCACGATAAGCCAAAAGCTGAATATGACGACTCAGATACTATTCAGAATGCGCATAGCGGACTATATGCTATCTGGTATTATATGCAACAATATAACGCAGTTAATATCCATGGACACATTCACGAAGAATATACAGACTGTGATGGTAAAGAATATTCATTTTTCAGGACAGCGTATTTAGAAATCAGAAAAAAAGGACTTAAAAAGAAAATTTCAGTCAGAAAATTATCAATAGTTTCAGTAGCAGGGAAGATAAAATATGTTAGATACATTAAATGTGCTAAAAGGAATAAAACTATTGTTTGAAAAAGGAGAAACTTTTTATAGCAGGAAATTCAGAAAGGAACAAAAACATAATCGCAATTATTAATATTTAAAACAGAGTCTATATGGCTCTGTTTTTTGTTTCCTGAGTTTTTTCTGTCATATCTTTTATATCAAACATTAAAAGGAGGAAATTAAAATGGCACATTTTAACGAAAACAAAGCAGATTTAAGAAATCTTACAGAAAAGGACTTCAGGGAGACTGGAAATATTCTCTATATGCTTCTTTCAGATAACGACATGGAAGCTCTGGATGCTGACCTTCTGAAGATTAATCAGGGCAAAACTATTAAGTCTCCGGACTGGATGGATTTCAGTAAGTATGCATTAGATAACATCAATGTCTCTTATAAGAACAACAAGGTTATCAGTAATGATATGTCGGAAGCAGATAAATGTGAATTATTTGGAGTACTTATTGATACTGTTGAAGACTGGCTTGATTCTAAAGGGATAACTACTGATGATATTCCTAATGATGAAAGAGAGCAGGAAGACGAAAACGCTGCTATCATATATGGTTCGGACTATGACTATCTGGCAGACAAGTTCGCAGAAATTTTAGGAATTACGAGATAATTCACAGGAGGCAAATCATGGGAAGATTAGTGGACTTGAATGATGCAAAAGCTCTTATAGAGGACATCTATAAAAGAGACAAAGACACTATTAATATGTCATATAAAAAAGATAATATTATCAACGGATTAGATGAGCTTGATACAGCTTATGATGTGGATGCGGTTGTAGAACAGTTGGAAAAGAAGATACAGACACATGAGCGTTGTATTGAATATGAAAAGAAAAACGGAACGATAACAGAAGAATTTCAGCAAAGAAAAGCTGTTGAAGTACTGAAAGATGCAATCAACATTGTAAAGGCAGGACTCAAACCTTGTTATATATCAAAAGAACAAGTAAAAGAACTATGGGATAAAAAGCCTATATGTATTGAGTTTGCAGATGGATCTGATGCGTTAGCGCAGGAGAACGGATATACATTGGAACAATGTCTTGCAATGTCTGATGTACGGTTTTTCCTGGATGCACTGGAAAAGAATAAGCAAAAGTAAAAAAGGAAATAATCTATGCGAATATATGTAAAGTTTAAAAACAGTGGAAGAGAGTCCTTAGATTTCATTGAACTTGGACATCCGGTAACTGGCGCTACAGTAACTCTTGATTGGGATACCTCTTATGTTGAGAGTGGTAATATCGAAGGCAGAGGAGTACATATCAACTATGATAGTGGCGATGAGACAGAGGATGAAACATATGCTAATGGCCGGTTAAATGAGCTTAAAGGTCTTATATATGTATCTGCTCAGGCAGGTAATCTTGATACTGGCAGTGAAAGAACAGATGTTAAAATGCTGTCTATCACATTGGATGATGATGGAGATATCTATAAAGTACCAATAATTAATTAATAAGTTAAAATATAAAACTGCTGGAAGACCAGAGAGAAGGACTTCTTATAAAGGTACATCTGATTGGACCTTTATAAGATAAAAAAGGCAATATAAATGATATAATCGGATTTACAGGACAATATGAAGAAAAACACGAAGATAGGATAACAAAGAAAAATAGTCAGAGAAATCTGACTATTTTTAATATTGAATATGGTATAATATTAATATCTCGGCAATTGAATAACCGAGAATTCCAGGTTGGTGTCTTAAAAGAAGAAAGGAGCGTTTATGAAAAATTATAAATTGTATCATAAAAACAAATTATTACTTAATTTTGAAATTCAGAATTTTACTCCTATAAGCTGCCAGATTTATATAGAAAATACAAAATATCTCCCATTGCCACTAAAGCGAATTATAAACAATAAAGAAGAATTTATAGACAAGACAATGAGTGATGTTTATATAGTAAATGATGATGGCTGTTATTTATTTGATTATTGGCTATCAAATAGAGAAGTTCCAGTCAATAGAGATAATTATCAAAAGTATATAACTAACAAAAGCAGTGCAAGAAAATGGATGCTGGAAAATCATTCATGCTCATACACAGATTGTTACTGGACAAAAGAAGACTCAGAATGTATTAATTATAAAGATATTTTAGATTATCTTCAGAATATTGATACTTACGAAAATCACATAACTATAAAAGAAGGACATGAGATGTACAAAGGCCAAAATTCTACATTAGGTGGACAATTAGAAAAATTCTGGTATAAATCTGGAGATTCTTTAAAACTTTGTAAAAAGACTGATAAACTTTATGATGTAATTAACGCCAGAGAAATTATTGCTTCACTTATATATCAAAAACAAGGTTTTGATAATTATTGTGATTACAAATTTTTATATAATACAACAGGAGAAGTCATTGGCTGTAAATGCCAGGCTTTCACAAATGTTAATGAAGAACTAATAGATGCATATGATCTTCTGGAAGAATATAATCTTACGCAACAGGATTCAGTTTATGAGCTTATTCCCACACTTGCAGAAAAGTATGGCGGAGATTCTGATGAGATTGCAAAACAGATGGATTTACAAACGCTAGTAGACTTTATATGCATGAATCGTGACCGTCATCAAGGAAATATAGGTTTTTTAAGAAATAGTGATACTATGCAGATTATAAAAATGGCCCCAGTATTTGATTCTGGCAGTTGTAAACATTTGGAAGGTGAATTACCGGAAACAGTAGGAATAATGAAAATTAATGGATTGTATTCCACAGAAAAAGAATTATTATCGCATGTTAAGGATTTTCTTGTATTAGATGTTAACAAATTGCCAAGAGTTAAGGAAATATCTGACATATACGATAAATGTACGCATATTTCAAAAACAAGAAAGGAAAAATTGTTGGAATTATATCAACAGAGAGTTAATTTCATAAAAGAAAGACAACTTTCGCAAGAACTGGAGTACGATTTTAATAATCCTGATGAAGATGCTCTGGATGATGATACAACTATACCAGAATATATAGTTAGAACTATAAATAATAATCACTCACATAATAATTTGAATCATAAACTTTCTAACACAAAAGAATCTGAAGATAGAGAATTATAATTTTAATACTCTTTCAAATATTTAAAAATTTTTGATTATTATTTTAAACCCGGAAAGACAATACTTTCCGGGTTTTTTCTGTCATATTTTCTTTATTTAAAATATAAAGGAGATATGATTATGAAAAGTGAATATACAAAGAAGGCAGAACAATTAATGAAAACCCTTAATATAACCTACACTATTGAGTATGATGGCATAGGTATTAATCCTAGCCGTAATGATAAAGACAAGCGAACAATGTATAGTGTTCATCTTGAAAATTCCAGAGGTTCCATGGATTTTACCTTCTGGGGTAGTATACTTGAAGCTGAACTTCGCAAGATGTCTATGGACGACTATTGCAGAATTTATATGCGCAATTGTTATCAGGATCTCAGCTATGCAGAGAAAAGTAAAGCTGATAGAGCATATCAGAAAAAACTTAAAGAGTGTAAAGTCGATATATATGACGTTGTTGCTGCACTACAGAAATACGAAGTTGGTTCTTTCTCAGATTTCTGTGATAAATATGGATATGATGATGATAGTCGTAGAGCAGAAAGGATATATCTCGCCTGTACAAATGAATATTATAAGCTCAAGAAGATGCTTACAGAAGAAGAAATGGAAATGTTAAGGGAGGTTAATTAATATATGATAACATTAATTGAATTTGGGAAGTTCCTTACAGGACAAATAGCATTTTATGTAAAAAATGAGGATGAACATAACATGCTTTTGAATTTGATAAAGCAGGTAAATGGCATATTTATAAATATTGATACTAATACTTATGATAAGTATCTTCCTTATTATGCTATATCAAATAATGAATGTGATTGCTACGGAACACTTACAGCTTTAAAGATGGAAACACATATAAAAGAAATCCAAGAGTTTAAAATCACAAGGGATTTTAAAGACTTAACTGATGATGAAATCAAATATTTTTGCATCAGTGTCTTCAAAGTGCTTGATTTCAAAAGTATAAAGAGAACATTCAACAAAGATCTTGAATGCGAATATATAGATGTTTGCTTTAAAACAGTAGATCCGTATCCTAATGATGATATTTTATTTGAAGAGGAAGTTAATATTACGTTTACCTTAAACTCTGTCAGTTCTGTTGGCAACTTCATTGACTGTGATAATAAGGTGAATAATTTATGGGATAAGTTTCTATACGCCAGAGGAATTAGCCCACTAGTGATAGACAATCCTTATATTAATTGTTCTATTCCTGTTCATATTTGAAATCCAATTAACAGCCTGATCTTTTCAGGCTGTTTTTCTTTTTGTTTCATTTTTCTGTGTTTTATTTTTTTTCCGTCATATCCTTAATGTAAAACATTTAAAGAAAGGAGAAATATTTATGTTGATTGAAAGTAAAAGAATTGCAGATTTTTTAAGCACGCATAGCTGCCACATAATAAACGAAGGCCAGACTTTGGAAGACAAGGTGACATATGCAGATTTCAATGCAGGCAGATATAAGAGCGTATTCAAGTAGCTTCAGGTTGATATTGAAGTCGAAAAAGCATATGCTGCGCTTGAGAATGTGTTATTTGTTGAAAATAAGGATTGGAAAACTTGCGTTAAACAGCCCGTACAAAATTTCAATAAATAATAAAGTGTACTTGTATAGCGCCGGAACATCAAACGAAATAATCTGGAAGGATTTATTTTCTCTGCACAGTAAAGGAGCAGAGTTTGTAAGTGATGCTAAATACGAAGATATAAGATAAACCAATAACTCAGCAATTGGATAATTGAGAATTTTGATTAATATTTTAAAAATTAAGGAGAGTTTTATAAATGAGAAAAATTACAGAAACACATACAGGAAAGATAGTTACTGATACAGATTTGAATATGGAATATTTATATGTTGGAGACTATGGTAAGGAGAATAATATTAAAGCATCGTTCCTTGGATACGATAAAAGAATTGATAAAGTCGAACACAAACAGGTAGATATTACAGATAAGTTAGTAGTTACGGTGTCGTCTCAAAAAGGTTGTCCGATGAATTGTAATTTTTGTGATTGCCCTAAATTTGGGTTTAAAGGTAACGCTACATTGCCAGAATTGATTACAGAAATTATGTCAGGAGTTGCGTTATCAGGCATCAGACACGGACAGAGATTGAATGTTCATTATGCCAGAATGGGTGAACCTACTTTTAATAATAATGTAATTACATCAGCTAAATATATCAGCTTGATGCTTATGAACAACAATTCTGATGTTACTTTTGAAACATATCATCCGGTTGTTTCGACCATGATGCCCAAATACAACAAACATCTGAAAGGGTTTTTACAGGAATGGATTGCAACAGGATTTGAATATGGCGGAGAAGATGGATTTGGATTACAGTTTTCTATCAATACTTTAAATGAGAATGATAGAAACGAAATGTTCAGGAATATGTCATTATCATTGCAGGAGATTAGTGACATTATCAAAGAACTTCCAATGCCGAAGAAGAGAAAGTATACTTTGAATTTTGCAGTCACCTCCAAGAGCAATCTTGATGTTGATTTGATGAATAAATATTTTGATAAAGAAAAGTGTATTGTTAAAATAACCCCGGTCCACGAAACAGTAGAAGCTGTAAATGAAGACTATGAAATTATACATAATTTTGATGTATATGAGAAATTTGAACAGCCACTTGTCAAAGATGGTTGGAATGTAATAGTTTTCATTCCATCCAAAGAAGAGGATCAAGACAGAATTACATGTGGAAATTCATTAATTGCGTTAGAAAAATATAAGAAGTAAAAAGTACAAATATATGCAGCTAATAAAAGACTATTAACAGATGATAACCAACAGATGATAACCAAAAAGTATTTAAGCATACCGGATAATAATATTTATACCACAATCCCTATCAGAAATTAATCTGATAGGGATTTTTCTGTCATATATTTTTTATCAAACATTTAAAGGAGGATTTAAAACAATGAATGAAAAAACAGTAATTAGTATAGCTCAAAATGCAATAAGTATGGATACTTATTATCAGAAATTAAATGCACTTAAGGAAGATGTAGAATTTTTCACATTGTTTATGAAACGCAATAAGAAAAGTGATTTTGATTTTAATATCAGAGTATCTTATAGTTGCTCATTCAAGGCTTTTAATGATATCTGGGAAAAGTATGATTACTACCAGAAAAATTTAGAAACAGCATTTTCTGAGTTCATAGTACTTAAGAGCATTATTGAAGATCTGTATAATGGAACAGGTATTTACACTGACGCTGAAATCCGAGAATTCATAGAATATTTTCAGAAGTATAATGAAACTCATATATATGATTATATAGGAGATTTCATAGGCTGCAGCAGAGGAATTGCTGATGTTGAAAGACAGCTGAGCATTATTATGGAAAGATCTAATATTAATTCAAAGAAGGGAGAGCAGTAATATGCAGAGACCATATGATAAAAATTTACAGAACAGCTGGTATAAAGCATATCTTGTTGATACAGGAGTTTTAGAAACAGCTGAAAAAGGAAACGGATACAATGATAAATACGACCATGCATATAACTACTGCAGCACAGGCCAGATTTATATTGAAAATAAGACAGAAGCTGTTGATTATGCAAAATTTATAATCAATGAGCTTAAAGAGCATCCAGAAAAGCAGTCATATGCAATTGTATCACAGACATATCTTCCAATAGATATGCCTGTAAAAATCTCAACAGTTAAAAATGAGATGTATTATCTTAAGGATGTTGTATATTCATCAGCAGTAATCAACGGCAAAATAATTAAGAATTTTATCAATCCAAAACCTGAGATAACTTTCCACTGGAACAATAATCAGAAAGCTGATATTAAGAAGTTCCTGAAAAAAGTAAACAGTGGTGCTGATATCAATGATGATTACATCGGAGCTGTAGAAGCAGGTGATATATGCTTTGATCTGGTAGTGAGAGAGTACAATCCAGGACAGCTTAAATTATCCACTGACTGTTATGTGGGAAACATAGATACAGGTTATGGATATTCAGACAAGGGAATGCCATATGATTTCTTCTGTAATGTCGGATATTGCTGGAATATCAAGAAGTTTAAAGATATGACTTATGATGACTTTACAAAATTCGTAGAGGCATCTCTGGCACGACAGCTGCGTAAACTTGATGGTAGTATAGGCACTGATAATAGATTTTATGATGTTCTCTGGCTGGCATCTAAAGAACCGGAAACTAAATGGAATCTGGAATTTTAAAACACAAAGAAAGGAAATTGATTATGAAGATACAGGATATCTTATTAATATCAACAGTAATTATTGCTATAGCTGTTGGAATATTCATTTCGATTTATGTAATATGTAGTCCCGATATCCCAACATGGGCTAAATGGCTGATATTATTAAAGTAAGGGGGAAATTTTTATGGAAACTAAAACTTATCCATTATATACACTGGAATTTCCAGCTTCTGAAGAAAAATCAAAGAATGAACCTGAATATTTTCAGATTGTCAGATGGGATAACAGGACAAAACTGCAAAAAGAAGTTGACAGGAGAACATATTTCTATTTTATAGGTTCTTCCGGTGTTCACCTTAAAGATGTACTTACAGATGTGTTAAAATTCAATGAAAAAGCACATGACGTTCCTGAAGAATATCTCCTGGAGAGATTATATAATAATTGGAACATTAGTCATTTTACTGAATTGGGCATAAGAATGTATATTTCTAAATACGCTCATGAGTATACAAAAAATCCAAAGAACGCTGATAAAAAGTCTGACAAGAAATATGTTGTTATTTGTTATGCAGTACATAATGAGGAAATATCCAGTTGTGATATTTTCACTTCAGAAAACGAGGCATATGATTTCTTGGATAAAGATGCTGAAAATACTTATAAAGAAGAAGTGGAGAACAGTGGAAATAATACTGATAATATCGAACTTGATATTGATGGCGATACAGCAAAACTGATTAACCATGAAGCTGATTGCATATGGACATGGCATATGTTAACAGTGTAATAGGAGAAATATGTATTTCATGGAAAGGAAAGAATTGAATAATATGATGGATTTACATGATTTATACACAATAAAATATGCCAAAGAAAATGATTCAAATTATGGAAGATGTAAGACTTGCAAACATTATGGGAATTGCAACTATTGTTCTGATTGTAATGAAGGTTCTGAATATAAATTTGATTTAGTTTATTATCAAAGAGAACATGATAGTGAAATTGCTGATTGGATTGCAAAACAATAAAACTAAGATTCACTTATAAATACGTGTTTCCTTGGATTGGAGGTAAGAGAAATGAAAGAATGTACAGTTATATGTAATACTCGTTGGGGATATTGCATGACACCTAAAAAATGCAAATCTATTGCAGAAGCAATTAGATATGCAAAAGAAATGGAAATGGCATTTAGAATATTTGTGAATGGAAAATGTATTAAGTCAGGTTGGTATAAATAAATTCACTTTTCTTTAGAAAGGAAGGTACTATGTATAGATTAGATTATTATGATAAAGATGGCAATCATCAAGAAATTCATGGATTCAGAACACCAAAAGAAGCTGAATGTTATATGAAAAATCATACAGAAGAAAATTTTGATGAGTCATTAATTTTATTTGATAGTGAAAATTATGCGTAACTAATGAAACTAAGATTTACATGTAAATAAATATTTCATTTGAAAGGAAAAAATTATGGACGGAATGCAAATTTGGGAAGTTGTAGGCATAGATGATTTAGAAGGCAGTGTTTTTGCACAATGTTCTACAGAAGAGAAAGCAAATAAAGCGATGAAACTGTTAGAAAACGAAGGCCTTGAGAATATGCTGTGCGTAAAACAAAGAAGTTTAAAAATCGACCAGATAATGATTGGCGACAAATTCATACAATTATAAAAAATATTTCAAAAATTAAAAAAATCAGGAGGAATAACTATGAAAATGTATGTACCATTTTGTTATGAAAAAGCAGGGCGTATCGAGGTAGAAGCAGATTCTATTAAAGAAGCACAGGAAAAAGCTGAAGATATTCTTGAAGGAATGTCATGGAAGGATTGTGGCAATTTGGCAAAATGCGTTGATGATTCAGCCCAGATTGATTATGAAGGCATTATTCTTGATGAAAATCAGAATATTGTTCCTGAGGATTAAAACAACAACAATAATATCTATTATGTGCTACAACTGATTCATTCATTTATAATTAAATATTTGTATTATGTACCCGTCAATTAAATTTGGCGGGTATTTTTCTGTTATATCTTCTTTATCAAATAATTAAAGGAGGTCATGCAATATAACAGATAAAATAATAAAAAAGACAAAAAAAGGATCTTATGATTCGCAGACAGTATTCATTACAGAGTATAAAAGAAAATTCAATAATGAGATTGTTGTACGATATCATAATTTTTCCCAATGGTCGAAATTATGATACACTTGAAGAACTTCTTAATGACCCAGAGAGAGACAGAAATGAATATTGTATTTTCTTAAGCAGATATAATACTTATAGAGAAACATACCAGCATAATTCAAAAGCTGGTATTCTTTGTCCGATGAAGCTTATGAAGAATATCAGAAATGGTGCAATAAACCACAGTAAACTAAGATTTTAAGAAAAGGAGTAATGATAAAATGGAAACTGAAATTAAAATTGATTTAGTTCCAAAGGAACAGATTAACGAAGAGTTTGATTGTGTAAGAATCACATGCGGAAACATTTGTGTGTATGGTAACTGTTTAGAAGCTACAATCAAAGCATTTGATAAAGCATTGAGACAACATAGATAAAACTAATATTTCTTGATAAGATTGGAGGTAAAAATCAATGGACAAAACCAAATGAAAGAGAAAGATTCTCTTATAATGGCTACACGTTGATTTATGATGAACGAATCAAAAATATAAAACCTTTTGAATAAATTAAATAAGGAGTGAAACAAAATGATAACAGAAAATGCACAGAAAGTCAGTCGGATGGATATTTACAAATTATGAGAATCTGTGATGCAATGAGAGAAGAGCATAGATATTGCTTAGGATATGTTTCTAAAAGGGAAATTAAATCTCCGCATAAATCTCCGCAATTTGATTAATAATGAAACTAAGATTTACAGAGAAATCATAGAAAAATATTATCATTCTAATAACGATTGTTATACTGCTCATGGGTATGAATTGTGGATTTTCTGAAGACCCTATAATTGTGGTTTTCTTAAATAGAAATAATAAATTACAGTTATTTACTGTTATGTTTAAATATGCATTAAAAATAGGGGGTATTATCCCCCTAAATGCCTATAATAATGTCGGAATCACATGATTAGTGAAGAAAAATAGGCTTTTATATTATACATTAAAATAATAATATATGTAAACAGGAGATAAATGAAAAAATAAGAATAGAAGTTGAAAAGCAGCAGAAAGACATAAATAAGGCTATAGCTATTTTAAGTTTAAGACAACTTCCCGGTATGAGAAAGCAACTACAGAGGAGTTGGATTCTGCTAAAGAGAGGAAAAATATATAACTCTATCAGTATTAACGCTGATAGGGTTATTTTTTTATGTGAAAATATATCTTATTTTTTCTGTCATATATAAATTATCAAAATGAAAAGGAGAAAAACAGTATGGCATTTTCATTAGAAGTTGAAGAACTTGTAAAACGGGTTGACGAATATCGAAGTCATTATCCTATATCTATGCAAATTAATTTGTTATATTTCAGTCAGAAGATATTCACTGATTGGCTGGATGAAGTCCTTGCTATTTATCGGCAGGCTACGAAAATAGCTGCGTTAATGAATATCAATAGTACTTCAATATCTGAAATACAGCAGATGTTAAGAAATATGGGAGCTGCTGAAGATAATATTATTCTTTGTGCCAACATGCTGACATCACAAGGTATAGCAATAGAACTTGGATTTTCACCACAGGAGTCAATTTATGGTATGGTAGCAGATTATATCTATGCGAATATTGTTGAATACAAGATATCTGATAGGGCAGAAATATTAACTTTGATAAAACCGATTCTTTCTGATTGTATCATAAATTATCGAAAGGATGCCTTTACAGATATATTAGTATGGCTAAAAACAAACATCTTAAAGGATGAAGCAGAAGTAAGACCGAAAGAATTGAGAGATATCAACTTTGAGACTAGCAGAAGCAAAATTAAAGAAATAGAAAGATAATATATATAGATAGATTAGTAAAAGTAACAGATAAATGTATATTATGAGAAAACAAAAGGAGATTTATTATGACTTCAGAAAAAATGTGTGATTATCTTGTATCTACAGGCTTGTATGAGAAAAAAGAATTAGACCTTTCCTATGCAAAGGATATGATTGATTCAGATAAAACAATACCCATAAGTGACTTAGTTAAAAGATTCATTGGCATGGATAAGTATTATAAAGGTAAACCGTGGAATATCAGACAAATATTAGCCAATATCGACATAATTATTCCGGTAGAGGATAGAAAAGATATCGACATAATAAGTAATCCTGTATATGATTCATCTGAATCACATGAGCATGATGAATTGCAACATTATAAAGGCTTAGAAAAGAGATTAAAAAATAAATATGGCAAGACTGGCACACTTAACAAAGTTGTAGATATACTTGAAGACTTACCATATTTAGGAGATACAGTATATGGCATATTCAGACAGACTAAAATTATACCTTTAACAATTACCGGTATTACATTTAATGAATTTGGTATTACATTATCTGCTAAAAATGAAGAAGAACTTGGATACAGTACAATAACTTTAATGACAGATAATACCGGTACAGAATGGTATAAGACTTATGAAGAAGCAGAAAAGAGTGTTAAAGAAATTTCAGCAAGCCGTTTATTAAATAAAAATGGCAATGACTTAGAACGCTAGAAGGAGATAGATTATGGAAAGATTAACAGGAAGAGATGCATATGGAGATATTGTAGCAAATGAAGAGATGCAGATAATAGCATCAAGAGGTACTACATATGATGACTTACATAATATTATAAATCATCTGGCAGAAAAGTTATGTGAATATGAAGATTTAGAAGAGCAAGGAAGGCTTCCTAAGCTACCTTGTAAAGTAGGAGATGATGTTTATTACATCCTAGGTATTCCAAATAAAACACCATGTGCAATAGATAAGTGTAAATTTGAGTTGTCAGATATAAACAAAATTGGCAAAACATTATTCCTTACAAGAGAAGAAGCAAAAGCAGCAATGAACAAAGTAAAAGGTAAAGATAATAAGGATATAGAAAGGGATTAATAAGGTTTTAAGATGTATTGTGTAAAATTATATATGCCACGAAAGAAGAAAAATAAGGTATGTAAAAACTGTAAATACCATGAGAAAGTGTTTTGGAATAAGCATTTACAGTGGAGATGTACTTATTAAATAAAATAGGAGAATCAATTATGAAAGTTCCATATATAAAAGCTATAGATAAAGATACAGGTAAAGAAGTTCAAGGATTTTATTTTGAGTATCCTGAAACCTCTTATTGCTTTACAGAAGATTATGAAAAGTCTCCGGTTGAAATGATACCATGTGTGGTTTTCTACACAATGACAGACTGGGGATTGCCTAATAAGCCTATGTTATGCCAGAACATTGATAAGAATAGTATTAAACTTATAAGGTATGTTGATATTTAATGAAAGTAATTATATTACAAAAGGCTTAAATGTTTAATTAATAAGGAATATGAGAAGTAAAAAATATGATTACAAGAGAAATGATTAAAAATGGTTTTAGAACAGGTAAAAAAGGATATAGAAAGGACTTAAGTGTTATGAAATATAACAGGACGGATGAAGAAAACATCAATAATGTTGTTACTGGAATGCGTTGGAGAGACATAAAAGATATATTTAAAAGGAATGCAGATAACGAAACAAAACGGATTCATTTCGGCAGCAACTGTTATCAGTGCCGTATAAATAGTAATGGAATCTGTATTGGAGCAAAAGATATCTGTAACCCTGAAATGCTAGATTTAACTGAAGTAAAAGAATACATACAAAATGCAACTACCAGTATTTATAATGCAAGTGGATTGTTAGAAGCTAATAATGTCAAAACACTTAATAAGCGATTAGACCATATAAAAGAAGAACTTTACAAATGCTATGAAAGAATTGATGAAATAGAAGAAAGCTCATATGTAAATCAGAAGAAAAATATAAAGGATAAAGAAATAGAGAGGTAATATATGGATAAAATTACAACACAGGAAATAGGTGAAAAAATAGTATATAAAACTTCAGATGGTAAAATTTTTGATTGTGAAAAGGATGCTTTGACACATGAAAAATGGACAGTATTAAAGAAAAAAATGAATAAAATCAAAAGTATAAAATAAGGCTTAAGCTGCACATACTTAAGCCCATTGTCGGAATGGCTTACTTATCCGACTTAAGCAAGCCTTCATTGATGTTGCTCATTATCTTACTGTATTTCAAATTACTGAAATTAACAATAAGACACATCAATGATTGTGAAGTTAATTGTATGCATACATATTTCTTACCAACACAAATATGTATGTAGTACTTATTTAAAATATCATAACTAAAAGTATATGTAAATAAATTTCAAAAAATAAAGGAGAAAATTATTATGAATAGAAACGGGATTAGCAGCTTAGGAGACAATGGAATATGTATACCATTAAGCACTTCATCATATGATTTTTCAGAATCAGAAAGATATGATGAACAATATAATGAAAAACAGGAAGAACAGTCTACGGATAATACATACACATATAGAGCAAAAAGAAAAGACTGGCAGGAATGGGTTGAAAGCTGTCAGTATGTAACAGGAAATATGGTTACTCTGGGAGACAGATATTTCTTGGTAACACCAGCATATGGGGGAAATGAACTTTATATTGATGATTTTACGGAGATTGATAAAGATACAATCGAACCGGTAATTAAACCTGTTATTGATAAGAAGAAAGAAGTATTAATAAAGGTTTATTCAGAGCTTACAGACCTTACATATTCTACAACTTATGAAGAACTTGCAGCTCTTTGTGATGCATGTGATTATGATTATGATACATTATCTGAATGGAATAAAGAATGTAAACTACAAGTTCAGGGTATTATAAATAGTAATTTTGCAAGAGCATTAGATGAAAGCTACTATAATGATAATGCACTGTTTGATTATGCTAAAAAGTATAAAGAGTTTATGAATGAACCACCTGTAAAATTAAAAAACATCAAATTAAAGATTTCTGACAGAGAGCTTTAATTTCTAAGACTGGTACTTAAATGTTATACGTTTTTGTACCGGTCTTTTTTTATCACAATTAATCAAAAAATTTCATTCGACAAAAGTCGGTTGCGAGTAGTTCATAGCAACTAATTGATAGAAATATGGATTAATAGAACTGAAATATTAAAAGAACTAAAAAGAAACTTAAATAATTTGAGTTCTTTTTTAAGTTTCTTAGAATTTTATTTTACTTCCTTGATTAAATACACTGAAGTTAAACCCTTGGAGTGTGTTCAAATGTTACACTTAAAAAATATTTACTCTCTGTCATATTAATTATGAAACAATTTTTGATTAACTACAGAGAGGTATTTTAATATGAGAAAAGCAGTTGTGAATTTATTAAAAAAAGCAGATAAGTATAGTTTCTCTGAAGAAGAAAAACAATTTTTATGCAGAGAAGATTTGTCTGTTGATATATTAAATATAATATTTGATTATTTTTATGCTAATAATTCGACATATACTTCAGATCAATTGTGCCAGGAAGTACAAAAGGTTTTGTCATTTCCTAAAAAAATGCTTCAAAATGAATATGTAAATAGAATAAGTAGTTGTCTTCCTTATGGACATGTCGATGAAATTATTGGGAGCTATAAAAAGAGATGTATATTTTATTTTCATAGTGATTGTAATTTTGATAATATTTATCAATCGTTAATGAAGAATAATATAGAGTACTATTATATAAAAGAAATATATGAAGTTTACAAAAATAATTATATCCCTTCATCAATACATTTAATGTATAACATACGCCATATTAAAAATAAAAATAATATTGAAATATTAATAAAAGCCTGGAAAAACATAATTGAAAAAATTAATAAACACAAGCTATATGATCATAAAAGGGACTTATTCTTTAATGGTTATAATAAAAATATTAATTATATTTTAAACTTAATAGAAAATGCTGAATGCGTATTAAATAGTAATATTAAAATCAATCAATATATAAAATATGATAAGGCCAAAACAATAATTACAGTTAATACTAAGAAATTTTATGAAGAGAATATATTGTCACAAAATGAATTTATATATAAACTCATTAAAAAATTTAATATGGAATATTGTGATTCAGAAAAATATATTTATAATTCTGAATTTGGATTTAAAGATAAAATTGTTGATACATACAAGGAATTTTCAAAATCCACTAAAACAAGATTATCATTATATTTTACTAACACTGAATTAACTATAAAAATAAAAAATAATAATCTTAATTTGACATTAAATGAATACAACCAAATTGAAATAAAAAATGGTAATACATACAGCAAAGGATTAAGAAAAAAAATAGATTTATGGATCACGCCAGATGGAGCTATTTTTATAAGCAATACACAATCGAAGGCAAATAAATTTTATCCATTAAGTGTTGATGATTTGATAACTTTCATGAATTATAAAAATAATAATGATTTTAAAAAGGTAATTAACCTTTATATTCAGAATAAAATTAACGAAAATAACTTTTTCAAAGATATTATAAATGATTTTAAAGATGGCTGCTTAATGCCACTTAAAGTAAATGAATGTGTATATTTTCATAATAAAAAGGAACTACTTAATAAAAAATATAAAATATCAAATGATATTAATATAAATTGGAATAAAAGAAATTTGAACTTAAGTTATCTGATAATCAAATCTTATCCTTATGTTGATGAAAAAGGTAAAGAAATTTTAAAGCAGATTACTGAATTTGATTTAAATAGGTATTATCACTTGTCAAAATATAAAGTAAAAGTTTCCAGATTTTTAGAAGATATTATATATAATAATATAAATAAATATTCTGATCAAAATTTAATAGCCGAATGTAATAATGAATTAAATGACTTGCCTGAAAGCTTAAAAGATGAGAAACAATATGTATATGATTATAATGTTGAAAATGATAATTTAAAACCTACAATCAAGGATTATGTTCATATGACTTTATCTTCAAAAGCACGAAAAAAATCTAAAATTAAACTTAATATAAAATCTGTTAACGAGATCCAAAATAAACATGATGAAATTACAAAAAGCACTAATATTGATGTAAACACTGGCTCAGTAAATGTCCCTAAAGACAGCAGATTTAATACCTTAAGGAATATTTTACCAGATGAATTTGAATGGATTAAAACAAGAAAAAGATTAATATTGGAAACAAAAATACAACATCATTGTGTATGGTCTTATGCATCTTATATAACAAATGATGAAAGTGCTATATATTCATATGTAGATACTGATGGAAGTAAACATGAGGATGGCGTTCCTAGAAGATATACAATTGAGTTCAAGTATGATCCAACTGATAAAAAATATTATATCAAACAGGTTCAGGGCAGATTTGACTCAGTTAATGCCTCAAACATGACTGAATATATACAACAAATACTAGATAATTATTACAAATTGCATCAATCTAATGTAGCTTAAACTTTTTTTCTGTCATATATCAATTATTAATAATTTTAAAGGAGAAAAATGCTATGAGTAAAACAAGAGAAATTGCATGTGTACATTATATATGTGAAGGAAATTGCGATTTAGGAAAGGAAGGAACTTTTAGAAAGCATTGCCAGATATGTAAGACATACAAAAAGATCCCAGGAGGAAAACCTGCTAGAACTGATAATAGAAGGCAGAAAATGGATAAAATAAATAAAAAGGAAATGAATAAGTGGTAAAGAATAAGTGGTAAAGTTAATTTGCTACTAAAAATTGATCGTATATATATTCAACAACTCCGAAGCTAAAGCTTTATGGTGTGCAGAAAACTGGTTGGACTTTCTAACCAGTTTTTTTATGTAAAAAAAAATCAGATATTATCTGTCATATTTTGTTAAAGAATAGTAAAAAAATTCTATATGGGCATTGTCGGCTGAGGATAGCTCATTAAATAATAATAACAATAAGGAGAGAATAATGATAAGCGCAATGAAAAAAATTAAGAAGATAATTTCAGTTTCAATATTAACAGTGGGTATTTTTTCAATTACCGGATGTGAATTTATGAATAGTAAGGTACAGAGTATGAAAGGAAGTATATCAGGTAATGAATATATAGCATCCTTTTATTCAAACGATGGAGAGAAATTTATGACAATGCACGGAGAACGCATTGATTTAAGTCCTAACACTGTAAGGGAATATGACTATGTTGACGGCGGATATAATAAGGTGCTCTCTTCAGTTGTAACAATAACTATTGACGGTAAGGAAGTTGAAAACTGTGGTAGTACAGCAATCTTTGCAGAAGAAGGCTTAAAGCCGGATGTAGACTTTACTATGGATAATATAAAGAACATTAACAGCAGTTCAGATGGCAGTGTAAGTGAGAGTACCTTTGTTGCAGGAATTGTAAACAGATATAAGAACATGTTTGGTAAATCAAGAGTTGTAGTAATCCAGTCACAGCTTGGAGACCCTATATGTGCTTATTCAGGAGACAGCGTTTACTATGAAGTATGTGAAGATCTTCCTAAGACAACTAAGTTATCAGTAGATGGCAAGGCATTGTACATTCATAGAGCTAATTTTCAGATTATAGATACATCATTGCTTAACTAAAGAAGAAGAGACCAAGTATGAGTACGGATTTATACATCGTAACTAGTATATTATTACTTTTTGTAGTAACGATTCTGAATATGATTTATTTGATACATTCAGGAAATATATTAATATGTTTAATATCTGGTTTTATTTCTTGCATTGTTGCATTAATAGCAGCTACACCAGTAATATTTTTTTGATGTATTTTTTCACACACAATTAACATCACAAATTTCAGTACAGAAATCATTTAACAAATATTCAAGGAGGCATTTATTATGAGCATAAACACATATGCAGTAATTGTATTTATTGTAGCATTATTAATTACAACAATAGGATTTTTTATTACTATGCATAAATCATTTGATTTTACTTATTTATTAATTGCAGGAGCTATTTCAATGATAATTATTATAACAATCGGTATAGTAGAGGTTGGAATTAGTTCGTCTTTAGTATCGTCAAAAAAAATGTCATATATTTCATTACAGGAAATAAATAAAATAAGTTCAAATAATAACAGTGCTACATTATTTAATGTTACATATACGGATACAGAAGATATTGATAGAAAGATAACTGTTAAAGAAATAGCTTATGATTCAGATACTACATATATTGAAAAGACAAGAAAAACATTTCTATTTCTTTATGAAGATAGTTATGTATTACATGAACCACAGGGATTTATAAATAATAATAATTAAAGGAGTAAAGATTATGAGTTTAACAAGGTTTACAAGTCTTATCATTATGATATTTGGCATGGTTATGTTTATGCTAATTCCCTTAGAAGGAGGATTAAAAAAATCTATAAAAAAGAAATTGTTAGCAGTTTTAGGTGGCATAATCGTTTTAATACTTATATTAGGAGCTGGATTACAATACGTTCCAAAGGCTAAAACAGCAGTTCAGAATATATCAGACGATTATAATTATGATGCAGAAAAAGACTTATTAACTTATACAGATGAATCAGGTAATCAGTATCAGATTCCCATAAGTGAAATAAAAAATGATGCTGAGAATGGTACTTACATAGAGAAAAACAGAAAGAGTTTCTTATTTATATATAAATATGAAAATGTATTACATATAAATAAGGATTAATTAAAGGAGATACACATTATGGGAACAATAATATTTTTATGTGCATTTTTAGCATGTATTTCAGCGGTACTTTTCGTAACCGGAATCATAATGCTAAAGAATGATTGTAGTTTTTGGAAGAAAGAAATACAGGAAACAGATAAAGATATTTTAAAGAAGCAAATAAAGTTTGATTTTATTTTACTAGGTATATGTCTGGCATCTTTTGTAATATTCCTGTCGGGCTATTTAATTCCTACAAGACACTATAAAAATATAATTAAGCCAGCTATAAAGGCTGAATATGGAAATGTATATGAGTATAAGTACAGTACCATGCTTAATGAAGGAAGCTTCTTATACAATAACAAAAAATACAGCATAGAGATTATTAAGGATATTGATAATAATAAATATATCAAGATAACAAAGGCTGATGATAATAATGATAGTGATGAAAGTTTGAATTTGCCATTAAAGAATAAGTAGAAAGGATTATAAGCATGACATTAATTGAGTATGACCAGTTTTTAAAGGATTTTGATATTCATTATAAAGAATCTGATTTTGGAATAGATAATACATTTTCAGAATGTCTTTTAAAACAGACTTCAAAAAGCTGTATAAACGAATTTTATAATAAGCGTCACGATTTGATAAATCGTATAAATGAAAACACGGACTATACTGAAAAAATATATCAGTATAGAATTGCAGCATTATTAATATATCACATAAACGAACATCCAAGCACATTATTGAAAATAGCAAAAGAATCAGATTTAGATTATTCCTCAATAATGAAACTTGGTGATGCTTATAGGGATATGGGAATATCATTTGATTCCTTATATTAAATGCTAGGAGAAATCATAACTAAAAATAAACAGAATGAAATAGAAAGGGATTAAGAAAATATTATGAATATTAATATACTATATGTAATGTTTGCTATTATTAATTTAATTATATGTTTTATTTTAGTATCAGCAGGAAAATGAGTACTGCAAAATTTTTAAGCTCATTAGTTTTAGTTACATGTCTTTGCTTATTTATTGTTATAATACCTGCTGAAAACATGAAGTGTGCTGGCAATGTTGATACATATAATGTTTCTGTGACATCAATACAGAATATAGAAAGGCAAACAAGCGGAGACAGAGTTAAATATACAGATGATTCTGGTAATAAGAATAAAGTTGTAATTAGTGCTACAGAGTATGATTCTGATAAAACATATATAGAAATGAAAAGATATAAGTGGTGGTTCTTATACGAAGATAAGAATGTTTTACATATGGGATTAAACTATGAAGATATTTAGAAGAATATAGAAAGAGATTAGAGGATAAAAATATGGATATTTATACTTTTTCTTCAATAGTAGCTGTTATTTTTTTGATAAGTATTGCAATTGTGATATTTCTTTTAAGTGACGACCATGATAAAGCAGCTTTAATAACATTTATTGCCGGCATTATCTTATTAATTTTTACAGTAATAGTTTCAGGCAGAATAAAAAGAGAAAATAACTTTGAAGCCTACACAATTCCGATAACACATATACAGGAAACGGAAAGAGAAGAGTGGGGCGACAACATAATAAGAATTACTGATGATACAGGCAGTGAAAAAGAAGTTGCAATAAATGAGACAAAGTATGATGCAGATTCTACATATGTGGAAATGAAGAGATTCAAGTGTCTCTTTATCTATAAAGATAAAAATATACTGCATATTAAAGCAAATTAAGGGGGATACATGAAAGAAATAAGAAGGAAGAAAACATTCGGCAGAGTTTTTTATGAAAGCTATAAAAAAGAATTTCATATAGCAGGTATTGCTTTAAGTATTATAGCTGCAATTACTATTATTGCTATTAGTGCAGTTATTTTTGTGAAATTAGGGATTTTTAGCGGGATTATTAATTTTTTGTTTGATGGTAACAATTTTTCTTTTGCTTACAAGGTTTTTATTACATTTTGGATAGAAATACTATCATTATTCATTATTCTATTGCTAGTAATGCAGCTTATTAGTTTAGTTGTTCTTATATCCCTCATAAGTGGAAGCATTATAAGCGGAATATATAATTTTATATCTAAATGCAAAACAATGAAGCGTTATGCAGATTTACCAATAACATCTGATGAAGTAAGAGCGTTGATAGATAAAGGTATTATAACAACAGATAGAGATTATACTTATTATCTGGTTGACCGGCTTATTTGTAAAGAGATTGATTGTGTATTATTAATTCACGAAGTAATACATAGCGAATATTGTTGGTCATTTACAAATGAAGATATGGTTCAGCTTATTAATACATATAGAGAAGTGTTTAATAAGCCTATAATATTGGATAAGGATTACTATTATAAATATAAGATATACTCAGGAACATGCCTTTGCCCTTTTGATTATAAAGGACAAATAGATTATTTAGATGATTATTATTCAGAAGAAGAAACAAAGTTTAGACCGGTTGTATTTACAGATAAGAATACTAAGTATGACACAATAAAAGATGCTCACTATATCTATATTGATAATGAATGAAGGAGAAAATATTATGAATGCTAATATATTTTTAATACTAATGCTTGTTTTGGTAGGAATTGTAGGAATTGTGATGTCACTGTTATGTACATCAAAAAAAACAGAAAAAATGGTTTGGTCAATTTTTATATCATTTGGCATTTTTAGTGCTATTGGCATAAGTTTTATGTCAATATCTGTCATCCAACTTTATAAAGCTAAGAATATTAATACATATAATATTGAAGTAGTACAAGTACAAGATACAGATAAACAGGATTGGAGTGGCAAAGTAATTAAATATATAGATATTGCAGGCAATGAAAATGAAGCTGTAATTAGTGATACAAAGTATGATACAGATTTAACATATATAGAAATGAAAAGATATAAGTGGTGGTTCTTATATGAAGATAATAACGTATTACATATTAAGTTAAATCAGGAGAAATAAGATATGCCGATAGAAGTCAGTTATATTATTGCATTTGTGATATTTGAACAGAATTGGGTGTGCAATCCCCTTCCTCAACGAAGTAGGGAGGGGTTAGCACCATCATATAAAATAACTTTAGGAGGTAAATCTGATAGTGAACAAAGCAATTGTTTATGCTATATATCCAAATAATAAACAGAATGAACAATGTCAAAAGACTTTTGGTTGTTGCAGATTTGTATATAATCAGATGCTTACAGTTCAGCAGGCTAGACATAAATCAGGAGAAAAACATTTATCCAAAATATCAGCCAATACATACTGCAATCAATATTTAAAGACAGATTATCTATTTCTGAAGGAAGTGGATAAATTTGCATTGACAAATGCTATTTATCATCTGTCTGATGGATACGACAGATTTTTTAAACATCTTGGCAGGTTTCCTAAATATAAAAGCAAACATAAAGCTAAGAAATCCTATACTACGAACTTTACAAATGGAAATATCGAAATTGGCAATAGTTATGTTAAACTGCCGAAACTTGGTAAAGTAAAAGCTAAAATTCATCGTAATCCTAATGCTGACTGGAAAATTAAATCAGCTACTATAACTCAAAATAAAGATAACAGTTATCAGGTATCAATTCTTTTTGAGTATGAGGATAATACCTTATCTGCTCCTGTAACATCACAAACAACTATAGGGTTAGATTATAAGTCTGATGGTCTTTATGTAGATAGTAATGGTAATAATTGTAATATGCCACACTACTATCGTAAATCAGTTCAAAAAATTGCTAAAGCACAACGCAAGCTGAAGCATATGATTATCGGCAGTAATAATTACAACAAACAACAGAAACGAATTGCCAAAATTCATAGACATATAGCAAATCAAAGAAAAGATTTTTTACATAAAGAGTCTACTGCGATAACCAAACAGTATTCTTGCGTATGTGTAGAAAATCTTAATATGAGAGCTATGTCAAATAAAGGTTTTGGCAATGGAAAAGCCACTTTGGATAATGCTTATGGAATGTTTTTAAATATGCTTGAGTATAAGCTTAAAGATAAAGGTGGGTATCTCGTAAAAGTGGATAAATTTTTCCCATCAAGCCAGATATGTAACTGCTGTGGTTTTAAAAATCCACTTTTAAAAGATTTATCTATTAGATATTGGAATTGCCCTAATTGTGGAATGACAAATATAGATAGAGATGTTAATGCTGCACAAAATATCAAACATGAAGGGCTTAGACTTCTGTTAGCATAAAAAATAAATCATAGTAGGTGAGGAACTTGCCGAACTAATACGCTTGTGGAGATTTTGGGAAAACTACCAAATAGGTATGATAATAACCGAGGTCGTTGATGCAAGAAGCTCCGACTTCTATGAAGTAAGTCGGAGTAGTTCACTACTTAGCATGTATTTTATGGAATAAGTTTGTTGAAAAACATTATTCTGCAATAGAAAATAAGGAGATTATTATGGAAGAAATGAATAATATTAAAATTGGTCTTGTATTTGCTTCTTCAGGCTCAGGTAAATCATTTAGTATAAAGCGTGAGATGATAAATGCTTCAAAAAGTAACTTTGAGAAATTAGTAAAAGAGTATAAAGCAGAGATTACAGATATAGATAGCTTATTAGCATTTCCTCTTAAGAATGATTTGATTTCAGATGATGCAGCTAAAACAGCATATAAAGCAAAGGCTATTGAGTTTGGATTTAATATAGAACATGAAGAGAATATAGAGTTAGACTAAAAGGAAAACTGAAATTGTCTAGGAGATTATTATGGAAGAGATTATTAATGAAGAGTATGAAATATTCTTAGAAGATATGGATAGAGGGATAACCTTTGATAGATTTCTTATGGTTGATAATTATGAAGATGAATACTCACACAATGAAATTGCTGAAGCAATGAATGTCTTAGCATCCCGTATTAGACAATGGCTGCATGAAAATAAGCCGGGGAAGTACATAGTATCAGTATCGCCTGACTACTGTATATTCGTTATGACTGTTAAGGAAGCACAGATGCGTAATGTAAGTACTTATACATTGCTTAGTGTGGTTAAGTAAAGGAGAGAGTTATGAGTGTAGAAGTGATAAGTTTTATATTATTAAGAATAATGCCTGTTATTTTTATAATTTGCTTTGTATTCTATCTGGTAAATGCATTTAGGTATCGTGATATTGCATTCAGGTATCCGCTTAATGCAGACTGGATGTCTTATGAATGCAAGGCTGGCATATGTTTAGCCGGAGTAATTTTATTGATGTGTGTGGATTTATTAGAGATAAAGAATTTAGTTGTTCTTACAGTAATATTGTGTCTTACAATTATATTACTTATATGGACTATATTTACCAATATTTTTCATAAGCAGGAAGAAAAGAACAGACTATATAGAGAATTAATATATGTCTGGAATCAGGAAGATTTAACAGACTTCCAAAAGCATATGAGCCGTGAAGAACAGATTGCATTCTTAAAATGCATTAAGAAGACTATTCACTTAAATGGAAAGGAAGAAGAAATATATGAAGAAATACATTTAATTGCTGATGATGCACAATTAAAACTTTTTGAACCAATTCTTAGAAAGGAGAAATTATGAGTATAAATATTGAATATAAAATTAAACCATATTTTACAAAAGATACTCTTATGTCATTTTTGTGCAAAGATATTAATTATATAGATGCAGATAAGGCTAAAAGCTATGTAGAAGGATACTTAAGTAAAATTCCCGTTCAGATATTAAATGTGTTTGACAGTGAAAATTGGAAAATAATCATAACTAACGAAGATCTAAAAGAAAAGTTTGGATTTACTTATGATATATACGGAGTAACTGATTATGATGCCAAAACAATTTATACATATGCGTCCGAAGATGCAATTCAATATGGGTTAGGCCACGAAATAGGACATTTTGTAGATATGTATATGGGAGATTTATCTCAAACTTTAGAATGGGATAAATTAGTAAAAACAATTAACCCTCAATATACTCCTGCGTATTATTTTACTTTAGGAAATGATGAAAATAAAGGACTTGAATATTTTGCAGATAGCTTTTTGCTCTACATAAATGATAAATTATTATTAACCAGGTGCAGTTTGGAAGTAAATAAATTCTGGAATAGATTATTCGATTATTTGGATGATATTTTAAAAGTAATTTCAGAAAATACAATTAAATCCAATATTTTTAATTCATCATCTGATTATTGGAGCTTATCAGATTAATTAAATATACAAAATAAATTATAACAGTCTGTATAAAAAATCAGGCTGTTATTTTTATGCAAAAAAAATTCATTTTTATTTCTGTCATATTATTTATCAAAATTGTAAAGGAGGAATTTCAAATGAAATTTACATGGAAAATTGAAGAAATGGCTTTAATGGCTGAAAAAGCTAACGAGTATGGAAAGAAAATTTACAAAGCAGAAAAGGAACTCAGCAGAGAAGAGAAAATAGAATTTCTTGATAAAAGAAACAATGGATTTACAAGCTATATACTTAATCTTGCTGAGAAATTCCAAAAGGAAGACAGTCTAAAACTTAAAACTGTAATAGCTGGCAGTGAATTATTCGCCAGAATAGACCAGGACAATAAGATAAAAAACTGGTTGGTTTATAATGATGCAAGAAGGGCTGTGTATAATTCAGAATATGATTGCGATGGTTACGACAACAAGCATCAGAGAGGAGAAACCAGATTTAAGCCTCGTAGACTAATTCAGGATTTAAACTATGACCTTGATAAAGGTAAATATTCAGACTATGTAGACGCTGCTTTTCATTTAGAATTAGAAAAGCTTGAAAAGATGGAACAGCAGTATTTTAAGACTCACGATGAATATAGTATTTTAAATAAAAAAGTTAATCATTTTATAAAAAAATACAGTATTGATTTTGGTCTTAATATCTGGGCTAATGATTTTGAAGAAGTCGAGTTTTTAAAAGGAACAGATAAACGACTTCTTACACTTGATGAGTTAAGAATACTTAATAGCAAGTGTGAGGAAGTATCTTCTTTTATAAAAAATATAATAGAAGGCATGCCTAAAATGAACTATGATAATGTATATAAACCAAACTAATAATACTGATTCATTTAGCGTTAATATCAACAGACTCACAAATTAATTTCTGTGGGTCTGTTTTTTTCTGTCATATTATTTTTATCAAAAATTGAAAGGAGATATTTTTATGAATATCAAAAATTTAAGCGAAGCTGTTTTGAATGACAATTCAACAAATGGTATTATTTATTATTTTAATGGAGAAAGTTATCCGTACATCCAGCTTAATGCTTCTGAAACAACAGATACGCAACATGCAGATACTGTTTTAACAGGAAGTGAGAACTCTCCAGTAAGAGAATTTATAGGAATGTTTAATATTGGTAATTTTCATAAGAGAATACAGGAAAATTATGATTTTTTAAAGGAATATTGTTCACTAGATATGGAAAACATTATGCATTCACATAAAATCAATGGGAAAGAAGAAAAAGTGTTTTTACCTTCAAAGACAGATTTTGAAAATTCTCCTGTTGCAGCTAAAGCAGCATATAAATTTTTTGCTGATAGAATTTGGACCCGTACATTAAAAGATGATAAATCTATATGTAAATCTGTATGGTACATGGGAGCTGATTCTTGTAATCATTTAATGAATATAAATACACCAGATGCGGTTGCTGCCCCAGCTTTTAATCTGGACCTATCAAAAGTCTTAATGGTAAGAAAAGCTGTAAGCGGAAAGCCTGATAATATCAATAATTTCCATTCAAATTTTATCCAATATAATTCTATAAAGGAACCTGGCAGCAGCAATGTTAAATTCCTTGCACAAGTAGATGACACTAGAGTAGATGTGAAAAAAAATTCTGATACATCAGTAACATGTCAATGTATAATAAAGCATTATCCTAACGATTGTTTGTCAGCAATGCATTATCCCGACACTTATCTATCAGCTATTATTGTTGATAAGAATGATAACATTCTCTATTATAATTTGTATAGCAAATTTGAATATTATGTAATATCAGAAGGTGAAAAAAGAGAATATAAATTAACAATAAAGCAACTTTGTATTCCTAGCAATTTACCAAATGGATGCAAAATAGGTTTCTTTGCGGAAGTAAGGAATGAAGCTTATTATATGGATACATGCGGTGAAATCACTTGGATGTCTATCAAGGATGGTCAGATAGAGGATACTACTGATGAAGAACTTTCTGATAATTGTAAACCAGTCTCAGATGATGATAATGAGGTAAATGATCTGCTTTTTGATAATGTATTAGCAGAAATAAGAAGATCTAAGGCTTCTGTTGTATATATTTTAGACTCAGAACATTTACAGGTAAAAAAGGCATATATAGGAAATTTAGCTTATACACCAAGCGGTATAGGAATATTATATCTTAGCAGTGAAGACGCATCTAAGAGCTTTCGTATGTCTTTAGATGCTTACAAAAAAGAGTTTTTCTTTTCTGAAAAGGAAGCAGAAAGTGCACTTTGCTGTCGTAAGCAGGCTAAATTAGTGAAAGCAGTTAGAGAAACAGTTGATAATCTGGATATTTCATATACAGATGCAATTGAAGCCATCAAGATTGCTTTTGATATGTGATAATACTTTAATATTGACATTGACAGACTCACAGATTAATTTCTGTGGGCCTGTTTTTTCTGTCATATTATTCTTATCAAAAACTGAAAGGAGAATGTTTATGACAAATATGTTAGCAGAAATTTTTGTTGACTATGGAAAGAGCAGTAATGTGTTTATCATAACTATTGCTATGATATTTTTTATTATCGGTCTTATTTTTGGAGTAGCTGCTATTGTTTTAACAGTGTTGAACAAGTTTAATTGGATTGATTTTTACTTTTATTGTATTTCTTTATTGTCGCTAATAGGATTCCTAGGTGTCTTTCTTGTAGGAATTATTAGAGTGGGTAATGATGTTTCAAGAAATATTGAAGCAGCTATTCGCAAAGAATATGCAGATATGAATTTTCTACAGACTGGAATTACCGGACAGTTCATAAGTAACGGAAATACTTATGAATATGAGGTTAAAGATAAGAAACTAAATATATATCTTGCTCAGCCTGAAAAAGAAACACAAAATCAAATATCAGAATAAAGGAAAATTTTATGGAAATTATTACACTTAAAGAAAACTTCGTTAATATAATGAAAGGTCTTGTAGAGCAGCTTAATAAAGCTTCAGAAGCTTATTATTCTGGACATGCTGAAATTATGTCAGATAAGGAATGGAATGATAAATTTGATGAACTTACTGCATTAGAAAAAGAAACAGGAGTAATCCTCCCGGATTCACCAACACATAATGTAAGTGCAGCTATTGAAACTCCAGCAGCAAATTCAATTATTAAAGTACAGCATGAATATGCAACATTATCATTAGCAAAAACAAAATCTATTGATGATTTTGTTAAAAGTTATCTCAGTTGATGAATTTTATAATTTTGAATATTATCGGCAAAATTCCGAAGTTTTTACTTCGTGGATTAAGCCGATTTTTTTATGTAAAAATTTAAACCTATTTATCTGTCATATATATAATAAGAAAGGAGTTTAAATTGTAATTGATAAATCAAATAAAAAAATAAATAGCAAATAGTGTGAAAAATAAAGCGGATACAATTTTTTATGTAATACTATGCAGAGTGTTTATTTGTGGAATTAGAACTATGCATTAATAAAGATAAAAGGAGAGAACTTATGAAAAACGAAATTAATAATATAAGTAAGAAAAAATCATTTTGGGGGGAATTTTTAAAAGAATATATTCTTTCCCTCATAGCAGCATTTGGATTTTTATACTTAGTCACAGCAGGGGTTATAGGAAACTTAGTGTCAAAAAAAGATAATATAGTAGACCGTATATTTGATGGAATGGTAACTGGAATTTTGGCTGCTTTGGGAATTTTTATAGTTTTATGGATTATAACACTTATATATTGTAACATAAAAACTAATATAAATAAAATTAATGCAATAAAAAGATACACATATTTGCCTCTTACAGCAGATGAATTAAGATTAAAAATCAACAAGGAAAACACTTTTAAAAACCCTGCTGATTATATCAAGTATATATGTGAGCAGATGAGATATTATTCTGCATCATCTGAAGAATATAAATCACTGAAGCTGACAATGGATGACCTGCTTAAGTTATGTAAGACTTATGAAGAAGTATATGGAGATTTGATAGTATTCAAGCATGAAGATTATAAATATTTTAACAGATTTAATAAAGCTTTTCCATTTGAGTTTAAAACCTTTGAAAATACATATATTAAATCAGATGATATTTTAGACAAGATTTCAGACAAAGAAATAGTAATATTCTGTTCAGATAAAACATTAGCAGAAGCTTATCTTTCAGGTTATAAAGAACAAGCTGTTATATATTATGTAAAGGATAAACTTTTGACTAAGAGTATAGACTAAACAATAAAGAAGGATAAAAATTCTCAATGGAAAATATGAATAAAAAAATTGTTTTTTAAAGAATTAATAAGGCGATTTTCAGATAAAGCAATCTTATTATGATTGAACAGAATTAAGTACGACAAGCTTCTTATTTTTACATAGAAAAACAAATTATTATTTCTGTCATATTATTTTAAAATAAAAAAAAGGAGAATATTATGAAAAACAGATTATATTTTGACGCAAAAGAGTATGACAGATTTTTTAATACAGTTGGATTAAGAGATAATACACCGGATAAGCAACTTGTAAGGTTTTATAAGTGGTGTTATGATAATGAATTTTTTAAGAATATAACAGATGATGATATATCAGACTACTACATATATAATTGCTTACCCTGCTTAAAAAATAACGGAATATGTATAGGTGGTTATCCTTGGACTGATGGATTCCTTATAGGAATTGACCCAAGCAAATGTTATGAAAAACCTAACAGGTGTTCAATACTTATACAGTTTCCAATTACATCCAAGCGTGAAGAGAACAAGCTTTACAGGCTTCTTGATACGATTGTAGATGATAAGCAGAGACAGGCTAGAGACTGGAAGAAAGCAGCTAAAGAGTTATGGAATGGAGATTATGCAAGGTTTTAAATACTTAAGAAGTTGTTAGCTTACTGGTATAAATAATAAGAAAAGGATATCAATTATGAGCAGTTCAGTTAATACAACACAAAATAAATGCAATAACAGATATTTAAAGATAACGATACATGATAATGATTTTATAAATTCATTAGAGCAGGTTGCTCATACTTTAAATAGAATATTTTCAACAACAGGCAGATATCCTGAAGAAGATGAGCTTCCATTGTTAAAAGAATATGTACAGTCATTATGGTTTTCTATAGATAATATTTGGCAGATTATGCGTTGGAATAAGAACTCTGTTGGTTTTTCAGAAAATCCTGAAGGAATTTTTAAACCGGTATTAGAGTTCGTAGAATATGAAGATATTCCTGACTTGGATGATAATTCAAGCGTATATATTCCCATGTTTAATACAAACATTTTACTAAGATAAAAGGAGAAATTTTTATGAGTGATGAATTAAAAGATATTTTAAAAGCATCTGACCGTTATAAGAATTTTACATTACCTGATAAGCCTGCATGTTTTAAAGATATGTTTAAGGGTAGAGATTTTGATGTAGTACAGCTACATTCTACTCAGATTATTGATATTGATGGTAAAAAAGACATTGTTGGATTTTGCGGTATCTTTAGATGGACCGATGGTAAGATTTATCCTCTTGATGGAGATATTTATTATGATGATTTCAAAGTAATAGGCTTTGAAGAATTTCAAAATATACCAATGGGAGTTAATACCGGCATTGATATATTAGTTTATTGAGAAAACAGTTGATATATCAGAATTTATAAGAAAGATTAAGCAATTTATAGGAGATAAAATCAAGTATGAAGAAAGTGAAAATAAGTAAACATATGAAAACAAAAGCAGAGAAAATATTAGTTATAGGAAGTCAGGGAAGTGGAATAGAGAGTAGACTATTAAACCATAATCCGAAGCAGATTGATAGATTTGTTATCTATCAGAGCATAGAAGAAATGAAAAGAGCAAAGGATGATTTCTATAATTATAAATGCATCATAATATTTTCAGCTTTATTAATATCAAAAAAAGATGATATAGATTATTACAAGGATTTTTTGCTTTATAGAGTTGTTTGTAAAGATAAGTCGTTTTGTCCATTAGCTTTTTTTATTCCACTAGGTCTTGGTTTAAATGAGATTATTGTATTTGAAAGAGGCATAGGTGGATATTCAGTATATAAAAAAGAAAAGTTAAAGAGCAAATTTTTAAGTCAGGTAGAAGAATCAGTCCAGATTAAAGCTAAAGAAATATCTACCGGAAAAGTTATAGATTTGAACCCTAACATAAATGATACCTATTTTAATACACTTATTTATAATAAGTTTAAGATAGGTGAGCTTGTATTGGTCGAAGGAAAGCTTCCGGATAAATGGAAATGTACAGATATTTAAAAAAGGAGCTGCTATGAAGATAAGAAGTGAATGGATAGAGATATCCCGAATGAATAAAAATAGAAAATTGGAAAGAGTTCAGGTATTATCTTTTGGACATTTTTATGTTATTAAGCTGAGTAAAAACTATTTTGCCGTATGTGATATAGATTTTGATAAGGAAATCACATCCGGTACTACCTTAGATAATGCTTCAAAGAAAGCCAGACTATTACAGACAGGCTATAAAATAGGCTATGAAGATGCAGATATCTATTAATAAATAGAGGAGAGTGATTGTATGATTTATCCAAACTGTGATAGAAAAATGAAAGTAAAAAGAGAGACCGGATTCATACTTGACCTTAATGGAACAGCAGATTACGACTTATATTATGATTATAATATATATCGTTGTCCTGATTGTAAGATAAAATATAATGAAGACAGAAGAAATGATAAATGGGAAATACCTAAAAAACTGCTGCCGACTGAAAAGCAAAAGAATACAATACTCTTTATCAACAACAAATTAGGAAAAAATTTTGAAAGCTTAACGAAGAGACAGTGTTGGAAGATTATCAATGAAAACTTTGATAAAGCTAAAAATACTCCAAAGCCTTCAAATTATGAATATGACTATGATGATATAGATGAATTATATGGAATATCAGAAGAATTTTATTTTTAGGAGAAGAAAAATGGCATATCGAAATTATCATATTATTTATGAAGACGAAAATGATATTAAGCGAACATATTTCACGGTTTCAAAAACAGCACAGGAGGCTGTTAATGAATTAAGAAGACGTAACGAAGAAATCAGGATAATAATAGTCGGAGAAACTAAAAACGACTGGGAATAAATTATAAATGAATTATATGGAATATCAGAAGAGTTTTATTACTAAAATAAGGAGCAAAACTAATTATGAAGAATACAGATAGCAGATTTTTATATAAGGCAAAAAGAAAAGATAACAATGAATGGATACAAGGATATTTATTTAAAACTGGGGAATGCTATAAAATTCTTCCGACAGATTTTGTTAGTCCTGCATTATCTGTACAGGAAGATACAATATGCCAGTGTACAGGCATGGAAGATAATAATTATAAGCTGATATTTACAAATGATATTGTTGAGTTTCAGCATAAGAAGAATGATAAGAACCCTGACAGATATCTTTTGTGGTGGAATAAGGAAATGAGTGCTATGACAGCAATTGATGCAAATAAGTGTGTATATGATGGATATGATTATACAGGCTTAAATGTATATAGTTCTATTCCTCTTATGGTACAAGACCCTTATGGAGATTTTTATGATATCAAAGTAATTGGAAATATTATCGACAATCCAGAGCTTGTTAAGGTTAAAGAAGATTATTCAAAATCTTTTTTACCAAAAGATGCGGATAGGAAAACAGATAAAAATGATATTGATTTAGAGTTTTAGGAAAGAGGTCTTATATGGTAAATGAAGAACTTATAAATAAGATTAAATATGACGCAGCCATAAATACATTATTTAATAAAATTAAAAAAGCTAGTATAAATGAAGACACTGAAACTTATATTTCACTTATGGATTTATTACGCTCAGAGTTAAAAGATTATTCTAAAGAAGATTTTTATGATTCATTATGTTATCTAGTAGATAAAACAAGTAAGACAAAAGATGATTTAGAAAAGAAATAATGCGAATGAATACAAATTTGATTTTACATATTTTATTAGTAATTATTTGTATAAATAATATCATTACTAAAAAGAATAAATTATCTAAGATTTTATGGACTTTATCAGGATTATGCTTTTCGATTTGCGTTATATTAGACATCATACAGATGATTTAGTATTTTTACATCTATTTTTGATAAGTTATGTAGTTTTTAATGAGTATTTCGGTTCTGCCGGATATGGTTATATGTCACCATATTATTCCGAAAATGGTAAGTTATGTACATATGATACAGAAAAGAAAATAATTATTGAAATAGAATAAATAGTGTACTGTTAGGAGAGATAATGGAAGTGGAGAAAATAACAGAAAATGAGGCGGCTATTGAGGAATTAAGCGACTTTGCAATTGGTATAACCCAAGAAATATCAAATATTACTTTAGGTTTAGCAATCAAAGCACTTGAAGAAAATCAGCAGTACCGAACAATTGGTACAGTAGAAGAATTTCAAGCGTTAAAAAATAGGTTTAATGGATATAAAGTGCCTATTATGGATTATGAGGGAACAGAGTATAAAAAACTGGTAGAAGGTTCATCTGCAACCGGACAAACTCCATACATAGATGTAATTAAGATTAAAGAAAAGAGAAAGTAAGACATATAAATGAGGTGGAACTATGATTTATAAAGAAGAAGTTAAAGATTTATTTACTGTTCCGGAAGATTATTATTTAGCACACTGTATCAGTGCTGATTTTGGAATGGGTAAGGGGATTGTCGTTGAATTTAATAAAAGATTCGACATGAAAAGAAAGTTGCAATTAAAGTACCCGGATTATATTAATCAGTACACTCATAAAAGAATTGGCGGAGATTGTCTATTAGAAGATAGAATATTGAATCTTATAACAAAAGAGAGATATTTCCACAAACCAACAATAATTACAATGAGACTTGCACTCGAAAAGATGAAGCAGATTTGTTTAGAGAATAATATCAAGAAGATAGCAATGCCTGTAATTGGCTGTGGTTTGGATAGACTAAACTGGGCGGATGTTTCAGAGCAGATAAAAAGTGTTTTTACAGACACAGATGTTGAGATTTTAGTATGTAAGAGGTAATAATATGGCTATTTATATAACAGGAGACATACATGGAAATCCTGTAAGATTAGGAGTCAACAGCTTCTATGAGCAGAAGGAGTTCGATAAGGATAATAAAGATGAAAATATAGTAATAATCTTAGGAGATTTCGGACTTATATGGAATAAAGATGGAGAAGATAAGAATGAAAAATACTGGCTTGACTGGTTAGAAAGTAAACCTTTTACAACAGTATTTGTAGACGGTAATCACGAGAATTTCAAACGATTATATACATATCCAATAAAGAAATGGCATGGTGGGAAAGTACATGAAATAAGACCAAATGTATTACATCTTATGCGTGGAGAAATCTTTAATATTGAAGATTTAAGTTTCTTTGCCTTTGGTGGTGCAAGCAGCCATGATATACAGGATGGTATTCTTGATTATAATGATGAAGATTGGAGAGAAAAAGCTAAGGAACTGGATAAGCGTGGCAAATATATGTACCGTGTAAAGGATTTATCATGGTGGAAAGAAGAACTTCCGACAGAAGAAGAAATGCAGCACGGGTTAGAAGCATTGAAAAGATATGATAATAAGGTTGATTTCCTGCTTACTCATAGCCCATCCACATCAGAACTTATATTAATGGGTGGTAAAGGCTTATATGCGCCGGATATATTAACAGACTATCTTGAAAAGATAAAGGCTGTATGTGATTACAAGAAGCATCTCTTTGGCCATATGCATGTAAATAGAGCTATTAATGAAAAGGATATATGCCTCTATGAACAGATCATTAGAATCAATTAAATAATATTAAAAATAATAGAATACAATATGAATTTGCTAAATGATTTTAGTTTATTCATATTGTATTTTTTTTGTTAAATAGGAAAATGCATAAATACCTTACTTATATTTGTAGAAGAACAAAAGATTATTTTTTAAGTCCAGCCATTAAATTATTTTCTCAAAAAATAATATAAAAATATTAATATTTTCGGTCAATCCTTATTTTTTTGTCCAGCGAATAATAGAGATAAAAAATAAAAAATCTTACGCCCATTTAATGATTTCTTGTCCAAGGGATAGTAAGAAGGATAACTTAGTATTTTGTTCTTCTCAAAATAATTTAAAAGTGAGGTAGACACTATGAGAGAATTTTTCAAAACCAAGAAAGACATTGAGGAAAGAATCAGAAATAATGTAAGGAACATAGCATTCTATGCTGATAATTTAACAAAAAAAGATTGTATACTTGTAGATTCATTTTTGAAATCTGGAGAAAAAAATATGATATTAATTACCATATTTGTGAAGTTAAGAATATCTTACATGATAACACAAACTTTTATAAGCCTTATGTTCCAAAAAATAATTGGACTGGTTGGGTATCTGTGGAGCTTACCAATATATTATTGTGTGACGAAGTATGGATCTTCGATAATGGATATGACAATTATAAGTTAAATGGTAGATTAGATAATGCCCTTAAATCACTTGAAAAGCCTGTAAAATTTCTTGCTAAAACATCAGACAGTAAAACTTGGGATTTTTATAAAGGGCGTGATATGGTCCGTAATGCAAATAATGAGTCTCAGGAAGATTATTATTATATAATTGAAGAGTATGATTTTGTCTCAGACAATGAAAGACAGAACTCTAATAATCAATTGCGTCCTATTTCAAAAACCGCATTATCAGAAAAAGAATATGAGTTAGCATTTAGTGCATTAGAGCTTACACAATTTATGGGGAATTAGCTATAAAAGCTTCTGTTCGTAACGATAATGAATTGTTGGATAAAATAAATCCATTCATAAAAACTGGAAATGAAATTCTAATGGATATTCTTTCATGTAATTCGTGCGATGAAGAAACACTAAATTTATGTCAGGCGAAACTTGATTTTGCTGCACCGGATGTTGAAAAATTGATTAATGATTATGATTTGTAGGAGTCAGTAGTGTTAAGCAATACTATGGAACTTTCACGGGAAGTATTAATAAATACATTCGAACTAATTTTCTGTCATATTTACAACATCAAATAACATAAAGGAGAATTATTATTATGAAAAATGACTTTATTAAAAGCGCAATTAAATTATATAACAAAACAGCAGAAGCTCTTTATATGACACCAGTAGATTTCTCTGAGATATCAACAGATAATTGTCGGATGTTATGGCTTAATGCAGGATTCAAGCCTAAATGTTCTCAATATGGAAATATGCTTGGCGGTTTTTTATATGTACCTACAGGTAAAATATATAACTTCAGATTTCATATTCATGAGCCTGGGCAAAAGATTGCCAGTCTATCAAATCGTATGACAAGCATTGAAGAAATCTGCGAAGAGATTATTGATCTTCCAAGTGGTCCGTTTGCAGATATTAAATGCAGACCAACAACTTTTGGACATAAAGCTTTCTGGCTGTATACTCCAATAGATACATTGGAAAATCAAGAGGATAGAGATTTAAGGCAGCTAATGCAAAGTATTACCGCTTATAGCCGTAAAATGCAATTCTGCCAGAAATTAAGAAAAACTGATAAAAAGTATTTGAAGTATAAGGCTGATGAACAAAATAAAATTAATGGGGGTTTAAGGAGATAATGAGTTTATGTGCGAATTGCTAAATAAATATTTGGAAGAAGCTAAACTTGAAAGAGAAATTGAAGGATTACTATTATCGAAAAATAGCAAGAAAACTTCATCCGATAATAGTCGATTGTGAGTAGTTCATATAGTTATATAACAGGTAGAATTTTTAATGTACTATGGTATGATGATAAATATGGTGACAATGATCAGTGCGTATGCCGTTCTATCTTAAACATACATAGTTTTATTTTAACATTAAATTTATTTTTCTGTCATATATAAAATGTTCTTAAGATTAAAGGAGATTAGAACCTAAAACTTAAAAACATTTCTTATCTTAAGTTCAATACATTTAAACTTAAGATAAGAAAAAGACATATCTATAAACTGATATGTCACTTAATTTTTAGTTACTTAAAAAAGCAACCTTACGCCAGCAAGCATAAAGAGGTTGCTTTTTTAATGCTCTTTAGCACTATGCAAAAAAGTTCATAACCGTCATAATTATACTTAATGCGTAACTTATTACGCAAAGTACCTTGCTTATAACGGATAGAAGCTTTTCCAATTTGAACATTCAAATCGGCTCCCATCTTTAGTCTATTTATATATGGAGATTATTTTAAACTGATTACATTTTTGTAATCAGTTTTTTCTGTCATATATTAAAATGAAATGTAAAAATGGTTATGTATATATAATGATCAACTACTCTCTACTAAAAGTAGTAATTTTTCTGTTTAACTATTTGTAAATAATAAGAAAGGGGAAATTAAAGTGAGTAACTTAGCGTATGTTACCTTATTAATCGAATCAAATAATGAGGATGATTTTAAATCGAAATCAAATGATATTTTTGAGGATACTACATGGAGTCAACTTAATAACTTGTTAGAACCATCATATACAATTAGAGGCACAATTGGTAAAACAGCAATTCATTATAATGATAAGGTTTCTCAAAACAAAAAAGTGAAGCTTACAAAAAAAGCATATCAGGAACATATTTCAGAATTAAAAGAATATGATTTTTAAAAAAATTCGCATAAAATTGAAGGGAGCGTATATATATGGCTAATCAAATTTTGAATGATACTATAAATAATTATTTTAAAAATATACCTGATAATACTATAATTAAAACTCATGTGTTTAACATATTAACAAAATTTCCATTAGAAAATATTAAATGCTTACAAATAGAGGATAATACATTAAATGGAATAGATGTAGAAAAAAATAGCTGGCGAATACATTTAGTTAATTTAAAAACCGAAGAAGATATTTTTATTGAAGTTTTTATTACCAAAACTAATACTTATAATAGCCGTTGCTACACGATAGATGATAAGGATAACATTCATACATTCTGAAGCTAAAATCCTTGGATTTTTTATTTTTAAATAGTATGAATAACTTGAATATTTCTTATTAACAAATTGCCATAAATTAATATCCATGAAGCATCAGATAATCATATTGCTAATCATATCATTCTACTGTATAATTATTATATACAGTAGTTTTTTATGTAAAAATTTATCGTTAAACTTCTGTCATATTATATATGAACACAAGATATAGTTTCCAAACACTAGCTGTAGGGGGGTATATGAATGTGTGTAAAATAAATTGATTATTAGAGTGCTAGGCGGTTAAGCTTCCAACATATAAGTTTAATTTAGCTGCACGAAAAGAAAGTGTGAATGATATGTTTAATAAGAATAAGGTTAGAAAGGTAAATGATTTACTTGATATAGCAGAGAATTGTTTAAATAATAAGGATAGAGAGAATGCCAGAAAAGCTATGGAGGAGTCATATAATCTGATTAAAAAGATCTCAGGATATGACAAGACAAAGCTTTCAGTAAGATGGATGGAAATAGCAGAGAAGTCAGACAATTTAGCTGAAGAAATAGCTAATGCAGGACTTACAGAGGAACAGATTGCTAAGAAAAAAGCAGATGAAAAAGTAAGAAAAGATAAGAATCTTAAAGAGTATAACGAAAATAAGAAATTGATTGACGACAACCCATTATATACTAAGTGGGCTGATTATTTCTGGGAACATAGACTGGAAAATGATGAGGCGCTGCAGCAGAAGTTTGTGCCTCTTTCAATAGAACATTTTAAAAAATTAAGATATAGTACAGAACATACAGATTGGAAATTTCCTATAGAACTTGCAAGACATATGACTGAAGAATCATGGATCAATGAGTCATTAGGCTGTTTAAAGTATGGCGTAGATAAGTATTTATATTTTGAGTTATTATGTAAGAATGCAATGCATACAGAATATAATAATTTATTTGAAGAATTAAAATTAGATAAAATTTCAAATGACTTTATATGGAATTATAATGCCCCTATTAAAATAGGAAATAAATTAATAGAAACAAATTTAAGAGAAAATAAGTTAGTAGAGGAAAATTTAAAAAAAGGATTTATTACTAATTTTTATAGAGATCAACCAATTACATATCCAATAAAGGATTATTTACTCTCAATGACTCAGGAAAAATATAATAGCTTATCTAATGCAGGAAAATTTTTAGTAACATTATGGCAAGAATATTGCTCTACAAATATATATAAAGATGATATTAATAACTTTATAGATAGGATTAATGGATTAGATCAAGTAAAACACCAAATATGTAATGTACGAGATATTAAGGTAAATAACAATCAAATGTATGATTTTGCAACTAAATATTTTGAATTTGTTGAAAGTAATGAATAATATGATAAATTTATGTATTTGATATATGAGAGAAACAGATTTTATAGTACGTTTCTCTCATTTTTTGTATTAATATATAGTTTCCAAACATTAGCTGTAGAGGTTATATGAGTGTACGTCAAATAAATTAATTATTAGAGTGCTAGGTGATTAAGCTTCTAACATATAAGTTTAATTTGGCTGCACGAAAAGAAAGTGTGAAATAAGCTAACTTTAATGTACTATGGTATGATGATAAGCATGGTGATAATGATCAGTGTGTATGTCATTCTTATCTTAAACATACATAATTTTATTTTAACATTAAATTTATTTTTCTGTCATATATAAAATGTTCTTAAGATTAAAGGAGATTGAAACTTAAAAACATTTCTTGACAAAAGAGTTCAATACATTTAAACTTAAGTTAAGAAAAGGACATATCCTTAGATTGGATATGCCGCATTATTAGGGAAAAGCAACCTCAGGCCGGCAAGCATAAAGAGGTTGCTTTTTGTATTTCTACAATAAGTTTGCAAGGAAACCTGCCACTGTAATTGTACAGCTCAATACGTTGAGTACTGTATACATTACATGGAAGATATTTTCCCATTTGTACATACAAACGAACTCCCATCTTTAGTCTATTCATAGGCCTTCACTCCTTTCGATGCATTACTTATGAATGAAAAATATCAGTAATGCGCCCAAGAAGCAGCACATCAAATTCTAAGGAAATGTCCTCAAATATTGTATCAAAAATATATAAATATGTATATAGATTATTTAAAATTGATTACATTTTTGTAATCAGTTTTTTCTGTCATATATTAAAATGAAATGTAAAAATGGTTATGTATATATAATGATCAACTACTCTCTACTAAAAGTAGTAATTTTTCTGTTTAACTATTTGTAAATAATAAGAAAGGGGAAATTAAAGTGAGTAACTTAGCGTATGTTACCTTATTAATCGAATCAAATAATGAGGATGATTTTAAATCGAAATCAAATGATATTTTTGAGGATACTACATGGAGTCAACTTAATAAATTATTAGAGCCATCATATACAATTAGAGGCACAATTGGTAAAACGGCAATTCATTATGATAAGGTTTCTCAAAACAAAAAAGTGAAGCTTACAAAAAAAGCATATCAAGAACATATTTCAGAATTGGAACAATATGATTTTTAAAATGTCTATGCACTCGTAAAATTAATTTACGGGTGCATATTTTTATATTAATTTGTTTTCAAAGGAACAATTTGTTTACCACAAGTAACTTCTGCATGATTAAAATTCCATTCTGCATAAATTAGAATAGGCTGTTTATAGTTATATAGTTTATTTTTGTATTCTTTATATAATTCTTCTGAATCAAAATGAACGTCAACCATAAAAGCATTCCCATTATAAGGAAATTTGAATTTGATTTTATGAGTTTGATTGTCATAACTATGATATAAACATTCAACTAACTTTACTCCATTTATATACTTAGTATATAAATATGATGTTTTTCGAGCTGCGAATATATCTTTTATTTTTACCCCATTAATTTCATCATTATTATCATTCATTAAACAAACAGCAAATAATTGACGAACTGTATGAATATATAATATTTCATTATTAGTTGTTTTAGTTGTTTTTGGATAAGTAGATTTCCCAGTTATATTATTTGATTTTTCATCTTTAGAATTTTTGATAATATTTAATAGTCCATTAGGAGAAAAATCTGACGTGTCATAATCCTTTTTATATCCTGATTCTTTTAATTTTATATCATTCCAACATCCGCTTATGTGGTTACTACTTGGTCTTTTTACAAAATGTGCCTTTACTTTATTTGAATTTAAAGCAGAAATAGTAAATTCGCAATTACAAACAGGATTTTGACAATAGAAAATATTATTTTGTTCATTTGGCTGAACATCTTCTGCTCTTTTTTCATGAATATGTTCTTTTTCATTATATGCTACAAAAGACATCCTAATCTCCCTTCAATTTAAATAATATTAATATTTTAATGTTATGTATCATTATACGTTAAACTATGATTAAATTCCAGTTTTAGATCATTACATTTTTGTAATCAGTTCTTTTTATTTTTCCGTCATATTAATTTTGTAACATGAAACTAACAGAGGTTTAAGTTAGTGTTTAGACACAGAAAGGATTTTTATTATGGCGAACTTCAAGAATTATAATTCAGCTATACAGTCTAGGCTTGAACAGGCAATGGAACAGTACAAGGCGGCAGAAAATTTACTTCATGACCTGGAAGCAAACAGAGAAGCCGCAGACACAGTAATTGAATTGCATGACTCAGCAATTAAAGGCGTAAAGAAAGAGATGCTTCGACTTGAGAAGCAAATGGCAAAGGATTCACTTAAACAGATTAATAATCTCGAAAAAGCAGGAGTAAGATTGGTTGATTCTGATTACCTTGCAGGATCATATGTAACAATGTTGGTTGAAAGTAGGAAATTAAAAGATAATAAAGGTATTGATATCACCCCAGACAATCTTCATTCAATATCTAATGAAAAGCTTTTTAATGCCCTTGAGCAGTACAGAAAAGAGAACTTATCTCCAATCAAGACTTCTCTTGACAAAGCGATTGATGCAGGACACCAGGTAACTGAAACTTCAAAAGAAGTAATGCATACACTTAAACAGGACGGAATTGATCTTAAGGATGCAGCAGTAGCAGCCGGAATTGATGCCAAGTTAGCAGCTAATGAAGCCAGATTAGGTTTTATGCGCAAGACGAAAGATTTAACACAGGGAATTAAACATCAGTTTGACAGATTAAATGAATGGAGAAAGGATCACGGACTTACATTCCATGACATTAACGAAGCACTTAAGGCAGACAGACAGGAATACAAAGAAAACTTTGCTGAAAAGTGGGATGGTATTAAGGACAGCTTTAATAATACAGTAGAAAAAGTACATGATTCTATTCAGGAATTTAATGATTATCAGGCAGTACAACAGATGGAAGCTGAACGTCAGATGAATATGAGATTGCTTTCAATTGAAGGTACAAAAGCTGTTCAGTGTGAGGAACAAATTCATAAACTTGCTTTAAGAAGAGAAAAGATTATTAATACAGTAAACAAAGCAATTACATTTGGAAATAAGACAGCAAATAAGGTAAGAGAAACATTAGGTTATGATACAAAAGAACCAAACATAGCTGATGCTTCTAAAGCTAAAATGTTTGATAAGAGAATTATTGAACTTGAAAAAAACAGAGTAAAAGCATTAACAGAGCAGGCTAAGTATATTGCACAAAATATTCAGATTACAAATCAGGAAAAGGAATATTCACAGCAGGCAATTGAAAAAGCAAGAAATCAGTCATTTAAGGATAACAGAAACCAAGTTTTAGGGCACGTTGGTAAAGTGACAATTACAAAGAACCCATTTCATCCTATACAAAATTTCAAAAATGATTATGAAGTTGTTAACACCGCAATATCATGGAAACAATCAATGGATCGTGAGCTAAATTTTAAAAATTATGCAAAAGATGTTGTCTTTTCAGAATTTATTAAATCAGATAAAAACCATCTTGATAATAGAACTGTTGCCAAGACAACAACTCCTGTAACACAGACATTATATAACATTGATCAGATGATACAGGAACAGGGAGCAAAGGAATGGATTATAGATGTATCTACAGATAAAGATAAGAATCTTGACCTTGATAAGGCTCTTGCATTAGCAGTTGCATATAAAGCAGGAATGGAAGTTAATTATTTAAAGGACCAGGATGCAGATACAATTAATGTTTCTACGAATGATTTCTTAGAAAAACAGAGTCAATTAAAAGAAGCAGATGAAATAAATGCTTATAAGTATCTTGCTGTTTTAGATTCAAATGAAGAAAGAGCTGTTGATGAAATAGTCAAAGACATAACTAAGAAAGAAGACAAAGAAGTAATTGAAGCAATTAAAACAGATGTATTTATGGATAAAGAAGGTAAGGAAAAGAATTTATACCTTGTTGAAATCCCTGCTAAAGAAAATGAAACTATTTTAAAATCAATGCTTGAACAGAATTTAATGCCTGAAGATGAAAGAGATAATGAATTTTTAGATATGATTATGCCAAGCAAGAACCCTACATATGCAAGCATTGATAACTCAAGTGTAGGATTCAAGGTATTTAGCAGGCCGTCTGATGCAATTAAATATGTTGATGCAGTTAAGAGAAACACTGGAATGGAATTAAAAGCATTTGGTAATACAGAGCAGGCAAAGACTTGGTTAATTAATACAGCCAAGGATGCTAAATATCAGGATATTAACGAGAAAGCTGTTAAGCAGGAAACAGCAAAAGTAGAAGTAAATAAAATAGATAAGACTCTTAAAATTAAAAATGATGATGAAATGGAATTATAATTGATAAATTATAATGTAGCCCAGGGAATAATTTCCTTGGGCTATTTGTATTTAAGAAAAAAATAAAGTCAGCTCCATCATTAGAGGCATTATAAAAGATAGACAAGAATATTATATAAGAGCTGTTCAGGGATTCTGATGGCTCTTTTTTTCTGTCATATATTTCATATCAAAATTTTAAAGGAGAAACAATATGAAAAATATGAAATTATCAGAAATATTTAATATGTATGATTTAAGTATCAGAAAAGACATTAATAAGGAGTTTTATATTAAAGATGATATGAATTATTTTCATAGTCTTAAAACATGGACATATGCAGGGAATAATCTGCTTAGTGTTATCGATAATATCCCAGATAGTCTGATAGAATCAGAAATAAATGATATATTTGATGGCTATATATCTGGTGAAATAATAAGAAAAGCCCTTAAGATTAAAGGTATTCCTGAAACAGCAGAAGAGGCTGTGGAGTTCCTTGAATTTATAGATGAAAATTCATATGAAAATGTGGAAGACAAATTAAATTTATTAAGGGCAATTGCGGATCCGGGAAAGTATATAGAAGATGATATTAAGCGGCAGTTTATAACTAAAGAAGATTATGAAAGCTGCCCTGATTTTGGTTTTAATTTTACGGATATAGGACAGGGAGTTGGATATAAAGCAGATATATCAGGATATAACTGGAAAGATATACCTGATAATGCGATTCTTTATATACCGGAATGCTATGCCGGAACTTGTGGATGGAGTGCAACATATGTGTATACAAAATCAGACTTAGAAAAATGCATAAATGACAGGATAATGGATAGTGAGCATTTCATAAATGCTGAAACAATGTTTGATGAACTGTCATGGGAGATGCCGGAAGACTTCTTAGATGGGCTTGATTTTGATTACAAGAAAACAGCATATTGTATAGGAGATAAGCTGTATTACAACCTTAACGAATTTGATAGCCCAGCACATTCACTTTTAGTTACGGTTACTGAAGTAAATGAAGATAATATCATTTGTAAGGATAGTACAGGAATATCATATATGTTTGATGAAGATATGCTTGATTGTCTTACAAATAATCCTATATATCCGGTTAAGAAACATGTAAAAACACAGGATGTAGAAAGATAGTAAAACAACGTCCTTTTGAAACGAAGTGTAGAAAGAAAGGTAATATTATGGATAAAATAAAATTGTCAGATATATTTAAGCGGAAATTTCTAAATATTATAAAGGATACAAACGGAGATTTCTATATAAAAGGCAAAATGTGTTTTCTTTATGATAATCTAAAAGATTGGACATATGCAGGTAATAATTTGCGTAGCGTTATAGATGCAATTAATGATACTGTGGTTAAACCAGAAATAGAAGATATACTTTACATAAATATGCCTGATGGAATAATTAAAATGATAATTAAAGATAGAGGAATCCCTAAAACGGTAGAAGAAGCTGTGAATTTTCTTGAAACTGCTAAGAAATATGCTGGAAATTTAGCAAATAAATTAAATCTGTATGGAAATGTAGAAGATGCATTAAGTCTATTAAGAGCATTTGCTGACCCAGAAAAGTATGTAGAAGATGATATTAAACCAGAGTTTATAACTAAAGATAAATATGTGAGACACCCTGATTTTAATTTCAATTTTTTATCTATGAGACATGGTGTTGGATATAAGGCAGATATATCAGAATATAAATGGGAAGATATACCTGATGACGCTATTTTATATATACCGGATTGTTTTATAGAATTTATAGAAGCTTGGAATCATAAAGCAACAGATGTGTATACAAAATCAGATTTAGAGAAGTGCATAAATTACAGGACAATGAATAGTGAACATTTCATAGATGCTAAAACAATGTTTGATGAGCTGTCAGGGGAAACACCAGAAAGCTATATCAGTGTAAGTGTAAAAGATATCAGCGTTGGAGATAAGTTATATTACAATCTTGACGAATTTGATAGCCCGGCACATTCAATTCCGGTTACGGTTACTGAAGTTAATGAGAATAATATTGTTTGCAAGGATAGCACAGGAACATCATATATGTTTGATGAGGATATGCTTGATTGTGTTACAAATAATCCTATGTACTTAATTAAATAAAAATAAAAAAAATAGAAAAGGAATAAAGAGTATTGAATATATTGACCTTGAAGCAAAAGAGATACCTGAAAACGCAATAGAGGATTTTTACAATATACATAAAGCTGAATTTAATGAAGACGGTAATATATCTGCATTTCATCCTTTAGAATGGAATGACTTAGATGATAATGCAAAGAGTATATTAGAATGGATTAGCCATCCCTTTACAGGAAAAAAAGGAATAGTAAACATTAAAGCAGGAGAAGATTTTTATAGAAATTATAAGGAATTTTTAACAATTGGATATGCATTTTATGATACAGGAGAAGTAAGAATACCGGTAACAAATGAAATCTATAATACAATACTTGATTATGTCTCAGGGGATAAAGATTTATCCCTAGTCGTAGATGAAGCCTCTCAGACAGCTTACTTTGGATTTAAGTCTGTTATGAAAAATTTCAGCATTACTAAAGATGATAAGATACCGGATAATGAAATAGATTTGGAGATATAAGGAGATAGAAAATGAATGTAATGATATGTTTTAGGAATGGAATTAGTGCTGCAATAGCATCTTCAGCTAGTGCTAAGTTACAGCATTTAGAATTAAAAACAAAAAGCCTTGAAGAATTAGGGTTAAATGTTGAACTTATATATTTGGACAAGAAAGATTTAAGCAAAGTATTAGAAAAGAAAGAAATAAAGCCTGATTATATTTATTTATATGAAGACGAAAAAAATAATGAAAATGATGTAAGAGAACTTATAGAAAATAATTATCCGGATATCAATATCATTTCTTACAATAAAGGAAATAGCACATATTATGATGAATATAGTCAATTTCATTCTAAGACTTATATACTAGATGAATTAATTCTGAATAACTTTAATAAATCTTTAAAAGCTGAAGAAAAGTATATAGTTAATACTAATTCTCTTATTCAGGATTTACATGTAAGTAAAATGAATATAACAGAGCTAGATATACAGATTCTTATCAAAAATAATAATATACATCTTTTTGATACTGAAAAGGAAGCTGATGAATTTATTTTCAAAGAAATTAAAGAGAATGTATGCAGTATTGAAAATGATATCGAAGATTTAAAAAAAAGTTTGGAAAGAAAAGAAGCAATGCTTAATAAATGTAAAACAACTCTTGAACAGAAGGAACAGGATTTTGCCAATAAATATAAACCGGATATAAAATCTAAGAAGAACATTGAAAGAGATATATAAGGTATTATCAAAATAATTATAAATATAACAAGAGCTATTCAGGTAATCCTGATAGCTCTTTTTTTCTGTCATATATAAGTTAATTATTAAATAAAAGGAGGCATTATATATATGCAAAAATTATCAGCAAAGGACAAAAAATTTCAGGAGGAACGCATTAAATTCAGACAGACCCTTAGAGAACTTGAAAAGGAAGTTAATTTTAAAAATAAGAAAATTGATGAGCTAAAGATTGAAAATACTGAATTAGAAAGTAAAATTCGTGAACTACAGGAGTGGATTGATAGACTACTTGAATTTACTGAATTAAGTAAAGAACAAATTAATGACATGATTCAAACAGATAAAATCATAAAAAAATATGAAGAAATGGGTTCGGTATTTAATGCAATATTTGGTGGTCCAAGCTCTATATATAGATAACTCAAAGAAAGGATAAAGAATATGCAGAAAAAATATGATAGGATATATTTAATTGATTGTGAAAATGTAGGGTTTTCTTTTTTTACAAGTCCAAATGATTTAGTATATTACTTTACCAACGAATCTGTAAATGAATTACCGTTTCAATGTAACGAAAATGAAATTCATATGTGCCTTAAACATACTGGTTGTAAAGATGCATTAGATTTTGTAATTGATACATATTTGGGATATCTTATAAGAGCCTATGGAAAGAATACAGAATATTTCATAATCAGTAATGATAAGGGATATGATAACGTATCAGCTTTTTGGCAGCAGATGGGATATAATGTATACACAAATCCTCATAAAGTCAGAAACAGATTTGAAGATAATGTTTCTAAGAAATATTTTGATATTAATCCGGCAAATGATATTGATGCTAAAATAGACAACATTTCAAAAAATATTTTTGATGGATTATCGAAAAATAGCAAGAAAACTCCATTCGACAATAGTCGGTTGTGAGATGAATTGCTCTGATATTTTTTAATTTAACTAATAAGGAAAGGAGATAAATCAGTATGTATCGGACACGACAATACCATATTCGAAAAGGCCATAAAACGTACTCTTACTGCTCTGATATTTGTAAGAAGTCAACAAATCTATATAACAGGACAAATTACATATTAAGACAATATGCCACTGCTATAAGAGATTTTGAAAATCTAAAACCTTTAACTGCTAATCAAATGGAAATATATAAAAATGTGAGATCAACTACAGACAATACTAAGCATGAACCTAAAAATAAATGGCTCACATATGGTATTCTGGATTTTTATTTAAAACAGACGAAGGACATTAGTTATTACAGTATGTATTCGCAGTCAAATCAGCAGATATTGAAGCTGTTGCTTAGAAATTACAAGGCATTCTTCAATTCTTTGAAAGTATATAAAGTAAACAAAGATGTGTTTACAGGAAGACCTAAAATGCCCGGATATAAGAAAGAAGGAAGCTTCACAACAGCAATTCTTACAAATCAAATATGCAAGATAGTTGACGGCAGGTATTTAAAAGTGCCGGGCTATAAATATAAACTTAATCTTGGAGAAATAGGACAAAATACTTTTCTTAAAGAAGTAAGAATTAAACATTCTGCGGATGTATTTATTGTTGATGTTGTGTTAGAAATTGATGCTCCTGCTGCAGTATATAAGATTCATCCTGAATTATCAGATGAACAGTTAGCAAAGAAATTTAAAACTTGTACTAATTCTCATAAATACAGAGTAATAGGAATAGATCCCGGACTTAATAATTTCTGTGCCGTCACAAATAATTTTGGCGATAAGCCATTTCTTGTTAATGGCCGGACCATTAAATCTGTAAACAATTATTATAATAAAAGGTTCGCAAAATTAAAAAGCCAGGCGGCACTCTGTAATAATAGAGAATACACCAAGAGAATTAACAGACTTACTTATAAAAGAAACTGCATGATTAAGGACAAACTTCATAAGATCAGCAAGTACATAGCTGAATATGCAAAGAATAATAATGTTGATGTAGTAATACTGGGTCATAATATATTTCAGAAACAGAAAATTAATACTGGAGCTGCTAATAACCAATCAATAGTGCAAATACCATATTTTGTATTTGCAGGTATGCTTCAGTATAAACTGAAAGAATATGGAATAAGACTTGTGCTTACAGAAGAAAGTTATACATCTAAAGCAGATTTTAAAGCAGAAGATAAGCTTCCGGTATTTAATAATGCCTCAACTAAAAGTTATACATTCTCAGGCAAAAGAATAAAAAGAGGATTATACAGATATAATGACGGAAGCATAGGAAATGCAGATATAAATGGAGCAGCAAATATAATAAGAAAAGTATTCCTAAACATAAAAGGATGGGATAAAGGGGTAGTGGACATCCCATATGCTGTAACGATTGCGTAAAGCAATTGTTACAGGGTTACTTACATGTTGAAAAAACATGTAACATAGAAACTCCATCCGACTGATGTCGGTTGTGAGTAGTTCATCTATTGAATACCAGGTTAAAATTAATAATATATATGCTTCTTGGGCCAGATCAAAGAAAAAGGAAAGAAGTGTATTAAATAAAGATATGGTAAGGTGTTTACATTCAGTAATTTCAAAGAAAGATATAGGAACTCTTGTAGATTATTTTTGTACCTTAATGTAATGTAAGGAGACAATAAAAATGTCAGATTATGATTTACAGCAAAAAAATTCTTCACTCACCATTTTCAATTACTGTACACAAAAGAACTTTTACAAACTATTTAGAAGTAGTTATTGCATCTGTCTGATATTATAAAAATTAATTGTATTAAAAGAGTATAGCTTAAATGCTTATTGGCAAAAGCTATGCTCTTTTTTTCTGTCATATTATTTCCAAATATAAAAAAGGAGAAAATAATATGAAAGTAAACAAATTAAATACAGATATTAAAAAATACATGGATGAGATTGCTTCAAAATTATTTGAAGCTTCAAAAGCATACTATGCCGATGGAAAAGATGTAGTTTCGGTTGAATTAATGTCAAACTATGACTACGATAAATTATATGATGAATTATCTGATTTACAGGAACAGACCGGATATATTCCTGAGAACAGCCCGACAGAATATGTAGGATCTGATGTAATTGATACGATAGATGGAATAAAGGAAGAACATGAATTCCCTGCTTTGTCACTTGCTAAAAGTAAAAAGATATCTAAGGTTATTAAGTGGACTGAATATAAAGATATTAATGTATCATGGAAGGAAGATGGCTGTACATTAGTCGCTACATATGATAATGGCAAATTAACAAAAATCGTTACAAGAGGTAATGGATATGTCGGAACAAATATTACACATTTAGCAAAAGGTATTTTAAATCTGCCTTTGGAAATTAATGAAAAAGGACATATGGTTATAAGAGGAGAAGCTATTATTACATATTCATCTTTCAATAATTATATAGAATTAACTGATAGCAATTATGAAAACCCAAGAAATTTACTTTCTGGTTCTCTTAATAGCAAAGAAGTTGAAGACATAATTCCTAGAAATGTTCGATTCAAACCATTTAAGCTTGTTTATTTGGAAGAAAGAGTATTAGGAGATAATCAATATAATTGGTCTGCAAGAATGGAATATTTGCGTAGCTTAGGATTTGATCCAGTTGAATACAAGTATCTTAAATTATCTGATATTTCTAATGAGGAAGCAGATAGATTAATTAAAGATACAATTAATGAGTTTACTCAGAAAGTAGAATCTGGTTTAATAGATGAGCCTGTTGATGGACTTGTTGTATGCTATGAAGATGAAAAGTATGCTGCTACAGGATCCGTCACTAATCATCATGCAACAAGAGCAGGATATGCTTTCAAATGGCCGGATAAGGCTGTAGAAAGTGTTTTAGAGTCAATTGAATGGTCATGTGCAATTAATCATATTACTCCTGTTGCAATTTTTAAGCCAGTCAGATTAGAAGGCACAACTGTAAAAAGAGCATCTTTGTGTAATATAAGTGAATGCGAAAGACTTGGCATTGGTGGTCCAGGAACTAAACTTAGTATCATAAAGGCCAATAAGATAATTCCTAAATGTATTAAAGCTGATGCAAATGGTACAGTATTTGAAGTACCTAAATTTTGCCCGGTATGTGGTGCAACAACAAATATTATTGTTTCACCTGAATCTGGCGTAAAAATGCTAGAATGTACTAATCCAGACTGCTTTGCTAAACAGATAAGCAAATTAAGCAGGTTTGTAAGTAAAAAAGGATTTGATATCAATGGATTATCAATAGCAAACTTACATGATTTAATTGATATGGGATTAATTAAAAACGAAATTGACTTAATTAAGCTCCCGGATAATTTAAACGCAGATAACCATATAAAAAATCTCTTAATTAATAGATCAGGCTGGGGAAAAACTTCAGTTAATAATCTTATTAAAGCTATTACAAAAGCAAGACAAAGTATATCAGCAGATAGATTTTTGTATGCATTATCGATTCCTATGTGCGGACAGGATGTAAGTAAGCGCTTATTAGGTAGATTTGATTCAATCCAGGAAGTATTTGAAAATGCTTCTAAAGGAATTTCTAAATCCGGATTTGAATTAATTGATGGAATTGGTCCTGAAAAAACTGCTGCAATAGAGAACTGGTTTGCTATTCCAAGAAATCAATATTTAATCAAAGTATTGTATAATTTGTGTAATGTATCAGATATTACGAAGAAATCCGGTAATAAATGTGCAGGTATCACATTTGTAATTACTGGGGATGTACATCATTTTAAAAACAGAGATGAATTAAAGGCTTATATTGAATCAGAAGGCGGAAAAGTAAATGGATCTGTTTCAGCAAAAACAGGGTATCTTATTAATAATGACATAAACAGTACGTCAGGTAAAAATAAGAAAGCAAAAGAATTAAATGTACCAATAATTTCAGAAGATGATTTTATTCAAAATTTTGCTTAATTGTTATAATATGTTTATTAATATAAATTAAATAATTTGTAGTAGAGGCTTGTCAATTAATTTTGACAGGCCTCTTTAAATAAAAGCATAATTAATATTTTTAGAACATAATATAATAATAAAGTATAGTTAAGATGTATTAAATAAATTAAATCAGGAATACTTTATATGTAATTTAACAATGCATTTTAATGCTAATTATTAAAGTTGCAAACAATAAAAACATATGATATTATACTCGAAGAATTGTTTAAAGCTATTAAATGTAAAAGGAGGAATTAAAATTATGGCTAGAGGCAGAAAGAAAAAAGTTGACTTATCATATGAAGAACAGCTTATTCAGATTGAAGAAAAAATCGCAAAATGTTCTGAAGAAATAAAATCTTTAAAAGCAGCAAAGAAAGACATTGAAAAGAAAATCAAAGATGCTAATGCAGAAAAATTAATAGCTGCTGTAGAAGAGTCTGGAAAGAGTATTGATGAAGTAATCAATATGCTTTCAAAATAATAGCAATTAGATTTGAGCAAAAATTATATAGTATTAAAGAAATCAAGGGATTAGTGAAAACTGTTCCTTGATTTTTTTTATCTTAATTTTAATTATTGTGTCTGTCATATATTAAATAGAATCATTAAATATATATTATTTTTTTAAAAATTGTGATTCAAGAAATCAATTTCAGAGGTTTAAATTTAATAATAATGATAACAATAGATGAATTAAAAAATATAGAAAGTTATTCAGACAAATTATTAGGATATGTTTATGTAATTAATAATGGCAACAATATAAAAATTGGTTGCACAAGTAATTTATATCAAAGAATCAAGTCGTTATCTAATTCTAATTCTGGAGGAAATGTTATCTTAGACATTTATTATTCACCTGCTAATGCTATATATAAAACAATCGAAAGATTAATGCATGAAAAATTTCATAAATATAATACAACAGGAGAATGGTATACAGATATAGATTTTATTACAGTATGCAATTATTTAGATCAGCTTTGCACATCAGAAAGTTTTGCAAGATGTGATAAAGAAAGAAGATTATTTAATCAAAAACATAAATATATTTTTAATCAAAAGTATGAGTATATTAATAATTAAGAAAACATAACAAATAAAAAATATTAATATAAATACCAAAATATTTTTTTGTCTGTCATATAAATAATGTAAATACAAACAGGTAATTTTTTTATGTAAAAATTTTTTAAAAAAAATCTGTCATATATTATATGTCTTTGATAACAAAACATTGCCTCTTAGCCAAACGGTAAGGCCCAGGGTTTTGATCCCTGTATTATGCCGGTTCGAATCCGGCAGAGGTAGTTATTCACATATTATTAATATGTGAATTAAAATTAAGCACTTATGGCGGAACTGGTTTACGCAGCGGACTTAAAATCCGTGCCTTTAATTAGGCTATGAGTTCGAATCTCATTAGGTGCATTCAGATAATTTGTTAATTATCTGAAGTATGATTTTTCATATTTTTATTTCTCATATGAGTATAACGGTAAAAGGCATTGATTGAAGTTATATTCATTTTACTTCTACTAATCATTAATATAGCCTGGTAGGGGTCATGTGTCACTAGCTCAGTTGGTAGAGCATACGACTTTTAATCGTAGGGTCACGGGTTCGAACCCCGTGTGACACATTGAGTGATAATAACACTCAAAAATTAAATAATAACATGCCCTTTTGGTGGAATTGGCAGACACGCTAGATTTAGGTTCTAGTTCTTCGGAGTATGGGTTCGACTCCCATAGAGGGCATTCTTCTTAGTTTAAGTATAATGAGTTTTAATTAGTAAGTGCATGACGATGTTACTGAAGATTAATACATAGTTATACACCAAATTAATTCTTGACTATAGCAGGGATAGTTTGTAGAACAGTCTGTCATTAGCAGAAAGATTCAGTAGAAGTCTGAGGAAGAAATCAAGTTTAAAAATAAAATGAGTTAGGGTTGTAAGCTAACTCGGTAGAAGCGCTTGCCTGAAGAGCAAGAGGAATTGGTTCGACACCAATACAACCCATTAGCACTGCTGAAGTGGTTGTAAATGTAATTGTCTGAGTTCTTTACAATCAAGTGCGAAACAAAATCAGCGGCTACTTATATAGTAGACGCAGATATCAGACTATTTCTTCAGCAATATATATCTGATTATATTAAATAATGCGGGTTAGACAGGAGAGGCTCCTGCACAGGCTCATAACCTGATGACACGGGTTCGATTCCCGTACCCGCTACTGGGTTAATTAAGATGCCCTTTATTTTAAATACGATGTATTGTGTCTTAACTTAGTTTAATGGCAAAATACCTGCTGTCAAGTGCAGGAGATTAAAGGTTCGATTCCTTTAAGTTAAATTGATTTTCTAATAAATATATTTGAAAATCTTTATGATTCTATCGTCTAGTGGTTCAGGACATCAGCTTTTCACGCTGAAAACATGAGTTCGAATCTCATTAGAATCACTGCTGTGTTTGTCATACAGCAATGTATTTATTCATAGCAAGCATATATAGAAAGGATATTGGCTGAAAATATGTTTGTATGTCTTACTAGCCAAATAAAAAAATCCGGTAAGGCACTCTCACTGGTTCTTTAGCTCAGATGGGAGAGCATCCGGCTCATAACCGGAAAGTCCTGGGTTCGAATCCTAGAAGAACCATTGCTGTATAGCTTAAGCACGAATAAGTTATATAGTACTGTTGTTTATTTTTTGTCATGTTTGAAATACAGATATTAAAAGAACATTTTACTGGACGTATCTGTATTATTCTACTAGCAAATGAAAGTGTTCGGTAGAATCTTTTTCTTTTTTAAAATATTACAGCTTAAATCCTGTTACCAGTATTTATGGGGGAATGAGCAGAATTGGTATTGCAGCGGACTGTAAATCCGTGGCTTCGGCACTCTAGGTTCAAGTCCGACTGTTGGCTTTTGAGAATTAAATTCTCAAGATTATTTTATTTATAGTAATAGTTAGGATATTTATATTTAATAAAAAGGAGAATAATTTACATGAAATGTATAAGATGTAATATCGAAATGCTAGAATCTACTGAAAAAAGAATAATAAGAGTTAATATGATAGGACATCCTACAGAAGATTTACAAGTTATTAATATAGGTGTTAAAAAGCCGACTTTATTTTCAGGCAAAGATGAATTTAAAGATGTAAATTTAAAATGCAGAGTATGTCCTAATTGTGGAATGATGGAAAAATATATTACTTCTGATGATTTACAAAAATTATTTGGTTAATTTTTATTGTAGTGTTGGCAGAGTTGGTATTGCACAAGATTGCTAATCTTAGGTCATCTATTATGGATGCATAGGTTCAAGTTCTATACACTACATTGCAATAGATTTTATTATTGCGTAAATTTTATAATTTTGGAATGTTGGCTCAATTGGTACAGCAACGGTCTTGAAAACCGCCATGTCGTGTAAATCCACGCTATTAGGGTTCAAATCCCTAACATTCCGCTGTGTTGTTAAGGTTTAATTCCCTTGCAACATACTTTTGCCTTCATAGTTTAATGGTTATAACACTGCCCTGTCACGGCAGAGACATGGGTTCGATTCCCATTGAGGGCGTTAGACGGTTATGGTAACAAACATAATCGTTAGTAAAAACAGATGACAAAAGTAGGAACAAAACATCTGTTATTGTCTTGAAAATCATCCTACAAGTAGAGACATTTTTTGCAGCATTAGTACAATGGATAATATAGCTGACTTCCAATCAGTTGATGCCAGTTCGATTCTGGTATGCTGCTTTGTACTGATATAATTAAAATTAGTACTATAAAAATATTGGGATATGAGCAGAATTGGCATTGCAGCGGACTGTAAATCCGTGGCTTCGGCACTGTAGGTTCGACTCCTACTATCCCAACTATGCTGCTGTAGCTCAAATGGATAGAGCAAGACATTTCTAATGTTTAGGTTACAGGTTCAAGTCCTGTTAGCAGTATTTAAGCTGGATTAGCTCAAATGGTAGAGCAACTGCCTTGTAAGCAGTGTGTTGTCAGTTCAAGTCTGACATTCAGCTCTGTGTTGTTCGTCTAACGGTTAGGACATCTGATTGTGGTTCAGAGAATAAGGGTTCGATTTCCTTACAACACATTGTTACGAGACTGTCAATCTTGTAACTATGCCGTAGAAACGGTTGAGTTTAAATAGCATTAGTGAATAGTGAGGCGTTATAGGGCATAATGTCATATGTAAAACTAATGACACGCCGCTGAGTTTGAGATGCAGAAACCCTGTGGAGGGCAGAAGGCAAGACTTAGGCGAGAACAAAAAGCATCTTAGGGTGGCAACCTCAGTGACAAGAAATAGCTGATTATTGGAATGTGGCTCAATTTGGCTAGAGCGCTCCGCTTGGGACGGAGAGGTTGTCGGTTCAAGTCCGGTCATTCCAACTAAGCCGAAAAGTAGATGATAGTTTGTCGACTATACAAATGGCAAATGATACCGGTTTATCATCTTCTGATTAGGCTTTAAACAGAGTTTGCAATGTTACTTATCTTCACAACCTGCAGGGTTAATTGCTGCAAAAATAGTGATGTAAAAAACTTGCCTTATTGGTAGTCAATGCTAAGTTTTGTTTAGTTTTATATGCATTATTTTTTTGTGGATATAATGTCTAATCTGGTAAGACGGCTGATTGCTAATCAGAGGAATCCTCTTCAGAGGGGTGTGCAGGTTCAAGTCCTGTTATCCACGCTTATTGGCTAGTAGAACAATGGTAGTTCAGCAGACTGTTAATCTGTGTGTTGTGGGTTCGAGTCCCACTTAGCCAGCTTGTTGTTCTTTCAAGAATGATATTATTCATTATCGTATCAGTAATGAGCATAGTGAAAATAACAAGAAGGAGTAATGATTATGAGTAATTGTGGTCTTGTTGTAAATAAAAACGATATTAACACATACTTTCAAAGTTTTATTAAACCTAGAATTTTTGACGCTGAATGGCATATAAGCTTAGCATCAGATTTTCTTAATATAATTGATAAAGATGAATTTAAGTTAGATGATTTATGTAATCCTAAATACATAAAAGATGTTCTTAATGATAATAAGGATAATGAATACACTAAAGCTGTCCTCTATAGAAAAAATCCTGAAATGTATATATCGGGAATATTTGTATGGTATGATTTATATTTAAAAAATAATGAAAAAATAGAAAAACATATCATAAAGAATAATGAAAATGACAAGAAAGCACAGATGATTACAAGAGATTGTGACCCTATTCATGAATATGGGCAATTTGTCGCAGGTGTGTGTGTAGGTGTAGCAATCATGGCAGTAATGTCATTTATACTCAGTTTATAACAATAATAGGAGAATTATGGATGACAGTTACTGATTAGTGTTTTAACAACAAAGGAGAGTTATTTATATGTTTACTGTACACGGCGCTGTATAGAAAGGAAAAAGACAAGATGAGTAAATCTTATAAGAAAAATCCCGGATATACATTAGAAAAAGCATCAAAAATTGATAAAAGATTAGCAAATAAGCAAATAAGAAAAGAAGCTAATAACAGTGAGATGAAATTCAAACATTCAGATTTTAAGAAAGTACCAAAAGAATGTTATGGATACAAAAGAAGATGGACATTAGAAGAAGCACTGGAAAACTTCAGAAGTGGTAGAAATATTAGTAATGTGTTTAAATCAGAAGATGAAGTTATAGAGTACTGGGAAAAGTGTTCGGTAAGAAAGTAAGAAATTAAGTATTATTTGTGCCATGAGTCAGGTGGTTAGACAGCAGTCTGCAAAACTGTTTAGATTGGTTCGATTTCAATATGGCACTTGTAACTCAAATAAGTTACATTTACAAAGTTGATTGTGTTATAGCTCAAATGAGTGATAACTCAATTGGATGAGCAGCTTCTTTAATGAAGCAAAGTCGGAAGCAAATCAGACTTAAAAAGAAAGCTATGCGGTCACTGCTAAAATATAAGTGTGACATCTGAGCCATAACTCAATTGTGTGAGCAACTGCTCTGCAAGCAGAAGCTTGTGGGTTTAAGCTCCACTGATTCCATTATGCAGCATTAGTACAATGTATAGTATAGCTTTAAAGAATGGATTAGCTAAAGGTGAAAGGACAATTACATGCTAATAAAACTTATGCTTGGTTAATTTCATAGGCATATCTAAAGGTATGTTTTAAAGGAATTCTGGCTTTTAGCGCTACTATGATATTAAATTTTTTGGCTTATAAATAGCTAACATATAAAAAATAATAAATTAAATTTCATAAGGAGTAGATATTATGGCATTTTTTAAGAAAGCATTTCCTGACAGGAAATCAAAAGTTTTAGCAATAGTAATTTTGACATTAGTTGTATTAGGTATTGGTTTTTTATTATACAGTAAATTTGCAAAAAAAGATGCTATTACTGCAGATTATTTGATTAATAATTATATACAAACAAATGAGATAGCTAGTTTACAAAAAATGACTACAGATATTAAAACAAATTATGGCAATGTGTCTTTTGAATTAGAAAATGAAAGAGACAAAGATACTGATCATATTACTGTCCAATATAAATCTCCAGTTTCAAAAAAATCTGAATATTATATTGATAAGATTGATCAGCAGGTAGGCATCTACTTAAAAAATGGCAGCAAATGGAATTTTGAATTAAAGTCTAAGCAATCTATTGTTGATGATCCAAGAACAGAATTTATAGAAATAAGCAATTCAAGTTCAGAAATAAGTTTGGCTGATTTTAATAACTTAGAATTAGTAGAATCTGATATTGAAAATACATATAAATGCAAAGCTAATATTAATGGCCATGTGCTGTTAAATTTTTTAGGAAATAATTACCAGGTATTATATGTAAATTATAATTCATTAGCTTCATATTTTGCAAAATATAATGAAAATATAGCAGTTCAATGTGAACTGTATTTTAACAAAAACAAAACTCTTAAGACAGTTATATTTAATATCCCAGAAGATAATTTTAAGGAATCAAATAAAAAGAGTGTAGATGTTCAAATAAATTCATTAAAGATAACTTTATCAAATGAAAGCTATGAAACAAATAATGTTTATGTTTCTGAAGATATAGAAAAAAATACAATTTCAGTCAAATCTTTACAATTTGATGATCTGTTAAAAAAAGTTCAATCAAAAAGTTAAATAAACAACTCAAAAGCTAAAATTTCGTGGTATGTAGAATTAGTTCTTCTGCATACCACATGTTGATTAGCCTAAGTTTAATCAAATTTTTAATTAACACTGAAATCTTAATTAAACTACATTATGTAAGAATATATAGGGACCAGTAGATATAATACTTAGTCTACTGCTTTGTGGAGTATATTTAAACAGTCCTGTGAGGTAAGGACGGCGATGTGCATTTCAAACATTACCGTAATTAAGCAAAAAAACTCACAACTAACAAAAGTCGGTTGTGAGTAGTTCATCGTATTTTAGCATATAACAGTATAATTTAAATCATTAAATTTACCATTTATTTGAATTTTTTTTATTTCTAATCCATTCATATATTTATCAATATATCCTTCAATTATCTTACCATTTTTAAATAAAATATGTTTTAAAATATTATTTGATTTTATATCAACAGATATATAAGGCTCAGGATTATAAAATATAATTTCCTGTATAAAATCTTTTACACAATATGTTTTATTTAATTTATATCCATTAAAATTAGATTTGTTATTGTACACTACATCAATCATAGTTCCCTCCTAAATATATATTTATATATTATATATATGACAGATTTATCAGAATTTTTTTTTACATATATTTGTTCATTTTTAATTTTGTATCTGTCATATTAAAAATAAAAGATAAAAAAAGGAGAGAAATTGTGGATAATAATATCATTTTAAAGTCAAAAGTATTTAAAGTTATCACAATATTTACACTAATATTTTTTCCATTTTTAATAATAAATAAAACTTTAGATTCTGATACTTGGTTTTTATTAAACAGTGGAAGATTCATAATGAACAATGGTTTGTATACAACAGAACCATTTACTATTCATACAAATTTTAGTTTTATATTCCAACAGTGGCTTACAGATGTAATATTTTGGAACATATATAAGGTTTTTAAAGAAACTGGTTTGATATTATTTATATATATGGAAATTATTTTAATGAATTTTATTGCATATAAATTACTCAAATTAATTTCTCAAAATAATAATTTAACTTCTTTTATTGGAGTCATTATATTAGATGTCATTTCTTCAATGTATTTTGTTACAAGGCCACAAATAAGTACAATGATAAATATTTTGCTATTTCTTTTTATTCTGGAAATGTATGCAAAAAATAATAATTATAAAATATTATTCCTTTTACTGCCAATAAGCATTCTTGAAATTAATCTTCATTGTAGTATCTGGTGGATATTATTAATAATGACGTTACCATATATTTTTGAATTTAAAAAAATAAATATACATCAATTAGGTATAACCGGTAATAACAATTATAAGAAACGATATCTTATATATATAGATTTCTTAATTTTAGTTTCCAGTTTAATCAACCCATATGGAATAGAAGCTCCATTATATTTATTTAAGAGTATGAATTCTTCTTACAGTAAATCTATTACAGAATTACAATCGCCTGCTTTTGCAAGTAAATGTGGCTTGTATATTATTTTGGTTTTTGGAATTTTAATTATAAGGAGAATATACATAAATTATTCTAAAACATGTTTTAACAATAAAATTCAGCTTCGTTATTTATATTTATTATTAGGAACTACTATATTGTTATTTAATAGTGGACGTAACGTGACCTTTTTTGCAATTGGAGCAAGTGTTTATATAACCTATTGCTTTAAAGAAGTTAAATACAATGAATTCATATGTAAGTTAATGTTAATTATATGTACTGTTATTAGCATATATAGTGCAGCAATGTTAGTTTATTGTACTGTCAATAATTTATTTATAACTGAAACTAACAATAGATATTCAGATATAAATGATATTACACAATATATGCTAAATAATGAAACCAATCCATCACAAGTTAAAGTATATACTTCATTTAATGATGGAGCATATTTGGAATTTTATGGGTTCAAATGTTATTTAGATGCCAGAATGGAAATTATGCTTAAAAGTATAAATCAACAGAATGATATATTCAATGAATATGGGAAAATGCGTTATTACGGAAATTATAAAGACGTATTTGATAAATATGACTTTAATTATTTCTTAATAGAAAAAAACATTAAAGACTACGAATATATTAAATATGATTCTAAGTATGAACTTAAACATGAAAATAATAAGTATGCATTATTCGTAAAAGCAAATGTATCTGAATAGATAATGCGAATAAATAATGGGAGGAAAATATGGGAATTTATAAAACACCTATAGCTATTATATTACCATGTTATAATGAAGAAAAATCCTTAAATAAGGTTATAAATGATATAAAAAATAATATTAAAGAATATAAGGATTATACTATTTTTGTGATTGATAACAACAGTACAGATCAAAGTGCTAAAATAGCAATAGATAATGGATGCACTTTAATAAAAGAGGCTAATCAGGGGAAAGGAAATGTAATAAAAAGAGCGTTTCAGGATATAGACAGTCAGGCTTATTTTATGATCGATAGTGACGACACATATGGAGTTAAAGATATTGATAAATCAATATCTTTAGTCTTAAATGATAAGTATGATATGGTAATAGGCGACAGATTAAGCACAACTTATTACACTGAGAATAAAAGAGTTTTTCACAATGTTGGGAACGACCTGATACGATTAGGTATAAATAAGTTATTTAAAGGAAATGTAAACGACATATTAACAGGATATAGGTGTTTTAGTAATCGATTTGTAAAAACATTTCCAGTAATGAGTGATGGATTTCAAATAGAAACAGAAATGACTATTCATTTATTAGATAATAGTTATAGATATATATGTCAGCCAATTGATTATAAAGATCGGGCAATTGATAATCCAAGTAAACTAAATACATTTAAAGATGGCATAAAAGTAATACATATGCTTATTAGGATGTTTAAATTATATAAACCTAAAAGATACTTTAATATCATTGCTGCAGGATTAGGAGTTATTTCAACCGGGTTTATAATTCCGGTTTTATATTCATATTATCAAACAGGAATAGTGGAAAGATTCCCTACATTAATTGTATGTGGTTTTACTTATATTATAATGATTCTTAATATATGTATGGGGACTATACTTGAGAATAGGAGAGATACCGATAAAAAGCAGATGGAACTTAAAATAACAGAAGTAACTAATTAAATAATTGGAATATAAGCAGAATTAATAGAAATATTATGATTCTGCTTTTTTTCTGTCATATAATTTTTAAATATTTTAAAGGAGAAATTATATATGAGAAAAAAGAAAATCAGATTTGTAATTTTGTCACTTACATTATTTATCATGTCAACTGTATTATTGGGTTGCAAACATAATATTCATAAGCCTATTGTTTTGCCAGATGATTTTGAGGTATCAGAAAAATCAACTCCAGATGTTAATGCTGAAATCAATCTTATTAAAGAACAACATGATAATTATTCAAATGTGAAATTTGATATTAAAGATATTTCAGAATATTCCGGAGATGCTTCAATTGAAGTTAATAATAATAACCCATATTTTACAATTGAAGACTACAGCAAAGGTATGAAAAGTTTCATAGAATTAAGTGATTTAGATTCATTAGGTCGCTGTGGAACAGCTTTTGCTTCCTTAAGCACAGATACATTAGCAACAGAAGAAAGGGGACAAATTGGCAGTATAAAGCCCTCAGGATGGCATACTGTAAAATATGCCGGTATAGACGGAAATTACTTGTATAATAGATGCCATTTATTGATGTACGCTTTAACAGGATTAAATGCTGAGCCTAAGAATTTAATTACGGGAACAAGATATCTTAACATTGAAGGAAATCTCCCATATGAAGAAGCAACAGTTAAATATATAGAGTCAACCGGTAATCATGTGTTATATAGAGTTACACCTATTTTTGAAGGAGACAATTTAGTGTGTTCAGGAGAATTAATGGAAGCATACTCTATAGAAGACAATGGCGCATTTCATTTTTGTGTATATTGTTACAATGTTCAGCCTGGAATAACAATTGATTATCATACAGGTAATAGTTCTGGACCTGAATATACAGGAAATGCAGAGGCAACAAATGATTCTGATACTGAATATATCCTTAACACAAATTCTAAGAAGATACATAATATTAATTGTGAAAATGCAGCAAAAATTTCAGATAAAAATAAACAAATTTATAAAGGCAATATTCAGAATTTGTTGAATTCAGGGTATACAAGATGCGGATTATGCAATGCTGCCTGACAATAAATTTAATTTGGAGGATTTTTCTATGAACAAAAGAACTGATTACTTTTGGAAAATAACAAAAAATGTTGCATTACCTAATGCTTATTGTGCATTTGTAGATGCATCTAAGCAGAATGGGATATTACATTTTACACATGAAATTGAAATCAATTTTTCACTTGAAGATGATAATTTTAAGTTTGAGGATGCATATGAAATATCAAGTTCAGAAATTTCTTATACATCTGAAACAGAATTTAATCAAATGCATCCAGGAATGCTTGATGATCTTAAGAAATTCATTGCTATTAATAATTTAAACTAAAATAATCTAAAAAAATAAATAAAATTAAAGGAGAAAACTATGAAGGAATATATTAATATTACAATTGATGATGAAGAAGGAACAACTAGCGCTGTATTAAAAGAAGGAAGTTCTGATGAAAAAATATACACTATACCTTATAAGCCAAATGAATATATTGATGATGCAGCTATTAGAATGATTGAGCATATAAAGAATGTATCCAAGCCACATTTAATCATACATAGCAATGGCCGTTATGCAGGTAAAATTGGAGAAGATACTATTCTCCATGATGAATTAGGCAGAGAACTGTCAATAGGAGATACTGTTAAGTTATATACTATTGACAAGCATTTCTTTTTAGGGGAAAGACCTGTTATATTAACATGTTTTGACCGTGTTGGAATCATGGGTAAAGCTGAACTTGATATTAAAACATTAAATTCAGGTAAATATTACAAAATGTTTCTTTGCAAAAAATACAATGATATACCATATGGTTCAATAATTCGTGATGTCGAATACATGCAGGCATATTGTTAAAAATTAAAATCAATCTAATAATTATTTAATCCACTTATTGATTTAAAGCGTCAATAGGTGGATTTTTTTGTTTTCTTCTCTGTCATATATATATTGAAAGATAAAAAAAACGTATAACGATTAGGAGGGCTTATGAGCAAAAATGATAAATTAACAAGGAATAAAAAAAATAATAATATTATATTTATTGTATTAACTGTATTACTTGTATTGATTATAATATTTGTATTATTTTTTATATCAAAATTAATAAAAAATAATAATACTATTCATCAGCATGATTACCTGATAGCAAATACTGTAATAGACAAGCAACTTGAAATTAACGATAAAAATATAACTGGATTATGGAGTTGCGAATTATCAGAAAAAAATGACAATACTGATAGCACTATGATTATGTGTTTGGACATTCAAGATGATGGAATTTTATATAGCATAACAGCAGGATCAGGTTATACAAAAAACAAATATGAGCTAAATAACAATCTATTAACTTATTCATACATAAACTTAAACAAAAATAAAGCAATTGTATCTGCAAATAGTGCAGCCATTGAAATATATATAAGAAACATATATCAGTCTGAGGATAAAGTATATATGCAAATTGCATATTCCGATGATACAGATGCACAAGTCTATACATATAAAAAAAATGATAACACTAGAAATTATTTTATTCCGGCATTATCCGGTAATTTTATTGATTTAGCATATAAAGTAGATGAAAAGAATATGGGAGAATCTTTATTGTTAAATATAGATTCTAAAAAAGAAGAATGTATGATTATTTCTTCATATGGAACAAAATATTATTCAATGGAAAATCAAAATAACCAGATATTTTTAACAAATACTGAAGATGAAAGTAAATATGAAATTTATATAGAAAATAATATTGTTTATCTTAAAAATATAGAAAATAAAATGTTATATACTTTTGAACAGATATAAAAAACAGGAGGAGATTATGAAGGGATTTAAATATGCGTTAGGAATTATATTTCCAGTTATAGGTGTTTTATTATTTTTCGTAGCATTCTTTGTATTTTTGTCTAGTAAAACATATATTATGCCAATTATTTTAATAACAGTAGGAGCATTATTAATTATATGCTCCAAAAATTTTAGAATTAAAGCTAGACAAGATTATGAATTTGATAAATATGGTAATAGCAAAAAAAAATATTCGTCTTTATCACAAGAAGATCGAAAAGTAATTGATATGGCTATAATGGCAGAAAACCAGACTATTCTTTCAGAAGCAGAATTTTCTTCAATGTTACATCCAGGTTCTAAAAATCCTGATAAAGAATTAAATAATTTGATTGGATTAGAAAATGTCAAAGAAACTGTAGAAAAATTAAAAGCACAAATGCAGTTTAATGATAGGAAAAACAGTAAAGCATTTCATATGTGTTTCTTAGGCAATCCTGGTACAGGCAAAACAACTGTAGCAAAAATATTAACAGGAATTTTATATAAGAACAAATATATTAAAAAGAATGAATATATTTGCACTGACTCAGCTACTATAATGTCTGCTCATGATTCACGAAAAATGAAGCTGATTTTGAACAAAGCACATAACAGAGTCTTATTTATAGATGAAGCTTATGCATTAGCTTACGATACTTCAGGTGCAGGACAGCAAATTTTAGCAATGTTACTAAATGAAATGGAAAATAGTAGAGATAACATGATTGTTATATTGGCCGGATATAAAAATGAAATGAAGATGTTATTTCAATTAAATGAAGGACTGGCATCAAGAATTAATACATATTTGTTCTTTGAAGACTATGATCAAGTTGAAATGGGTGAAATTCTTAAAGGTTTAGCAACCAAAGATGGTTATTTAATAGAGTCTGATGCATTTGAAATGTTAATCAATGTTTTGTTATACAAAAAATGCCTTCCTTCTTTTGCTAATGGAAGGACTGTTAGAAAAACATATGAAAAAACATTGCAGAATCATTATTATAATTTGTCATCAGGAAAACTAGACAAATCATACAGATTTACAATTACCAAGGAAGATGTAAGTGATAATGATTTAGAGGATAAATATTTAGTATAATTTTTTTGGGAGGATTAAAAAATTATGAAAGATTTTCTTACGACTTTTAAGGAATTTGAAAATGAAATAAGAAATAATACTCAGTATTCAAGTGTAAAAGAGTATGAGGAAAGTATTGAAAATACTGATGTACAGGATAAAATTCGTTTCTTAAGAATCATCAGAAATTATTACTCACATCATAGCGATGGAGAAATATTAGTTAAAATTAATAAGTCAAGTATTGACTTCTTAGAAAAACAAACACAGATTTTATTGAATTCTAAGTTAAAGGTTAAGGACAAATACAAAAGTATAAGCAAATCTCAGAAAATAGTTAAGCAATCTGATATTTATTCTTTAATTAATATGTTATGTAAAAAGAATATACTTAGCGCTTATATTATAGATAAGAATTCTTATTTACTCGGTGAAATAGCATTACCTGATTTAATAAGTAAATATTTTGAGTTTAATACAAAGCAATCAAATAAAACGGATAATACAAAGAACATAAATAATACAAAAAATAAGAATAATAAAAACAATAAAAATAATAAAGTGGAGAATGAAGATATTATTTTCTCTTTAATAAAACCTTTGTCTGAAAGTAATAAAAAAAGATTAATTGTGTCAAAAGATGATTTCTATGATAGCGTTGATTCTTATAAGCTAGTTGGTATTTATACTGAAAATAATAAAATCAAAATATATGGAGAAGTAGATTGCTATGATTGATAATAAAAAAAATAATAAATTAAATAGGAGCCAAAAGAAAGCCCTTAATGTCCTAAAATCAAAAAATAATATATTTTTAACAGGTGATCCCGGAGTAGGTAAAACATACTTAATTAATTTGTTTATAGATGAATTAAAAAAGAGTAATTGCAATGTTTTAGTAACTGCTTCTACAGGCATAGCTGCTTTAAATTTAGGCGGGATCACTATGCATAAAGCTTTTTCTATTCCTATACCCGCATATGGACACCCTATTAAAACATCGTCATATACCTTTTTGCAATATGTGGATGTTGTGATTATAGAAGAAATTTCTTTATGTAGGAATGATGCTTTCAGTTATATGTGTAACTGCATTAAAATGGCAGAAAAGAAGTTTAACAAGAAAATTCAGTTAATTATAATAGGAGACTTTTATCAGTTACCTCCAGTGGTTAAGCAATCAGAATATAATAAAATGAGAACTTATGGTTATGATTTATCAGGATATGCATTTACATCTATTGAATGGAAAACAATGAAATTTAAAATTATTGCATTGCATGAAGTAATAAGACAATCTGATGTAGAATTTATTAATAACCTTAATAAGCTAAAAGTGAGTAATAAGACATGTATAAAGTATTTTAATAAGAAAGTACAATCTAATAAAGAATTTTATCCTGAAAATGCAGTTTGCTTATGCAGCACAAATGTAGCTGCTAATGCAATCAATAAAGAAAAACTTGATAGCATTGACTCAGAACAATTTATTTATCTTGCAGAGAAAACGGGTAATATATCTACTGACATCCCAAATGATGAGGTTGTTGTATTAAAAAATGGTGCAAAAATTATCTTTTTAAATAATGATAATGAACACAATAATTATTACAACGGAATGTTAGGAACTGTAAAAGAATGTAAAAAAGACGGGGCTATTATAGAAACTGAGCAGGGCAAACTAATAAAAGTTGAACCTTATATATGGAATATATATACATATAAGAGTAGAAATGGAATTATCAAAAAGGAAATAGTAGGGACATTTAAACAGATGCCAGTAAGATTAGCCTATGCAATAACTATACATAAATCACAAGGAAAAACATTTGAAAAGATAATATTGGATCCTAAAGCATTTGCAGATGGACAATTATATGTAGCATTAAGCAGATTAAAATCAATTGACGGTCTTTACTTAACAGAAGAGATAAACGCAGAATATTTAAAAACAAATAAAAAAGTAAAGGATTTTTATGAGAACTATTCTTATACGGTTTCTGAGGCACAAACAAAGAAACAAAAAGATTATAATAAGAAATTAAATGCTCCAAAGAAGAAATCAAAGGAAAGATCAAAACCAAACAACAAGTCTAAAACTAAGTCAAAACTTTATTTATATAAATCAAAAGTAAAAAAACAAAAGAAAATAAAAAAACAATAATTTTAATTTTCTGTCATATTTTTATTAAATATTAAATTGAAAAAGGAGACAAAATATGAATTACAATTTAGAGATGAAAAAGAACTGGAATAACAAAGCAAATCGTTCAAAGAAAGCAAAAGAACATACTTTTAATATGGCAGAAAAATATTCTGACAAGATATCTGATTGTATTGCCAACACAAAGGTTTATGACAATGATGTTGCTTCGTATTTATTACCTAATATTCCTAAGAACACGAATATTAGTGTAGAAGCAATTGACAGCGTAGGGGCTATCATGAAGTATGCGAAAAATATTCCATCAAATATTGTTGTTTTGAATTTTGCATCTTATAAGCACCCTGGAGGAATGTTTATAGAAGGCAGTATTGCTCAGGAAGAAGCATTATGCCATGAATCATTCTTATATAATGTTTTAGAAGAGTGTCCTTTGTATTATGATTTTAATAAGCATAATCTTAACAGAGCATTATATAAGGATAGAGCTTTATATTCACCGGATATTTTATTTGAGAGAAATAATACAAGTGTTTACTGTGATGTAATTACATGCGCTGCGCCTAATAAAACTGTTGCTCAGAAGTATCAGAATGTAAGTGATGAAGAAAATACTAAAGTTCTTCGCAGTAGAATTGATTTTATTCTTAAAATTGCTGCTGATAATAAAACAGATATATTGATTTTAGGAGCTTTTGGATCAGGCGTTTTTGGACAGAGTGCAAAAGAAGTTGCAAGTATTTTTAAGGATCTATTAGAAAATAAGTTTTCTAATGTTTTTGATAAAATTGTATTTGCTGTTCCTTCTGGAAATGGCAATTTAGAAGCATTTCAGGAAATATTTGGATAATATTTTAGAAGCAGGGGATATGATCTCCTGCTTTACTTTCATAAAAGGAGAAGAATATATGCTAAGAGAAAAATTATTTAAAAAATTATTAACTAAAAATAGAATTAACATTTTAGAAAATGCAATTAATATATTACTGTTAACACACAATGATTTAGATGGTTCAGGCCCAGTAATAATATTAAATAAATATTTTGAGTTAATTGAGACAATTCATTGTTCTAATGAAAATATGGATCAAATAATATCAGATAATGTGTTAAATGAAGATATATTAAATTCATATGATGCAGTATTTATAACAGATATCCATTGCAGTAAAGATACGGCAGATAAAATAAATAAACTTGATAAGAATAATCAGGATAAGATATTCTTATTAGATCATCATAAGACAGCCATGTGGCTTAACCAATACCCTTTTGCTGTTATAGAAACAAACAATCCAGAAGATAGCTTTAGTCATATTGGAATAAGAATTATTGATTTGTTCAATTATAAGGGTACTGGAACATCAGGTAATGCATCTGCAACTACTTTATTATATGATTTCATGCTTAGTGTTGTTAGTATATTAAATAAGAAAAAGCATTTACCATATGATTTGGAAAGTATAAAAGATGATTTTTTAACTGAATTTTGTTTCTATATAGGAATATATGATACATGGGATTGGGTAAATATATTTAATAAGCAATATGATGATTCATTAAATCGATTATTTTACATTTATGGAATGGATTATTTTGATAATATGTATACATCCAGAGCTTATTCCTATGAAGACATAATATCAGAACAGGATAAAACATTACTTTATATAGAAGATAAAAAAATAAAAAAATATATTGAAGGTAAAGATATAAAAGTAATTGATGTAAATATAAAAGATAAATCATATACTATATGTTACTGTTTTGCTGAACAGCATTTATCCGAATTATTTGAATATATGGAAGAAAAATATCCTTCAGTATATTCAGATAAAAATAACAATTCTGGGATTATTAATTTTTATATTGTAATAACAGATCAAGGTATATCATTTAGAAGCAGAGGCAATGATTGTATTGATGTTTCAGAAATAGCTAAATTATATGGCGGAGGTGGACATCCACAAGCTGCCGGTTGTGCTATTAATAAAGAGGCTCAACTTTCATATGTTAAGGCAATATTAAACTTTAATTAATCTATTAATATTATAATTGAATATAGCATTAAAGCAGGAGAATATTCTTCTGCTTTTTTTTCTGTCATATATCAAATAAATAAATTAAAAAGGAGATTTAAAATATGGAGTACACAATAAAAATTCCGGGTGAATTTAAAAGTGAATATGCAGGCAATAAATTTGAAGAAACCTTTGAAAGATTACTGGCTGATACAAAAGGAAAAGTTGATGTTTCGATATATAAAAAGGTAAATCAGATGGAACATGCTTTTGCTGAATCAGAAATAAACGAAAATGGTGAAATAATTCTTTCCTTGCCGTATGAGGATAAGCCTGAAGATATTTTAAAAGCAGCTTCAAGTAAATTAACAACAATCTATCCTTATCTTTGTGGCAGATATGAAAGAGAAACTATTGATATGTTAAACACAGCATTTAAAGATGCCAGTATTAATATTAAGGAGAAAACTAAGGAGATAAATATGACTGGATTAGAACGAATAAGAGAAGAAAGTAAAAAGAATGAAAATTTAAAGCAGCAGGAAGAAGAACTGCGAAACAACAATGAAGGATATGGATATAAAAGAACCGCCTTTGAAAACATCAAGAAGTATTTTGACACATTAAATGAAATATTAAAAGACACTGATATAGGTGATTTCAATATTCCTTTAGAAGATGAGATAAAATATAAGCATTATAAGAGAAATGTCCGTACATTAAGTGGAACTGGATATAAGTCTGAATATCAGAATGAATTTGGCTATCAAAGAGCTATTATAAGCTTTAATAAGACATATGGAAAAAATGATGAAAATAACCCAAACTTGTTTGCAAACAATGGGCTTTTTTCAAAAATAGCATTAAATTGGGATGAAATCCAGAAAACAATTGAAGAAGACATTACAGAGCGGCTTCAGAATAGAAATGAAGAATTAGAAGCATATAAAAAGCTTTCTAATGAAGGAAATACAAGAAAGGCAGCAGAATATGAAAGATAAAGATTTAGCATTACAGATTGCCAAGAAAGTAAAAGAAGTTGGCGGAATAGCTTATTTTGTTGGTGGATATGTTAGAGATTCTATTTTAGACATTCCTAATAAGGACATAGATATAGAAATTCATGGAATTAAGCCGGAAATATTAAAAAACATATTAAGTGAATTGGGTGACATACAGACTATAGGCAATGCTTTTGGCATTTATAATTTAAAGGGTTATGACTTAGATATAGCACTTCCAAGAAAAGAAAGATGCATTGGAACCGGACATAAGGATTTTGAGGTTTATGTAGATCCTTATATTGGGACACATGCTGCTGCCAGAAGGAGAGATTTTACTATAAATGCTTTAATGAAAAATATTTTAACAGGAGAGATTGTTGATGAATTCAATGGTTTAAATGATTTAAAAAATCATATCATAAGACATGTTGATAGTAGTACATTTAGAGAAGATCCGTTAAGAGTATTAAGAGCCTGTCAGTTTGCAGCAAGATTTGACTTTAAAATCGCCCCTGAAACTATTGAATTATGTAAAACTATGAATTTAAGTACCCTGCCTAAAGAACGAATTGCCGGGGAGCTTAGTAAGGCACTTTTAAAAGCCAAGAAACCTTCAGTATTCTTTAATAGTCTTTATGAATGTGAACAGACAAAATGGTTTAAGGAAGTCTATGCTCTTAAAGGTATCAAGCAGAATAGTAAGTATCATCCTGAAGGAGATGCTTATAAGCATACTATGTATGTGCTTGATGAAGCGGCTGATTTTAAATATATGCTTGAGGGTATAAATCATGTAGTTCCATTTATGCTTAGTGCTTTATGCCATGATTTTGGAAAGGCTGAATCAACTATTGTTAGAGATGATGGAAAGGTACAGTCTATCGGACATGAAAAAACAGGTGTAATATTAGCAACGCAATTTCTTGATAGAATATACAATAATAAGGAGTATACGAAATATGTATGTAATATGGTAGAACTTCATATGAAGCCTCATATGTGTTTTTATAATGAGTCAAAAGTGAAAACTACTAATCTTATGTTTGATAAATCGGTAGCCCCAGATGATTTAATACATCTGACATGGTGTGATAGTATCGGACATGATATGCTTAAACTGGATAATAATACATTCAATAAATTCCTTAACAAAACTTGGGAAGAAAATGATTATCTGATTAACAGACTGATTGAATACAAAGACAGAATTAAGCAACCACATATTACGGCTGATGATTTGATTGATATTGGACTTAAGCCATCACCACTGTTTAAAATTATACTTGATAAGGCTTGGGATATGCACCTTAAAGGAGTAAAGAAGGAACATGTATTAAAACAGGTTGCCGATGTTCTTACAGGAGATGATAAGGCTGCATTATTATCAGCGATTAATAACAAGAATAAAAAAGAGCGTGATAATATTAATGCTGATTATGATGATTTCACTTTATATTTTAAAGAACAGGACAATTATGATAGAGATTGAAAGGAAAAAATAATGATAGAATTAAAAGGAAAATATAATAGTGCAAAAGTATTTACAGATAACATTGATAATGAAACAGTAGGGCAATTAATTACTTTACTGAATCAGGAGTTTGCTAAGGATAATACAATTAGAATAATGCCGGATACACATGCAGGAAAGGGGTGTGTTATAGGTACTACTATGACTATTAATAATAAGATAGTACCTAATCTGGTAGGAGTAGATATTGGCTGTGGAATGCTTGCTATTAAGTTAAAAGAAAAAGAAATAGATTATAAAAAATTAGATGAAGTAATTACCAAATATGTACCAAGTGGCTGTAATATTCATAAAGAAGCTAAAAATACTTATTCGGAATTAAAAGATATAGTTGCCCCTATAAATATAGATAATGCTAATAAATCTATAGGTACATTAGGTGGAGGAAATCATTTTATAGAGATTGATAAAGATAAGGATAATAATTTATGGCTTGTAATACATACAGGAAGTAGACATTTAGGAATTGAAATTTGTGACTATTATCAGAATTTAGCTTATGAAAGGTTGAAAGAGAAAAATATTGGCGGTAATTTTAAGGATTTAAGCAAAAGGCTTATAACAGAATACAAAAAAGCCGGTAAAGAAAAAGAAATTTCTAAAGCGTTGCAGATTCTTAAAAACAAATTCGATAATACAATGCCTTCGGTAAGTAAAGAATTAGCATATCTTGAAGGACAGGATATGAAGGATTACCTGCATGATATGAAAATTGCTCAGGAATATGCAAAAAAAAATAGATGTGCAATAGCATCTGAAATTATAGAACATATGAATTTAACAATAGCCCACAGTTTTAATACAACTCATAATTATATAGACTTAAAAGTAATGATATTAAGAAAAGGAGCTATATCAGCACTTAAAGGAGAAGAAGTTATTATCCCTATGAATATGCGTGATGGGTCTTTAATATGTATCGGTAAAGGTAATCCTGACTGGAATTATTCCGCCCCACATGGAGCAGGAAGAATACTTAGTAGAAGTAAAGCAAAAGATGTAATAAATCTTAAGGATTTTGAAGATAGTATGAAAGGAATATATACTACCAGTGTTGCTTTAAGTACTATAGATGAATCTCCGTTTGTATATAAACCTATGGATGAAATAATTGAAAATATTAAAGATACAGTAGAAATAGTTAATATAATTAAGCCAGTATATAATTTTAAAGCAAAGGATATGCACCTTAAAGGAGTAAAGAAAGAACATGTATTAAAACAGATGGCTAATATGCTTACAGAAGATGATAAGGCTGAATTATTATCAGCACTTAATGGTCATAATTAGTATTTTTAAATTTATACATAAAAAGCAGGGGATATCTCCTGCTTTTTTTTCTGTCATATTTTAAACATCAAAAATTTAAAGGAGAAAAAGATATGACTATTAATAAAATTATTAATCCATGCAAATGTAAGGTATATACAACTACCGGAAATAAAGTAAGTAAAAATGCTTTTGCTGAAATTAAATATGATGGGAAGAGTTTAAGTATTTCTGGTGTAATTGCTCCATTAGCAGATGGTAACTGCCTTGGTTCTGCCGGTCAGTGTGTTGATGAAATTAGAGAAGGCATTCCAACTGATGAATGGACTCCCGAAATGCTTAAAAAGTTTTGTGATATCTGGGATAAGTGGCATTTAAATGATATGCGTCCTTATTGCGAACATATGAAGAAACTTGGATGGATAGAACATATTCAGGATAAAGTTAAAATCGAAAAATGGACATTAACAAAGGAAGCTTATCAAAAGAAGGAAAATGCTGAAAAGAGGGCTTTAAATTGTTTAAGAAATGGAGAAACATTTGAGCCAACAATGGAAGAAACAGCATATGCAAATATGAAATATTCCATTGAGGTTTATGATGATGAAGATATTCCTTATAAGAATGCTTATGAATTAAATGAGAAAGATTGTTTAGGTCATACAAATACAAAATATATAACAAGAAGGTGGATCTCATATAAAGATAATGAACTTGGATTTATTGGCAGATCATGCCCTGTATGTGGTTATAAATATGGAACTTCATGGAAAATAGAAGAAGTGCCTCAGGATGTAATTGAATGGCTTAATAATTTGCCTGAAACAAAGGTAATTCCTGCATGGGTTTAGAAAGGAAAATAAAAGATGAAAAAGGATATTGTTGTTATAGAAGAGAAAAAGAACATCATTTATGACAATTATGATTTATCTGATAACTACGATTTTACCAAAGAAGATTTAATTGAAGAAAATGGCTGTATTCCTTCTGATGATGAAATTTGGGATAGAATATACTTTAATGATCGCATTAACTGGGAAGATGAACATTCAAATCTAAAGAATTTCTTTGATTGTAAAGGAAAGTGGATTATTTTTGGATTCACTCAGAGATGGAATGGAAAATATCAGACAGCGTATGTGTTTTCAGATTTTGATGATGCATTCTGTAAAGCTACAAAGGATTGTGATTATATTCGTATACATGATGCAAATGGCCATTTATATATTACATGTTCTCATCACGATGGAACTAATATGTATGAGATAAAAAAGCTTACTTCAAAAGGAGAATCATATCTGGAAAACTGGGAAAATAATTTTAATGATAATAGAACGGAAGAGTATATTTATGATCAGATCATAGAAAATTATTCTGTTATACCAAACTATTTTTCTATTACATATGAAAGAAGTATAGCATAATTATTCAAAGTCAGTGTCTTTATGGCACTGACTTTTTTATTAAAATTATTTTAATTCTGTCATATTAATATATATAAACTTTTTAGGATATTAAGCGAGAATCCTCGGTAATTCAATTGCCGAATAGTTCACTGAGAAAGAAGGGAAATAATATATGCCAAAAAAAGGAATAAAAATTAAGTATAATAAGTGGAATAAATATGGAAATATTCCATGTTGTTGCGAAAAAGGTTATGTAACAAAATTTGGAGCTTCAACGATATTTTGCTTTATATGCAATTTGTTCTGTTGCCGAAGATTATTTAAAACTGAAAGTTTTTGTAAAAAATATGGTTGGGACAAAACATGCCGTACATGCCAACAGATAGGTGAGTATCATTTCATTGATAAAGCAGAATATTTTTCTAAGGATGATATAAAGGAGGAAATATAATAATATGGATCAAAACAACACTTTTGGATTGAGTGAAAAAGCTGATAAAATTATAAAAAAAATATCAATATTAGGAATCACTATATTATTTATTTTGACAATAATAGCAGCCATTTTAAAACCCCAAAGAATAATTAAAGACCTATTAATAATTTTTGGAGGAGTATTTGGCTTTATAATAATAATATGTTGTTTGGTCAGTATTATTTGTTTTGTAGCTGATATTATTTTTCATTTTAGTCAGAAACATTAATAACTTTGAAATTAAAAATAACATAAACAATTAAAATCAGTGTCTTAAAGGCACTGATTTTTTTGTGTCAAAGTTACAGCTAAATTTTCTGTCATATTACTTATAAATAAAATTCAAAGGAGATTTTATATGAAAAACAATATTAATAATGTAAAACCATTAAATAACTCATATGTTTTAAAAGGAAAGAAACTGCAAGGCATCTTAGCAGAAAATGATATAACTCAGATGGAATTTTCAGAGATGCTAGATATTAACATGTCAGAATTATCAAAGATGATTCATAATAAACGAACTACCCCTGCAGATACATTAAATAAAATGTGTGATTTACTGCAGATTAATGCTACAGATATTGTTAATGAGACAAAAGAACTTCATAAAGAAAAAAATATTCCAATTACTGCTTCTAATTATAAATGGAATAGAGATTATTTTAATATGACTCTTAAAGCTAAAGGAATGACCATTCATGAGTTATGCAAAATTATAAAAAGAAATACAACTAATTTTTCAAGCTATGGCTTAGGAAAAACTAGACCATCAATCCAGACAGTTAATAAAATCTGTAAGACACTTGGATGTAACCCTAAAGAATTAATTAATGTTAGCGGTGAGGAATTAAATGATATTCTTGGATATAAATTATTTGAAATACCTTGTGAAATACCATGTGATTCAAATAATAATATTACAGATAAATCTGAAATAACTGCTGCAGTTATTGAAAATACAGATGCAAGTACAGATAAGGATACAAATGAATCTAATTTAGAAATCGATGAATCAGCTAATGAAAAGATGTATGTTCCAGAATATAAGCATTTTGAAAATCAGAATGTAATTCTTAACATGGAAATAATTAATGAAAATATTCTTATGTTAGCGAAAGATTTTGAAAATAAGTATAAATCTTTATATGCACAGGTAGATGAATTGAAAAATCAAAATAAGATTTTAACAGATAAGATTAGCACCTTAGAAGATAAGCTTGCTATCAAGTCACAAATAAAAGATACGCTTACTAATAATGTTAATAATGATAATAATTCTATACATACTGCAACTATTTGGGAAAATAATAGATGCAGTGACAAAGAAATGGATAATATTGTCAATTCTACTATAGTACATGATACTTCAGACGATTATAAAAGAAAGATATATAAGCTTGTTTCATACATAAGCCGTAAAAAGAATTTGATATTTAATCAGATTTTACATGATAGTTATACTCAGTTTACTAATACATATGGCATTAACCCTAATGAATTAAGAAAGGAAGCTAAACTATCAAATACAATTGATGCTATTTATAATCATCCATTAGCAAAAGATATTTTCTTTAATATGATGTGTTCTAACGCAACAAATGTATAAATTGATATTTAATATAACTACGGTCACAAAAATAGACTAGAAAGGAGCACCTATGAAACCAGAAGAAAGAATTGTAAAAGCAAGAATGAAAAATTCTAATAACTGGATTAAAGGATATTACATTTATGATTCTACAAATAAAAAGCATTTTATATATCCTTTAGATAATAGTGCTATTAAGAATGAACTTACAGAAATTGATGAAACAACATTATGTTATTTCATAGGATTAAAGGATAAAAATAAAATTCCTATTTATAGCAATGATATTGTAATCATTGATAATGAGCCGGATTATGAATATTTTATAGTTGAGTGGAACACAGATTTGGCTAGATTTGTTCTTAACGGTGACACATATATGGTTGATTTTGATAACTATAATTCAACTGATTGTGAAGTCATTGGAAATAAAGTTGGATATCCTGAATATGATTTTTTAAATAAACATATATGATCAATTTAAAGCAGGGATTATTTCCCTGCTTTAAATAAAAATAAGAAATTGTAAACAAGAGTTTCATATGATTATGAATTGAGGTGAAATGAATGAAAAAAGCTATTATACATATGGAAGTGGCTTGCGGTTGTTGTGGGGGTATTATAAACAGAGATTATCATAACAGTAAAAGTGTTAAATGGTTAAAAAATGCTGTAAGTGATTGGAGATGGACAAAAGAATATGGAAATACTTGTCCAGATTGTTTGGCAAAAATGAAATGAGGATTTACAAGGAAGGTGAAATTATGAGTCAAAGCAATTATGAAAAATACGCAGTAGTTAAACAGCAGGAATTATTACACAAGGAGAGAAATTTGCAGCAAGCTATTAGTTGTCTTAGAGACAGAAGAAAATTTGCTTCGTTGCAATCTATTGATAGTGCAATAGATTTTGTTGCTGATTTATATGGTCTGTCTATTTGTGAAGTTAAAAGAGCAATGGATGGAGAAGAATATTGGTGTGTATAACTATTAAATAATTGTATGATTGGAGATAAGTATGGATAAGATAAATCAAATTAAAAAAGAAATCATTATATCAATGAAAATGATGGATACAACTATTAAAAATGTCAAAGAATCAGAAGAATATAAAATTGCACAAGCATATAATCAAGGATTGAGGGATGCTATGGCTATTTTTGAAAGAGAAATGAAACGATGATTTACAGGGAAAAGTGAAGAAAAACGGTTTGGATAAATTAGAACAGGTAATGTAAAGCGAGAATTTAGAGAGGAGATTATTATGTGGAATAAATTTCCTAACACACCACCTGACATACCTGAAACAGAAAATTTCGGGATTGATTATGAAGTAAAATATAAATTGCCAAATGGAAAAATTGAAACAACAATAACAGAATGGTTATGGGAGAAAAAATGGAATTGTATTTATCCAGTTATTGAATGGAGAGAATATTCTCCTATTATTCCATTTAGACATTGAAACGGAAATTTACAAGGAAAGGTTGTGATTACAATGAGAAATTTTAAAGTAAATGGAACAAAGGTGCGTATTGTTAATAGATACACATCTGGAATGGAAATTAATTCATTCAATCAGAAGTATGATGTAATGATATTCAACACGGCTTATAATGCATGGACAAGATTATGTTCTTGTATGACTATTGCAGAAGGTAAAGAAATTGCTACAGAAAAAATAGAAACTATGCAGGAATTAGCAATAGTGATATAATAATACATAATAATAGAAAGGAGGAGTAAATATGCTTAATGAAGAACAGGCAAATAAAACAGAATTGTTGCATAAGATTCAGTTTGCAGTGGAAACGATAGATGTTTCTAAATTTTATGAGGCAATAATATTATATTCAATGGAATATAAATGTGAAGTTCCTACTGATGCAACAAAGCTTGTCGAAGCACAGGAAAGAAAAGCTTCGCAGGATGAGCTGAAAGAGCTAATGCAGGAAATAGCAATACCTTTAATTAACAAGATTAAAACAAATGGAGAATGGGAATAAACATTTTCTCTTTAATAGATACATAGTGGAGAATAAAGAAGTAGATTTTAAAATCGGATTAAAGGTTGATTTCAAATATGAATATTCAAAGTATTTCAAAGAATGAAAAAGTAACCATAGATTTAAGTTCAGACGATCTTGTAATGATTTGCAACGCAATATATTGCTAATCTAATGAAGTAAAAAGTAAAAAAAGTTTTTGCTCCATTTATAATGACATGATGATGACAAGAGATTTATGTCAATATAGTCACATTGATGACTTCTGCTTACAGAATAAAGAATAATAGTAGGATTAAGAAAAGAGTTAAAGTTGTACATTGCTTTAACTCTTTTTTTTATTTTTCTGTCATATATTAATTACATAATTATATTAAAGGAGAAAACAAATTTTGCATTTGTTTTATGGAAACCCTTTTTAAATAAAGGTTATGTTGAGCGTAGTTAATTCTACGATTTAAGTAATTACGCTTGATATAACCACATTATTGTTGTTGTTCAAGTACACCCAAACTTAAATAACTCTAAAGAAATTTAGTTGTTCATTGACATTCGTTAATGAAAAATAAGGAGGAATATATTATGAACAACAACAATAATAATATAAACAACAACAATAATAATAACAATATTATAATAGATATTGTTACATTTATATTTATGGCAATTGAATTTATTATTATAGTAATCAATGACCATAATGTAGAACTTTGCAAGGATCTTATTCTTTTTATAGGTCCAAGCCTTTTTGAGGTAATTAATGCACTTCAGATAGCAAAGAATAATAATGAGAATATGAAGAGTGCTATGAATATTACAAATATTATAGTACTTATTCTTAATATTATTGTTCTAATTGCAGTAGCAATTTTTGCAATTGAAGGTGTAGTAATGCCTGTAGCTGTAGAAATTGTGCTTAAAGTAATTGTAGCGCTATTTCCAATAAAAAACATTATTAATATTGTCTATGACTTTATTAACTAATTTTATCGCAATTAAATAAGAAAACTCAATTCAACATTAGTTGAATTGAGTAGTTCATGGATTTTAAGAAAGGGGAGTGTAATATGTTAAAATATTGAAAAATTTTAATATATTACACAAAGATTATATGAATATAGAATTATGTATTTTATATTTTGTCGCAGTTATAGTAGTTGGCGTAATATTGGGTGTGCTGATTGCTAAACATGACAAGAAAAGAAAATAATAATTCTCTCATACTTTACATACGACTGATATGCCAAAAAAGTCAATAGAGCAGATGCTCTTATACAGAGAGGAAAATTAAATTAAAAACTGAATAATAATAAAAAAAGCTCCCATAATGGGAGCTTTTTTTATGTGTATTTTAAAATGTATATTAAAAATCTGATTGTTATTTTAAAAAACAATTATGAATATATACTTGAAATTTGTGAACTACTCGGTAATTGAATTACCGAGCATCCAGTACAAAAACTTATACCTTATCAGCGCAAATCTTTATACTGAGGTGCGTCCATGACACCAATACTGCTTGTTACGCAGCTACCTTAATAATTTTTGGAACTTTAATGTCATAAGGACTTAATTTTATGGCATCATTTTTTAAATATAGCCTCAGAATGTTGTAAGCTCCCACACAATCTGCATTCCATACATTTTCCCCATCAACATACAATCCTCTGTATACACGGTTAGATTTTTCAGCATTCTTCTTACAGACTTTATCTGCTAATGGACTGGTCTGGCTTGAGTAAGCTTCATTTTGTTTGATAAAATTTATGCCTTCTAATGCAAGTTTATATTCTAACATCTGATATATCTTGTCATATGACAAAAAGTGCATCTTTTGATTGTATTTATCATCCTTAACATTATCTTTGCGTATACCAGTTATATCCCCGACAACAACGGTGTTAATACCGTTAGCTTTACAATAATTAACTATATGTCTGGTAATTTTATGTAGATAATCCTTAATGACATTATTCTTCTTGATATACATCTTCTTGATATGTTTAGAACTTTTAGGATATTTAATATCCATTTTTATCTGCTGATGATACCACTGTGATTGTATCCGAGCTATCTCTTTATAATAATAGCGACACAATGACAGATACTTCTTACCTATAATGAATGTTTCTCCAGTTTCAGAGTTTAAACATGTCATCAAGTTCTTAAGTCCTAAGTCAATAGAGAGGTATTTCCCGTTATCAGCAAGTTTGATTATATCAGGAACTTCATATATGACTATGACGTTGCAGCAGTTTCCTTCAGGTGGATAGATTTTTATCTGTTTGATGGTATCAATGTTCTTAAAAATTGGATTTTTAAGATAAAGGTAATCGTCATTAATACCATATTCCTTAGACATAAAATCTTTTAATCCCTTGGAAATACTAAGTCTTACTACATCAGAATTATGCATAATTCCATTCTGCATATACGTAACTGCAATGTTGTCGTGTTTAAATCTTGGTGGTTTTGGGTTTTTGATACCGCCTGTCTTAAGAAGCTTAAAATAAGAATTCCAGGAGCTGTTTAGTTGTTTACAAATTTCCTGGGCGGTCTGGGAAGGAAGCTGTTTATACCATAAATTGTTTTTATGTGCAGCTTTCTGATAATACCAGTCTGGAAAGCTGACAGGTAAATTTAATTCCTTATTATGTAATTTTTCATAATTGCAAATATTCCAGAGTTTATACGCTGCGTAACACATATGTCCGATAATGTTACTGTAATTATCTGATAGCTTTATAATTGTTTTGTGTGATAACAGCATATATTTTACCTCCTGAAAATAAATATATCTATACAAAAGTTCCAATACTTTTGTATAGATATATTATATTTATTTTAGAATGAAAATGCAAATGTATGTTCGAGATAAAATGTTAAAAAATTATAAAATAAACACTCGCTTTCATCTCGGTAATTCAATTACCGAGGATTCCCGCTCAAAATCCTAAAAACATCTGTTTGTATTTTTCTGTCATATATATTGTATCTACATTAACAAGGGAGACATACATATTGTATGTACTCTCTTATTTTTTTTAAAGGAGGACATACAATATGTCAATTAAAACAGAACAGACAAAAACAGTTACAACAAAAAGAAAAGGAATAGCAGCAAAGGAATATGATTATAACTTATTAAGTTATGATGCAATTAAAAATTTTCAGAGAATGATAAACAGTAAGATGATTTCTAAAGATGAATTGTATGAAATTATTACAAAGTCAGATCTGTATAATTATTTAATGAATCAGGACACTAGGTATATTTATTTCTATGGCAACCCTGAATTTGATAATTTAAAAGAGTACAGAGAAGATTTATCATTAGCAGCATCAGAAAGAACAATTAGATTCATATATCAGACAATTAAGAATGATTTTAATGTTGAAGCTGGAAAGAAGTTAAAGTTCTCTGAAAATATCGATTCTACATCCATAAAAAGTTACTTTCTAAAAAATTTTAAAGGTCTTTTAATCAGAGAGGTTTTATTGCCAATTAGCCAGTATGAATTTCCAAGAGCAACAGCTTATACTCAGGAATTATTAAATAGCTTCCATAAGTCAGCAGGATATGAAAAGAAAGTATCTTCTTATTCAATTGAAAGTATTATGAAACATATTAATAATTCTTACAATATGAGAACTCAGAAGGCATCAGAAAGAGGTAATGCTATTAAGGAAAGAAAGATTAATCTTAAAACAGCCTTTACTGTTTGGGAAGCCTATACGCCTTTTGGCCAGACTCCAACCTTTGATGATGATAAGAACCGCAAGTACCTTGAAGATTTTGAAACAAGTATGAGAACAAAGCACTCAAAGTATTCAACTGAAGCTCCAGCGGCTAAATTAATTTCTGCAGTATTAGATTATAATTTAGTGGATAAAATTGCTAGAGAACTGTTTCTTGGAAAAGATTATGATTTCTTTAGATTATGGTTTGATCAGGCATATTTTACTAATGACTGTATGAGCAGTGTTCACCCAAATAGTACATTTGCAAAAAAGTTCCCTGAATATATTGAATCAAATCGTTGGACTCCTGTACAGGAGAAAATTGATTCTCAAAGAATTGTGCTTATCCAAGAATTAATTAAGAGAGGTTTGATTTCAACTGATACAGAATCCAGTTCTAAGTATACACAAAAATTACTTAGGAGTGTATACGAATGTAATATTACTGATATTACTGATGAAAATATTATTGTGAATATTGATCCTGAAAATGTAATTGATTTTGCTTCAAAGAAGGCTGAGATTGAAACAAAGAATACTTCATTTGACAATATAGTATTTTCTTTGGAAGATGAAGAAGAATTTCTTACAGTAAAGTCTGTTTAAAATAAGAAAGAGGTTGTTAAGCCTCTTTTTTATTTTGTGTAATTATATACGGTAAATACACATTAGGATAGTGTAATATGTCATACACCTTCTTCAAAGCCTTTCTTTCATTTTTTTATCTTTAAAAGCATTTCTTTTACATCTTCCACAAATTACTTATACTCTCCACAACATCATATAATATTTGCCTGATTATGCCATTTGTGCCTATAAAATGCTCCCCTGAACAAACAAAAGGCATAATATACTCCAACAGCTTTTTCATAACTTTATTCAATATGCTCCTATATTTTCCACCAATATCTTATCTTATGTCTATATATAATTGCTATAATCTAAACAATATCTACTTTTACACAAAAAAAATACCTATATTAAATTCCATAGAACAAATTCTTTAACTCACAGCCATAGCAATGCCTTCCTTAAACATACCAATGCCATTCCCTTCTTCAATAAATTGTTCATATTTCTTATTTATCAATCCTTTTACATAAAAATAACATCACTTAAACCATAGCAATTCCCATTATATGCCCAATAACCGCTTTTATATCATCATCAATGCATTATTATTACTTCAATATGCCTTATTTTACTTAGCATACCCTTTTATATTGCTTATTTTGCCCAAATAAGCCTTTTTATTATAAATTCAATAATTTAACTTACAATCCTTAAAATCCCTGATTTGAGCCTTAAAACAAGTTTCTATGCCATTCCAATTCATTTCTTTTATTAAAATACTATATTCAATAATATAAGTAACATACAAAGGCATATATAAGTACAAACAGGCAACTGGCAAGGCTGTGCATCTATTATTTACAATCTATAAATTAACCATATGATGTTAATATTTTGTTGCTTTTGTGGCACATAATTACCATATTGATGTTATATAAATTGCATATTTATACGCATTATATATCTATATATTGTTATTAAAACTTACATTATTTATCATAAAATAACCCATATGTTGTTATTAAAATCCACAAACTTATATACAATAATATCTATATATTGTTATCAAAATTCATTAATTTGAAAATAATAATACCTATATCTTGTTATAATTATTGACATATTTAAACCAATTTTAAAACATATAAAGACTAACAAATACCAATATGATGTTATAAAATATGTACAATATGCTTAATATCTGATACTATTAAACTTAACTAAGCAATATAATAATACCTGTATGATGGTATTATTGTGTTCAAATAAACAAAGAGAGAACCCAATGAAGCAATTAAATTATTTCCAATTTATTGAACATATATATAAATCAATCATTAATAATAATCCAAATTATCCTGACATTGAATATGTACTTGATACAGCAACACTTGGACAAGAATCAATTATTATCATGAATACAGGAGTCATTTCAGAAACTCCATTAATGCAAATTGAATTAAATGAATTATTTGACGAATATCAAAATGATAATAACCTGGACACAATTTTAATGAATTTATACAAAGAGATAGCGGAATGCATTACTCATATAAATGAGTTTATTTTACCGGTAACAGATGAAAAGCAAACTCTTTTAGATAAGGTGATTCCATGTTTTATTGAAAAAGATAAAATGGATATACTTAATAATATTCCACATGACAAAATATGTGACTTGAATGTAGCATATAAAGTGATTCATAAACTTGAAACAGTAGAGGGTCGTACATATGCACAAGCACAGATTGTAACAAATTCAATTATAAAAAGACTGGGAATTTCCAAAGGGGATATCAATATAGCTGCATATAAAAATATGTTTGCTAAATATCCACCAGAATTAAAAAGTGCCAATAATATTTTAAATAAGCTGTTCAAAGATGATATAGAAAAAAATATAATAAATCGTATAATAAGCAAAAAAAATAATGATATGTTTCAAGTATATCTTTTAACTGATCCATTCCATTATAACGGGAGTATATATGTATCATATAGCAAATTCTTTAATAAATTTGCAAGTGATGCCAAATGCAATTTTATATTCAGAGTAATATCCAGAGATAGTGCATTTTTAATAAAAGATAATTTTACTAACGACACAGAAAGAAGAAAAAATATAAAAAAATTTATTCAGATTTCAGATATATTTGACTTAAGTAATGAAAATATATCTTCGAATGTATATCTCTATGATAGATTTAAAAACCAAATAAGCATTTTGAGCTAAGAATTTCCAAATAAATATCTTCTTCAATAATAATTTTGAATACATCGAATAATATATGACCTGATATCCAGGCAAAAGTACCTAAATGTCAGAGAAGAACACAAAATACCATGTCAACATTAAGAGCTATACATCAATGTTTAGCAGCTTAATGTAACAGGGTATGTATTCAGTCGCTTTCAATATAATAATTAATGTATTTAGTTTTAATATGGTATGTCAGGGTATAAACTCTGATGTACTAAATTAAAACTGTATAAGATGGCGAATAAAATTATGCTGAGTACAAGATATAAGTGAATTTCCTAGTCCAAAGCTTCGAAGTGTATTCAATTTTTAGGTATGTGTGAACACTAATAACCTCAGTTAACCTTTCAATTCTTTATTCTATTGTTATTATTAATTAAATATTACATAGCTTATCTCTCGAAAAACATTTGTTAACTCTGGCAAGCAATTGTCTTGTGTCAAAATTTTCTAAAAAATTTCTGTCATATTACTAATATAACAATATGTTAAAATATATTTCAAATAGAAAGGGAAATTGATTTATGATATTAATTAACAATAACTGGGAAAAAGCAGATACACTGCAGGATATAGCTAAAATCATAAAGGAACAATACAATTATGAACTTGGAGAAGCAATGGAATCATTACTTGAAAATGACAGCGATGATTTAGAATGTTTAAAGGATTCATTAGATTCTGCAAAGGAAGCAATTGAAGAACTACAGGATCAGATAACAGAAATGATGTTTAATAAAAAATTTATGTGATTAAGCAAGGAAATTCCAATCGACCATAGTCAGTTGTGAGTAGTTCATATGTTTAAATTACATAATAATCAAGCAATACACAAAAGAAAATTCATATATGTCCATTAAATTAATACAAAAAACGACAAAATCGATATCATAATAGTAAAACAGCATTATTTCGAAGTAAAATAAGTAAATCTCTTTTATTTTTTTATTTCTGTCATATTACATATAGAAGATAAAATAAAAGGGGAATCAGCTTATGTCAAAAAAGATACCAGAAATACCAATATGGGAAAAATCATTGCTCACCATAGAGGAAGCTGCTGCATACGCTAATATTGGAATTAATTTAATGTCTGAATTAGTAAATGTACCAGGATGTCCTTATGTTATAAGAGTAGGCAAAAGAAAACGGTTGGTTAAAAGAAAAAAATTTGACGAATACATAGAAAATAACGAATTTTTAGATTAAGAGAAACATTAAAAGTTTCTCTTTTTTTTATATTATTTGAAGAAAAAGTATGATAAAATACAAGAACACACAAATCATTTCTAAATATTAGGATGTAACAAAAGCTGATTCCTAAAAAGGAGGAAATGATAATCTATGGGAAAAGATTTAAAAGGAAGAAATCTAGGGAAAGGAATATCACAGAGAAAAGATGGGAGGTATGTAGGGCGGTTTACCAACAGATTTAAAACAAGGGAATCATATATAAATAAAGACTTAAAAGAAGTAAGAAAATGGCTTGAAGAAAAAAAAGCTGAAGATCAGTTAGGTTTAAATGTAAAACCAAACACAATTACAGTAAATGATTTATATAAATACTGGGTAAATAATTATAGGGTTGGAATAGTCAAACAAAATACTTTACAAAGGAATGATGATACATATAAAATATTAAAACAGTATTTAGGTAACATGCAGGTCACAAAAGTAACTCCTATGTACTTAAATACAGTATTTAAAGATATCACGCCCAATTATTGCAAAGACACATTAAGTCATATAAAAAGTCTGTACAATTCATTATTTGAATTGGCGAAAGCAATGGAAATAATAAAAGAAAATCCATTTAATAAATATACAGTTATATACGCTAAAGCGAAGAATGGAGATAAAGAAAAAGCTATAACCAAAGAAGATTATTTTGATGAAACAGAAGAAGCTTTCTTTTTAGCTGTATTAAAAGATATAAATAGCAAATATTATGATTTATTTGAGTTTCTTCTTAATACAGGGTTACGAATAGGAGAATGCCTTGCGTTAGAATATGATGATATAAAGATTAATCCTAAGAATAAGGAAAATGTATTTATATCCATCAGTAGAACAAAGACAACCCAAAAAGATGAATATGGGAATCCAATATTTAATACTCCAAAAACAGCTAAAAGTATAAGAAAAATACCATTAAATAAAGCTGCAAGAAAAGCATTGTTTTCACAGATAGAAAAAAAAGAAAAAATATATAGAAAAAAAGAAGTCTGTAAAAAATACAGAACATATATATTTACAAATGAACTTGGATATAGCATTGAATACACAAACATACAACAACATTTAAAACGTGTTAATTCAGAAATTGAAAAATACTTTGTAGATTATAAGTTCCCGTATGTACATTGCCATTTGATGAGACATACATTTGCAAGTAAATGCTTTAATGCAGATATAGATCCTAAGGTTGTGCAAACATTATTAGGACATAAGAGTATACAGACAACAATGGACATATATACACATGTAATATCAAATAAATTACAACAGCAAATAAAATCGTATGATGATTATTTAAAATATAGGAAAAAAAATAACAAAGTAAATACAGATTATCTGAATGATACAATACAAGAACAAGAGCAATTACAATATAGTATAGGAGATATTCTTGATAATTTAAAAAATGGTATCAAAATGGTATCAAATTAAGATATTTTAATTTTGAAGATGCTCTTAATTATTAGTATTTATGCGGTTTTATTCAATTTAAATTTTTGTGTTTTTTATTTTTAATTATGACATATGTCGTCATATATAACCAAACTATACCACACCACTGTTTTTGAGAAAGGATAACATATGATTTCAGCAAAATTCGAAGATGAGATATGGATATATTTCCAGACAAATTTACGTGCAAGAACACGAAAAGAATATTGGAATGTTATAAGGAGCTTTGATAAATTAACAGGACACGACCCACTTAAATTAACAAGAAAAGATGCAATGAATTATTACAACAACCTTATAGAGAAAGTTAACTCTGGCAGATTGTCATATAATACTGCAGTAATGCGTCTTTCAGTTATGAAATCTGTATGCACATTTATAGAAACTTATACTATTAATCATGGCAAACGATATGTTAATCATTTTGAAAGTATGTCTCTTCCAGAACAGGATAAAATATTGCCAAAAGATGCAATACCTGATACTAAAGAAATTGATAATCTTCTGAGTGCGGCATTAGATGCCAATGACAATAAAGCATTTTTAATATTTTCACTTGTAATTAAGATGGGGCTTACCAATCAGGAAATATGTAATCTGAACAAAGAATATATATGCCGAAATCAGACAGGGCACCTATGTATTAATATGCCACCAAAGAATCATATAAGCAGATTTCTTATTATACCTGATGACCTTGGTACAATTCTTGATACATATATTGTGGCTGAAAATATACAGAGCGGCGCATTATTTACAAATATACGAAAAAACCGTATTAAAATGCGCGATACAGAACGTCTTCTTGCTTCATACACAGATAAACTTGTGAAAGCCAAAAAATTGCGAAAGCATTATACAATGCAGACACTTCGTCATGCAGCTATAAGCTATATGCTAATGGGAGGAGCATCTAAAGATGAAGTTGCTTCATACACTGGAGTAACAGGAAAATGGATGAACAGATATGATAAAATAATAGCTGATAATGTAATAAATGTAGCTGCTAATTATAATGTAATTAATATCAACCTTTCTAAAATTGACAAAAATGTATCTGAATAACTATAATTACACAATGAATAAAATTCATAACTGTGGATTATACAAAAACATGTCAGGAGGGATATTATGATATATAAACCATACAAACATCTGGTTCAGTATTATGAAACAGACCAGATGGGAATAGTTCATCATTCTAATTACATAAAATGGTTTGAGGAAGCAAGGTCATTTCTACTTGAAGAAAATGGCTTTGGCTATAAGAAAATGGAAGAATCAGGCATAATAAGTCCTGTATTATCAGTTAATGCCAGATATAAGTCTATGACTCATTACTATGATACTGTTATTATTAATGTCAAGGTTATTAAATACAATGGTGTAAAGATTACGCTTGAATATACTGTGATTGATGAAAAGACTGGAGAAGTAAGATGTACTGGCGAAAGTGAACACTGCTTCCTTGATACATCAGGCTGTCCTGTATCATTAAAAAGATCTTTACCAGAATTAAATGTAATGTTTATTAATATGACAGAAAATTAATAATATACATAAACCGCGATATAGCAATTTACTATACCGCGGTTTATTATTTACATATACATATATTACTTAGATAAGACTCTCATAAAGCTTTGTAATCTCTTCTACGCTTGTTTCTCTTGGATTACCTGGACGGCATGCATCATCATATGCTGACTGTGCAAGGAATGGAATATCCTCTGGCTTAACAATATCCTTAAGATCAGCAGGAATTCCAACATCAGCAGCAAGCTTCTTAACAGCATCAATAGCAGCTTTTCTGTATTCATCCTGAGTCATCTTTTCTGTGCCTTCAACACCCATTGCCTTGGCAATATCACGATATTTTTCACCAGTAGCAGGTGCATTATACTCCATGCCTGTTGGAAGAATAATAGCATTAGCTACACCATGTGGTGTATCATAAAGTGCTCCAAGTGGATGAGCCATAGAATGAACAATACCAAGACCTACATTAGAAAATCCCATACCAGCTATGTACTGACCTAAAGCCATTCCTTCTCTTCCTTCAGGAGTATTATCAACTGCACCTCTTAAACTCTTGGCAATAATCTCAATTGCCTTTAGATGGAACATATCAGACAATTCCCATGCACCAGCAGTAATATAACCCTCAATAGCATGTGTAAGAGCATCCATACCGGTAGCAGCAGTAAGACCCTTAGGCATGCTTGACATCATATCAGGATCTACAACAGCAACAACAGGAATATCATGAGGATCTACACATACCATCTTACGATTCTTCTCTGCATCAGTAATAACATAATTAATGGTAACTTCTGCGGCTGTACCAGCTGTAGTAGGAACTGCAATAATAGGAACTGCCGGATTCTTTGTATCAGCAACACCCTCAAGACTTCTTACATCAGCAAACTCAGGATTGTTGATTATAATACCGATTGCCTTGGCTGTATCCATAGAAGAACCACCACCAATAGCGATTAAGTAATCTGTTCCCGCATTCTTGAATGCTTCTACACCTGTCTGTACATTCTCAATTGTTGGATTAGGCTTGATGTTAGAATATAATTCATAAGAAAAACCATTATCATCAAGAACCTTAAGAACCTTTGCTGTCACACCAAACTTAACAAGATCAGGATCAGAACATACAAATGCTTTCTTAAACCCTCTTGACTTAACTTCTGTTGCAATCTCCTGAATTGCACCTGCTCCATGATAAGAAGTTCCGTTCAAAATAAATCTCTGTGCCATAAAAACGCCTCCATAAATATAAAATTGTTCACTTTTAAAAGTTGACTATATTTTACCACTATGACAAAATAATAACAAGTTGATTTTATTAAAAAAGCATAATAAAATCATGATTTCTTATAAACAATTACCATTTAACTTCTGTCAGATAAATGTTATACTTATAACAATTGATTTTATACAATTTAATAATTTCAGAATCAGAAAGTGAGGTACTAATTATGAATATATCAGATAAAATAAAATACATCGGAGTTGATGATACAACATTAGATCTTTTTGAAAGCCAGTATGCTGTTCCAGATGGTGTTTCATATAACTCATATGTAATTCTTGATGACAAAACAGCCATTATGGATACTGTCGACAAGCGTGGAATGAAAGACTGGGAAAACAATCTTCTTAATGCTCTGGATGGAAGGAATGCTGATTATGTAATTATACAGCATATGGAACCTGACCATGCTGGAAGCCTTGCCAGACTTATTGAACTTTTCCCTGAAATCACTGTAGTAGGTAATGCTAAGACATTTGTAATGATTAACCAGTTCTTTGAGAATATTAACATTAAGAATTCTCTTACTGTTAAAGAAGGAGATACTCTTAATCTTGGTTCCCACACTCTTACTTTTGTCATGGCGCCAATGGTTCACTGGCCTGAGGTTATGGTAACTTATGAAAGCAGTGAGAAGGTTCTGTTCTCAGCTGATGGGTTTGGAAAATTTGGGGCTCTGTCGCTTACTGAGAATGCGGACTGGGCATGTGAAGCAAGAAGATATTATTTTAACATAGTTGGTAAATATGGTGCTCCTGTCCAGACCTTACTTAAAAAAGCTTCGGCACTTGATATTAAGACTATATGTCCATTACATGGTCCTGTATTATCAGATAACCTCGGATATTACCTTGACTTATATAACACATGGAGCAGTTATCAGCCAGAAAGCAAAGGTGTATTTATAGCCTATGCTTCAATTCATGGCAATACTGCATATGCTGCCGAACAATTTGCAGAAATGCTTCGCAACAAAGGCGTTGATAATGTTGTTATTACTGACCTTTCAAGATGTGATATTGCTGAGGCAGTAGAAGATGCATTCAGATATGACAGAATGGTTCTTGCTGCCGCAAGTTATGATGCAGGTGTATTCCCAATTATGCAGGATTTCCTTCATCACCTTCAGGCAAAAGCATTCCAGAACAGAACAGTAGGACTTATTGAGAATGGCTCATGGGCACCTACAGCTGCAAAAACAATGCGAAACATACTTGAGACAATGAAAAATATAACTATTGTTGAACCTGTTGTCACCATTAAATCAGTTCTTAAAGCAACTGATATTCCTGCATTAGAGCAGTTGGCTGATGCAATTAAATAAGTATTTCTTCATTATGATAATGAAATAACAATACAATATAGTTAAAGAGGGTGTTTTTATGAACAATTTCGCTGTTATAACAAAAGCTGAACAGGACGTTGCTAAAGCAAAAGCACATTTATCTGTCCTTAAACAGAAGATTAACGATAGCAAAGCTAAGCTTGAAGAAGCTAAGAAAGATTATGATGATAATATCAACACTGCATCATCAGATAATTCTGGTATTCATGAATATATACTGTCGGTTGATCTTATAAAAGTTGAATTGAATAAAGCAGAGGCATCCCTTTTGTCACTTAATGATGAGATTAATAATGCTAAAGAAGCTTCTAAAAAAGCATCAGAAGTTCATTCTGCGGCTAAACAGAAGACGATTGAAATGGGAGACAGATTCTATAATATAAAAAAGAAAGCTGATACTTTTAAAGACAGTATAAGCAAAGTAGAAGAGAATCTCAATGCAAAAAAAGCCGTATATGATGAGTATATTGATGCGGCTGATAAATCACAGGATAAGATAGACGAAGCAAAAGCCCTGCTTAAAGAATTGGAAGATAAATATAATAAGGCTGTAGCTTCTATTCAGGATTTACAGGAAGAATACAATCGTAATTCTTCATTAATATCAGGCAGAAAGACGATGCTTGAAAAAGCAGAGGCTGAAGAATCTGATAAGAAAAAAGACTATGAACAGATTCATTCAATTGAAACGATTAAAAAAGTTGCCTATGACCGTACAATAGAGGCACAAAACCGCATTAAGCCAGCATATGATGAAGCTGTCAACGCAGAGAAATATGCAAAAGAAGAATATGAAGATGCTGCAAAATTATTAGAAGAAGCACGTACTGCATATGACAATGCTGTCAATGATGAAGCTGCTAAAGAAAAAAAATATAACTCGCAGGTAGATATTGGCAGAGATTCTCACAATTATGACTATGATGCTGTGCTTGATAATCTTAGAGCTGAAGAAAAGAGCATTTCATTAATAACTGATTTTACAATTAATAATCCCGATATTCAGGATTATTGCAAGCACCTGATTCTTTATAATCTGACAGTACATGATTACAAAGACATATCATTTGGAGAATGGATTGTTAATCTTAAGGGATTATCCGGACTTGCATATATACCGGTAAGTTTCACAAAAAATGGTATCTCTGATAAAACTAATTATTCATGTGAATGCAAAAAAAATTCTGATAACAGAATTGATATATGTGAATGTGACATATCAGATATGTCGCATATTATTAAGAAACCATTCTTTACTGAAAAGGATTTTTTGAATGGAACAGATCTTTACCAGTTAAGCCTGAAATCTATTCAGGACGATATTAATAATGCAGAAATTGCCTATAACAAAGCAAAAACAACCACAGATAATGCAGCTGCAACTTTAGAAACGCGAAAAGCCGCAGTTCCTGGTCTTAAGACAGAATACGAAAAAGCTGTAAAGAATGCTGAATCAATAAAAATGAATTTTAATACACAGCGTGCTATGGTAAATCGTTCTAAAACTGAATATGATGAAACGACCAAAGCCGCTGCTGCTGCATATGAAATCTATGAACAGTATAAACAGAAAGCTGATGCATTATTAGAAGAATATAACAGAGTAACTTCTACATCCTCTTCAATTAATATAGAATATGAAAATGCCAGAAAAAGTGTAGATAAAATTCTTAATGATATTGACAATGCCAAAGATCATATAAAAAAACTTGAAGCATTAGATGAGGATTCAGCTTCTGTTCTTAATAATGCAAAGCTTGAATATGAGAACGCTAAAGCACAATATGATGAAGTCATTGCTGCACAACAGAATGCTGCAGCAAATATGCCTCAGGTTAAGGATGAACTTGACAAATGTATTGCTGATGAAGAAGCTAAGAAAAAAGCAATGGAAGATGCTCTTGCAGATGAGATGAATATCCACAAGAAAATCAACCAGACAAAAGAAAACATCAATCAGATACGCTTTAAACTACATGAAGCTGAAGAAAAACTTGGTAAAGCCCAGGCTAATTCTAATGAAAAAGGACGTACTTCTGAATCATTAAAGCTTGCATATGACAACGCTAAAACAGAATATGAAAAAGCCAATTATACATATACCCAAAGCAACAGCATATGTAACCAGCTTTCTAAAGTATTCTATAAATTAAATTATGAAGCAACAAGAAGTGATTATAATAAAGCTGATTATGATTCAGCCAAATCAGCATATGATTCTGTCCTTTATGAATTCAGTAAATTAACAGGATTAACATTTAATTATACTGATGAAACAGATACTACTATAGATGAGGTATCTGATAAATCTTCTGATACAAAAGAAAAAGGGCTGCTATCTAAATTCTTTGGGTCAAGAAAAAAATAACATATAATGACAACTATATAACAGGATGGACTAATTAATGCTTTCAACAATTGAATCAATAAACAGCGTAATCAATAACTTTATCTGGGGACTTCCTGCAATGATATGTATTATCGGCGTAGGAATTGTCTTAAGTGTAAAAACCAGATTTATCCAGATAAGGAAATTTCCTTATGCAATGAAAATAACTATCGGGCGCATGCTTAAGAAGCGTAAAGCTTCTGACGGCGCCCTTACGCCATTTCAGGCTGTCTGTACAGCTTTAGCAGCAACTGTAGGTACCGGTAATATAGCCGGAGTTGCTGGAGCAATTGCAATTGGAGGTCCAGGGGCTGTATTCTGGATGTGGATATCCGCAATACTTGGAATGTGTACTAAATTTTCCGAGGTGGTTCTTGCTGTACATTTCAGAGAAACTAATAATAATGGTGAGCTTGTTGGCGGTCCAATGTACTATATTAAAAATGGTCTTAAGAAGCACTGGCACTGGCTTGCTTATTTATTCTCAGCACTCGGTGTTCTCACCGTATTTGGGACAGGTAATGCAACACAGGTAAATACAATAACAGCCGCTCTAGACTCAGCATTAATTAATTATAACATTATATCTGCCGATTCAACTCATATGATTAATCTTATAATTGGGATAATAATTATGATTCTTATTGCACTTATAATGATTGGAGGAATAAAAAGAATTGGCAGAGTTACAGAAAAACTCATACCATTTATGGCCGTGTTATATATAATTCTTGCCATCGGAGTTGTACTTGTTAATATTAATAATGTTCCTGCTGTATTTAAATCAATATTTCAAGGTGCATTTGCTCCTGCATCAGTTACTGGTGGTGCAGTTGGAAGCTTCTTTATGAGTATGAAAAAAGGAGTATCAAGGGGCATTTTTTCTAATGAAGCCGGTCTTGGTACCGGGTCTATTGCACATGCATGTGCTGATACAAGTAAACCCGTAAAGCAGGGCTTTTTCGGAATATTTGAAGTATTTGTAGATACAATTGTAATATGTACACTGACTGCTCTTGTTATATTATGTAGTGGTGTTCCGGTAGGATATGGTCAGGCTGCTGGTGCAGAACTTACAATATCAGGTTTTACATCTACATATGGAGGCTGGGTATCAATATTTACAGCTGTTGCAATGTGCTGTTTCGCCTTTTCAACAGTTATAGGATGGGGACTCTATGGACAAAGATGCATAGAATTTCTTTTGGGTCCTAAGGCAACTAAACCTTTCATGGCTGCTTACTCACTTGTTGCTGTAGTTGGTGCAACAATGAATTTAGGTCTTATGTGGAGCATTGCTGAAACTTTTAACGGACTCATGGTGATTCCTAATCTAATAGCAGTATTCCTGCTTTCAAACACCGTTGTACAGCTTTTAAAAGATTATTTTAATGGAGAAGGTAAGAAGGTAAAATGAAGAATATTTTACTGATAGCTACTGGCGGCACAATTGCTTCAAAAGATAATGGCAATGGTCTTACGCCATCAATTGATGTTAATATTTTACTTGACTATATTCCGGTAATCAGGCAAAAGTGCCGTGTTACCGGAATATCATTAATGAATATCGATAGTAGTAATATGGATACATCTCACATTAGTTCCATTTCAGAATGCATAATGAACAATTATAATGACTATGATGGATTTGTTATAACACATGGAACAGATACATGTGCTTACACTGCAGCTGCTTTATCTTATCAGCTTATAAATCTTTCAAAGCCTGTCATTCTTACCGGTTCACAGTTACCCATTGATGTGGAAAAAACTGATGCAGTCATGAATTTAACAAATGCATTTATTTATTCATGTGAAGACATTTCTGGAGTATTTCTTGCATTTTCTGAAAAACTTATAAAAGGAACATGTGCTAAGAAAATCAAGACGAAAAGTTTTGATGCATTTGAAAGTATTAATTTTCCATATATTGCAGCAATCAGAAACAATATCGTTAAATATAACATTAATACAATTCAAAATATTATGACATCAGACAATGGCTTTCATATCAAAACTGATATGTGTACTGATATAGCAGTTATCAGACTTTTTCCTGGAATGAATTATAATATTTTTGATTATCTTAATTCATCGTGCAGAGGCGTAATTATTGAGGGTTTTGGCATCGGAGGAATGCCAGATAATATTACAGAACACATTCACAGACTTACAGTTAATGGTATATGTGTTGTTGTTACAACACAATGTCTCTATGAAGGTGTTAATTGGGAGATATATGAAGTCGGTCGTAATCTTACAAAGGAAAATGTCATAAATGGAAAATCCATGACAATTGAAAACCTTACAATGAAACTCATGTGGTCGCTTGCACATTATAAAAACATTACTGATATAAAAGATTTTATGGAAAAGGAGTTATAACAATATGCTTACAGAACAAAGACACGAAATAATTCTTAATCTGCTATCTGAAAAAGGAAGCATTACCGTAACTGAACTAAAAGACATTCTTAATACTTCTGAATCAACAATAAGACGTGATCTTAATACACTTGATGAACAGGGTCGGCTTACAAAGGTATTTGGAGGAGCTGTTGAAAAGATCAATGGTGTATCTACTACCGAATTATCCGTTTCACAAAAAGCTGATGTAAACACAGAAGAAAAGAAAAAAATTGCAATGTATGCTGCAAGACTTGTAGTACCTAATGATTTCATATATATCGATGCTGGAACTACCACAGAATATCTTATTGATTATCTTGAAGAGAAAACCGCAACTTATGTAACTAATGCTGTTACACATGCAAGAAAACTTGCAATTGCAGGCTTTAAAGTAATACTTATTGGCGGAGAACTTAAAGGAATAACTGAAGCTGTCGTTGGTAATCAGGCAATTATTACTATAGACAGAATGAATTTTAATAAAGGATTCTTTGGAACTAATGGAATAACTGAAAAATCAGGCTTCACAACTCCTGATATTAATGAAGCACTTGTTAAAGAAACAGCATTTGCACATTGTCATTTCAAATATATTCTTACAGACAGTTCCAAATTCGGAGAAACAAGTGCAGTAACATTTGGAAGTATTAACGAAGCAACTATTATTACAGACAAAAAAATTGGCAGCTTTGCAAAGCTGCCAAACATAATAACAGTATAATTATATCTAATATTATAGCACGCTGGCAATGATTTTACTTATAATAAGAACAAAGTTCCTATCAGAATCATTCCAGCGGCTTTTATGATTAAACACATCGTAGAAGAAATAATATCTTCTATATTTAAATTCAAACCATGCACTGATGAATGCCATTATATTACTGTCTGATAACTCATTATATAATTCCTTATGCCATGCCTCCACAGATGAAACAATACCGATTGACATAGAATTATTCTTATTATATCTAGATAAAAATGCCTTATCATTAAGAATATTCGTCATATCCGGCATTCTCTTATATTCACCACAAGAATATATAAGCTCGGAATTATCATTATATATTCTCAGTCCATCAATCTCAAACTGCTCTAAAATATTATTGGCAACATCATCAATTGCATCTTTTCCTCTGGATACAAGTTCAAGAATTATGTCAGATACCACGCCTGACATATATTCTGAATGATCAGACAAATCAAGAATTTTATGAATATGCCTGCTATTATTCTCAAGTGAACCATGTTTGCTTTCATTATATATAATAAATCTGTTTCGTCCTTTTTCTTTTGCAAGGTACAGGCATTTATCAGCTTTTCTGAAAAGTTCCTCGTAATCCGTTCCATCTTTAGGAAACAGACTTACACCAACAGAAAGAGTAACTCCAAAATCTTCAATTCTGCTGTCAAATGCATATTGTAATTCCTTACGCATAGTTGTGAGAAGAATCCTCAAAGCCTCTTCGTCTTTAATATTATTAGTGAATATATAGAATTCATCTCCACCAAATCTTCCAGCAATTCCTCGTCCGTTAAGGTTAGCATTAATAATGCCTGCTATCTTACTTAATACTTCATCACCAAAAAGATGACCATATGTATCATTAATGCTCTTGAAATTATCAACATCAAACATAATCATATAATGAATCTTATCATCTTTGGATGCAATTACCGATTTAGTATATTCCATGCATGCACGTTTATTAAGAAGTCCAGTGGCAGAATCAACAGCTTCACTTGTTGCATAATAAGGAATAACATCCGAAACACATCCATCAACAGTCTCAAGATAACCTGCAACAACAGACGTTTTATTTATTGAAAACAGGCTGTCGCCATTCACTTTGAACTTGTACAGTTCATCGTTATGCTCGTCAAGCGGCAGGTAAACCATACAGCTGAACATGTTAGAACCATTCTTTAAATAATTATAAAATGTAGCAAACTCCTTACGCTCTGAATCAGACCGCAATATTCTTAACATTCTTTCCCTGAACTGTTCCAAAGTTCCCTTAATAGGTGCATTGCACTGATTACCACGATACAGATATATTGTAAACATATCCGTGTAAGAATTATAATCAAACAAATAATTTCTGTATGTAGAAAGTATTGTCCTGTACTTATTGACATTGTCCAAAGCCAAAAGATACCTGCTCTCAACTGCTGAAAGAAAATAACATCTGACTTCAATTACATTCTCACCTGACAGAATCTTCCCATTATTAGAAATCACCATATCTGTCCAGTAATATTCACCAATTCCATTTCTTAACAAAATCAGCATTCTACAATTCTCACCTGGTTTAATCGTCTCAAAAGCCATCTTAAAATCCTTAAGATTATCCTGATGAACAATATCAAGAAAATTAATACCAACAAGTTTTTCTACAAAATGATAGAAATGTTCATCCGCATTAATAACTTCATAATTTCTTCTGATTAAAACATCACAATATGCAACACAATTCTCTTTTCCAAAATGATTCTCTGATATAATCATAGTTCACGTCTCCATCCCGATATATTATTATCATTGTAACACGAATATAACGAATTATCTAGTGAAAAATATATTAACTTATAAATGTATATTTACTTGAAAAACACATTTTAAAAATGTATTCTATTAGTACATTTAGTACATACATCAGGGGGTATATATGGAGTACAAAGTAGCATTATGTGACGATGACGAAAAAATTGCCAGTAAGATAATGGAGGCATTTAATAATGAACTTCATGCGCATAATCTTGAAGCCACAATTGATTACTATTCATCAGGGGATGTATTAATTGAGGCTGCAAAAGAAAAGCATTATAATCTCGCCTTGCTTGATATAGACATGACTCCGCTTAACGGATTTGACACAGCACAATCTATATGTTCCATTTCATCAGATACAAGAATAGTTTTCGTAACTTCACATGAGGAACTTGTATTTGATACATTTGAATATACACCATTCTACTTTATCAGAAAGAAATATTATGAAACCGGTGTGAAAAAGCTTGTAAACAAACTTACACATACAGACCTGCTCACCACTTCGGTTCATCTTGAAAAGAACGGTTCAATTACAAGCATTGACTCTGTAAGTATCAAGTACGCGGTCAGTCAGGATCATATGCTCAATATATATACAACCTCTGGAAATTATCAACTTAGGAAAAAGCTTTCGGACCTTGAAAATGAACTCGCCGGATATAATTTCATAAGAGTACATAAAAGCTGCCTGATTAACTACATGCATGTAAGAAGATTCGATGCTGTCAGTTCAGAAGTTATTATGAAAGACGGCTTCAGGATAAAAGTCGGACGCTCCTATAAAGATACATTTAAGAAAGGCTTTGTACAATACCGCCGTACAATGTAAGATAACATACTATGTTTCCATACATTTCATTTAATTATTCGCAATACATTCTTTTACTGGCTGTTGCAATAATATTTTACAATAATTCGCTTAATATAATCGGCAAAAAGAAGAGAGTATATCCATATATAATCCAGCTTATTGTAACGATTGCAGTACCGCTGCTTACATATCAGGCACAGAAAATGCTTTCGATATATTCATATCCGGTAATGCCATATGTCATATTCTCACTTATAATATATGTTCTGTTAATTATTGTCCTTAAATCATTTGCGTCAATAAGAAACGGCATGTTTAATATTCGTGATATCATAATTCTTGTATTGACTTTGATTACCGTATGTGCAGTATTTACAGTGACTATGAAAATGCAGCTTACATCGGGCAGTCTGCTGATTCTTCTTTTATTGTGCATACTGATATTTCTTATATACGAACTGGCTTTGTCACTATATATGGCAAACAGCAATAAAAAATATGCAGACAAACTTCAGGAGCAGTTAACATCGGGCGAAGATTACATCAAAAATGTAAGCATGCTTGACCGTCAGATACGCTCAATAAAACATGACATGAACAATCAGCTTCAGGTGTTAAGCGGGCTTATTAATAACGAACAATATGATGAAGCATCAGATTTTTTAAAACAGTACGGTATCGGTCTTGAAAAAACAATTGATTATATTAACACCAATAATCCTGTCATCAACACATTAATTAACAGCAAAATTGCATATGCCAAAAGTGAAAATATAATAACGGCAATTGATATTACCAAGGACATCAAGCCTATGACCGGTAACGACCTGTGTTCTATTATTGGAAATGTGATAGATAACGCAATAGAAGCAGAGCTTCACGAGGAAGAGTCTCTGCGTCAGCTTCATATTCAGGCATACTGGGACGATGAAGAAATGGTATTCCATGTAAGCAATTACATTAATGAAACAGTTCTTGACAGGAACTCTGGTCTTGCCACAACCAAGGAGGATAAGAACTCCCATGGTCTCGGAACTAACATTGTAAAATCACTTGCTAAAAGGAATTCCGGAACCTGTGACTACTACGAAACAGATAATGAATTTCACTGCGAAATACGATGGTAGAATGCATATTTAAACACATTTCCGCAACTATACTAATAAAATATGTAACTTACGTCGTTAAACATGCATCTTACGACAAACCACAGAATAACAGTCTTGTACTTTAAGTACAGGGCTGTTATTCTGTTTTTAAGAGATAAGTACTTATAAATAATTTTGCAGGAGGATAAGAAATGGTTCACAAACATTTTATTAAAAATGCTGTTATATTTACAGCAATGATATTAATTGTCGGGGTTAACTCAGCACCTATAGGCGGTTACTGATATCCAGATATCTAGGAGGCTTTATAATTGAAAGCAAAAAAAACAATTATCTTTTTAGTGTTATTAACTGTGTTGTGCGGCTGCACAACACAGACTTCCAATAATACTGATGATATGTTAGAAACAAAAACTTACTTATATAGTTATGATTATGAAACTGAGCCTGATGGTGAATTAAGTACAGCTTATCACGAAGAGAAGCCATCCGTTAATCAGAATGAATCCAGAGATGTTGTAAAAGCAACTGTTAATTTCAGAAATAAAAACTCTATTACCTACATAAAAATGAATGAAAAATATTCATTTGGGAATTGTGAATGTTCAATTACAGATGCAATTGTAACTTCAAATTCAAATTACTTTTATACCTTAGTTAATGAAAAATATCATACAATATTATCAACTGAAATTTCTAAAAGACGATATATTTCAAAAGAAACAGGAAAACATATTCGTGATACTTCTCGTTTTGTTTGTGTTAAAGTTCATATGAAATATTCTGGACAAAAACCTGTTAATATGGATATTTATTCTGTATTATTTAGCAAACATCCTGATAATCAAATATTTTCGTCTGGTCATTTAATGTTTATAGACAAATCATTTAATATAAATAAAAGCGATAATATTTATCTAGAGCCTAATGAAGAATATGAAATGTGGTTCTTTTATGATCTTTCTCTTTTTTCAAGAGAAAACACTTATTATGTAAAAGGAAATTTCCAGAATTACAATGATAATGATAGTTACAATGGTTATTTAATTGAACTAAATGAATTGACTGAAATAGATTAGTCTTACAACTTTAAGAAGATATATTTCCGCAACTATACTAATAAAATATGTAACTTACGTCGTTAAACATGCATCTTACGACAAACCGCAAAATAACAGTCTTGTGCTTTAAGTACTGGGCTGTTATTCTGTTTTTAAGAGATAAGTACTTATTCAAAATAATTTAACAGGAGGACAAAATATGACATGTAAAAAAGCCATTAAAAATGCTGTCATATTCACAGCAATGCTACTAATTGTTAGTATTAATTCAACCCCATTAATATCCAAAGCAGGCAACAGCTTTGGTGTTGCTTTTAGTGTAGATGGTGAAACTACATTTACAGGTACACAAGAAAAATGGACTTCTTCATCTGTTCAGATGTTATGCACTGATAAGGACATAGACGGTTCATACTACTATGGTAAAGTATACGCAATTGATGACAATGACGATCCGGTTGATGTCTCACATGGATATGAATATTACTTTGATGTCAACGAAACTCATAACATGCTTAACTGGGTAAATGAGGAAGGCTATACACGCGCTGCTGTAAGATGTGAAGCGTATTCTGTAGATAATTATCATGGTGCATGGTTTGGTGGTTACTGGTATCCAGATATCTAGGAGGCTTAATAATTGAAACTGAAAAAAATAACTGTCTTTTCACTATTATTAACTGTGTTGTGTGGCTGCACAACACAGCCTTCTAATGATACCAATAATATGTTAGAAACTAAAACATATCTATATAGTTATGATTATGAAACAGAACCTAATGGAGAGTTAAGCACAGCTTATCATGAGGAAAAGCCATCCGTTGATTTGAATGAATCCAGAAATGTTGAAAAAGGAACTGTCAATTTCAAAAATAAAAACGCTATTACATACATAAAAATGAATGAAACATTTTCAAAAGGAAATTATGAATGTACCGTAACAGAAGCTTATAAAACAATATCTTCTGATTTTTTCTATACATTAGTTGATGAACAATATTACGAAGCTCTAGAAAAAGAAATATTCAAAAGACGATATATTTCAAAAGATACAGGAAAATTAATTAATGAGAAAAATTCTTTTTTCTGTGTAAAAATTCATTTGAAATATACTGGTTCTCAACCAACTAATATGACCTTTTATACGACTGGCTACTCAAAACAGACTGATAATTTAATGTATGATCCGGGTTTACTTATTTTTATAGATAAAGCTTTAGCAAATGAGGAAAAAGATGTTTTATATCTCGAACCTGGAAAAGAGTATGATTTATGGTTTTTCTATCATGTATTAGGAACATATTCCAGTGAAAATACTTATTATATTCAGGGCGATTTTCAAAATTATAATGATCATAAAAGTTACACTGGTTATCTAATTGAACTAAATGATTTGACTGAAATTGATTAGTCTTACTACTTTAAGAGGAGATATTTAATATGAAATTTAAATATTCCTTGTAATAACTGCGTTGTGCAACTGCACAACGCAGCTTTCTAATAATAATGAATATTTTATAAAACATAATAGACTTGAAAACATATACAATAATTTTATGGGAGGGAAAGATTATTGAAAAAGAAAATAGTAGTTATTAGTTTTATATTAATAACAACTTTATGTGGTTGTTCATCACCACAAGTAAATAAAACAGATGATATAACAGAAACTAAAACTTATCTTTACAGTTACGATTACGAAACAGAAACCAATGGTGAAGTAAGTACTGCTTATCATGAAGAAAAACCATCTGTTGATTTGAATGAATCTCATAGAGAAGTTGAACCTATTGTCAATTTCAGAAGTAAAGCTGGTCTTACCTTTATTAAAATGAATGAGACTTATACCTCGGGAACACTTGAATGTACAGTTTTAAAAGCTTATTCAACAGTTTCAAAACAATTTGCTGCTGATACATTCGGAGAAGAATATTCTCAATTATTACTTGATAAGATAAATAAATTTCAAGGCTATTATGATGAAAATGGCAATCTATATAACGAAGGACATCGTTTCTTTCTTATCAAGATGCATCTGAAATATTTAGGTAAAAATACTTCAAAAATTCAATTTGATTCCCCAATAATATGTAAATATCCAGATGGTACATATTATTCCCTTGGAGGAATTGATTACATTGACAAAGCTTTGCTAGAAAATGAATCTCATCACATAACCTTAAATCCAGGTGATGAATTCGATTCATGGTTTCTTTATGAAGCTTATCGATATAGCCATGATAAGACCTACTATTTAAGAGGTTCATTTCAAAACTATATTGATGACGACAGCTATAGTGGTTATCTTGTCAAACTTAACGATATTGAAGATGTCGAATAAATCCATGTTTTTATAATTATACTAATAAAATATGTAACTTACGACGTTAAACATGCATCTTACGACAAACCTCAAAATAACAGTCTTGTACTTTGAGTACGGGGCTGTTATTCTGTTTTTAAGAGATAAGTACTTATAAATAATTTTGCAGGAGGATAAGAAATGGTTCACAAACATTTTATTAAAAATGCTGTTATATTTACAGCAATGCTATTAATTGTCGGGGTTAACTCAGCACCTATAATGTCTAAAGCTGGCAATGACTTTGGTGTGGCATTTAGTGTGGATGGTGAAACTAAATTTACAGGTAGCCAAAATAAATATACCTCTTCTTCAGTTCAGATGTCATGCACTGATAAAGATATTGATGGTTCTTATTACTATGGTAAAGTATACGCAATTGATGGCAATAGCGATCCGGTTGATGTATCACATGGCTATGAATATTATTATGATGTCAATGAAACTCATAACATGCTTAACTGGGTAAATGATGAAGGCTATACACATGCTACTATAAGATGCGAAGCGTATTCGGTTGATGATTACCATGGAGCATGGTTTGGCGGTTACTGGTATCCAGATATCTAGGAGGCATAATAATTGAAACAGAAAAAAGTAACTTTTTTTTTACTATTATTAACTGTGTTGTGTGGTTGCACAACACAGCCTTCTAATGATACCAATAACATGTTAGAAACTAAAACATATCTATATAGTTATGATTATGAAACAGAACCTAATGGAGAGTTAAGCACAGCTTATCATGAGGAAAAGCCATCCGTTGATTTGAATGAATCCAGAAATGTTGAAAAAGGAACTGTCAATTTCAAAAATAAAAACGCTATTACATACATAAAAATGAATGAAACATTTTCAAAGGGAAATTATGAATGTACCGTAACAAAAGCTTATAAAACTATATCTTCTGATTTTTTCTATACATTAGTTGATGAGCAATATCATGAAGCTCTAGCAAAAGAAATTGCTAAGCCTAATTATATTTCAAAAGATACAGGAAAATTAATTGATGAGAAAAATTCTTTTTTTTGTGTGAAAATCCATTTGAAATATACTGGTTCTCAACCAACTAATATGAGCTTTTATACCACTGGATTTTCAAAAAGAACTGATAATTTGATTTATGCTTCAGGTTTTCTTTTCTTTATAGATAAAGCTTTATCAAATAAAGAAAAAGATACTTTATATCTTGAACCTGGTAAAGAGTATGATTTATGGTTTTTCTATCATGTATTAGGAACATACTCCAGTGATAATACTTATTATATCCAAGGTGATTTTTACAATTATAACGATTATGATAGTTATAATGGCTACTTGATTGAACTAAATGATTTGACTGAAATTGATTAGTCTTACTACTTTAAGAGGAGATATTTAATATGAAATTTAAAAAATAATTAATAACACAATAATATTTGCTGCTATGATGCTGGTTATAGGTGTATATACTGCACCTGTGATATCAAAAGCTGGAGATGATGTTTGGTACGGAGCATCCTTTGATTTTGATGGTCATGAAAAATATTTACCATCACAATTTAAATACACATCATCATCTGTGTGGATGTCTTGTACTGATAAGGATATTGATGGTTCATATTATTATGCACGTGTTAATGCTGTTAATGTATCTGATAATCCTGTTGATGTATCGCATGGATATGAATATTATTTTGATGTTAATGAAACTCATACTATGTTAAATTGGGTTTATGAAGAACATTACAATAAAGCAACTGTTAAATGTACTGGCTATTCCGTTGACGATTATCACGGTGCATGGTTTGGAGGTTACTGGAATCCAGATATTTAAAATTATAAATATTGAAATATAAGCTTATATATTCTCTATTTTATACTAGCTGCGTTGTGCGACTGCACAACGCAGCTTCCTAATAATAAATATCTTATAAAGCTTACCGAATTTGTAAATATAAACAATAATTTTATTGGGAGGAAAAAAATTATTGAAAAAGAAAATAATAATTATTTTTATAATGTTATTCACTTTAAGTGGCTGTTCATCATCTACATCAAATAAAACAGATGACATAACAGAAACTAAAACCTTTCTATACAACTACGATTATGAAACAGATTCCAATGGTGAAGTACATACAGATTACCATGAAGAAAAACCCTCTGTTGATTTGAATGAATCACACGAAGAAGTTGAACCTACTGTTAATTTCAAAAAAGGTGCTGTCACATATGTGAAAATGAATGAAACTTATAATTCGGGTGCATGTGAATGTACTGTCTTAAAAGCATATTCAACTGTTTCCAAGCAATTTTGCGCTGATACATTTGGAGAAGAATATTCACAGCTATTACTTGACTATCTAAATAAATTTCGTGGCTATTATGATGAAAATGGTAATCTATTCAACGAAGGACATAGATTCTTTCTTGTTAAGATGCATTTAAAATATTCAGGTAAAACTACTTCAAAAATTCAATTTACATCACCAATTATATGTAAATATCCAGACGGTACATATTATTCTCTTGGATTACTTGGTTTCATTGACAGAGCTTTGTCAGAAAATTCCACATGTCATTTAACATTAAACCCAGATGATGAATTTGACGCATGGTTTCTCTATGAAGCTTCCCGATATAGTCATGATAAGACCTACTATTTAAGAGGTTCTTTTCAAAACTATATTGATGATGACAGCTATACTGGTTACCTTGTCGAACTTAACGACATCGAAGATGTCGAATAAATCCATGTTTTTGCAACTATACTAATAAAATATGTAACTTACGTCGTTAAACATGCATCTTACGACAAACCGCAAAATAACAGTCTTGTGCTTTAAGTACGGGGCTGTTATTCTGTTTTTAAGAGATAAGTACTTATTTAAAATAATTTAACAGGAGGACAAAATATGATATGTAAAAAAGCCATTAAAAATGCTGTCATATTCACAGCAATGCTGCTAATTGTTGGTATTAATTCAACACCATTAATAGCCAAAGCAGGCAACAGCTTTGGTGTTGCTTTTAGTGTAGATGGTGAAACTACTTTTACAGATACACAATCCAAAAGCACATCATCTTCAGTTCAGATGTTATGCACCGATAAAGATATTGATGGTTCATATTATTACGGCAAAGTATATGCTTATAAAAGTGGACAATATTATGATGTCTCACATGGCTATGAATATTATTTCGATGTTAACGAAACTCATAATATGCTTAACTGGGTAAACGAGGAAGGCTATACACGCGCTGCTGTAAGATGTGAGGCGTATTCTGTAGACGATTATCATGGTGCATGGTTTGGTGGTTACTGGTATCCAGATATCTAGGAGGCTTAATAATTGAAACTGAAAAAAATAACTGTCTTTTCACTATTATTAACTGTGTTGTGTGGCTGCACAACACAGCCTTCTAATGATACCAATAATATGTTAGAAACTAAAACATATCTATATAGTTATGATTATGAAACAGAACCTAATGGAGAATTAAGCACAGCATATCATGAGGAAAAACCATCTGTTGATTTGAATGAACCCAGAGATGTTGTAAGAGCAACTGTCAATTTCAAAAAAAATGCTGTTACATACATAAAAATGAATGAAAAATATTCATTTGGAAGTTGTGAATGTGCTATTACACAAGCCTATGTCACCTCGGATTCTAATTATTTTTACACATTAGTTAATGAAAATTATCACAATATTTTATCAGATGAAATTTCAAAACAACGCGATATTTCTAAAGAAACTGGAAAACTCATTGACGATACTTCTCGCTTTTTCTGTGTAAAAGTACATATGAAGTATACCGGTAAAGAAGCCATGACTATGGATATATACTCTACAATATTCAGCAAAGACACTAATAACGAAATACTTTTTTTAGGTTTTTTAATGTTTATTGATAAATCTTTTTCTATCCATAAACTTGATAATATTTATCTTGAACCTAATGAAGAATATGACATGTGGTTTTTCTATAATCTTTCAAATTATTCTAGTGACAACACTTATTATGTTAAAGGTAATTTTCAAAATTATAACGACAATAATAGTTATAATGGCTACTTGATTGAACTAAATGATTTGACTGAAATTGATTAGTCTTACTACTTTAAGAGGAGATATTTAATATGAAATTTAAAAAATAATTAATAACACAATAATATTTGCTGCTATGATGCTGGTTATAGGTGTATATACTGCACCTGTGATATCAAAAGCTGGAGATGATGTTTGGTACGGAGCATCCTTTGATTTTGATGGAGACACATATTACACAGATAGAAAAAGTAAAAACACGTCATCATCTGTTTGGATGTCTTGCACGGACAAAGATATTGATGGTTCTTATTACTATGCAAAAGTTTATGCTTTAAATTCAGCGGGAACAAGAATAGATGTCTCTCATGGATACGAGTATTATTTTGATGTAAATGACTCACATAATATGCTTAACTGGGTATATGAAGAACATTACAATATGACTTGTGTAAGATGTGAGGGATATTCAGTTGATGATTATCATGGTGCATGGTTTGGAGGCTATTGGAATCCAGACATTTAAAACAAATCACATATAAATTAGTATTTATATATGATTTATTATTAAAGCTACGATGTGTCTATGCACAACGTAGTCTTCTAATTGTAAAAAAGTTAACCTATGGAGGTCAATAATTGAAAAAAAAATATATAATAATTATACCACTATTATTAACTGCCTTATGTGGCTGCGCAACAAATACCAATAACAACACAAATGACATAGCCGAAACCAAAACTTATCTTTATAACTACGATTATGAAACAGATTCCAATGGTGAAGTAAGCACTGCTTACAATGAAGAGAAACCTTCTGTTGATGCGAATGAACCCCAAATAACAGAAGAACCAATCGTAAAATTAAACAAAAATTCTATAAAATACATAAAAATGAATGAAACATATAATACAGGCTCATTTGATTATACGATATTAAAAGTATATTCAACTATATCTAAATCATTTGCCACCGAATTAGTTGACGAAGAATATATCCAGCCTGTAATGAATCAGCTTAATCTATATAGGGGAATTTATGATGAAAACGGCAATCTATTTTATGAGGGACATAGATTTTTCTGGATAAAGGTTCATATTAAATATTTAGGAGAAACAACTTCAAAATTTCAATTTACATCAACAATTATAGCTGAATATCCTGACGGGACAACATATGAATTAGGAGGTATAAATTTTATAGACAGGTCTTTAGCTGAAAACAACGAGCAACACCTGACTTTGAACCCTGGCGATGAATTTGATAGCTGGTTTTTATATGAAGCATACCGTTATTCTGATACAAATAAATATTATATTCAAGGTTCGTTTCAGAAACTTCTTGGCGGAAACCATTACAGTGGTTACCTTGTCGAACTTAACGACATTGAAGAAGTCGAATAAATTATAACTAACATCACTACACTTACTTTTATGGGGGAGGATTATGCGCGATATTTTAATTCTGTTAAGAATAGAACTTAAACGATTATTTAAAAGCAAATTATTTTATGTAAGTCTTTTTATAGGACTTGCCTTATCTGTTGGAGGATTTATTGAGTGTGCGAAGCCGCATCTTAATATTACTAACGGCTTTAATGGGGGAGTGGAAACATATCCGTTCTCTGTATTTAATTCGTGGATGGGAATGTTTATGGGGCTTAAGCCTATATCTACATCTTATCTGTATATATTTATGCTGCTTGCAGCACTTCCGTATTGTGGATTCTTCTGCAGAGATAACAAGAACCAGTACATTCTGCAATATTACAGCAGAATGTCAAAGAATAAGATTCATGCTGCCAGATTCATTGCAACATTTATCTCAGGAGGACTTGTAACTATGCTTCCTCTTTTACTGAATCTATGCGCAACTATGATGTTTATTCCTGCATTGAAGCCATCCGGCAACGGCTTATTTATTCATTCAGGTGCGTATATAATGGGAAATCTTTTCTGTGAACATCCGCTTATCTATGTATTGATATATGTATTACAGTTCTTTATATATGGCGGTTCATTTGCACTTGTTTCACTTGCGGTTTCATTCTTTATCGACAATACATTTTTAGTAATAATATCTCCATTCGTTACCTATTACGGACTTGGTATTATCTCTACTTTATGTAAAAGCGTAATGAATATTTATTCATTCAATCCTATGGCTCTGCTTTCACCTGCAACCAAGCTACAGGACGGAATGTTATTTGCCTACATATGTGAACCAATTATCATCTGTGTTATATGTGGAATTATATTTTTTATGAAAGGAAAGAATAATGAAGCGTTATAGAATAATAATTATTGGAGCAATAACTCTGCTTATTGCAATATTTATAGGATTCACCGTGAGAATCAATATGATTTTTCCTAATGCCAAAGATGTAACTTACACATCTGATAATCCTCCTATTATTGACGGTTTAAAGATTACTCCTGTTGATTATAATGTATATACAATCGACGAATACCGCGAGAAATCAGGTCAGCAGCTTAATATGCGTGAGGAAACTGCCCGTAAGAGCCGTATTGTGGTTATGACTATAGAATTAGAAAATGTATCCGATAAGGTTGTTAATTTCTCACCATCAATATTCGTTTTTTTGTCTGACGAGCTTAATGCACACAACGGAGTAACTATGTATTCATCAAAAGATTCACGTATTGTAGTTGTTCCCGGTGAAAAGAAAGAAGTGCGCCTGCAATGCACATTAGGAAGTTCCATGGTTAAAGAAAGTAAACTTGACAAGATAGATTCTTCTGATATCAGTCTTGTATATTCTTTCTATCCAAAAAGGCTGCGCATTGTATTTGACCGTCATTGATAAGAGGCTTGCCTATGATTAAAGAACGACATAAACATTATATTAAAATATTAATTATATATACAATTGTAATTGCAATATTAATCAGGACTCTGCCATACACAAGCAGATATTTTGATAACGCAGTACCTTGTGTTTCGGATTTCTTTTTGTTTTTTTATGATTTTCCAAACAACATTTTTCTATGCAATCTCGAACTTGTTGTTGCAGCTTTCATGATTATATCCATTATCAGATATGAAATGTCTGATTTCAGGGTTGTGCTGTATTCTTCAATGTCGAAGCTGTGGCTTAACTGTGTAAAAAAATGTGCATGGATAAGTATTGTATTTCCTCTGATTAATTCAGTGGTACTGACAGGCTGTGCATTATCTTATCCTTCAGTTATTAACTGTAACTGGCTGGAAGAGGGCAGTGTTGCAAGAAATTTTATACCTAATGGAAATATTACGACTGAGAACACATTTGTAATAATTCTTATCTGCTTCCTGCTTGATATTCTGCGTGTTCAGATAACAATTCTTACAATCTGTGCGCTGCACTGGATTATAAGAAATCCGGTTGCTGATTTTATTATCACTTACGCATGTATATTTACTACTTATGTATCTGTTCTGCCTTTTGAGAACTTCTATAGAAAGATGTGTCTTAACCAGTCAGATGTGTACATATCCGGTATCTATTATGCTGATGATGTTATAACTCCGTTTATTATATGGATTGATATGATTCTGATAAGCTGGGCTGTAATTAAATTCTATAGAAAGGACATGCTTAAGAATTAATGAATACTTTCTTATGTATTTTAAAGGCTGATATCAGACGCTTCTGGTCGATGTGCTGGAAATTCTATATGGTTTTCTATATATATTGCGTATTTCAGGCTGTATCGTATTTTTCAAATGTATACAGATGTATTAAGAATTCCAGAATCAGCAGTATTTCTCTTGGAGATTCCCTGCTGTATGTATTCAGAGGTGCAAAAGAATTCTCTCCCGGCATGCAGATTGACATTCCGCTGTTTGAGATTCTTATAGTGCTGTATATCACATTTATAATAACTTATTACATAACTACTGACCAGAAAGCTGTCGGAAAGAATATTCTTGTTATCTCAGGTTCAGCTTCCGGCTGGTGGCTCAGCAAATATATCACTATGTTACTGGCTGTAATTATATATATGGCAGGTATATTTGCTGCTAACACAATTGTTGGTCTGCTTATGACTGGCAGCAGATTTTCAATGTCACTTAACATTACAGGCACCGAGGCAGTAAGAATATTTTTACAGACTAAGCTTGAACTTGATTTCAATATGCCTCTGGTTATTATACTGTGTTTTGTGTGTCTCGTAACTATGACGGGCATAAGCCTTCTGCTTGCTTATATCAGCAATGCGGTATTCGGATTCGTTGTTAATCTGTTCTTCTTTATTGTGAGCATATGCAGTATGAAATGGTTCTTTTTCTATAATTATTTCATGACTATCCGCATACCTCATGTATACAGCAGATGGCCGTACGGTCTGTGCTTAATGCTTGCAATCAATATATTACTGGTTGCAGCCGGTATTATTTATTCAAAGAAAAAAGACTTTATCTAAGGGGGATTAATATGTATATTCAGCTTACAAATGTTTCAAAGAAAATTAAGAGCAATGATATCCTTAAAGATATCAATCTGCGCATGGAATCAGGCAAAATATATGGTTTCAAGGGAAAGAACGGCTGTGGTAAAACTATGCTTATGAGAGCTATATCAGGTCTTATCAAGGTTAAGGGTACTGTTGATATTAATGGACAGATTATCGGAAAAGATATTATGTTTCCGCCAAGTATCGGATTATTAATTGAAAATCCGTCTTTTATTAATAATTACACTGCATTTGAGAATCTTAAAACACTTGCATCTATCCGCAGACGTATTGATGATAACCGCATACGCGAGACTCTTACCGAGATTGGTCTTGATCCTGATGATAAAAGAACTTTCCATAAGTTCTCACTTGGTATGAAACAGAGACTTGGAATTGCTGCTGCCATCATGGAGAATCCTGATATTATTATCCTTGATGAACCAATCAATGCACTTGATGATACAGGTACAGAGCAGATTCGTGACATACTCATCAGGCACAGGGAAAGAGGTGCTTTAATTATAATTGCCTGCCACGATGCAGACGAGCTTAATTTCTTATCTGATGAAATTATCGAAATCGTTCAGGGGCAGATTAAGCCATCGAAAGATGATAAAAAATCCGCTTAAAATATTGACATATCATCACTATACATATAAGGTTGTCCTTAAAGGGACAGCCTTATTTATTTATAATGGCAATTACAATGAAAAGTACGGAAACAAGGTGATTATTATGAATACAGATATTAAACTTGTGGCTCTTGATTTAGACAGGACAACTCTTAATTCAGAAAGCCATCTGTCAGAAGTAAACAGACAGGCATTAATTGATGCCATAAGCAACGGAGTACATGTATGTATCGCAAGCGGACGTGCATTTGACACACTGCCTGAGGATGTCATATCTGTGCCCGGAATTGAATATGCAATAACAAGCAATGGTGCTGCCATCTACCGTATTGCAGGCAAAGAGTGCCTTAAATCCTATGTTCTTACACCGGAATCAGTAAAGACAATTCTTAAACTCACAGAGAATGATATTGTGACATATGAAGCATTTATAAAAGGACAGGCCTTCGCTTCAACAGAATATACTGCACATCCTGAAAAATACGGTGCTACAGAACACTCACTTAACTATGTAAAGAAAACAAGAATTCTTAAAGACGACATTGTATCCTTCATACTTGAACACTGCCATGAATTAGACAGTATTGACATAGTAGTCGGCGATGAAGAATTAAAGAAAAACATAATGGACAGAATAAGAAAAGCCACAGACGAAGTCTACATGACAAGTTCAATAAGCCAGCTCCTTGAGATATCATATAAAGACGCCGGCAAGAAATCAGGTGTTAAGTTCTTAACAGAATACCTAGGTCTGTCCCGTGAAAATGTAGCAGCCTTCGGTGACGCAGACAACGACACAGACATGATAGAATACGCCGGCGTAGGAATAGCAATGGAAAACGCCGCCCCACACCTGAAACAAATAGCCGACCACGTAACGCTGCACCACGATAAAGACGGCGTAGCATACGCATTCCGCAATATACTTAATATATGTTAATCTTGGGCTTTTTCAATATAGTTATATGCATATATGCCTGTCTATAGCTCACAAGCGACTATTGATGAGCTGTGTATGAGTTAATACCGCTATATACAAAAGTTCGGTGTGTGAAGTCTCGTTCAAGCGAAGCGCGTTTGACTTCGCACACCGTAATAAACTATGTAGATATCGGTATTTACTCATACTAAGCGAGGAAATCGGAGCTTGTGAGCTATAGACAGGCATATATGCATTTTAAATACAATAAAAAGCCCAGAATTAACACAGATTAATATTCAAGGTTGAAATGCGTCTGCAAAATGTGTAAAATATTATGAGATTTATTTAGCAATATAAGGAGATTAATAATGAACGAACAGGATTGTAAGAAATTAGCAGAGCTCTTATTCCCTGATGTGGATAAGACACCTGATTATTATGAGGAGAAATACCCATATAGAAAACTTCCTAATAAGGCAGAAGTAACAAGATTAGGTCCAAGCCCTACAGGCTTTATCCATCTTGGCAATCTCTACAGTGCTTTGGCTGATGAGAGAATTGCACATAAGAACGGCGGTGTATTCTACTTAAGAATTGAAGATACTGATGCCAAGAGAACTGTTGAAGGTGCTGTTGACCTTGTAATCAATTCTTTAAGATATTTTGATATTGAATTTGATGAAGGTGCAGGCTTCCCGGATTCTGACCCGGTTAATGCATACGGACCATATTATCAGACACAGAGAGTTGATATCTATCATACATTTGCAAAGGAACTTGTACTTAAAGGTCTTGCTTACCCTTGCTTCTGTACAGAGGAAGAGCTTGAGGCTGTAAGATTACAGCAGGAGACTGACAAGGTTCTTACTGGATATTATGGCAAATATGCTGTATGCCGTAACCTTTCTTTAGAGACTATCGAAGAAAATCTTAAGGCAGGAAAGCCTTATGTATTAAGACTTCGTTCACAGGGAAGTCCTGAGAATGAAATAACATTTACAGACAGCATTAAGGGAGAGATTAAGCTTCCAGAGAATATCCATGATGTAGTTCTTCTTAAGAAAGATGGTATTCCAACATATCATTTTGCACACGCAATTGATGACCACTTTATGAGAACTACTACAGTTGTACGTGGCGGTGAATGGCTTGCTTCTGTTCCTATCCACTATGAATTATTCCATGTATTAGGCTTTAAGATGCCAAAATACGCACATACAGCACATCTTATGAAGTTTGATGAGGAAACAGGCGGAAAGAGAAAGTTATCTAAGAGAAAAGATCCGGAGCTTTCACTTGATTACTACAGAAAAGACGGATATCATCCATACACAATGAAGGTTTATCTTCTTACACTCCTTAACTCTAACTTTGAAGAATGGCATGAGAAGTTCCCTGACAAGGATATCAATGAATTCCCATTCTCTGTAGATAAGATGAGTGTTTCAGGTGCATTATTTGATAAGGAAAAGCTTCATAACATCTGTAAGAATGAGCTTTCTAAGTTATCAGAGGATGATTTATACGAATTTCTTCACAACTGGGCATTAGAGAATGAACCTGAGATGGAAAAGGTATGGTTTGCTGACAAAGAGAAGTTACTTGCTATATTAAGACTTTACATGGGTGTTGGTGCCAAGAGAAGAAGAAAAGACTTCATGTATGCTAAGCAGATATTTGAACTTATCAGTTTCTTCTTTGATGGCAAATCAGGTGAAAGAGATGAATTCAGATTAGCTGATGACGAGGTTAAGGTTATTCTTAACGATTACCTTGCTGCTTATGACCATAATGATGATAACAGCATGTGGTTTAACAAGCTTAAGGAAATAGCTGACAAGAACGGCTATGCTTCTGATATGAAGGCTTACAAGGCTAATCCTGAGAACTTCAAGGGTAATGTATCAGATGTTGCAGAGGTGGTAAGAATAGCGGTAACCGGCAGAGCTAATACACCTGATTTATGGACTATCGTTCATATCATGGGCGAAGAGCAGATGAAAGAGCGTATAAGCCGTTTCCTTTAATTAATACTAGTTTATAAGTCAACATAATAAGGAGGCTATGTAATATGTATGACCTTATGATAATCGGCAGCGGACCTGCGGGAATATCTGCTGCACTCACTGCTAAAGCAAGAAATCTTAACTTTATATGGTTTGGTTCAAGAGCACTAAGCACTAAGATAGAGAAAGCCGAGAAAATCATGAATTATCCTGGACTTCCTGCTGTTACAGGAAGCGAAATGCAGTCTGTGTTCTTAAAGCAGATTGACGACTGTGGCATTACTATAACAGAGTCACAGGTTAATTCCATATATGACTGCGGCGGTTATTTTGCAGCCGGTGCTGATAATGAGATATATGAAGCCAAAGCTGTCATAATGACTGTTGGTATGACAACAACAAGAGAGATTGAAGGTGAAGCAAGACTCCTTGGTTGTGGCGTAAGTTATTGTGCTACATGTGATGGAGCATTATATAAGAATAAGGATATTGCTGTTATATGTGCATCACCTAAATTCGAGGATGAAGTAACATTTTTAGCAGGACTTGCTAATCATATATATCTTTTCACACCTTATAAGGAAACCACGTTACAATATGATAACATAACGCATTTTAACGGACTTCCTGCAAGTGTTGACGGAGATAAGAAGGTTGCTTCAGTAACTTTCAAGGGAGAAGCTATCCCTGTAAGCGGAGCTTTCTTCTTAAAGGATTCTATCAATCCGGGTGTATTATTATCAGGACTTGATATGGCTGGTGGACATATTATTGTTGACAGAACTCAGAAGACTAACATTGATGGTGTATATGCAGCAGGTGACTGTACAGGCAGACCTTATCAGTATGCCAAGGCTGTTGGTGAAGGAAATGTTGCTGTACACAGCGTACTTGACTATCTGAAAAAACATAAAGATAATTAGTTTAACAGGAGACGATTAATAATGGGCGAGATATGGGATATCTATGATGTCGATAAACAGCTTACAGGCCGTACTATGAAACGTAATGACTGGAACATGAAGGATGGTGACTATCACTTAACTGTTCTTGGCATAATCAAAAGACCTGATAATACATTTTTAATAACACAGAGAGTCTTAACTAAAGCATGGGCACCAGGGCACTGGGAAGTCTCAGGCGGTGCATGCCAGGCTGGAGAGACATCTTTTCAGGCTGTCTGCCGTGAGGTTTTAGAAGAAACCGGTGTTGATGTATCACATGCTGATGGCGGATTTGAATTTTCTTACAGAAGAGATAATCCTGAAGAAAAGGATAATTATTTTGTTGATATCTATAAGTTTAACATGGATATTACAGAAGCAGATATACATTTACAGACAGAAGAGACTGCCGGTTTCAGATTTGCTACAGCAGAAGAAATCAAGGCTATCGCTGACAGAGGAGAATTTCTTCATTACGACAGCATAAGGAAGGTTTTTGAATAATTAATTTAAAGACAGGGAGTTTTTATATGCTGAAATATCTTAAAAAATACTGGCTTTTTGCCATTCTTGCACCTTTATTCATGGTGGGCGAGGTTCTTGCGGACCTCGTTCAGCCTCGTTTAATGAGCACCATCGTGGATGAAGGTGTTTTAGGTTTATCTAATAACGGTGTTGGTAATCTGAATCTTGTACTTACCGAAGGACTTAAGATGATAATATTCGTAATTCTTGGCGGATTATCCGGTATCTTATGTGGTGTGTGTGCTAATATTGCATCGCAGAATTTTGGTAATGATTTAAGAAAAGATATATTTAAAAATATTATGTCTTTCTCCTTCGAACAGACTGACAAATTCTCTACAGGTTCACTTATCACAAGAGTTACCAACGATATAACACAGTTACAGAATTTTATCCAGATGAGTATGCGTGGTTTTATAAGGACATTTATGCTTTTTGCCGGCGGCATAATATGCATGTTATCCCTTAATCTAAGCTTTGGTGCAGTTATCGCATGTGCACTGCCGCTTGTAACCATATGTGTTATATATTTTCTTTCTAAAGCTAATCCACTTTTTTCAAAACTGCAGCAAAAGCTTGATAATGTTAATAATGTAATGCAGGAAAATGTATCAGGTTTCCGCGTTGTCAAAGCATATGTTAAAGAAGATTACGAAAAAGAGCGGTTCGGAAAATCCAATGACGACCTTGTAAATACTCAGCTTAATGTGCTGATGATTTTCTCATATATGCAGCCAATTATGAATATTATTCTCAACCTGTCTGTAGTTGCAGTTATCAAGGTCGGTGGTATTCAGGTTGCCAACGGTTCTGTAACACCAGGTAATGTCATGGCAGCAATTACATATGTCACGCAGTCACTTAATGCAGTTATGCGAATGACTAATATGTTCCAGACCGCATCAAGAGGTATTGCTTCAGGCAGAAGAATTAATGAAGTGCTTGCTTGCGAGCCTTCTATCAAAGATGGTTCATTTAACGCCACAACTTCTATTAAAGGTAAAATTGAATTTAAAAATGTAACATTTGCATATCCATTAACTGGCGATAAGAAGATTCTTGATAATATTAATCTGGTTATCAATCCCGGCGAAACTATCGGTATTCTCGGTGAAACCGGCTGTGGTAAAACAAGCCTTATTAACCTGATTCCAAGATTCTATGATGTATGCGAAGGAAGCGTGCTTGTTGATGATATTGATGTCAGGGAATATAACCTTAAGAATCTGCGTGAGCGTATATCTGTTGCACTCCAGAAAAGTGAAATATTCCAAAGCACTATTAAAGAGAACATCCGGTGGGGTCGTGAAAATGCAACTGATACCGATATTGCAAATGCAGCTTCTATCGCACAGGCTATGGAATTCATCAGTACTTCAACAGACGGATTTGATACTCTTGTGACACAACAGGGAACGAGTCTTTCCGGCGGTCAGAAGCAGAGAGTTGCCATAAGCCGTACAATTCTTAAACATGCAGAGATTATTATATTTGATGATGCAACAAGTGCACTTGACTTAAAGACAGAAGCTAATCTGTATTCAATGCTTAAAAATGCATATCCGGACACTACTAAGATTATTATTGCACAGCGAATTGCCTCTGTTAAAGATGCTGACAGAATTGTAATTCTTGATGACGGACATATAAGTGCTGTCGGCACTCATGACGAACTGCTCAAAAACAGTGCAATATATCAGGATATATATAATTCACAGTTGAATAAGAAATAGCAAGGAGACAGAAATATTATGGCTGAGGATAAGAATATATCACAGATTAATATGAGAATTCCCGGCATGAAGGGAGGACCTAGAAACAGGGGCGCAGCTGTCGAAAAGCCTGTCAACGGCAAGGAAACATTTATGCGCCTTATGCAGTATTTTGCTAAAGAAATACCTGTGATTATCGCTCTTTTCATCGCTGTAGTTGTAATGGTTGTATGCTCTGTCTATGCTCCAAAGCTTCAGAGTCAGGCAATTGATTATATTTCTTTAAGAAAATTTAATAATTTAAACCATATACTTATCTTCATGTTGGTGGTATACATAATATACAGTATATGTACATTTATACAGACAAGACTAAGTGCCATATTAAGCCAGAGAATTGTAAAGCATATGAGACAGGATCTTTTTGATAAGATTGTCGGCATGTCTGTCAAGTATCTTGACCAGCATTCACATGGCGACATTATGAGCCGGATGACTAATGATGTTGAGAATATCTCCAACACTGTATCACAGTCCATGAGTTCGTTATTCTCAGGTGTTCTCACTATTATTGGAACTGTCATTATGATGGTTGCTTTATCCCCGCAGCTTGCATTATGTTCTTGCACAACAGTAATTCTTACTATATTTGCGACTAAGAATTTATCTAAAGCCATGAGGAAATTCTATTCCAGACGGCAGGTTCTTTTGGGACAGCTTAATGGTACTGTTGAGGAGATGGTCACTGGCATCAAGACTGTTACAGCATTTGACAGACAAGAAAATGTATGCAGTGATTTTAATAATACATCTGATGAACTTACCAAGGTTGGTATTAAAGCCGAGATTCTTGGTGGTTCTATGGGACCTGTTATGAATGTCATTAACAATATCGGCTTCGTCATTATTGCAGGGGCTGGAGGATATTTTGCTATTAAAGGATATGTATCCATCGGTGTAATATCAGCATTTATCGTATATGCCAAGCAGTTTGGCAGACCTATTGACGAGCTTGCCAATATATGGGGTCAGATTCAGACTGCCATAGCCGGAGCTGAAAGAGTATTTGCTGTTCTTGATGAACCTTCCGAGGACAAATCAGGTGAATTTACAATGGATAATTCTACTGGCAACATTGAATTTAATCATGTTGATTTCTCTTATATTCAGGGGAAACAAGTATTACATGATTTCAACCTTAAGGTTAAAGCAGGACAGAAGGTTGCACTTGTAGGAAGCACCGGAAGCGGCAAGACTACTGTTGTCAATCTTCTTATGAGATTCTACGATATTGACAACGGCAGTATAACCATTGATGGTGTTAATATTAAAGATATCGACTGTGAGAATCTTAGGAAGAATACTGCAATTGTTTTACAGGATACTGTTCTTTTTGCCGACACTGTAAAGAATAATCTTCTATATTCAAGACAGGATGCAACGGATACTGAAATCATTGCTGCTGCAAAGAAGGCTAACTGCCATAATATGATTATGCATCTTCCTGATGGATATGATTCCATGCTCGCCAAAGATGGACAGAATCTGTCACAGGGACAACGCCAGTTACTATCAATTGCAAGAGCATTTGTTGCCAGTCCTAAGATTCTTATACTCGATGAAGCAACCTCAAGTGTTGATACGCGAACAGAAAAAAGGATTCAGGATGCAATGACTAATCTTATGAAGAACAGAACAAGCCTTATTATTGCACACCGTCTGTCAACTATTCAGGACGCTGATGTCATAGTTGTTATGGATAATGGAAGAGTTGTCGAGACAGGTAATCATGAGTCTCTGCTTGCTGCTAAAGGCAGATATTATGAGCTGTATATGACACAGTTTGCTGGAAAGGCAATCTGATTAATAGGACAAGGAGATAAGAAAATTATGGATAATCGCAAGCATATGAGAACCGAAAAGAAAACAGCCGTAAAAAACAGTTTTGGACGGCTTCTGGCTACAGGTATATTTGTACTTATCCAGGTTGCGTGGCTGGCTTATCTTTTATTATATTTTTACAGGGACTACGCATGGATTTCATTATTAAGCACATTTATTGCAATTATTCTTGTGCTTAAGATATACGGAACATCTACTAATTCAGCCATGAAAATGCCATGGATAATTGTGATTCTTGCATTTCCTATACTTGGTATACTTATTTATCTGCTTTTTGGACGTTCCATTGTTACAAGAAATGTAAAGAAAAGATTTAATTCAATAGAAGAATCCTATAAAAAATCTCTTTCTCAGGATGAAAACATTCTTAATGAGGTTAAAGATAAGGATATCTATATATATAACCAGTTCCATTATCTGAGTAATCATGAAGGATATCCTGTATATAAGAATACGGATATTGAATTCTATTCCATAGGTGAGGAAGGTCTTGAAGCACAGCTTAAAGAACTTGAAAAAGCTGAAAAGTTCATATTTATGGAATATCATGCTATTGAAGAAGCTTCAAGCTTTGACAGAATTAAAGATGTACTTATAAGAAAAGCTGCCGCAGGCGTTGAAGTCAGATTATTCTATGATGATGTAGGAAGTATCTTCTTCCTTAACAAGGATTTCATCAAAGAAATGCGTGCCAATGGTATTGACTGCCGCGTATTCAATCCTATTAAGCTTGCATTTAATATGTTCATGAATAACCGTGATCACAGAAAAATTACCGTAATTGACGGTAAGGTCGGTTTCACAGGCGGTTATAATCTTGCTGACGAGTACTTTAACATAACACATCCATATGGTGAGTGGAAAGATACCGGTCTTAAACTGACCGGCGATGCCGTTAAGACTCTTACAATGCTGTTTCTTTCTATGTGGAACTCTATTAAGAAAACAGACGAGCCTCAGGATGATTATATTAAATATATCAAGGCATCTGATTACGGATACAAGGCTGTTAATAATAATCAGTATGTTGTTCCTTACGCTGACAGTCCGCTTAATAATAACAGGGTCGCTGAAAATGTTTATCTTAATATTATTAAGGGTGCCAAGCATTATCTTTACATTACAACACCATATCTGCTTATTACAGAAGAGATGTCCAGAGAACTTGCAATGGCAGCAATGAGAGGTGTTGATGTAAGAATTGTAACACCTGGTATTCCTGATAAGAAGCTTACTTACAGCCTCACAAGATCATATTATGCAGATCTCGTAAGATACGGCGTAAGAATATACGAATACACACCGGGCTTCATTCATGCAAAACAGTGGGTAAGCGATGGAGAAGTATCTGTTGTCGGTACAATCAACATGGACTTCAGAAGTCTTTATCTTCACTTTGAAAATGCTGCATATGTATATGGCAGGGAAACTGCTGCCGACATACTTAATGATTTCTACAACATTTTCAGAAGAAGTGAGGAAGTAACCGACAAGTACATCAATAAGCCGAGAATCCTGAGAATCGGACAATGTATATTAAGACTGGTTGCACCTTTGTTCTAATTGGTGTATATTCATATTTGTATATCAAATTAATAAACATTTAACAAGGAGATATAATGAGAGAAGAAACTGTAACCGTGAAAATCGACCACCCATTAGGTAGCACTGATGAAGATAACCCCTCGGTGGTCTATCCTATTAATTGTGGCTATGTAGATGTCGAAAGAACAGCCGGATTTTCTGAGCTTGATAAGCAGAGAGTTTATCTGTTAGGTGTAGATGTTGCCGTTGATGAATATATCGGCGAGCTTATTGCTGTAGCAAGACGCCGTGATGATCCTGAAACAGTCTGGATAATAGCACCTGAAAATATATCTTACACAATCCAGCAGATTGAAGAAATGATATATTTCGAAGAGCAGTATTACGACAGTTTTGTTGAAATAGTTGACGAAGAATTATGGGATGCCTATGATGAGAATGAAAAGCTGCTAGGTTTCGATTTAAAAAGAAGCCAGGCAAAATCTTTACCTGATGGGGTGTATCATGTCATTGTCAATGTATATACTATGACTAAGGATGGTAAGCTTCTTACGACAGAACGTTCACGAAATAAAACATACCCTCTTAAGTGGGAAGTTACAGGTGGTTCTATACTTAAAGGCGAAACAGCGGCTGAAGGTGCAATTCGTGAGTTATATGAAGAGACTGGTATTAAGATTTCTACTGATGACCTTATTCCGCTCTATAGCTATGTGGATAAGCCTAAACATGCCATATATCACAGTTACCTTAATTTAATAGAAAAAGAAGTCCATGTTACCCTTCAGGAAGGAGAAACCATGGACTACATGTATGTTCCGTATAAGGAATTTGATGAGCTTGTTAATTCTGACAGATTCGTTCCATCAGAACAGCGACGCTATAAGAATCAGGCCGTCTTTACGATGCTTTCACGATTCATTCCTGATTCAGCGGCTTCTACATAAGCAATTCCATATGTTCCTGGACCTACATGAGTTCCAACAGAACAGCCAATAGAGCTTACACAAACATTTCCATTAACATCCGATATATAAGTAAGACTCTTATTAATAAATGTTTCTAAGGATTCAGAGCAGTTGATATGACCAAACATGAAATCTCTTGTAAGACTTAATCCGTCTTTGATGAGCTTATCATGCATAAGTTTTTCAGCTGCTTTTTTTCCTCTTGTTTTTCCAATCACAACAACTTTTCCATCTTCAATACTTACAACCGGTGTTATATGAAGCATTGTTCCTGCAAATGCAGCAGCTCCTGAAAGTCTGCCACCCATTTTAAGATATTTAAGTGAACCAACAACTGCTGTAAGCTTGATGTATTTTGACATCTCTGTACATGCAGCAGCGATATCAGCCGCATTTACACCAGCGTCTCTTAACTTTACTGCCTCTCTGATTAAAAGGGCTGTTCCAATTGATGCACTTCTTGAATCTACCATGTATAATTTCTTTCCTGTTTCTTCTTCAACGTCTAAAGCAGCAAGGCAGGCACTCTGATATGTTCCTGATAAATCAGAAGATATGAATATTCCAAGTACATCATCCCCGGCAGCAACAGCTTCATTAAATACTTTCATGAATGTATCAGGGCTTGGCTGTGAAGTCTTAGGTAATTCATCACATTCAGCAAGTCTTGTATAAAATTCCTCGTGTGTTATCTCAACTCCATCTAAGAATTCTTCATTCCCAAACCTTACAGATATAGGAACAATCTGAATCCCCATCTTTCTTGCATCTTCTTTAGATATATCACATGTGCTGTCAGCAATAATTCTTAACATAATCATACTCCTTTAAAGATTTCAATATACTTTGATATTCAAAGTTTCTTTATGTGATAGTATCATGAGATAATGTGGTTGTCAATAGTGATTTGATAATCAAAGTTTTAGTAGGAAATTCTTGAATAGAAATATGTGATTTAAATATCATCATGTGTTTTTTTCGTATTTATATATACACAGAATTGATATAATCAATATAAATATATTCTCATAAAAATGAGGTGTGTAAAGAATTATGAATATTACAAAACTAGTATTGGGTGCATGCAGCACAAATGTATATATTGTTTCTTCAAATAAGAAAAATGCAATTCTGATTGACCCAGCAGATAATGCTGCTGAAATTATTAAAACAATTGAAGAAAATGGATTGTGTCTTAAATACATTTTTATAACACATGGTCATACAGATCATATTTTAGCATTAAAAGAAGTGAAAGAATATTTTAATGTACCTGTTATTATATCTAAAATTGATGCCGGACGACTTGAAGACGAAAAACTCATTAATGAAAGACCTTATGTTAAAATACCTTATAAAGCTGTAAAAGCCGATATATTAATTTGTGAAGACGATATAATTAATCTTGATGAGTTATCATTTTCTTTCTTAGGTATGCCAGGACATACAGACGGTTCAATGGCAATCATTGTTAATGATAATATTTTCTCTGGTGACACCATTATGTTTGAAAAACATGGTAAAACATCTTTACCTGGCGGAAATGAGAAATTACTTATTTCATCAATAGAAAAAATGATGAACACTTTAATTGGCGATTATAAAATATACCCTGGTCACAGACAAGAGACATCTCTTGATTATGAACGTAAGTGCAGACTAAGTACTGTTATTACAGGTTATTAATTTTTTATCTTAATTTGCGGCTTGTAATTGTAAATAACATATTTCTTGACATATTTAAAAATAAGCATTAAAATCAAGCACTTGGACAGTATCATTTACGAAATTCACACAAGAGGTTTCATCAATTATGGCAAAAGATTTAACTCAGGGCAGAATTATGCCTATGTTAATTAAATTCACAATTCCACTTATACTAGGAAATATATTTCAGCTTACTTATAATGCGGTTGACTCTATTATTGTCGGAAGATTTGTTGGAAAAGAAGCACTGGCTGCTGTTGGAATATGCAATCCAATAACTACACTCATTATTCTTTTCCTTAACGGATTATGTATGGGTGCAAGTATTCTTATGGGTAATTATTTCGGCGGTAAGAAAATGGACACCCTTTCCCGCCAGATAAGTACAACTATGATATCAGGTATGATATTCTCACTTGCACTTACACTGATTGCAATAGTATTTACAAAACCTATTCTTATGCTTGTTCAGGTTGACAGATCAATTATGACACTTACAACCCAGTACTTAAGAATAATCATGTTAGGACTCATCTTCACATTCCTTTATAACTTTTTCTCAAGCACTTTAAGGGCATTGGGAGATAGCGCAACACCACTGTATTTCCTTATCATAAGTGCAGTTTTAAATGTATTTGGTGACCTTTTCTTTGTTGTTGTCCTGAAAGCCGGCAGCAATGGATGTGCAGTTGCAACTGTAGTGAGCGAGGCTCTCTGCTGTGTATTCTGCATGATATATATTAAATTCAAAGTACCGATTCTGTGTCTTGGCAAGAAGTGGCTTGTATTTGACCGCTCACTGCTTAAGAAAACTATAAGCTACGGCTGGGCATCTGCTATGCAGCAGGCTACTGTACAGCTTGGTAAAATAGGAATACAGGCTATTATTAATACAATGGGCGTTTCGGTTTCAGCCGCATTTGCAGTAGTAAACAGAATTGATGACTATGCATATACACCTGAGCAGAACATTGCACACGGAATGACAGCAATGATGGCACAGAACAAAGGTGCTGGAAGAGATGACAGAGTAATCAAAGGCTTTAAAGCCGGTATTATTCTTGAGATAATATATGGAATCTTCATATTCTTTGTATGTTTCGTATTTGCAGGACCACTTATGAAGCTATTTACTTCTGATACCGAAGTTATAAGACATGGTGTGATATATCTTAAACTTATCTCTGTCATGTACATATTGCCTGCATTGACTAATGGTATTCAGGGATATTTCAGAGGAATCGGCGACTTAAAGATTACCCTGCTTTCAAGCTTTATCAATATGGGGGTCCGTGTACTTGCCGCCATACCACTTGTATTTGCATTAGGCATGGGAATAGAAGCACTTCCTTTCTCTTATCTTGCTGGCTGGATTGGCATGCTTATTGCGGAAATACCTCTGCTTGTTAAGAATTACAGAGCATATATCAAAAGTATAAGATAGTTATAATCCCCTCACAAAGCATCAGCCTTGTGAGGGGATTATTATTATCTCATCTTCTGAACATTTTTCTTTCTCATAAGCAACGCACCAATACCTATAAGTACCAAGCCTATTGCACAGCCAGACATTAAAGTAATAAAAAATATATTTCCATTAATACTAAGAGCCGTGCTCCAATCAGACAGATTCATATGACTTATTGTAAGCACCTTCCTTTTGTAGAGAATAAACTCAAGAAAATCATCGGCAAAAACAACCCATAATACAGATATTATCGTACTAATTCCGGCTCTCATCAGTCCATGGACAGGAAGATATCTGATCACAAGAAATACAAGCCATACACCAAGCATAAGTACAACAGCTACTGTATATCCGTCTTTCATACCTGTAAAACCAGAATGATAATACACTATAAACATTGTAAGGAATAGCCACAATGTATCCCATGTCATTGTTATAAGTGCTTTCTTGTCACTAAGTACCGGTGGAAGTGACACAAGACATATCACTATCGGAAACAGCACTATTGATATACCAAATACTGTAGGTATAGCCCAAAAAAGGAAGTTTCCTCCGCCATTCATCCGGTCAACGAAAAACAATATAAGCATAAGTGATGCAACGCCTGCAAGAATACATTTTAACAGACGGTTATTCGTAGACATAAGCGGAACTACCGTAAGTGCTGCAACAAGCATCATAGAAGCAGTAACAACCGAAAATACGCCTAAACCCATACCAGTTGCAAGCTGTACTATAAATGTAATGACAATTGGCAGTAGAAGTATTGCGGCAATCACAACTCCTGCCTTGTATGCTGCATTACGCTCTTTTTTTGCATGTCTTTCAAGTACTCCTTTTGATTCCTTTGCAAGCACTTCATCAACGTTGTTTTCCTGTAATTCATTATATATCTTCTGGCAGTCACTACAACCTGCCATATGCTTTTCAACAAAGCTGCAGCTTGCCTCACTGCAGGCTTTGTCATAATAAAGGGGCAGTAAGTCCTGCACGATATCACATTCTTTATTACTCATATCTAATCAATCCTTTCTTTTATTTTTAATCTGGCCCTATGATAAGTTACTCTGGCCCAGTTCTCAGTTTTTCCAAATACCATTCCAATCTGTGCAAATGTGAGTTCTCCAAAAACTCTCAACTGAAATACCTCTTTATACGGCTCCGGTAGTTCATGAAGAACCATATGAATCTGCAAAGCAGAATCTGTATCCGAAACTTTATCCGCCAGATCAGCCGTCTGCTGCGGTAAAGTCTCATCAAGCTCAGAAAACTTCTTATTTTTCCTGCATTCATCAATTGCGAGATTCTTAGCAATACTGCAAAGCCATGTGAGCTCACCCGCCTTGCCCTCATACGGACGTTTGGCAGTCATGGCTTTGTAAAAAGTATTTTGTGTGATTTCTTCAGCAAGAGACTGATTCTTTACTATAGTAACCACATAAGAATACACCTGCATATAATAGGAATTGTACAATTTCTCGTAATTCAGAACTGGTCACCTCCTTCCGTCTTACATAGGTTAGACGCACGAAATGGATTTTCGTTACAACATTTTTCAGAATATTTTATAGAATTTTTTAAAATGTGTCAAAAAATGTATGCCAAAGGTACAGGCAGATGTGTTATTATACATATTGAATTTCATTCAGGAGAATTAATTATGATTAGAAAAGAACAGCTGCGTCTATACGCAATCACAGATACAAGCTGGCTTAACGGAGCCAGTCTCATTGATGTTGTTGAAAATGTATTAAAAAACGGAGCAACATTTTTACAATTAAGAGAAAAGAATGCGACACATGAAGAAATTGTTGCAAAAGCAAAAGCAATTAAGCCAATTGCACGAAAATATGGTATTCCATTCGTTATTGATGATGATGTGCAGGCGGCACTTGAAGCTGACGCTGACGGAGTACATATCGGACAGAGTGACACTGACTATATGACTGCAAGAAGTATTCTTGGAGATAATAAGATTATCGGCATGACCGCCAAGACAGTAGAGCAGGCTAAAGAAGCCGTAAGACTCGGTGCAGATTATATCGGAACCGGAGCAGTATTTGGTTCAAGTACCAAAAAGGATGCTGTATACATGCCTCGTGAACGACTGATTGAGGTTGCAGGTTCAGTTAATATCCCTGTCGTTGCAATCGGCGGTATTGATTACGACAACTGCGGTGAGCTTGCAGGCACTGGTGTTGACGGGATTGCTGTTGTTTCAGCTATATTTGCCGCTGATGATCCTGGACTTGCTACGAAAGAGCTTTACTTAAAGACTGGCCGTGTATTTAATTATCACAGGGATTTCATATTTGACATGGACGGAACTATTCTTGATTCTATGCCTTACTGGAGAAATGTTTCCAAGGAATACGCCATGCAGTATGTTGATAAGTTACCTGATGACTTTGACGAGCGTACTTATGTAATGGACCTTGATGAATGTTCTGCTTATTTCCGTGATGAATTAGGCATAAACACTGATGCAACAACTATGCGACAGACTGCTGTGGATATTATGACAAGACACTACAGCACAGATATTCCGGCTAAAGACGGAATGCTTGAATTAATCAGACGTGAGCATGAAGCTGGATCTGACATGTGCATATTTACAAGCTCTGACAGAAGCTGCGTTGACGCTGCACTTAACCGTCTTGGAATAGCTGACTGTTTTAACAACATTTTTACAGTATATGACATTCCATATAATAAAAAGAATCCGGAAAGCTACAAGCTTATCGCTGAAAAAATGCATTTTAAACCGGAAGATACATGGGTATATGAAGATGTTCTTCACGGCATTGAATCTGCCAGACAGGGTGGATTTAAGATATGTGCTGTATATGATGAGGATTCTAAGAAGCATTGGAACGAAATCTGCGCATTTGCAGACGAAATAAGAGATATAAGAAATGATTGAGGATTAGTAATGAAGAAAAAAGTTGTTGTCGGCATGTCAGGGGGCGTTGATTCCTCTGTTGCCGCTTATCTATTAAAGGAACAGGGCTATGATGTAATAGGTGTGACTATGCAGATATGGCAGGACGATGCAACAGAAGCCGCTGAGAACGGCTGCTGCGGTATCAGTGCTGTTGATGATGCAAGACGTGTTTCAGGTCAGCTTGACATCCCATATTATGTAATGAATTTTAAGAATGAGTTCAAATGTAATGTAATCGACTATTTTGTTGACGAATATAAAAAAGGCCGTACACCTAATCCATGTATCGCCTGCAACCGTTATGTAAAGTGGGAATCTCTTCTTAAGAGAAGTCTTGAAATAGGAGCAGATTACATTGCAACAGGACACTATGCAAGAATCCACCAGCTTCCTAATGGCAGATACACTATATGCAATTCAGTAACTGCCAGGAAAGACCAGACTTACGCACTTTATAATCTTACACAGGAACAGTTATCACACACACTTCTTCCTATTGGTGATTATACTAAGGATCAGGTCCGTGAAATTGCATCTAAGATTGGTATTACTGTTGCCAAGAAGCCTGACAGTATGGAAATATGCTTTATTCCTGATAATGACTATGCAGGCTTTATAACACGTGAAACAGGCTATACTTCTGTTCCCGGTAATTTCATTGACGTCAATGGCAATGTAATTGGAAGACATCAGGGTATCATACACTACACAGTTGGTCAGAGAAAAGGTCTTGGACTTGCTCTTGGAAAGCCGGCATTTGTTGTTGCTATACGACCTGAAACCAACGAGGTTGTAATCGGTGATAATTCAGATGTGTTCTCACCTAAGCTTTACGCCAACAACCTTAATTTCATGTCGATACCTTCACTTGAAGGTGAAATGCGTGCCAAAGGTAAAATCCGTTACAGCCATGAAGGTTCTATGTGTACTATAAGAATGTTTGATGAGAATACTCTTGAATGTACATTTGACGAACCTGTTCGTGCCGTAACACCAGGTCAGGCGCTTGTATTATATGACGGGGACAATGTACTTGGCGGCGGAACTATTATTTAATTATTTTTTAATTAATAAGGACAATATTATGGAAAAACTTATATATATGGATAACGCAGCAACTACATCAACCGCACCAGAGGTTGTGTCTGCAATGCTTCCATTCTTTACTGAATATTACGGCAATCCTTCTTCTGTATATAATTTTGCCCAGAAAAGCAAGATGGCTATTGAAGATGCAAGGGAAATTATAGCTGACAGTATTGGAGCTGCTAAAAGCAATGAAATATATTTTACAGGCGGTGGAAGCGAGTCTGATAACTGGGCTTTAAAGTCTGCTGCATTCGGCCTTAGAGATAAAGGAAACCACATAATAACAACTAAGATAGAACATCATGCAATTCTTAATACATGTGCATATCTTGAAAAGAACGGATTCGAGGTAACTTACCTTGATGTTGACAGCGAGGGATTTGTTTCATTAGAAGATGTCGAGAATGCCATCACTGACAAAACAATTCTTATAAGTGTTATGCTTGCCAACAATGAAATCGGAACAATTGAACCTGTCTGTGAAATAGGTGAGATTGCACATAAGCATGGCATTCTTTTTCACACTGATGCAGTTCAGGCTATGTGTCATGTCCCAATTAATGTCACAGAGATGAATATTGACCTGTTAAGTGCAAGCGCACACAAGTTCCACGGTCCTAAAGGCGTCGGTTTCATGTACATGAAGAATACCGCTAAGTTAGAGCCTTTCATCCATGGCGGAGCACAAGAGCGTGCAAGACGCGCTGGAACAAGCAATGTTCCAGGCATTGTCGGCATGGGGCAGGCTGTAAAGCTTGCCTTAGGTACACTTGATAAAGATACACATACAATTATTAATATGCGTAATTATATTGTTGACAGGATTCTTGGTGAGATTCCTGACGTTACTTTTGATGGACCTTGTATTGATGCTAATGCCGATGTCAATGCTGTTTCGGTAGGTTTGCCCATGTGCAGCCTGAAGCGTCTTCCGTCTAATATGCATTTCTGCTTTAAAGATGTTTCGGGTGATTCTTTACTTATTATGCTTGATATGAACGGTATATGTGCATCCAGCGGTTCAGCATGTGCTGCAGGCTCAATCGACCCTTCACATGTGCTTCTTGCTATCGGACGAAGCAAAGGTGAAACTAAAGGTGCTTTAAGATTAAGCATAGATAAGGATTTAACCAAGGAAGATGCTGACTATGCAATAGATGCGCTGAAAGCCGCTGTTGCGAGGCTGCGTGGGTAAAGCTAAACATTATATCCATAAATCCACATAATATGGTCTTACATCCAGCAATTTTCATTAAAACAAAGTGAGTTTTCCCATAAATTCATTAATAATATAAGGTTTATAGGTATATTTTATCAATTTTACTATATAAAAAGTCTTTAATGATACCAATATACCTATAAACAATCTGCTTATTTACAACTTATAGGCTTACGCAACAACTATGTATATAGACATCAGCATTTTTGACCTATAAGACAATTAAATATACGACTATGTATAGGTATCATGTTGTATAGCATAATGCTGTATCATGAATCATTTGTAATGAATATCCTTCAGACTCCCCAATTCAACGACAAAAACAATATAATCTTTAAAATATTTCCAAAAAAATCATACAAACCTATTGACATAGTAGGGATAAGGGTTTATATTATCATCAACATCAAGAAAGCAATACATTTTTGAAATAAATTAAAAAGGATGGTAATTAATTATGGCAAAGAAATCTTACTCTGAAAGAAATTTAAAGTTTGAAACATTACAGCTTCATGTAGGACAGGAACAGCCTGATCCGGTAACAGATGCTAGAGCAGTACCTATTTACCTTACATCATCATATGTATTCCATAACAGCCAGCATGCTGCTGACAGATTTGGTCTTAAGGATGCAGGTAACATCTACGGACGTCTTACTAATCCAACAGAAGATGTATTCGAAAAGAGAATCGCAGCACTTGAAGGTGGTGTAGCAGCACTTGCTGTTGGTTCTGGTGCAGCAGCTTTAGCTTATGCTTTTCAGGCACTTGCTCATGCAGGAGACCACATCGTAGCAGCTAAGAATATCTACGGTGGAACATATAATCTTCTTGCACATACACTTCCAGATTACGGAATTGAAGCTACATTCGTAGATCCTTTTGATTATGATGCTATTGAAGCAGCAATCAAACCTAATACTAAGGCTGTTCAGATTGAAACACTTGGAAATCCTAATTCAGAAGTTGTTGATATCGAAAGAATTGCTAAGATTGCACATGCACACAACATTCCACTTGTTGTTGATAACACATTTGCAACACCTTACCTTGTAAGACCTATTGAATACGGTGCAGATATCGTTATCCATTCAGCTACTAAGTTCATCGGTGGACACGGTACAACACTTGGCGGTGTAATCGTTGATAGTGGTAAATTTGACTGGGTAGGGGCTGCTGATAAATTCCCATGGCTTGTTGAGCCAAATGTATCATACCACGGTGTTAGCTTTGCAAAGGATACAGCACCTGCTGCATTCGTTACATATATCAGAGCTATCCTTCTTCGTGATACAGGAGCTACAATTTCTCCAGTTCATTCATTCATCTTCCTTCAGGGACTTGAAACATTATCACTCAGAGTTGAGAGACATGTAGAGAACGCATTAAAGGTTGTTCAGTACTTAAAGGATCAGCCATTAGTTGAGAAGGTAAATCATCCTTCAATCTCTACTAATGAAGAACAGCAGGCTCTTTATAAGAAGTACTTCCCTAACGGCGGTGGTTCAATCTTTACATTTGAAATCAAGGGCGGTGCTGCCCAAGCACAGAAGTTCATTGATAACCTTGAGTTATTCTCACTTCTTGCTAATGTTGCCGATGTTAAGTCATTAGCAATCCACCCGGCAAGCACAACTCATTCAGAGTGCAACGAAGCTGAGCTTCTTGATCAGGGAATCAAGCCTAACACAATCAGACTTTCAATTGGTACAGAGAATATTGATGATATCATTGAAGATCTTGATGAAGCATTCAAGGCTTTACAATAATTTGTATCGACACATTCTTTACATATCCGACTAATGCTGATAAAATATATTTAATTAATAAATCGTGAATGTTTAGGAGGATATGTAATGTTTTGTCAATTATTTGGTAAATTTCTTATCGAAAAAGAGGTTATAGATAAGAATAAGTACAATTCTATAATGGAAAGGCTTGCAGAATCAAGAGCAAAGCTTGGTGTAATTGCTGTAGCTGATGGCATTATTACTGAGAAACAGGCGAATGAAATTAATCATTTACAGACAACTAAGGATGCAAGATTTGGTGAAATTGCTGTTGGAGAGGGTTATATTACTGAAGAGCAGTTAGATGTTCTTCTTAAAAAGCAGGGAAGCGCCTATGCAATATTCCTTTCTGTTCTTTCAGAAGCAGCAGATATATCGGTATCGAAGGTTGATGAGCTTCTTAAGGAATTCCAGAAGGAGCATGGTTTTACTGATGAGGATATGGATGGTCTTAAGAATGATGATTTAGAACAGATTGTTCCGATATTTGCCTTTTCATCAAAGTCATATGTAACTGATATATGCAGGCTTGCACTTTCTAATATAGAAAGATTTGTAACCTCTGATTTCTATATAGACAGAATTAAGCATATTTCACAACTTGAATACAGATGTCTTGCTGGTCAGAAATTAGAAGGTGACCTTGATATTATTGTTGGTTTTGCAAGTGTTGGTGAACAGACAGCTATAGTTGATATAGCTAATGGATTCTCTCATAGTAATATAGCTGATCTTGGAATAGAAGTGTACGATGCTATAGGTGAATTTACTAACTGTATAAGCGGATTATTTGCAACAGCACTTTCTAAGAAAGGCAGCATGTTAGAGATTACTCCACAGTTTGCTTATGAAAACCAGTTTGCCAAAGGAGATGCTTATGTACTCCCTATTCATATCCATGACAGTGAAGTTCTGCTTTTCATATCTGCATCTGATGAAACCAAAGCTGGAGATATGCCTGTTGTAAGAAAGATTATGGCAAGAGCAGGTGGAGAAGTGACATTAAACAGCAAAGGAACAGTAGTTATCGTTGATGATTCTGGAATGTCAAGAAAGATCCTGCGTGATATTCTTGAAGAAGCCGGTTACGCTGTATTAGCTGAAGCAACTGACGGATTAGAGGGCGTACTTGCTTATAAGACATATTACCCTGATATAATTACACTTGATATTACAATGCCTAACATGGATGGAACAGAAGCTCTTAAAGAAATTAAGGCTTATGACTCTAATGCCAAAGTAATTATGATAACTGCTGCCGGACAGCAGCATAAAGTAATTGAGGCTCTTAAGCTTGGTGCTGAACGATTTATTACCAAACCATTTGATAAAGAAGAGATTCTTAAGAATATTGAAGAAGTTCTTGAGAGTTAATAAAAAATAATGGGATGATATCACTAAAGGTATCATCCCATTATTTTTATTTATTCTTTCTAAAATGCACTTCTGGAACTGCCAGACTGTCATATGTGACATGTGGCTTATCTCTATTATCATCCGGAACAATATCTGATGATATATCCGCATCATCTTCTTCACTTCCTGAATCTTTCTTGTGTATCTCAGGAATAGCAAGATTATCATACGACAGACTATAATCCTTTTCAGATGTATTCACTTTATTTTTTACCTTTTTGAATATATTAAACATATTTAACTCCTCTATAATTATAATATATTGATAAAAAAAGTTATAACCAGACTATTCAGGAAATCTGCAAAAAGACTTCCTATAAGTGGTATTAACAGATAAGCCTTAACTGATGGAACATATTTGTCACATACTGCCTGCATATTTGCCATGGCATTAGGCGTTGCTCCCATTCCAAATCCACATGTACCTGCAACAAGAACTGCTGCATCGTAATCTTTTCCCATAATATTGAATACAATAAAATATGTAAATAAAACAATAACAATTATCTGTGCACCAAGAAGTATAACAAGCGGAAGAGCTAGTGATGCAAGCTGCCATAACTTAAGTGTAATCATAGCCATTCCAAGAAATAATGATAAACTTATACCTCCAAGGTCGTTAATTTCTCCCATATGAATAACAAGCTTTCCATTTCCTGCATATTCTGCAATGTTACGCATAAGCGCAGCTGCAATCATGGCCCCGATGTATATAGGAAAAGTAAGTCCTGTCTTCGTAAGAGCCCATGAAAAAATAGTTCCTATACCAATAGCAATAATAAGCTGGAATACGGCTGATGCATACATTCTGGAATGTCTTTCATGCTTCTTTTCGTCTTCAATAAGAAGACTGTCATCCTCTGGAATTGCTGTATCTAAAAGGTTTTTCTTCTCAATAAGTCTCTTGCCTAATGGTCCTCCTACAAGACTTCCAAATATAAGACCAAATGTAGCTGCAGCAGTACATATTGTCGTTGCACCCTTAACATTAAAATCTTCAAGTACCGGTCCAAATGCACCCGCAGTACCATGTCCGCCAACCATAGGTATTGAGCCTGTACACATTCCTATAAGTGAATCAAGCCCAATAACCTTAGATAAACCTACTGCAACACCATTCTGTATAAATATAAGTACTATAACTAATCCTAAAAAAATCACCATAGACTTTCCGCCCTTTTTAAGTACTTTAAGATTAGCCTGAAATCCTACGGATGTAAAAAAGAATACCATGCATACTTCTTTAAGTGTGTCATCAAATGAAAACTCTAGTATATGAGTAACATAACATATACATGTAAATATAGCAAACAACAGTCCTCCTACAACAGGTGCCGGTATACAGAACCTTTCAAGGAATTTAATTTTCTTTCGTAAATAGCTGCCTAGAAGCAGTACAAGTACCGCAATAGCCAGCGTCTGATACATATCTAACTGAACCTTCATTAAATTTCTCCATTCTTTATAGCATTAACCTGATATACAGAATTATTCTGTCAAAACATTGATGCCACGCTCTGTATAATAAGCTGCTGCACCTGAATGGAACGGAATATCTACTCCATCAGCCGCCGTATTTATATCAAATGAAATATCAAGAGATGTAGCATACTTAAAATCATCAGCATGCTCATATATTGTCTTAGTCACATTCTTAATAACATCGTCTGAGAGTGACTGCTTTGCAATCAGAACTGCCTTAACACCAATAGTTGTCACATCAGAATCCTGACCATTATAAGTTCCTGCCGGAATAGTATATTTTTCACAGAGTGAATACGCTGATAACATCTTGTCTATGCATTTGTCATCAAGACTTATAAGACGTATGTCACATTCTTTAGACAACTGTCCTATAACTTCTGTTCTTGTTCCTGCTGTACAGAAAAATGCATCAATTTCTCCAGCTTTAAGTTTTTCTGCCGCTTCTGTATAATCCATATTGACCTTATTAATAAGCTCATCAGTAATTCCACTCATTTTTAATATCTGTTCTGCATTCTTTTCGGTTCCTGACTCTGATGCACCGACACTTACAGTTTTATTAATCAGATCATCAATACCTGTAATTCCAGAATCTTTCCTTACAACAATCTGACAGCATTCTGTATAAAGTGAAGCAACCGCTTTGTAACCCTTCTGGTATTTTTTATCAGCAAATGTACCTGTTGCATTATATGCATCACTTAACAGGTCTGCCTGGACAATAGCAAGGTCTATATACCCATCAGATATAAGTCTTAAATTAGCAACCGAACCAGCAGTAGTCTTTGTTTCAAATGTATATCCATCAATCTCATTATCTGCCAGCTGTGTAAACGTGCTTGCAAATGAATAATACACTCCGCCTATATCTGCTGCACCAAACTTCAAATTCTTACTATGCCCGCTACATCCTGCCATCACAAACAATAAACAGGACATTAATACACATAATATTTTCTTCATTCATTTATCCTCTTAACAATAATTCTTTTTCATAAACTTTGCCATCCTTTATGTACATTCTAGGGACACGCTTACTTACTGCACATGTAAGCTCATAAGGAATAGTTCCTGCAAGCTGTGCCATATGCTCAATAGGATTAGCCTTACCAAATATCTCTACTTCACTTCCAACATCGACATTCATCTTATCAGTAAGATCAATCATGCACATATCCATACATATCTTGCCTCTCTGTGGAGCAGGACCTTCTTCTGTCATAAGCTCATATCTGTTAGAAAGGCATCTGAAATATCCATCAGCATATCCATAAGGAACAACTCCCATTCTTGTCTTTCTGTCAGTCTTGTATATTCCTCCATAGCTTATTGCTGTTCCGGCAGGGTAAGTCTTGATTGTGCTTACTGTTGTCTTAAGTGACATAACAGGCTTTAGTCCAAGCTCCTGTGCAAAATCTCCATATCCATAAAGCAGAAGTCCTGGTCTTACCATGTCAAGCCATGTTTCAGGATATCTTGCAACAGCACCTGTATTGGCACAGTGTCTTATCTTGAATTTCTTTCCAAGTTTTTTCTCAACTTCATCAATCACACTGGTAAACAATTCAAACTGATGCTTAGTATAGCTTTCATATTCTTCTCCAAATTCATCAGATACTGCAAAATGTGTGAATATTCCCTCAGCATCAAGACCCGGAAGAGTACAGCCTTCACATATTCCTTCAACACCGCTTTCAAAATAATCTCCATCGCACAGATATCCAAGTCTTGACATTCCTGTATCAACTTTAATATGAATCTTTAATGTACCACCACATTTAACAGCTTCCTCACTGTATTCAAGTGCCTTAGCCCTGCATGTTACAGCCTGTGTTATATTATTCTTAATAAGCTCAGATACTTCTTCCTTAGGTGTATGTCCAAGTATAAGAACCGGCATTGTAATACCATTGTGTCTTAATTCTACAGCTTCATCTATACTGCTTACTGCAAGATAATCTGCTCCGGACTCCTGTAAAAGTCTGCTTACCTGTACAGAACCATGTCCGTAAGCATCCGCTTTTACAACGCCTAAAAACTTAACATTTTCTCCAATTCTTTTCCGTAATGTTTCATAATTATGTGCAAGTGCATCCATATCTATTTCAGCCCATGTTCTTCTTAATGTTGAATCCATAATAATCTGCCTCCATTATCTAAACATATTTTAATATTTTACCATTTTATTGATGATTAGTGAATATTTTTTAAATTAATTTTAGGTTGATATTTTATATTAATGTCAGAACAAAGATAAAAGATATCAGATTGGAGAAATTCATATGAAAAAGAACCTTTTTGCTTTATTAAATATATGTACTATATTATTAAGCCTGTTCTTAACAGGATGTTCTGGAAAAGAATCTAAGATAACATTAAACAGCTCTCAGCCCGAATGCATTTTATCTAATAACAATAATATTGTTCTTGAGTCTTACACTAATGAATCAGTATTAGATGATGAAATCCCTGAACGCAGCATAACATGCTGGGGTGATAGTATGATGCAGGGAGCTGGATGTAACGAAGCATATATATACTCTGATAATGGTATTGAAGACATATCTTACTTTACAACTCCATCTGCTCTGCAATATTTTACATCAATCAATACCTACAACTTTGGTGTAGGTGGTGAGAATTCATATCAGATTTCTTTACGTGCGGGCGGAATTCCAATATACACTGACCGTGATATCTATATAACCGACCACTCATTAGCTTATGTAAAATTTGTTGATGAAAATGAAGAAACAATCACTATGGATGACTACAGCGGATATGGATATGAAGATAACACATATCCAGACACAGTATATATTAATGATGTTTTATGTTGTGTCGAAAGAGCTGATGAAGGCTTATATATTTCTATATGTTCTGATGCAGACTTTGATTCTGTAACTGAAATGTATATTAACGCATGGACAAGGGTTATTCCTAAAGCAGCTTATGACCATCGCAATGATATTCTTATTCTTGAGATGGGAAGTAATGGTGGCTGGGAGAATGATTATGATGAACTTATAAAACAATATCAGAATATAATTGATAACAGCTATTATGCTGATTATATAATTGTTGGTGATACTGATAATCCGGGAGAATCAGCTGACATATATCAGGATGTATACGATAATAATGGTAATTATGCAGGACTTCATGCAACATTATGGGAACAAGCTCTGTATGATGCATTTGGAGAACATTTCCTTAACACAAGACTTTATCTTATGGAAAATGCACTATCTGACTGTGGACTTACTCCAACCGAAAATGATATAATTGATATACAGACAGGCAATCTTCCTGAACAGATTCGTGCTGATTTCACACATTTTAACTCTTATGGATATTATTCCAAAGCCAAAGCTATATACTTAAAGGGTATAGAACTTGGCTACTGGAATTAATATTATTCGACTGGAGGATTATATATGAGAATATTATTAGTTGAAGATGACCGCTCATTATCAAGGGCAGTTTCAACTATATTACAGAAGAATAATTATTCTGTTGACTGCATTGAAAATGGTCAGATGGCCCTTGATTATCTAGAAAAAGATATATATGATGCTGTAATTATGGATATTATGATGCCGGTAATGGATGGAATTACAGCTTTAAAGAATTTAAGAAAACGCGGCAGCAACATTCCGGTTCTTATGCTTACTGCAAAGACTGAAATAGATGATAAAGTAGAAGGGCTTGATAATGGTGCTAACGATTATCTTACCAAACCATTTGACACAAGGGAACTGCTTGCAAGAATCCGTGTACTTACACGCTCTGAAAAACAACAAGATAATGTTATTACACTTGGAAATATTTCGCTCAACACAACTACATGTGAATTATCTTCTCCTTCAGGTTCATTTCTTCTTACTAATAAGGAATATCAGATGATGCTAATGTTCATGAATAATAAAACTCAGGTTATTTCGGCAGAACATTTTATGGAGAAAATCTGGGACAGTGAATCTGATTCTGATATCAGCACCGTATGGACTTATATATCTTATCTCAGGAGAAAACTTGAAGCTTTAAAGTCTGATTATTCTATTGCTACAAGAAGAAATATGGGATATTATTTAAAAAATAACAACTAATATAAAGAAGGTATATAATGTCAAAAAATAATAAAGCATCTAATTATAATGAGAAAATGCTTACCCGCTTAAGAATACAATTTATTGTTCTTTCAATGGCAGTTGTAATAATTATGCAGGGATTTATAGTATATACAAGTGTCAGAAACACATACAATAAGATGGTCGCTAAATCCGACCATCTTGTTTCGTCTATATATATTAATATTTTAGATAAGAAGCCAATTAAAGCAGATGCCAGGTATTTCTATATTACATTTGGTAAAGATAACCGCCCCAGAACCATTAATATCGATAACATATCTGATATTTCTGAAGATGAGGCTTTGGCAATATATTATGAGGCATATGAGACAGGCGAACTTGATGGATTTTACAATGGTTACAGATATTGCATATATGAAAAAGAGAAACGTACAATTGCTGTATTCGTACTTCGAAGTAATATGATAGATGATGTTAAGAAAACAGCTGTTTCGCTTATAGAATCATCATGTGCAGGTATTGCGGTTATGCTCCTGATTCTTATATTTACTTCAAAGCTTATCGTCATGCCTATTGCAAAAGCACACCGCAAGCAGAAAGAATTCATAACATCTGCAAGTCATGAGCTTAAGACTCCGATTACAGTAATAAGAGCTGATGCTGATATATTACAGATGGATAATCCTGATAATGAATGGATTGAAGATATAAAGAAACAGGCAGAAAATCTTACAGCTATGACTAACAGTCTTGTATCACTTGCAAGAATGGATGAGCGCAACGGTCATATAAAACGTGTGGTTTTTCCTGTTTCTGACCTTGCAGAAGAAGCTGTGCACTCTTATAATGCACTTGCACTTGATTCAGGTAAACATTTTACTTACGATATTACACCTGACCTTACATGCTGCGGTGACGCATCATCAGTACGGCAGCTATTTACAATTCTTCTTGATAACGCATTTAAATATTCATCAGGTAAAGGTAACATAGACTTTAAATTATATTCTTCAGGAAGCTATATTGTTTTAATCGTAAGCAATGATGTTGATAATATTGATAAGAATCTTACTGACAGAATGTTTGACAGATTCTACAGGGCTGATTCAACATCTGCTAAGATAACCGGATATGGTCTTGGTCTTTCAATTGCAAAGGCTATTGTTTCCGAGCATAACGGAAGTATTAAAGCCAAAATGGATGGTTCTCAAAGAATTATTATTAAAGCACAGCTTCATATTAAATAACACATATTGACCCAATATGTTATAATGAAAAAGAATTTAGTGTAATGCTGAATTCTTTTTTTGTAGAGTGGAAAATTAACATGAGGGGAGAAATATTCTATGGAACCAGATTACAATAACAACTATCATAACAGCTATCAAAGCGAGTTTAAGCCCAATGGATTTGATGACCTTCATCTTGATGATGAAGTATACGAGATTAAATCTGACAGAATTAATCCTGAAGATTTTTATCAACACAGTCAAAAGAAACGATATTCAGAAGTCAGTCTTAGGAACATGCCTGTTGTGCTTATTATAATCCTTGCCAATCTACTTGCAGGCATTATGTGCATAATAGCAGGCAGTGATCATTTTGAAACAGGTGGACTTAATTACCAGTATATTCATAATAATAAAGAATATATAAGGCTTCTGACTTATATGTTTCTGCATGCTAATTTGCCACATTTTATTAATAATATGGTTGCTCTGTATCTGTTCGGTTCAAGACTTGAACCCCGTGTCGGTTCTCTTCGTACTGCAATTATATATTTCGGTTCAGGACTTGCATCAGGCCTTGTATCTGTATATGTATCACACCTTATCAATCCCGATGTAATCCGCTTTGCTGCAGGTGCATCAGGTGCAATATTCGGTGTAATGTGTGCAACACTTTTTACTAATTTCAGTTCAAAAACTGATTCCAATAAGACAACTGTAATCGTATCTATTGCGTTAATTGTTGTATATGCTCTTATATCTAATGGTGCAAATGTAGATATTCTCGGTCATCTCGGTGGTGGGATAGCAGGTGGTATTCTTGTGTTCATTCTGTACCATGACAGTTTAGATGGTGCATTTTCAGGAACAGTTTCAACACTTCTTGCTGTCATACTCACATTAATAATATGTTTTATTGGTGTGACACGCGCAGGCATTGGTACTAAAGCCAGCGCAATGCAAGATTCAAGAATCGATACAGTAAAAGAACAGCAGATATTTCAGGATGAATCTATAACCTTTGGTCAATGTCTGGATAACAAATGTACAGACCCCGAATGGACTATTTTCAGTTCTACTGATAATAAAAAGGTTGTAGAATTCAACGGTAAAGTAGTATATAATAACACGAATTCTTCATTGAAGATTCAATTCACATATGATGAATCCATTAGTTACTGGACAATTAACTATATGGGACTAAATGGTACTGCAATGGATAGTAATGGTGCAGCTCTGCTTCTTAATTATCTGTGCAGCGATTATTTAAATTAGGAGGCGATGTACATGTCTAAGCTGTTTAATTCTGATGACGATGATTTTGGATATCTTGATGATTCTATTCATATTAACTGGAAGAAATTACTGCCTGCAATCATAATTGTTGCAGCAGCAGTAATTGCATTAATAATTGTACTTATTGTTTCTTTCGGTCATAGAGGGAAAAAAGTACCTGCAAATGCATCTTCAACCGAAGAAACTTCGTCTGTCAGTGAAACAGATACCGACGGCAATAATACTTTAAGCGATAAAGATGAGAAAGAACAGGATCCGCAGTATTCCGACAATGATGGAGCGATGAATCAGTCAGCCGGTAATGGTGCTTCTGTAATTCTTTCTAACAGCACTAATGAAACATCAGATATAACTATTGGCGTAGACGTTTCTAAATTTCAGGGAACTATCGACTGGGCACAGGCTGCTTCATCAGGTGTTGATTTTGCAATGATAAGAGTTGGCTACAGAGCGCAGAAAACAGGTGTTATCTATGCTGACACCAATGCAAAATACAACATGCAGCAGGCTGCAGCCAACGGAATTAAAGTTGGTGTATACTTCTTCTCATCAGCAGTTAATGAAGCTGAAGCTATTGAAGAAGCAGACTGGGTTGCTGATTTCATAGCAGACTACAGTATAACTTACCCTGTAGCATTTGACTGTGAGGGCTTCAATACATCTGAAAGCAGGCAGAAGAGCATGACTAAGGCTGAAAGAACTGCCGTAGCTGCTACATTTTTACAGGAAATATATGATAAAGGCTATACACCTATGTTCTATGCAGCTTCATCTGAGCTTTCCAATAACAGCCAGTGGAACACTGCAAGCTTAGAAAGCTCATATAAGATATGGGTTGCACAATATCCGTCAACGCCTTATCCAGAGACTCCATCCACATCATATACAGGAACATACAGCATGTGGCAGTATACTAATCAGGGCAGGGTAGCAGGAATTAGTACAAATGTTGATATTAACGTTGCATATTTCGGTTATTCAGAAAGTAACGGCTCTCTAAGCGGTGAAACTGCAGCTGCCGCATCGCCAGATGTAGAAGCAGGCATGGTATTCTCCTCTGTTAATGACACCGTTACTGCCAAAGATGAAGTAAGGCTTCGTGACAAGCCTAGTCAGGATTCAGACGCAACAGTAATTGCAACACTTGTCAATGGTGAAACAATTACACGGACTGGAACAAGCAGCAGCGGCTGGTCAAGACTTGTATACAATGGACAGACTGTATACGCTGTTACAAGTTACTTAACAACAGACCTTACACCTAAAGCAACAGAAAATCCTACAACCGGATTTAACACGAAATTCACAGACTGTAACGATACTGTAACTCCTAAGGAAGAGGTTAATCTTAGGAATAAGCCTAGTGTGACAGATGCAGATTCTGTTGTTGTTGCAACTGCTAAAAAAGGCGAGTTTTTTACGAGAACCGGTTATAATACAGAGGTTGGCTGGTCAAGGGTTGTATATAACGGTCAGACACTTTACTGTGTTACAAGCCTGCTTTCTATCCAATAAATTTAAAATGTCAGGAGAATTATTGTGAGTATTATAATCACTGATTTATGCAAAACCTATGATGACAATGAAGTTCTTAAAAATGTCAATATAACCCTTAAAGATAATTCTATATATTGTCTTATGGGTGCTTCCGGTATAGGAAAAACAACACTTTTAAGAATTATAATGGGACTCGAACATGCTGATTCCGGCAGTGTATCCGGTATAGATACTAAAAGCATATCTTGTATGTTTCAGGAGGACAGGCTTATTCCTTACCTTTCTGCAATAGAAAATGTCAGAATAGTGCTTCATGGAAAAAACAATAGGAATGAAATCCGTAATAATCTGTTATCAATTCTTCCAGATGATAGTCTTGATATGCCTGTAAGTTCATTATCCGGTGGAATGAAAAGAAGAGTTGCACTTGCAAGAGCATTATCATATCCCGGCAAACTTATAATACTTGATGAACCATTCACAGGTTTAGATAAGGATACTAAGTTAAATGTAATAGACTATATATTAAAAATGCGTAATAACCGTACTTTGCTTATTGCAACTCATGGAACTGATGATGCCAATCTGTTAGGGGCTGAAATAATAAAGCTTAATAAAAATATTAATTAAACTATTAAAGGGAGACTGTCTTATGACAATCTCCCTTATTAATTAATATTATGTAACTACATTTCTTCGATAATCTTTCTTGCAACATATACGCCACTGGCAGAAGCGTGTGATAATGAATGTGTAACGCCGCTTCCGTCACCAATTATGTATAAGCCCTTATATCTTGTCTCAAGATTGTTGTCAATCTCAACTTCCATGTTATAAAACTTAACCTCAACACCATACAGAAGTGTATCATCATTGGCAGTTCCCGGTGCAATCTTATCAAGTGCGTAAATCATCTCTATAATTCCATCAAGAATTCTTTTTGGAAGTACAAGACTTAAATCACCCGGAGTAGCAGCAAGAGTAGGCTTTACAAGTCCCTCCTCAATTCGCTTCTCTGTACTTCTTCTTCCTCTCATAAGGTCTCCGAATCTCTGGACAATAACACCTCCACCAAGCATGTTGGAAAGTCTTGCAATACTTTCACCGTATCCGTTACTGTCCTTGAATGGCTCTGAAAAATGCTTTGCAACAAGAAGCGCAAAGTTGGTGTTCTCTGTCTGCTTCTCAGCACCTTCATAGCTGTGTCCGTTAACTGTTACAATGCCGTTAGTGTTCTCATTAACTACAATTCCATTAGGATTCATACAGAATGTTCTAACAAGATCCTCAAATTTCTCTGTTCTGTATACAATCTTGCTTTCATACAATTCATCCGTAAGATGTGCAAATATAACGGCCGGAAGCTCAACTCGCACACCGATATCAACTCGATTTGACTTTGTTGGAATCTCAAGCTTCTGACAGACATTTTCAATCCATTTGCTTCCACTTCGGCCAACGGAAACAATACATTTATCACAATCCATGTACTCGTCCTTATAGAATACTCTGTAACCGCCATCAATAACCTCGATATTGCTTACAGGAGTGTTGAAGTAGAAGTCTATATGGTCTTTCATCTCATTGTACATGTTCTCAAGAACAACATAGTTAATGTCTGTTCCAAGATGTCTTACTGACGCATCAAGGAGCTTTAACTTGTTCTGCATGCATAAAGTCTTGAACTTAGTGCCTGCTGTCGAATACATGTGAGTCTCTTCACCACCATGTGATGTATTAATTGTATCAACATACTTCATCAGGTCGATTGCCTGCTCCCTGCCGATATATTCATAAAGAGTTCCGCCGAAATCATTAGTTATATTATATTTACCATCTGAAAATGCACCAGCACCACCAAATCCGTTCATAATCGCACATGTTGGGCATTTGATACAGGCTTTAACCTTCTTGCCGTCTATAGGACATTTTCTCTTCTCTAATGTGTTGCCTTCTTCAAATACAGCCACTCTGGTTTCAGGTGACTTCTTCATAAGCTCGTACGCAGAAAAGATTCCGCCCGGTCCGGCTCCAATAATAATAACATCGTATTCCATACTTTATCCTCCTCGGAGAAATTTCTTAGGATATTATATCATAGAATCGGGGTTATGTGGTATAGTGTAGGTATTAATTAGAGTATTTAGCATCAGACTACTTATTGATGAGCAGGGTATTATCATCAAGGCTAATGAAAAGGGAAGCCCCAGCGGTAATACCCAATAATGGGAAACAGACTCCGATGAAAGAGCATTCTGTATTTATTACACAGCATGCAACAGCTACCTGCTGCAGGGAATGCATAAGAAAGTGGCATAAGATGAAGCCTGGTGTAGAGCTAACGCAGATTCAGCAGGATTATCTTGTTGATGTAATAATGAAATGGATAAAAAAGGAATACAACGATTTTAAAAATCAGTAATTCATTAGGCAATTTGAGAAAACTTAAGTGTAAAATTTCCTAGGGAAGATAACCATGAGTATTTAATTGACAAGCTGTGAATCATTTGATATCATTGCACGGTAAATAAATAAGACAGTTCGTTTGTACCATCCTGTCTCTAAATAAAACCAGGACTATTATTTTTATAATTCATAATTGGAAATTTTTAGGGAAATAATCTATTAAGGCACGGGTACAGATGTATCCGTGTTTTTTTATGCAATATAAGCAAATGGAGAAAAGATTTATGTATATTTTAAAAACAGAGGCTAGTTTTGATTCGGCACATTTTCTTGCAGGATACAATGGAAAATGCAGCAATCTTCATGGACATAGATGGAAGATTGTTCTTGAAGTTCAAACTGAGGAACTAAAGGAAGATGTTCAGCATAAGGGTATGTATGTTGATTTTGGAGAACTGAAAAAAGATTTAAGAAACATAGCAGATTCAATGGATCATGCATTAATTATAGAAAGAAATTCATTGAAGAAAACTACATTTGAAGCTTTAAAAAGCGAGAATTTCAAAATTATTGAACTTGATTTCCGACCGACAGCGGAGAATATGGCCAAATATTTTTATGAAAAAATAAAAATACTTGGATACAACATGAGAGCTGTAACTGTATATGAAACTCCTGCTAATAGTGCAACTTATATGGAATGATTTTAAATAATTTTAATCTGAAAGGATTTATATATGAGTAAATACGAAGTAGTGGAAAAGTTTGTAAGTATTAATGGTGAAGGAACTAAAGCCGGGCAGCTAGCGGTTTTTATACGCTTTAAGGGCTGTAATCTTAACTGTAAATACTGCGATACCAAATGGGCTAATGAGCAGGGGACACCTTCTCAACCAATGACAGAAAAAGAAATTCTTGATTATGTTTTATCAACAGGAGTAAAAAATGTCACTCTTACTGGTGGTGAACCACTGTTAAGAGAGGGTATTGAAAATGTTATAACAGTTCTTGCAGAAAACAATCTGAACATTGAAATAGAGACTAACGGCAGTGTTTATCTTGATAAAATCCGTAAGCTTCACAAAGAGAATGTAACTTTTACAATGGATTATAAGCTTTCATGCAGTGGTATGGAAGCTGCCATGAATCTGGATAATTTTGATATTTTAAATAGCAATGATACTGTCAAATTTGTAGCTGGTTGTCGAGAGGATCTTATAAAGGCAAAACAGATTATAGAAAAATACAATCTGTATGGAAAATGTAACCTTTATATAAGTCCGGTATTTGGAATGATAGAACCTGAGGAAATTGTTAATTTTATGAAAGAAAATGTAATGAATGATGTTAATATGCAGATTCAGTTACATAAAATTATATGGTCACCAGACAAAAAAGGAGTCTGACATGGAAAAACATAAGAAAATAGACACTAAGGCAATTGAATATCATATAGCTGGTATTCTTAAGGCTCTGGGTGATAACCCTGAACGGGAGGGCTTAAAAGATACACCTAAAAGAGTTGCAAAAATGTATGAAGAAGTTTTTGATGGAATGAATTATACAAATGAAGAAATTGCAGATATGTTTAACAAAACATTTGCACTGGATATGGATGAAGAAGAGTCTAGACAAATAGAATGTAATGGTCAGAGCGGAACTTCCAATATGGTAGTGGTAAAAGATATAGATATTTTCAGTTATTGTGAGCATCATCTTGCTCTTATGTATGATATGAAGGTAACAGTAGCTTATATTCCAAATGGAAGAGTAATAGGTCTTAGTAAGATAGCAAGAATAGCAGATATGGTATCTAAAAGACTGCAGCTTCAGGAAAGAATAGGAAGTGATATTGCTGATATTATGCATATGGTTACTGGTGCCAAAGATATAGCAGTATTTATTGAAGGATGTCATAGCTGCATGACCGCAAGAGGAATTAAAAAAGCTAACACAAAAACATATACACAAACATTAAGAGGGAGATTTAACAATGAAAGCAATGGTTTTGTTCAGTGGTGGAATAGATAGTACAACATGCCTTGGTATGGCGGTAGAAAAATATGGTCCAGAAAATGTTATTGCATTATCAATATCATATGGACAGAAACATACAAAAGAGATAGAAGCATCAGATAAAATAGTAAAATACTATAATGTAGAACATATTTATCTTGACCTTGCAAAAATATTTCAATATAGTGATTGTTCATTATTATCACATTCTGATAAGGAAATACCTAAAGAATCATATGATGAGCAGATTAAGAGCACAAATGGTTCTCCTGTTTCAACATATGTTCCATTTAGAAATGGGTTATTTTTATCAAGTGCTGCCAGTATAGCAATTTCAAAAGGCTGCAGTGAGATATATTATGGGGCACATGCGGATGATGCGGCTGGAAGTGCATATCCTGACTGCAGCAGTGATTTTAATAATGCAATAAATGAGGCTATATATCTTGGAAGTGGAAAGCAGATTAAGGTTGTAGCATCATTTATCAATGCAACAAAGGATCAGGTTGTAAAAAAGGGGCTTGAGCTAAATGTACCTTATAAGTACACATGGAGCTGCTATGAAGGCAGCGAAAAACCTTGTGGAAAGTGTGGAACATGTATAGATAGAGCCAGAGCATTTGAGTTAAACGGAATTAATGATCCAGCTATGGAATAAAAAGGAGAAAATTATGACTGGAAGAAGTAAAGAAGAAACAGCAGATATAACATTATTGGGAAATCAGAAAACACAATATCCAAGTGATTATGCACCGGAGATGTTAGAGACTTTTGAGAATAAACATCAGGGTAATGATTATTTTGTAAAATTTAATTGCCCAGAATTTACAAGTTTGTGTCCTATAACAGGGCAGCCAGATTTTGCAACTGTTACAATATCATATGTACCAAACATTAAAATGGTGGAAAGTAAATCATTAAAATTATATTTATTCAGTTTCAGAAATCATGGTGATTTTCATGAAGACTGTATGAATATTATCATGAAAGATTTGATAAAACTTATGGATCCAAAATACATAGAGGTATGGGGAAAATTTACTCCTAGAGGTGGAATATCAATAGATCCTTACTGTAATTATGGAAAACCAGGAACAAAATGGGAGGAGATAGCATTTAACAGAATGGCAAACCATGATATGTATCCAGAAAAGGTCGATAATAGATAATAATAGATAAAATAACGCCGATAAATCAGGATTTATCGGCGTTTTACAGTTATTCAAATAAGTGCCTAAATTGGTCTTTAATTTCGTCTGGAAAATCCTTGAAATCATCTTCTTTTACTTAAAAATTACTCGTTACAGTAGTAAAGTACACATTTCAGTCACTTCGCTAAATTGCAGTTTAACGAAGTGATTACTACATGACAAATAATAATTAATAATATCCCCCAGACATAACTAATCCTAGTCATATCTGGGTAGATACTCAATCATACATAACTATACAATTATGTCAACATGCATGTCAGCCGCCTCAAAACCTTTCTTAAGCTTTCGGCTGACTTTCTTAATTTCTGTACTGTATTCTTTCTTGCGATTATCTTTTTCATATGTTTTCTCAGATGCTTTTGTATCCATAGTATCCGGATTTTTAATATCAGAAACCTGATTATTATTATCATCAGTTACATTATCTGCTTTATCCTGTGTATTTTCGGAAGCGTCAGTAAGTTCAGCATTATCTGCTTTCTCGCTGTCTGTTATTTCATCAGATATCTCATTATCTGCTGCTTCCTGTTCTTTCTTTTCTTCATCAGTCGGCAGGCATTGATAATCTGCGGATTTGACAAACTCAAGATGTGCAGCCTCAATGTTGTTAGTCTTTGCAAGTATTTCCTGGGCTTTCGCTAACTTGGCACTTTTAGGTATTGTCGGGTCATTGACGACACTGCTTAATGAACTCTCCAGTTCTCCAAGCTTCTGCAGCTTTACACGGTCAACCTCTTCCTTAGTCTTGCACTGTCTGAGTTTTTCCTTATACGCTTCTTTTTCTTCTTTAGTTTCACGATATTTCTTTAAAGCAGCAGGATCATTCTTTTCAAGATAAGATATTTCCTCAGGTGAAAGACTTCCGCCTGACATAATCTTATTATCTATCTTCTGGCGTTTTTCAGCCTCACGATTATGTTCTAACTGGTCCTGAAAATCTGCAATCATAAACTGCTCGGATGTCCATGTAGAACGCTCGTTTAACTCCTGCTTAGATAAAACATTGCCAGATTCCTTTTTCTGCATCCATTTGTTGTTAAGCATCTGCAATTGTACGGTACTTGCTATTGTTCCTGATAATATCACTAGGCACACCCCCTGACATTATACAGAAAAGTCAACATTCTGACCCACATTCTTCTCCTGTGGAGTTTTTACTGTATCACTTAAGAAAAGCTGTTCCTGGTCTTTTATCTTTTCAAGAAGTTCTTCTATTGATGAAGCTGTCACTGTTACGGTCTCTGCATCGTCAGTATCATTGACATCCCCGGTCTCTTTACGTTTCTTTTCCAGCCGCTCCTCATTCTTTTTCTTTTCTGCCTTCTTCTGTGCTGTCTTCTTAGCTTCTTTCTTTTCTACAGCCTTCTTCTCAATGCGCTCCTTCTGTGCAGCACTTGACTTTTCAAGCACAGCAAAATATGATGCTGTACCATTATCATTAACCTGCATTCCAAAGCCCTTTACACTAGTTCCTGTTGCTGAAAGACTGCTTGCAAGCTGTGAGATTCCACTGGCAGCATTTGCAATAATTCCTTCATACTGTTTTCTGTAATTCTCATCAGAAGCCATTCTTTCAATTTTATCCTCATCAATAAGGACAACCATATTATTGGAATTAGCATAACCTGCGGCATTAGCCTTGGCATTCTCTTTCTGATCCTCACTTACAAGAATAAAGTTCATATTAGAGTACTTTTTCTTTAATTGTTCATAATATTTGCTTGCTTTCTCGCTTAACTTGGGATTGCCAATAGTCTGACCACTGACTTTCTTCTTTCCGCTTGTCTCATCGGTCTTAGTTGTCTCTGACTTAGAATAAACAGCCGCTGTATCTGCATACGAACCGGCTATCTGGGAAAAATTCCCTGAAGATACACTACTCATAATTCATTCCTCCTTGAATGTAAATGTATTGGATAAAGTCTTCCTTGACTTTTCTTAATATTATATCGGCATATTCACAAAAAAAATAATCGTATCACATAAAAATGATACGATTACTTTCATTTTAATTAGTCTCTTTCTTCTCTCTTCTTATAAAAAGACAGACACATATAACAACAAAAACAACAGTTGCAGCTATTAATATTGACCATACCGGAATCGGACAGACAGATGCATTTATAAGCTTAAGTCCCTGATAAAGTGTGTATACACCGAATATCGAGAATATTGCGAATGCAAGTGTATTAAGCAGTCCGTCCGGAGTCTTGCTCTTTAACAGATATCCGACTAACATACCAAGAATGTCAGCTGCAAAAAGTCCGAGCGAACATCCTATCCATACAACAAGAGCTGCACTCATACCTTCATTAGCACCAAATGTTATGGCTGTAAGCTGTGTCTTATCACCAAGTTCTGCAATGAAAAATGTACAGAAAACTGCAAGTGGTGCAAACTTAATCTTTGATTTGCCGCTGCCTTCTTCTTCGTCATCATCATCCCCGGCAATGGTTGATGCAGCAAAATAAAGAAATGCAAGTGCTGCAATAGTCTTTATAAGCCAGTCAGGAATGAATTCACTGACAAGCCCACCTGCTAAAACAGCTAGTCCGTTAAGTATAAGAATTGCTGCAGCAGTTCCTAATATAATATCTCTTAACTTATATTTAGAAGTAAGAGCAATAAGCATAAGCTGGGTTTTATCGCCCATCTCAGCTATGAATTCAGTAAAAAACACTTTTAAAAACAACAGCATTTGTATGTTACCTCATTTATCTTATTATGATATAAACTGCATATATCACATAAAGTGCAACCATTGAAAAACCTTCGATTCTTCCGATTTTCTTCTTTGTTCCAGCAAATATCCATACACATATTGTAAATACAATAAGCACACACAAATCTATAATATTTTCTGTAATTATGCTGATTGGACTGATTGCTGATGCAATACCAAGTACCATAAGTATGTTAAATACATTTGAACCAATCGCATTACCAAGTGCCATATCGACTTCGTTCTTTCTGGCTGCAACTATTGAAGTTACAAGCTCTGGAAGTGATGTTCCTATTGAAACTATTGTAAGCCCAATAAGTGTCTGGCTCATTCCGAGGTCACTCGCTATCCTTGAGGCAGCGTCTACGGTAATATCTCCGCCTACTGCAATCGCAGCCGCACCGCCAATAATAAACAGAATACTAAGCGGAACTGAAATCAACTTAATATCTTCATCAGAACCGCCCTCAATCTCGATTTTTTTGCCTTCTTTGCTTGCCTTTAGTGCAATCTTAATCATGTAAAAAATGTATCCTGCAAATGCACCGATAAATATTACACCATCAAAATGTCCAAGCATCATTCCTGACTTATCACCAACCCCAAGGATTCCTAAAATCAATAAAAGTCCTGCACAGATAAGTGAAAATGGGATATCTCTTTTTATTGTTTCTTTTGCAACATTTACTGTTGCAATCATTGCACACACGCCAATAACAACCATCAGGTTAAATATATTAGAACCGACTACATTACTTACTGCAAGCTCATTGTTGCCTGTAATTGATGCAGATACACTGACCGCCGTTTCTGGAAGCGATGTTCCCATTGCAACAATTGTAAGTCCAATAATAATAGACGGAACATGTAGTCTCTTTGCTACACTTGAGCTTCCTTCTACGAAAAAGTCTGCACCTTTAATAAGCAGAACAAAACCGATTATAAGACATACAAGTACAAGAGCAAATGGTGCATTGTTAATGAATTTTTCCATGTTTTCCTCCTTTTTTTCTCTCCATAATAAGTGTCGTCAGCTTAAAAACTCTGCCACTACTATATTCAACAGATAAAAAAAGACTCATGTATATCAACTACCTGCCGTGTACAACACTAACTGTTAATTGATATACATGAGTCTCATTATTTAAGATTTGCCAGATTATACTCTTTAATTATAATCAGAATGTTGACAAATCACACTTTCGCGCTAACTACTCCCTCATGGAATATTTAATTACTTGATAAATAATATCAAATGCCTGCATGTGTGTCAATAACTAATTCTTATGAAATCTCTTTTCTTCCTCATAAGCAGGCTCACATGTAAGATTCATGCCCAGTCTCTTAAATGTATCCTTGTCTACCGCTGAAAGAATAACTGTTGAATGAACATCACAGCCATAAAGCTTAGGAATCTGCTTTAATGCCTTTTCAGCTAAAGAATTGGCTACAACTGATGATGAAAGTGCAATAAGGATTTCATCTGTATGAAGTCTTGGATTCCTGCTGCCAAGATAATTAGTCTTTAATGTCTGGATAGGGCTGATTGACTCAGGTGATAGCAGGTCAACTGAATCATCTATTCCAGCAAGCTGCTTTAATGCATTAAGCAATGCTGATGACGCAGCACCTAACAGATCACCTGTTTTTCCAGTAACAATAGTTCCGTCTTCTAACTCAATTGCAACCGCCGGTTTATCACCGCTTTTTGCTGACTTTTCAAGTGCAGCATTAACAACAGGTCTTGAAGATGGTGTGATTCCTGCCTGATTCATTAAAAGCTCAATCTTATAAATTTCCTGACTGTTTACACCAGTTCTCTTCTGGTCGCATAAATATTTGTAATATCTTCTGATAATCTCCATATTAGAAGCATAACGGCATGCTTCATCATCAACAATACAGTTACCAGCCATATTAACACCCATATCTGTTGGTGACTTATATGGACTCTCACCGGCAATGAGCTCGAACATAGCATTAAGCACAGGGAATATCTCGATATCTCTGTTATAATTAACCGTTGTTTTACCATATGCTTCCAAATGGAAAGGATCAATCATATTAACATCATTAAGGTCTGCTGTCGCTGCCTCATAAGCAAGATTAACAGGGTGCTTAAGTGGAATATTCCAGATTGGGAATGTCTCAAACTTCGCATATCCAGCCTTAACACCATGCTTATATTCATGGTAAAGCTGTGAAAGACATGTAGCCATCTTTCCGCTTCCCGGACCAGGAGCAGTAACAACTACAAGTGGTCTGGTAGTCTTAATAAATTCATTCTTTCCGTAACCATCATCACTTACAATCTTGGCAACATCATTAGGATATCCGGCAATCTTGTAATGCTTGAAATTCTTGATTCCATGTGCATCTAACACCTTGATGAAATTATCAACCTCTGGCTGCTGGAAATACTTTGTGATGCAGACACTACCTACAAAAAGTCCATATTCTGTAAATTCATCTATAAGTCTTAATACTTCCTGATCGTATGTAATTCCGTAATCGCCACGAATCTTATTACTTGCAATATCTTCTGCACTTATTGCAATAACAACCTCAGCCTGGTCCTTTAACTGTAAAAGCATCTGAAGCTTTGAGTCCGGCTTAAATCCTGGAAGAACCCTTGAAGCATGATAATCATCGAACAGCTTTCCACCAAATTCAAGATATAACTTATTGTCAAACTTGGCAATTCTCTCCTTAATATGCTCAGACTGCATTTTTAAATATTTGTCGTTATCAAATCCTATCTTCATAATCTTATTCCTTTAAGTAAAATTCTTTAATAAAATTAACATAAATCGCAAAATTTATCCAGTTCTTTAGTGACAATATTTTTCGTTTTAAACTTTGGATTATTGTACAATCTGCCTCGCGCCATGATTAAATCCACATTACGCAGCACCCTGAGGTCATCTAACGGATTATTCTTAGTCACAATCAGGTCAGCACATTTGCCGGCTTCAACAGAACCTGTCTCATTGCCAATACCCGCCATTACTGCACTGTTAAGCGTAGCTGTGTATAGTGCAAATGCATTGCTTACGCCGACATATTTGTGGAAATAATACAATTCTCTCCAGAAATCATACTGTGTAATCCATGGACATCCAACATCATTACCAAGAACAACCGGAATATCATTCGCAATAGCTGCCTTAGCACATTCTTTGATTCCCTCAAACACGATATTACCATTATACTGTTCAACCTCTGACGCATTAGAAACACTTCTGTCAAAAAGTGCATACGGCAGAGCCGGAGATAATGTTGTACAAAGAAACGCATTATTTTCCTTAAACAAATGTATTATCTCATCATCAGGCTTTGCTCCATGCTCTATTGAATCAACGCCATTCTGTAGTGCAACCCTTACGCCCTCTGGCGATTCAACATGTGCCGCAACCTTATATCCAAGCGCATGTGCCTTATCACACACTGCCTTTACCATCTCAGGCTGCATCTTAAGTTCACCCGGCACGCCCTTAGCCTTGGCATCAAGCACCCCGCCTGTAATCATAAGCTTGATAAGGTCAACATTCTGACTCTTTGCAATATCAACCTGAACAAGTGCTTCATCTATATTGTTAGCAGCTACCGCAACTGAACCAGCCATATGCCCACCTGGTACAGAAATTCCTTCATTAGCTGCAAGTATTCTTGGTCCGTCAGCCTTGCCATTTCTGATATCATCCCTTACTCTTGTATCAAAATCCGCCAGGCCACCGACAGTTCTTATAGTAGTAACACCACTCATAAGCTCTGTCTTTGCAAAATCCTTTACGACATTATATGTCACAGCCCTTGAAAGTGCTGTTCCCATAAGCAGCTTAACAGTCTTTTCATTATCTCTCTGCTTTTTCTGTGGCTTTCCATTTCCTGCAAGATGAACATGCATATTAATAAGCCCCGGCATAAGATATTTACCCTCAAGATTAATCTCCTTAAAGCCGTCTGGTACAGTGTTACCCTTCACAATACCAGTAATCTTGTTATCTTCAACAAGCACAGAATGACCATCCAAAACTTTCATATCCTTAGTTCCATCAAGGATATGTCCATTAGTAAAAATGTATTTCATAACCCGTCGCTCCTTGCTTTCAGCATAATCTTAAGCTATTTTACCACATTTTCACCAGTTATGTCACCTGAAATAAATGCTTTCGCATTCTTTAATGTTGTTTCGCTTATGGCATCAAGCGCCTCCTCTGTAAGAAAGCCCTGATGTGATGTTACTATTACATTCGGGAATGACAGGAGCCTTGCCGTTATTGAATGCTGCAATATGTCGTCTTCAAGATTTTCAAATACATAATCTGACTCTTCTTCATACACATCAAGCCCGACAGCATGAAATTTCATATCCCTGATACCCTTGATAAGTGCGTCTGTATTAACTATTGCACCTCTCGAGGTATTGACTAATATAACACCGTTTTTCATCATGTCTATTGTTCTTTCATCAATCAGATGGTATGTGGTGTCATCAAGCGGGCAATGTAGTGATATGAGGTCACTTTCGGAAAGCAGCCTGTCAAGCTCCACATACTCAACAAAATCAAGGCTTTCATTGTGAAATCTATCATATGCAATAACCTTCATTCCAAAGCCCCTGCATATACGGCACATAGCCGCACCAATCTTGCCAGTTCCGACAATTCCCGCAGTTTTTCCATGAAGTGTTACACCTGTAAGCCCCTGAAGGCTGAAATTATTCTCTCTTACTTTAATGTACGCTTTGTGAATCCTCCGCTGTGCAGCAAGCGCAAGTCCCATAGCAAGCTCCGCAACCGCCTCCGGCGAATATCCCGGCACTCTCATCACAGTTATACCAAGCCTGTCCGCCTCATTAACATCAACATTATTAAATCCTGCACACCGCATAAGTACCAGCCTGATTCCATTGTCGTAAAGAATCTTCAACACATCTGCATCAATAACAGAATTAACGAATGCACACACAGCATCATACCCGTTGCTGTACACCGCTGTCCTCGCATCTAAATCAGCTACCATATACTCAATAGATATATCACTAAAATACCTCAGCGCCTTATCAAAAGACTGCTTGTCGTAACTTTTCGAATCATAAAAAATAATACGCATATTATATGTCTCCTTGTGATTAAAGATACATATAATATGCGTATGTTTTGTTTTATTTATACTTGAGTGCTGTATATGGCTTGTTTAAATGTGGTGGCTGAAAGGACAGTGTTTGGACTTTGTGTCGTTGATTTTGTCTGCTGATGTCCAATCCATTATGTTCTTTTGATGATTTTGGACTTTTGAGCAGGGGTTCGACTCCCCTCTGTCCAATTTGCTTCTCAATTTTTCACTGTTTGGACTTTGACATAATAATTCTGCTCTCTGATGTCCAATCGGTTCCGCTAAAATGTACCCCATATAGTGGACACGCATATATGAAATTATTTACCTAAAATTCTGGGGGTTCCCATCTTGGAAACACCGACACTTTATCCTTATACCTAAACTATTTAATTCTTTATGGCTGAACCAGTTTTGACACATGAAAAAACACAATAGTTTTAGGAAGACCAATACTGTGATATATTTATATTAACTTTATTGGAGGTTTATCATGTCTACAAAAAAGAGATTCACAGAAGAACAGATGCAGATACTTATGGCAAATCCATATGTAAAGAATGTTACACCAGCTAAGATTACCTATTCTCTTGAGTTTAAACAAAAAGCAATAGCTCAGGCAGAAAGAGGCATGAAATCAATTAAGATCTTTAATGAGGCTGGTCTCACTGATGACATTCTTGGGAAAAAACGTATTTATTCAGCAATGAAGACATTTAAGCGTGAGGCAAAATCACCTGAAGGATTAAGGGAATCAAAAGTAAAATCGAAAGAAGACAGGATAGCTGCTTTTGCAAAAGAAGATTTATCAAAAAAGCAGACAAATGCTGCAATAAAAGAACTTCAGGATAAGATAGTCCATCTTGAACAGATGGTTGAATTTCTAAAAAAAACGCAACTACCGCCCAGGAAATGAAAGCATGTGACATTTTTCTTTTGATTGAACATCAGATAAATGCTGAAATGAATAGTCTTGAAGTGAAAGAATTATGTGCAGCAGCAGGGGTTTCACGTTCCGGTTATTATAACTGGCTGCGAAGAAGAGAACAACGTGAACAGCGTGAAATTCAAGATAAAAAGGACTTTGAACTTATACTGGAAGCCTATAAATATCGTGGCTATGACAATGGTGCAAGAGGAATTCACATGAGACTGCTGCATATGGGAATCCGCATGAATGTAAAGAAAATCCGACGCCTGATGAAAAAATATGAGCTGTTGTGTCCTATAAGAGCAGCAAATCCATACCGAAGAATAGCAAAAGCAATAAGAACAAATGCAGTTGCAGACAACAGGGTAAAGCGAGAATTCAGAAAGCATGGAGCAAGAAAAATACTGTTAACAGACATAACTTACATACCATTTAAAGATAAATTCTGCTATTTATCAGTTATAAAAGATGCATATACAGAACAGGTATTATCTTATGTATTAAGTGAATCATTAGAAGTTGATTTCGTACTAGAAACAGTAAGGAATCTGATAAAAAATCATGGTGATACATTAAAAACAGATGCAGTTATTCATAGTGATCAGGGATGTCATTACACAAGCGTTAGTTTTCGTGAGCTTATATCTGATTATAACTTACGACAATCAATGTCAAGAAAAGGAAACTGTTGGGATAATGCACCGCAGGAAAGCTTTTTCGGCCACATGAAAGATGAGTTAAAGATAAAAAAGAAGAAATGGGAGAATTATAATGAAATCAAACAGGCAATAGATGATTGGATAGATTATTACAACAATGATAGAGGACAATGGCTATTAAAAAAGATGTCACCAAATGAATTCTATCAGTATACAAAAACAGGAATAAATCCTTTATTGGCAGGATAAAAATTGGGTAAATAATTGTACCCGTCGTGTCCTTGACACGGGGTACAATTTACGCAACTATTCATCTTTTGGACCTTGGCGCAATAAATCTACTTCCAGAAGTCCAATCCTCTCCGAAATTGAAGTGGTAATCTAAAAGTAGACACCAACCCAATTATTGTAGACATTATTTATATATAAGAGTACCATTTTTTATAAGGTAGTCACTTATACAATAATGGAATCATGGAGGTGTCACATGAAGCACAGTTTAGAAGAAAGAATGGATATAGGACGACGTATGTATTTACACGAGATTACATATAAAGAGGCTATGGAGATTTATGGTCTTAGTGAATCCTGTGCACATAAATACATGACAGATTATAAGAAGGCACAAGGAATTCCTCTTGCTAATACAGTGCCTAAGATGAAAAATTCATCAGTCTTAAAATCATTGTCTTCACCTGACATTGATACATATATGGCTATGTCCAAAGAAGAATTAATAAATGAACTTATTATAGCTAAAGCGAATGAATTAAGGGCAAAAAAAGGATACGAAGTGAAAGGAGCTGGTGCAAACAAGGAGTACAGTATTTTAAACAACAAGAATACGAAATCATAATGGAAATGTCATCTCAATTTCCTGTTAAGCATCTATGTGATGTTCTGGATATTAACAGAAGTGGATTTTATAAATGGAAAAAACGTTTAGAAAAACCTTCTGACAAATTAAAAACTTTAGTATCCAATCTTATATTATTTAAGGAATATCATAGTAAATATCCATCACATGGATATAGATGGTTAAATGCAAAAATTCGTCTGGATACAGGACTTATGGTATCAGATCAGTATGCTCATAAGCTATGTAAAACAGCGGGCATAGTAAGTGTTTCCAAGCATTATCGATACAAAAAGCCAGGAGATCCTTATCGCATTTATCCAAATCTTCTACTGACAGGATTAGATATAACAGGACCTTTACAGTGTGTTGTAAGTGATATGACCGCATTTCATTTAAAAGGAAGTTATTATGAACTAACACTTTTTATGGATTTATGGAAAAATGAAATACTTTCATATTCACTTTCATCACGAAAAGGTGATCGTATGACATATATTCACGGGTTAGAAGGATTAATTGAACTTAAGAAGAAAAATCCAGATCTTGAAATGGTGTTACATACTGATCAAGGATCTGTATATTCTTCAAAAAGTTTCAATGAATTATTGCCACTATATAACATAGTTCATTCAATGTCTCGAGCTGGTACTCCAACAGATAACGCAGCCATGGAAGCAATCAACGGTTGGATCAAAGCAGAGATATTTAATGATTTCCATCTTACAAGTAATGAAAATATAACATATGAGGTGGAGAAATACATCAGATTCTTCAATGAAGAACGTCCGGCATACTCTCTGAATTATCTGACTCCAAAACAGTATAGGGAGTATTATGCTCATTAAATGATGTATAAAAATATAAAGTGGTGTCTACTTTTTGTTGACTAGTGCAAATTCTTCAGCGATTGGACTTTGCCTCAACAATTCTGTTTTTCAAGGTCCACAACTATAATACATCACTCAATATTAATAACCCTGTCCGCCATCTCAATGGTAGATGGTCTGTGCGCTATCATTATTATTGTTTTCCTGCCCTTTATATTCCTCAATGCCTGATTGACTTTTCTTTCTGAATCCGGATCAAGTGCTGATGTTGCTTCGTCTAATATAATAATTGGTGCTTCACTTACAACCGCTCTTGCTATTGCAAGTCTCTGTCTCTGACCGCCAGAGAAATTGACTCCACCATCATTTACCATTTCATTATATCCATTTTCCAGCTTTTCAATGAATTCATGCGCATTTGCAAGCTTTGCTGCCTCATACACTTCTTCATCACCTGCCTGTGCATTGCCATATCTGATATTTTCCATAACAGTTCCATTAAAAAGATAAGCATCCTGCGGAACATATGCAATATTTGCTCTGGTTTCCGACAAAGACTGATTCTTTATGCTTTTTTCTAACAACCTTATATCACCATCATCAACCGGATATAAACCAAGCATCAGCTTTGACAGAGTTGTCTTTCCACAGCCCGAAGCGCCGGTTATTGCAACACATTCATTGACATTAATATCAAGTGAAAGATTATCAAGAACATTCTGCTCTTTATTATATGAAAATGTGACATTTTTAACCTCTACAGCATGGTTACTGTCACCACATTTATCATCATTACCAGAATCATACCAGTTCTCCGGTTCTCTCTTAGTATCCAGGAATTCAAATATATTTTCTGCATTAGCAAGACAACCTGACAACTCTGGAATGTATTTGCCAATCATAAGAAATTGTTTTGAAAAACTTCCATACATAGTATATATTGCTGCAACCGCACCAAATGTTGTGATTCCCTTATTTACAAAAAACAACCCAAGCAGGACAAACAACAATCCACACAATAAATCACAGCCATTTGTAATGCTGTCTAATACCGCTGTAATTCTTATGTATGCCTTATTGCTTTTATAATATTTTCTGTTACTATGTTTTATCTTATCAATCTTAGCATGTCCTGCTGAAAACATTCTTATCGTTGACATTCCCTGTATCATATCAGACAAATGCTGTGTCATTATCTTATTTATCTCAGACAGCTTTTTCTTAACCTGTCCGATTCGTGGCAACGTTACCATGTCAGTAAACACTATAACGCAGTTGATAAACACCATACACAGGGCAAGCTGCCAGCAATACATAAGCATTGGTATAAGAAGCACTATTACCTGTAACATCGGCATAACAACTCTTCTGAATCTTGAACCATAGATAGCACCCATTCCGTTAAGATCATACGCAACCTTCGATATTATCTCACCACTGTGATGATTCTCATAATAACTGAATGGCAGATGTATCTCTTCATCAAGCACCTCTTCTGAGAGAACTCCAAATATTCTCTTGGCTTCAACATTATATATTATTGTACAGCAGGCATAAATAAGTAAGAATATCAAGCCAGCTAGAACTATAATAATAACTGTTTTTAAAAGATTATTCTGTCCTGATGCTGCTGCCATATCCACTATATTTTTCATAAGAAGAGAACCCATAACAGAAAACATTGCATAACTTACACTCATTCCCAGTATAGCAAGAAGATATATTGGTGCTCTGTTTCCCATTTTATGCATGCTTCTAAAAAACACTTTTTCACTGTTCATTATGGATTTCCCCCGCTTTCTGCTATCTTTCCATTTTCCACCTTATATACATGGTTACAATGCTTTATCGTATTAAGCCTGTGTGCAATTGTTATACAGGTTTTGTTATGTCCGATTTTTTCAATTTCCTTTTGTATCTCATTCTCTGTTTCCACATCAATTGAAGATGTAGGCTCATCCATTATCATTATCGGTGCATCCTTTAATATAGCCCGCGCTATGGATAATCTCTGCTTCTGACCGCCAGACAGCTTTGTTCCTCGCTCACCAATAACTGTCTTATATCCATCTGGCAGTGATTCAATAAATTCATGTATATTAGCTTCTTCACACGCCTTCACAACATCTTCTCTTGTCGCTCCACATTTTCCATATGCAACATTTTCTTCAATACTCACAGGAAACAGGAAAACATCTTGCGAAACAAGGCTTATTTTATCTCTCAAAGCCTCCTTATCCCACTCTCTGATGTCTTTTCCATAAACTTTAATCTTACCCGCAAAATCATCATAGAATCCACACAGCAGGTTCATTAATGTACTCTTTCCGCCGCCTGATTCACCTATAAGTCCGATGTCATCATCCCACTCAATCGAAAGATTAACTCCGTCAAGCACATTTTTAGTTCCATACGAAAATCCCACATTTTCAAATGTAATGACATCTTTTCCAGAGTACTCATTATCTCCTGTATATGATCCCGAAACCTCCTCTTTCTGCGCAAGAATATCTTCTATTCTGTCAATGCTTGCCAGTGACATAGAGGCATCAACAAATGCAAAAGGCATACCAACAAAACAGTCAATAAATCTTGAAAGTATTAATATAAATGCAACAAGCTCACCAATTGATAATTCTCCATGACCTGTTATAAATGCTGCATACACAGCACATATAATATTAGGCAGCCATTGAAGCATTTGCCTTGCTACTATTGCTGCGTTACTTATTATCTGTCGCTTTTCTTCATTTTTAACAAGCTCCCTTGCTGCCTTATTCATTTTGGCATTAAATAATTTTTCCAGTCTGAATGCCCTTATAACCATAATTCCATGCACTACACTCTGTGAAATATCTGCCATATCATCAGATTTTTTTCTGAAAATAAGGGTATATTTTCTTACCTTTTTTACAAATAGATTTACAAACCAGAAAATAACAGGATATGAAACTATCATTACAATAAATAGCTTCAGGTTCATTCTGGCTATATAGACTGCATAAACTACTGTTGCTATAAAATCTGCCAGTATCTCAGGAAATGTTATATCAAGCAAACTCTCCACTGTTCCAATATCCCCTATTATCTTATTAAGTATTGTGCCTGTGTTGTTAGACGCGATATATCTGTACTCTACTTTATACAGTTTTTCCGTAACAGCATCTCTGTAACCAGTACACACCTTATTTGCAAATGTTCCTGCACAGAATCGCTGTATATAAGATGCTGCGAATCCAACTAACACAAGAAGTATAAATATTTCTACTATATGTCTGCTGATTTCAAAGTTTCCAAGTGCCATAGCATCAACAAGCTTACTTATATATGAGTTTCCCTTTGTTATGCACAGATTAACGCATAGCCCCATCAGTACTTCAATTAACAGGACAGGACAAGCCTTTATAATCAATCCTGTTATCTTCATTCTGCGTATATTCTTCATTACTGCCTCCCCCTCTATTCATTTGACATAATCATTATACAGACATATTTAATTAAAAAATTACCATATAACGCCATATCGCATTGACTTTTTTACTTTTTCATGACATCATTCAGATATATTTGTTATGGTTGTGATTATACACGGGAGGATAATTATTATGCCAAATCCAATTCCAGAGGGAACTAACTTCTATATTAAACACAGATTAATGCCTGCTGATTATAAAATGTCTTTTCTGCAAATGAATCGTGATTTCTATTCTATGGGCTACCATATCAGCGGTGACAGAACCACAATAACTCCGACTATGACTTATACACAAGGTGCAGGTTCTCTTGGCACAGTTCCACCGTTAAGATATCATCAGACATTTCCAGCCTCTGACAAGCCTAACGAAAGTATCCTTTTGAAATTTAACTCTGAATTTATTAAACCTTTTACAGACATCTATGGTGAAAAGATAATGGACATTGTGTATGCTTATCCTTCTAATGTTTTTGATGAAAAACACACAAAACAGGTAGAACAGTTGCTTTTTGACATGATAGAGGTGTTTGAAAGTGATTCCGAATTCAAAACATTTACATTGCAGTGCATGTTATTCCAGTTATTCACTTTGATTATTGATTATCGTATACCTGATAAAATCACGATAACATACAAAAATACGCTCTCGAAAGAAATCACCGAGAGCGTATGCTTTATAGAAAGTCACTATAATGAACATTTTTCTATAGATTATATGGCAGAAATGGTTGGCTTTTCTGCATCACATTTTTCAAGAGTTTTCAAGGCACAGACAGGGCATACTTACTCAGATTATCTCAATATGGTAAGAATTCATCATGCAAAAGCATTACTTACCAATACAACCAAATCTGTTACCCAGATAGCACTTGAAACAGGCTTTTCTTACCCCGGAAAACTTACCGAAGTATTTAAGAAAAGAGAAGGTCTGACACCTTTAAATTACAGAAAGAATATCACAACCTAAAACAGCATCACAACCCCATGCACAGCAAATGCCATCACCCACGCAATCACGCACTGCCACACGACCATTATAACAGCCCATTTTCCGCCAAGCTCACGCTTTACTGAGGCAATTGCTGCGATACAAGGTGTGTACAGAAGACTGAATACAAGCATTGCAGCTGCGCCGGCTGTTGAAAGTGCTACCTGTATGCCAGTTCCGAAAAGTATCTGCATTGTTGACACGACGCTTTCCTTTGCCATGACACCACACAAAAGGGATGTACATATTCTCCAGTCACCTAGTCCTAAAGGTGCAAATACAGGTGCGATTATTCCTGCAATAAGTGCAAGTATGCTGTCCTTTGAATCTGTAACAAGATTAAGGTGCAGATTGAAGCTTTGTAAAAACCAGACAATTACAGTTGCAACAAATATAACTGTAAATGCTCTCTGCAGGAAATCTCTGGCCTTTTCCCATAATAACTGCAAAACATTTTTCATGCCTGGAAGTCTGTAATTAGGAAGCTCCATAACGAAAGGAACAGCTTCACCCTTGAATAATGTCCCTTTATAAAGCAATGCCACAAGAATTCCCATAATGATTCCAAAGAAATATAATCCACCCATTATAAGTGCGCCCTTTCCCGGGAAAAATGCACTGACAAAGAATGAATATATTGGCAGCTTGGCTGAACAACTCATAAATGGTGTAAGAAGAATTGTCATCTTCCTGTCTCTCTCACTTGGAAGCGTTCTTGTTGCCATAACTGCAGGAACAGTACATCCGAATCCAATAAGCATAGGAACTATACTTCTTCCTGACAAACCAATCTTTCTTAACAGTTTATCCATAAAAAATGCAACTCTTGCAATATAACCACTGTCCTCCATAAGTGATAAGAAGAAAAACAGTGTGACAATAATTGGCAGGAATGAAAGCACAGAGCCGACACCTGCAAATATTCCATCTATTACAAGACTGTGAATAACCTTATTCACGCCTGCCGCTGCAAGTGCATTGTCAACAACGCCAGTAAGTGCATCAATGCCCATCTGCAGCAGATTCTGTAAAAATGCGCCTATCACATTGAATGTAAGAAAGAATATTGCAAGCATAATCGCTACAAAGCAGGGTATCGCCGTATATTTTCCAGTAAGAATCTTATCAATCTTCTGGCTTCGTATTCTTTCTTTGCTTGCTTTAGGCTTAACAACATTAGCTTCGCATATCTTCTCTATAAATGTAAATCTCATATCTGCGATTGCCGCGCTTCTGTCAAGACCTCTCTCAGTCTCCATCTGAAGTACAATATGCTCAAGCATTTCTTTTTCATTCTCATCAAGCTGCAACAGTTTTAATATAAGAGGGTCACCCTCAATAATCTTACTTGCTGCAAATCTTACTGGAATATCAGCTCTCTTTGCATGATCCTCTATAAGATGAATTACTGCATGTATACATCTGTGTACTGCTCCTCCGAAATCATTCTCATCACAATAATCAGTTCTTTCCGGCTTTTCCTGATATTCTGCAATATGAAGTGCATGCCTTATAAGCTCATCAACGCCTTCATTCTTGGCAGCAGATATAGGAATAACCGGGATTCCAAGCATATTTTCCATGCCATTAATATCAATAGAACCTGAATTGCCTACTACCTCATCCATCATATTAAGTGCAAGAACCATAGGCACATCCATCTCTAAAAGCTGCATTGTAAGATACATATTTCTCTCAATATTAGTTGCATCAACAATATTAATAATCGCCTTTGGCTTCTCATTAAGCACAAAATTTCTCGAAACAATCTCCTCACTGCTGTACGGAGACATAGAATATATTCCCGGTAAATCCGTAACTGATGTATTCTCATGTCCCTTAATCATACCGCTCTTGCAGTCAACCGTAACTCCCGGAAAATTTCCGACATGCTGATTAGAACCGGTAAGCTGATTAAACAGAGTTGTCTTTCCACAATTCTGGTTACCAACCAGTGCAAATGTAAGCTTTGTTCCTTCAGGAAGCTTTTCTCCATCTCCCTTAGCATGGTATTTACCAGTCTCACCAAGTCCCGGATGGTCAGACTTATATATTCGGTCTGGTCTTTCGTGTTTTCTTGTACGCTCATCTATAGGATCAATAGTAATCTCTCCTGCATCGGCAACTCGAAGTGTCAGTTCATAGCCATGTATCTGTAATTCCATTGGATCACCCATAGGTGCCAGTTTTACAAGCGTAACCTCCGCCCCGGGAATTACGCCCATATCAAGAAAATGCTGTCTTAATGCGCCTTCACCACCAACTGAGGTAATTCTTGCACATTGTCCAATCTTAAGTTCATTTAACTTCATGTGTGTTTTCCTTTTCTAAATAATCTACCCAAATCATTATTGATAATTCTTCTCAATAATCATTGTAGCACACATGACAAGTGCAGGACACCCCTTAATTGGCATCCTGCACATTTTTCTTAATATTCTACTTCACTTCTGTATGGAATAAATCACTTCGTAGTCGCAATCATATCCGCAATTACCCATCTGCCCTCATACTTCACGAAATAGAATGTCGAATCAATAACATCTTTTCTCGCACCGCCTGAGGTAAGTGTCATATTCTTTGTAAATGCAATATGGCACGAATAACAGTCATCATTATATTCAATATAATTATCAACTGTCACTCCTGTATACGGATTTCCCGACAATGTGTGGTCACTGATAAATGTAATATCCGCACTTGAAGCATAATCTTTCGCAAGATTCCAGTAATAAGAATCCTCAATAAGATACTGCTGCACTGTTGCAAGTCCATGACCTGAACCACTTAAATCATTAGTAAGGAAATTATCCCATATTTTTGCCATATTAAGAGCTTCTTCTTTTCTTTCTGATGGCATATCGGCAGAATTGCCACTTGCAGCTACAGATACATTTCCCTTAGCATCTACATTTGCAGTAACTTCACTGCCTGATGCATTATATATCTTAATCTCCGGCTTATTGACAAATCCTGTCAGCTTATATTCTACTGATTTTGGCATTGTAACATATTTAGAGACATTCACAAAATCAGGATTTTCTATAACCTTACCAGTCTTGTAATCATCTGACACAGTTATTCCATTAACTGTAAATGTATACCCTTCCGGAATTGATACAGTATAATCGTTAGTCTTTGCTGAAAATACAGGCTCAATTGATTTAACCTTCCAGTCAAACACTGTGAGTATCCCAAGAACGACATGCTGGTCTTTAGCTTCCAGAGTCATTCTGGCAACCTTCTTGTCATCAGCATATATGTCATACATAGGCTCTTCTGTATTATAACTGCCCTCTGATTTCTTATATGTATAGTCAGTTGTACCATCTAATTCGGACATGTACATATTGACAAATGTATCTTTTCCCTCAAATTCACTGCTGGCTGGAAGCTCAATATTATCAGCCAATGTCTTATCAGCAGCCATCTTTGTAAAGTCATTAAGGAAATCATTCATTACCTTGTCCGACTGTGAATTCTCATATTTCTTAAGGCATGAACCCGTATATACAATCATACAGATTGCAAGAATAAGAAGAATCACTGCATATACAGCAAGCCCTGTCCAGTAATTTAATGGTATATTGATTCTGCCTATCTTTATAGACTTCTTAGTATTGTTTTTCATATCTATACAGTTCTCCTTCCAATTACTTAGGCATTACAACAAATGCTGTTGGCAGCTTCCATGATGAATTCTGATAATAAAATGTTACGCTTGTCATCTCATAGCCACCGTTATATACCATTGTTGAAGAACTTCCGCCATCAAGGTTGGCTGCATTGACTGCTCCATATTCCTGCATGACTGATATCAGGTCTGACGCAGTTGCACCAAGATGTCCTGAAGCACCTCTTCCATCTGTAACTAAAAGAAGTATTGCTCCGTCAGCTCTCTGTCCGATTGCTGTTCTAGGGTTAGCCCCGCTTCCCTGACCTTTTAATACTCTTGCTTCATTGTTAATAATAAGCGGAACAAAATGATTATTAGAATCAGAGCTTTCCTCTTGGAAAGCAACAGCATCCCTGATCCCGGCTTCATTTACATAGCTTTCAAAATCTGCTGCCGACATACCATCTATATCTTTAACAACTAAAAGGTTATCCTTATTAAGTCCAATTAAGTAAAGACCTGAAAGTGCTGAAGGACTGTTATATGTAATCTTACCGTCCTGCACCACAATTCCAAGTGGTGAGCCGCCTCTGTTTCCTGATGAAACATACAGACCTCCGTTAACTCCTGCAACAGCTCCTGCTCCGCTTACAATCTCATGAAGCTCCTTACCGTAATCTCCCCATGGGTATGTAGTTCCGACCTTAACCTGTGACGGATCTTTTATAATCAGCATTTTTCCAAAGAATGACCTTCCTGAAATCTCAACCATTCTTATTCCATTCCCGTCAAACTGCTCTGCTTCTCCGTTATTGTCAACCGTCTGTGTATCTGTGTCTGTTGATATATTAATAAGAGATGTATCAATATCCGAATCCATTGACTCCATCTTATTAGCATTAATTACCTCATTAATCTGCGCATCTGTACAGAACCACGAAGCAAGAAACTTCATCTGACCTGATTCAAGAACTGTTGATATAAAAAGATTTCTGGCAGCAGGTGCTGAATCGCTGCATATTCTCTTAATCATAATGAATAAAGTTCCTACCAGCATTACTATAGTAACAAGTACCACCAGTAACACCCTGCCTATAATTCTGGCAATTTTCTTTCCCATAATTTTCTCCCTATTCTGTGTTATATATTATTCCAGTCTCATTGCCTTAGATATCACTGAACCTGAAATACTGAAAATATTAATTATTATATCACTAATATGGCAGTGTTTGCCATATATAATTTGAAATACTCATCGCTGCCACTTTTTCTTATCTATTTTCATCGCTGTCCGCACGGACAGCTCATATGCCAGAACTGCGTTCTGGCATTGTCGCGACGCTCCCCGAATATACAAGAACAAGCCCCAGCCCATGCAAGCATGGCTGTCACTTCTTCTTGTACATTCTCATCGCTGTCCGCGCAAAAAAAGAGCGACGGCAAATTAACTCTGCCATCGCTCTTTTTAAAAAAATATGAGGGAGAAAAAATGTTTTCTTTACTCCATCATAATACAACATACTTTGTGATATGTTAATATATATTGTATAAAGCATTTATAAAAAAAATATAAACTGGCATTCATCTTATTCCGGTCGTCCAAGATAAAATCCCTGCACTAAATCAATACCATTATCCCTTAAGAATTCATACTCTTCTCTTGATTCAATACCCTCAGCAAGCACTTTGATGCCTCTTTTATGGAAGCTGTCTCTATAATAATAGTAATACTCCTGCTTATCAACATCATTCTCAATATCTGTTATCAGACTTCTGTCCAGCTTTACAATATGCGGTGCAAATATATCCACTGCCATCATATTATTATTGCCTGTTCCAAAATCATCAAGGGCAATATTGAATCTGCTTCTGTTAATTGAATTCTTCTTAGACTGCCATTTGTCAATGTCCAGTGCTGTGTATTCCAGAATCTCTATTATCCCCTTATCTCCCAGAACATCGGCATAGAATTCATCAAAAACAGCCTGCTCCTCTGCAGTAAATGATTCCGCAGGAAATGAATTAATTGCTATATATGAATGGTATCCTCGCTTTGCATAACACTGTACTGCTCCAAATATAGTTGCTACCTCAAGTGTATGCAAATCATTCTTTATCCTGAACTCTTCAATTAAATCCATAACCCCAATATTCTTAGGTCTCATTAAAGCCTCATATGCATATATATCCCTGCCATTCGGATAAAATATAGGTTGAAATGCATAACTTATTTCCAGCTTTGCAAGCTTGTCTTTAATCTCTTCATCAAGCGGAAAAATGCTGTAGTCTACCATACTTTTGTCAATATCCTCTCACATTATTTACAAATCACATAAACAGATTTTACCGCTTTATTACATTCTTTGCAACTGTTATATTCATTCACAATCAATCATAAATAATCATCATAAAGGTGTAAGTTCTGACATTTTACTGCATGCAATTCTGAAGTTTTCTATCTTCATATCAGAATAGCTGATAACAAAGCTGTGGCTGTATTCATCAGTATTACTATGATAGTACTCAGATAACGCATTTATATGGATGCCTTCTGCCTCAAGTTTTCTTTTTACCTCATTATCAGAAAGTAATGTATTAAGTTCAAGAATAAAATGCAGTCCTGAATCAGCCTCTCTTACTCTTCCAACACATTTGAACGGTTCCTCTTTAAGTACTGAAAGAACAGCCTCTCTCTGTTTCGTATAATACAGTCTCATTCTGTTTAAATGTTTCTCAAAATATCCTTCTTCTATGAATGCAGCAAGTGCATACTGCTCGAAATTAGATACAGTACATGCATAAAAATCAAGTTTTTCCTGATATGTTGCTGCAAGGTGTGGTGGCAGAACCATATAACTGATTCGGATTGTCGGTGTCAGTGTTCTTGAAAATGTATTCATATATATAACCTTTTCACTTATATCTATGCTTTTCATAGTCGGAATTGTCTTTCCTGTCATACGAAATTCTGAATCATAATCATCTTCTATTATATATCTGTCCGGCTTTTCATTAGCCCATGCAAGCAATTCAAAACGCCGGCTTACCGGCATTGTTATACCTGTCGGATAATGATGTGTAGGACTTATATGAACAATATCTGCCATACATTCTCTTACCGCTTCCGGTTTCATTCCTTCATCATCCATACCGGCATAACAGAATTTCACATTATTACTTGCATATATCCTGGCAATCTTAGAATATCCCGGATCTTCAACACAATACACTTTATCTCTTCCCAAAAGCTGTATAAGAAGACTATACATATATTCCGTTCCGGCGCCAATGATTATCTGTCCGGGTGTTACCTGCATATCACGAAATGAAGCCAGATGCATAGCAATTGCTTTTCTTAACTCCCATGTTCCTTCTCCCGGAGAAATTTTCATAAGATCATCCTGCCTGTCTGTTATAACACGTCTCATAAGCTTAGCCCATGTTGCAAATGGAAAGCTTCCAGGATCTGTCCTGTTTGATGATAAATCTGATTTATATCCGGTCTTCTTCTTTGCGGTTATTTCAGGAACTTCATATTTTACCGGCTTTATCCTTGCAACACCTGAAATATCCGATACATAATAGCCCTTCTTAGGAACAGAATATATATATCCTTCACTCATAAGCTGTCCATATGAATTCTCTACTGTTATGGTGCTTATTCCAAGATTGACAGCAAGCGTTCTCTTTGAAGGAAGATGCTCACCCTTAACAAGTCTGCCTTCTATTATATCTTTTTTGATACATTTGTATAAATATTCATATATTGATTCTTTTCCAATGTTTTCAAACGAGTATGTTAACATAATCTGACCTTGTTTCTTTTGCAGAAATCTTCCTTTATATTAATGTCAGTTATTATAACATGCCTGATGAAATGTAGCAAATATTCTACAAATATTACATATATTTCTTATCATTTCTGTTACACCAGATATAGAATACCACATTTAACACAATTCCAAAAATAGTTGCTACAGGAGCAGCCAGACCAATCTTAGTAAGGCTCGCATCAGGCTGTATACTCATATAATACGCAAATGGCAGACGGACAAGCAGTGTCTGTGTAAGGCCCTGAATCATTACCCATACCGTCTTGTCATGACCATTAAAATATCCAATCATACTGAATAATATCGCAGTAACAATCGTCTCTAATGCAAATCCCTTAAGGTAATCATATCCATTCTGTATAACAGCCTCGTCAGTTGTAAATATTGCTGTAAGAAGGTCACCCTTAAACATCACAAACAGGAATACTATACAGCCTATCACAAGTCCAACACCAATACCGGCAAACATCGTCCTCTTTGCTCTCTTTTCATTGCCTGCACCGACATTCTGTGAAACAAATGACGCCATTGACTGCATAAGTGAGCTTGGTATGAGCATTGCAAAATTAACTATTTTACATGCAACACCATATCCTGACGATGCCTGTAATCCCAGTCTGTTAACGAATGCGCATAAAGCAAGGAATGAAATCTGTGTAAGAAATTCCTGTAATGCAAGTGGAAGTCCGACCTTTAATGCTCTCCTGCAATGTCTGTTAATTGAGAAATCTTTCTTAGTTATCTTAAACGGAAGTTTTCTCTTAAAAAGTAATACAAGTGCAAATACAACACTTACCGCCTGTGCTGCGACTGTCGCAATAGCAGCTCCGGCAGCATTCATGTTAAACCCTGCAACAAGAACAAGATCACCCACAATATTAATAACACATGCAACTGCAACGAATATAAGAGGTGATTTGCTGTCTCCAAGCCCCCTGAATATTGCTGAAAGAAGATTATATGCAACTATAAAGAATATTCCTGAGCCACATATTTTTACATATACAGATGTAAGACCTACTGCTTCTTTCGGTGCCTGCATTATAACTGCAATCTGTCTTGAAAAAATAATCATAACAACGAAAAGCACCACTGAAATCATTGTAAACACAACAATAGCTCCGCCTATCAGAGCGCCTATCTGCTCCGGTCTTTTCTCACCAATATATCTTGCAATAAGCACTGTAACACCCATTGCAAACTGTGTTATAACAAATGTAACTAAATTAAGTACCTGGCTTCCTGTCGATACTGCTGAAAGGCCTTCAGTAGTTCCAAATCTTCCAACAACAAGCAAGTCAACTGCACCATATGCTGCCTGTAATATTAATGCCCCAAGTATTGGCATCATAAAAAGAATCAGCTTCCCTAATATACTTCCCTGTGTAAAATCTGATTTTGAATTATTCAATGTCAACTTTCCTTTCGCTCATCACCTTGTAGAATTTGTTAATAGTTTCGATCATAGAATCAGCCTCTTCATCACTAATATCCGTAAGATATTTGCTAAGCCGGCTGTAATAGTCAGCATCATATTTCTTAGACAACTCTTCACCCTTATCTGTAACCGTAATATAAGTTATCCTTGCATCTTCCTGTGAAGTAGTCTTCTTAAGATATCCCTTAGCTTCCATTTCCTTGACAGTACGGGTAACACCTGGTCTTGGCAGATTAAGCCAGTCACTGATGTCCGAAACCTTGACACAATCATTAGTCTCCAACAGATGATGAATCACATCAATATACTGGATATAAGCAGGTGCAACCCCATCTGGCAGCTCCGGCAGCAGTTCCCTAATCCTTTTAGCCAGATAACAGGCATCCAACATTCTCTTAATCTTGTCTGGTTTCATAATACATTCGTCTCCTTAAGCTATATAATTATATAATTGATTATCTTTGTTAATTATCATAGGTAATTATATATGCATATTCTTGTGGCGTCAACATGATTTCTATATAGAGATTCCTGCTTATCATTGTGAAATAAGCTTAATTTTGCTTATAACCTCTTGGTTTATGCCTCTTTTATTTTCATGCGGATTCTTTTATGTGATTTTTATTTTCGTATAGATTTATTCATGTGGAATTGCCGTTCCTATATATATCATTTTTCATAAGCATATATAGGTACTTTTTCACTCATTCCAATAATTTCCAACAAAAAAACACCTATAAGACGAGTCCTATGAACTGTCTTATAGGTGTTTACAGAATAATTATCAAAATAATACATGATTTTTTCTTATTTCTACCTATAAATCCGCCGATAATACGACTACCTATAGGTATCACATCAAAAATCATACATAAGCCACTATCAGCTTATAACTTTTCATTATATTATTTTACTCCAAGCCCCTTTTCAAGATCCTTAAGCATCATATCAAGTGCCTGAATTCCACCCTCTGCTGTATACCATACATTAGGATTTTCAAGATAAATAATATGATTATTCTTATATGCAGGAGTTGATTTTACAAGATCATTTTCAACTATTTCCTTAGCAGATGCTGCACCTGCTTTTCCTATAGCCTTATCTCTGTCCATAACAAATATATATTCTGGATTCTTTGCAACTACTGTTTCAAAAGAAGCCTCATTTCCATGTGTTGAAGTATTTCCTGTTGCTCCAAGATTGTTAAAGCCAATCTCATTACCCATAATTGAGCATCTTCCATCATTGCCAAGAATATTAAAGCTTCCGCTTGTTGTCATTCCTACAAGAGCATTCTTTCCGGATGCAATATTCTTTAAATTGTTAATTCTGTCATTATACTGATTAACCTTATCTTCAACTTCGTTTTCTTTGCCAAATATAGATGCTATTGTTTTTGCATTTTTCAAAGTACTTTCAACAAGTCCAATACTGTTGTCTGTTGCAAGATATACAACAGGAGCTATTTCACTTAATTTATCATATGAAGCTGACAGTCTTCCACCGATAAATATTATATCCGGCTCGCATTCCATAACTGCTTCAATATCAGCTTCTTTTATTGTACCAAGATTCTTTATGCTCTTGTTTTCTGAATAATGAGAAAGATAATCAATGCTTGTCTGTGCCATTCCAACAACTTTGTCACCAACACCAATACTATCTATTATATCAAGAGCAGCAAGGTCAAGAATTGCAATTCTTTCAGGATTATATGGAACCTCAAGCTGTGTCTGCTCTTTCTGTCCATTTAATGTTGTTATTGTTACGCTTGTTGGTTCTGTACTTCCCTCTGAACCATTATTATCCTTACCTGTCTGGTTACCACACGCAGTAAGTGAAAGAACCATAAGTGCCATTAATAATATAGCTGTGATTTTTTTCATTATATGTTATCCTCTTCTATTTTTATTTTTCTGTACAATGCTTCGCGACTGACATCATACATATATGCTAAAGCCCGCATGCAAGGCCTGAAGCCATAATAAATTAATAATATATTGACAATGGTCTGCCCTGTATATTCATTATTTCAAAATCGACATTATATATCTCTGATAATACTTCTTTGGTCATAACCTCATCAACTGTACCAAATTGGGCAACCCTGCCATCTTTAAATGCACATATATAATCAGAATAAAATGCCGCATAATTAATTTCATGTAAAACCGTGACAACCGTTTTTCCAAGTTCATCACTTAGTTTTCTTATAATTTTCATAAGATTAGTTGCATGATATATGTCAAGATTATTCGTAGGCTCATCAAGAAGAATAAATTCTGTATCCTGTGCTATAACCATCGCAATATATGCACGCTGTCTCTGTCCTCCAGACAGCTCATCTATAAATCTGTTTCTGAATTCATTAAGTTCCATGTATTCAATTGACTTATTAATAATATCTTTATCCTTATCATTAAGCCTTCCACCTGAATGAGGAAACCTTCCAAATGCAACAAGTTCTTCAACTGTAAGCTTCATCTGTATATTATTGCTCTGGGTAAGTATTGCCAGATGCTTTGCAAGCTCCTTACTTTTCCAATCATGCATTGACTTCCCATGAAATTCAATAATACCTGCATCATTAGCAATAAGCCTTGATATCATTCCCATAACTGTAGATTTTCCCGCTCCATTAGGTCCAATAAATGATGTAACCTTACCTTTTGGTATAGAAAAGCTTACTGAATCTACAACTACTTTTTTGTCATATTTTTTCAACAATTTATCTACAACCATCATTGTTCTCCTTCTTAGTATTATGCTCTTTTTCCTGCAAGCAACAGATACAGGAAATATATTCCTCCTCCAACTGTAATAAACACACTTACAGGTATTGCATAGACAAACACCCTTTCAACTATAAGTTGTCCTAATATAAGTCCTATCATCCCAAATAATGCAGAACCAAGTATCAGCTGTGTATGGCGGTATGTTTTTAACATCTGTCTCGAAAGATTAGCAATTATCAGACCAAGAAATGATATTGGTCCAACCATTGCTGTAGCAACCGATATACATAATGTAACAGCAAGTAAAAGTCTTCTTATACATTTGTCATAATCAACTCCAAGATTAACAGCCTGCTCTTTTCCAAGTGTAAGCACATCAAGCATTGCAAGTTCTTTTCGAAATACCACAATAATTGCTGCAATTATAATCAGTGAAAAAATTATTATTTCTGAATTAACATTGCTGAAGCTTGCTACTAATGAAGTAAGAAGTGTGTCATACTCATTAGGATCCATTATTCTTGTCAGTGTGCTTTGTATGCTCGAAAAGAATGATGTAAGAATTGTTCCAATAAGTAAAACATAAAGCACATTATGATTAGTCGCTTTAAACAGATAACTATATATAAATGTCGCTACAAAACCCATTATCACAAGGTCAAGTGCAAAGCTCATATTTGCATTAATAACAAGCATGCTGCCCGATCCTAAGAAAAACACTACTGCTGTATGTATTAATGTATAAAGCGAATTCATTCCTAAAAGACACGGTGTAACAATAGTATTATTTATAACTGACTGAAACACTATTGATGCCCCACCTATCGTAAATGCAGTTATTACCATTGCAATAAGCTTGGGATATCTTATTTTGAATGCAAATCTCATAAGTCTCTCATTATGAAATTTAACCCCAATTGTCATATAAGCTGCCATTGCAAGCAGAACGATAACAGCAAGAATAATCAGCTTATATATATTTCTTTTCCTGTTCATTATTTACCTCTTTCTGCTCATTAAATAATTTAATACTAACAATCTTTCTTCCATGCTTAAGTCTGTATATTAACAGTGCTACAAATATCAGACTTCCAAGTATTCCTACTATAAGTTCTATCGGAAGCTCATATGGCATAATAACAACTCTTCCGATAATATCACATACCAGAACAAACAAAGCTCCAAAAAGTGCAGTATCAACCAAAGTCCCTCTTATCTTATCTCCTTTAAACATTGCAACCACATTGGGAACAATCAGTCCTATATAAGAAATCGAACCAACGACCACTATTATTGATGCTGTAATCATCGCTGCTATTGTAAGTCCTGCAAAAAGGACCAAATTATATGGAACTCCAAGATTCTTTGAGAAATCTTTTCCCATACCCACAATGTTAAAATGATTAGCAAATATGAATGCCAGTACTACTAGTGGCACGGTCAGATAAACTATTTCGTATCTTCCCTTTAATACCATTGAAAAATGTCCTACCAGCCATGTTGACAATGCCTGTGTAACTTCATACTTGTAAGCAAGGAAGTTCGTAACTCCCCCGATAACATTTCCAAACATTATTCCGACAAGCGGAACCATGACAATGTCCTTATACTGTATTCGCTGTATAAACCAGACAAAAATCCATGTGCCAAGTATTGCACTGACAAATGCAAATATTGCTCTGCCCCATATAGTGGCATCTGGTGCAAGTATAAGTGCAAGAAGAATTCCAAACTGTGCTGATGAAATTGTTGCTCCGGTTGTTGGTGAAACAAATTTATTCATGCACAACTGCTGCATTATAAGTCCTGCTACACTCATTCCTACTCCTGTACACAGAATAGCCAGAAGTCTTGGCAGTCTTGATATCACAAAGACTTCCATTGCCTGTGAATCCATAAAAAGATTTTTTATATTAATATCAATTGCCCCTATAAAAAGCGACACAACAGACAAAACAAGAAGAAGTATCGCAAGAGTCAGTGTAATTATATTTTTCTTAATAAATATCTTTATCATAATTACCATCATTCTCCTTTTTAGCTTACTTTTGTTAGAATATACTAACTTATTCTCTTTAAAAAACAGCATTTATTAAATGCTGTGAACAACGGTGATTATAAATAAGCTTATGTTTATTGACAAGAACTTACTTTTTTGTAAGTATGTCAATATTATTCTTTGTACCATACATTCTGGAAAATGAATGAGCACTATTAACTATTTCACATATACCTGAATATTCAGGATTTATCTCATAAACAATAACTTTAGGCGGTGTACTGACTAATACATGTTTTAATATCAGACCACTTTCTTCCATTTCATTAAGCTGCGACATCAGAACCTTCGGTGTTATACTGTTAATTGTCTTTTCAAGCATGGAAAATCTGTTATCTCCATTCATGATATGCCATAATATTCTTAGTTTCCATTTTCCACCAATAAGATCATTCATCATAACAAGATTGCAGTCGTACTGTTTTTTCAGTTTCATTATTACCTCCTTTTCCTACTGCAATGGTGTTTTTCGCATAAAAAAACAGTGAGCCCCATTACAGTCGGATTTATGCTGTAATGCTACTCACTGTTTGTTAGTATATTATTAAATTATTTTTTTATTGTCAAGAAGTAAATTCTGGTTTTATTCTACATTCTTCAATGCATCCGTCTTAGGAATCTTAGAAATCTTCACAAGCTGAAGCACAGCAACAACTGCATAGCACACAATTCCAAGAATAACCATCTCAACAAAGCAGCTTCTTCTTACCATGTATGGAATATATCCAGTCATCGAAGTGTACAGATATGATGAAAATGTCCATTTAAGCAAAGCATTTACTATAGGTACAGAAACAACCAGTGATATAACTACCATAATTGAAGTAGCTACAATATACAGTCCGCCTATCTCTCCATTCTTAAAACCAAGAATCTTAGTCATTGAAATTGACTGTGCATTCTTTTCAATAATCTGCTTTGATAACAGATACATAAGAAGTATGAACATTATAATTCCAAAATACTTCAGTATATACATCATCTCGCCCATTGAAACCTTCATCTGGTTAGACACTTTGATAAGGTCTTCATATGTAACTATTGAAGCAACATATTTGTCATCAATATCTGTCAGCTTCTTGTCTGTGAAGTATCCAGTGAAGTAATCATCAGCCTTGTCAAATGTATCAATAAAGTTTTTTCTTGTCATGAATACTGCAAGTGCAGCATCATATTTATAACTTCCTGCTATTGTGAATTCATACTCATTATCTGAATACGGATCTTTCAGTTTAAATGTATCACCCTTTTTTAGTCCGTATTTGACCATTACACCATTAGATACAAGTATCTCATCATCCTTGATATCCACATCAACATACCTGCTGTTATCCTGAATACCATATATCATAATATCATCTGTCATGTATTTTTCATCAGTTGTATCAAGCGATGTCACACAGTACTTTTCTGCACCAGAAACATCAGTTTCTGCCTGACTTTTTAACACATACTGATAATCACATATCTGTGACTTCTTAACAACATCAGCATAATCATCAATAAGCGGCTCGAACATGATACTGAATACAACAAGTGCACCTGCAATCAGAATTCCTAAAAACAATGTCAGATAATTAGGTATATTCTGGAACATTATCCTTAATCTGAATCTTGTCATGAAAGGAAGCTTGTGGCTTAACTTTATAAGCTTCTTTCTCTTTCTGTTAGTAAGCTCATGTCTTAAGAACTTAAGCGGAGAAAGCCGGAGCTTCTTTTCAAGCACAATAAGATTAACAACAAACATAATAATAATCGGAACAACTGTTGTATCAACAAATGCTTCTGCATTAAGCAATGTCGTGTAAGTACAAAGACTGTAGCTGTTATAATACACATTTACAAAAAACTTCTCCAGGAGAGTGTAGCCAAGTATATTACCAACAACAGCAGCGACCATTGTTACAGCAACAGGAAGGACCATGTAATGTCTTACAATCTCACTTCTCTTATAACCTGATGCGCGGAGAGTTCCGATAACCCCTGCCTCCTGACTGATTGTGTTAGATGTTGTAACAGCGAATACAAATGCAATTACAACCACTACAATATAGTCAAAAAGCATAATTGTTGCCTTATCTGAACCCATATCATCTCCTGTGAAATTAATAGCCTTGTTAGTGTATCTTGGAAGATAATCAGATATGTTCATAATCTCATTATTGCCACTCATAATAAGATTTGTATCATAGTCTTTGATAACATTGCCAAGACTTTCAAGAAAATCTTCAGAAGCCTCTTTTTCTGCCTTATCTCCTGTAACCTCTTTGTTATATTTCCATGCATAATTATATTTGACATGATTACTTGAAACATTTTCAAAGCCCTTATCAGTCATAACAGCAATAGAAAAATTAGTTGCGTCAAACATCATGTCTGAATTATTCTCAAAAAGACAGCTGTAATCAGGAACTGCAACAAAACCGGTAACCTTTAATTCTTTTCCTGCGAGCTTAATTGTGTCGCCAACCTTAATCTTCGCATTCTGTGCATACATGCGGTCAAGTGCTATTTCATTATTGGCAGCAGGCATTTTGCCTTCCATAATGCACTCAAGATTAACCTCTGTCCTGTCTTTATACACTCTGATTGTATCACCGCTGTCAGCCTCATCTTCCTCAAAATATCTTAAGTCGTAAAGCTTGCTGTCAGTCTTATTCTCAATATCTTTTATAAGAGAACCGTCAGGCTCTTTATCTAATGCAAAATGTCCATCTTCAATATTATATTTTTCAAAGCCCTCATCATATGAGTGCTTAACACTGTTGTCTGCCACAAGGAATCCGCTTACTAACGAAATCATCATAACCATAAATAAGAATATAACAAGATATTTACCAAAGTCATGCTTTAATTCTCTTGGCAGACGCTTATTTAAAGGATTTCTCATACTTAACTCCTCTCTTACCATTCAAGGTCTGCTGCTGCAATCTTGTTATCATTAACATAGTTCTTACGGATTCTGCCATCTCTTAATGTAATAACCCTGTCTGCCATATTTTTGATAGCGTCATTATGTGTAACTATTATTATAGTATTACCGTACTTCTTATTAACGTCTTCAATAAGCTTTAATATATCCTTAGATGTGTTGTAATCAAGTGCTCCTGTAGGCTCATCACACAACAGGATATCCGGATTTTTTATAATAGCTCTTCCAATTGAAGTTCTCTGCTGCTGACCGCCTGACAACTGATTAGGCTTCTTATCGGCGTGATCTGAAAGTCCTAATGTATTAAGAATCTCATCTGTATCAAGTGCCTTATCACTTAGGTAAGCACCAACCTCAATATTCTCTCTTACAGTAAGGTTAGGTATAAGATTATACATCTGAAAAACATATCCGAGATGCTTTCTTCTGTACTGTGTAAGACGCTTCTCATTCATATCTGCTGTCTTTTCGCCATCTATTGATATGTAACCCTCGTCTGCATCGTCAATGCCACCAATTATATTAAGCAGTGTTGACTTACCAGAACCTGATGGACCAAGTAATACAACGATTTCCCCTTTATTAACTTCTATGTCAATACCATTCAGTACTTCCACCCGGCTCTCGCCTTCTCCATAATGCTTTTTGATTCCCTTAATCTCTAAAAACATATATACCTCCTTCGGGTACGCCCTCTCATATCATTATATGAACAATCGTTCATATATTCATTATATTAGCACTTATTAATTTTGTGTCAATATATAAAAATTCATCATTAACAGGCACAAAAAAAGTAAGCATTGGTTAGAACGCCCTAACCACGCTTACTTTATCACATTTTACTATATAATTCACCACTTCTTATTGATAAAAGTTATCAATAGTTTCGCAGCATTTTATTTATCTTTATCAGCCAGCTCATCAATAAGCCTTATTGATTCCATAATCATACTGTCACAATGCGCCTTTTTTTCGCCACCCTTTAAAGCATTATCTCTTAAAAGGTCTGCACAGTTAGTCATTCCATCGTGGTTATCCCTGATAGTTCTCTGAAATGCACCAACAACAGCCGGACTACTTACCCCCAGCGCTCCAAGCACCATAAGACCTCCTGTGATTGCACCGCATGTTCCACCACATTTCATGCCGCCCCCAAAATTACAGCCAAGACATTCTGCCTGTGACTCACTTAAACCTAAATCATCAGCATATGCCATCATAATAGTTTCGGCACAATTATAGCATTTCTGCGGTGAACGCAGTTCCTTGGCTTTCTCTATATGTCTGTTCATATTCATTCCTCATCTTTCATTATTTATCGTATTACTCATTACTGTTCCATAAAGCCAAACTTTTTCTTCCTGACTCTCACAAAGAAGAACACACTTAATGCAACCGAAGCAAGTTCTGCAATAGGCCATGCCCACCATACAAGATTAACATTCCCTGTTCTGGAAAAAATATAAGCACATGGCACAAGGAATATGATCTGTCTTACAAATGATACAAGCATGCTGTATATACTACTTCCAAGTGCCTGAAAAAATGAACTGCATATAATACATATTCCTGCAAATATAAAACTTATTGATATAGTCCTTAAAGCAGGAACACCCATTCGTATCATATCTGACGATGCGCTGAATATTGACAGCATTGGAACCGGGAATATCTGAACTGCAATCATGAAAAGCACCATTATTATCTCTGCATACATTACCGCAAGCTTAAGTGTCTGTATAACTCTGTCTTCTCTCTTTGCCCCATAATTAAAAGCAATTATAGGAACCATTCCACTGTTCATACCAAATATTGGCATAAATGCAAAGCTCTGCAGCTTAAAATACACACCAAATACAGCAACTGCTGTTGATGTAAATACAACCAGAATCTTATTCATGCAGAATGTCATAACAGAACCAATTGCCATCATAATAACTGATGGAATTCCTATGAATAAGATATTGCAAATTCTTTTTCCTGATGGTCTGAATCCCTTAAAAGTAATATGTATCTCTTTATTAACCTTAATATTAAATATCACTGCCATAACGGCTGCAACAATCTGGCCCGCAACCGTAGCTGCTGCTGCACCTACAATACCAAGCTTTGGTGCACCAAGCAGACCAAATATAAGTATCGGGTCAAGAATAATATTAATTATTGCACCTGTACCCTGTGTAATCATGCTGTAAAATGTTCTTCCTGTAGCCTGTAATAATCTCTCAAATATCATCTGGAACAGACAACCAAAGCTGACTATAAGAATGACTGAAAGATAATCATAACCATAATCAGCTATCACTTCATTAGCACCCTGAATAACAAAAAACTCTCTGGCAAAGAAAAGTCCTATGGCAAGAAATATTATATAGCTGCAGGCTGTTATGAATATACCCTGTACCGCCATCTTATCAGCTTCTTCATGCCTTCCTTCTCCTAAGGCCCTTGAAAGCAGTGCATTAGTACCTACACCCACACCTCCTGCAACACCAATCATAAGATTCTGCATTGGAAATGCCATTGAAACCGCTGTAAGTGCTTCCTCACTTATTCTTGCAACAAATATACTGTCAACAATATTATACAGTGCCTGTACAAGCATTGATATCATCATTGGCAGAGCCATATTAATAAGCAGCTTATTAACAGGCATTGTACCCATTTTATTTTCTTTCATTGTATTACTCATAAAATTCTTCTCCCTTATTCTCCTCGTCAAAATATTCGTACTCTTTCATATTATCTTTAGTTTTATTCTGCTCGTCAATAGCATTGCCAAGGCCCTTCAATGCTGAAAAAGGCAGAAATATCTTAGCCCTGCTCTGCATATCCATTCTTGGTCTTTTACTCGGCACCGGCCATTTCATATTGATTATATCATCATATTTTCCCATAAGCTATGCCCTGTGACCTCCAATCTGACCGTTTCTTTCAATTGCAGTCGCCTTACTCTGCAGGTTATTAGCTTTCATCACCGCATTCTTACCATATTTTTTCTTAATATCAAGCATTGCATGCTGCATCTTCTTTTCGCGTTCAAGCTGTGTCTGGTCTGTAAACATGTCAAACTGTTGAAAACCATCATTAGTAAGATTGGCAACTGTAAGATTTAACTTTCGGATATACAGCTTTCTGTCAGTATATTTGTCATATATATCAAGAAAAGCTTCTCTTAACTGTTTTGATGAAGATGTACATGTCGTAAGTGAAACAGATTTATTAAGTCCTTGTGGAACTTCCCTTCCATATCTGTCTACATGGATTTCACCCTTGTAAGTTCCTTTATCAACATTTACCCTGTCATAAGTTACATTTAACGCAATCGAATCGGTCACAAAACCTTTATCAACTAAATCCAATGCAAGCTCATCTGCCATCTCTCCAACTACAATTCTTGCGTCTTCAAATGTATATGGCTCTTTTAACACCTGTCCTGAACACAGGCTGCTCGCCTTGGGCTTATATTTCTTAATATCTGCAATTGTACACGGTTCATATCCCCATGCGTGGTCTATAAGAATCTCTGCGTCTACACCAAACTGCTTATACAGCCAGTCCTCATCTTCAAGGGACATTCTCGCAATATCACCCATAGTCTTTATCCCATGTTTTTCAAGCTGTCTTGATATTCCTGGTCCAACCCTCCAGAAGTCAGTAAGAGGTGTATGACCCCATAACATTTTTCTGTAATCATTAACACTTAATTCTGCGATACGCACGCCCTTGCTGTCTGCCTGTATATGCTTTGCAACTATATCCATTGCTATCTTGCACAGATACAGATTAGGTGCAATTCCTGCAGTAGCCGTTATTCCTGTCGTATCATACACATCCTCAATAACTTTTGCGGTAAGTTGTCTTGCCGTCATATTATACAGCTTCATATAATCTGTTGCATCAATAAATACTTCATCAATACTGTATACAGTTATGTCATCCTTGCTGAAATATTTAAGATATATAGAATATATCTTCGACGAATATTCTATATAAAGTCCCATTCTTGGAACTGCTACAGTATATTCTAGCTTCTTTCCTGTGCGTTCTTCAATTTCTTTTGCCTTCTGTTCTACCTCAAAAAGCCTGCTTCGTCCGGAAAGTCCATATTTCTTAAGAGAAGGAGTAACTGCAAGACATATTGTTTTGGCTGTTCTAGATTCATCAGCTACAACGAGATTAGTGGTAAGCGGGTCTGACTCTCGTTCAACACACTCAACACTTGCATAGAATGATTTTAGATCAATTGCAATATATACTCTTTCCATCACATCCTCCTTCCCGAATTTCAGAAAGACACACCAGTTATTACGATACCAGTGTGTCTTTAAAATATACATTTTATTCTTTTATTACATTGTTATAAGCTGCTTCATTATATCAACCGGAACGTAATAACTTACTCCTAAAGGATTAATAACTATCCCTGAAGCACCCAATTCCTTTACTGTCTTAAGAAGTTCCATATATGTGTAAAGCATATCCTCATGCTTACCTGCATAACATTTTTCCATCTCTAAACCATCTGTAAATACTGGAAGTGCAAGAACTTTCTCACCTTCTTTGTGGCTTACTTTATCAGTAATATCAACATATGGATGTGAAATTGATACCTCTTCATCTGTCTCTTCCTTAGTACAAGGAACCATGTAATCCGCATTACGTATAGCTTTCTTAAGTTCTGCTTCTTTATCTCTTAAAATTGCCGCCTTAGCTGTTGAATCTCCTGGCTTTCTGTACTCCTGGAAGAACTTGATAAGTGCATTCTGAAGTCCTGGATTAGTCACGAAATCTTCTCTTATATACTGGTCATATGTTCCAATCTCTTCTCTTGAAACAATAAGCTCGTTATCCTTGCCATCTGTGAATCTGATATTCCTGCATCCGTTACGATATAAATGAGCTATCTCATACTGCATTGAATCCTTATCCTCAATACCATATGAAATGTCATATCCATATTTTCCAAGCTGTTCTTCTACTCTGGCATGATTAGTATAATCATATAATACAACTATATCATCATCAACCATATATGGATAACCTGTGCTGTCACAATATATTGTCCATAAGTGATCAGCATTAAGAAGCTTATCTACAACAATCTTTCTATACACATTACCTATTTCATTAAAATATCCTTCATCATTGACATTATTCTTTTCCTGTGCCTTCTTGATAAGCTCTGGAAGAACTTTAGTAAGAACTTCTACTCCGTCTGTAATTGAAAGTCCGGTTACATACGCAACACCCTTATCTTCATCCTTAAAAATGTGTCTTATAATGTCCTGTGCTTTAATTGAATCCATTAAACTCTCCTCCTGGTAAAAGCATTTTTAAATGTATCTGAATCACTATTATTATCTAACAATAATGCCAGCATAATTCTCGCTTTAGTAGGCGATATGTCTGTATAGAAGATACTATCTCCACAGTCTGCAAAATCACCTTTCATATATGCATCTTCACTACATGATACTACTACAATACCCGCATTCTTTCCTGATACAGCTTCTGAAAGTTCTTCTGAAAGTTCTCCATCAGCAGTTGAAGAAACTATAACTATAGCATCATTAAGATACATTTTCTTATATAATGCATCTGCATCAATTCCAACATAATCATATACAATATCTATGTTATCTAATCTCTTAGTGTCCGCGATATCAAATATCATATAATCATTAACATTAACCAAAAATCCTTCTGGTAACTGATTATCGGCATTATCTGTCTTATCAAGTTCTTTATCAATATACTTCTTTGCCTGCGCTACCTTATAATCCGGACTGCCGTTGTTATAATCATATGGTATTATCACAAGAGGTTTATCATCCTTAACTGTAAGCGACAGAAAATATCTGACATCTTCTGAGTATTTCTTATTGAGAACAAGAACAACTCCTTTAACATCTTTATTATTCATATCTGAATTAATGTCTTTAGCTATTGCCAGCATTCCATCAATGGAATAATCTGTATTATCTTCTGTTCCATACACACGTATATCAGGCTCACTGTTACTGTCATCTTTGTTATCATCTGCAGATTCTGATGTTGTTTCATTATCTTTATCTGAATTGTCCTGTCTGGTTTCGTCCTGAGAAAGAATGTATTTCATCGGATTCTTTAGCATAGTGCTGCATCCGGTCAGTGTCAGAATTGACATAAGTGTAACCATTGCGATTATAAAACATTTTTTACTAATCATACAAAAAACCTCTTGTTAACCTCTGCCGTAATATCTTACTTGTCAGATTATAGTAAGAATTCCAAGTGATTTAAGAAGAAGAAGGAATAAAAGAATTGGAGCAACCCACTTTACCATAACTGTATAAAGGCCCTTTCTTACCATCTTAATTCCTGTTTTCTCAACTTCATCTATAACAGTCTTCGGCTTAAGTATCCATCCAATAAGGATACATGTTCCTATAGAAACTATTGGCATAAGTACATTATTGCTGACATAATCCATAATATCAAGCACCTGTGCATGTACTCCGTTAGGGAGCTTAATATCAAATAACAGTTTATTATATCCTAAGCATACGATAACTGCAACAGCTATACCGATTACAGTTTCTATTGCTGTAGCCTTGTTTCTGTTTAACTTAAATTCATCCATAAAGCTTGAAACAATAGCTTCCATAATTGAAACCGCACTTGTAAGGGCTGCAAAGAATACCATTGCAAAGAATATTGCACCAATTACATTTCCTGCAAATCCCATAGAATCAAATACTTTAGGAAGCGAAACAAACATAAGACTTGGACCTGATGCTGTCATTCCATCTCTTCCCATGAATACAAATACAGCAGGAATAATCATTACACCTGCAAGAAATGCAACTATTGTATCAAATAGCTCAATCTGGTTAATTGACTTTCCAAGATTAGCATCATCACTTACATATGAACCATATGCAATCATAATACCCATAGCAACACTTAAACTGTAGAAAAGCTGTCCCATTGCGTCCATAAGAACTGTACAGAACTGCTTAACAGTAATTCCTTTCATGTTAGGAATTACATAAGCACCTAATCCCTGTAAACCTGTTCTTGTTGTGCCATCAATGTCTGTATATGAAATTGTAAGTGAATATACAGATACACCAAGAACAAGCACAATAAGTAATGGCATGATAATCTTTGATGATGATTCAATACCACTGTTAACACCACGGAATATAATAAATGCAACAATTATTGTAAACACAAGCATCATTATGATTGGCTCTGCTGTCTGACCGATAAATCCTGAGAAATATCCGTCCTGTGCTGCTGCATGTCCATTACCCGTAATATAAACAAGAAGATACTTAAGTACCCATCCACCGATTGTTACATAGTATGGAAATATCATCATAGGTACAATACACGCAATAATACCCAGTGGCTTCCACTTACTCTTTAACTTGCTGTAAGCTGTAAGCGGACTCTGCTTTGTCTTTCGTCCAATAGCAATTTCTGTTGTGAGTAGAGTAAAACCAAATGTTAATGCTAAAACAATGTAAATAACAAGGAATAATCCTCCTCCATCTTTAGCTGCCAGATAAGGAAATCTCCATATGTTACCAAGTCCTACAGCACTACCCGCTGCTGCAAGGACGAACCCTATAGAGCCCTTGAATGAATTACGATTTTCGTTCATTTCATAACCTTCCCTTTTTTTAAAATATACTTATAAATTATACCTAATAATCTATATAAGGTCAAGGAAAGCGTTACATCATATTAGTCTTCTCTACATACAATACATACATTGGAATAACATTATTTTTGATAATATACTTAGCCTCAAATGCTTGTAAAGTGCTCTTTTGCAAACTGCATATCCTGTACCACTTCTACAGTTCCAAGATAAATACCTTTTTTGTCTCTCACTGCATAATAAGTTACTAAAAATGGTTTTCCTTGCTTTTCCATCCAGACCGGAACGCTATCCCTAGTATGATTTTTAAAACTTTCTATAATGGAACGAACCATTGGCTCTATCTTAGGCGGATGACAAGAGAATACTTCTCTGTCAATTGCCATGCCAGGTCGTTTGAACACTTTCGCTCCTTCGTTAAAGAAACGATTTATATTATTATCATCGATAAATGTAATCTCTATTGGCAATGTATTAAGCATAGCTTCCAGCTGTGCTACACTCATATGTCCACCTCCCATTACTATTTCACCTTCATTAATAGCCGCCTTATGACGATTCTTTTTATCCTGCACATATTTTTCTGCTTCTTCCCATCTATTCTCAATGCCATACACTAATGCATAGTCTTTGGCATCTTCATAGATTCCATACCATTCTTCGACTGTAAAATTCACTGCGCAGATAGGGAACAATATATTATTCTCTTTATAAATCATTTCATCCGCTCTTGTTAAAACAGCCTGTACTCTATTAATCCATTCTTCGTCATGATTGCTTTCTTTATCTATTGCTGCTAATTCATCTCTGATTTCATCATCAACAGTCCACATAACATCCGATGGCCCTGAAATTTCATAGCGAACTTTAAGGAGTGGATAAATCAAATCACCCTTTTTTGCATAGTGTATTGCTATTTGTCTAAAATCTGATATTTTTTTGCTTACATCTTCGCCCTTTTCTAGTGCACCTCTAATATCTGATATTTCTTTACTAAACTTCTCATTTTCTTCTGTAAAAGAATAAAGAGGATGCCCCTTTGTTTCTCTGAGTGCTTTTGCAAGCTCATGTTTTCTGACATACGCATCCGGCATAATTTTCATTTCGGATCTTTCTTCTTTTTTTAAAGATTCTTCGACTGCCTTTTCAGCATTTGCTATTTTTTCTTCTTTAGTTAAGCCATGAAACAATGCACTATGCACATCACACAGTTTCTGCACCTCTGTAATAGGTGTTCCCTCTTTTATAAGTTCCTGCTCTGCCTTCATGATTTCAGAAGCTTCTACATCAGAAAAATTTTGAACAAAATCTTTTTTAACACTTTCTAAATCTTCTCCATTTCCAAGTCTCTTTAAATAATCCTTCAGCAATTCTGTATTGCTAGTCTCTTTGACTTGAAATTCTTTGCTTCTCATAGAAGAAATATCTGGCATATTACCAGTAATTTCATCCACCGACCAGTTTAAATTCATTTTTTTATTCATAATATTTTACCACCTTTCACCTATTTTGTTTGGTTCCCTCATGATTATTTATTTAATAACTTTTTTATATCCTCTTCAGGTGTACTAATTGGAGAAAGCCCATAATTCTCTACCAGGAAATTCAGCACATTTGGCGAAATGAATGTTGGTAATGTTGGTCCTATGTGAATGTTCTTTATTCCAAGATAAAGAAGCGTAAGTAAAATACATACAGCCTTCTGCTCGTACCATGAAAGTACCATCGATAGCGGAAGTTCATTCACATCACATTCAAATGCTTCTGCTAAAGCGATTGCGACCTTGATTGCACTATAAGCATCATTACACTGTCCCATATCCATGATTCTTGGAAGTCCTCCGATTGTTCCTAAATCTAAATCATTGAATCTGTATTTTCCACATGCAAGCGTCAAAATAATGCTGTCTGCAGGAGACTGTTTTACAAACTCTGTGTAGTAATTTCTTCCTACTCTGGCTCCATCACATCCACCAACCAAGAAGAAATGTTTAATATCTCCATTCTTTACCGCTTCAATCACCTGATCTGCTACAGATAATACAGTTCCATGTGAGAAACCAGTTGTTACCTGTATTCCACCATTAATTCCAGTCATATGCTGATCTTTGGTATATCCACCTAAGACGAGTGCCTTTTCAATAACTGGTGTAAAATCCTTTTCTTCTCCTATGTGTACAATTTCTGGATAAGATACAACTTCTGTTGTAAATACTCTGTCTGCATAGCTTGGTTTTACAGGCATAAGACAGTTCGTTGTATACAGAATTGCTCCAGGAATATTATCAAACTCTTTCTGCTGATTCTGCCATGCTGTACCAAAGTTTCCCTTTAGATGAGAGTACTTCTTGAGTTCTGGATATGCATGTGCTGGAAGCATTTCACCATGTGTATAGATATTGATTCCCTTATCTTTTGTCTGCTCTAATAAAAGTTGTAAATCTTTTAAATCATGACCTGTAATAATAATAAATGGTCCTTTTTCAATTGTAAGAGGTACCGTTGTTGGTACAGGAGTTCCATAAGTTGTAGTATTTGCTTGATCTAAAAGCTCCATACATCTTAAATTAACTTTTCCAACCTCTAATACGATAGGAAGTAGTTTATCCATTCCCCAATCTTTCATTCCGATTGCAAAAAGTGCCTTATAGAAGAATTTGCTGATTGTTTCATCGGTATATCCAAGCACACTTGCATGATATGCATATGCAGCCATTCCACGAATTCCAAAAAGTATTAAGGATTTTAATGAACGAATATCTTCATCAGTAGTCCAGAGAGTACTCATATCAAAATTATTGTTTCTTCCACATGAGTCAGAGCATGTAAAGCAATTTGGTACTAATTTCTTTTTTGTATCTTCTATCTTATCAATTAAAAGCTTTAATGTTTCATCATTAAAGTTTACATTTGTAATAGTTGTAAATAATCCCTCAAGAACTAATTGATTCATCTCTTCAGTTACAAGCTGCTCATTACCCTCAGTTGCACGAGCAAGTCCAATTAATGCTCCTGTAAGCTCATCCTGTAATCTTGCAGTATTGGCAGACTTTCCGCATACTCCTGTATTTCCGGTACATCCTGTGCATCCTGCTGTCTGTTCACATTGATAACAAAACATCTTATTTTCCATGTTCTTCTCCTTTTCTATTGCTTTATTCATCATCTTTTGTTGCTTAATGGAACTATATCAAACTTACATTAATCATTCTGTTGTCTAGGCAACATTTTCGTATTATTTTCAACTTTTGTGATATACTAAGGAAAAGATAAAAAGAAGGATGAAAAATCTCATGGAAAAATATATTAACATTTTAAAGAATACACCTTTGTTTCAAGGAATTTCAGAAGCAGAAATTCTTCCAATGCTTAAATGTCTATCTGTCAGCATTAAAAATTATTCAAAAGGCGAATATCTGTTAAGAAGTGGAGATAAGATACAAACTATCGGCATGATTCTATCTGGTCAGGCTCTCATAATAAATGATGATGTTTGGGGAAATCGCAATATTATTACAGAGCTGTCATCAGGAATGCTCTATGGCGAAAGCTATGCCTGCATCAGCAGTGTTCCTGCTCAAATCAGTGTTATTGCTAATGAAAATCTCACTGTCATGCTTTTCAATATAAATCATATTGTTACAACCTGTTCTTCATCTTGTAGTTTCCATACAAGATTGATTCATAACCTTTTAGAGATAATAGCACGAAAAAATGTAAGATTGATGAACAAAATAGATCATGTTTCTAAGAAAAATTTACGTGACAAGATACTTAATTACTTGTCTAGCGAATCTATGCACGCTGGCTCTAACACATTTACAATCCCTTACGATAGACAAGGGCTGGCAGATTATCTGAATGCAGACCGAAGTGCTCTATCTAGTGAATTGAGTAAATTACAAAAAGAAGGTGTACTCTCTTACAAGAAAAACACCTTCTCTTTGAGGGTATAAAACCCTTCTGGGAAAGGGAATGGATGTGGATTGGTCAAAAACAAATCAGGGGCGCAAATACTATAACAGACAGTCGGCTGTGGATTTTGCGGCGGCGGGGATTTCGCATGTAAGAATCCGTATTGCGGACAAAGTGGACCAAGAACTGTTGGAGGGACTTGACCGGCAGATTCGGGACTGCCTTGATAATGGGATTATTCCCATTATAGCTTATCAGGCGGATGCATTCAAAAATGACCCAAGTGATAAAAATATAGAAAATGTTGTTACGTGGTGGTCGGAAGTGGCCGAACACTATCAGGATAAATCTCTGATACCATCTCCAGCCACAATAAAATGAAGAGCAGCCAATATTATACCGATAACTATCAATATAATTCCATACGATTGAGCTGGGTAGATGCCACCCAGCTCTTATAGAGTCTCCTGTACATACATATTTTTAGTCACTATAATGCCTTCTTAGGACATGCTTTGACGCATTCCATACACAGAATACACTCTGTTCCATTTTCTCTTTTACGGGAATTATCTGTTACATCAACATTCATCGGACATACTCGCTTGCACTTTCCACAGGAAACACATCTTTCCTTATCACACTTCACACGAAGTAGGCTAAAATAACTCATAGGCTTTAAGAATACGGTAATTGGGCAGATATATTTACAGAATGCCCTATTATCCCGAAACGCAAATGCCAGAATGATTCCAATGGCATAATACAGGATATTGCCAACAAGAAATGCCCAGAACATAATTTGCTCGATATTCTCCACGTGGCATAAAAACAGTGCTCCCACAAAAACAAGTGATGCGGTAAAGGTGATATATCGAATAAAACCGATTCTTCTGGCATGTCTATAGTTTAACTGAAAAAGTAACAGCCCTAACGCTATTGCCGAGCCTATATAACTGAAATTCAGAAGATAAAACAGATTATCCTTGGTCAACCATAATGTAACTGCAACAATTTCAAATACAAGCCACATTCCAAGTGGAATCAGTCATTTTTTCTTTGTATTCAATTTCTGTTTCCTCCGTAACTTTATACTTCAAAAATTTTTCTTCCCCTTATTGCTCCTGTTCTATCCTTCGCAATTATCTTATCCAGTAATCAACCATGTTTTTATTTTACAGTTTTTCTTTCAAATATATATTCTCTATCCGATGATATATCATCTCTGAACACATATCCAAGATGGTCAAATTCCTTAATGTCATCTGGATTTTCAATATGATTTTCTGCCATATATCGTACCATTTCACCACGAGCCATCTTGGCATATGTGCCTTTTGTGATAAGCCTGCCACCAGACTGCTCACAAAATGAAATAGTTATATACCTGTCATCAGGTGTCAGATATTTTTCAATACATTTAGAGTATTCTTTTGAAGCCAGATTAATAATAATCCTGCTGTCATCTATAACTTCCCAATACAAATTATCTCCCCAGAAATCATACAGATTCGTGGAATCACCTATCGCTGCCTTTGCCTGCATTTCAAGCCTATATGGTGTGATACCATCCATAGGTTTTAATACTCCATAAAATGCTGATAATATCCTCAGGTGTTCCTGCACATAATCAAAATGCCCATCTTCAAATACAGCTGGTGCCATATATTGATAAGCAATCCCTTCATATGCCAATACTGCCGGAGTAAGCTGCTTTTGAAAATTCATTGTCTTAATCCGTTCAATATTCTCTGTCGTAATTTTATCATTGCATTTCCACAATTTCTTTAATTCTTCTTCCGTTCTTCCCTGCATCCCCCCAAGAATTTCTTCTGTTTTCTCTAAAAATACCGGACTACTCATGGTATCTATGCTGTCAGTATCCACTTTCATCTTCTTTGCAGGTGATAATATTATCTTCATCAGCTTAATTCCTGTAACATTTTTTCCGGATCATCTGCAGCTTTTACTTTGTCATTTGCCTTTATTATGATACCATTCTCATCAATAAGATATGTTGTTCTGACAACTCCCATTGACACTTTTCCATAATTCTTCTTTTCTTTCCATACATCATAAGCCTCAATCACTTTGCGCTCAGTGTCAGATAAAAGTGTAAATGCAAGTCCATATTTTTCCTCAAACTTCTTGTGGGATGCAACAGAATCCTTGCTCACCCCGAGTACAACAGCTCCCTTTTCGCAAATCTGCGGATATCTTTCTGAGAAACCACAAGCCTGCTTTGTACATCCAGATGTATTATCCTTTGGATAAAAATACAGAATTACCTTCTTTCCAAGATATTCGCTTAATTTATGCAATTCTCCATTCTGATCTGGTAATTCAAAATCCGGTGCCTTTGTTCCTACTTCTAACATAACGTTTCCTCCAATCTACACATAAGCTGGTATATTATCTACTCTTACTACAGCTCTAATGTTTCAATTATATTCTTTAATGCGTCTGCTGATTCTTTTAGCTTCAATGCTTCTTCTCCACTAAGATTAATCGGTATATCAGATTCAATTCCGTCTGCACCAACAATAACAGGCATACTTAATACAACATCATCAATCTCATATACTCCATGTATCATGTGCGATACAGGAAGTATTGATTTTTCGTCACGCATAATTACTTCACAGATACGTTTTACTGACATTGCAATTCCATAATATGTCGCATGCTTCTTATTGATAATCTCATAGGCACTGTTTTTGACAGCATCTGCGATTTCCTTCGTGTTTTCCTTATGGTTATAATGTCCTCTCATCTCACACATGTCACTAAGCGGAACACCGGATACATTGGCAGATGACCATGCCACAACTTCACTGTCTCCATGCTCTCCTACTATAAATGCATGCACACTTCGGCTGTCCACTGATAAATGCTGTCCAAGCTTGCTTCTAAGTCTTGCACTGTCAAGAACTGTTCCTGAGCCGATAACTCTTTCCTCCGGAAGTCCTGACAGTTTGATTGCAACCTGTGTCAGAATATCCACAGGATTTGCTACAACCAGAAGGATTCCTCCAAAATCTCTTTTGGTAATTTCCGGAATAATGGACTTAAATATTGCCACATTCTTATTTACCAGATCAAGTCTTGTTTCTCCTGGCTTTTGTCCTGCACCTGCTGATATAATTACAATTGCAGCATCTGCCACATCATCATAATCACCAGCATATATTTTCATTGGGCTGGCAAATGGTATTCCATGACTGATATCCATAGCCTCTCCCTCTGCCTTATTCTTATCCGCATCTATCAAGGCAATTTCAGTGAATAATCCACTCTGCATAAGCGCAAATACAGATGCTGAGCCTACGAATCCGCAGCCTATCATAACTGCCTTTTTTGAATTTGATTTTTTCTTATTCATTCACTCATCCCTTCCTTTTGTTATTCTACAATTCTTTCAAATATGTATTCATTACCTGACGAAATTTCGTCTCTGAATACATAACCAAAACAGTAGGTGTAAGTAGTTTATACAGATTCATAGAATTAATTCTCGCTATGTTCTGTGCTGGTGATACTATAATTTTCATCAATAATGAAATATCTTTTTTAAGTTAAAGATTATTGATTGCCCCAGCCAGTTATTTTGTCTGACTGGGGCATACTTTATTAAAATATAATTGCGTAACAAACAGTTCTATAATCTTTCAGGATTATCATATATATTTATATATTCAGCTACAGATCTGTCAAATGTCTTGATATGACCAAACAGCCAGTCAATAACATTGATTTTTACCTGCTCCATAAACTTTTCATCTGGTCCCTCATTTTCATCCAGATAATCATAGAGTTCCTTAATAGTATGCCTGAACTCCTCATGCTTCTTTATATGTTCCTCCAAGCCTGGGTAATCAACGTCTTTCTGCAGTTTTTCTTCTTCTTTGAAATGAAATTCTGTATATTCATCAAGATAATCAAGCATTTTAATTGCCTTTACTCTTGCATCTTCTGATTCACATGCACTCACAAACTGCTGAATACGATCAATCAGCTCCTTATGCTGCTCGTCTATTGTCTTATTGCCTGTTATTAAATTATCATCAAATGTAATTACTGTCATAAAAACCTCCTTACAATCCACCTCATATATGTTAAAATAAATGTTACTATAATAGAAAGCTGGTACTTATATGCAAATCAAAGACCTGTCTATTTTCCATAATCTGGATGACGCTGAATTTAAGAAAAGTCTCGTTTGTACTCAGTCCGTCATTCATGAATATAAGAAAAACGATTATATATTCTTTCAGGGTGATGTTCCCAATAAGCTCTACCTCATTCTCAATGGTGAAGTAGAACTTGGCTCCATCAATGTTAATGGTAAAGTTCTTCGTATTACCAACATTTCCGAAGGGGAAGATTTTGGCGAAGTTGAACTTTTTCTTAATAAAGACCGCTATAGCGGATATGCAAAAGCAAAAACTGATGTAAAGCTTCTTGAGATTGCAAAGGACTTCTTTGGTGGCAGGTGTGAAAAAAACTGCTCTCATCACAGCAAAGTAGTTTTTAATATGCTGGAACTCTTTGCCAAAAGAACTGATGAAAATAACCAACAGCTTGAAGTCCTTACCAGCGGTAATCTCAAACAGCGCATTGCCACATACCTATTAGAGCATGCAGATAACAACAATCTTGTATCATTATCCATGAATAGAGAAGAACTGGCTCTGTATCTGAATACAACCAGACCTTCCCTTTCAAGGACGCTTTTATCACTTCAGGAGGACGGATTTATTCATCTGTCTTCAAGGAAATCAATCAAAATTCTTGATGCTGAGGCTTTACTCTATATCGAATAAACTAGTCTTCTTATTCGCTTAGTTCTTCAAAAACATCTTTACCCAATCCACAGATTGGACATACCCAATCATCTGGAATATCTTCAAATGGTGTTCCAGGTGCAATTCCTCCATCTGGATCTCCTACCTCTGGATCGTACACATAACCACATGGTCCACATACATATTTCTTCATAATAAAAATCTCCTTTCAGATTCTGTTTTATTTATCTTATGTATGTATTATAGTATTTAGGCAAACCATATTCCGTAACATATGTTACCAAATTGCATAAATATTCTAATTTTTTTCTACTTCTTCACTTTTCTTAACTGCACCTTTGACCGAAATATACATGCTAATGCACCCACTGCCCAATATTTATGAGTTTCACCTTCAAATTCATTCTTATCTCTTATATCTGTGACGCATGATATACTTCGTGCTGTCCTTGGCAAACTCAGTATTTAATTGGTCTTGTATGTTTTGTAAATCCATATATATGCTCCTAATCCAATTTGTGCAGACGGTCTGCATAAATTCATTTTATTTAATCTAGTGATTACGAATGTCCGATAGGTGGTCACTAATCGGACACTTATCGGATACTATTGGTCATTTACTGGTCACTACTGGTCACTTATCATATATTAGTGACCACCTACTGGTCACTTTTAAATAAAAATGACCAGCACTGACCACTATCTCTATTCCAATATTGTATAAATGGTATTTGTATTCTCTCCAACTTTTTCAATCTTGCCGGATTTTATTAATTTCTCTAATAAATTTCTTGCACCTGTTCTAGACTTGTAATTGCACAAATCCATAACCTTCTGCGTTGAAATATTTCCATTCTGTCTGATATACTCTAATATTCTTTCTTCTTTCGACATTGACTTTAGTTCCGCTTGGTCTGTATTTTCATTTCTAATATCTGCCGCACCCGGAATATAAACAACCTATCCAACTTCCAGTTTTAATGTCACTCTATCTGAACGCTCTGAAAAATCAAACTCCGGTTCTTTCCAGTTACCTGCCATACTTACCAGTCCTCATCAAGCTCTTCCATCGCATCATCTACACCATCAGCATAGTCCTTATCTTTCTGATATCTGTCCCAGTCATAATCTCCATCATCATAGATAGAATCATATCCGCTATCATAAGAAGCATATGGATTGCTCTTATTGCTAGAAGAATGACTCTTTGTCGAATAACTGCTGCCAGATGCTTGTTTGTTGTCACATTCTGCTTTAATACACTTTGGTTCACTTGCTTCACCGATTGCACCAATGATGTAAAGCGACAAAAAAGGACGCAGGATTTTCTCCCACATCCTCACATCTATCTGGCTTTATCTGTCTTTCTCTTTATGTTATGACTTTACTTTATCTGTGTAATTCCAGAATAATATATGTTTTATAATTATATTCACCCAGCTTTTTTCCTATATAGATATCTCTTTTCAAACTCGTTAACATCAATAGCTTTAGAAAAATAATACCCCTGAAATACATCACATCCCAGCTTTGTCAGATTATCAACCTGCTCTTCTGTTTCAACCCCCTCTGTAATAATCAAAAGATTAAGCTCCTTTGCCATTTTTATCACAGAAGCAAGTATTATGCGGCTTTTCTTAACATTCTTAGTCTCTTTTATAAAGCCCATATCAACCTTTAATACATCAACATTAATATCCTTTAATGTATTAAGCGATGAATAACCGCTTCCAAAATCATCCATTTCAAGTGTGAATCCTGCTTTTCTTAGTTCTTCCAGCTCTCCCATCAGATTAGGTACATCTGACATAATCGTAGTTTCTGTGATTTCAATTTTTAGATTAGATGGTTCTATATCATATTTTTTTATAAGACCTGCAAATGTGTTAAATATATCAATATAATAAAAATCCTTAGGAGATATATTTACCGATATGCTCATATTGATACCAGCTTTCTTCCACTCTCCTAACTTAGCCGCTGCCTGCTCCCAGATATATCTGTCAAGTCTGCTTATGAGCCCAGACTTCTCATATACAGGTATAAAGTCTATTGGTGAAATAATCGTTCCATCTGGCTTTATTCTTCTTACTAAAGCTTCTGCACCTGTAAGCCTCCTTGTTTTTGCAGAAATCTGTGGCTGAAGATACATCTTGAACTCACCGGCTTTTATAGCATCATCAAATTCATCAACTATTGTCTTATATTTAATAGCAGCTTCAAGCATTGTGTCATCATAATAAGCAATAAAGCTATGTGTATCATCCTTAATCGAGGCTACTGCAAATGAAGCCTTGTCACACATAAATGATAATGATTCATTCATATTATCAGTCCTGTATATCCCAAAACAGACTCTGACATTATATACTGAATCAGAAAGCACATTCTGTAATGTCTCCCTGCATTCATAAAGATGTTCTTCATTAAATGTAGCTTCATCTGCAATCACTACGAAATGATCTTCACCAACTCTTCCGTATAAATATCCATCTACCGCATGTTTTTTTATTATATCTGCCTGCTTAAGCAATATTTCATTACCTTTTTCTATTCCAAATATTTCATTAATAAGCTTGAATTCTGCTATATCTGAATAAATGATAAGTCTGTTCTTTTTCTTATCTGGCAGTTCTTTCATTTTCTGCATAAGATGCTCAGGATTGCATAATCCAGTAAGCTTATCATGTCCGGCCTCATGTCTTTTATCCTTGTCTATTTTTATAGTCATATACTGAAACACTATTACTGCTAATAATAATGCTACTACAATTCCTGTTATCATACGTTTAACCTTCTGCCATCCAATCTTTTTCCCTTCATTAACCGCTTGTTTTCGTACATGCGGCTGTCTGCACGCTTAGTAAGCTCTTCCATAAGATAATAATGCTCTCTTGTGCTTATTTCACATCCCTTGGCATATGAAATCTTAATATTGTTTTTTTCATTGTAAACATTTATTTTTCTTTCAAGACTATCCAGAATCTGGTGTATCTCTACTGCATTTGTCTTCTCCAGAATAACGCAGAATTCATCACCACCTATACGGTACGCACTAATACGTTCATTCTGCATGCCTGCAAGTATAGTTGAAAAGCTCTCAATATATCTGTCCCCCATCTCGTGTCCAAGAGTATCATTAACTCTTTTCAGATTATTAAGATCAAACATTATAACTCCCACTAAAAATGTATCATCTGCATTATTAAGTCTGATTATATGATTCTGGTATGCCAGCTTGTTATTAATCCCTGTTACATCTGTATAAGCCATACTGTCAACATCTGCGTTTATCCTTGAACTGACAAAGAATACAGCAAGAATGATTATATCAAGAATCAGTGCTGTACACGAAAGAATTCTCGGAAGCATTTCGTTATGTTTTAGCACATAAACAGTAAGATATATCTGTATAGCTATCAATATAGTCATCATGACACTCATTCCAAGGAGTAAGCTTTTAATATATTTCCTATTAGACATAACTCTCTCCTTTACATCAGGCAACTATAATACGCTTAACATACTCCTTAGCAAGCCCTATTTTAATATCCTTAATAACTACTACATAATTTCCATTGATTTCAGATAGTACACTTATCTTACTACCCACAACAAATCCAAGACTTTGAAGCCTGTGTACCATATCTTTGTTTCCAACAATTCTCTGAATTATATATATTTTGTTTTTATCTGCAAGATTTAGTGGCATAATCAAAAATCTCCTGTTTAATGTATCAACAGGTTAGCATCTGCTAACTTCGCAGATAGAATTATATCATCCTCTTTTTATCTGTCAATAAAAACACCATACCTTTTTCCTATGTTTTTATTAAAATACACCCGTTTGATTCACTTATCCTGTTGTTCAAATATCTTTGTAAAGTAAGAGCATGATAACAGATAACTCTGCAACTAATGCAAATAACATGCTATATTATTCCCATAAAAAATAAGAGATATCATATCAAAATGATATGATACCCCTTATTTTCATTACATTATTTAATTATTATCAGATTAGTTATTACCACGATTATCAATCTTAGCAATATCAACTATAGATAATTCCTGATTATTGAATGCATGCTCAAGACTTGATATAAGTGCATGGGCTGTATCAAGACTTGTAAGGCAGTGAACGCCTGTCTCAATAGCATATCTTCTGATAAGGAATCCGTCCTTGGCTCTCTCAATTCCATTCTCTGGTGTATCAATTACAAGGTCAATCTTATGCTCTAAGATAAGGTCAAGAAGTGTAGGTGCTTCCTGTCCAATCTTATTAACCTGGATTGCATGTACTCCATTTTCCTTGAGAACCTTTGCAGTTCCTCTTGAAGCATATATCTTATAACCAAGTGCTTCGAATCTCTGTGCAATATCAATACCATCCTGCTTATCCTTATCTGCAAGAGTCATGATAATCTGCTTATGCTTTGGAAGTCTGATTCCAGCTCCTTCGAACGCCTTATAAAGTGCCTCATCAAAGCTCTTAGATATACCAAGACACTCACCAGTAGACTTCATCTCTGGTCCAAGACTGATGTCGGCTCCTCTGATCTTCTCAAATGAGAATACAGGCATCTTAATTGCATAGTAATCTGCTGCCTTCTGAAGTCCCGGCTCATATCCTAATTCCTTAATTGTCTTACCGATAATAACCTGTGTTGCAAGCTTAACAATAGGAATACCTGTAACCTTACTGATATATGGTACGGTACGGCTTGAACGAGGGTTAACCTCAATTACATATACCTGGTCATTATATACGATAAACTGAATGTTAATCATACCCTTTACATGAAGTGCTCTTGCAAGTCTTCCTGTATAATCTTCAATCATATCTACAATCTTAGGTGATATAGACTTAGCTGGATATACTGAAATACTGTCTCCTGAATGGATACCGGCTCTCTCAATATGCTCCATGATACCAGGAATAAGAATATCCTGACCATCGCATACAGCATCAACTTCGATTTCCTTACCCATAAGGTACTTATCAACAAGGATTGGGTGATCCTGCTTAATTCTATTGATGATATTCATGAATTCAACTACATCTTCATCAGATACAGCAATCTGCATACCCTGTCCACCAAGTACATATGAAGGTCTTACAAGTACAGGATATCCAAGCTCATTGGCTGCCTTAAGAGCTTCATCAACTGTAAATACAGTCTGTCCCTTAGCTCTTGGAATCTGTGTCTGCTCAAGAATCTCATCGAAAAGTTCTCTATCCTCAGCGGCATCAACATCTTCTGCCTTAGTTCCAAGAATAGGAACCCCCATCTTCATAAGTGCTTCTGTAAGCTTGATAGCTGTCTGTCCACCAAACTGTACAACTGCACCATCCGGTTTCTCAAAATCTACGATTGATTCAACATCTTCTGCTGTAAGCGGCTCAAAGTAAAGCTTATCAGCAATATCAAAGTCAGTAGAAACTGTCTCCGGGTTATTATTTACAATAATTGTCTCAAAGCCCTCTTTCTTGAATGCCCATGTACAATGAACTGAACAGAAGTCGAACTCGATACCTTGTCCGATTCTGATTGGACCAGAACCAAGTACAAGAACCTTCTTCTTATCCTTAGTCTCTACCGCTTCGTTCTCACTGCCATATACTGAATAATAGTATGGTGTTGTAGCTGCAAACTCTGCTGCACATGTATCAACCATCTTAAATGCTGCATGTATATTATACTGGTCTCTTAATTCCTTGATTTCTCTTTCTGTGTGACCTGTTAAATCGCCGATAACATTGTCAGGGAATTCAATTCTCTTAGCTTCTCTTAAAAGGCTCTCTGTAAGAGGTCCTCTCTTAAGAGCATTCTCCATATCAACAATAATCTGGAGCTTATCAATAAACCATAAGTCTATCTTAGTAATATCATGCATCTTGGCTGCAGAAATGTGTCTTCTTAAACCTTCAGCTATCTTCCAGATTCTTCTATCATCTACAATTGCAAGCTCTTCAAGAAGCTCTTCATCTGTAAGTCCTGTAAAGTCATATGACATAAGGCTGTCAACATGCTGTTCAAGAGAACGTATAGCCTTCATAAGACCACCCTCGAAGTTATCAGAAATACTCATAACCTCACCTGTAGCCTTCATCTGTGTTGTAAGTGTTCTCTTAGCTGAGATAAACTTATCAAATGGAAGTCTAGGAATCTTAACTACGCAGTAATCAAGTGCTGGCTCGAAACTTGCATATGTCTTTCCTGTAACTGCATTCTTAATCTCATCAAGTGTATAACCAAGTGCAATCTTAGCTGCAACCTTAGCAATAGGATAACCTGTAGCCTTAGAAGCTAATGCTGATGAACGGCTTACACGAGGGTTAACCTCGATTACACAGTACTCAAAGCTGTCTGGATGAAGTGCATACTGTACATTACATCCACCTGTAATGCCTAATTCATCAATAATTCTTAATGCAGATGTTCTTAACATCTGGTATTCCTTATCAGAAAGTGTCTGTGAAGGAGCTACTACAATACTGTCACCTGTATGAACACCAACTGGGTCGATATTCTCCATGTTACAGATAGTAATACATGTTCCGTTGCTGTCACGCATTACTTCGTATTCAATTTCTTTCCAGCCGGCGATACAACGCTCAACTAAAACTTCGCCAACTCTTGAAAGTCTTAATCCATTCTCAAGAATTTCTCTTAATTCCTGCACATTGTTAGCGATACCACCGCCGCTTCCACCAAGTGTGTAAGCTGGACGCAGAACTACCGGATAACCAATCTTAGCGGCAAATGCTTCGCCATCCTCAACGTTGTTAACAACAAGTGATGGTGCACATGGCTCACCAATCTTTTCCATAGTTTCCTTGAACATAAGGCGGTCTTCTGCCTTCTTGATTGTAAGTGCAGTTGTACCGATAAGCTTTACATTATGCTCCTCAAGGAAGCCTGTCTCTGCGATTTCCATTGCAAGGTTAAGTCCAGCCTGTCCACCAAGTGTAGGTAAGATGCTGTCTGGCTTTTCCTTTAAGATAATCTGCTTTAATGCTTCAACTGTAAGAGGCTCAATATATACCTCATCAGCAATATCTTTATCTGTCATGATAGTAGCAGGGTTCGAGTTAACCAGTACTACCTCAATTCCTTCCTCTTTAAGAGAACGGCATGCCTGTGTTCCGGCATAGTCAAATTCTGCTGCCTGACCAATAACGATTGGACCAGAACCTATAACTAATACTTTCTTAATACTCTCAATCTTTGGCATGTTCTTAGTCCTCCTTCTTCATCATATCCATAAATCTGTCAAACAGGTACGCTGTATCCTGTGGACCTGCGCAGGCTTCTGGATGGAACTGTACTGTGAATATATTCTTGCCAACATATTCAAGTCCCTCATTAGTCTTATCATTAACATTCTCAAATGCAGGTACTGCAACCTTACTGTCTAATGTGCTTTCATCTACAACATAACCATGGTTCTGTGATGATATATAACATTTGCCAGTCTTTAAATCCTTAACAGGATGGTTAGCACCCCTGTGTCCGTACTTAAGTCTGTGAGTATCAGCTCCTGTAGCAAGTGCCATAAGCTGATGTCCAAGACAGATTGCAAATATTGGTACATTGCTGTTATACAGCTTCTTAATCTCTTCAATTATCTCTACACATTCCTTAGGATCTCCAGGACCGTTAGATAACATAATTCCATCAGGATTAGATTCAAGAATCTCTTCTGCCTTAGTATATGCAGGATATACTGTAACTTCACAGCCTCTGTTATTAAGTGATCTTGCAATATTCTTCTTTGCACCAAAGTCCATAAGAGCAACCTTAGGTCCTTTTCCTGGAAGAACATACTTTTCTGAACATGTAACCTTTCTTACAACGCCCTTAACACTGTACTCCTTAATCTTAGGAAGTACCTCATCAAGATTATAATTCTCATTAGTTGTAATCATACCGTTCATAGTACCCTTTTCTCTTAATATCTTAGTAAGGGCTCTTGTGTCAATCCCACAAATACCTGGGATATCATTATCAAGAAGGAATTTCTGGATAGGATCTTCATTTCTGAAGTTGCTTGCCATTCTGGAAAGCTCACGTACAATATATCCATCTGGCCATGCTTTCTGGGATTCCATATCCTTATAGCACACTCCGTAATTACCGATAAGAGGATATGTCATTGTTACTGCCTGTCCTGCGTATGAAGGATCAGTCAGCACCTCCAGATATCCTGTCATAGATGTGTTAAAGACAATCTCACTAATAACTTCACGGGTCGAACCTATGCTGGTTCCTTCAAAGACCGTTCCATCTTCAAGTATCAAAAATGCTTTCATGAATGCCACCTTAATTCCTTTCGTTTATTTAATTTAATCATATGCCAAGAGGCGCTAAAATGACTTTTGCGCAAAAAAAAAGACACAAAAATGCCTTTTTTCTCTCAAACTTTACAATATGTTACCATAATTAAATGTAATTTTCAAGCAAATATTTATCTATATATTGCATAAAAATACATACCTTAAAAACAGCCCCCAAAAACAGGAGGCTGTCATCTATAATCTTCTGTTATATCATCTCGTTCTTGAGATTCCTTCTCTGCTTACTGACCACACCTGAACACAGTCTTTATCAGACTTATTCATCATATTTTCCACCAATGTATTATTATTCTTTCCAAACCAGTTCTTTGCAAGAGCTTCTGCTGCAGGATTAATCAATGATTTAAGATATGAATTAGAAGAAACTTTAAGACACAACTTTTTCTTCTTCTTCCATTGAGCATATATTGTCATATTACCGCCATCATCTTCAACAAGCTTCGAAACTACATCCTTATTTTCGTACTTTGTCCCTTTTCCATCTTCTTCAGTGTTCCATGAATCAAAATCATATCCAGGTCTTAGTGGCGGATCCGGAAGTTCATTCTCTTTCTCATATCCTGTGATAATTGTAGAACCGGCATCATATCCACCATTAGAATCAATATTAATATTGTATATATTCTCTTTCCACACAGCTGACATATCAACAACTGCACCAAGCTTATCAGCCAGATTAAGCTTTCCAGGCACGCCGCCTGCAACATATGTGCCGTCTTCTGTCTCCCAGCCTAAACCTGTCCAACCGGTAAGACTATATAGCTGCGATACACACGGAAGCTCATCTTCTTCATCATATGTATAGAATCTGCTGTAATAACCTTCATCCTCATACCAGTCCCAGTCTGAATTATCAATAATCTTCATCATCTCACTTGATTCTTCCGGCTTATTGCAATACAGATGTACTTCATAAAAAATCGGCTGCCATATCGCATACAGAACAGCCTTTCCGCTATCATCAGGCGTCAGGTCAACAACAGACATAGTTGAATAAAACTTTCCTGTATCATCACTTTTCGTATTCCAGCCAGACAAATAATACCCTTTTCTTGACAGACTGCTTCCTTTAAGTCTGATTCTGCTGCCAAGCTTTGATGTAATATTCTCCATATAACCGGTAACCTCTGCGTCTGTGTTATTATCAAATGTAATTATATAATCCCATATAGCATAGACAGTCACATCTTTGTTATAATCACTCAGATCTTCCGGTTCTAATATGCCAGAGTCACCATATCTGTCAAAGGACCATCCGGTAAATATAAGTCCATTATCAGCAGATGCACCCTCAGTAAAACCTGTCAGTTCATCCCCTCTTCCATAATAAGCATCCTCATCATCCGGAAGATAAGCTTTAATGCCTCTGTCAGCTGCAACTCCTGCGCTATAATGAACTGTAAATGTCTGTCTTTCCCATATTGCTTTGATAACAATATCTTCTTCCGTATAAGCCCCTATTTCAACCCGAATGCCATTCTTTCCATAATCAGTATGCCATCCTTTGTCTCCTGAAACTTCCCAGCCTTTCAGAATATATCCATCCCTGCTTACCGCACCAATTCTTACATATGGTGTAACTCCTACACAGTCATAATAATTAGATGTTACCGCATCTGCTTTGGGCACAGATGCCTTATAATCAATAATAGTATGGTATTCTCCATAACGGTCAGCAAGATATTCCCCAATTCTCAGATCATCATTCCATTGTCCGGCATTATCCCCATTATCAATCTGTGACTGATAATATATCTTATCACATGTTCCTCCACCAAGATCAATAGTAATATTATGATGAACCTTATACTCGTCTTCCGCTGCATATGATATCACCGCCCAGCCAATAACCAGTATACCTAATAGTACAGCTGCTGCTGTCAGGCGCTTTTTCTTTCCATGTCTGCTTTTCATATTACAATCTCCTTATGAATAATCCTCATTCACGTCCAGCGTCCATAAGAAAATGCATACATCAAAAAAACATGCGTGGTATTATAATTCCTTTTGCTATAATTATGATACCATGCATGTTTATATTATTCAAATATTTTTTACACTTTAATAAACATTTAATCTTTTATCTCAACCTGGCCAATATATTTCCATGTACTTCCTTTATCAGATGACTGATATTTTGCCGCCGTTTTTCCATCATTATAAACAGCATTTTTGCCCTGGGTAAGATATATTGTTATAATTCCGGTAGAATCTACAACTGGTGTAAGAGCTTCCTTATATACATCGCTCCATCTTAACTGTTCTGAAGAATCTATACCGTTTTTTCCGGAATCAGTCTTAGTTTCGGTCTCCTGCCCCTGTGGATTCGCAGCTGAACTATCAAGTTCCTGCTCCTCAAGCATTACCTTTGCAAATGTTTTACCACCATCATCTGTCTTGTAAAGATTACTATCCATACCTTCAACGTAATCATAACAGAAAAAGCCGACATCTGATGATACATAAACAACACCCTTAATTATATTAGTAGCCGGTCCGCTTCCAACTATATCCCAGCTTTCTCCACCATTACTTGTACTGTATATCCTTGATGATTCATTAGTATCATTACTCTTTGCATATCCGCAGACAATCACACCATTGTCAGAATCAAAGAATTTTACATAATAATAATCAGCCGTATATATCTTATCAAGTTCACATGTTGTCCAGTTTTCACCTTTATCATCCGAATAAACAACAGTAACCGGAATTTTAGTGTTATTAACTGTCTTTCCTCCATACACAAAAGCAGTTTTTTCTGTGGTTATCATATAACTGCCTTCTTTAAGTGTTGTTGAACTGTTAGGCTCATACAACAGATAAGAATAAGATACAGGAACCGAAATATATTTTTCTCTATCATAAGTGACAAGAAGTGAATTATCCTTTATTGAATAATTAGCAAGCTGATCCTTGTTAGAATTACTTGTAATCTCTGTATCTCCGCCTGAATCAATTCCCTGCTGTGCATAATACTGTTTCAGTCCATAGTCTTCTGAACTCATGACTGAAGTAACATAAAGCTTCGCAGTATTATCATAGTTGTTATCAAGATAAAATGAAACCACCCACTCACATTTTATTCTTCCGTCATCCTGAATACCTTCCCACGAAGAAAAATAATCCGAATTAAGATTCTGCGGAATAACCCAGAAGGACAGCAGAACAGTATTGCTTGAAAGGTCAAGCACGCTTACTGAATCAATACCTGATTTTACAATATACTTTGAATATGGCACATATTTCTGTCTGTACTGTGAAATATATTTTTCAAGCCATTTAGTTCCAAGCCCAACCATATCCGGATTAGTAAAATTAGACACATTATCATTATCATAATCAGATACATAATCATCAGATACAACATTCCATTGATCATCAATTCTTATTGAAAATGTATAACGTGATTTGATATCCAGCTTATTTTCCTGATATTTAGATACATAGCTGTATACAAACACTCCTATAACAAGAAGACTGAATATAACCAGAACTGCATATGTAATTATTTTTGTCTGAAATCTTCTGCTTTTCTGATACATAATCGTCCTCCTGCTTTAATTAAAATTCTCTTTTATTATGCATTGCCTCTCTTATTATCACACGATAATACTTATACCACCACAGAAAATACATTGCGCCTGCTCCAACAAGAAACATAACACAGACAACAAACGGATGTATTGCATATATCCAGCTTGCTGCAATTCTGCCATTAAGCACAGGCAGTCCATATGCAAGTATTACGCATATAGCCATTATTGTACCATTAAGCACACTTCTGTTTTCGTACACACTTCTGAAGTGGTCAAATGTTATAATTGCCATCATCTCACCCACAGGTCTTGCACATGCTGTAACAAAGCACAACATAAGTGCATTAAATACCGGCTCTCCAAGTATTATAAGTGTAATAAAGTAGAATACAAATTCTGTTACTATCTTATATATAAGCTTTCCCAGAAAATTCATATACGGACTAACAAGCATTATGCGAATCATAAGATAATCCCTGTCACCCATTGCAAATATTGTTGTATTAGCAAGACTTCCACATATAGTTGAAAGCATTATAAACAGATATATTATAGAAATATCCTGATGAATCCTTATTAGTGGGAAGAAATATGCAAGTATTGTATAGGGAACATATATAAGAAGAATTACATACATGAACTTTCTTATAAATTCCCATGCAAGCATAAATATCTGTGCCATAGTTCCAACGATAGCCCTGCTTTTTGATTTTTCACCAAAAGCATCATCCTTCACCAGTTTCCTTATTACAGGAAAACTCTTTATCATCTTAATTCCTGCCTCTGTTCCCTCATAATATCGTAATATTTTCTCAGCAAACAGCTTTCTAAATAATTTCATTGTCTGCCTCCCCAAGTATGTCTAATACAGCTTCCTTTATCTCTGGAATCTGCATAGTTTCATGTGATATAGGATTGAGTTCACCATTGTTAAGAACCAGCACATCCTTTGATATTCTATGTGCAATATCCAACAAACCTGTTGATATAAGAATTATATGGTCATTCTTATATTCATTAAGAACTGAAAGCATATCATCAATATATTCATCAGTACAATAATCAAGTGCCTCATCAAACATCATTACATATGGTTTCTGAATAAGAAAAGCTGCTAACTGAAGCCTCTTCTTCTCCTCAAAACTGTAATCTGCAATATGTCTGTCTCTTATCAGCCCTGTAAGCTTCACTTTATCAAGATAATATTCAGGCTTTTCGCTGTTCTTATTCATATCACAGAGCATACTGATAAACTGATATCCTGTAATAAGCATAGGCAGAACACTCTGCTTTGCAGCAAAGAAAAGCGTGCACTTCTCCTTAGTCTCAACAGTGCCTGAGTCTACAGCAATATCTCCTGCGATACACTCAAACAGAGTTGTTCTTCCTGCTCCTGCACCGCCAAGAACCGGATATATATTTCCTTCTTCAAATGTATATTCAATATCAGTAAGAATTTCGTTCTTACCAAAACTTTTCTTCAAATGATTCAAATGTAACATTTATAAATCTCCTGCATCCAATGTGTCATATCATTATATTACATATTTATTTGGTTTGTAAACCTTCAAAACCTTATTATATTGCATTTATTCAGCAACAATGATATAATCTTGAAATATTTTGCTAATAATATAAAAAAATGTAGAGGTGTACAGTATTGAAAGATTTTTTTAAAAGAAAAGGCTGGAGAATATGCTTTGCAGCATATATATTTATATACCTTCCATGGTTTTCAACTCTTGAAAAAGTAATTAACAGTGATTATCCCGGGCTTCATATCATCAATATTCCTTTTGATAATATGATTCCTTTCTGTGAATACTTTATAATTCCATATGTATTATGGTTTTTATATGTGGTTGCAGCTTGCATATATATGTATTTTAAGGCAGATAATAAAGAATTCATACAGTTTGCGTTATCACTCATAATCGGTATGTCACTCTCTCTTACTATATGCATGATATATCCTAATGGTCTTACATTAAGACCTGATTATATCCCTGATAACTTTTGTGGAAAGATAATCAATGCACTATATACAATAGATACTTCAACAAATGTATTCCCAAGTATACATGTATACAACTCACTGGCAGTTAATTTTGCATTACTGCGTTGCAAAGCTTTAAAAGGACATATAATAACAAAGACATTATCTTCCATTCTTTGCATCCTTATATGCCTTGCAACCGTATTTTTAAAACAGCATTCTGTAGTCGATGTAATCGGAGCAATAATTCTTTATATCGTTCTTTACATTTTCATATATGTTATTGACTACAGCTGTTTAAAGAAAGCTTAGTGGATTCTCTTTAAACATTTTGAAAGAAGTTCTATAAGAAGAACTACAACAAACAATACAATAAGAATTGAGCCAACGGCGTCCCATCTGTAATTGTTCATGTAGACAATCAGTGGGGCGCCGATTCCACCTGCTCCAACAAGTCCTAATGTACTTGCCGACCGCACATTCACATCCAATCTGTACATCACAGCATCCTTAAACTGGAACTTAAGTTCAGGCACCGCCACATGCCGTAATCTTGCTATAAATCCCGTTCCTACACATTTACACGCATTCCATGCCGCCATATTCCAGTTATCTACTGCAACTGTGAATCTCTTTGTCAGAAGTCCTATACTGCACATCATCATTGTAAGCACTCCGGCAAAGCTGCCAGGTCCCGTAACCCTTATAAATATAAGCCCATACACATACACAGGTACAGTTCTTATTGCCATAACAACAATCCTGCCAATAAAAGCCATAGGTGCTGGAACGAATTTTCTCGAATTAATCAATGTAAGTATTACTGCAAACACTGCTCCGGCACATGTTCCCGCAACTGCGATTGCAATAGTTTCAAGCATAAGATACATAACGCCACTCTTTCCGGTCATAAACATGTATTCCCAGTCCGGATGTGTAATTCCGTGCATAATCGCACCAACAACCTTAATACCAAGCTTTGATGTTGATACATCTTTAACTGCACTGAGACTGTATACAAAAAATACCATGATACATACACTTATAATCACATTTGCAGTTGTATTTCTCTTAATACGTCCATCAAGATATGCTTTCAGGAATGTACTTATTCCCTCAATCACAAGCACTGCGACAAAAAGCATAACAAGAATCATTCCAACCCTGCTGTATTCACGCCAGCTTATCTTTTCATTAAGCAGTAGTCCTATTCCACCTGCACCTACATAGCCAAGTATTGCCGCATGTCTTATATTAGCTTCCAGTACATAAAGCGAATTGCTAAGATATCCCGGCAGCAGTTCAATAATAACTGTCCGTGAAAATGCTTTAAATTTTCCTGCTCCTATAGCTGTAACTGCTTCGTATGGCTTCAGTGTCAGGCCTTCAATATCCTCACCACCAATTCTTGCCATTACAGCCCATGTCGATACAGCTATTGCAATAGTTCCTGCTGCCGCACCAAGCCCCCATATAAATGTTGCTACAAGTGCAAGTATAAGCACAGGTATTGTTCTTACACACTGTACAATAACTCTCACCACAATCCTTACATATGATTTCTTAATAAGATTGCCTGCATATAAAAATGCAGTAAAAAGTCCAAACACAGCACCTATAAATGTACCCGCAATTGACATCTGCACAGTCTTAATAAGTGGTTCAATAATCTTACCACAATATCCTGTATCCGGTGGGAACATTCTTTTTATGAATAATACAGCCTGACTGCCTCTCTTTATAATTACATTCATATCAAAGCCTGTTACAGCAAAACAGAATATTATTATAAAAAGCATTACCAGTGCCGTAATTCTTCTGATAACCTTCATTCTATTCATGCTTTTCATACGCACCACCATATATGAATTCAATATTCTCATCTGTTACCTCTGACGACTTTTTATCAAGTACAAGTCTGCCGTCAGCAATTCCTATAATTCTGTCCGATTTCTTCAATGCGAGCTCTACCGAATGACTGTTCATAATAACCGTTATATTGTACTGCCTGTTAAGCTGTACAAGAATATCCGTAATCTGTTCTGCACTATATGGGTCTAGAGAAGCAACCGGTTCATCCGCAAGAATAATATCAGGCTTCTGCATTAGTGCCCTTGCAATTGCAACTCTCTGTTTCTGTCCTCCCGAAAGTTTTCCCGCATATGAATACATTTTTTCAGATAATCCCACTGCTTCAAGCTGCTTTCTTGCATATTCCTTCTGTTCCTTAGTGAATATACCAAAAAGTGCCTGAAAAGCATTTCTATCTGCCAATGCCCCATTAAGCACATTGTCTAAGCAGGTAATTGTATCAACAAGGCAGAAATCCTGATATATAGTGCCTATTGTTTTCTGAATATCTCTTTTCTTTCTTCCCTTAAGCTTTGTAAAATCCTGGTTATTAATAATAATACGGCCTGCAGTTGGCTTAATCATTCCATTAAGCAAGCGAAAAAGAGTGGTCTTTCCAGCACCACTCTTTCCAATTACTGATATGAATTCGCCCTGTTCTACTGAAAAACTAATGTTATCAAGGGCTTTATCTCCACCTTTATATAATTTACTCACACTGTCTATCTGTAACATGTATATTGTCCTCCCAGACAGCTTAAAGGTGAATTATTTCTTTAACATATTCTGCGCCGCACGCTCTGCATCATAATCAGAGCTTTGGGCATACTGATATCCAATATGGCTTAATACATTCAAAACTTTAAGTCCGTCTTCACTTTTTCCTATATTAATACAAGCATCTGCAAATGCTTTCTTAAAGCCTTCTGACATAATATCTGAATTCTTACTAACACATATTGTATCATCCATTATCTGATCTGTCACTGCCAAAACTGCAGTCTGTTTATAACAATCATCTGTACCACCGAATTTGCTCATCCAGTTAGCTGCATATTTTGCTCTCATATGTGCAAATCCGACAATAACATCAACCTGTCCTGCTGCAAGTCTTGACATAGATGTTGTATATGAATCAGACTGTACGACATTGGCAAGGTCACTTATCTGCTTCCCATAATTATTGTAAAGCCACAGACTTGGGTATATATAACCTGATGCTGATGAAGCACCCATTACAGCCCATGTTGCACCATTCAAATCATCCCATGTAAGCTTCTGTCCTGCATTGACCTTTGCAGCAAGCTCCTGTCCCTTAGTACTTGGTCCTGCAAGAATTATTGAACGGTAATATGTTGTAAGATTATCTGTAAATGCTTCCTCCGTTCCGTCATTCCAGTCCTTGGCATTAAGAGAATCCTTGTTAATAGCTTTTCTCTGTGCAGTAAGCAGAACATCACAGTCATCATCATATGTAACATAAGTTCCGCCAGAAATAAATCCTGCATCTGCTGTTCCGGCACTTAAAGCTTCTCCTACTGCACTGTAAGAAGTTCCTACTGTAATCTCAACGTTGCCTACATTATACCCCTGTGTAGCAAGTTCATCTTTAATCATGCCGCCAAGAGGCTCAAGTCCTGTAAGCAGCGTATCAGCATCCTGATACGGTGCAATCATTATTCTGAATGTATCAATATCCTTAGAATCTTCTTTAGTTGTATCTTTTCCACAGCCTGTCAGTCCTGCTGATAATCCCATGCAAAATGTCGCTGTAAGTAACACAGCCATTCCTTTTTTCAAATATTTTGTTAATTTCATTATTTTGTCTCTCTTCCAATTTCCTTTAACATATTCTTATCGCTTCTAATTGTAGCACATGCAACAGTAGTAAGCATATTACCTGTAATAGTAGCAGACGCACCAGACTGAAATGCCTTGATTCCGTCTCCTGTAAGAAGTGCTCTTCCTGCACCAAGTCTTATATCAGCCTCCGGGTTAATATATCTAAAGAATGCTATTGTTCTTAATATCTCAGGCTCAGTAAGTCTTCTCTCATTCTCAAGAGGTGTACCCTTAATTGGCATAAGTGCATTAAGAGGAATAGAGTCAACTCCGACTTCCGCAAGACTTATTGCCATATCAAGTCTGTCTTCCCAGTCTTCGCCCATTCCTATTATACCACCTGAACATGCCCACATACCTTCTGCTTTTACAAGCTTTAAAGTTTCAATCTTCATATCGTATGTATGTGTAGTGCATATATTAGGGAAATTTCTTCTTGAAGTCTCAATATTATGGTGATAACTTGTAACACCTGCTTCATGAAGTCTGTGAAGCTGCTCAGCATTAAGAAATCCCATAGATGCACACAGCTCAATATCACATTCTTTATTCATAGTCTCATAAGCATGAACAGCCTTTTCAAATTCCTCACCGCAAAGAGCTTTTCCAGCTGTAACAATCGAAAAACGGTCAACACCTTCTGACTCATTCAGCTTACACGCCTTTACAATATCCTCTTCTGGAAGAAAATCATATACCTCACAGTCAGTGTGATTGTGTGCAGACTGTGCACAGTACTTACAATCCTCTGGACATTTGCCGCTTCTTCCATTAATTATAGAACATAAGTCAACCTTATCTCCAACAAAATGTTTTCTTATCCTGTCTGCCCCTTCACAAAGTTCATCCAAATCGCAATTCAGAAAAAATGTCAAATCATCCTGTCTTTTAATTCTTCTTCCGTTAATAATCTCTTCTGCCAGTTCTAATGGTGTCATATATACATACCTCTTTTGAAAAATATTTATTAGATTATAGAACTGAAAAAGGCGAATGTCAACAAATTGTGCCTTGCAGTTGACATTCGCCATATGTAATTACCCGCTGGTATTCTTTATCTCTTACCTATATCTGCCATATCATGTATAACATCAGATATATTCTCTACAGTTGAGGTTATTCTGTTATTAAGATCTGTACAGCTCTTAGCAAGCTTTCCTACCTCTAATGCTACAACTGAAAAGCCTTTTCCCGCCTCACCGGCTCTTGCAGCCTCAATAGATGCATTAAGTGCAAGAATATTCTGCTTTCTCTGTATGCCATCAAGCTGCTTGGTATTCTCCTTGATATCTCTCACATACTCTTCACAGCTCTTAACACCACCTGTAAGCTTTGTAATCAATTGTCCATTGTACTTAGAATTATATTCTGAATTAATAAAATTATTAAGTACTGCTCCTAGCAGGTTAGCTGCCGCATTAATCTCTGCCTCTGTTCTTACTGTAACTTTTCCTAACGCCTCAATATACTCATCCTCATTAATACCCAGTTCTCTTGCAACACCTCTGAATTTCTCTTCATCCGGATGCTCAGGTAAAACCTGACCTCCGATTACAGAGCCAAGCACTGTACCATCGCTTAACTTAAGCGGAATACCAAAATCCACAAGTCCAGCATGACAATGATATACACCTTGTCCCTCAGCGTCACATTTCTCACATCTTCTGCATCCTTCCTTACTTCCTCTGGTAAGCTTTATACAGAAATCTGTAAAGTTGTAACATTCGGAAATATACTTTCCATCAGCTCCAACTGCAACCGTGGCTAATCCTGTTGCCACAGCCCAGTCAGACATAATTGATTCAAATTTCTCCATATCAGCAAAATCTTGAATCTTCATGCTTAAACCACCTCTTTTTCAATTGTCACATGTATTGATTGAGTAAATTTTAACAAATAAGACCTCTAAAGTCAATGAATATGAGTAATTATCAACATTTTTATGTACTGGCTCTGTATTAATGATGGAACAATCTCATTCCTGTAAAGCACATAGCCATTCCTCGCTTATTGGCTGTTTCTATAACCTGATCATCTCTTACAGAACCACCAGGCTGTGCTACATACTTAACACCAGACTTATAAGCTCTTTCTATATTATCTCCGAATGGGAAGAATGCATCTGAACCGATTGTTACATCAGTATTGCCTGCAAGCCATTCCTTCTTTTCCTCTGTTGTAAATACAGATGGTTTCTCTGTGAATACTCTCTCCCAGTCATTGAGAATATCTTCATACTCATCACCAATATAAAGGTCAATTGCATTGTCTCTGTCAGCACGGCCTACGCCTTCCTTAAATGGAAGATTAAGGACCTTTGGATTCTGGCGGAGATACCAGTTATCAGCCTTCTGACCTGCAAGTCTTGTACAATGGATTCTTGACTGCTGTCCTGCTCCGATACCGATTGCCTGTCCATTCTTTACATAGCATACAGAATTAGACTGTGTATACTTAAGTGTTATAAGTGCAATAATCATATCAATCTTAGCAGACTCTGGAATATCCTTATTCTCTGTTACAACATTTGATAAAAGTTCCTTATCAATAACAAACTCATTTCTTCCCTGTTCAAATGTTACACCAAACACCTGCTTTCTCTCGATTGGTTCAGGCTTATACTCAGGGTCAATCTTAATGATATTGTAGTTACCCTTCTTCTTAGCCTTTAATATCTCAAATGCCTCCGGCTCATAGCCAGGTGCAACAATACCATCTGAAACCTCATGCTGGATAAGCTTTGCTGTAGCAACATCACATACATCTGATAATGATATGAAATCACCGAAAGATGACATTCTGTCTGCACCTCTTGCTCTTGCATATGCACATGCGATTGGGCTTAATTCTCCGATTGCTTCGTCAACCCAGTAAATCTTCTTTTCAACATCTGTAAGAGGAAGTCCTACTGCAGCACCTGCTGGAGATACATGCTTGAAAGATGTAGCTGCTGGAAGTCCTGTAGCTTTCTTTAACTCCTTAACAAGCTGGTATCCGTTAAATGCATCAAGAAAATTAATATATCCTGGTCTGCCGTTAAGAATCTCTACAGGAAGGTCACTTCCGTCTTCCATAAATATTCTTGAAGGCTTCTGATTAGGGTTGCATCCGTATTTTAACTGAAATTCGTTCATATTCTTTCTCCTTAATTATTTTACATTCTTGTTAATAATTCTTGTTTCGTATTCACCTGTAGCAATATCAATATATCTTACAAAAAGTGAAACCTTATTATCTGCATTAAGATTATCCCAGATCATCTGTGTGAATTCTTCAATATCGCCAGATATCTTAACCCAAGTAGGTTCTCCCTCATAGCTTGGAAGTGGATTGCCATCACCCATATATGTATGGATATAATGCCCCTCTCCTGCAAATGCTGCATCATATGTATATGTGTGTCTTTCACATATGTCAGGATTACCATTATGGCTCTTTAATATAGACATTGCATATGAATATTCATTATTCTCAATATGAAGCACACTTGAAATTCTTGGTGTATAGTTAGGTGCATCATGCTCATATTTTCTTACTCTTAAAGATTCTTCAAATGTTTTTCCTTCTGAAAGGCCATCATAAACCGTATCAGTCTGATCCCCATTAGTAACTATAGTATTATTGCCAAGTACTCTTACAGGGGCATAGATAATAAGCTCTGGTGCAACTAAAAGTGTTGATGGGTCAAAAGCTTCTGTTCTGATACCCTCTCCGTCCTGTACAAATACACGGTTACGGCTGCTCTCGCTTCTTCCCATAATAAAATAAGCCGAAACTGCCTTCTTACCATCCTCTGACATACCGGCAACAATTCCTCTGCCCGGATAAGCACATCCTGATAATTCCTCTGAAAGGTTCTTAATTGTCATAACTGACCTCCTGTTAAATGTGATGACTGCGTTCGCTCCTCATGGTTCTTTTTCGCGAGTAGCGAAGATGCCAGAATTTCATTCTGGCATTGTCGCGGTGCTCCTCGAATATCCGTGAAAAATCCCCAATCCATGCAAGCATGATTGTGAATTTTCACTCCTATCCTCATCGCTACTCGCGCAAAAAAACCGCCTGGGAACGCAGCTTATAGCTTAACGTTGCCCAGGCGGTCGGCTTTTCTTAATATAAACTGTACTCCCTGTGGGTTATCCCACAATGCTATTTAAGCATCTTCCGCCAGTTGTACAGCGCTTATTAATAACATACAACAAAATATGTTAAATTGCAACACCATTCTTCTTAAGAAGTTCTCTTGCTGATTCAACCGAATCAATACCTGTTGCATTCTTAATTGGTGCAAATTCTTTTTCTCTTACTACCTCGAATGGCAGACAGCTGTCAAGCTCATGAATCATATCAAGAACAAGACCCTCAAACTTATATCCATTAGGCTTTTCAGGCTTAACAAGATTACCATTCTCGTCAATATATGGAATCTTCTTCTCAACAATATGTAATGGAAGATTCTTTCCAACAATTCTTTCAAGATCAGAAACCCTGAACAGATAATTAAGAATAACTCCAAAATTATATGCAGGGTCGCCCTTTGCATTCTTAGCATCCATCATCTCTTTAGTAAGTTCATAATACTCAACAATGGAAGGCTTTCCATCTTCAAGACACATAACGCCAACCTTCTCATCAGGAGCTGCCTTTCTTACAACCTTAGAACCAACTGCACAGTGTTTTTCAATTGTAGCACCGATAAATACAGGGTCTGCAATTCTCTGAAGGACATTGTCAACAGCGAATACATTCAGCCACTCAATTCCGTTCTTCTCAAGAACCTCTGTTAATCCAGCCTTCTTTAAAGAGATATACCATCCACCATTACCATTAGGTGATGTTGCCATCCTTCCCTTCTCTTCAAGGTATATCTTACCATCATAATCAGTAGCTGCTGCCATCTCCTGTTTGAAGAAATGTACATATTCACTCTTATATCCGAAGAAATTCTTCTCTTCAAAGAAAGAAACTGTAGCATCATTATTCTTCTCACTAGTCATAACGAATAAATGTATATATGTTCCTGTCTCTTTAACAACATCCATAAGATTATTAATAAGGCACTCGAATATATAAAGTTTCTTGTTAACACCTACATTATACATTCCCTTAGGATTATCCGAGCCAAGTCTTGTTCCCATTCCGCCTGCAAGAAGAATTGCTCCAACCTTTCCAGCCTTAATTGCCTCTACACCTGTATTCTTAAATGTATCATAGTCAGCTTCTATCTCATCAAGTTCCATTGCACCAAGAGGTGTAATTTCACCTTTCTTAACAAGCTCAGACTTATGTTCAATTGCCGATAAAACTTCCATATCAGTCTTATCAATCTGCTTAAGAAGTGCTGCCTTCTCATCATCTGATAATTCATCATAGTATCTTAATATCTGTTCCTGACCATACTTAGAAAGCTTAAGCTTTGCTTCTTCTAAATTCACTTTAATTCCCTCACTTATCTAATAGCTTATTGTCTGACGACATCTTTATAATTCTAACATATTAATAGTTTCCAAGCAACTTAATAGATTCAGCTTCTTCTTCAATACCTCTTAATGCGTTCATAGCTCTTGGATCATCAATGTTACCAGCAAAATCAACAAAGAACCGGAAATTCCATCTCTTTCCTTCAACATTCCCTTCAATAGGTCTTGATTCAATCTTATTCATATTAAGTCCATTATATATAATATGACTTAAAAGATTATATAGAGTGCCTGCTTCATTAGCTGTTTCAAACACAATACTCATCTTCTGTGCATTCTTAACAAACTTTCTTGTATTAGTAACAATAACAAATCTTGTTGTATTGCCTTCCTGGTCTGTAATTCCAGACTTTAAGATATCAAGACCATAAAGCTCTGCAGCTTCCTTACTTGCAATGGCAACATGAGTCTTATTATGCTCCTGAAAAATCATCTTTGCCGCAAGTGCTGTATTAGCCTGACTGATTCTCTGCCAGTCCTTGTGAGTATCTAAGAATCTGTCACACTGCATAAGTCCCTGTGGATGTGAATATACAGCAGTTACGTTTTCAAGGTCAGTTCCTGGAAGTCCAAGTAACAAATGTTCAATCTTAACATAAGTTTCTGCTATTATGTAATTATTATATTCCTGTAACAGATCATACACATCAGCAACAATTCCAGCATTGGAATTTTCTATAGGAAGTACAGCATAATCAGCCTTCCCCTGCTTAACTGCCTCCATGCACTCTCTCCATGTAGGAACATTGAAATTATCAACATCCTTGCCAAAGAAATTAATCATGGCAGCATATGAATATGCCCCCGGTACCCCCTGATATACAACCTTACAGTTCTTTTTATTAATCTCATCAATTGCCTCATATGGTTCTCTCAAAGTCTGTCCCATTTTTTCAAGCAACATATACTGGTTTTTTCTTGAGTTAGCCATAATCTGTGCAAACAAATCATCAATAGCATGCACATTATCAGGATTCTTGACAAGCTTCTTTACAGATTCTAACTTAGCTTTCTCTCTTGCTGGATCAAGAACTTTCTTTCCTGTCTCAATCTTATATTCTGCAACCTCAGTTGTCAGTTTCATTCTCTCTTCAAACAGTTCTACAAGCTGACTGTCAATTTTATCAATATTATTTCGTATCTCATTAAGATCTAACATATACTTCTCCTCTTTAAAGCGATGTATTGTTCTTATTGTATCACATTTTTAATGATATGCAATAAATGTACTTTATGTTATACTTAAGAAAACGTTCTTAAATAATGTTCATAAGGGAGTAGTGATAACATATGAAAAAAGCCATCACAATAAGTGTAATAACTATAATAGGATTATTACTCGCAGTATTAATATTTTTATCTATACGAAGCAGCCGAATCGTATACAACAACGATAATGCTATTGGCAATTCGGCAGGTAACCTCAATAACGGAGGTTTGTTCTGCGAATACAATGACAAAATATATTTTGCCAATCCATACGATTATAACAAATTATATGTAATGAATTCAGACTGCACTAATGCCATGAAATTAAATGATGACAGTGTTGCATCCATCAATGTCTGTGGCAGTTACATATATTATGTCAAGAATAATTTCAAGCAGGAAACAATTGGAACAATATTCAGGGGACAGCTATTCGGTGTTTACCGCTGTAACTTAAACGGCGAGTCATTGAAAGCATTATACGACAGTCTTTCCGGAACAATAGCCTTATCTGGTAACTCGTTATATTACCAGCATTATAGTGATACAACGCCTCTGGCTTTCCATAAAGTAGACATTGCAGGAAAGAAGGATACCAAAATTTCCGACACACCTTACTCACCTGCGTGCGTCCATAACGGAACAATATATTTTTCTGATCCTGTCGGAAAACACAACATATTAAGTTACGATACCAAAACTGATAAAACCTCTGTATTATATGATTGCAATTCATATCTTGCAGATGTTGAGAACGGCTATGCATATTATATTGACTTAAGTAAGAACTATTCACTTGTAAGACTTAATACATCTAACAAAACTCTTGAATTATTGTATGGAGAAAAAGGAAACAAAGTCGTTAATTATAATGTGTATGGAAACAAAATATTTTTCCAGGTGGAAAGCACAGATGGAATGACAGGCCTTTACAGGATGAATATTGATGGAACGCAGATTGAAACTATTGCTATAGGCAATATTACCAACATTCACTGCACATCAAAATACACATTTTTCCAGTATTATGAAGATCAGGGAGTCCTTTACAGAGTAAGCACAAGTGGTGCTGATACATCTGTTGAACAGATTACTATCAAATAACATTTTTATAAATATCATATAAAATAATGCCCCGCACTTTCAAATCAGTGCAGGGCATTTATTATATCTTACTCTTCAGTTTTCTCTTCTTCAATCTTAATTGAAAGCTCATCAAGCTGCTTAGCATCTACAACATCAGGTGCATTAGTAAGGAGACAAGATGCATCCTTTACCTTAGGGAAGGCAATAACATCTCTGATTGAATCTCTCTTAGCCATAAGCATTACAAGTCTGTCAAGACCATAAGCAAGTCCTGCATGTGGAGGAACACCATACTTGAATGCGTCAAGCAGGAATCCGAACTTTTCATTAGCAACTTCATCTGTAAGTCCAAGTGCCTTGAACATTCTGCTCTGAACATCAGCCTGATGGATTCTTACTGAACCACCACCGATTTCTGTTCCGTTAAGAACAATATCATAAGCCTTTGCACGAACTGCACCAGGATTAGTCTCAAGCATATCAAGATCCTCATCCATAGGCATTGTGAATGGGTGATGCATTGCAACATATCTTTCTTCTTCATCTGACCATTCAAACTGTGGAAACTCTGTTACCCATAAAAACTTATAATCAGACTTATCAAGAAGTCCCATCTGATCAGCAAGTTCTACTCTTAAAGCACCTAGTACATTCCATACAATCTTATTTCTGTCAGCAGCGAATAAAAGAAGATCCCCTGCTTCACCATCCATAGCCTTAACAAGGGCATTCATCTGATCCTCTGTCATAAACTTTGCAAATGATGACTTATATGAACCATCTTCGTGAATTGCAATATAAGCAAGACCTTTTGCACCATATCCCTTAGCAAAATCAACAAGTGCATCAATCTTCTTACGAGGCATGCTTCCCTGTCCCTTTGCGTTGATTCCTCTTACAGAACCTCCATTCTCAAGTGCTCCCGTAAATACTCCAAAGCTACAATTCTTAACAATATCTGATACATTCTGTAATTCCATACCAAATCTTAAATCTGGCTTATCTGAACCGAATCTGTCCATAGCTTCCTGCCATGTCATTCTCTGGATTGGAAGCTTTACATCAACATCAAGAACTTCTTTAAAAAGATATGCAAGAAGTCTTTCATTAACATCAATTACATCATCAACATCTACAAATGATAATTCCATATCAATCTGTGTGAATTCAGGCTGTCTGTCTGCTCTTAAATCCTCATCTCTGAAGCATCTTGCAATCTGCATATATCTGTCATAGCCAGAACACATAAGCATCTGCTTAAAGAGCTGTGGTGACTGTGGAAGCGCATAAAACTTACCTGGATGAATACGGCTTGGTACAAGATAATCTCTTGCTCCCTCTGGTGTAGACTTGGTAAGCATAGGTGTTTCAATCTCTAAAAAGCCTTCATTTGCAAGAAATGCTCTTGTAAGAGTTGCAACCTTGCTTCTCATAATAATATTAGACTGGATATCAGGTCTTCTAAGATCAAGACATCTGTACTTAAGTCTGATATCTTCCTTAGTCTGGATATTTTCCTCTATTGGGAATGGAGGTGTCTCTGACTCTGAAAGAATTCTTAAAGTCTTTGCAGCAATCTCAATGTCACCTGTCTTTAAATTCTCATTAACAGCACCACTTCTCTTAATAACTTCACCCTCAACAGCGATTACAAATTCATTACGAAGTGTATATGCCTTGTCGAAGCCTTCCTTGCCAATTATATTTTCATCAAAAAGAATCTGGAGAATTCCACTCCTGTCTCTTAAATCAACAAAAATAAGTGAACCAAGATTTCTTCTCTTGGCAACCCAACCCATTACAGTAACCTTCTTACCAATATCAGCCGATGAAACCTCTGTACATCTGTGCGATCTCTTTAAGCCAACCATTGACTCTGCCATCTTACTTTACCTCTTTCCTGTAATTAAATACTAATCTGCGAAGGATAGAATATCTTCAAGACTAAGACTATCTAAATCTATCTTACTATTTCTTATTATCTCAAATGTTTCTTCCTCGTGAATCATTCGCTGAAACTCAATAAATACTCTCATATCAAGATTCTTAATCTCTTCAATAAGAATATTCACAGCCGTATCAATGTCAAATGCTTTCCTATACGGCCGGTCAGATATCAGCGCAGCAAATTCATCTGTCACCTTAAGAATTCTTGCGCCCAATGGAATATCTGTTCCTTTAAGATTATCAGGATAACCACTTCCATCGAAACACTCATGGTGATAGAGAACAACTTTCATTATATTATCTGAATAATCATAATTTTTCAATACATCAAAGCTGATTTTAGAGTGCATTCTCATATATTTCATCTCTTCGACTGATAATTCACCCGAATTTCTGCCATATAAGTATTCTGATAATTTAAGTTTTCCAATATCATGCATCATTCCGGCAATCTTGAGTTCATAGCATTCCCTTTCATCAAGCTTAAGTCTCTTAGCAAGCTCATATGTAAGGTTAGCAACAAGAATCCCATGTTCTATACCACTCTTATAATCATTAAAAATATATTGCAAATGTTCATTCTCATTAATGTCCGTACTATGTCCCATAAGTAATCTCCCTGCTGCCAGTATAATATTTATCAACAAATTCATTAGCAGGAAGTGGTCTGTCAAAATAAAATCCCTGTATAACATCACAACCATAAGAAACAACTGTATCGAGCTCCTCTTTAGTCTCAACTCCCTCAAATACAAGTTCATATTCTACCATCTTAAGCATCTCAATCAGTGACTTTATAACCTGTCTTCCTTTATTGTTCTTTAATGACCTGCTCGCAAATACTCTGTCAAATTTAATAATATCAGCAGGAATATTGGCAATCTGGTTAAGTGATGAATATCCCGAGCCAAAATCATCAACATTAATCTTAAATCCCTTTACCCTTAATGCATTAATAACATCAATCATAGCATCCAGTGCATCAATAAATGTCGTTTCAAGTATCTCAAGTTCAATAAGTGCTGAATCAATCTGATACTTATCCTGCAACTGAAGCATATATTTTAACAAATCTTCACTTGTAAATCTCTGCCTTGATATATTAACCGAGACAGGAACAGGCTTAATTCCCTTATCAATGCATTGTCTCTGGAAAGCAAAGGTTTTATCAAGCATAATATCATCAAGCTTTCCAATCATTCCTGTATGTTCAAGCACCGGAACAAATCTGGCTGGTGAAACAAGCTCACCTGCTCTTGTCTTCATTCTTACAAGTGCCTCTGCACCTGCAACACAATTATGCGATACTGATATCTTAGGCTGAAGGAAAATTTCTATTCTTTCTTCCTCACACGCTCTCACAAATTCATTAGACATATCCATATGTTCAAGATATTCATTGCAATTATCCGCTGAATATACACAACACGGAATATCAAATCTTCCTTTTGTTGATTTCTTTGCAAGATTAGCACGGTCAACTGCCATACGTACATCAAGTGACGGATCGTCATAAAAATACAATCCAACATAAACATGCTGATACACAAGCGGATATCTTTCTGACAATTCTTTCTCAAAAATGCGATTCTTTCTTGCAATATATCCCACCACATCTTCATTCGTCATATTATCAACTTTATAAGCACCCCTGAACTGGTCAAACCCGATTCCGTGTGAAGCAAGGCACAATGGTTCATTAATAAAATAAAAGTCTGCAATATCCTGCATAACCTTGTCGCCTTCATCCATGCCGTAAAAATCATTAATATACTTAAAATTACTTATATCCAGAGCTAATAGAACAACTCTGTGTTCATTAGTGTTCACAATCTCACGCACTTTATTGTTAAACACATCATGCCCTGCCATTCCAAGATAACAGCCTCCCATAACGATTCCACTCCTCATATACATCCGTACTTTCAATATAATAGAATTATATCACAATACCAATAGCAAATCCACCTGTTATTAATATATATAATTCAAATCACTTTAAAATCAATTATTAACGCCATGATGTGACATTGGTGTGGTTGATGTCATAGGTAAAAATGTATACCCTTCCGATAACCCCCACTGTATTATCTGCTCAACTGCATCAACACTGAAATTCTTTATATCATGCTGTAAAACTACTGATACATTATTACTTTTAATTCCTTCTATAACATTAGCCACAACCTGTGATGTGCTTGTTGTTCCACCTGCATCTCCACTAGAAACATTCCAGTCACAATATCTGAATCCACGTTCCTCAACAGCACATACAAGCTGGCTCATTATGCCATAGCAGTATTTCTTACTTATTGTGTTACTAGAACCACCTGGAAATCTTACAAGATCTGCTGCTTTTCCAGTCTGTGCAGTTATAATACTATTCATCTCGTCAAAATCTGCAAAACATGCATCTACACTCTGATATATCTTTGCATAATCATGTGATGCTGAATGTATTGCAACAGTATGTCCCCGCTGTGCTTCTTGTGCAATAAGATTCTGATAATCCGGTTTTCCATTAGTAACAAAAAATGTTGCCTTAACATTATATCTGTCAAGAATATCAAGCAGCTTTTCTGTATATGGTCCGGGACCATCATCAAAAGTCAGATAAACAACCTTATCACCCGGATTAACTGCATCATCTGACATTGGTGCAACTACCTTCACAGTTCTTTGCACTTCAGATTCATTACCACAATTATCAGATACATTGTATGTTACTGTATATTTTCCTGCATTAGCTGTATCAACATTCCCAGATACTGATACCTTATCAGTTACATCTCCATCACATATATCCACAGCTGTATACCCCGGTTCATTATATGTATCTCCCATCCTGATATAATACACCTCACCGCCGGTAAGTGATATCTGTGGAGCTATAGTATCTTCTACATGTATAACACGTTCTGTAAATGCTTCATTACCAGAAGAATCTTTAACTGAATATACAATTGTAGTATCACCTTTTGTATATGTATCAACCTCCGCAGAAGTATCCACTTTATCTGTAATATCACCATCATAATTATCAACTGCAGAAAATCCTGCTTCTTCATAATTACTTCCGGCTTCTATGGTAATCTCTGTATCTCCTGAAAGACTAATAACAGGTGCCTGAGTATCCACAACTTTTACTGCTACTTTTCTAGAAATATGTTTCTTCTTTTTTGACGCAACAATCTTAATGTCATACTTTCCAAGCTTTGTGACATCAACACTTCCCTCAATCTCTATATCTGTCTTATTATCTTTCTTTCCAAGCACATTCTTCTTAATAGTTTCATTAATATCCGCTTCATCATCAGTACTTCCATACTCAACAACTAAAGTATCAGGGCATGACACCACAAGACTGTTCTCCTTAACAGACCTGATGATAAATATTATCACCAGCACCATAAGAACTGTAACAGAACCTGCCATTAAATATTTAACCCATCTATTATTCATAAAACATACCAACTTTCTCATTTGAACATAATATTGTATGGGTATTATACTTCTTTAATGCATAATAAGCCAGTAGAAACATTAAGAAAATTAAGCTATTTCTATAATTCTTCCCATTTTTGCATTAGTTCTGTGAGATATTGATATAACAGTCCTGTTCCTGCTTACCCTGTTTAATGCATCAAGCACATTTTTCTCAGTATCAGCATCAAGATTAGCTGTTATCTCATCTAGCAGAAGCAGTTCAGGCTTTGCTGCTGCAGCCCTTGCAATTGACAATAACTGCCACTGTCCCTGTGAGAAATCTTCTGGCTTGCATATAGTATCATATCCATTGTCAAGTTCCATAATTGCATCATGAATACCTGCTGCCTTAGCTGCTTCAATTACATCTTCATCAGTAATTGATACATCATACAGTGTTATCTGGTCTTTGACAGTTCCTGGAACCATATGAAAAGTCTGCTCAACATATCCATATATTCTCCTCTTTTCACTATCCGGAATAGCCGTAGCCTTCTGACCTGCAATTGATACGCTTCCTTTATCCGGCTCGTAAAGCCCAAGAAGGAGCTTGAATATTGTACTCTTTCCTGTACCTGTTCTTCCCGACAGAGTAACCTGCTCTCCCTCCTTAACAGAAAAACTTAAGTTCTCCACAACATTTTTATCATCATATGCAAATGTTACATTATTGAAATCGACAATCACATCACTGTCAGCTTCCATGGCTGTATTCTCTGCAATGTATGAATCCTTCTTAACTGATAATTCATTCATCTCGAAAAATTCATTTATTCTATGTACTCCGGCTATTGCTGACTGTATAGTCTGAATCTCCATACCAAGGCTCTCAACAGGAGCAAATATCTGTGAAATATAATTAATTACCGCAACTGCTGTACCTGCTGACATGCCAAAAAATGCAAGCACTGTCTGGTTACCTGATGCTGAAAAAAGCATGACCACAGCAACAACAATTGCATTGAGAGTAAGAATTACAGGTGAATATACTGCATCATAGAAATTAGTTTTCTCAACTGCTGCGTAACTTTCACATATATATTCATCGTATCTTTCTGCCATATAATTTTCCTTGCCAAGTGTATGTATTGTTCTTATGTTGTGAAGAGTTTCCGGCACATGTCCTGATGCTCTTCCTACAGCTCTTCTGTTCTCAATCTGTGCTGCCAGCATATTTTTCTGAATAATTCTTGTGAATACGAACAGGAATGGAAGAATAACAAGAAGCACAATGGCAAGCCCCTTATTCTTAAACCATATAACAGCAACTATACTTATTATCTTACAGGCATCAGCAAACATACTGACAATTCCTGATGTAAACAGATTCTCAACTGTATCAGCATCACCAACAAATCTTGAAACAACAGTTCCAGGTTCCTGACTTGTAAGACCACTTGTTGTAAGACAGCTGTACTTATACATCAACGCACTTCTTAATGAGTGTGTAATCTTTTGTCCGAATACTGTAAGAAAAGTCTCTCTTGCGCTCTCCATAAGACCTGTTATAAGAAGAAATCCGAAATACATAATAATCATATAAAATGCCGGCATTGTATCTGATGTAATTGTATCAATAATCTTTGCAAGAATAAGTGGTGGAAACAGTGCCATTACAATTGCGCCAACAACAGTAATTACAATCCCTGCTGTAAGCAGCCACTTTTCTTTTATTGTGTTCAATATAACTCTGCCAACACTTTTATTCTTCATCAGATGCGCCTCCCTTCTGTTCATTATAAAGAACCGCATACTGTGGGCATTTATTCATAATCTCATCATGTGTACCGGCTATGGTTTTTCCGTTCTCCATCCATATAACCTTATCCATCTGTGGGAACAGATATAATCTGTGTGAAATAAGAATCACAATACAATCCTTGGTGTATTCTTTAAGATTAGCAAATATCTCTCTTTCAGTGTCCTTATCAAGTGCTGAAAATGGATCATCTAATATAATTAACGGCTTCTTATGGCAGAGTGTTCTTGCAAGTGCAAGTCTCTGTGCCTGTCCTCCTGACAGTCTCACACCTGTATTCCCAACATAAGTGTCCTGTCCGTTTTCCATATCATTTACTTCTTTGTCAAAGCACACTGCCTTAAGAAGCTTAGCCACATCCTCATCATCACCCATAAGAATATTGTTTCTAATTGTATCATTAAACAATTCCGGATCATGTCCAAGATATGCTACAACCCCTGCCTTTTTCGCATCATCGAGTTCTGAAAGTTCATTGCCGGCAATCTTAATGCTTCCCTTATATGGATATTCGCATAAAAACACCTTTCCAAGAGTTGATTTGCCGCAGGCGACAGAACCTGTTACACCGATAATGTTACCTTTTTCTGCTTCAAATGTTACATCTTCGAATATATCAGAACCTCCCGGATAAGCAAATGTAAGTCCTTTTACTTCAAGTGTGTCACACTTAACACTGTTATCTGCATTTTCATAATTCTCATGCTTCATAAGCGGTTTAATTCTCTTCCATGACACCTGTGCCTTATGTACTGCATTAAACAGCTTTGCAGCATGTGAGGACTTCTTAGAAAGCTTTGCAAAGCATGATACAAATGTAGCTAAAATAGCAATATCCCAGTTCTTCCAGCCTGTTCCCAGAACATTCCTGCTTCCAAAATATAATATAAATATAACTCCGGCAAGTGCTATAACCTTGTATATCGGAGGAAATGCTGTTCCCCATATATTAGCTCTTACTGCCGACTTTTCATAGGCTGTAAGATTATCTTCATACGCCTGTTTTCTTTCCTGCTCACAGCCATATACACGATATGTAACCGCATTTTCTGCTCTTTCAAGCGTTGCTTCACTAAGCCTTCCTGACTGTACCTTATATTCTGCACCTGTCTTTTGTACAACAGCCTTCATCTTCTCTGCAATGATATAAGATATTGGCGGGAATATCATACATATAAGCCCAAGTCTCCAGTCATAGAAAAGAAGCATTCCTGCATATGCTGTAAGTGCAACACCCGTATCAAATATCTCAGTCATGAACTTTCTCATCCCTTCAGCACAATCATCAACATCCAGGATAGCCTTGGTAAGAATATCTCCCGCTCCTTCTTCCTGTGACTGTGGTATGCTCTTATGTACAAGGCTGTTATACAAAACCTCTTTCATATTCTTATTAACATTATTAGCGAATCTTCTTACATAAAATCTCTTGATATACCTTGATATCTGCACTACTGCAATTGCAATCACATAACATATTACAAGAATAAGCATATCTGTAAATGTTGATTTTCCACCAAGTATATTAACAAGACAGCCTGTCATTCTTCCTTCAAACCACGGACCTGCAAGAAGTCCGAGATTGTATATAAGACCAGATATCGTTATTATCAGAAGTATATTCCACTGGGATTTAAAATAATATGACACCCTGTCGGTCATAATATTATTCCTTCCTGTGTTACTCATCTTCATCATCCTCTGTTTATCTTCGTTATCTTTCTTTTAAAGTCAATTACATTAACACATTATTGTGACAGTCCGTTACTAATATATATATTTTTTACATTTTCAAGTGCTTCCTTAAACAGCACATTATTAAACTGTGCATTATCTATATCTTTAACCACCTGTTCTGCTTTCTCATTTTCTCCATTATTCACATACACCCTGTAATCAACAGCTTTTTTATATGCAATGGCAAATGTATAGTAGTCCTGCGTATCTTTATCAATATCTTTGCCTATACCTGTGTTATATTCTGTCTTTTCAAGAAGCCCTTCATAATTATTCTCTATAAAATCATTATAAAGACTGTCTTCTTCATAGCCCGACATTCTTCCTTTACTCCTGAATACATCACCTGATATATCTGAAACACATGGGATTATAATAATAATCATAATTGCACACAGTACATAAGCCAGAAGTGATATATTAAATTTCATCTTTTTTCTCATTCAAAGCTCCTCCTTGTAATGAGTGTAAGTATATCTGCCTGTGACATATCAGGAAGTCCGGCTATGTCCTCATCTGTCAGATTGCAGTATGCCTTTAACAGTTCATGTGATTTTTCATATATATCATTTATATACTTAATACTTTCTTTCGATACACTATGATATGATAAATTTAAACGTCTGCTGACAATATCTTCCATGTCCGCAACAGCCCTTGAAATCGTATTCATATATTCGTCGCCATAATATGATGAATTATTCCTTTCCATCATACTTATTATACCTTTTCTTATATACACATAATCACCTGCGACATTGTAAAAATCATTCCATGCGTATTTATCATCATTATCCTTTATTGAACAATCTCCCACATAATCCATACTGTACAGAGTTGCATAGTCTCCTGCTTCTAACAGAAGCTTTAGTTTTGTCTGGATTTCATCACTATGGGATGAATAATATTTCTGCTGATTTTTTCTTGCTATATCGTATCCAATCATTGAATTTTTACCAATAATAGCCAGTGTAAGTGCAGTCATTGTTATAACAAGAGCTGTTATTGGTGCAATATAATTCACAAACCATTTGCTGTTACCAATTACTTTGGAACGCGTGCTGTTAAACTTTTTATTATATTGTTCCATATCATCAATATGCTTCTTAAATTCCACATTTGGCGAGCCGCAATTAGGACAGAACTTCTGATTCATCTGTATAGGTGCGCCGCAATTATTACATTTCATCAGTTGTTCCCTCCCTCATTATATTTTTTATAAAATGACTCTTCGTAGCTCTTTCCAAGCTTGTAATCATAATAGCCATTCTGATACAATTCATTAAGCATATCATTAATTTCTTTGTCCGTCGCCTTTGCAACATTCTTAAGATAATTCTGTGCTTCTGCAACCCAGCCGTCCACAGTTTCTTTTTCTTCTGCCGTACAGCCCTCATACCTACGGTAATTATATCCGTTTTTATTATTAATGAAATATATCATGTCAAGTGACTCTTCAAAGCCTGTTCCAAACTGATAATCACTCAGTTTTTCGCCTTTATGAACCATAATGTAGATATCTGCCACCCTTTTATAATAATAATCATAAATATTAATAAAATTGTAATGACTCCACTTTTCCAAAACACTTGAACTGCCCTTATAACTATCTGTCAGTTCTGAAATGCCTGCATAGTCCCGCTTTTCATATAATGAATTAAGTTCACCTATATTATTATTGTACCAATCTAATGACTGGTGTATCTCTTTCCTGTTGTGTGAAGAATTATACATGCTCTTATATGAACCATATCCAAACATACTTCCGGCAAGAACTGCTGCCGCTATTGCCGCACATACTATACCTACACTTTTCATTGTACTTTTTATGATGTATTTTCTGGTATTCTTATCCAGCTTCTCCATTCCTTCATTCAGATTGTACAGGTCTTTCATGTACTTCTGTTCAGAATTCTCATACTGCATAGCACCACAATATGGGCATGCAGTCTCGTTATCTCCTATATCTGCTCCACAATTACTACATATCATAGCTATCCCCTTTTATCAGTTATTGTATTATGCAGAGACTCCTTTATCCTGCATAATCATCTTTTATAATACTGTGCAATTGTACCAACTACAACATCCATCTGTAAAGGTTTTGACAGATGAGCATTCATTCCGGCTTCAACACATTTTCTGGCATCCTCCTCAAATGCATTGGCTGTCATTGCAATTATCGGAATCTCCACAGCATCAGGTCTTTCCATATCTCTTATAGCTTTTGTTGCGGCAATTCCGTCAAGCTTTGGCATCATAATATCCATAAGAATCACATCATATGTATGTGGTGCACACCTTGTAAATTCCCTGACAGCCTGCTCACCATCACTGACAACAGTAACATTAGCGCCTTCATCCACCAGAAGAGTCTGTGCAATCTCAGCATTAAGTTCATTATCCTCTGCTAGCAGAATCTTAATTCCCGAAATATCATTACTGCTCTTTTCCTTATCGACCTTCGTTTCTTCAACTTTGCTTGCAATCTCGAAAGGAATTCTGATTACAAATGTTGAGCCTTCCCCTTCCTTGCTTGTGACACTAATTGTTCCATTCATTTTGTCAACCAGACTCTTAACAATAGCCATACCAAGTCCTGTTCCCTGATAAACACTTCTGGCATCTGTCTTTTCCTGTACAAATGGTTCAAATATATGTTCAAGAAATTCTTCACTCATGCCAATTCCCGTATCAGTAACAGTCCATTCATATGTAACAATTCCATCCTGTGTTCCAATACATTTAAAATATGTTGAAACCATTCCTCCTGCTTTATTATATTTGATGCAGTTAGCGTATATATTTAGAAATAACTGGCGTAAATGCAGAGGACTTCCGTATACATATGGATACATAACTTTTCCTGCCACCTTGTCATACTTAAGATTGACACCTGAATCTGAGGCACGCTGTTCAACTATAGTAATAATATCCTTTGCAAGCTTGTTAAGATCCACAATCTCTCTTGAAAGCTCAATCTGGCCATCCTCTAACTTACTCATCTGGAGAATGTCATTAATAAGTGATAAAAGATGATTAGCAGCTATTGACATTTTCTTTCTGTTAGTATTAATCATATCTGTATCTTCTTTATGGCTCTCATCAATTCTTAACAATCCGATTATGCCATTAAGCGGCGTCCTTATATCATGTGTCATTCTTGATAAGAAATCAGTCTTGGCAGCATTAGCCTTTTCCTCTCGGCGTACTGCCTCCTGTAGCTGTTCATTTTTTTCCTGCAGTGTCTTTGCATACTGCTGCTGCATTTCATACTGTTCACGCTCATATCCCTGAACCGTTTTCCAGCGCATCATATTAAGTACAAGTACAGCAAACATATAGGCAACAAATGTATACTGCATATTTCTTGGTGTTGTCTTAAAAACATTTCTTTCCGGCATATAAACATACACATAATAATCTCTCCCACGTTCCATAAGACCATAATTATGTGAACCCCACCTTCTGTTACTATCAGCATGTACTATTTTGCCACTTGCACCAGTCTCCTTTATCTTCTTAATAACATTATATTTATCAATATCTTCACCAACCATACTGTCATCATTAGACGCTATTATCTGATTTCCCTTTGTAACAACAATCTTTCCATCTTCCCTGTCATCATAACCTGATAATATATGTGTAAATGAAAGATTGTAATTATTAACATACTCTGCCGGTGTGTGGTAATAAACAACAACTATCCCACTTGAATCCGCCATACCACATGCTGCAAGGTCAACATATGAACCATCTTCACAGTCAATTCTTATTGCGTATGTTTTTTCAGTATTATCAACAACATCAATAAGTGAAGTACTGTCAAGATATTCGTTAAGCTCATCTGCACCATATTCATCTGTATATTCCTGTGCTATAAGATTACCTTTTGAATCCATGATTATAACTGCCGTCAGATAACATTCCTGCATATTCTTTTTGATAAATTCTTCTGTAAATATATCTTTATCTGAAAGGCTGCGCTCATATGTGATATTATGTTTTATCTGCTGCGCACTTTCAATTACCCTGAGCAGGCTCTTGGTTTCTGACGCAAGATTAAGTCTTGTAAAGCTGTTGCACTGTTCATTAATATAATGCGCAGTATCTGAAAGTGTTTCCTGTGTAGTTTTTATATCAACATTTACAGCAATAAAAAACACAATCATCATTATAAACAGGCCTGCTATAATCTCAATCGGCCATATTCTTTTTCTTTTCTTTCTGGTAATGGTATTATTTTCCATAACTGTCCACCTCCAGATATTTATCAGCATCAGGAATATATCTGCTGATTATCTTCTTCTCTGTACCATCATTTCTCATCTGGTTAAGAATTTCTGTAAGCTGCTTCTCTATCCCACGGTCATCATTTTTGTCAAATGCTACTCCCAGTCCTACTGTCTCTAATGGTTCGTCAAGAATCCTGAACTTAATATTATAATCTTCCATGTACTGGCGTATTGCAGTTTCATGAGCTGCCAGAGCATCTGCATAGCCTTTGCTTAAAAAAGGATATATAAGTTCTCTCTTCTGCAAAGCTATTAATGACCTTATAGCCGGGATACGCTCATCAGTCTTGCTAAGAAATATCTTCTCAGGTCTTGTTGTAGTCTGTACTGCAATCGTCTTTCCTTCCAGATCCTCAAGAGAATATATATCACTTTCCATATTCACAGCAACAACCTGACGGCTGGTCATATAAGGTCCTGCCCATCTGTATTCATTCTCCCTGCCGTTCATGCTAAAGCTTCCCCATGCACAATCAATTGTTCTGTCAGCAAGAAGATTCTTCTTATCTTCCCAGTCAATATATATGAATCTGGCCTTGTAACCCATTCTTTTAAATGCTTCCGTAGCAAGCTCAACATCAATTCCAGTAGCATTGCCATCTGTATCAACATAATTATATGGCGGATAGTTGTCACTTCCTATGACTATTTCCGGCAATCCAGCCTCATTATTGTGACTGTCTGACCATTCTTTTTTCCCACAGCCATAAAAAGAAGCTGCATATATGCTTAGCATACATATTATAATCAAAAAGCTTTTAATCCTACGCACTTACTTTCCATCTCCTACATATTTATAAAATATGTTCTATTATAATACAAAAAGCTGCTGATTACTAATCAGACTGACAGTTTTCGTTCGACATAATTCGACAATTTTTTTATAGTCAGTTTTCATCTGACCATATTCCTGATTTATTCTGACCTTATTCTGGCATGTGACATTTTTATTAAATTGGATATTTCTTTATGACCAGTTGTGCAATATTATATGTAAAAATCAATTCATAAAATTCATTTTCAAGGAGGTCAGTTATGACAACAAATTCACAATATGAATTAAACAAAGGACTTGCACAGATGTTAAAGGGTGGCGTAATCATGGATGTTACTACTCCTGAGCAGGCTAAGATTGCAGAGGCTGCTGGTGCATGTGCTGTTATGGCACTTGAGAGAATCCCTGCCGATATCAGGGCTGCAGGTGGTGTTTCGCGTATGAGCGACCCTAAGATGATTAAAGGTATTCAGGATGCTGTAAGTATTCCTGTTATGGCAAAATGCCGTATTGGTCATTTCGTTGAAGCACAGATTTTACAGGCAGTTGAGATCGACTATATTGATGAATCTGAAGTATTATCTCCTGCTGATGATATATATCATATTGATAAAACCCAGTTCAAAGTACCTTTCGTATGTGGTGCAAGAGATTTAGGAGAAGCATTAAGAAGAATCAATGAGGGTGCATCCATGATAAGAACAAAGGGTGAACCTGGTACGGGAGATGTTGTTCAGGCTGTACGACACATGAGAAAGATGAATTCTGAAATCAGAAAAATAACATCTATGCAAAAGGACGAGCTTTTCGAGGAAGCTAAACAGTTACAGGTTCCATATGACCTTGTCCTCTATGTACATGATAACGGAAAGCTTCCTGTAGTAAACTTTGCTGCCGGAGGTGTTGCTACTCCTGCAGATGCCGCACTTATGATGCAGTTAGGTGCTGAGGGTGTATTTGTAGGTTCCGGTATATTCAAGTCTGGAAATCCTGCTAAGAGAGCTTCCGCTATCGTTCAGGCTGTTACTAACTACACAGATGCTGCACTTATTGCTAAATTATCAGAAGATTTAGGTGAAGCCATGGTTGGTATTAATCCTAGTGAAATCCAGATAATCATGGAAGAAAGAGGCAGATAATATGAAAATAGGCGTACTTGCTGTGCAGGGTGCATTCATTGAGCATGAACATATCATTGAAAAAATCGGACATGAAGTAGTTGAAATACGTCAAAGAAAAGACCTTGATGGCATTGACGGAATTATCCTTCCGGGCGGTGAAAGCACTGTTCAAGGACAGCTTATAAGAAAGCTGGATATGCTTGCTACAATTAAGTCTTTAATAACAGATGGTCTTCCAACACTTGCAACCTGTGCCGGTCTGATTCTTTTAGCCGGACACATTGACAATGACGACAGTATACATATTGGGACTCTGCCTGTCACTGTAAAAAGAAATGCATATGGAAGACAGTTAGGCAGCTTTGTAAGAACTGCTCCTATGAAAGGCTTTGATAAATTTCCAATGACATTTATCCGTGCGCCATACATTTCATCAATCAAGGATAATGTTGATGTTCTTGCAGCTGTTGATGACAGAACCGTTGCTGTTCAATATAATAACCAGATTGGTCTTGCATTTCACCCTGAGCTTTCAGGTGACACAAGAATTCATGAGTATTTTATATCACTCTGTGAAAAATAATCTGAATTATAATATTTAATTGACACATTTACACATATATATTAGTATAATGTTAATAAGAGGGAGTAGTTAGCATCGTATCCGGTGCAATAGTAATCGTCATCACGCTGAACAGCCGGTTATTATTACAATTAACGAGACTTTTATCAATTCATTTTTGATGCGATAAAGGTCTCTTTTTATATTATTCCATTCCTTTATCGCAAGAAAGGAGCTTATTATGGAATATTTGTTACTACTCATCGGTTTCGTGCTATTAATAAAAGGCGCGGATTTCTTCGTGGAGGGAAGTTCTTCCCTTGCCAAAATCCTTAAAGTACCAAGCGTTATCATAGGACTTACCATTGTTGCAATGGGAACCAGTGCCCCTGAGGCATCTGTTAGTATTAACGCTGCCCTTTCTGGCAGTAATGACATTGCAATCAGCAATGTTGTTGGTTCTAACATATTTAATGGTCTTGTCGTTGTAGGTATCTGTGCATTTATCGCAGGATTTTCTACTAACCGTGACATTCTCAAGCGTGATATGCCTGTTAATATCATAATAACTGCTATTCTTTGCTTTATGTTTATTGATGGCAGACTTTCAAGAATTGAAGGCATTATTCTCCTTGCCGGAATGGCAGCTTACATCACATGCATGATAATATCAGCACTTAAAAACAGGGAAGAAGCTGAGGATTGTAAAATAATGCCTCTGCCTAAGAGTCTTCTTTATATTGCCGGTGGTCTTATAGCAGTAATATTCGGTGGTAATCTTGTTGTAGATAAAGCCTGTATCATAGCTGCCAACTTTGGTGTAAGCCAGAATTTCATAGGTCTTACAATAGTCGCAATCGGAACATCCCTGCCTGAGCTTGTAACTTCTATAGTTGCCACAAGGAAAGGTGACAGCGGACTCGCACTTGGCAATGCAATCGGCTCTAACATATTTAATATATTATTTATCTTAGGAATGTCTGCTGCGATACAGCCTCTTCACGTTCTTTCTGAATCACTTATTGACTGTATCATACTTCTTGCCAGTGGAATTGTATTATTTCTCTTCGCATTTACCAAGAAGACAATGAGCAGATGGGAAGGTGCTGCATGTATCCTTTTGTATGTGGGATATACGGCTTATCTTTTCATAAGGTAAGGTTTTTTCTTGTAAATAATAGCAGCCAGTGAGTATGTAAATGCATGCTCACTGGCTGTTTTAAATATTATGTTCTTTTCTTCTTTTTAACAATCAGCCACACAACCATTAACATAACTCCCACCATTGCAAACTTTTTTCTTATATACAATGTCTGAGCAGAACTTGTCAGCCTGTCGTTCCTATAAATCTATCATCAATACGACTACCTATAGGTATCACGTCAAATCCTGCCTTATACAAACAGTTTATTGATGACCAGCGGTTTATCTCAGACAGACAGCTTAATGATGACCGGCAGTTTATCAACCATGAAGTCCAGCTGACTGACGAATCATATCCTCAACAACAATATCGTATATCTCCCCGATAGTACTGCAATACTCAAGTACCTTCCAAGGCTCATTAGTATGGAAATGAATCTTGATAAGATCCTCATCGCCTGCTGCAATCAGGCAGTTTCCTTCAAAATGTTCTGTAATATAATCAGCAATAACATCCTCATCTAAATCTTCATCTCTTCTGTCAATAAGAAGCTGTGTATCATAACGATATGCAAACTGATCATCTTCAACATCTACGCTATGTATATCTGACATAAAACAATCCTCCATAATCTGTCTTTATGTGTGGTCAGCCGCATGTTCTGTCCGACTAACCCGGCACATTATCTCACATATCAGCCATAACTTCAAGTATCAGAATATTCTTCTGATAAAATTATATAAACCATTATTCCAGACACTTACCTCATGTGCTCCCGGTCTTATATAAAAAATGTGGTTAATTTCATGACTTGTCATATAATCCGAATAGTTAATAGCAGATTCCTTGCAGTAAGGATCACTGTCGCCAGTTACAATAAGAGTAACCAAAGGCTGCTGCCCTCCATCCTTAACAAGTTCAGGCAGAAGAAATCCTCTGTTTCCATAAACTCTTTCTCCACTTCCTGTATCAACCACTCCTCCTACCGGGGCAAATGCACCTACATATCCAAACACATCAGGATGTGCAAAACACAGGAAAAGCGATTCTCTTCCGCCAAGTGAATATCCTGCTATTGCAGTATTCTCTCTTCCCGTTCTGGTAGAATAATGCTCGTTAATATATGGAATCAATGCATTAATAACATCATACTCACACGCATCATATTTTGCTGTAAGTTCAGAGAAATCATAGTCTGACTCCTGACCACCATCAGCATCTGTGAATACAGTAAAGCTCACCATAATCACAGGATTCCTGTTATAATCATCAACTGCATTCTGTGCAACATACAAAGCCCCAATTCTGTTATATTCAGAATAACTTCCGCTCATTCCATGCAAAAGATACACAACCGGATAACGCTGTGACTCATCATAATCTCTCGGAAGATATACACAAGCCTTGCGCTCACTTCCGGTTGTAGGTGAATAATAGCTTATCTCATCAACATTTCCATATGTTACACCCACTCTTTCATCATTATAATCATCTGGTGTGTCATACTCTGCTGCCACTTCACTAGATACGGTTCTGCTCTTACACCCCGACAATCCTGTCACTGTAAATGCTGTCACCAGTGCCATTAACACAGCCGCCAGCTTGTATATATTTCTTGAAATCATAATCCGGTACCTCTTACAAACCTTCTTACAATCTCCAAGCCGCCAACCGGTGCACAAAATTTCTGGTTATGCTTTCTGCACTCTTCATAGACATATTCTAGGTTGAACCACTCAACGCCGTCCAGCTCTTCCTTCTGCAATGTAAGTTCATCTATATTGACTGGCTTCGTGTATACATAGACAAATGCAATCTCACTGTCCTTAAACATCTTGCCATAAAATTCTTTTTCATATTGGATTACAAATGTATCAACAAACTGTAAATCATCAACAGAAGCCTTAATTCCAAGTTCCTCATGCAGTTCTCTTATAGCAGATTCCTCCGGTTCGTCACCGGCCTGAATATGTCCCGCCGAAGAAGTATCATATCTTCCTGGAAATGAGTCCTTATTCATAGCCCTTTTCTGCAACAGTACCTCTGCTCCCTCATCAGACTTTCTTACAATCCACACATGCGCCGTTCTATGCCTGATTCCCTCACTATGTGCAATCTTTCGCTCAACAGTCTCACCTGTCGGCTTTCCATTCTCATCAACGATATCAAGTAATTCCATGTTAAATCTGTACTCCATCATAATAAAAAAGCCACCAGCTATCGCGAGTTCTACGGGAAAAATAAAGTGATTGGACCTAGACTCCGATAGTACCGCTTTCGCAGCACCCCTCCCAGGACTGGTGGCTTACATATTATATTACTATGTGATTGAAAATTCCATAGGGATAATATCACATTTTAAAAAGTCGCACTAAGCAGGAAGAACAATACATATATTGCAAATGTTTCTCCAACTGTATATAATGCGGTCTTTACCCATACATTAGGCTTCTCCACATGCTGTACAGTTCCAGCATTTGCAGTAATCTTTTTCTGATATTCCTTAATAATCATGATTCCCACAACCGCACCTATAACGCAAGCAATTATGTACAAATAATATGAAAACATCGGTTTTGTCTGAACATAGCCACCATATTCGTCGTTCATTGTATTAGTAATAACAAAATACAGACTTATCAACGCAAGTGCAGATGAGCCAAATGCAGCAACTGCCTCCTTTCCCCAGCCTTTTCCTTCATTCTTTACCATGCATATGCAAAATGCTGAAATAGGTGCAAGCAGGAATACAATCATTCCTACAGTGCCATTTTCTTCTTCATCTGAGTCATAATAATCATAATAGCTGTCCTGGGTTGTATCTTCCGTTTCAAATGTTAAATCAGCCATACTTACACTTCCAACATTAACCCCTGCACATGACACTGTAAACATAGGAAAAAAGAAGCATGCTGCAGCCACTATCGCAGCAATCTTCATTATAAGTCTGCCCTTAATCTTATGTCCTGCAATATTAATTGATACATCTTCTTCTACAGGCTGTCCGGCTGATGCCTGAACCGGCTGCTGTGGCATAACGTATTCATAATTATATTTCTGTCCACCTGCATTGGCATAACTGTTATCTGGCCTATTTCTTTTAAATAATACCAGTTAGGTCAGACACTTATTGTCATATTGTTTTATTTTATAAAAAATCAGGCTTTGGATTTCTCCGCCGCCTGATTACAACTCTATTAATTCAATTCAATTTTATCGCTAAACCCACTAATCAGCCTTTTTCTCTTGCCACCTCAAACTCCTGCTTTATCTGCGCAAGAAGCTCAGGATTAACAAGAACATCGCATATTGAATCAGCCATTATCTTTGCTGCGTATACTATAGCATTATGCGCGGCATCACTCTTTCCTGCCTTAATGTAGGCTTCTGAATGTGGCTGTGCATCCTTGTCTGTGAATGCAATTCTTATACATGAGCCTGGAACTTCATATAACACATTGCCGAAATCTGTTGAGCCAGTCCTTTCGCGTGGTGGCGCAATCGATGGGGCATTCTCATATGCTGCATTTGCCATAAGCAGATCATTGACCTTATGGCACACAACCTTGCTCTTGAATGGAAGGTCTCTCTGAACCTCATATGTTGTTCCAGTCATAAGAGCAGCACCTTTTAAAATGTTGTAGAATCTCTCTACAACTTCATCAAGGTATTTCGTGCTGTATGAACGGAGTGTATATTCTGCAACAGTAAGGTCCGGAACTACATTTGGAGGACCACCTGCATTACGGATTGTGTAATGCATTCTTGTGTCATCTTTAACATGCTCTCTTAACATCTCAATTGCATGGAATGATAATAACGCTGCATCAAGTGCACTTCGTCCTTCTTCAGGACTTATTGCAGCATGGCTTTTTACTCCGTGGAATGTTACCACGAAATTCTCGAGTGCCATACATTTTTCATCTACTGATGTATTAGGCGAGCCATGCGACATAAATGCAAGGTCAAGCTCTTTCATATAACCTTTATCAAGCATAATTATCTTGCCGCCAAGAGTTTCTTCTGCCGGAGTTCCATACACAACAAGTCTGCATGGATAATCCTGAAGGCAGTTCTTAACTGCAATAGCTGCACCTATTCCGGCAGGTCCCTGAAGATGATGTCCACACGCATGTCCGATTTTTTCAAGAGCGTCATATTCAACAAGAATTCCAATCACCGGGCCGTCACTTCCATTATCCCATGTTGCCCTGAATGCTGTTTCAAGTCCTGTTCCACGCTCTACCACAAATCCTTCTTTTTCAAGATAACTGCACAATATATCAGATGTCCTGTACTCTTCCCCGCTTATCTCCGCAAGGTCGAATATCTCATCTGCCATCTGGCATAAATCTTCTTTATAGCTGTCAATAACCGCCCCAAGCTGCTTCTTAATATCGTCTGACATAATATCTGCTCCTAATCAATTCTAATATCCAATCATTAATGCACCAAGCATAAACAGGCATCCAAGTGCTGTCCATATAAGGAACAGTGGCATCATGAACTTAAGCCATTTACTGTATGGAATCTTTGATACAGCAAGATATCCCATAAGTGATGATGACATTGGAAGTACTGAGTTAGAGAATCCGTCTCCTAACTGGAACGCAAGCACTGATGTCTGTCTTGATATTCCTACAAGGTCTGAAACCGGCACCATAAGTGGCATTGTAACTGCTGCCTGACCTGTTCCTGACACAATTACGCAGTTAATAAGTGACTGACATAAGAACATGCCGACAGCCTTAATTGAATCTGGCATAACATTTACAATATTAACAATTCCGTACACGATAGTATCAAGAATATTGGCATCACTTAAGATTACCTCAACTGTACGGGCAATTCCTATTATAAGACATCCTACGATAATGCCCTTTGCACCTTCTCCGAATTCCCTTGCAATTCTGCTAGGACCGTAACCGCTGATAAATCCGCATATTACACCCATAAATATGAAGAGGCCTGACATTTCTTCAAAGTACCAGCCCTTCTTTGAAAGGCCATATATAAGTATTCCAAAGCCAAGTGCCATAACAATAAGAACTGCAATCTGTCTTACCGTAATTGTGTCTGTTGCATTGTCAAATGTGTACTCCTGGTCTTCAGGAATTCCATATATTACGCTTTTTTCAGGATGTGCTGCAACCTTTCTTGCATAACAGATTATGTATGCACTTGTAGCAGCAAGAAGCACAACAAGAATAAATACTCTGTAAGCCATTCCTGAGAACAACTGCAATTCTGCTATATCCTGCGCAACTCCGACATTGAACGGATTAAGTAATCCGGCTGTGAATCCAACCGCTGCACCGAGTGCAATCATTGCTGTTCCTGTAACTTTATCAAGCCCTAAGAATAGCGCAAGTGTAATTCCGATAGGAACGAATATCATAACCTCTGATGACATTCCCATTGTGAATCCAAATATAGAAAATAATGTCAAAAATACAGGAATTACAACATATTTGTGCTTAGAAAATGTCTTAGATAACTTCTTGCATAACGCTGTAAGTGCGCCTGTTGATGTAATTACCTGAAAAGCTCCGCCGATTATCAGCATAAATGTAATTGTTGACGCTGATTTCACAATTCCGGTATAGATTGCTGAAGGAATCTTTAACGGATTAAGCGGACTTGATGCTATTCTGTGATAACTTCCAGCTTCAACTAAAGTCTTGCCTGTTGCTGCATCTTTAAATCTTGTAAACTCGCCTGCCGGCACAATATATGTTGCCGCTGCAGCAATAAGAATAATTACCACAAGTATTACAAATGTATGTGGCGTTTTCCATTTTTTCTTTGCTTTTGTTTCCATGAAATTTTCTCCCATAACAAATTTATATTTTTATACATTTTAATATAAATCATACTAAAAATAAAATTGTATGTTTTTATCGAAAGTATAAATCTAATTTATAGTTTCGATTGATTGATACATTTTAATTATGTATAATTATTACATTATTATTGAAACATGCACTATTTTAGAAAGGGAATTCATATGATTACTGAAAAAGACATGCAATATGTTCTTACAATTGCTAATTACGGAAATCTTACCAAGGCCGCCAATGCTCTGTTCTTGTCGCAGCCGGCTTTGAGCATACATCTTAAGCAGCTTGAAACTTCACTTGGCATACAGCTTTTTGAAAGAAAAGGCCGCCGCATGATTCTTACATATGCAGGCGAAGAATTCGTGAAATCTGCCAGAGATATTACTATGAAATGCTTTGAGCTTGAGGACCGCATGATTGATATTGGCAAAAATGTAGCTGTTAAACTCCGCATCGGTTACATGGTCCGTCAGGTTGAGTCTCTCTTTCCTTCTGTTATGACTGCATTTAACAGGCTGTATCCCCAGTCAGTTGTATATGCTGTTGACGGACATCTCTCAGACCATGAAGAGCAGCTTCTTGCCGGAGACCTTGACATGTTCTTTGGATATAACAGCGTGAGCAACACCAGACTTTCCTATGAAATCATATATGAAGACTGTCTTGTTGCCATTCTTCCGAAAAGCCACCCTGCTGTCTCTTTTGCAGAGCATAAAGAATCCTGCATCTATCCATGGCTTGATCTTGCGCATGTAAGAAAAGAAAGATTCATCCTGCAGCATAGCAACCAGAGTATAAGGCAGCTTGAAGAAGACGCCCTTTTCTATGCTGATGTCCTGCCAGAGCTTACCTATAAGATAAGCAGTATTGACGCGGGAATCCGACTTGCTGAACAGGGATATGGAATTGCATTTACACTAAACAGTTATCTTACTTCAATGAAGCTTTCACCTGATTCAGTCGTATTACAGATTGGCGACCCAGACATGCGTATACCATTCTCCGCCGCCTTCCGCAAGGAAGATGAAAACCGGAAAGAACTGAAAGAATGGATACGGCTGACTAAAGAGCTTGTTTCCAGGCAATAAAATAACCGGCTGATACTGCATTTAGCTGTACCAGCCGGTATCTTAATATTATTCAATTATAAAACTTCTACAAGCTCAATCCTGAAATTCAGTTCTTTTCCTGCCATCTCATGATTAGCGTCAAATGTAATCTCAGTATCAGTTAAAGCAGCAACCCTAGCTGGGAATGGCTGTCCATACATATTCTGAAGATATACTTTATCATCAACTTTAAGTTCTTCTGCACCAGGAAGCTCACTTATAGGCAGTGTTATGAAAGCTCTTGGATCGGCTTCTCCATACGCCTCCTCTGGCATAAGATGAACATCTATAACGTCTCCGACATTCATTGTTGCAACAGCCTTGTCAAAGCCCTGAATCATCATTCCTGCTCCACAAGTAAATTCAAGCGGTTCACCTCTGTCGTAAGAAGAATCAAACTGTGTTCCATCATTAAGAGTTCCTTTATAATGAACCTTTACCTTCTTTCCCACATTAGGTCCTTCAAATGATGGTGTAAATGTACCACAGCCACCGCCGCAGCCGCCACAACCACTACCACAGTCTGATTCACCTTCATCACTTCCACAATGTCCGCAACCTGACTCTTCATCTTCATGGCTTCCACAGTGTCCGCAGCCATGACCTTCTTCATGATCGTGATGATGGTCGCAATTAACTCCTGCTGATGTTAAATCGCCATTAAGATATGCCTCAACTGCTGCATCTGCTTCTCCATCTGCTCCTGAATATACATCAATTCCAGCTTCTGAAAGTGCTGTGACTGCACCGTTACCAATTCCGCCACATATAAGAACATCTACACCTTTATCCTTAAGAATAGCTGCCAATGCGCTATGACCAGCTCCATCAGTGCCAATTACCTCTGCACGGACAATATTCTTTCCTTCTGCCTCATAAATCTTAAAGCTCTCAGAATGTCCGAAATGCTGAAAAATCTGACCATTCTCGTATGTTACTGCTATTTTCATTAATAATCCTCCTGATTAATATTTATTCTCATACAACGTATGAAAAATCATTTCAAAATCTTAAACAACTAAAACTCAATATTCACCGAACCATTTGCATATTTCATATAATCAAAAAGCTTAGACGCCGTAAGAAGTTCAAGCGGATCTCTTTCTATATCATCTTCCTCAAATATCTTTGCCACTTCCTGTATTTCCGGATTAGAAAGAGAATTCATATATTCTCTCAGTTCAACTATCGGCATATTAAAAAGTTCTTCTTTGCTCTTCATAAATTAAAATCTCCCTCCAATATCTATTCCGAACGGCCTGTGAATATTACCTTGCCGCTATTCCACAATTCTGCTGTTCTTTTAGCTGCATCAAGCCTGTCTTCATCATTTTCAAACCTAAATGATGCTGACTGACAGCCGCAATCCATACACATCACATAATAAGAGTGATCTTCCTCTTCTAATATAGAAGGTCCAAAACATCTTGGACAATCCTGCAGATCAATCATTTCATAAATTTCCATGCTGCAACTCCTTGTAATAATAATCTGATTATCATTTAATTTTACATTCTATTAGGGATAGAAATCAAGTGGAAATCATTATATATCTTACATATTTACACATATTTTATGAATTATACACCTTCAGCAGATTCATTAAATCATTAATCTCCTCCGCAATCTGCTTTCCGTTATCAGTATCCTTTACAAACACCCGCTGCTTTTCCACATAAACAACCTGTGATTCAGACTCAATATCCCTATTACTATTAATTGCCATATTAATACTCATAAACGGATGATGTTCTTTAATCTTCATTCCATGCGAATTATAAATAAGTGTATAACCAGCTATTCCTGTGGCAGCATGATATCCTTCGCAGAAACCGCCATCTATAACAATAAGTTTTCCACCAGCCCTTACAGGGTGCTGCCCCTCTTTTGTCCTGACAGGAGTATGTCCATTAATAATGTGTGCATTCTCATTATAAAGATTAAACTCCCTTAAAATCATTTTACAGATTCTTTCATTTTCATACTGAACATAGTATGGATTCTTATCCTCTTCGATTGCCTTCTTATAGTCAGCATTTCTATCCTTGTCGAGGAACGTTCGTTCAAATGTTTTGATACACCTTCCAGTCACTGGTGATAATATATTACTCCACAGAAACCACATAAAATCAACTGCATCTGAATCACCGGTTCTTGCCTGCCTTACCATTGACTCGCAATAATCAAGATACTCACGACCTGAATACGACTTGCAATCCACAACAATTCCATCAAACACCCCTTGTTCATCAAGTGGCACACAACCATGAAATAGAAGATTTCCATTATGAATCTTATAAATGCTGCCTTTGTCATATAGAAAATTGATATGCCTCTCAAGCGCCATACTGTTAATGAAATCTGCCCTGAATCTCCCCATCAGAAACATTTCTTCCATAGTAAGCTCATATGGATTATTCATGTCAACAGTTGGAAATTCATTAGTATTAAGAAAATAATCCTTATCCCCTATTCTTACTGTTCCTTTATCCAGATTCATCTTATCCAACAGAAGTCTTCCTTCCATTCTGTATTCCGGGTGTCTCTTAATAAGCTGCCCTTCAAGCTTGAATAAAATCACAGAAATAGCTTTATAGACTGCGTCATCAACATTTTTATCTGAATATGTATTAACTGCGAACTGTAGAAGAAATCTTAGGCTTATTCCATAACCATTCTCAAGAATTGACATAGTTTTGTACTTAATATTATTCCTGACCACAAGTGCCATACACACCGGATTGCCACAAAAAGCTCCCATCCACAATATGTCATGATTTCCCCACTGGATATCAACGCTGTGATGTTCCATCAGAAGATCTAATATCTTATCTGCATGTGCTCCTCTGTCATATATGTCCCCAAGTATATGAAGATGGTCCACAGCCAGTCTTTTAATCAGATCAGTAAGAGCAACAAGAAATTCATCGCCATTATGAAGGCTCAGAATTGTTTCCATAATCTGTCTGTGGTACACACTCCTGTTGTCATCTTCATCCTTCTGCGCATGAATAAGTTCATCAATGATATATGCAAAATCCACAGGCATTGCTTTTCGCACCTTGGATCTTGTGTACTTAGAAGACAGAAGCTTTGCAATCTGAATCAGCTGGTTAAGTACATTTCTGTACCATTCATCATTCACCTTATTCTCATCCATAAGTATAGAAAGCTTCTCTCTCGGATAATATATCAGAGTGCACAGCTCCTGCTGCTCATATACAGTAAGTTCATCTCCATACAGCATCGCTACCTTCTCCCTAATTACTCCCGAACAATTATTAATTATATGGTAAAATGCATCATATTCCCCATGAAGGTCACTCATAAAATGCTCTGTTCCTTTTGGCAGATTCATAATTGCATTCAGGTTAATAAGTTCGCGGTAAACTGACTGTTTTGTGGGATATTTTTCCTTTAATAACTTTAGATATTTATCGTATTCCTTCATGGGTTCTCCTTTTATCGTGTATTTGCGGTTTAAATTTCAGCTTTCATAGGTTTGGTAAAATTAACAAAAGGAATATTATATGTTCCATATTTTGAAGCAGATGTTACTTGTGCCACAATTGGTCTTAAATAGGATAATAATAATGATGGAGCATTCTGATTCAACAATCTGTCAATCATATTATTGGGGTATTTTTCATCTATAGCTATAAATCTAATATGAACAGCAGATAATTTACCATTATTTATTTCTGTACTATAATCGGATATTTCTTCTGGAAAATCTTCAAGTTTAAGTACATCATTCGTATATTTATAAAAATTTTATTTGCAAACAATAAAATCTGTATTATCCAAATCTCCCCTAGAAAGTATATCTAGCAATCTAAATACTGGTCCCGTAGGATGTGTCCTGCCACATTCCCATGCTTCGACCGTTTTCTTAGATACCCCCATGTATATTGCAAAAACACTCTGAGTCATGCCTGCCTTCATACGAATATCTCTTATCTCTTTATTCGTATACTCTTTTACTGGCATAATCATAAATGTTTTCGTATGTGCTTTCCCACATCCTTCTTCATACTCTATAGCCTCTTCCAGTCCTTGTTTTAAATCATCAAATAATGAACCCATATAAATCATCTCCTATTTTTTACAGCTTCTCCCTTTAACGATTTTACCAATTTTTTTAAAACATTCTTTTCTTCATCAGTTAAATTCTCCTGATCTTTCTTTTCAAAAGCTGTTATAAGATATGTCACTTCATATTCTGCAAAATCTGTATAACAAACCCTTATACCACCACTTTTCCCTCTGTTTTCAAGAGAAAATCTAACTTTACGAATTCCTCCAGTACCTTCCATAACTGGACCTGATTCAGGATCTTTTAAAAGCATTATCTGTAATGCTCTCAATTCATCATCACCAAGCCCTATTTCTTTCCATCTCTTTGTAAATAATGGTACTTCAACAAATGTCCTCAACATTAGTATTCGCCTTTCTTATTTCCTTAATTATAATATACCCTATATAATAGGGTGTCAATCTCATATCTAAAATTCTATCTCATTGCTTATAAGAATATTTCCGTTTATACGAATTATAAGATTCTTTTACTCCTTTATAGCATCCAAATACCCCATCAGCCTTTTCTGCTGTTCTGTACTTAACTGCTGATAAGACTCTACCAATACACCTATATCTGTTCCTTTGCTTATTACATATGTATCATTAGTACGGCTTCTGTTTCCTGTATGTTCAGCACCCGACAACAAATCATAAGGTGTTACTTCAAGTACTTCACATATAATTAGAATCTTATCACTGACCGGATTAGTTCTCTTCTTTTTCCAGTCGCTAATCGAACTTTCTGCTATACCTGTTCTTAAAGAAAATTCTTTCTGGCTCATTCCTTTTTCTTTTAGTAATTCAAAAATTCTATCACTGATTGTTTTCATCACATTATCCTCATATTCGCAATAAACTTATAGTTAACTTTGTTTAGCAAGTATAGCATTATCATTTCGCTTTGTAAATACGAATTTATATGTTTATAGGAATTATTAACATCTGACAGCTTCTGCACGCTCTTAATATCCGTTTTCTATTGATACATATATCCTCACCAATCACGCAATCAATCTTTGAATAAAAATGTAAATTTTTCTAAAATCGAACACATTGCTTCATAAAGTTCATCCATATCTTTAGCCTGAGTCAGATGATTCATCATCACTTTACCATATGCTGCGAGCGGTTCTACATTTTAATCTTTGCTTTTCTAATCACTTCTTGTACGCATTCTGACTGTATCAGCATTTTCATCTTCTCATCTCCATATTCAATCTCAGGCTTTCCACACCTAAGACTATCTGGATGTTCTGACACGCAACAATCCTTATACCAACACTCGCCCATAAGTGCTCCCTTAACAGACCACTTTTCGTTTTGTGTAAATTCACCAACTAATGACTTCATCACACGTTCTGTAGAATATCTCTTAAAACCTGCTATGTACTGCAATGTTTTCTCATCACTAATCTTTGCTAGATTAATTCTGTGATTCTCAACTGCTGCCAAGACTTCCTCACGAATTTTGATTTTATCTGTTTTTCCAGTACCAGTCCATTCTACCAGCTTGTCAAAAGAAAGAATCAGGTACTCAAAACAAATCATATCCAAAATCACAATCTTTCCTTCTGACTTATCTGTTATTGATTTCAACATACGATACTTGTTACGAATATCCTGATTATCAACCACATAATCGAACGCAATATAGTATATATCTTCACCATTAACATCCACGTCCGACACTGCATCTAATAAACCCTGATTGCTTTCCTTGCTTTCTACCACAAGTTCATTATTAAAGAAATACTGATTAACTAATTTCCAGAAGTGAAATCCTGCACTGGTATCCTCTGTCCATAAATATTTCATATCACAGTTCCTCTTCCAATGTTATTCTGTTGTTATCAAACTTCAGCTCCTTAAAACTCTTATCAGATACGTTGAGTCCGTCACAATTCCGCAGGAAAAGCATATACTGATTTGATAATTCAAAATTAATGAATCTCCTGACATCATCATTAATCAGACAATCTGCATTATCTATCACAATAAAACTATTTCTACACTGTTTGATTGCTTCTAAAAAATCATCTGATTTGTAATTAAATAGCTTGATTGCCTTATATTCATCTGTCAATCTTATATCTTCAAGCATTTCATAAAGTACTGTTTTGCCGGTACCACTGTCTCCACCAACAAGAGTAATCCTATCATCAAATGTCAAATCATATGAAAATGGAGCTGCTTTAAATGTAATATTCCTATAAATCATCTGCTTCTCTCCTTTCATATTCCTTACTCCACCATGCATTATACCCTCTGCCACCAGTAACTATATCTGAATCATTAAATCTGATTTTTGCATCATCCGGAATGTCAAAAAGTGTTGGTCTTGACATATAAATTTTTATATTATCCATAGTAAATATGATTCTAAGTACATTGGGACCACATTCCTCAACATTTACAACCTTATCAGGATGCTTCACAATATTAAGTAATGTCTTGCAGCCAGATGACAAATTACGGATTGTGCCAAGACCATATTTTGTTTCAATATGCTTATCTGGAGTAAGCTTTGCTTCATCTATCTGCTGAATTAAATCAATCTCTTTTTTTGACATTTCTTCATTGCCTGTATTTAAATTGAAATACAAATCATTTTGAAATATCCAATTTCCCGAATCACTTTTCTGTGTATATATATCTATCATCTGATGCAACTCCTTTATTCAATTCATTATTAAAATCTTCTATTATTGTGCAATTAATCGCAGCATAAAAACGTCAATAAATCATATAAAATATTTTATAATATTATAGGATATTGATATATAAAACACAATAATTCCTGTATAGCTTTAAACTGACTTTGAATAATTATTGAATATAAATTAAAACTGTTATATTAAATTATTACCACTGAAGTATCTTCATGCCACTTGAACGGCATTCCTTTATTATGGCTGCCCACTTTTTAAGATTGTGCTGTATTTCCAGCTCCTTAACGTTCAATAATTATAACCCACTAAAAAATTTGTGATAGTTTTACGAATTGTACAATTCGTAAAAATCGTACAACTTGTACAACTGAATTATTATGGTTATATCAAATTTTTTGTGGGTATTTGTAGGTACATGGGTTGGAGCGTTTATCAAGAACATCTGCGGAATGGTGTAACAAACGTAAAAAACAGACTATAAATTAGAATACAGCAAATACCGTTAATCTATGATTATGAATTATATCAAAAACTCCCACATCTTTTTTAACTATTATGCAATTGTTTCAATTCATAAATTCTCTCATTAACATATGCATAGTCTATAGTAATTCCTTGACTTCCTATAGGAACACTTATATCATAATCAACATACATAAAACTTTGTCCACTTATAACTCCAATTTGTTGGATTCCAATATTGCTTATTCTAAATATTTTTGTTTTCATATAATAGCCTTTATTTCCATACGAAAAGAATAATAATGTTTCATCTATATTACCGAGTTTTGCAAAAGAAACCTGCATAACAACATCATCAAGTAAAGCCCCATTGTTATCAAAAAGTTCTTTATCCACATAATTATATAAATTATACGCACAACTATGTCTTGGAAATCCTATTACTAATTTAAATGTTCCTTGTGAATCTACCCCATATCTCAAAAAGTTTTTTGGGTTACTGTTGATAAAACTTTAAATTTTATATCTTGATTATAATAATTGTAGATTTCTTTTCCTATGTGAAATTCTTCAATTATATCTCCCCTAAGAAGCAAATCATCATCAAATCTCTTATTCTTAATCTCATCTTTTATCCACCCCAATTGAGAATATTCTTCTATTTGCTATTAGCTACATTTTTCTAACTTGTCCGATCCTGCTGGTAATGGTATATTTCTTGTTAATATCGCATTTTCTTTCTTTTTAAACAACCTTCCCCATGAATCTCTATACCAATATTTTCCTTTTGAATCCGTAAAACTAATTGATGCCCCAAACTGTACGTGCATACCACCACCTCCATACTTAACTCGCGTTAAATAATGTCCTGGTGGTATAATATGAAAATATGAACATTCATCATTTACTCCATCTACTTTTTTTTCATCATAATGTACACAATCTATTGAAATTGCGACATTATATATAGGTTCATGAGACTCATTCATTATTTCAAATATACAACCTGGTTCTTTTTCATTTACTTCTATATCAGACATCCAGCAGACTATACGCAAAGCTTGTTCTTTTTCCCGAAGAATTCTATCCTTTCTTATCTGAATTGTTGAAAATCCAATCGCAACTATGGTTCCTATTGCTTGTATTACTTTAAATATGAGTTCCATATTGATTATCTATCCTATTCCTTATCCATCAAATCATTGATAATATTATTTTCTTATTTATTGTTACATTTTATGACAAACTAAGCTGACAATATAACTTACCAAGCTCATTTACCTGAATATAACGTTGTGTTTGACTTCCTGTAGAATTACCAATAACTATGGATTTTGTTGCAGAATCAAGTAAGCCTAATGCGATAAGTCGATCAACTTTATAACTCAGACATTGAGATGTATCAGTAACCTTTAAATCATAAATATCATATAATAGTTGTAAATCAACCATAAATAATCGAGAGGTTATATCTGACACCTCACAAAAAATATCCCAATTTATAGATTCTTCTACATATGCTCGGTAAAATTTCCCTAAAATCTCTGATTTTTTTAAATCAACATTAGAATTCAAAAGAATAATAACTCTTCCAAGTTCTTCTTCCGCATATTTAGGTTGAGTCTCTAATTTCTTCCGATATTTATTAAGTTTTTCTTGAGAAATTGATTTTTCATTGAATGTATTTATAAATTTTATAGTTTGTTTTAATAAATTCCGATCATGTATATTCTGAGCTGTTTTACCAAATCCTACAAGAACACTAACAACTGGAATACTTTTAAAAACACCATCATCAAGTAATGAGTCAATTCCTAATTCAGCTACATCTAAACATGCCCCACTTAATGTTGGATCAAATAGCGTTGTTTCAAATGCAGGTATAATTTTATCCATAGCTTATCTCCTATTCTGTTTTTTGTATGTTACAGTAAAATTCCTGCTGAATTTTGTCATAAAAACATTTAAATTTAAAACTGGCTATTTACCTTTGAAAGTAAATTTTTAAATGCCGTAGTTTTATGAGCGTTAGATAATTCTTCATTACAATTAACTAAATAATTTAGTGCATCACATATAAATGCATTTTTACTTTGTTGGGTAAGAACAGCACAAAGATTACGAAATCTTTCATTTGCTTTTTTAGTATCAATATCCATTATCAAAATTGCATCATCCATCATATTCAACAAACAAGCTATAGCTTTATTATCAAAATTCTTAATAAACTCCTCATAATATGGTAATGCTCCTTCATCTACCCCTTCTCTATATCCCAATCCATTTCCTACATAACATACTACAATTGTCTTTACCCAATCTGACAAAACAGAACTTGGAATATTACCTGATGCTGGAAGTAATTGTTTAAGTTGACGTGCCCAAGGAGCTTCATTATAAAAATTATTCATACTATTATGTGTAGTCATAAGATTAGAAAGTGTATCTCTCAATTCATAAGAAATACTATCTTCATCTTTATAAGACAATCCATCGACTAACACAAGAAATTCATTGGCTTTTTCTTTTCGTTGTATATCACCATTTTTTCTATAATATCCATATTTTTCTCCAATTAAATGCTTTTTAGTTTCTGTACATGCATCCCATACAAACTTAGCAATTCCGGAAATATTTTTCATTATATTTGCAGAAATATTGGGATCTGTATACATTCCAAATATTGACGAAAGAAAATCCTCCACCATAATAGTCGGCAAATCTTTTATATTTTCTCCTATATAAGATAAATCCTCATCTGGAATACTATTTTTTCTTATATTATATAATAAATGTTTCAATTTAACAGCATCTCCATTAGGTTCTGCATTTATTGCATATCTAATACAATTATTCAACCAACTTAACAAATCATAAGCACCAATTTCATTTTCTGTCGGATGTGCGGCACTTGAATGATTTCGCATATAATTAATAAACTTAAATACCTCAAATACATGATCAGTAATTAATCCCATACGATTACATGTATTAAGTAAATCATAATCTGCTACTAATGAAAGATCATCTTCTGTTTTTAGATTATGATAACGATTATTATTATCTGCAGTTACTTTAATAAAATAGTCTAAATCATAATTAACAATCATTTTTCGTAAACTCTTAATTGTTTCATTCCATAAATATGTAATTGCACCATCAAAAAGACCGGCAGCAACAGATGCTAAAAATCTTGTGAGATATACAGCTACTTGTTTATTATTTTCTGGAATCATATTTATTTCATTTTCAATAGAATTAATAATAATTTGTCTTTCTGAAATTGGAGCTAATATTCCTTCTGTTGGTAATCCCAAATTTTCAAGATAATTAGTGAATGGCTCATTAAAATCACTAATTGTTGTTTTTAATTCATCTTTTATTAATATTAAATCATTCATAATATGCCTCCCTATATGTATACCGAAAATCTTATACATTTAATAGATTTTCAAAATGCATTTACAACCAACACTTCAAGAGAGGTCTCATCAACCTCTCTCCCATCATATATCCCAGTCCCCAAAGGGACTTCGTTTTACAACTTGAATTAACCCAACCTTACCCATAGTACCTTACTCCTTACCCTATGTATCCTTGAATTAATCCAAACAATTATTTTCACAATCCGACTTGTCTAAATATTAACATATTATAATCCGTTTATCAATCAATATTGCAATTCTCTACCTGAATTATCTGCTCCAATCACAAACCATATTCCAGAATAACAAAAAAACTCCGCCAGCAAAGCAAATGCTTCACCAACGGAGGTCAATTTCACATATATTAAATTAAAAATTTATGCATTATTTTGTTTCAATAACAAAACTAGAACTAGACAAATGCATACCTACATCTTAATCAGACCTTCGTAACAATAGCAACCCCGTTTCCCTCTATTTCCACGGTTTTATTACCTGCAGTTATATAGAAACTATCACCCGCTTTATATGCCTTAACATCTTCTCCTACTCTGATAGTTCCACATCCTTCCGTGAATATCACAGAACGGAAAGAAGCTGTATCAACATTAATTGATACTGAATCGGATATATCATATTTATAACATTCAAAATACTTGCAGCTTACTAATAACTGACCTCCTGATGAGTCCTCTTCAATAGTTGCTGCGGCTTCATTCGTAGCTTCATCATATGCATTAATGCTGCTTTCATATGGCACATATCTTTTAGTATCCACAACATCAAGAGCCTTATCTACATGCAGCTCGCGCTTATTTCCGAACTTGTCCCTGCGGTCATAATCATACATTCTGTAAGTACAATTTGAATTCTGCTGGATTTCACATATAAGGATTCCAGCTCCGATAGCATGAATCGTACCGGCTTTTACCATGACGCAATTGCCTTTGCTGACTTCAATCTTATTAAAAATTTATGTTATATATTCCATCCTATTCATTATCATTAATCCACTCATTCCCAATCCTATCCGTACACCCAGCAATCATCTCATCATCCGAAATATAATTTACAATATTACACATAGAAATATTCATGGTTACAAGTATATCTTGCAAAGGCAGTTTATTTTCTAAAAACATAAACCTGAATAGACATTTTCTGAAATTAGCGGGAGAAAAATTATTATAAAACCTGAACCTTTTATATCCAACTGCAAACATTCTGATTACTATCAACACATTTTTATATTGTACTTTTAAAATTTAACATGCTCTCCTGGCAAATTTATTTTTCATTGTCAACATTGTCAACCTCTTGCTGACCTTTTTCTTCCATATTTTCCATATATTTTTTGGCATCCTTCATAAAGCTAACCGCAATCATCACAATTACCGCTCCAATCGGGAATGCCGCCACAATACTCACCGACTGAAGATTGTTCATAGAACTTTCTGCAAACAGCAAAGCAATTGGAAGCAAAATCAGCAAAATACACCACATCAACTGAATGCCCTTATTCGGTTGCTCACCATCTCTCAATGTGTGATAGCTGTAGCAGGATGCTGTCAATGCAATTGAGTCAAAAGACGTCGCATAAAAAGCAATCATTGTCAACAAAACAACTACCATAATAACAGGCGCACCCGGCATCGTCTTAATGATAGATACGATCATCCCGTATAGGTCACCGCTCTCCAGATACTGTGCAATAAAGTCTGCTTTTTCGGTCACCTGCATTCCCATAGAGTAGTTACCCAGTACAATAAAGCTCGTCAATGTGGAACCAACACCAAATATATAGCCACCAAGAATTGTCTGGCGCACTGTTCTGCCACGAGAAATGCTTCCGATAAAGAACGGAGCAGCCACACACCAAACCATCCAATAAGCCCAATAGTAAATCGTCCAATTCTGCGGAAAGTTTGATGTACGGAGCGGGTCAGTAAATGTATCCTGATTCAATACACACCATTTTCTGCCCTTTCTCTCTCCCACTTTGCTTCATATTTATATCTGTCACACAATCTGTAATATATCTTTGCTGTCTTAGGATATATTGTACTAAGATAATCTGCATTTTCCTTATATCTGGCTGCAAGACTCTTTTCAGTTCTGCCATCAGACGGACTGTATATTCCCCTGCTGTTATATTTCTCAGTGACATAACCTGATATTAAAGCATCATCTGCATAGTCTTCCAGCACATTTCTTACTGCCTCACATGGATAATAACCATCCTTCCCAGCTGGTGAATATGATAACATCTTACCAATATAATAACTGAACAGACTTTTCTGGTCATTCTTTTCAAGCAGAATCATGAATTCTTCTATCCAGCTTCTTAGCTCTGATTCTATAACTTTTCCGTTTCTTTCTGCCGGACAGAACTTAATTTCTCCATACAGGCGGCACATTACATTGATGTATGTACTTTCTTCTTCTGTCAGCATTTTTTCAGAATTATCATTATCCTTTCTGCGTGTTATTGCTATCAGCTCTGCATAATTACCAGGGTCTGCTTTGACTATCTTCTGGAAACATTTCATATCACGCCACTTTAATGCTCCGAAAAATCTTATCTCAACAGTAGCCAGCTCATAACTTTTTACAGCATCATCTATATATTTTTTATGCATTTGTTTTAATATTTCTTTCAGATAATATGATACATCCGACACATTCCTTATATCGTCTATATCTTTTAATGATACAACATAATCGTATATCTGTTCCGTACCAAAATATTTATCCGACATTGCTCTGTATAACAGCTTAATATACACATCTACATTTCCATATTTCTTGCATTCGCCAAGCGCCCAGATATATTTTGATGTCATATAGTAGTCTGCCTGCTGCCAGAACATTTTCTTTATATGTTCTGGTGCTTTATCTATCTGTGGTATATCCTCACCTGAACATTCCGCTTCTAATCTGTATATCCCAACAAGAAATTCATCGTCTAATTTTTTCTTTTTATGTATTTCCATTATATACAGATATACATTTTCACCACTATAAGCCAGCTCTCTGCAGTAATCAATAGCCATCGTTCTGTTCAGGCTCTGTGCATTATATAAATCATAGAATACTTCTTCATCAAAAACACCACTCCAATATCTGGCGAGACTCCTTCCAAGAGTTGTCCATTTTTCTTTCGAGCATATTGCAGCAAGCTTTGCCACACTTAAGTTATGCTTCTTAAAATGTGTCACTTCATCTGCTATTATTGCCTGCACCTGTTTTTCGTTGTCATCATGTCTGGCATTATTATCACATGTTTCAACAGGATTAAGCAGTACTCCGTCATTCTCCTGCACAAAAAGGTACTCATACTCATATTCAGGAGTATCCGTATGTATCCCATCTAAAAGCTTCTCGTATTGTTCAACAATTTCTTCAGGCTGTGCCCATTCTGCTGTATTGAAATATCTGTTTTTATATATTATCTTTCTAATGAAATTCTTCAGATGTATTTTTTCTTCATCTGTCATCTGACTTATTTCATATAGCATGCCATTTATCAGTTTTTCTCTAATATTATCTGGTACATCATCCGCTATATTAAGAAGCTTTTCCCACCGTTCTGGCTTAAAATGTGCTTCTTTTATAAGAAGCTGTACATACTGTATTGCTGTTTCTACTATATCCTGTTTTGCCATCCATTCAGTTGTCACATGCTCTCTGTAATGTGGGCATATGATATTTCCAATAATGTTACTGTCATATTGTGGCAATGCCTTATATATGCGTTCCCATCCATTCCTGTCATACTTAAGAGCTATTTTTGCAGCATTTACTTTCTCATCTACTGTTCTGAAGGCTGACAGATTAATCCAGCTGCATATTGCTTTATGTATTATACTTTCTGGTGTATTTGATGTATATTTATATGACTTATCATCTATTCGAAGCAGCCATTCTAGTGCTCTCGCAGCATACTGTTTCTGTACAAGCATTGTTTCAACTCCAGACAGTATATCTATATATGCATTTCTTTCAAACAGGAAGTTATCACTCTGCCTGTCAAAAAGCTGCAACAATCCTGTAGACTTCTCCCATTCATTCTCTAATCTGTCAAGTACCATGGAAGGGGATAACTCACATAGTTCTCTAAAGTATCTTGATATGTATTTCCACTGTTGTTCTGTCTTTACATATCCAAGTATTTCAGAAACCATATCATCAAGAACCACCTGTGAATCTCCGTGGTCTTTATGAAGCACCTTTATTAACAGTGTATTTAACATTCCGCGTCTTATATTAGCTGACCAGAATAATTTTTCTCCTCTGTATCTTGCAGCAAAACGCTCTGCGTATGTATATGTAAATAATGTTTCTGACTCATTCAGCACATCTATGCTTGCCCTTGTAAACTTTCCCCATATGTCACTGTCTGTCTGTACATCTAAATATTCCCATGTATTCTGAACACTTGCCAGATAGTATTGTTTCTCACTTCCTTTTCCTATTATATAAACAAATGGTTCTTCTCCACCTGCATATTTTGTAATCTGCTCTATAAATTCTTCGTATTCACATCCACTAAGTTCCTCTATTACTGCCTTATCTCCGTCAGCATCTGTCCACTGACCTGCAAGCAGACATGTAGCTTTTACTTTTACGGACAATCCATCAATCCATTCTGGTTTCTTTAAAAATGCCCCATTAAATATTCTTCTTTTCATCGGAATATATAATCCATGTGTTTCACTTACAAGTTCATTTGCTTCATTAACTCCCATTCCTGCTCTAGTCAGTGCTCTGCGTATTGTCTCATATGTCCTTGGTCTTAACTCTATCTCGTTATCTGAAAATGATGGCACCTCGTCAGTAAACACAAATATATTAGTATTATTCTCTATTGATACTATTTCATCCGCATAGAACCATGGTATATATATATTTCCTGATTCTTTGACAGCCATTAGTTTATCCCAGTCTTCCCTGCTCTTTACAACGAATATCGGTCGTTTCTCCCCTGATTTCCACAATTCATTTATTATGCAGTATACAGCCTCTTCCCTGCATCTTGCCCTCACACAGACTTTCTCATCATTCTTTAATTTATTGAATTTATTTATAAATTCATCATCATCTATGTCAAAGAAATCTATGCCTATCTTAGGATTCACCGTCTGCCTCTTTAACTGTAAATCCAAAGCATCTGTTGAATATATCGCCATCTGTTTAGCTGTATATACCGCCATCTGACTGCTTATCTTCTCCAACTTCTGGTTAATCTGTTCCTCTGCCTGCTGCTGTTCTATTCTCCATTCACTCTGAAAATACCTGTCATATTTGTCCGGAGCAACCTGTGGCAGTTCATGCAATACTGCACCTAATATCCTGTTAGCATATAGACATGCCACCTCATGTGGTATCTCATATTCACTCATACAATCTGTAAGTCCTTTTATAAGTATTGCCTTAAAAGAATATCCCGAATCTTCACACAGTTTTCCAGCCAGTTCCTCAAGATTCTTATCTGACAAAACTGTCGCTATATCATCCATCATTCTGTCTGCACTGGATTCATATTTAATAAAGAAATCCCGGTTATCCGCAAGCAGCTTCTTAATATCATTCTTATTTTTTATATTACTAACAAACCTCTTTCCTGCCTCTGTAAGATAATTAGTTGAATTAGTCTTTACGATGTCATCTATCAGTTTTTCCACCATATACATATTTCCTCCTTATATGCATTGACCTATTGTTATTCCACTTTAAACCTACTCAACTTCCCAATATATGCCCTTTCGTAGGTCTTTTAACACCACTTATCCTTCTTGCTCCTGCTAATAGACCTACTCAATCTCCATCAATCTTTCATTGAGTAGGTCTTTTCTTCCCCTTCATTTTTATTATACACACATATTACAGGGTAAACACCTACTATGTTCTAACTTTGCTCTTAATAAGTGGGTTTTTCAATTCATCCAGTTCAATTTCGTAGCAAAAAAGACCTACGCATTATACGAATTATACCTAATTAGTGGGCTTTGCATATCATGCCTCCTGTAGCCTTTGCAACCCATTTCCCCATATATAAAGACGACTAATCCTGCCCCCAATATTAAATTAAGTCCTTATAAAGATATCACTTTGACAATATCTTTATAAGGACTTTCTATTATTCTTCCTTTATTAACACCTTTTTGCCTTGGAAAGCAAAACCATAATGTCTTATATGTTTTCTGTCTATACCTCTCGCTATCAGTTCAGCATCATACTGTCTTTCTTTAATCTGTTGCAATGCCGCCTCCGCAGTATCTTCAAGCGTACCTTCTGTATCGATATCACATACCTTGAATTCCAGAATCATAGCATCTTTCTGCTTATCAATCTTAGGAATCACCATAACATCATATCTTCCATATCCGCTTTCTCTGTTTGATTTTGCTTCGTAAGTATCATACAATTCAGACAATAATCCAAGGACTAAACCATGGTAAAAACGCTCAGGTTCACTGACTGATGAAGGATGCATACCTGAATCAAAATTACTTATTGTCGATAAAGCAACATCATTCATGTATATATTCATTTCTTTTACATTCCCACTGATAAATGCTTTGACAAAGCTGCTATAATTAGTGCTTTTGTCAGCAAACCATCCTGTAAACATACCTGTAAACATGCTGAGTGTTTCCATGTTAGTAACAGCAAGATGATACCATGGTTTACCCATCATGCCTCTGTATTCAACTTCGCATACTTTAAGATATCCACTGGCAACCATCAGACTCCAGACTGCATTCTCATCATTTTCAAGCTGGCTGAATACTATCTGCTCGTCAAAGCAAACGGTTATTTCTCCACCATTAAGGAGAGTTTCCATATCCATCTTCATGTCTATCGATGCCGACTGTATCAGTCTGCTTATCATACTATTAGAACTTGTAAGTGCTCAATACGGAATAAACTTCTGTTCTTTTAGATAATTCGTTATTGACCATGGATTATATATATCTTTGTGTCTGCCAAATGTGAAACCGTCATACCATTTCTTGACATTATCTTTCTGCTCACCCAGATTAAAACTGTCAAGTGCCGCATATACTTCCTGCTGTGTGAATCCGAAGCATGTACTGTATCTGTCAGATGTCGTTGTGACGACTACAAGATTATTCAAATCTGAAAATACTGATTCTTTTGAAACTCTTGTAACACCTGTGAGCATAGCCCTCTCAAGATACGGATTGGTCTTAAATGCTGCATTAAAGAATCCCCTTATAAATGCTGTGAATTCATCCCAATAACCGCCAAGATAAGCCTCCTGCATAGGCGTATCATATTCATCTAATAATATTATGGCTTTCTTTCCTGTTATCTCTGCAAGTACAGAAGATAATATTTTTAATGAATTCTGGGCTGCAATATCATCCATTCCAACCTTAATTGTTGATAACAGCTGTCTCTGACTGTCCGTCAAAGCATCCTTATCAATCATTCTTTCATACTGTGAGTACATTTCCAATATTATGCTTTTAATCTTAGAAACTGCCTCTGCATAGCTTGTCTGCTTAACATCAGCAAAACTGATATATAACAGGATAAGTTCCCTGTATATCTCTGTAACTGGAATCATCCCATATTGATAAGCCTTCGAACAAGTCTGACCTTCCAGCATATTTACTAGAAAACAAACAATTAAGCATGTTCATATTAAGCGTCTTGCCAAACCTGCTAGGGCGTGTTATCAGAGTAACAACATCACCAGAATCCCACCATTCTTTAATGAGACTGCTTTTATCTATAAAAAAGTAATTGTTCTCTCTTATACTATCAAAGCCCTGATTACCTATGCTTATCACATTCCCCATGCCAGTCAATCCATTCCATTTATCAAAACTCATTCTCCCCAAAGAACTTCCGCTTTCTCTCAATCATCTCATCAATTCTCTCAACATAGCTTCTGACATCTTTGACATTCTCGATTCGCTCAATACGCACAGAATGGTTTTCATCACCTTCATTATGGAACACAACCTTAGTTGAAGCACCTGCGCCGCACGCAATTATCGTCTGCTTTTCTTCCATAATAAGAATATTATATATGCATTCAAGTCCAGCAACTGCATAACCTACATTCTCAAAATTACCAGCCATATTCTTCTGACGGTACATATAATAAGGCTGCATGTTAAGATCTCTTGCTGTCTGCTCAGTCATCGCGATAATACTGTCTGTGTTCTTAATTGAAAGCTCTGTGTACTGCTGACGCAATATGTTAAGTCTTGAAGCTCTCTTAATTGCAAGTGAATGAACAGTAAGACTCTCCGGTCTCATCGCCTTAATTTCATTAAGTGTATGGTAAACCTCGTCTACACCCTCTCCCGGAAGCCCAAGAATCATATCCATGTTGATATTATCAAGTCCTGCTTCTCTTGCCATTGCATAAGCATTCTTAATATCTTCAACCGTATGCTTTCTTCCGATTAAATCAAGTGTTTTCTGATTCATTGTCTGCGGATTAATAGATATTCTTCCCACATTATGAGCTTTAAGAACCTTGAATTTATCTGGTGTCACGCTGTCCGGTCTGCCGGCTTCTACAGTAAGTTCACGGCATCTGCTCAAGTCAAATGCTTCTTCAACCACTGTCAGTACTTTATCTAACTGTTCTGCACTCAAAGTTGTAGGTGTTCCGCCACCCATGTACACTGTATCAAGTCTTCTGCCTTTCATGGATTCAGCGACGAATCTTATCTCCTTAATAAGTGCATCCACATAATTATCCACATAATCTTTGTATGCACCAAGTGCATATGATGAAAAGGAACAGTACAGGCAGATACTTGGGCAGAACGGAATTCCAATATACAGGCTGTAACCTGTCTTATAATCCATATCTGTAAGTATATCCAGTTCTTTCCTTGCTACTGTGAGCGCAAGTTCAGCCTTTTCTTCACTTGCATAATGCTTGTCCATAAAATGTTTCTTAATCTGTTCCTTGGTTGCCCCCTCTTCAAGCATTGTATACGCAATCTTACTTGGTCTTACTCCTGTAAGATATCCCCACGGCAGCTTCTTGCCTGTCTTTTCTGAAAGCTTCTTATATAAGCTGTCCTTAAACACTTCGTGGGCATTCTTCTTATCAAGCCCTGTGACATCAGGAACTTCTATTGAAAGAATCTCATCTTTCTCTTCCGGTTTGGAATCTGCCTTTAGTGCCATAACCTCAGTTCTTGGATAAAATGAACGGACAAGCACAACCGCATCATCATAAAATACATCATTATCAATCTTAATATATATCATCGTTGCTTCCTTTTCGCACTGATATTTGCGATCTTATACTCGCAAACTCGCAAACCCGCACTATCGTGCTTTCCAGCCTGCTTCGCAGGCGTTTGCTCGTTGATGTCCCGCGAAAAGTAAATAACGCTTCGCGTTGCTTCCTTTTCGCTTGCGAACATCACATCACATAAACGGATTGTTCTGCTTTTCATATCCAATCGTTGTGAACTCCCCATGTCCGGGATATACATCTGTATCATCAGGGAGCTTGCAGAGCTTGTCATGAAGCGACTCCATCATTGCAGCAGAGCTTGCTGTAGGGTAATCTGTTCTTCCGACTGAACCGGCAAAAAGTGTATCACCTGACATAAGTGTCTTGTCTGATTCGATATAATAGCATGTTCCACCTGCTGTATGTCCCGGTGTATGGATTGCTTTTATCTTAAGTCCTGCAAGTTCAAGAATATCTCCATCATTATGAAGTACATCTGCTGTAACCCTAAGACTCATGCCGTATGCATTCGACAGGTTTCTTGCAGGTGAAGCAAGAAGCTTTTCCTCGTCACATGATGCATATATCTTAATTCCATAATGCTCACGCACCTCATTAGCCGCACCTATATGGTCAAAATGTCCATGTGTAAGAAGTATTGCCTGTGGCCTGCTTGCTGAACGCACAACCATATCATATATAGACTCTGGTGAATCTGCCGGGTCAACAATAATGCTCTCGTTGTTATCTAAGTTAATTATAAGATAGCAGTTAGTAGCTACCGGTCCCAATACTCTTGATTCTATCTTAATCATAATCTGCAAACCTTTCTTAGCCGGCAGTTCTTGTTATATCAGTAACTCCGTCTATCTTTCTCAATTTATCTATAATTCTGTTAAGCTCTTCCTTGCCATGAATATCAAAACCGACACTTATGGTAGCAAATTCTTTCTTATTAAGACGGCAGTTCATAGACTTTACATCAATCTCTGCTTCTGTGAACATCCTTGATATATCAACAATAAGTCCGGTTCTGTTGTTGGCAAATATGTTGATTTCAACCTCATAGGTATCGCCTGCTGTCTGTCCCTGCTCCCATTCAGCCTCTATAAGACGAGCACGTTCATTAGCCGGGAAGTTGATTATATTAACACAGTCTGTTCTGTGAATTGATATACCTCTTCCTCTTGTAACGAATCCGACAATCTCATCACCAGGTACCGGATTACAGCACTTTGAAAATCTGACAGCAACATCATGGATTCCCTTAACGACAATTCCACCCTTGCCTTCCTTCTTCTTTGCCTTTTCCTTAGACTCAGCGGCAACGATTTCCTCAAGCACATCTTTGTCTGTAACTTCTGCCTTCTTGGTCTTTAAATGCTCCTCATTAAGCCTGTTTACTATCTGACTCTCTTTAAGTGCACCATGTCCAACGGCTGCAAGAATAGAATCCCAGTCTTTAAAGCCATATTTGTTAAGACATTTTTCAACATATTCAGGCTTGGTAATATCAGAAAGAACAATTCCTTTAGTCTTACAGTAGTTAGCAACCATTTCCTTGCCCTTAATGATATTATCTTCCTTTAACTCCTGCTTAAACCACTGGTTAATCTTATTCTTTGCCTGTGTGCTCTTTACAATTGAAAGCCAGTCACGGCTTGGTCCTTTTGAATTCTGCGATGTTATAATCTCGATTCTGTCACCATTCTTAATAACATAATCAATAGTAACAAGCTTTCCATTAACTCTCGCTCCTACCATCTTATTACCTACAGCACTGTGAATGCTGTACGCAAAATCTATAGGGCATGAGCCTGCCGGAAGGTTCTTGACATCACCCGTAGGTGTAAAGCAGTATACGCTGTCTGAGAAAAGGTTAAGGTCATTCTTGATTGATGATAAGAATTCCTTGTTATCAGACATTTCCTTCTGCCATTCAAGAATCTGTCTTAACCAGCTAAGCTTTGCTTCCTCACTCTGATTGTCCTTCTCGCCAGTTTTTCCCTCTTTATATTTCCAGTGGGCTGCAATACCATACTCAGCAATCTTATGCATTTCGTAAGTTCTTATCTGTATCTCAAACGGCTGTCCGTTAGATGCAATAAGTGTTGTATGGAGCGACTGGTAATTATTAGGCTTAGGCATGGCGATATAATCCTTGAAACGTCCTGGAATAGGCTTATACATTTCGTGTATTACACCAAGTGCCGCATAACAGTCTTTTACTGTGTCAACCTTGATTCTTACTGCAAATATGTCATATATCTGGTCAAGCGTCTTATTCTGGTTGACCATTTTTCTGTAGATTGAGAAGAAATGCTTAACTCTTCCGTCTATCTCAGCCTCAATACCGGCATTGCTTATATGCATGCCGACTTCTTTAATTATGCTCTTTATAAATGCTTCCCTGCCTGGTCTGTTTAAGTTGACCTGTTCAACAAGATCATTATATACATCAGGCATAAGATATTTCATTGATAAATCATCAAGCTCTACCTTAATCTTGGAAATACCTAACCTGTGGGCTATTGGAGCATATATTTCCATTGTCTCTCTTGATTTCTCAATCTGCTTTGCCGGCGACTGATACTGCATTGTACGCATATTATGCAGTCTGTCGGCAAGCTTTATAAGGATAACTCTTATATCCTTTGCCATTGCAAGGAACATTTTTCTAAGGTTTTCTGCCTGGACCTCAATCTTATCATGCTGGTAATTGAGCTGTGTCAGCTTTGTTACACCATCTACTAACAGTGCTACCTCATCACCAAATTCTTTTGCAACATCTTCAGTTGTCATAACTGTATCTTCAACAACATCATGAAGAAGACCTGCAATAATTGACTCCTTATCAAGCTCTAATTCAGCCAGAATAATAGCAACACATAAAGGGTGGATTATATATGGCTCACCCGATTTTCTGAACTGTCCCTCATGTGCCTTTCTTGCGGTCTCGTATGCCTTCTCGATATCAGACAGATCTGTAGATGGGTGGTATTTCTTTATAGCCGCAATAAGATCCTTATATAATTCCTCAGGACTTGTAAAATCTGCTGGTGTATCCACCGCTCTTTCAACCTGATTAGTTTTGTTATGGCTTGCGCCTGGTAACTCTATATTCTCTGGCATACGTGCCTCCATTCTCTGGTAATTGTCCAGCGTTATAGTTTTCTTAAGCCCATTATTTATACACTGGCATATGTTCTTTCCATAAATTCTCTTGTAGCCACTGCATTCTCAGGAACAGTATTTTCCAGTGTGCAGTGTACATATGGCTTATGCTCCTTAATCTTCTTTAACAGAAGTGGATAATTAAGACCTCCTCCGGTCACCGGATTACCCTTTCCTGTACCTGCTGCCACTGACTTAAGCTCACTGCCTTCAACAATATAATCCTTGCAGTGAACAACAGCAATATCCTTTAATAACAGGTCAAATGCTTTCTCAATAATCTCATCCTGCTGTGCAAGATTATCAACACATAACAGGTTAACCGGGTCGAATATAATCTGAAGGTTAGGTGAATCAATAGCGTCAAGCACCTTTCTTGCACGTTCGACAGTGTATACAATGTGCTTCCATACAGGCTCAATTGCTACAATGACACCAAACTGTTCAGCATATTTAACTATTGGCCTTAAATTATCAATAAAGCACTGAAGTGCCTCCTCACTGTGATTAGCCGGCTCATACTTATACTCCTCATTAACCGCACCAGTCTCAGTACCAACAACTCCACAGCCAAGAATACTTGCAAATCTTATATGTGCCTTATACTTCTCAACAATCTCCTTATGCTTCTCAGGATTAGGATTGCAAAGGTTAAGATAACAGCCAAGTACTGCAACATCAACCTTATTCTCTGTACATAATTCCTTAATATACATAGCGAGTCCCGGAGTCATAGTCTCCACGCCCGGCTTAAACTCCTTAATAGACTTACTGAGTGCAATATGCATACAGTGAAAACCCTGTGCATGTATATTAGGTATAAGCTCCTCTAATGGAGCGTATACAACATCATGTGCTCTTATTCCGATTCTCATAAAAAACCACCTTTCCGTCAATTACAAACACTTTTGAAAGATTATACTATATATTACATAAAAAAACCAGTAAATATCTGCGACTTTTCCAAGCTGTGAGGGCGTTAATGCTGCTATATACAAAAGAACGGTGAGAGAAAGCCCGCCCAAGCGAAACGCGTTTGCTTTCTCTCACCGTATTAAACTCTGTATGCACCTTTATCTCAATTATCAATACAGCTTTACATTATTAATTAATCCTGTATCTCCAAGTGCCTTATAATATGTAACAAGTGGTATAAAACTCTGTGCAAATCCTTTCGTACTGTCACCAGAAACAATAACAGCATCATCTATAACCTTTTTAGAACCAACTCCTGCCCTGCCTGTGTTATTAATATTAGTTTCAAATGTTTTGAAACCATACTCAAGATATTTCTTATCACCTGTAAGTTCATAGGCAATTGCCAGTGATTCCAGAAGAAGTGTGTTATTTCCATTCCTTGAAAGTGAAGGAAGCTCCTTATAATAGAACAAACCATTGTCAAGAGTACAATTCTCTACAATATCATCAATTGCTCTTATAAGCATCTGCTTAATATCTTCTCTTGGGAATACCCTGTAATATCTCATTACGCTTCCTGCAGCTACTGATATCATAAATCCTACTCTTATAAGAGTATTGTCCGTATATGGAGCAAGCCAGTTGCCATACTCCTCTTCCCATATCTTAAAGCTGTCAATAATCCACTCACATTTTGCAAGCCATTTTTCATCTCTTGTCTCCACATATAATGCAACAAGTGCTCGTAAAGCCCAGCCAGTTTCTCTCGCATTGGCTTCTCCCGGTTTTGCATACATTGGTGTATCCAGAAGTCTTAATATGTTATCACCTATACTTATAGCTGTCTCAAGACCTCTCTCATCACCCGTAAAATGATAGTAATCAATCACTCCTTCAACCCATTCATGTGAGCATACCATTATTCCATTCTTACAATGACCTGCTGTATGTTCCCACTGTCCACCTATTCTTAATGGATTCTTGCTGTAATGGCATACATCAACATCCATCTGATGCTTTGCTGAAACTATTAAATAGTCAAGGAATCTTCTGATTCCAGTTCTTGCATACATAAGAGCACATGAATGCGGATAATCATATTCATTATTACTCCATACAGGTTTTCCGCCGCCTCTTCCCTGTAAAGTATATCCCATATCAATAGAATCGCCCCAATTCAGCATGCCGTAGCATCTTGAATGATTATCAGCCCTTGCAATAAGTGCGATTTCAACTTCATTCACAAGATGTTCAGGGAATACATCCATACACACTTCTGCCTTCTTGAATTCCTCTGGTGCTATGCATGGTCTGTCAGGCATCTGGTATATTGTACTTCTGTTATCAAGCTCCCACATCTGCATATCCGGTTCATGGAAATGCATCAGGAATCTCTGTTCCTTTGCCATACCAGACTGCATAACAACATTTCCAATATCCTCTGGAACAAGCATAACAGCTACTCCGCCGTCATATGCCTTAACTGCCTTCGGATAATTCTGTTGTGCCTGATATACAGTTATACACAATCCATCATTTCCATCAGTATAATCTGCAAGAAATGTACCATAGAATACCTCTGCAAAATGTTCATTCGCTTCCTTTACAAGATATGCATCATCGATAATCTTATTAACCTGCACTCCATCTCTTCCAATATAGAAATCAGTCTTATAATTAGAGCTTCCAACAAGTGTTCTTACATTGGAAACAGGTGCTTTCCCAGATATCATCTCTAATTCCCCGGTTCCTCTTGTGTGATACACAGGTCCATTCTCTTTAGAATTATCCGTAAGTACATCTCCACATCCGGTAGAATCATTACCCATATTAATGTGCATATCAAACAAATCATCACTTGCAGTGACTGTCTCATCAGGCTTTGCATAAAATACCAGTGATTTGATATGAAGTTCATCATAAGTCGTATTAATAATTCTGTATGATACATCAATCCATGACTTAGCTGCATATGATGTAAGTGTTATCTCAAAATCAACTTTTTTATTATTAAGAATGTTACTTCCTTTAGCTCTGATTACACATTTTACAGGACCTGCATCTATAATCTTCCACTCACCAATATTAATGTCGTATAATCCCATATCATCTTTCAGATATGGTCCTTCAAAATTCTGAGCGGTATAATGTTTTCTTCCATCATCAAGTGTTTCAAATATATTCTGGGAATTATTCTTTACTGTAAATGTAACACAGCCTGTGTCAACACACAGCCCCTGTCCAGTCTGAGTAACAGATACTCCCTTTTCTTCGCAGCTTCCATCAGACTCTTTTTCAAACTCAAGCACTGCGCCCTTATTAGCCGGAATATCAGCAAGAAAATCCACATACAGGTATCTTATGCTTCCATCTGCATGCTTCGATGTAACCTTCGGCTGAACCATGCATTTTCTGCCATTCTGTGTAATAGCTATCCTGTCAGCAGTCTTTAACTCTCCTTCCTTAAAAGGAAGTGCTATGCCTGCCGGTTCCTGTAATCTGTCATACCTGTAAAGCTTGTCAAAATAAATTTTCATTATATGTACCCTCCATTGTTTGTCACGAGCAAATCTGCTATAATTGTACAACAGATTTAAATCATTTGCTATAGTCTTAATATAGCATTCATAATTCTGTAATTCATGTGATAAGATGTCATTATTTGCTAATAATACAGATTTATTGCAACTTTTAGAAAGAAGGTTTATATTATGCATTATGCCGAGATAAAAACCTGTGATATTGCTAACGGACCAGGGGTGCGTACATCTCTTTTTGTAAGTGGATGCACACACCGATGCAAAGGTTGTTTTAACGAAATTGCATGGGACTTTAATTATGGCAGGGACTTCACAGACGATACAATCAAAGAAATCATTGATTCCCTTGCCCCAGACTATGTTACAGGGCTCACACTTCTAGGAGGTGAACCATTTGAACACAGCAACCAGCAGGGACTCCTTCCATTGCTGAGGGAAGTACGCAGAATATATCCTAACCTGAGTATATGGTGCTTTACAGGATATCTGTTTGACAAGGATATTGTTGGAAGAATGTGCAATGAATGGAAAGAAACTAAAGAAATGCTTCAATACATTGACGTCATAGTTGACGGCAAATATGAAGAAGACAAGAAGGATATGATGCTTCAGTTCAAGGGTTCATCTAATCAGAGGACAATCCTTGTAAAAGAATCTCTCGAATCAGGTAATATCGTACTTCTGTACGATTAATAATAAAAAGGAGTTTACACAATGTCACAGAAAGTTAATATTAAGAAATTAAATCCTAACGCCTGTATCCCAACATACGGAACAGAATTCTCAGCCGGAGCAGACCTCTACTCAGGAATGTCCGAAGCTGTAACAGTTATGCCAGGCACAACTGAATTCATCAAAACAGGAATAGCAATGGAGATACCAACAGGACTCGTAGGCCTAATCTATGCAAGAAGCGGAATGGCATGCAAAAAAGGTCTCGCCCCAGCCAACAAAGTAGGTGTAATAGATTCTGACTACAGAGGTGAAATCATAGTAGCCCTCCACAACCATTCAGATAAACCTGTAACCATAGAACCAAAAGACAGAATCGCTCAGATAGTCTTAGCACCATACATCACAGCATCATTCAACGAAGTAGAAGAGCTTGACGACACAGAAAGAGGCGAAGGCGGCTTCGGCTCAACAGGCACAAAGTAAAAAAATCCATCTTGCAACATGCAAAAGGCATAAGCAAGATGGATTTTTTTTCCACCACATTTCATAGCCACCCCGGTCACACATCAACAATCCGCCTTGCAACATGCCGAAGGCATAAGCAAGGCAAGAAAGAATTAACGTAGATTGGAACCGGCAGCATATTATTGTGCGAGTCCGATTTAAGGCGCGAACCGTGTGGGAGTTATGCCGCTCTATACAAAAGAGCGGTGAGAGAAAACTCGTTCAAGCGAAGCGCGTTTGTTTTCTCTCACCGTAATAAACTCTGTATAGAGCGGCATTTACTCCCACTAGGTGCAGCCGCCATGAGGACTCGCACAATAATATGCTGCCGGTTCCCACACACAACCTAAATTCTTTCTTGCCTTACTTATACGCAATATTGGCATGCTCAATAACATAATCCTGTGCCTTCTGCACAAGCATAGCCTTAACTACACTATCTTTTCCGAATTTCTCAACAAATGCATTCTCATCAGAATATCCATTGTCTCCTGCGAATTCATCAAGATCTCCCTTGTAATCATATTCTCTCATAGAGAACTTCTGATCTTTCACGATTGCTTCCATAATAAGCTGCTGTGCCGCTGATTTCTTGATGAAATCATCATATGACATTCCATATAACTGCTGGCAATACTCTTCCTTTGACTGGTTAGTAAAATCAGCATAGAATCCGACAGACTGGTCATATCTGTCTCGTAATGTACTGAGCAGTGTATCTGGATAACCACTTACCTTACATGTATCCTGAAGTGTTGAAAGAACCTGTTTCTGAATCTCATCATCAACCTTAGAATCAATTGTAGATGCTAATGAATCTTTAACAGAAGCTCTATATTCTTCGATTGTATCATATCCAAATGTTTCCTTAACATATGCATTAGTAAGCATTGGCACATTAGGCTGTGAAACCGTCTGCACTGTAAGCTCAAACACTACTTTAGTTCCTGCATATACGGTATTGCTATATGTTTCCGGCAAGTCGATTACCATAACCTTAGTCTCTCCAGCCTTCATTCCATAGAGTGCTTCATCAAGCTCTTCTATATCAAGTCCAAGTTTATCTTTGCCAAGTATCATTGTAACACCATCTGTATTAGACAGCCCTGTTGACTGTGAACCCGAACTTGTAGCAACATAAGTAACCAGTATCTGATCTCCATCAACAGCACCTCTGCTGACTTCTGAATAAGTAGTATTATTCTCTATATCTTCAGCAATCTTATCATCAACAAGCTGATTCTCTATAGATGTTTTATCAACAGTTACAGCTATATCCTCATATTTCCCAAGCTGTACATAATCATTAACATTATAATCGTATTTTACTTCAATCTCTTTATTACATGCAGTTGCCATAAGCATTGTTGCTGATAATAAAACTATTGATGCTTTTCTTAAAAAACTTTTTCTCACAATAAACCTCCGCTCTTACTTCTTTATACAGAAGTAAAAAATTGACTTTCATACTATATCACATAAAAGAGATTTTATCCATATCTGTTCATATTAGTTCACAGAAATATCATACATTTTAAAAAGAAAAGACTGCCGCTTTCACGACAGCCTATTATCTCTGATATATAATATATAATCAATTATGCAAGCTTAGACTTAGCAACCTCTGCGAGCTTAGCAAATCCTTCTGCATCGTTAACAGCCATCTCAGATAATACCTTTCTGTTAAGATCGATATTAGCTAACTTAAGACCATACATGAACTTGCTGTATGAAAGTCCGTTAATTCTTGCAGCAGCATTGATTCTGGCAATCCATAACTGTCTGAACTGTCTCTTCTTCTGCTTTCTGCCCTTATAACTCTCTGTAAGAGCTCTCATAACTGACTGCTTAGCAACTCTGTACTGCTTAGATCTTGCTCCTCTATAACCCTTAGCGAGCTTTAATACTCTGTTATGCTTCTTCTTTGCGTTTAATCCGCCTTTAATTCTTGCCATTTTATAAATTCCTCCTTAAACTATATCTCTAAATAAATGTTGTTATACCATTAATCTTAGAGATAAGGCATAATCTTCTTCATTGTCTTAACATTAGTTGCGTCAGTCATAGCTGCCTGTCTAAGATTTCTCTTTCTCTTAGCTGACTTCTTTGTAAGAATATGGCTCTTGTATGCCTTCATTCTCTTTAACTTACCTGTTCCAGTTACTTTAAAACGCTTTGCAGCTGCTCTTTTTGTCTTTACCTTTGGCATAATAATCCTCCTAAAAATGTCTGTTAGTTGTTATTTATTTTAACGTTTTTCAGTTAAAAACATCATCATGCTCCTGCCTTCCATCTTAGGAGCCTTCTCAATTACAGCTATATCGCTAAGCTTTTCTGCAAAATCCTCTAATATATGCTTAGTAGAGTCGATATGAGCCATTTCTCTTCCTCTGAATCTTAATGATACTTTAACCTTGTTACCTTTCTCAATGAACTTTCTTGCTGAGTTACACTTAGTATTAAGGTCATTGACATCGATGTTAGGTGATAAACGAACTTCCTTAACTTCTACTGTCTTCTGTTTCTTCTTAGCTTCCTTTTCCCTGCGGAGCTGTTCGTACTTGAACTTGCCATAATCTACAATTCTGCATACAGGTGGATTAGCTGATGGCGAAACCATTACCAAATCTACTCCTGCATCCTTAGCCATGTTTAAAGCATCTCTTAATGCCATAACTCCAAGCTGCTGTCCTTCTTCTCCAATAACACGAACCTCTTTGCATCTGATCTGTTCGTTAATCATTAACTCGTTAATAGCGGTACACCCCCATATAAAAAATTAAAGTGAATAGCTCAGCTATCCACTTTCTTTAATCAAAACACAATCCTATATTATGTGTAATTCTTAAATATCAACCCGAGTCGCCCTATGCGCTGAGGTGAGAGTGGATACTCTGCTTTGCTTTGCAACCATTGTATGATATCATCCTAAACAATATATGTCAACCCCATTATTAAAATTTATTCGCAAAATTTATTACAATGCAATTAATCTTATATCTTGGAATATCACTTTATTAATGATATTATAATACAGAAAATAAATCAAGAAAGGATCTGACATTTATGAAAGATTTTCTTATATCAACTGACACAACTGCCGATTTACCTGCAAGTTATGTTAAAGAAAACAACATTGATATCCACACTCTTTTTTATGCATTTGGTGAAGTAATCTACGGAACAGATAACATTATGCCTGAGAAGGAATTCTTTGACCGCATGCGTAACGGCGAGATGCCAACAACTATGGCATGTAATCCGCAGGATTGTAAGACAATATTTGAAAAGCGTATCAATGAGGGCTTTGATATTCTTCACATTGCATTTTCATCTGCACTTTCAAGCAGTTACAATAACGCCTGCATAGCAGCCAATGAAGTTATGGAAGAACATCCGGGAGCTAGAATCGTTGTAGTAGATTCATTAGCTGCTTCAATGGGTGAAGGTCTTATCGTGTATAAAGCTGTTGAGATGAAGAAATCAGGAAAATCTATGGATGAAATAATAGATTTTGTCAACAATCATAAGCTTAATGTAGTACATAATTTTACGGTTGATGACCTTAACCACTTATACAGAGGAGGTCGTGTTTCTAAGACTACTGCCATTATCGGTACGCTTGCCAACATCAAGCCAATCCTTCATGTAGATAATGAAGGCAGACTTATTAATATAGGAAAAGTCCGTGGCAGAAAGAAATCACTTATTGCTTTAGTTGACCGTATGGAGGAACATATTGGTTCATACAGAGATAAGAATGATGTTGTATTCATCAGTCACGGTGACTGCTTACAAGATGCACAGTTCGTAGCAGGTCTTGTTAAAGAAAGATTCGGCATAGATAACATATGGATTAATTATATATGTCCTACAATCGGAACACATTCCGGTCCTGGAACAGTTGCACTCTTCTTTATGGGTGAATCAAGATAATATACACGCAAAACTGGCAGAGTGTTTACCACCCTGCCAGTTTTGTTATATGTTCTACCAATGTATTCACATCCACAGGCTTAGATATAAGTCCGTTCATGCCTGCCTTTTGCAGCATACCTATATCTGTTTCAAAACCATCTGCTGTCATTGCAATTATTGGCACTTCCATACATTTTCCATTCTTAGTCCTTATAATCTTAGTGGTCTCTATGCCATCCATTCCCGGCATTCTCATGTCCATAAGAACTACATCTATGTCGTCCGCCTGTTCACTTTCAAGCAGTTCAATCGCCGAACTGCCATCTTCTGCCTCATAAACTGTTATATCCTCGTCTTCAAGAATATCTTTTACAAGTTCCCTGTTAAAATCATTATCATCAACTATCAGGACACATTTATCCATTCTGTTCTCTCCTAATTTAACACTTACTAAAGTACGTTATTCTCTCTTATTTCTGAAACAAGCTTTCTTCTGTATGCCCTGCAGCCATTTTCATTCCAATATTTTCTCTTTTCAACCTTAATAACTTCAAATGTTGTATGGAATATATCTGTCTTATAGCTTGTATAAGGCTCTCTTCCCGGATAAAATACTGTTATCGAATCTGCACATTCATCTATCTTAAGGCCGTAATCCTTAGCAAATTTTCGTGATTCATAAGGGCTTCTTATCATCTTGATATGTGCATAATAACCCACAAGATAAGCGAAATAGTTCATATCAAATTTATCAAGCCATCTGCCATCACTTGCCATAAATACTATAACAGGAAATGTTCTTTCTTCCTCTGCAATCAGTGTTGTAAGATCATCGTAATCCTTGCTGTCCTCAACGTATCTTACAGACTCCCTCATTCTTTCCACATCAACAATTCCTATATTGTCTGCAATCTCTCCAAAGAAATTAGGTCTTGAAAACAGAACATTTTCATTATCTCTGTATCTGTCTGCTGGTTCTGCATATCTGTTAGATACCGTGAATTTCAGTCTGTCACCTTCCCTGCATATAACCGCTTCAGATATCCATACTCTTGTTGGTATCTTAGTATCAAGATGTGTAGTTTTTTCAGAAAAATACACATTTTCTGCATCATACGAAAGATTAACTGAATATCCAGGCTCTGCATTAACATAAGTTTCTGCACTCTCAGGTAAATCTGTGAATACATCCTCATATCTTGACTTAACCCATGAATATATGTACCCTGTGGCTTTTCTGAAAGCATCAGGCATTGCAAGATTGCTTAAGTCGATATATGTATCAGCCTTAAATACCATAAAAGAGCCAAGCTGTTTAAACGGCTCAAATCTTCTTCTCTTGGCAACGCTTTCTGTCTCCTGCTTCTTCTCATGTTCTATCTTTACAAATGCTTCTTTGAGTCTCTCATCCTCAGGTCCTATCTGATTAACTATCTTAACAATATTATTAACAGTAATCTCCGGACCTTTATCTCCTGTATTATCCCATAGCTGTCTTAGTAACGGTTCTCTTTTAAATTTATAAAACTTCTTGGCAAGCTCTGTATCTTCATCAAATATCTCTTCAATATATGGATGCAGCGGTTCTCTTGTAAACTTCAGTCTGTAATGACATCTTAACATATAGTTCCATTTTCTGTCTTTGTAATGCTGATGTCCTAAATCTTCAATCAGACCCACAACTGAATCATCACATAACTCCAGCGTTGCAAGAATACTGTTCATCTTTCTTGCAAGTGCTTCATTACCCGTGCCAAAGGCTGAGCCTTTATATCTCATATCATGTTCAATCTCATGCCAGCCCTCAAAAGAATTAGTTCTTACCTGTATCTCAAATGTATCATCCACATAATCTCCAAGCTCCGGATTAACAATGGTCTTGCTAAGATATCCCGGCAGCTTGAATATGCCGTTAATCTTCATTGCCCTGAACTCATATTCATTAGCCTCTGTTGTATTCCACACGCCCGGCATAGAGAATATTGTATCAAGAAAATTCTTAACAATTTCAACATCATCCGCATAATACAGAATAATTCTTATTCCTATAAGATCCTGCATCTTTTTATCCTGATTCTCTGTCCCCGGTCTTCTGTAATCCTTTAATATAAGTTTATCAAGCATTGAATCAGGAGCTTTCACCCTGTATGCAACCCTGTAATAGAATCCTGCTTTCTTAAGCTTTTCTTCTATAATACTTAGCAGATCATCCTTAACAATATCCGGAACATATATCTTTTCTACATTTTCTTTAGTAAATAATTCATTAACTTCATTCATACCCTAACCTCTGATTCCAGCCACTTTGGCAAACTGTGTCTCCACTCTTGCCCTTAAGCGGTTTTTTATTCCCTCTGTTGTAAATGCAGCTTCAACACCATTCATTATCAGCTTCTTAACATCTTTCTTCTCCATATTGAATGTATCTGCAACTAATGCAAGTTCCCTCGCCTCTGTTGTGTTAGAAACCATCATATTATCCGTATTAACAGTAACTTTTATCCCCTTATTCATAAGCTTCTGTATCGGATAATTCTCTATTGTATCGTATATTTTAGTATTCAGATTGCTTGTCGGACATAATTCCAATGCAGTCTCTCTGTCTGCAAGCTCCTGCATAATTAAAGGATTCTCTGTACTTCTTACGCCATGTCCTATTCTTACAGCTTGAAAATTCAATGCACATTCAACACTTTCTGCTCCGGCTGCCTCACCTGCATGAATAGTAAACGGAACGCCTCTCTGAACGGCATCTCTGAATACATCTGCAAATGTATCTGTTGCATAAAGTCCTTCTGCACCTGCAAGGTCTGCCGCCACAACACCTCTTCCCCTTTCGGCATATAATGCAGCAAGTCTTACTGTTTCCATATTAGCATCCTTATTATCATCCGAACGCATACAACATAATATCAGATTGTGACAGGAATATGACTTCCAGTACTTTCTTGATTCATCAAGTCCCTCACATGCTGCTTCAACAATCTCCTGCTGTGACAATCCTTTTCTTGTATGAAGCTGTGGTGCAAATCTTATCTCGCTGTATATTACTCCCTGTTCTTCCTGCTCTTTAACAAGCTGACACACACTATATTTAACAGCCTCACGCGTCTGCAAAAGCTGAAGCGGAAACTCGAATTTTTCAAGGTATTCATTAAGATTCTTACAATCTGATGATACGCTCAGCTTTTCTGACAATTCTATCTCATCACCTGTTTCTATATTCTGCATATCACAAAGATGTCTTACAGATTCAAGCGACAGTGAACCATCAAGATGTACATGCAGGTCTGTAAGGCAATCCAGTTTTTCTATCCATTCTATATTGCTGATTTTCAAAAAAACACCCTCTAACATAATAATATCTTACATACACTTCTTTACATTTTAAACTGCATTCAGTATATTTGCAACACCGATAAGCTTTTGTCTCCATATTTTACCAAGTATTTTGACAAATTTTATGATTAATTTATATTCAGCACATTTGCATTAAATATACATGCGTGTTATAATCTATGTATCAATATCGTTATAAGTAATCGGGGGATATAATTATGTCAGTTATTCATGAATCAGCAGAAAACTATCTTGAATCAATATTAATGTTAAGCAAAAAGCTTCCTGTGGTTCGTTCAATAGATGTTGCCAATGAGTTAGGTTTCAAGAAATCAAGCGTCAGTATTGCGATGAAGAATTTGAGGGAATCTAATCATATAACGGTAACTAAAGAGGGGTACATATATCTTACAGAATCAGGTAAAGAGATTGCTGAGATGATATATGAGCGTCACCAGCTCCTTACATCATGGCTCATAAGGCTTGGTGTTAATCCTAAAGTTGCTGAAGAAGATGCCTGCCGTATCGAACATGATATAAGCAAGGAATCATTTAACGCTATTAAGAAAGCTATATCTTAATTTTTCTCATATAATTTCCTTCTCGGAAAGAGCCATACCTGATTATCCGGCATGGCTCTTTCTATTTTACATATTCTTTTTATCCAGCAAATTCCTGTGCCCAGTAATGACTGTACCTTCCTGCTCCACAGCCTGAATTACTATAACCCAGCCCCATTTTTGTATATATAGGATCTAATATATTCTCTTTATGTGCAGGAGAATTCATCCAACTTTTTACCAATTCTTCTGGTGTCATTTCGTAAGTTGCTCCTGCGATATTCTCACCACACTCTTCCCATGAGACTCCGCATTCATCCAAAGCTGATCCCGACATATTATCATTTTGAGGTCTGTTAGGTCTACTATGGCTCAATTTTCCTGTGTAATCTAACTCAACCGCTCTTATACCAGCCGCCTTACACATTGCTGCATCTAATTCAAGCGGTTCAATACCGCACTTTTGCCTTTCAGCGTTCACAAGTTTTATAACATCTATGTCATATTGTCTAAAAAAACTTGTATTATAATTTTCTTCACAGGAATTTCCCAATTCAGCTTTATTGTTCTCATTCTTTTCTCCTAAATGTTCCACATCTCCCGAATCACTGTCTTCCCATGATTCCTGTCCGGAATTATTCTCATAACCACCTGCCTGTGACAAATCATCAAAAGCCTGTTGTTCTGATGCCTCTGTATTACCAGCAATATCATTATCTGTCAGGTTATTCTCTTCACTGGTTACTTCCTGTGTAAAATCCCCGGTTTCTTTATCAGCTGTCTTAACATTATTACCATCAGTTTTGGTTTCTCCATTGACAACGGTTCTTACTGTAGTCTGTGTCTCTACAGTATTGTCAGAATTCTTCCCATTAGCATTATTGTATGCACTGCCACAGCTTGTAAGCAGTCCTCCAATAATGACTGCTGTCATTAATACAGCTGCATTTTTTCTTTTCATAATTGTATACCCCTGTTTCCTCTCTACAACAGCAATGCTGCTATTTAGAATAATAACACAATATCATATATTTTACCATATATCTTTTTTACCCTTTATTACCATATCAGCCTATATAATTACCATATTTTACCATTCTCACCACTAATATCAGGCTTATAAAATGTTATTTTTCTTATAGTGGATTTGCAATCAGATAAACTATGGAGGAATACCAGATGCAGGAATATCATAACAGAATCCGTGAATTACGCGAGGAAAAACATATAACACAGGTAAGATTAAGCACCGAGCTTGGAGTTGCCCAGGAAACAATAAGTGCATACGAACAAGGAAGGCATCTTCCAAGTGTCTCATCTCTTATGAAATTAAGCAGTATATTAGATGCAAGCATGGATTACATAATGATGAAATCTAATGTCAGAAATATGATTCAGGTTCAGTCTTTATCCGACAACGAGACAAGATTATTAGGCTACTATAAGAAGCTTAATGCTTCTGGAAAGGAAAAGGCTCTTTCATATATTGAAGGTCTTAATGACGGTTTAAGGTCAGGCTGCAAATAATTTCATTAAACACATTAAGCCCCCGGACGCAATCTTGTCCGAGGGCTTATTATTTCTGTTCCAATATCTTATTTTTCAAGATATCCTGTGTATTCTGCTGTTCTTAATATATCATTAGCTCTTGCTATCTGTTCCTTATCAGGTGGCATTACATCAGAAAGTGTATACGGAATTCCTAATTCCTCCCACTTAAATACTCCAAGTGTATGATATGGAAGCACTTCAAATCTCTTAACAGTCTTTAAACTGGCAACAAAATCCCTTAACTGTTCAAGGTCTTCCTGTGCGTCTGTCACTCCTGGAACAAGAACATTTCTTATCCACATATCCTTATCATGGTCAGAAAGATACTTTGCAAGGTCAAGGATGTTCTTATTAGTCCAACCTGTAAGGTCCTTGTGCTTCTCATCATTAATCTCCTTAATATCAAGAAGAAAAAGGTCTGTAACAGCCATCAGCCTGTCAAACTTTTCCAGATATTCCGGCTCCATCTTAAAAGGATTACCTGACGTATCAAGAGTTGTATGCACACCATTCTTTTTCGCAATTTCAAAGAGTTCTGTCACAAATTCCATCTGAAGAAGCGCCTCTCCACCACTTACAGTGATTCCGCCACCATTCTTCCAGTAATTTCTGTAACGATAAGCTTTATCGAACACTTCCTGCGCTGTTTCTAATGTTCCGCCTTCTTCTTTCCATGTCTCAGGATTATGACAATATCTGCATCTCATATGGCAGCCCTTAAGAAATACAATATATCTTACCCCTGGTCCATCAACCGAACCAAAGCTTTCTACCTGATGAATTCTACCTTTAATACTTTCACTCATAGCATTTTCCTCTTCCAATAATTATTACTTTATAATGTATTATCACTTAATAACGATAATTTACTCCAAAAATGTCTACATTTTATAAAAACATATATTTGGTGCATTAAATATAACATATCCCCTATATATTGTCAGTTCGAATTGCTTATGTTCGCATAAAAAAGCAAAATGTAGACCTTTTTATCTCCATTTATCTGCTTTATAGCGCATTCTTTCCAGCTTATTTATCTCGTAACATTTTTCACACATGCCAAATCTATGATTCCATTCCAGTCTCTTCCCACAGCGTTTACATTTGTTGAAGAATTCACCATTAGTAAGTTCTCTTACTATGCGTTCTGATATCTCCTCTTTAAGCATTCTGATACGCTCATCATATTCTGATATATTAAGAGCATTACAGTACGAATTAAGCAGATCCATCTTCTTATACAACTGTTCAAGGTCATCCAGCTTCATGGCTTCTATATCTTCAGATTCAGTATCTACATAATACCACATCCTGCTTACCGGTTCACCGTCAGCTGTCATATCAACAAGATCCTGCCACAAATATTTAAGTTTCTCGCTATTCTCATCAAATGGAATGTTAATAAGACTGTATTCAAGATCTTTATTAATCTTCTCACCATGTTTTTTCTCAATGTATTCAGCAAGTTTAATCCTGTTCTTTAAGTCAGCAACTGAAAAGCATTTCTTTTCAATCGTCTTTAACCATATCTTAAATATCTCTGAAAGGCTGTATGGCATATCCAGAACTTTTCTTGGCGGCTGTATAACGCAGCTTGTTATCTGCTCATATCTTCCATGAAGCAGTTCACCTATCTGGTCCCTGTCCTCTATTGAGTTGACATACCCCTGGTCATACATCCCCTTTCTTCCTGCTCTTCCGGCAATCTGCTTAACCTCACTCATGTTAAGAAATCTTTTGGATTTGCCATCGAATTTTTTCGACTCAGTAAATATTATTCTTCTTATAGGAAGATTTACTCCCATTCCAATAGCATCTGTACATACTACAATTCTGCTCTCTCCATTTAAGAATCTGGCAACCTCTGCTTTTCGCACACTGTATGGAAGTGAACCGTATATAACACTTACTTTATACCCTTCCTTCTTTAGAAGGGTTGCAAGCATAAGAACTTTTCTACGTGAAAATGCTACTAAAGCATCTCCATCCCGTATATCATCCGGAAATATGAAATCATGGTCTTCAACTATAAGTCTTGAATTCCTTTTATGTCTTATATCCGTATATGTATCTCCACACATTTTTATAAGCATTTTAACAATATGTATTGCATTCGGCGACATGCATACATGTACAACATCAGCATTAACGCCAAGAATTGCCTCTGTCCACGCCCAGCCTCTGTCTGAGTCGGCTACCATCTGTGCCTCATCTATTACACAGACATCAAAATGTCTGCTCATATCCATTTTCTCAACTGTACAGGATAAATGCTTTGCACCATCTCTTATATCCTTCTCCTCGCCTGTCGTCAACGAACAGTTAATTCCTCTTGCAAGACTCATCTCCTGAATCTCAAGTGCAAGAAGTCTCAGGGGTGCAAGATACATTCCTGAACCGGCATTATAAAAATCTTCTAGTGCATCATGTGTCTTTCCTGTATTAGTCTCCCCTATATGAAGTATAAAATGTCTCTTTATATTTCTGGCTTCAGGATACAGCTGTGTTATATCCTCAGGAATACTCTCCATTAATGCAGTCTTTATCTTAAGTTCTTTAAGACTTGCTAAATCTTTAGGTACGAATTTCTTCTTTTTCTTTTTATAGTAATATCTAGCCATTTATTTTCCTATTGTTTTATGAAATATAAACAAGAAGCATGACAATACATAAAACATTACATATTGTCACGCTTCTTTCTGTAAGGTCAGTCTGATTATTTAGCTGCTGCAGGATTATTCTTCTTAGTAGCAATCTCATCTTTAAGCATTGCAACAAATTCGTCCTTAGATACTGTAGTTGACTTCTGCTCTCCGTGGAGTCTGTAGCTTACAGTTCCTTCTGCTGCTTCATTCTTACCAAGTACAATAAGGTAAGGAATCTTCTTTACCTGAGCTTCTCTTACTCTGTATCCAAGCTTTTCTGCTCTCTCGTCAATCTCAACTCTGATTCCATTATCTGCAAGATAATCATAGAGACCATGAGCATAAGCATTTAACTCTTCATCTTCATTCTTAACCGGAAGAATTGTAGCCTGTACAGGAGCAAGCCATAATGGAAGGTTACCCTTTGTCTCCTCTAGTATATAAGCCATGAATCTGTCAAGAGAACCAAGGATAGCTCTGTGAAGAACTACAGGTGTCTTTCTCTGTCCATCTTTATCAATGTATGTTAAGTTGAACTTAGATGGAAGACAGAAATCAAGCTGGCATGTTGATAATGTATATTCATTACCGATAGCAGGCTTAACATTTACATCAAGCTTAGGTCCGTAGAATGCAGCCTCTCCGATTTCCTCTGTGTACTCAATTCCGATATCATTAAGAACCTTTCTTAATGCGTTCTCAGCATTGTTCCACATTTCATCATCATCATGATACTTTACCTTATCCTCTGGATCTCTTAATGAGAGAACACAGCGGTAATCTGTAATATTGAAATCCTTGTATGTCTCAAATATAAGGTCTACAACCTTGGCAAATTCTGACTCAATCTGCTCTGGTGTTACGAAAAGATGGGCATCATTCTGGCAGAAATGTCTTCCTCTCTCAATACCCTTTAATGTTCCACTTGCCTCAAATCTGAAGTCATGTGCAATCTCACCGATTCTTATAGGAAGATCCTTGTAAGAATGCATTTTGTTAGCATATATCATCATGTGGTGAGGGCAGTTCATTGGTCTTAAGACAAATGATTCGCCTTCAACTTCCATAGCTGGGAACATGTTTTCCTTGTAGTGATCCCAGTGGCCTGATGTCTTGTAAAGATTAACTGTACCAACACATGGTGTCATTACATGAAGGTATCCAAGCTTTCTTTCCTTGTCCTTAATGTAATTCTCAAGCTCCTGCCATACTGTATATCCCTTTGGTAAGAACATTGGAAGTCCACGGCCGATTAAGTCATCTGACATAAAAAGTTCCATTTCTTTGCCAATCTTTCTGTGGTCACGTTCCTTTGCTTCCTCAAGAAGCTTAAGATGTTCTTCAAGCTCCTCAGCTGTTGGGAAACATACACCATAGATTCTCTGCATTACATGATTGTTAGCATCGCCCTTCCAGTATACACCAGAATATTTAACAAGCTTGAAATTCTTGCAGAGCTTAGTATTATCAACATGAGGTCCACGGCAGAGGTCTGTGAAATCACCCTGGTCATATACTGTAATGTTGCCATCTTCAAGACCGCTTATAAGGTCAAGCTTATACATATCATCCTTGAACATCTCAAGGGCTTCTTGCTTAGAAACTTCTCTTCTGTATATCTTCTTTCCTTCCTTGCAGATTTTCTTCATTTCTTTTTCGATAGCTTCAATAGCTTCGTCATTGATTACATTATCTCCAAGGTCTATATCATAATAGAATCCCTCTTTAACTACTGGTCCAACCCAGAACTTAGCATGTGGATATAAATGCTTAACTGCCTGTGCCATAACATGTGCACATGAATGATTAAGAGTATTCAGTCTTTCATCTTCCTTAAAATTAACCATGATAAATCTCCTTTTGTGTTAATATTTTTGTTGCTATTCTCATCGCTGCTTGTGCTCGTAGCTCATGTTCCATAGCTTCGCTCTGTCACTGTCGCGGTGCTCCTCGAATATCCATGCAAAGTCCACACCCTGTGCAAGCACAGATGTTGACTTTCCCTGTATATTCTCATCGCTACTCGCACAAAAAAGCCCCTTATACAGTGGCTTTCCAGCTTGCTGTATAAGGGGCGAATATTCAATCCGCGGTTCCACCCTTATTATTCTCTCAATCAGGAGAACATCTCATTATGATTATAACGGAATCACCGTGCCGTATTGGGGCCGCTCGGAGGTGGTTTTCCCATATCCGTATTCTAAAGCACTTCCACCATATATGCTTCTCTCTGTAGAACCGTAACATAGTACTCTTCTCGTCAACACTTTAGTAAGAAGTATATTTCAAATTTTACATAATGTCAACCTGTTAATCATTGATTTTTGTATTTAAAAATGCTATTATTTCTATATTAATTTTCGAACAATTTAATATTATTTTTAGGGAGGAACTAATGGATAAATTACATTCACACAACTATCTTATTGTTTTAGTTGGAACAATTGCTTTATCAGTTATGACATTTTTTTCAGAAGGGATTAATATCCGTGCATTTATCGGAATTGGCATAATGCTTGCCAGTCTTATTGCTGCCGGTATTGGTAAGTTCTTAATTCAGAATCATTTTATTAAAGCTTTGCTCATTAATCTTACACCTTCAATTGCTACATTTGTATATGCTTTTGTTTTAGGCGGCAACTCAGTTGCATTTCTTGCCAACTTTGTATTTCTATCAATGATGGCATTATATTTTGATAAGAAGTACATTATATATTACTCTGTTCCTGTTGCTAATATTGCACTTATATGTACCATATTTTTCCCATTCGTTATTGATGGGGCTAATTACGACAGAGTAGATGCCTTTACAAAGGTATTCCTTTTTGACCTTGTTGCTATTATTTTATACAAAGCTGTTGACAGAGGACGAGAGCTTCTTTCTCAGAGTGAAGAAACACTATCTACTATTAACAGCAACTCACATGCAGCCAATGACATAGCCATTAATCTTAATTCAGCTATCGAAAATTGTAAGAACGGTCTTGATAACTTATCTGAACAGGCAACTAAGGTAAATGAAGCTGCTTCTCAGATGAATACCGTTATTGACGATACAACCAATGCAACTATATCTGTAACTGAGAGAATTCAGGATGCCACCGATGAAATCAATAAGAATTATGAGCTTTCCAAAGAGCTTGATGCTGGCTTCGAAAAAGTTGATACATCAGTCAGAGCCGGTAATAACGAAGTAAATGTTGTTAAAAACACTCTTTCGGAGATGGCAGAAACTGTTGGCTCTGCCAGAGGAGCTATGTCTGAGCTTATGAACGAGATGTCTAAGATTACTTCAATTCTTGAAGAAATCAACGCAATCGCAGCCCAGACCAATCTTCTTTCTCTTAATGCCTCAATTGAAGCTGCAAGAGCCGGTGAGCACGGTAAGGGATTTGCTGTAGTTGCAGATGAAATCCGTCATCTTTCTGAACAGAGTTCAGAAGCTGCAGACAATATCCACAAGATCATTAACGGTCTTTCAGGTATGACAGATGAAGTTTCTAACCGCGTGAATGCAGGTGCTGAATCAGCTAATAATGTTGTTTCCAAGATGGACACTCTTGTCAATGTTCTCACCGGAATTAATGATTCAACAGAAGTTGCACACGATCTTGTAAGAGAACAGTATAAGGTAATCGAATCTGTCAGGACAGCTTTTGACAGCGTTAACTCAGACATTCAGACGCTTGTTGCTACCTCTGAAGAGAACGCTGCAATGATATCTAATATTTCAGAGAGCATCCGCCAGCAGGAAGAAGCCGTTTCGAATGTTGACGATGGCATCGAGCATGTCTTAAAGCTTTCTGGTGAATTGAAAGAACATTTTAATTAATATGCATATAAAAAGTGGCAGTCTTCAGAAATACCTGAAGTACTGCCACTATTTTTAACATAAACCTATCTTTTTATCCAATCTAGTTTCTCCAATTAAGTTCCCCCAATCAAGAAAGCTTCATATCTCCATCTTTAACCCAGCCAATCTTTTTAAGAAGCATATTAATAAGCGGACATATCACTGCCGGAAGAATGAATGATATAAGTATCAATCCAGCCCAGTCAAATCCTGTAATTGCAGTCTTTGTTCCATTAGCAATATCAGCTACCCAACCAGAATATACACCAATCTGTCCAACAAATCCGCAAGTTCCCATACCAGATGATACCGGAGTGCCATTCATCTGCAGCTTAAACAGGCATGTTGCCATAGGACCTGTAATTGCAGACGTAACTATCGGTGCTATCCATATTCTCGGATTCTTAATTATATTTCCCATCTGAAGCATAGATGTACCAATTCCCTGAGAAACAAGTCCTCCCCATCGGTTCTCCTTAAATGACATAACTGCAAATCCAACCATCTGCGCACAGCAGCCTGCAACTGCTGCTCCGCCTGCAAGCCCAGTAAGTCCAAATGCAGCACATATCGCGGCTGATGATATAGGGAGTGTAAGTGCAATTCCAACAAGAACTGATACTGCAATTCCCATAAGGAAAGGCTGAAGATTAGTTGCAAGCATAATAAGTTCGCCAATCTTCATTGCCGCTTTTCCCAAAGCCGGTGCAATAAGAGCCGCTACTCCTGTTCCAACACCTATAGTAACAAGCGGTGTAACAAGAATATCTATCTTAGTTTCTTTAGAAATCATCTTACCTGCTTCTGCTGCAATAATGGCAACAAAATATACTGCAAGCGGACCACCTGCACCGCCAAGCGCATTAGATGCAAATCCAACAGTTATAAGTGAAAACAGTACAAGTGGAGGGCATTTCAGTGCATAACCGATTGCCACTGCCATTGCCGGTCCGCTCATTGCTGACGCAAGCCCTCCAACTGTATAATTGACACCGCTCACTGTTGCCACAGTATTAGTAAGAAAACCAATATGCAGCTGTGTTCCCAATGTATTAAGAATTGTTCCTATAAGAAGTGAGCAGAACAATCCCTGCGCCATTGCACCCAGTGCATCAATTCCATACCTTTTAACTGAAACTTCAATATCCTTGCGTTTCAGAAATGTCTTAAATTTCTCCCACATAATAAACCTCACTTTGTAAATTTTCTTTATGATAGCATATTATGGGGGGGATTGTGAATATAGCAATTTTTACTCACCCTATATCATCCAAATTTCTTTATAATATAACTCATTCGTCAGCTTCCTTTCGGCTGATTTCTATTTTTATTATATTTTAGCCGAAGCATAATTGTTTTATTCCAAGAGCCATCATTATATGAAAAATTTTATAGCATTATTATTCAAAGCATTATAATTCTAATTAATCTGGTATTAAACAGACTGAATATAGCAAATCCGAAAGCATCAAACTTTCTAAGGTATGTGTGATTTACATATCTTTGTTTATCGGCTAATAATGTGTAATCTTTGTTTACATCTAATTTTTCCAACATAATAAACCTCCCTTTTGCAAATTTTCATCATGATAGCATATTATGGGGGATTGTAAATTGTCCATGGCGGATTAGAAATTAATGTTTATCAGAAAGTAATGGTGCCTATTATCCCATCCATTTTCCCAAGAGCTGATTTTCTTTCTCTTATAGCCCTCTCTAATGACATTTTTTCATAAGATGTACCTTTAAGTTCTTCAATAGTCCATTCATCTCCTAAATCTGCCATCTCATCAATAAAAATTTCTTTTTCATTTTCTTTCATAACTATATATCCTCCTTAATGTGACCTCAAATTTTCCAATAATTGTTCTGCCATCTCAATAAGTTCTGCCGTTTCTGACTGATTATCATACATATTATTAATCTTTTCTTTAAGACTCATTACCTGCTCATCTACTGTCATGTATTCAAGCTTTGCAATTTCTGATAATCTGTATCCAAACCGTTGATACAATCTTATCTTTTTAATCTTTTTTACTGCAGCATCATCATATAGCAGGTAACCATACTTATTCTTTTTAGTTGCTTTAACCAAGCCATAGTTTTCATATGTCTGCACAATCTTTCTCGTCACTCCTGTTTCCTTGCATACTTCTTTAAGTGTCATTAAATCATTCCTCATAGGCCCTCCTTTAACCTATGACTGCTCCAACGGAGCAGTCAAATGGTTTTTACAAAAAATTTGATTTTCATAAAAGGCCATGTAAATTTCGCGAAAAATGATTGTGATGATGCAGGTGAAGGTAAGAAAAAAGCGCCCTAGTCAATTAACTAGAGCGCTACTCTTAATATTCAACCCCCAATTACATGTAAATAATTCTATAATCTTCATATCCCGACAAAAATCCTTTTATAATATTTTTTATATTTTCAGACGCTTTATCATAAATGCCCTTAGATTCAACATCTTCAAGTCCCATTCGTTCAATTTCATCTACTATTTCCTCATACTGCGAAAACTCAATAGGATTCAAAATATTATTTGATTCTGAACATGTTACTGTGTCCCATATTACATAATTATCATTCAGCTGTATTTCAGGCAACTTAATATATATTTTACTACTATCATTATCAACATTAATAACCATTTTGCTCATATCATATCCAACTTTAACAACACCACTTGCTTTAATTTCAATAGAATTCGTTGTTCCCAAAATTTTGATGTTATCAAACCAATATCTTGCAGTATCTTTACCATAAGTTACAGTATACTCACCACTATAACTTGATATATGAAATAACATATCAATTCTAATCCCTTAAATCTCTCCTATTTTTAAGGGAATAAGCAATATAATAAGCGAATATCTCCTTAGAGTTCTATCCATGCTCAGTTCTCAATATACTAATCATATATATTCTGCCACACAAATATAATACAATCTAACACCTGATACCTATCAATAGTCGCATTTTACAACTTCTTATGGGTAATTTTTCCATCAAATCATCATATTCAAGTCAATACTGCATCAAAAAAGCCTATAAGATGTTCAAGCAAAACAATCTTATAGGCTTTTCAACTCTAAGTATTCAATTTACCTGCCAAAACTACCTATCAGTCAACATAAAAAATGTTTCTTATAGGAAGACGACAATTCCACATTATATTTTATACATTAACGACTGAATTTCCTCATGCGAAATCGCCAAATCTACCAGATCTCGCCGATGCAGTGATGCTGCCATCACCAACGCCGCAGCAATCAAGCAAACTAGCCAGCAAGCCCCTAAGACACTCTCGTCTCACGAATCACCTTCCTCACAGCCAGCACCTTGCCTGCTGAAACTGAAAGCTCATCGACACCCATCTTAAGAAATTCTTCTGTGAGTGTTGTGTCTGCACCGAGTTCACCACAGATACCTGCCCAGATGCCCTCTGCATGTGCATTCTCAACAACCATTCTTATCATGGCAAGAATGGCTGGATGATGAGCATCGTAGAAATCATCAAGCTTTGTATTCTGACGGTCAATCGCTAGCGTGTACTGTGTCAGGTCATTAGTTCCGATACTGAAGAAATCCACCTTCTTAGCAAGCTGGCGGCTCATAATTACAGCAGCCGGAGTCTCAATCATAATTCCACTCTTAGGATTACCGAATTCAATTCCCTGCTCTGTAAGCTCAGCCTTAACTTCATTCTCAATAACCTTAATCTTATCAACTTCCTGTTCACTGATTATCATAGGATACATTATAGATATGTTTCCATACGCACTTGCTCTGTAAAGGGCGCGTAACTGTGTCTTGAATATCTCAGGTCTTGTAAGACATATTCTTATTGCACGAAGACCAAGAGCAGGATTATCCTCTTTATCGAGTCCGAAATAATCACACTGCTTATCAGCACCGATATCAAGAGTTCTTATAATTACCGGTTTTCCAGCCATGCTTTCAGCTACAGTACGGTATATGTTGAACTGTTCTTCTTCTGTTGGAAATGTATCAGATTCAAGATATATGAATTCACTTCGAAACAGTCCGATTCCTGCTGCATCATTGGCAATAACATTTGCGAGATCCTTAATGTTACCAATATTAGAGTAAAGCTTAATCTTCTTGCCATCTAAAGTCACATCTTCCTTGCCTTTAAGTTCCTGCAAAAGAGCTTTCTTCTCATTGTCTTTGCGCTGTTCCTCCTGCATTGCTGACAGGGTTGCCTCATCAGGTTCAATATATACGACACCGTTAGTTCCATCGACAACGCCAAGCTTGCCATTAAGAGATTCATCAATAACAATATCTGAACCAATTAAAGCCGGAATTCCCATTGTTCTTGCAAGAATGGCAGTATGTGAATTAACTGAACCCTTCTGTGTAACAAATGATAATATCTTGCTCTTATCCATCTGGACTGTCTCTGATGGTGCCAGATCCTCTGCCACCATAATAACAGGCTCGTCTACATCTACACCGCTTCCTGTATTGCCAGAAAGTATTCCTAACAGTCTTTCTGTAATATCTTTGACATCTGCTGCTCTTCCACGCATATATTCATCGTCCATGGCTGCAAACATCTGTGAAAAATTATCCCCTGTCTGGGCTATGGCATATTCTGCATTCACCATCTGACTCTCGATAATATGCTCAACAGATTCCTTATAATCGTCATCCTCAAGCATCATCTGATGAATCTCAAATATTGCCGCATTAGCCTCGCCAACTTCGCGAAGTGCTTTATCATGAAGTTCCCCCAGTTGTTTAAAGGCTATTTCTACAGCTTCATAATAACGGTTCTTCTCTGCTTCTGCATCAGTAATCTTTACACGCTTAACCTGATGTTCACCTTTCTCATACACCATTATCTTACCTATAGCAATGCCTCCAAATACACTTTTTCCAGTATATTTATTCATGTGCACCTCCTGACTGCTACATATTGCTCTTCATGAATTCTTCAATCTTAGCTGCTGCAGCCTCTTCATCTTCACCTTCTACAGTAATTGTAACTTCATTTCCACATTTTACTGCAAGTGCCATAACACCGAAGATTTTCTTGCAGTCTCCTGACTTGCCATCCTTAATAATTGTAATCTTACTGCTAAATTCCTTAGCAGCCTTTACAAGCTCTCCTGCTGGACGAGCATGTATGCCTTCTGCATCTGTAATAACGTACTTAAATTCCTTCATAATTAAAAACCACCTTTCTTAGGCTGCTTTCTTCTTAAAGAGCCCTAAACATATTGTTGAGATGATAGTTCCTGCCACAAGTGCAATCACATAATATATTGCATTGCCTACTACAGGGAATACGAAAATGCCGCCATGTGGTGCCATTAAAGTACATTTGAAAAACATACTGACAGCACCTGCTGCACCTGAACCTATGATACATGCTGGTATTACATGTAAAGGATCTGCTGCCGCATATGGTATTGCACCTTCTGTTATAAATGCAAGTCCCATAATAAAGTTAGTTGGACCAGCATCTCTTTCTTCCTTAGTAAACTTATTCTTAAAAAGTATTGTTGCAAGAGCAATCGCACATGGTGGAACCATACCACCTATCATTACTGCTGCCATTATATCATAATTACCTGCTGCAATGGAAGCAGTTCCAAAAACATATGCTGCTTTATTGAACGGACCACCCATATCAATTGCCATCATGGCTGCAAGTATGAATCCAAGAAGAACCCTGCTTGTACTTCCCATTCCTGCAAGGAAGCTGTTAAGTCCTGTGTTAATCCCACCCATTACAGGCTCTACAATAAATGTCATTCCAAGTCCTATTACCAGAATACCCACTACCGGATATATAAGTACAGGTGCTATCTTTTCCAATGCCTCTGGTAACTTATCACATATCTTTCTTAAAAGAACTATAATATATCCTGCTGCAAAACCTGCTACCAGAGCGCCTAAGAATCCAGACTTTCCATTAGCTGCGATATAACCACCAACAAAACCAAGTGCAAGTGCCGGTCTGTCACCAATGGCCATTGCAATAAATCCTGCCAGAACAGGGAGCATGAAGCCAAATGCTGCTCCACCGATAGACTTAAACAGTGCCGCAACAGGTGTTATCGTACCAAAGTTGCTTCGTTCTGCCTCTGACAGTGCATTCATATCAACATTAAGTCCATCAATAAGAAATGCTATGGCAATCAGAATACCTCCGCCTACAACGAAAGGTAACATATGTGATACACCATTCATAAGCTGTGTATATATCTTATGTCCAATTCCGCCGCCTTTCTTTGCTGATGTGCTTTCCTTCTTTTCAGAAGTTCCTGCCTTATATACAGGTGCATCTCCTGCAAGAGCTTTCTTTAAAAGTTCATCTGCTTTATTAATTCCATCTGAAACCTGACACTCAATTACTTTCTTTCCATCAAATCTCTCCATTGGAACCTGTGCATCTGCCGCAACAATAATACACTCTGCCGATTCAATATCTGCATCTGTCAGTACATTCTTAGCTCCGCCAGAACCTCTTGTCTCAATCTTAATTGCACATCCAGCCTTAGCTGCTGCCTTCTCAAGTCCTTCTGCTGCCATGTAAGTATGTGCAATACCTGTAGGGCAGGAAGTAACTGCAAGAATCTTAGCCGGCTTATTGTCTTCCTTTTCAAGTCTTTCATCTATACTCTTGGCTTCTTCGTCAGCCCCATCTATGATTTCAATGAATTCCTCAGGGCTTCCAGCTTTCATAAGCTTTGCTACGAAATTCTCATCCATAAGAAGCACTGATAACTTACTTAATACATCAAGATGTACGTTATCCTTAGTATCCGGCGCTGCAATAAGGAAAAGAACCTTTACCGGCTCATCATCAAGCGATTCAAAATCAACTCCATCCTTAATAATCATTGCTGCAAGTCCTGGTGCATTAACAGCACTGCATTTGCCATGAGGAATTGCTATTCCTTCTCCTACACCTGTTGTACTTTCTTCTTCTCTTGCATATACTTTAGCCCTGTAGCTTTCAATATCATCAATCTTTCCGCTCTTTGCCATAAGTTCTACAGCCATATCAAGAGCCTCACTCTTTGTCTTAGGAGCAGCATTAAGATTAATGCTTCTCTTATCAAGTAAATCTGTAATTCTCATAAAATACCTCCTTTACATTATCTCTTGCAGGTAACCTCTACCCGCTTTAATACCTCTGAAATCTCTCTTTTTGTTGCAAGATTTTCTGAAAATGCACTGGCACTTCCTGTTGCAACGCCCATCCGGAATGCATCTTCATAATTGCCTGTCTGAAGATACCCCGCCATAAATCCTGCAACCATTGAATCACCTGCACCTACTGAATTCTTAAGCTCGCCCTTTGGTGCATCTGCTTCATATACGTTTCCATGTTCATCAATAAGAACTGCGCCTTTTCCACCCATCGATATAAGCACATTGACAGCTCCCATATCCTGCAGCTTCCTTGCATATGGAATAACCTCTTCCTTAGATTCAAGCTTAACACCAAATATATCTCCAAGTTCATGCTGATTAGGCTTGATAAGAAATGGGTGATATTCAAGGACATTAAGTAAAAGCCTGCTTGTCGCATCAACTATAATCTTAACATCTCTTCCCTGTAGTCTTCCCATTATTCTTCTGTATATATCGTCTGATATACATGAGGGAATACTTCCTGCAAGCACAAGAACATCTCCACTTGAAAGTCTGTCAATCTTACTTACAAGAGAATGGAGATTATCTTCTGATATCTGAGGTCCCATTCCGTTAATCTCTGTTCCATCTATGTTCTTAATCTTCATGTTTATTCTTGAAAAACCATTATCAACCTGAATAAAATCTGTATTAATGCCATACTCTGATACCATGTCACATATCTGTTTTCCGGTAAACCCGGCTACAAAACCAAATGCTGTTGTATCAAATTCAAGATTATTAAGAACTATTGAAACATTAATTCCTTTACCCCCTGGAAGCATATGCTCATATGATGTTCTGTTCGTCATCCCCAGTTCAAAACTCTTAACTTCCACTATATAATCCAGTGACGGATTAAATGTTACTGTATATACCATTGTCTCTCCTTTCTGGCTTCACGACCTTTTTGATATAATTATAATACAATCACATTCATTCAAAATCAATCACATTCATTCACAAACTTTTAGATTATTTTTGTGCATTTTTCACAAATTATCATCAAAATACTTTCTCTAAATATGCATTGTGTATCAACTTCATAACTTTCAGTATCGGTCAAAAACAAAAAAAATATGCCAGAACTTCAGACTCAGCAAAAGTTCCGGCATATTAGTATTATATATTATTATATTAATGTTTTCCCTTAAGAAGTGGTGATAATGGCTTATATATAAGCATTGATATCCCTACATCTATAAGACCTTTAACTATTGTAAAAGGAAGATTAAAGCATATCAGACACTGCATGATTGATTTCATAGATGGAATTATAGCCTGATACAGACTTAATATTACCACCTCTGGCATTGCCAGTTTATAATACACAGGATACACTATTAAATAATTCGAGAACACACTGAATACACCCATTGCCATGGCACCGCATAAACCGCCAAGCAATGCTCCTGTCTTAGACTTTTTCTTCTTATAAACAATTCCTGCTGTAAACACGAATACGGAACCGAGTATAAAGTTAGAAAGTTCGCCAACAAGCATACTCTGTGAAGCTGCCAGATGTACAACATTCTTAATGAGACATATTATAATGCCTGCCACTGGTCCGAGTGCATAAGCACCAAGTAACGCCGGAAGATCCGAAAAATCAAACTTGATAAATCCTGGCATAATAGGAATCGGTATCTCCAGATACATAAGAACTACTGCTACTGCTGAAAGCATACCCGTCACCGCTATCGTTCTCACATTATTCTTAGTATTAACATTACTCATTGCTTTTATTCTCCCTTATATTCTGTAATATTATTCTGCCTCCTTAAGGTGCATCTTTTTTGATGCGTGCTCCATAGCTTCAACAAGAGTTCTCATATCACTAAGTATCTGTGTAGTTCTTTCTTCACCAAGTTCAGCAATAACATTACCATAATATTCTCTGTTATTGTCCTCTCTTTTTTTCAAGAAATCCCTTCCGGCATCAGTGAATACGAGATATGTACCATCTGTTCCTTTGCCATCATGTTTCCATAAAGCATAACCCATGTCCTTAAGACTGCTTGCGATTGCCGATGTCTGTGGAATTGATATTCTCATAAATGAAGACAAATCCTTAAGATATGTCTTATCCTTGCCATCAATACAATCTTTCTCCATTACCTTGAGCGCAATATAATCTGCCAGCTCAAGACCATTGTAAAAATTCTTTCTTCTCTCCTTATCCATCAGGAACCTCTGAAATATAAGTTCTGTAGATAATTCAAAGCTTTCAAAGCTATTGTTCATACCCCTATCTCCTCTCTGTCTTAAAATAATGATTCGATAGATTTATATTACCAGAAAAATCCTTATATGTCTGTATAACAATCATAAACAATTGTAAAAAAGTTATAAACTATGGATTACAGCATTCCGCTGCCGTATATCCCGCTCCAATAAGTTCTTCTCTTTCTGCATAAGAATATATCTTATTCTTAGTTCCAATTCTTGATGCCTTTTCGCATTCCGGTTTATGAAATGTCATTGTTTTACTGTTAAGAATATAATTGAAATCCATTGATGAATCCTTCATCTGTGCAGCCATATCTAGGAATTCTCCTGTATATTCAGACTCTCCTGTTGAATATATGTAATTAATACCCGGCTGTACATTATATAAAAATATATTAAAGCATATTCCTTCTCCACTGTCCTCTACAGAATAAGCCTCCATAAGAACCCCACGGCACATAAGTTCTTCACCAACAAATACCGGAGTAGTCCTGTACATAACGTGATTAGAAGTTTTCTCCAGATATCTTGCAATCTTTACCACATATGCATTCATATAGTTCTTCATATATGGAGTTGCTGTTATATAATTCTTCTTATCAGTATCAGAACCTCCAAAGCACCATGCAATACTCTGCACTCTGCTCTGGCAGTATCCATCTCCCGCAATACTGTCATACTTGATATTATTCCATCCTGTAGGACAGATACTTTTTGATTCACCTTTCTTATCATCTTCAGATGGCATTGAATCATAATCTAAACATGCCATTGCAGAAGTAACCCTTTTGATACTGTCAAGCGGTCCATATTTTATATATGAATCCTTAACTATCTCAGAGCTTGTAAAATACGGCTTATTATCATTAACTACAACATATGGATTATCTCCATTATATGCCGGAATATCCTCATAGGAAAACTGTATACTGTTTGAATTAACATTATTAGCAGACACATTTGCAAAAAGTTTATATCCGCCAAACACAATCAACACAAGTAATATTATCCCAATTATTTTCTTTCTCATTTCGTATCACCCTTCTTCATTCCTGGTATCTGTGCCAGAATAACCGCTGTAAACACAAGTACACACCCCATTATCTCTTTTGGTTTTAACAATTCCCCAAGTACAATCCATCCGGCAAGCACCGCAAACACTGATTCAAGGCTCATGACAATAGATGCCACCGAAGGCTGTGCATATTTCTGTCCAACCATCTGAAGTGTATATGCTATACCGCCTGACAATACACCTGCATAAAGTATCGGAATAAGCGCAGCTTTAATTCCTGCAAATGTAACATTTTCCGTAAATATCATAGCAAATGTTGAAATAATTGCAATAGCCATAAATTGTATACAGGACATTTTCATGCTGTCAGCACTTGAAAATTTATCAATAACCAGAATGTGTATTGTAAAGCATATTGCTCCCAGGAACACAAGCACATCTCCAAGATATATTCCTGATACACCACCAGACATACATAAAAGATACATTCCGGCAACGCATCCTGCAACAGAAACGCCGGTTATCCAGTGCATTTTCTTACCCATAAAAACCGAAACTACCGAAACCATAACAACATAAGTTGCTGTAATAAAGCCCGACCTTCCTGATGCCGCGACCCCTTGTGGATATACACTTATTCCATACTGCTGGAAAGTCATCGCTGCAAAGAGAACAATTCCACATATTATGCCTGCACCCAGTGGCCATGTCTGTAAACGGCTTCCATTCTCTGTACTAATCACTTTCCCTGAATTATTTCTTTTATCCAATACATTTTTAATTATAATTACGACTGCCAGAAATAGTGCTCCGACTATAGACCTTGCAGCATTAAATGTAAATGTTCCCACTGCTCCTGCACCACTTGTCTGTGCAACAAATGCCGTCCCCCAGATAAATGCAGCAAGAAGCAGTATCAGGCTTCCCTTTATATTATTCATTACTCTTACCCTTATTAATATATTTGATACCTGTAAATGCACCTATAAGAATAACTAAACCTATAATAAGAGGAACAACAGGATTCTGTACAAATCCTGCAATAACATATGTCACACAAGAAATAACTGCAACTACAATTACATATGGAAGCTGTGTAGACACATGATTCATATGATTACACTGTGCTCCTGCCGAAGCCATAATTGTCGTGTCAGATATTGGTGAACAATGGTCTCCACAGACAGCTCCAGCCATACATGCTGAGATTGATATAATCATCATTGTATGGTTCGTTCCTGAAAATGTATTTACAACAATAGGAATAAGAATTCCAAATGTTCCCCACGATGTTCCTGTTGCAAAAGCAAGGAATACCGCAACCAGAAATATAACTGCTGGCAGAATATTTAACCAGCCGCCCGATACTCCTTTTACAAGTCCGGCAACAAACTCCTTAGCGCCCAGACTGTCTGTCATTGCTTTGAGTGTCCATGCAAATGTAAGAATAAGGATTGCTGGTACCATTGCCTTGAATCCTTCCGGTATGCATGAGCATGATTCATTGAATGAAAGTACCCTTCTTACTGCATAGAACACAATTGTTATTATAAGTGCAAAGAAACTTCCAAGCATAAGTCCTACCGAAGCATCACTTCCTGAAAATGCATCAACAAAACCTACTCCCTTGAAAAAATCTCCTGAATATAGCATTCCAATTATGCAGCAAACTATAAGTGTAATAATTGGAAACAGCAGATCTAACACTCTTCCGCGTCCCTTAATTACATCTTCTGTTGCGTTAGCATATGGCCTGTCAGGAGTTGTATACAAGTCTCCCTTAGCTGCATTTGCTTCATGAACTGCCATTGAACCAAAGTCAACCTTTAACGCTACAATAAGAATCATTGCTGCAATAGTAAATAACGCATAATAATTGTAAGGAATAGCCTTAATAAATATTCCAAAACCATCTTCGCCCTCAACAAAACCTGTTACCGCTGCTGCCCATGAAGATATAGGCGCAATAATACAGATTGGTGCCGCTGTTGCATCAATAAGATATGCAAGCTTTGCTCTCGAAACATTATGCTTGTCTGTTACTGGACGCATAACGCTTCCAACAGTAAGACAGTTAAAATAATCATCAATAAATATAAGAATTCCAAGAAGCACCGTAACAAGCTGTGCTCCAACTCTTGTCTTAATATGTCTTCCAGCCCATTCTCCAAATGCTGCAGAACCACCTGCTTTATTCATCATGCACACCATGATTCCCAGTACAACAAGGAACACCAGAATTCCTACATTGTAAGGATCTGACAATACTCCTACAAGACCATCTTCAAATATATGAAGAACTGATTTTTCAAAACTGAACCCGCTCTGGAATATATTTCCATAGAACAGTCCTCCTATTACAATTCCTACAAAAAGTGAACTGTAAACCTCTTTAGTAATTAATGCTAATATAATAGCAACCAGCGGTGGTATAAGTGCCCAGAAGGTTGCATACAGATTAGGTACATACTGAATAACTTCTCCCATTGTATCTCTCCTTAATAAATGTATATCCTACACTAATTGTGTATTCTGCTTTCACTGCAAGTAAAATATATAACCTGATAATTCTTTGCAATCTCGTCGAGAAGCTTCATAGCCCCCTTAATATTATTATCATCAAGATTGACAAATGGGTCATCAAATATAAGAAATGGTTTCTCTTCTTTATACATTGCCTCAACAAGCGCCATTCGCATGCATACTCCAACCAGATCCTGCTTTCCTGCACTAAGATATCCAATATCTCTTGGCATATTCTGCTCCATGACAGTAAGCTTTGTATCTGCATCAAGATTGTATGCATCAGGCTCACATCCGGTAAGTATAGTATAATACTTCCTAAAGCCCGACATAACAGGTCCCATATATTCAGAAGTAAAAGACTGCTTTGAATCCTCCATAATCTGTTTTGTAAGCTTCAGCAATCTCTCTTTATTCTTTTCGCTTTCCTGAATATCTGTAAGCCGGTTAAGTTCCTGCCTGCAGTTTTCACACTCATCAGCCTGAATCTGAAGATTCTCTAACTGCTTATTGCACTGAGATATCTGTTGTGCATATTCTTCAATCATGTTGTCAATCCGTGTCATATCTGACGCTATATCTTCCAGTGAAATCTTATCAGCATCATTTTGTGCCGCAAACATACTGATATCATTCTCTGACTCAAAATCAGCTTTAATCATCATTGCATTATCATACTCACTTTTAGCACAATAATATCCATCAAGCTTTTTGTCAAGGTTTCTAAGTGTTTCTCCAATACTTTCCTCGCCCTTAAAGCCTTTAATATATTTTTCCAGAAAGCATTTAATACCTGACATATTCTGCTCGTACTGGTTTTTATAGATATCTTGTTTAGACATTTCTTGATTAATTCTTTTATAGTCAGCCATGTCATTTCTTATGCGTTCAATTGCCAGACTATAATTATTACCATTAGCGGCACAGTTATACCGTTTCAGAAATACATCCAGCCTGTTCTCAAGCTGTTTTATCTGTTCAGATAATTCGTTGTCCTGACCAGCCGCCCGTTTCTCAAGTTCACGATAATCTTCTATATCATGACATAAACCCGAAAGCTCCCATGCAATATTATCTCTGCTAAATGTAATCTCATATTCTTCACAGAACTGCCTTACAACATTCTCCGTTCCGCTGATAAAATTCTTATCATCATTAATATCCGCTTCAATTGCCTTAATCTTATTATCAGATTCAGCACTTATATTCATAAATTCACTATCATGCTGTTTCTTCTTCACAGTTCCAATCACTGAAAATACTACTGCCATACACAAGCCGACAATAATCATGGCAATTCCAACTTCCATTACAGGCACAACAAGCACACCGCCTATTACAGCCATTACGATTCCTGCTATAATTCCAGGCACACATGAATTTTTATATAACTTAGCTCTTTCAAGTCTTGCTTGTTCATTCTCTCTTGCAAGATCCAGCTTCATTTCCTTGCCAACAATAGAATTCTGCTTGTTCTGTGCTGAAATCCAGATATCATGAATCTTCCCGACTTTGTTTTCATCGGGAATTCCTCTTGCAAACCTTTTCTTATACCCTTCAAGCTTTTCCAGTTCATCATCAGACAAACGGTTCTTCGCAGCAGCTTCTTTAAGTTCATCTAATTGTCTGGCAGTATTCTGCCATTCATCAATAGTTTCACTATCAGGAACCCCCTGTTCAAACATACCTCTAAGTTGTTCAAGCCTTTTACTGTCATCATCATCAATGTGTGTGAATTTTCCACTTAATCTTCCTGCTTCATCAAAGATTTCAATCTGCTTGTGCACATCTTCCTTTTCAGGCAGTTCCCCATTAAAGTAATGTTCATATTGTTCAAATGCATTCTTCTTATTATTACATTCCTTATCAAGCAGCTGATACTTCTCTTTCAATGCCTGTATATCCTTCTGCACACTTAAATGCTTCTGCTGTTCCTGCATTTTCTTTCTGTCAGCTCTAAGTTCTTCTCTCTTAACACACAGATTATCTCTTATATCTGTCTGCTCTTCAATAATTCTGTCTGTCTGTGAATAATTGTTAATCCTGGCAGCAAGCTCTGTTATTCTTGATTTCCTCTTAGATATAGATCCTGTAGACCTCGTACTTGTTATATTATTAAGCACCGCGGTCAGTCTTCCCACAGCAGTTTCAAAATTATTAATATCATCTGTATTATCTGCAAGATTTCCAATCTTAGCATTTATGCTGTCAGTAGTTGCCGTAACACAATCACTCTGACCTATAAACACAGTTCTCTCAAAAGACTGTGCATCTATCTTGAACAATTCTTCTCCAATATCACACGAAAAATCATCACATTCAACATTAGTATCTTTTCTTACAAGCAGGAATTCATCATCCACCTGCTTTTTTCCAAAGGTTCTTCTAAGTGAATAAACCACTCCACCAGTTTCAAATACTATCTCACCACCATAAACACCCTTCTGCCACGGCATAAGACGATTTCTTTCCTTATCGACTAATTTCTTCTTGCTTTCATTCTTAAATCCATAAAACATAACACGGATAAAGGATGCAAGTGTACTCTTTCCCCAGCCATTATCCTCACATATCGTATTACATTCACCAGAGAAATCATATGTAACATTATTCAGTTTTCCAAAATTTTCGATTGTACAACTGATAAGTTTCATCAGACTATCTCCTCCCCCTGCAATGCCTGTAATCCATATCGTATAATTACAGCTTTATCTTGTTCATTGATATCGTCTCTCCCCATAACATTTCTAATAAACTCTCCCTTAAGTGAAACATCATGCTCATAAGACATATAATCAACCCTATAATCGGTGCAGTCCTTTATCTTAAATGCATAAAACCTGTTCTCAAACTGCTTACACAGATAGTCCGTATCTTTCTCACATTCAACATCCAATTCACCTGTAAGTTCAAGCTTAACCAGACTATCTTTCGTAAAACCTGCATCGTTAAGAAAACTGCTTAATTTCTGTTCAATTTCAAATGTGCTTTCACACCCTGTAACATCAACCTGTGCAACATAAATATTTCTTCTTGCAAATGGAACAAAATATGTATCATAACTTCCAGAAGTTTCATCAATATCAAGCACTACAAAGCCATGCTCTCCAGCCTCATCAAAGCCCCTTCCCTCAAGACATCCCGGATAACAATACACTCCTCTGGCATCCAGCCTGTCACTTGAATATTCATGCACATGTCCAAGTGCAAGATAATCAATTCCACGGTTTCTTAAATCCTTAAGACTTATTATCTGTGCGTTATTCTTAGAAACATGAGAAGCCTCCTGCCCATGCAGTACAACAATATTATAATTGCCTGCATTGAGAGAAAGGCTTCCATATATCTTTCCCGCATTATCACTGTCAAGTTCCACGCCGGTAATAACAATATCCTTTGTAATACTGCCATTATTGATTATACCGGCGTTATAACTTGTCCATTCTTTTCCAAACATACGAAGATTAGCAGGAATTTCATCCAGATACGACACAAAGCTTCCATTGTCATGATTACCCTGCAGATAATAAAATGTAATACCTGGATTGCTAATTATTATATTATATACTTCTTTCTTTGCTCCGACTGATATGTTCCTTGTATCAAACAAATCCCCCGCAATTATAATAACCCCGATACACTCCTTCACAGCATATCCAACCATATCCTTAAAAGATGCCAGCAGCTCACTCCTGCGTTCTCTTGCCTTATCTTTATCAAGATTAGCCGTCATCGCTGAATCCAGATGAATATCTGCACAATGCAAAATCTTCATATCTTCTCAACCTCAACTAATACATACTAATTAATATGTAGAATACGCTCCTTCAACATGAACACTCTCTGTTGTTTCATTCTGGATATATATTCTGTATGATCCGCTCATTGTCAGCTCAAATACGTGTGAATCATTGCCATTGGCAATAATATATCTTTTCGAACCATCAGGCTGTATAATTCCTGCTCTAACACTATGAAATGGTTCCACCGAAAATACACTTAAAACTATCCTCTGTCCAGAAGATGCATGAAAGCTTGATGTTGACCTCCTTACCCCGGCATACACATCCCATGAGATTGTACCATTTGAAGCGCATGGCATTATTTCATCAGGATTAACATCTTCTTCATACATGTCTGTAACAGCTGAATCTTCATAATCAGCAGCCTCATAATATTCTGTTTCTAATACCTGTAGCTCTCTTTTTTCATCAGCAGTTACCTCTGCAACCTTAACTGATGTTTCAGTTACGGTTGTAGCTGCTCCCGCCACCATAACAGAACTCATAGCAACAAATAAAGTCAGTATAGCTGTTGCAACAGCCATTGGTCTTTTCTTAACATTATAACTCTTCATAACATGCTCCATTCTTTCTCTTAAACTGTTTTATTTTCATACAGACTTGCAGACAGCATGTCATAAAGATTATTATTTCTCACAGCAAGATTAAATATTGTTTCATAATATTCATGTAGTCCATTCTCTGACATACATACAGAATAGTCACATGCATACTCAGCATATTTAATAAATCTTCTGTAAAAAATCCATATAACCGGATTAAAGAAATTAAGTATACTTGCCACCGCAAGAAGATATCTGAACCATATATCATTATGAACCACATGTGTAAGTTCATGTGCAAATACAACTCTCATCTCTTTCTCAGAAAAATGATCTGCATTAACAACAACACACGGTCTGTGTATTCCTGTCACATATGCAGTAGTTGTTCTGTATGACTGCCTTAATGTAATTTTACGTTTTCCAAGTCCCATCTGTTCTTTTATCTCATAGAAAATCCTGTTCATCTCCTTATTACAGGCAAATGATTCTTTCCTTATTGATAAAATTCTCAATCTCTTAAACACATAAATCATTATTGCAACAGCCAGACCTGTTATCCACACAATAGCAACAGCTCTTGTCACATTAATAATAAGCGGTGATGTATCAAATGCGTAACCATTCCACACGAACCTTAAGCGGTCAATCATTCTTATCGCGTAATACATTACCGGAATTATCCAGAACAATACAACAACTTTTCCAAGTCTGTATGACATATTAAGATATCCTGTCTTATCAAGTAAATATGAAGTTATAAGCCATGCAACAGTAAGTACGCTACCTGTAAATGTAGTTATGACAATCATGTAAAATAAATCTGTCCATAGCATAATCTGCTGCACTCCTAAGTTAAATATATTAATCCGACATATAAATAAATATATCACATTTTTATATAAAAACATAGAACTTCTTTGTATAAAATGGTATACTTAATTCATATTTATTGTTCGTATTAATCATATACACAGAAGGGAGTATTTATGCAATATAATGTGAAAAAATGGGGGCTTCTCCCCGATGGTACAATGTGTCATATTATTCAGCTTTCATATAATGACATATCGCTTTATGTTTCAGACTATGGTGCAACATTTCAGTCAATGTTCGTGACTGATTCATCCGGCACACAACACGACATAATCCTTGGTTATGATACCCCGGAAGAATATTATTATGACCAGCAGAACTTCGGCGGGACAATGGGGCGATTCGCCAACAGAATTGCAGGAGCATGCATAACTCTTAATAGCAAAGACTGGCATCTTCCTGCCAACGAAGGTAATAACACTCTTCACAGCGGACACGGCTTCAACAAATGTATGTGGCAGTATGATGTTAATCCTGAGGCTCTCATTCTCACACTTAACAGCCCGCATCTTGAGAATGGATTCCCTGGAAATCTTAAAGTTACCCAGACAATTACTATTACTGACAGGAATTCAATACTTGTGCATTATGACGCAGTATCAGATATGGATACAGTATGTAGCTTCACCAATCATAGTTACTTTAATTTTTCTGGGGTAAAGAACGTCTGTAATTATATAGTATCTGTAGGAGCAGATTACTACACCCCTGTAGACAGCAGCAACATCCCCACGGGTGACATTCTGCCTGTTGAAGGAACAATGTATGATTTCCGTAGACCAAGAAGAGTTGGAACAGATTATATTGATATTAATTACGTTCTCTCTGATGCATATGAATATGCCGCTAAAGTAACAGATCCCGAAGCAGGTATAAGCATGTCTGTAAAGACCAGCTTCCCAGGATTGCAGCTATATAACGGTAATTATATAGGTAACTGTACTGGTAAATACAATTTACCATATAACAATCAGCATGGCATATGCTTTGAACCTCAGTTTTTTCCTGACTCAATGCATCATAATAACTTTCCATCACCTGTTCTTAAAGCCGGAGAACGTCTTGATAGATACATAGAATATATTTTCTAAATAGCAGCTATATCACCAAAGTGCACGATGCAAGACGCAAAAAGAACCGCCCTTGAAATCAGGACGGTTCTTTTTAAATCTAAAAGCATATCTAACCTTTAACGCCACCAAGTGTAACACCTCTTACAATGAACTTTGAAAGACAGATATATACTATAATTACCGGAACAATAGCAAATGCTATCATCATATATACCTGACCCATATCAAACTTCAGGAAATCCGCACTACGAAGCTGTGCTATCAACAAAGGAAGTGTTTTCTTACTTGCCTTGTTAATAAGGAGTGAAGGTATAAAATAATTATTCCATGATGATACGAAAGTAAATATCATCTGAACAGCCAATGCTGGCTTCATAAGAGGCAGAACAATCTGGTTAAATATTCTGAACTCTTTTGCACCATCAATTCTTGCCGCCTCTATAAGTTCCATTGGAAGCACACTGTCCATATACTGCTTAATAAAGAAGAATACAACAGGCGCTGCTACCGAAGGAACAATAAGTGGTATGTAAGAATTGAGAAGATTCCAGTCTCCCATCATCTTAACAAATCCAAGTGCTGACACCTGTGTTGGCACCATCATTACAAGAAGAATGAAAGTGAATGCAAACTTCTTTAACTTAAAGTTATATGCATGAATAGCAAATGCTGTAAGTGCTGAGAAATACACTGACAGAACTGCTGAACATGCTGCAACAAATAAACTGTTAAACATACCCTTGATAACAGGAATATTCTCATTAGCAAGAACATTCTTCATGTTGACTATAAACGACTTTCCCGGAAGGAATGAGAATCCTTTCTGGATATCGGGGTGTGATCTTGTTGTATTAATAATAAGTACATAGAATGAGAAAAGGCACAAAAATGTTATAAGAATAAGCACCATATAACATAACACTCTCTCCGTTGTAAGTATTATCCTGTCTTTCACTCCAGCATTAGTGCCTTTAATATCAGCACTTGCAGAGGCTTTACCTGAATTACTCATATTACTTCGCCTCCTTTGCTTTTTTCTTCTTAGCTTTTCTGATTCCTGCCGCTTCCATATCCTTAGTTATATAATTAAATACAAATATACTAAGTACTGCTGTTACAATAAACAGAATGACTGAAAGTGCACCTGCCATACCATAATTCTTACTATAAAGATGCTTATTAAGATACATGATAATCGTCATACTTGTTCTATCCGGATTACCATTACCATTAGTAAGAATCTGAGGAACATCGAACATCTGGATACCACCAATCAGTGATGTAATAAGTGTGTACGCCAGAATAGGCTTAATAAGCGGAAGTGTAATCTTTCCAAATATCTGTCTTGAATTAGCACCATCAATTCTTGCTGCTTCAAAAAGACAAGGGTCAACGCCCATGATGGCAGCCATAAGAATAATTGTTGTATTACCAAACCACATAAGGAAGTTCATAAGAGCAATCAGTCCTCTCGCTCCTGCTACCTCCGCAAGGAATCTATATGTAGGCAATCCCATACTGTTAAGCATGTTATTGATTGGTCCCTGATCCGCAAATATTGCGTAGAATAACATGGCAAATGCAGATGCCATAATTAAATTAGGCATATAGATTATAGTTTTGAAAAATCCTGTACATTTTAATCTTAATCTAAGATCTGTAAACCATGACGCCAGAAGCAATGATATAAGAATCTGGGGAATAAATCCCATCAGCCACATTATCATTGTATTCTTCAGATAGAGCAATGTATCACCGTTAAACAGTATGGCCTTGTAATTGTCAAATCCAACGAACTTAGGTCCGACCTGCATAAGTCCAACCATATAGTTCTCAAAAAAACTATTATAAAATGTAGATATCAGTGGTATTAATGAAAACACAATATATACTGCAAAGAACGGTATAAGAAATATGTATCCCCATTTTGCATAGCTTACAAACTTTTTCTTCTTTTTATTCATACATATCTCCATTCCTGCCATATAAAAAGGCACAGCCATATAACATACTTATTATAATGACTGTGCCTTAATGACTAGCAATTACTAATTACTTTGAAAGGTTTGGATATTTCTCAATAGCTGCTTTATAGAAGTTATCAAGAGCCTTATCCTTAGTTACATTGCCATCGAAGTAATCCTTCATAGCCTTCTGGAATTCTTCGTTAAGACCCTGGTCATAAGAAGAAATATTCTTCATGCTGATCTTAGGAGCTGACTTAGCAAATAACTTGATATGATTCTGACCACCAAGGAAATCTGACTTGAAGTTACTGCTAGCGATTTCATTCATACCTGATGTTGTATTAGTGTAATCCTGAGTATCTTCTGTAATCTTCTTCATTGTAGCCTTATCACAGCAAAGTGTCTTCATAACATCTTTTACAAGGTTAGCGTTATCTGTTCCTGCTGCTGCACAGATCCATGTACCACCCCAGTAGTAGCTCTGTGGACCTTCACATACTGCATAGTCGCCGTAGATACCGTTACCAACTTCTTCCTTACCACCTTCTTTAACAGGAGTAGCAAGTGAGTTACCTAAAAGTGTAAAGTTAATTCCCCATGTTGAGTAGAAGAATCCGAATACCTTACCAGAAGGTCCCTGATCTGCTGCCCATGTTGAATCCCAAAGAGATGACTTATTATTATAGCCCTTATCTGTATATTTCTTAGTCTGATCAACCCACTTCATAATGTTATCATCAATAACAATCTTGTTATTAGAATCAACCCAAGGAGCTGATACATTGTTAGAGAATACTCTGTATGAATCATCATAACCTGAAAGCATCTTGTAACCCTTAGCAGCAGCCTGTTCAGCTACCTTATCAAACTTATCCCAAGTTGAAAGTGCTTCCTGAACCTTATCCGGATCATCTGTTCCAAGAACATCCTTAGCAATAGAACGTCTGTAAGCAAAGAGTCCTGGAGTTGCCTGCCATGTTGTAGCCTTAAGTTTTCCTTTGCTGTCAGTTGCGATATCCTTTGTGTACTGATACATATCCTTAAGGTCATCATCTGTAAGGCCTACATCTTTTACATCAAGTGTGTAATCACTATTAACATACTTTAAAGCATAATCAGCTTCGATAAGGAACATATCAATCTTATCATCTGCTGCTGCATCCTTCTGCTTTAATAATGCAGCATCAAGAGCATTCTGATAAGCGTTGTTTTCGTTAGGAGTAATTACCCAGTTTACCTTAACATCTGAAGGAACATTCTTATAATATCCTTCAAATCTGCTCTTAAACTCTTCGTTCCAGCAGTAAATGTTAAGTACCTTACCCTGTTCCTCAGGCTTAGTATTAACTGCTGCCGAACCACCATCCTTTGATCCACAACCTGCTAATGTGGAAAGCACCATCATTGTACCAAGTGCCAGACTTAATAATCTCTTTTTCATAAAAAACCCTCCATAAATCTTAGACGACACCTTTAGTTTCCTATCTTTCTTATTGTTTCCCCTTCGATTAGTTCCGCATCTACAACAACCCTCTTTACTATCGTTGCCCTGGGATTCTCTATAGCACTTATAAGCTCATCTGCAGCAATCCTGCCGATCTCCCTGGTGTTCTGACGAATTGTTGTAATCTTAGGATTTAACATCTGCGAGAATCTTGTTCCATCGTAACCTGCAACAGACACATTCTTCGGACTATGCAATTTCATATTCTTAATAGCATTCTTGCCTCCAACAACAGATAAATCATCTGGATAAAAAATACATGTTGGCGGTTCCTTTAATTTTAACAGCTCATATGTAAGCTTCTCAGCTTTTATCGAATCAAGATAGGTTGATTCTTTAATGTATTCATCTGGAACTTCTACCCCTAATTCACCCATTGTCTTATAAAAGGCTGCCAGACGTTCTTTCGTAACCTCTGATTCAACGTTTCCATAAATATAAGCTATCTTTCTGTGTCCCCTGCTGTACGCGTAACGTACTAATTCACTCATCCCTTTCACGTTGTTAGAATTGACCGATGTACTGCCATTGAAAATGTAGTCGATGGTCACAACTGGTAATCTCCCGTTAACCATTTCATAGATTTCAGGATTGCTGAAATCCTCACAAGCTACAAGCACGCCATCAAAATTCCTGTATAAACAGTGTTCGTAGAAAGTCATCTTCTTAGAGTGATTGCTTACAAATGTAATATCATACCCCTTCTTCTCTGCTTCATTCTTAAAACTCTCAAGAACCTCGGCAAAATACTCATGTGCAAGACCATTATTAAGAAGAACTCCTATGTTATATGAACGGTTCGTCTTAAGTGCTCTGGCTGCTGAATTCGGATAATATCCAAGTCTGTTAGCTGCCTCTTTAACTTTCCTGCGTGTCTCTTCACTGATGTCACTATGGTCATTGAGAGCTTTACTTACTGTAGCAATTGAAACCCCACATTCTACAGCAACATCTTTCATAGATACCATAGATTCATTCCTTTCATGCATTACTTAATCGTTTTCGTAGCTTTACTATAACTCATATCAGATATAAATGCAAGTACTTTTGTAAATTTTACTTATTTTCCTGTATATTATCGTATTTTTTGTGCATTTCTACCAATTCTTATTCAAATTCAAAATAATCATTGATTTAATCCAAGCCTTAAAATATACTTATTACTATAAAATCAATATTAGAACTTGTACCTTAATGCACTTAATCGTTTTCTATAAATTATATGTGTACAGGAGGTATAATATGCAATTCGGTTTTTTTGATGACATCAATAAAGAATATGTCATAACCACACCAGAAACTCCATTGCCATGGATTAATTACTTAGGCTGCGAGAATTTTTTCAGTCTTAAGAGCAATACCGGCGGAGGATACTGTTTCTATAAGGATGCCAAGCTGCTCCGACTCACAAGATATCGCTATAATAATTCTCCTTTAGATAACAACGGCCACTACATTTATATTAAAGATGAGGATACCATATGGAATCCTGGATGGCAGCCATCCCAGACACCAGTTGAGGATTATACATGTCGTCACGGACTTGGATATACAGTGATTTCTTCATCCAAGAATGACATTAAAGCTACACAGACTGCTCTCGTTCCTATTGGAGATAATTGTGAACTTGATAAACTTACTATTAAGAACACAGGAAATTCTGTTAAACATTTATCTGTATATTCTTATATAGAATTCTGTTTATGGAATGCAGTTGATGACTGCAACAACTTCCAGCGTAACTTCAGCACAGGCGAAGTTGAAGTTCAGCCAGAGATTAATATTGGCACCGCTGCCATGTCAGCAATATATCACAAGACAGAATACCGTGAGCGGCGTAACCATTATGCTGTTCATGCCGTCAGCACTGCTGCCAACGGTTTCGATACAAGCAGAGAAAGTTTCATCGGTACATACGGAAGTCCTGCAATGCCTAAAGCTGTTAAAGAAGGTACATCTTATAATTCTATTGCAAGCGGATGGTCACCTGTTGGATCTTTCAGAATCGATATCGACCTTGAGCCGGGCGAAGAGAAAGAATATGTATTCATTATAGGATATGCAGAGAACCCTGATGATAAGAAGTGGGAATCATTCGGAATCATTAACAAAGAACCTGCATATGCCCTTCTTGAAAAATATAACACTCCGGCAAAATTTGATACAGCTCTTGCTGCTTTAAAAGATTACTGGACTCATCTTCTCTCGTCTTATATTGTTGACACAGAAGACAAGAAGCTCTGCCGCATGGTTAATATATGGAATCAGTATCAGTGCATGGTAACATTTAACATGTCAAGATCTGCTTCCTATTATGAGTCTGGAACCGGACGTGGTATGGGATTTAGAGATTCCTGCCAGGATTTACTTGGCTTCGTACATCTTATTCCTGATTCAGCAAGACAGAGAATTCTTGATATTGCTGCTACTCAATTTGAAGATGGAAGTGCTTATCACCAGTATCAGCCATTAACTAAGAAAGGTAATTCTGATATTGGTTCAGGCTTTAATGATGATCCCCTCTGGCTTATTGCAGGAACAGCTGCTTATCTTAAAGAAACCGGTGATTTCAGCATTCTTGATGAAAAGATAGCATTTGACTGCGATACAAGTAAGGCACAGCCACTTATGGAACATTTAAGAAGATCATTCAATTATACAACTACTCATCTTGGACCGCATAAGCTACCACTTATCGGAAGAGCTGACTGGAATGACTGTCTCAACTTAAACTGCTTCTCTTCTGCTCCGGGTGAATCTTTCCAGACTACCGGACCATCAGAAGGACCTGTTGCTGAATCGGTATTTATCGCTGGAATGTATGTAAAATATGGCAATGAATATGCAGACATATGCCACATATCAGGTCTTACAGAGGAAGAAAATGCTGTACGTTCCCATGTTGATGACATGTATAAAGCTGTTCTTGATGCAGGCTGGGATGGTGAATGGTTCCTTCGTGCATATGATGCCGAAAGCCGTAAGGTTGGTTCACATGAATGTGAAGATGGACAGATATACATTGAACCACAGGGCTTCTGTGTTATGGCAGGTATAGGTGTCAAAGAAGGACTCGCACAGAAAGCTATGGATTCAGTAGAAAAAATTCTTGATACAAAGTACGGAATTATGATTTTACAACCAGCTTACAGGTCATATCATCTTGAACTAGGTGAGGTATCTTCTTATCCACCTGGATACAAAGAAAATGCTGGAATATTCTGTCATAATAATCCGTGGGTATCTATTGCCGAAACCGTTATTGATGATAAAAACAGAGCATTCGAAACATACAAGAAAATATGTCCGGCATATCTTGAAGAGATAAGTGAGATACACAGGACTGAACCTTATGTATATTCACAGATGATTGCCGGCAAAGATGCCGCAAGCTTTGGTGAAGCCAAAAACAGCTGGCTTACAGGCACCGCTGCATGGACATTTACAAGTATATCTCAATATATACTTGGTGTAAGAGCTTCATTTGAAGGACTCACCATTGACCCTTGTCTGCCTGATTCCATTAAGAATCTGACAATTACAAGAAAATTCAGAGATGCTGTATATAACATTACTATCAGCAATGAGAAGCACGAAAGAGTTTCTTCTCTTATTGTCAATGGCAGTGAAATCAGTGGCAACACTGTTCCATATAATAAAGACACTAAAGTATATAATGTAACTGTTAACATCTGACAACTATAAAGAAAGGAATTATTATGTTTGATAAGAACTTTTTATGGGGTACCGCCTCTAGTTCCTATCAGATAGAGGGAGCCTTTACCGAAGATGGCAAAGGTCTTTCTATCTGGGACACATTCTCTAATAAACCGGGTAATATTGCACATGATGAGAATGGCAATAAAGCATGTGACCACTATCACCGCTATCGCGAGGATATTGCACTTATGAAAAATCTTGGTATTCAGGCATACCGCTTTTCAATTTCATGGTCACGAATATTTCCTGATGGAATTGTTAAGGATTCTGACGGCAATATCCGCTACAACAAAGCCGGACTTGATTTCTATGATAAGATTGTAAACTTATGCCTTGAAAATAATATCAAACCATTCATAACGATTTATCACTGGGATTTACCTCAGGCACTTGAAGATAAAGGTGGATGGCTCAACCGTGAGACTGCCTTCATATTTGCTGATTACGCTGAATTCATATGCGAACATTTTTCAGACCGTGTAACTAATATCGCCACCATCAATGAGCCACAGATTATATCCGGACTCGGATACATGCTTGGACTTCATGCTCCAGGTAAGAAGCTTGACGCAGTATCTGTCCTGTCTGTAATCCACCATCTTGCACTCGCTCACGGTCTTGCTGTTACTAAGATGCGTGCCGTTGCAAAACAGCCTGTAAAAACCGGTTTTTCCAGCACTGGTGACCTGTGCTATCCTTCAAAAGAATGTGATGAAGACATTGATGCTGCAAGAGCTGAATGTTTCAATATAGTTAAAGGCAACATGACTTTTAACCATACTATATTCTGCGACATGACATGTCTTGGCAGATATCCTGACATTGCTGGTACAGAATTACATCTTGAACCTGGTCTTGAAAAAATCGGACATTATGAAGAACTGCCATTCGTAAAAGATGGCGATATTGAACTGATACATCAGCCAATTGACTATCTTGGCATAAATGTATATAACGGACATGAAATAAATGCAGCCGGCCATATTAACAAAAAACCAGGCAGTCCACGAACAGCTCTTGGCTGGCCTGTAACTCCCGGTGTTATGAATTATGGTATAAGATATCTGTATGAAAGATATAATCTTCCAATATATATATTTGAGGATGGACTTGCCTGCAACGATATCATAAGTCTTGATGGCAAAGTCCACGACAGCAACCGTATCGACTTTCTGACAAGATATCTCACAGAGCTTGAGAAAGCCTACAAAGCCGGTGTTCCAATACTCGGCTACTTCCACTGGTCATTCACAGATAATTTCGAATGGCACAGCGGCTACGACCCAAGATTTGGCTTAATCTATGTCGATTACGAAACCCAGCAGAGAATTCCAAAAGATTCTGCGTACTGGTATTCTGATTTAATTAAGAAGTCATCCAACTAAATATTGGTATTCATAAGTGTGCATGACGCCGTGGCATCTGTATATATGACATGTTCTCATGGATTCCTGCATCTAGTGTGAGTAAATGCCGCCATCTATAGAGTTTATTACAGTGCTGGAAATCAAACGCGCTTCGCTTGAACGAGATTTCCAGCACTGAACTTTTATAAATAGCGGCATTAACTCACACACGATTCGGAATAAATCGAACATATCATATATACAGACGCCACGGCTGTTATTCACTTTATATACGGCAATTCATTAGGATATGCACTATATAGAAGTACCTCGGCGGTTGTACGCCCTCATGCCCATAACCCAATTTAATCATTCCTACGATTATTAAAGTACACAAAATTATCAATTGCATCGAATATATCATCAAAATTCTCCCTTGGAGCTGCGTCTATGTACGCTCTTAATATTGCATTTTCTTTCTCACCCTTGTAACGTCCGTAGAATATGTCATATAGGTTGTGTCCTCTGACATATTTTCTGATATTCTCCATGTTGTCTATGATGTCCTGTCTTGTCTCAATTGCTATGTTCAGTTTTTCTAACATTTTCTTAGTGCTGACAAGGCGGTACAGGTATTCTTTATATTTGGCATATAATATATCATAGAACTGGTCTACACTTTTTACAACGCCTATCTTAGTCATTATCTCAGGGTCAAGAAAATAATTCTCAAATGAATAATATTTTAATATAAGCACATTACGGTCTGTTACTCTTGGCAGATTGCCATAATCCTGCTTTGCACGCTGCTTATAGTAATTGGTAAGCTGGTCTCTTAAACGGTCAGCATCCTTACCATCTCCATCTCTTATCATAAGGAACTCATCCTTAAGATATAATGTATTTATATATTTCAGATTGGCATAAGTCTTGATGTTTGTACAGCTGTTAGTTGCAATTATCGCTATACGATTGAGATTGCCATTCTCATCTATAACTTCTGAATAATATTTCTCAAGAAGTAGCGGCAGACGGCTTCTGTCCTGTTTTCCTTCCACTATAAATACAAAGCTCACATTCATAAGGTCATTAGCAGCATACCCAAGATCATCTAATATATCATCAATATCCGCCTCCGGAGTAGCAACTGTATTATTATCTCTATCGTTAATCACCTGACGAATCTGTCTTGTAGTAAAGTTAAATAACATTTGCGGTGAATGCGTGCAGAATATAACCTGATTCTTTCTTGAAAGCTTGTACAGAATTTCACTTGCTATCTTCTGTAACTGAGGATGAAGATATATTTCCGGATCTTCAATCAGAATAATGTATGGCACAGTACTTCCATATTCCGCATAGGTTTCGAGCAGTGACAGGATGTAGATACTGTTCAGTCCATCAGAAAGGTCATTGACATCTCCATCAGTGTCACGCATTTCATTGTGAACAATTGTATCAACATGCATGAGTTTTTCTGCATCAAATGTAATCTGATAATGAATTCTTTCTCCAATGCCACCATTGTTCTTAAATTTTTCATTAAGTTTGTTCTCAAAATTAGCAAGATTAAAATTAAACAGCTTATACTGCATAAGTCTCGCTGTTTCTAATAAAGATAACTGTTCCGGTTTCTTGCGGTTAATAATTCCTATGCAATTAAAGCACTGATTACACATCTTATGCTTATCAAATATACACACGTTATCTTTAAGGTCTGCATATTCAGTTCCACCCTGCAGCATAATAAGATCTTCCTGAATTGATGACTTACGTCTCTCGTGGTCAACATAGAATATTCTGGGAAGGACTGTTTTTATATAAATATTGTTCTTCTTAACTCCGTCCCTGTACTTAATCTTACCATCACGGCTATATACATATTCAAATTCAAGAATACCATCCTTTAACGATGGAAGTTTATTGCAAAAATCCTTATACCACAAGTCATAATGCTTAAAAGAACTGACCTGTCCCTTCTGATACAATACAGCCAGATCCTCATCTTCAATACTGATGCGAACTGTAATGCTTATATTACCTTCGTTATCATTGAAATCTCTTAATGAAACTTCATAATCCCCGGTAACCGCTCTTATTGCGTCAAGAACCACACTCTTTCCTGCATTATTTCTGCCAACAAGAATCAGTACATCTTCAATATCATTAATCTCAAGTTCTCTGATTGATTTAAAATTTCTGATTAAAAGATATTCTATCCTCATACCTGTCCTCTGCCCCCTGATACATTTCTGCCAGCATATATTCTGGTGTATTATCATTAAATGTTGATATTCCTTTACCCGTATTAGGATTCTTTTTGGAATATACCATATCCACAATGAATGCAACTATCAATGCCGCACACACTGCACCAACAACCCTCAGTTTAATCTTTCTGAAGAAATTATCAAGAAGCGGTGCAATAATATATACGATTGCAACTCCTCCAAGTCCAAATACCAAAAGACCTTCTGCACATATTCTTCCATTAAGGTTAAGAAAATACCCGTTATAATTCCACCATCTTCTTCCGCAGCTGATTTCCAGATACAGCGATGTAAAATATTCAACAAATCCGCATAAAACTACTGATGCAAAGAATTCCACAACAGGCTTATTTCTTAATTTTTTAAGACATATCAGTATGAGTATCCCACCTGAACCATATATAGGAAGCCATGGCCCATGAAGAACACCTCTGTTTACAAATGTATGTGACGATATCAGATGAAGCGTAACCTCCCATATCCATCCCACAAAACATAATGAAAAGAATATCAGTATAAGCGATGGTATTGAATAATTACGCATATACACTGTATTTTCAAGGTCAACTCTGTGTTCCTTAAGATTGAAAAGGCGGGCAGGATAGGCTTTTCCAACTGCTTCTGCTTTATTCTTACTCATACGAAGCATTTCCTTCTTTTTTTCTTCAAATTCCAGCTCTGCCTTGCTGTTAATAAGTATTATGCCAAATGTGTTGGCTAAAAATACTCTTAATTTCTTCAATCTTCTTATTCTCGAATTGTGGTAATCATCAAAATCCATCTGTGGCTGTGGGTTATCTATAAGTTTAAACACATCTGCATATGCATTTTTAAGCTGCTCTTCTGATGGTCTTTCATACAGATATGAATCATTAAGCCACTGAACCGCCTCTGGTTCTTTTTCAAGATATACTGCTCTTACATTTGCATAGAATTCTGCATAAAATGCAGCTTTATAAGGATTCACAAACAGCACTCCTACAACTCCTAATGTTGCCATTCCAATCACTGTCCAGCCAATGAATGATAATCCATACAGAAATGCCCTCCATTTGTAGCCTTTCATCATCTTTCTTGATAAGGTTATAGCCTCATTTGCCTTCATATCAGGATTCTCCGCGATAATGTATGGCACAAGCATGTAAGAAAAATGCTTCACAAATATACCTACAATTGTAAGTGACCATAATATTTCATATACATTATTGACAATAAGCACCCACGATGCTTTCATCCATCTTTTTACCCGGAGAAGAAACATGAACTTTCCAGGTGGAACAGCATCATATGTGCGCGTTTCAAGCACTATTCTTCTTGATATAACAAGATAAGTTTTCTTGATAAAAAATGTTATAAACACATATACCATAAGTGCCGCTATAAGAAGTATAAGCACTACTGCTCTTCTTGAACTTATGACTGATGATAGTGAATCCACAAATGTAAATACAATTCCACCTGATGTTATAGCATTAACTAAAGATGCAAATACTCCTCTTGTTCTGCCCAATACCTTGGTTGAATTGTCTTTGGCCTCTGAAACCTTCGCATCAGACTGCGTCCTTCCAAAATCATCGTCACCCGTGATTACTGCGCCCATTGCCTGAACCACAGAACTTACAACCGAACTGTTAGCGACAGTATCAACATTTGCTTCAACCGATGCTGCACCCTGAATTTCATTGTTAACTGTTCCTAAACTTTTAAAGGCTTCCATTGTCTCTGTAAATTCAGAGCCAATGAAAGCCGCAAAAAGGCAGACTGCTACTAACAGCCAGTAATGTTTTTTTAAGTTCTTCTTAGCATTTTTAGCAAGTTCTTTTCTCTTAAAATCCATATCCCAACAATCTTCTTTACTTATTAAGTACAGTCTTGCGTACTACTCCAAGCGGATCTTTAACCATAAGTATAACAATCCATATGATAAGTCCGAAAGCTACCACTGATAAACCCAAAAATGCGTCATTAAGCATATCTGATGATGCCGGAGTAAAATACTCTGCCCCCAGTTCAATATATTCCACAACTGCATCTACCATCCACATAAGTGATGCACCCCAGTACATAAGCGCAAGTGTTCCAAGTTTTAACTGCGAACGCTTGTCATTAGTATACCATATAATAGTAGTTATAACCGCTGCGAATACAGCTATAAGTAATGTCATAATTATCTCTCCAATCCTTTAACTTCTGCTTCCTTAGCTGCTTTCTTTTCTACTCCGGAAGCTATTGCTACCATGCCGACCCACACAGCTGTAACAACCACTGCCATGCCAACACCGGCAGTTGCCATCTCTTTAAGCATCTGCACAGCATCCTGAGCATTACCTGCTGCTGTTAAGAATGGAAAGAAAGGAGTAACTTCTCCATGCCATACATGCTCGAATGCAAGTAAAGCTGTTCCTCCCCAAAGCATATTATTAAGCCATCTTAGCTTTCTTGAAAATGGAAGCACCTTTTCTTCCTTAACTGCTTCTACAGCTCCTTCTGTCTCGCACGAACATATTTCCTTCTTCTCTTTCTTTTCAACAATCTTAGTTATCGCTGTTGTAACGATAGCTTCAGTACCTGGTACTATAAAACATGCCATATTAAATTCCTCCTGATTCACGATGCATTTTCATGTCCCAAATGCATATATTTATATGTATTTTACCTATTTCACATTGGATTGTCAAACATTGTAAAATATACATTTTCACATATATTTTCTCTTTATTCCCTCTGCTGAATATGATATAGTAAAGCAGATGAGATTCACTTTGGAAAGGAGATGTTCTTATGAAAAAGAGCTTTAAAAGACTGTTAAGCTGCATATTTATAATAACTTTCTTCCTTGTTGGCATGTGCCTTGACAGAGCCAATGTATCTGTTCCTGAAGTGGACTCTTTTTCTGTATCAGAAGCTAAGGTATTCGCTACGCCTGAGCCTTCTGTCAGTGATACCATGCCATGTACAACTGAAATGCTTGGACTTGTGAGAACATCAATCACCAATCTTACAGCAGACAGAAGCAGTTCCCGCAATGTATTACGCATATTCCAATTCTTACTTTGCGGTCTGTGTGCAGCTATCGGTATCAGTATCTATTTCAAATCGACAGGCGTAATGCATGATTCTATCACATGCAGCACTACTGTCACTCTTAATTATATCCATCAGACTGACGGCAAAAAATAACAGATTATCATTAAATCAGAACATTTTCTGGTAATACATTATTTTTATATATTATTAGTAATATTAAACAACTATGTGAAGAGGCAATAAATATGAATATTTTAATGATAATCGGTATTATTCTGGGTGGAGGTGTATCTGTTGCATCCACCGTTGGAATAACTGTAGGTATTTTCGGGACCATTGTATATAAATTTTACAGAAAGCTTCGTTTCGGAATATCTATGTTTGACTAAGTTTGAAAGGATGAATAATAATATGTTAGGTAATATAACAGTAGGTATCGTCATTGTTCTTGCTGTTGCTGCCTGTGGACTTGGTGTGTGGCTTGACAGAGCCAAGTCAGACAGCCAGGACAACAACACAGATGCACAGCCTAAGAATTAAATGATAAAGGCGGTCACATCAGATTATGTTCTGATATGACCGCTTTTCTTACCATTTTTACACGCTTTCACGGTATCTGTTTAGCAAATCTTCAATTCTCATATTAATATTTTCAGGAAATGTTGCATCATTTCCGATTTTAACCCACAAATCAATGTTCTTATATTTCTTCTCTCCCATTGTATTATGTCTGTCCTGCTTCGAAGATACTTCTATCTTTACCATTGCACGCTTCTGCTCAAGTATCGGAATAAGCACATAATATAATCTGTCATCTTTAAATGATATGTATCCCGCTTCTTTTCCCGAACGAGTCATTAAATACAGTCTGTGCTTTTTTATTCCTGCCGGAAACAGCTTCATTCCAGCTTTGATAAATCCAGATTCAGGTAACATTTCAAGCATTGCTCCGACATAAAATACATTTGCAGCATCATCAATTGATGTAAGAATATTTCCCAATGTATCTGATGTTGCAGTAAACTGCTGTGCTAACAGATATGCAAGTTCTGCCTGATATATGATTTTGTATTCTGAATCATGCACTCTTCCTGTTTCTTCATCAATTCTGTTAAGAAGTTCCTCACTACATTCATATATACTGCGCAGAAACAACCTAAAATCCTCATCTGGCATCCACATATATCTGCCTCGTGCAACCTTAAATCTTCCAATGTTGTTGCCATTGTAATCTTCAGCATAATGATACACATTGCGTTGGCAAAAGGCATGTTCATTCTCTGGAGCTGTAAAATCATATTCTTCATTTTCCTGATCAGTGCCATAATATTTCTCATCATATTCGGAATATTTATAATCATATTTATAGTTACTCTTCAATGATTCCTGCCCAGTCTGATTGAAAAGAACAGTATATGCTTCATTAATTTCATATGCACTGTATCTATATACATTTTCTTTGTTTGATTTATCTCTGTTTAGCACAGCATCCGGATGCACCATATGCATAAGCCGTCTGTACCGCTTCTTCAATTCCATCTTAGTAATATCTGATCTGACATCAAATATTTTATATGCCTGCTGAACCGTCATAAATACTGTATTCCTTCTACATTTTTTCTAAGTTATCATACACCATTTTTAAAAATTTTACTATTTTTATTATTCCTGTTGACAGTTATATTGTTATAGTGTACTATTGTGCTAGTGCACAGGTACGCGTCATGTGCACATTACCTATTACAGGAGGAGGGATTATGGACTATAAGGCTAATATACCAATTTATCTTCAGGTAATCGATGATATTAAAAAAAGAATTCTTACCGGTGAGATTAAGCTTGGCGACAAGCTTCCATCAACCAGGGAACTTGCCGTACAGTACACGGTCAATCCTAACACTGCTGCAAGAATATACAATGAACTTGAACAGTGTGGTCTGTGCTATACCAAAAGAGGTCTTGGCACATTTGTATCAGAGGATGTGCATCTGATTGATACATTAAAGGCAGAACTTTCCAGTGAAATGATTGAGACTTTCGTTTCCGGAATGACAAGCCTTGGTTTTTCTAAAGATGAGATTATTAATCTCATTAAGAATTATCACGAATAAAATATGGAGGGATTTAATTATGCTGCAATGTAAAAATGTTACTAAAAAGTATATGAAGATGACTGCCGTTAATGGTGTTTCCATCGACTTCATGCCTGGCAGAATATACGCTCTGCTCGGCTCTAACGGAAGCGGTAAAACAACTTTAATGAAGATGATAGCAGGTCTGGTAAAACCCACTTCCGGGGACATCACTCTTTCAGGTGTTCCAATAGGAGTAGAAACTAAGAAACACATAGCTTATATGCCTACTGAAAGTTATTTTTATAACTATATGAGCTGTGCTGATATTGGAAAATATTATGCTGATTTCTTTGAGGATTTCTCACTTGACCAGTACTACAACTATCTTAATGAGATGAAGCTTACGCCTGACATGAAAGCCAGCAAGATGTCATCAGGAATGATGGCTAAACTTAAGCTTGCTGTTAATCTTTCAAGAAATGCATCTGTTATTATGCTTGATGAACCACTTAACGGTGTTGATATTGTTGCAAGAGAGCAGGTTATCAATGCGGTAATCAGCAAGGCTTCACCTGATAAGATTATCATCATGTCGAGCCACCTTGTTGATGAGCTTGAAGCTGTTATTGACTACGCAGTATTTATCAAAGACGGTGTGATTGTTTCACAGGGAGATGCTGAAAATTTACGAACAGCTTCGGGCATGTCAATCGTTGACCAGTACAAACGCATTTATGCATATTAAAAGGGGGAATCTTCAATGTTAAAATTAACAAAATACGAATTGAGAAAGAATCTTCTCGGTATAGGAATCGTGGCAGGTATTATCTGTGTACTTCAGGCTCTGTTTATGTTTTTCTGCCTGACTGAAAATCTTAACTATACAAGCCTTTTCGGAGGACTTTTAATAATAGCTGCCTCTGTAAGTTATTTTATTGTATTTATATTTGGAGTTGTAACATATTATAGAGAACTTTCAAGCAAAAGCAGTTACCTGATATTCATGACACCTAATTCATCTCTTAGCATAATTACATCAAAGCTGCTCTATACACTGATTATTGGAATAGGAATTTCAGCAATATTCATCGGCTTTGGAGTTCTTGATATATTCATGATGGCTGGTGTCTTTGGTGACCTGGCTGACGCACTCAAGAATTTCTCAGAAATGTTAAAGATTATGGGTATTGATGTTGTCAACATAATTATTAATATTGTAGCTGGAATAATATCATTCCTTATAACTTTCTTCTTCCTTATATCACTTGCATACTTTGCCATAACACTATCTTCAACTGCCTTGCAGAACAAGAAGATTAAAGGATTTATCTCAGTTGTATTATTCTGTGTCCTTGCATATGCAACAATTAAGATTTCTTCTTTGTTGCCTGAACTTTATAAGAATCCAGACAGCTTATCCCAGGCATTAATGTCAAGCCTTCCAGCTACCATATTCCAGTTATTAATGGTGGTTGCATGCACATTCGGAAGTGCTGTGCTTCTTGATAAGAAGGTAAGTCTGTAATCATATTCTTATTGAATGAAATGTTGACTGTTTACATTTTTTGGGGATGATACATTTCACTGTCTCTGGATAAGTGACAAAACCTACCAAAAGCTTCATGGTATTTAATTGTGTAGGTTTAATTCTTACAAATACATATGAATTTTACTTAAAAGACCTACCAACTTGATGTTCTCATCGAATATAGTAGGTCTTTTTATAATTATTCTATTGTTCAAAGACAGATTTCATCTCCAAAACACCTACTAAATTTCAGATATCATTCTATCTAGTAGGTTTCCAGACCTTACATGCCATACATCTCACATCCAATGGACCTACTAATATCCTAATATCTCTCTATCTAGTAGGTTTCCAGCTCTTACCAACAAAATATATCCTTAATTTTATCTATGCTCTTCATTCTTAATTGCCTCCCAGAGGTTTTTCTCAACTTTGCCTGCCATAACAGATAGTGTCTGCACCTCTTCTTCACTGAATCCATTATATATAACATTATCAATTCTGTTAAATATCCTGATAACTTCATCAGCCTTCTGGCTGCCATAATCAGTAAGTAACACATTCCACGACCTTCTGCTTGCCGGATTATTTTCTCTCTTTAACAGACCATCCTTTTCCATTCTGTCTAATGTTCTTGACATCGTAGTTACATCCATAAGGCAAGCATCCGCCAGCTCTTTCTGATTCATAATCCCATGTTCTCTTAATTCCTTAAGAATTCTTGGCTGCCCCTGGCCAACTGTAAGCCCAAGTTCAATAAAAAATGGCCTTATCAGCCGTCTTCGAAGCATTTCAATATCAAAGAACACATTTTTAATTTCATTATCCATAATTACATTTCCCCTCTTAAGCACTGATTTCATGCGGTATACAATACTTTCTAATCAAGCTCAAACTGTCCTGTATACAACTGATAATATCTGCCCTTCTGCTCAAGCAGTTCATCGTGACTGCCTCGCTCGATTACCTCGCCCTTTTCAAGAACCATTATGGCATTAGAATTTCTTACTGTCGAAAGTCTGTGAGCGATAACAAATACTGTTCTTCCCTCCATTATTGCGTCCATGCCATTCTCAATAAGCCGCTCAGTTCGTGTATCAATCGAGCTTGTCGCCTCATCTAGAATAAGCACCGGCGGCTTGGCAATCGCTGCTCTCGCGATAGCAAGAAGCTGTCTCTGTCCCTGCGAAAGATTGCTGCCATCAGCAGTAAGCATCGTGTCATACCCCCGCGGAAGTCTTGTTATAAATGAATCAGCATTAGCAATCTTAGCTGCTTCCCTGATTTCCTCGTCAGTTGCATCAAGCTTTCCATATCTTATATTATCTGCAATAGTTCCTGTGAACAAATGTGTATCCTGAATTACCATTGCAAGTGAACGCCTCAGGTCGTCTTTCTCAATATTCATTACATCAATGCCGTCATAAGTAATCGTACCTGACTGGATATCGTAAAATCTGTTTATAAGATTAACAATAGTAGTCTTTCCCGCTCCTGTCGAACCAACAAATGCTATCTTCTGTCCTGGCTTTGCAAACAACGAAATCTTGTTAAGTACCCTCTTTTCAGGCACATATCCGAACACAACATCATTAAATCTTACATCACCCTTAAGCTCAATAAGCTCCCCTGCCGGCAGCTTCCATGCAAAAAATCCTGTCTTATCAGAAGTTTCTGTAAGGGTATTATCCGCATTTTTAATGACATTGCACAAAGTTACTTTCCCTTCGTCAGGCTCCTCTGCCTCATCCATCATGTCAAATATTCTCTCAGCTCCCGAAAGCGCTGAAAGTATGAAATTAACCTGCTGTGTGAACTGGTTTAATGGCATGGCACTCTGTCTTACATACACAAGATATGCAGATATGCTGCCAAGGTCCATGATTCCTTTTATTACAAATATGCCTCCAACGCAGGCAGAAAGCGCATAATTGAAATATGACAGACTTACAATTACCGGGATAAGCATGCCTGAATATGCAAGTGCATTAGTCGATTCCTTTCTAAAGCTCTCATTCATCTCACAGAATTTTTCAAAATTCTTCTGCTCATGGTTAAATACTTTTTCAACCTTCTGACCTGCCATCATTTCTTGAACAAAACCGTTGATATTGCCAAGCTCCTTCTGCTGTCTGTGATAATATTTCTTGCTGCGTTTACCATTGTATTTGATAAAGATGAACATAAGAATAAGAAAAACAACAACAATAATAGTCAGCCTTACACTTAATACCAGCATCATAGTTATAGTTCCAAAAAGTGTAAGAAAGCTCTGTATTACCATGGCAAAACTATTGTTCATTGCTTCCTGAACCGTATCAACATCATTAGTGAAATGACTCATAATCTCACCATGTGTATTATTATCAAAATATTTTAACGGAAGCTTCTGTGTGTGCTTAAAAAGGTCCATTCGAATCTCGCTTACTACCTTCTGGGAAGTATGCACCATAAGCCTGTTGTAGCCAAGCGTTGAGAGCGCACCGCACGCATACATGACACCCATTCCGCACACAGCAATGATAAGCCCCTTCATATTGCCTGGCACGATAAAATTATTAACTACAGGCTTTATTAAAAATGTTCCCATAATTCCTGCACCTGCACTTATAAATACAAGAATTGCTATAAGCAGGAATGCCCATTTATAATGACCCAGATATGAAAGGAGATGCTTAACAGTCTTTTTCGTATCTTTAGGTCTTTTATAACCAACATACTTAGCCATTAAAGATCAGCTCCTTCCTTCTGTGATTCATATATTTCCTGATATATCTTATTAGTCCTTAACAGGCTTTCGTGTGTTCCGATTGCGTCCACACGACCGCCGTCCATAATAATTATCTGGTCTGCTTGACACACTGACGATATTCTCTGTGCAATTATAATCTTAGTCATATCAGGCAGCTTCTTTGCAAGTGCATTTTTTATCTTTCCTTCTGTTGCAGTATCAACCGCACTCGTTGAATCATCAAGAATAAGAACCTTCGGCTTCTTTAATATTGCCCTTGCAATACATATTCTCTGCTTCTGTCCGCCTGATACATTAACACCTTCCTGTCCCATCTCTGCATCAAATCCTCCAGGAAGCCTGTCTATGAATTCATCAACACATGCTATGCTGCAGGCCTCTTTAATCTCATCCAGAGTCGCATTTTCATCACCCCATCTTAAGTTATCAATAAGTGAGCCTGAAAACAGCGTATTCTTCTGCAATACAACTGAGATTGCATCTCTTAAATGTCTAACCGGATATTCCTTAATACTAATTCCATCTATCTTAACCTCACCCTTACTTGCATCATAAAGTCTTGGAATAAGCTGGATAAGCGTCGTCTTTGATGAACCTGTCTGGCCGATTATTCCGACTGTCTGTCCTGCATTAATGTGAAATGAAACATCTGACAGCACATATTCTTTGGCAGTATCCTTATATTTAAACCAGACATGGTTAAATTCAATCTCACCATTCTTAACTTCAATGTCCTTTACATTCTCATCAGTTATATCAATCGGCTCATCAATTACCTTCATAATTCTTTCTGCAGAAGCAAGTGACCTTGTCATAAGAAGGAATACATTTGACATCATCATAAGAGAATTAAGAATCAGAAGAACATAGCTCAAGAAAGAAGTAAGCTGTCCAATCATCATCTGTCCTGAATTAATCAGTCTTCCGCCAATAAGTAGAATACCAAGAATTGTAGAATACATAACGAACTGCATAGCAGGCATGTTAAGTACAGCTATTCCAAATGCTTTCTCTGATTCGTTTTTCAGATTATCATTAACATTCCTAAATTTTTCAATCTCATAGTCACCACGCACATATGATTTAACAACTCTTACTGCTGTAAGATTCTCCTCTATACACCTGTTTACAAGGTCAACTGCTCCCTGCATTCTTCCATATCGTGGACCAACATTAATGATTATTATGATGAGCAGGACTGCCAGAACTGGCAGTGCTACAAGAAAAACCAGTGCCAGTGTTGAATTAATCTGGAATGCCAGAGTCGTTGCAAATATCAGCATTACCGGACTTCGTCCAAATGGACGCATTCCTGTCGATACAGCATTCTGGATATTAGTTACATCACTTGTGAGTCGTGTAACCAATGACGAAACACTGAAATGGTCTATATTAGAAAATGAATAAGACTGGAGTTTCTCATACTCAGCCTTTCTTATATTAGCACCCAGTCCCTGACCTGCAAGTGCAGAAAATCTTGCACTTCCCACACCTAATATAAGTGCAGCAACTGCACATACAGCCATCTGGATACCTTTGTTTATTATATATGGAACATCTGAATTGGTCACACCTATATCAATCAGGTCAGCCATCAGCTTAGGCACCATAATCTCAAGCACAACTTCAACACCTATACATATAAGCGCCAGCCATGCGTATTTCTTATATTCTTTCATATAAGAAAAAATTCTTCTCAACATTACTTGCACCTCCAATTGTTGTATATGCAACTATTGTATTTTCAAGTTCAAGCAATGTCAAGAAGACATTTTTATAACTATTTTACATTTTTCTTATATACTATATAAGAAATTACTGATGTAATCGCTTCGGTAATCCAAAAAGCATGCCATACACCAACTGCACCTGTTATCCTTGACATAACAAATGCAACCGGAATTATTACCGCAACATATCTGCATATAGATATGATAAGTGATGGAAATCCTTTTCCAAGTCCTTCAAGTGCCCCCGCCGAAGTAACTGATACAGTTGATACAATAAATCCGGCACTTATGATTCTTAATGCTGTCTCTCCTTCATTTATTGTGTCAGGATTGCTTGTAAACAGACCGATAAGTGAACCCGGTATTTCAAGACAGAGAATTGTACCTGCTGCCATAATAGCAAATATAAGTACCATTGATGTCTTATATATCTTTCTTACTCTCTCATGCTCCCCTGCTCCGTAATTATAGCCCATAAGCGGTCTCATACCCTGTACAACTCCGTTGGCTGGCAGATAAAGGAATGTCTGCAGCTTGTAATACACGCCAAGCACGAATACATACACAGCCGAGTAAGCCGCAAGTATTACATTAAGCACTGATATAAGAATAGATGGAAGTGCTAGGCTTAAGCTTGCCGGCATACCGATAGAATAAAGTCTCTTTGCCATTGAACCTTCTATCCTCATCTCTGATTTTCTGAATTTAACCGGAATAGGCTTAACAATATATATTATGATATATAGCACAGCTGCCGAAGTCTGACCTATTCCTGTCGCAAGTGCAGCGCCCTCAATTCCCATTGAAGGAAATGGGCCTATTCCGAATATCATCATCGGGTCAAGCACAATATTAACTATACAGCCTGTCATAAGACAGACCATAGAAGCATTCATTCTTCCAACTGCCTGAAACACCTTCTCAAACATAAGCTCAATTCCAAGCATTATTGAAAATGCAAATGCAATATTGGAATATTTAAGTCCCAGTGAAACTATCTCTGCGTCCTTTGTAAACATTTTTAAAAATACCGGCATGCCTGCTATGCATATCACAGTAAGCACAACAGCGTGTATGCAGCTTAAGAGCATGCCCTGACTGGCTGCCTTGTCTGCCTGCTTCTGATTCTGTGCACCCATAAAAAATGATATGACTGCATTAATTCCTATTGCAAATCCTATCATAACCGAGCTTATAAGATTCTGTACCGGAAATACAAGTGACAAGGCTGTCATCGCATTTTCACTTATCTTAGCAACAAAGAAGCTGTCAACAATGTTGTACAATGAATTAACCATCATTGATATTACCATTGGAAGCGACATTTTTAATAACAATGGGAGTATCTTCTGCTCCTTCATATATGTCTGATTCATATTATCTACCTGTCCTTTTCGTAAAAAAAGAGCCATCGAGTGGCTCTTTTTTAATGATACACGATAATATTTAATTATTCAACCAGATTCTTTCTCGTATACATAAGCAGTTCCATTATAAGTATCAGTGGCATTGTGAATATGCACCATACTGATTCTCTTAATGCTTCAAGCATACAGATTCTTACTATCGTTCCCCTTCTCATCCCCAGACCATGAAGCAGCTTATATCTTTCTTTTCTGCGTTCAATCCTGTTTCTTACAATGATTGCCATTATAAGAAGCTGGATTACAACTGCCGCTGCTATTGTTATTCCATATTGAAGAATATTGTTGATAAGCTGTGTTCTGTATATATTCTTTGCGTCAACATTAGAACCATATGCAAGGTCATTATTCTCGAAGTACACTGACAGCTTGTTATTAGTTGCTGAAAATGCTGATGATAAATCATACTGTACACTCAACTGGTTATAATGCAGGCTGAAATCAAGGTCACCCGTCATCTCATCACCTGTCATTCTCTCCATAAGGTTTCGCTGGTTATCAACTGCCTGCTCTGCCAGTGACATTCCGGCAAGTGCTGTGTAATAACCATAATCGACCATTATTCCGTTGAAATCCTCTCTTATATCATCAGTTACTTTTATAACTGCTGCAACAGTCGGTGATACACATGCCCCGAATAATACTTCATATCCATCAATAACCTGCTCCCTTACAGGATTTTCTGTACCTGTGCCTCCTATCATATTTCCTCCTGAGACATATTAGTGGGCATGCAGATCAATTTTGCCTGAATTATTGTATTTATCGAAAAATGCTTTATCATATGGATATACATATCTTCCACCTGCAATGTTCATTGGAACATGGAAACTGGCATCTACCGGCAGTTCATAATAATTGTAATTAAGTGTATCTCCTGCTTTAAGCGTATCATCATAGCTTCCATCAGGTGCATCCTGTAAGAATACCACAACCTGTCTGCCATTGACGAAATCATCATAGTTTCTGTACTCTTTATCAATATATTTTTCAAGTTTCTTATAAAGTTCTTTGGTCGGATTAACATATTCCGTAGAAAATATATAACGATAACCATAATCTGTAATCGGTGTATCTCTTGAATTAGACATATCTGGCGATATCATATCCAGCCCCATCTTATGATAATCCTGATTATCCCAGAACCATTTTCTTTCTGATTCATAGGCAGAATATGATATTGATTCTATTCCGCCTATATTATCAAGTTCTTCAAGGAATTCACTAGTGAAACCGCTGAGCAGATTAGTGTTACCTCTTTTACAGTACCTGCGTCCATAGTGAATATTTATCTCTTCTAATTGCAGTAAATCTTCATCATTATATTTAATTCTCATGAAGGAATTATTCATTTTACCTTTTAATTCATCAAAGCTTATATTAAACCTGTTTCGTTCTTTCCATGCTTTATTAAGAAGCTGGCTTCTTTCGCTGATGCCATATATATCATCCTGTTTCGGTATATTATAATATCCTTTTATATATGAATAATAGTACAGAGTCATTTCATACTCAGAATCTGACGGATCAAGGTATCCATATATATCAGGAAGCGCATTGTTAGCCTTATATGCTGTATATGATTTTCTTATCATTAACGCTGAGAACACGAGTATTCCGCATATACATAATGCAAATGCCCTGAGTCCCACAGCCATAAATATGCCATCTCTTCTCATTAATCTCGAGCTTATTGTCCTGACAAGATTAGCTGGCTTAATGCGAGATGGCTTTCCTGCGACACTGACAGATTCATGTGTCCTGCTCTTAACTTTTTTCTTACCGCCTTTATGTTTTCTTAACCTGTTAGCGATAAGTCCCGCAAGTTCTTCTACCACAATTGCAGCAATTACTGAGCACACGCTCTTTATTATTATACCTGCAGTAATTTTATAGAAATGGAATCCATTATGAATCTCAAGTCCCTTTCCTATCGCAAATCCTGTGAGCAGTGCCAGAATAAGCCCCACAATACCTGCCGGAATAATTATAAGTGCATTCTCAGTGATATACATTTTACGCATCATGGACTTGTCCATGCCAAGTCTTCTGAATCTCTGGTATGCTGTCTGTCTCCTGCCACGGTACTCTATTAACTGGTATGAAAGTGCAAGAATTCCAATTACCATAACAACTATGTACATATAAGCATATACAAGTGCTGAACTCCAGGGCTGGTAATCATATACTGCGGAATTATATTCTGTCTCTGTCTTTGCGTCTTCTTTAATCTTCTTATACACAGTATTGTAATCTGATGTTCTGACCGATTCTTTCAATGAATACAAATATGAATTCCTACTCTTTGTGTTAAATACTGAAAGTGCATTTTCAGTTACGACAGCACCTGGCATCTTCCTGCCATATTTCCATATGCTTGTGTAATTGGCAAATATGCCACACAGACGGAACTGTCTTTCCTGTCTTGCTGACGCATTATACACACTGTTTTCTTCACAATATCTGATTGTGATTGTCTCCCCTATCTCACCCACATAGCCAAGCGACAATAGTGTGTTCCAATCCATTGCTATCTCGTCATCATTCTCCGGAAGATGTCCCTCATCAAGCTTAAGTCTTCCCTGTTTTACAAATGCTTCATCAAAGCTTCCTAGTATGTACCCTGTCATCTTCCAGTCCTGATTGAACATATCAACACATGTAACTGCCTTAACAGGCGGATTAAGATATGCATGTTCACTTAAAGACTTATTAGGTTCTTTAGATGTAACTTCACATAAAAACCAGTCCCCAAATCTTGATTTATTAGACGACATCTGCCACTGGTACATATTCTCCTGAAATATAAGAACCGCTGTTACAAAAAACACGGCTGCAAGCGTGGTACACGCTGCTTTGATAATCTGCGGCATACGTCTTTTAATGCTCAACAGAGTAATCCCAAATACCGACATACGCAATCCCCCTTTCGTATGTACTTCTATGTTACTGACACACACCATCTACTATAGTAATTATCTTATCCGCATAATCTGCCATCTGTCTGTCATGCGTAACCATAATTATTGTCTGATTGTGCTTCTGGCTTGCCTTGGATAACATCTGTGCAACTGTTCCCGCACTTCCTGCGTCAAGATTACCAGTCGGCTCATCAGCAAGGATTACAGCCGGATGAGTAATCAGCGCTCTTGCTATCGCAACTCTCTGCTGTTCACCACCTGACATCTGCGATGGAAACTTATTCTTACAATGCGATATTCCCAATTCCTCTAACAAATCATCAACTTCATTCTCATCAGGCTTCTTGCCATCTATAAGAATCGGCATAACAACATTTTCATATGCTGTGAATTCTGGAAAAAGGCTGTAATCCTGATATATATATCCTATATTTCTTCTTCTGAACTCTGACAATTCCTTGTCCTTCATTCCTGTTATCTTCTTTCCGGCAATAATAACACTTCCGGTATCCGGCTCGTCAACACTTCCAAGAATCCTCAAAAGTGTTGATTTACCTGAACCACTCTTTCCTATTATTGCTGTAAATTCCCCCTGTCCAAACTCAAGTGTGCAGTTCTTGAGTGCCGGAACATCAACGCTTCCGGCATGATAAGTTCTTTCAATGTTCTCCGCTCTTAACATAATCTCGTTCATAATATACCCATCCCTTCTATCCATATTTTTATAGTTTCCTCACAAATCCAGTAAACATCAGCAGTTCCATTAACAATAACAATGGCATTGTAATCACGCACCATACCGATTCCCGAAGTGCCTCAAGCATACATACTGAAACAATCTTTCCACGCCTCATTCCCAGACTGTGCAAAAGCATCATTTTTTCTTTTCTTCTGTTAATACGGTTTCTTATAACAATTGCCATAATTAACAGCTGCATAACTATCATTGCAATAATAGTGATTCCATACTGCAGTATACTGTTGATAAGCTGTGTTCTGTATGTATTCTTGATATCAACATTACTGCTATAAGAGATATCGTTATTGTTGAAATACACACCTATCTTATTATTGGTTGCTGAAAATGTTGATGTCAGGTCATACTTTATGCTTATCTGGTTGTAACACAGTTCAAAATCCATATCACCGCTTAACTCTTCTCCAATAAGTCTCTCCATAATATCTTTCTGTCTGTCAACCGCCTGCTGTGCCATGTTAATACTTGCAATTGCGGTATAATAACCAAATGTCGGAATTATTCCATTGAAATCCTCCATAACCTCGTCAGTAACTTTGACAACAGCAGCAACCTGTGGAGCAACGCATGCATCATAAGCTGCTTCGAGCTTTTCCATAAGCTTATAATCAGGATTAAAATCATGTGTATTGTTGTAATCTAATAAATACCTGTTATATGCTTTATCATAAGGAAATATTGAAAAATATGAAGAATCAATTATATTACTCTCATCACCATACGTATCCTCATCTACTCTGTAATAATTATAATAAAGTGTATCTCCGGCATTAATAGTGTCATCATATCCACCCTCTGGCAGATCTCTTAAGAATAAAACCACCTGTTTTCCTTCCTTAAATGCTTCATAATCAACATACTCTTTATCTATATATTTCTCCAGTTTGCTGTATAGTTCTTTGGTTGGCTGTGCATATTCTGTAGAAAACAAATACCTGTCTCCATAATCAGGAAGATGCTCTTTATGATATGAACTTTTTTCAGGATGAAATGTAAATGTCTGCATCTTTTCATAATCCTGTGAATCCCAGAACCAGCTTCTTTCTGATTCAAATACAGAATATGACACGGAATTTATTCCATTAATCTCCATCAGCTCGTCAATAAATTCCTTAGAAAATCCTTCCAGAATATTATTATTAGGATCTTTTAAATATTTACTCTGCCCCATATTAATAAAGCCAAGTGACCTTCCTATGCTGTCACTGTCATTAACCTTGATTGCATCATTCCAGTCCCACATATTTCCGGCTTCAACTAATTCCTTTATCTTATCAAAATGTATGTTATATCGTATTCTCTGCTTACTGACATACTCACTCATGTCATTCCTGCTTGTGATTTCACCAGTATAATTCATTGACTTCAGCGGCAGATTATTATAGTCCTTAAGATAATACCAGTAGTTCATAAATAATGCCGTTTTATCCTGATTAACATCAATATATCCATATATATCCGGCACACTGTCATTGCTCTTATATTCTTTAAAAGCATTTTGAATCTTCAAAGCAGAAAATATAATAACTCCACATATACATAATGCAAAAAGCCTTATTCCGACAGCCATCAAAGCCCCATCTTTTCTTATAAATCTTGAACTTACAGACCTTACAAGATTATGCCTGTTCATACGGCTTTTCTTATAACGCATATGTACCGGTCTGCTTACCCATTTCTTGGACACTGCTTTCTTTCTATAGAAATGTATGTTGGATATTATTCCGCTAAGTTCCTCAACTATAACTGCAATCACCACCGAACTGGCACTTTTAATAATAACCTCCATATTCACCCTGTAGAATTCATAACCAGACTTGGCTTCAAGTGCCTGTCCTGTAAAGTGTCCTACTGCCAGTGCAAGCAGAATGCCAATAATTCCTGCCGGAATCAGTATAAATGCGTTCTCTGTTATATACATTTTACGGATGCCTGATTTAGTCATTCCCATCTGGCTGAACATATTATACGACTTGCGTCTTGTATTCCTGTATTCAATAAGCTGGTATGACAATGCGAGAATTCCAATAACCATGACTACAACATACATATACATGTAAACTGTTGCTGACTTCCATGGTGAATAATCATATACTGCCGCATTATATACTGTCTCGCACCTTATGTCTTCCTTTATCTTCTTATAAACATTTGCATATTCACTTGTTCTTATCGAATCCTTGAATCCATACAGATACAGATTATCAATTTTATAATCAAAATCGTTTAACTTCTCATCTGTAACTAATGCTCCTGGAATCATTTTCCCGTTCTGCCATATATTGGTATAATTCTGGAATATTCCTACTAATGTATATGTTTCGATTCTTTGATCTGACTCATAATTAATATTATCTGCACGATAATAATATATTGTTATCTTCTGTCCTAACTCCCCTGCATATCCAAGCTTTAACAATGTATTCCAATCCATTGCAATCTCATCATTATTCTGTGGCATACGGCCTTCGTCAAGTTTTAATCTGCCCTGCTTAATGAAATCGTCTGTCATGCTTCCTATATGCAACTTCGTCTCATTCCATTCACTGTCATATAACTCCACACTGCTTTTCGCGCTGACCGGCTCACACAGATAATTATGTGTGCTTAATATTTCGTTAGCTTCTTTCTTACTTCTCTCACATATGAACCAGTCTCCGAATCTTGACTTATTGGATGACATCTGCCACTGGTACATATTCTCCTGAAATATAAGAACCGCTGTCACAAAAAACACCGCCACAAGTGTTGTAAGCGCCGCCTTCCATATCTGCGAGAACCGTCTCCTTATACTTTTGAAAGTAATCTTTAAAACATTCATTCAAGTACCCCCTGTAAGATTTATGTATATACCTTATTACCATGCTTATACATTATCATGCGAACCTTACAAAAACCTTACAGCCAAATATTTTTATAAGACTTCGCAGTTCTTTGTCCATTTTATATGTGTAATGCTGGTATGAGTGTCTATAGCACAAAATTTGAATATGACGAGCTGTCCAGGAGTTAATGCCGCTATATACATAAGGTCAGTTCACAAAAGCTCGTTCAAACGAAGTGCGTTTGCTTTTGTGGACTGTAATAAACTTTGTAGATAGCGGCATTTACTCCTGCTAAGCGATGTCATCCTGAAAGTTTTGTGCTATAAACACTCATACTGACAGGGGATATATATGATATGGACAAACAACTGCGAAGTCTCTCTTAATTAATCTTCCACCGGTAGCCGATTCCGCGGATTGTCTCTATATAAGCTCTGCCGTCCTCACGGTTTCCAAGCTTTGTCTTTAGCCTGCTCACAGTAACTGTCAGCGTATTATCCTCTACAAATGTTCCGTATCTGTCCCACATTTTCTGAAAAAATGTATCTCTTCTTACAATAAGTCCCTTGTTGTTTATAAGTATCTCTAATACATGAAATTCTGTCGGAGACACACATATCTGTTTATCTGCATGAATAATTGACTTATTCTTAAAGTCTACTGTAAGAGTTCCATCTTTATAAATGTCTGTGCCACCTGATATTCTTCTAACATTAGCCATTATTCTTGATACAAGCTCCGCAACCCTGAACGGCTTCACAACATAGTCATCACCGCCGCAGTCAAGTCCTTTAATAATACTGTCTTCATCATCACACGATGTTAAAAATATTATTATCTGACTTCCGTGTTCTCTTATCTTCCTGCAGACATCAAATCCATTGCCATCAGGCAGATATACATCTAACAAGAATACATCTATTACAGCTTCTTCCTGTTCATATATATTATTAAACTGTCCTACGCTTGCCGCTTCCACAACTAAATATCCTTTTTCCTGTAATATTCCTGCAAGCTGCTGCCTTATAAAATCATCATCTTCCAATATAAGTATCTTGGTCATATTCCCTCCCAGACAGTACATTTTCTATATTGTAATGCACTAACCTTACACGTATCTTACAATTCAGCCTTTCTCTTAAGAACATATCTTGGTATCTGTACCCTTATAACAGCACCCTTTCCGTCCTCGTTATTACGCACATCTACGGTTCCATGATGTGCTTCAATAATGAGCCGGGACAGGTTAAGTCCTATACCGGCATGCCCTGCGGCAGCACTTCCCGTTGTCTCAAACCTGTCAAATACATACGGTATCCGGTCCTCTTCAAATCCACTTCCATTATCCTTAATATTGACTATACATTTGTCATCACGGCATGCAGCTTTAACTTCAACCTTATCGCACAACTCGCTGCTGTTCTGTATTATATTGATAAATGCTTCTCTTATCCATTCTTCATCAGCATTGATGCAATAGTCTTTGTCATCACATTCCACCGTTATATTGCAGTCATTCTTAGGAAGCTGGTTCACAACATCACAAAGCATGCTGTTCACATTAATGTCCTGCTCTGTCATGATTATCTTGCCTGCTTCCATTCTGCTTATTGTCATCAGCTTACTTATAAATGACCTGATTCTTTCAATCTGTTCAAAACATCTTTCAAGAAGCTCCCTGTTCTCACCGCTCTCCTCTAATCTGTCTAATGCAAGACTGAGTGCAGTAAGAGGTGTCTTAATCTGATGTGCAATATTCTCTGTAAAATTCTGCAGTTTCTCATTACGCTCAACAAGAAATCTTTCATCTGCTTTCTGTTTTTTCTTTAATTGCTGGTTCTCTGTATCTAGATTAATAACATATGAATAGATATCATTATGTCCGATTTTTACAATCATCCTTATACATGCTGCCATTACAACTATAATTATAATTATTCCTGCCACTGCAATTATCCACTGACCACTTCTATAATACATATATGATGCACCATTCTCTGTATAGCCGCACTCCTTGACTACGTTCTTATACTTTGATACATCACTCAATGAATACCTGTTATAAAACATCATATCTATCAGATATTCTCCTGATTTTTCATCTATGTTATACAAGCCTGCTGCCAGTGCCCTGAATTTTAATTCATAAAATCCAGTCGTAACAGCAATTATAAGTATAGCAATTCCTGCCATAACACAAAAAGCAGCCATCATCTTTTTTCTGATGACGGCTACTTTCCTTGTTGCTATATGTTCTATATCTTTTTCTTCCTCTATTAATACTGTATCTGACATAAATCCCCCTTAACTACATGCATTAGTTTCTGGAAGTATTATATCATTTTATTCTGTTAAAGCATATCTGTTAATTAAAATGAATTGATTGATGGCCTGTTGGCAACAGTTTGTTGACCAAAGTCCACTAAACTCCTGTGAATTCTCGATTTCGTAGGTATATTTTCCAACTTAATACGTTGATTTCAACCATTAAACCCACTCATTCATTATCCAGATACATTTTAGTAGGCTTTTCCCATCAATTATTCTCTGAAAGAGCCACATCTCAACTGAAAAAAGCATACTAAACTTGATATATTTGCCCACTTAGTAGGTTTCTGCCTCAAAAAGCCAGAAATCCAACTCACATCACGGCAAGCTCATATCTTACTTCTTCCCCTTCTGTGTCAGCAGAACTGACATTATCAATGAAGTTATCGGCACTGTAAGTATTATGCCCATTGTTCCTGATATTCCACGCATTATCTCAATTGCAACCGAGTACATGTTAAGAATCTGGTGCATCTGGTATGAATATGCGTATATTATCATGACAAGTCCCAGACTTCCTCCTGCATAAGCAAGAATAAGTGTGTTAGACATTGTTCCTATCATATCACGTCCAATATTAATTCCTGCATGGAATATTTCCTTTGCTGATATGTCAGGTCTGTTTTCTTTAATCTCATGTAATGATGATGAAACTGACATTGCAACATCCATTACTGCTCCTAACGATGCAATCAGTATTCCTGAAAACAGCATACCGCCTATGTCAAGCTTTGAATTCTGACCTACATATATTAGATTCTCTATATCATCAACATTATATCCTGTTACATGTCCAAAATGTCCGAAAACAAGTGCTATAAGACCTGATACAACCACTCCGGCTATTGTACCAAGCATAGCGCCAATTGATTTCTTCTGAAAATCTGCCAGCAGGATAAATGTTATTAGCGTAATTATGACAACTGATAATGTAGCTGCAATAAATGGTGAAACACCTATATACATCATCGGAATATACATCATTACTACAACTGCAAATGTGAATATAAGCGCGAGTACTGAATTGAAACCTTTCTTTCCGCCAACCAGCCACATAAGTCCGAAAAATGCTGCTAATAACGCAATTATCTCCGGTTCACGGTCATAATTATATACATTGGCTGAGAGGTTTCCATTATATTCACTTATATTAGCTATTACCCTTGTTCCAACCTTACAGTTGGCTCCGTACAGATATCCGTTAAGACTATACGCTTTTACTTCTTCTCCCTTGTGGCTTCCTGATTTAATACGTAAAACAACCTCCTGGCTGTCGCCGCTTTCTAAGTCAGCGGCAGCCTGAAGGTCTTCATTATCATTCTGTATAACCACTGCCTTAACAAACTTAGTATTGTCTTTGGCAAGCAGTGGTTTTCTTTCTACACTTGTGTAGAATAGAAACATCGCAATCATAATAAGTGCCACAACAAGGTATTTACCAAATGTGTCTATTATCTTTCGCAAATGTCTTCCTTCTTTCTGATTCCAACTATAACAGCGCCGATACCTGCTGCGGCGGCAGCCATACAAGCATATACTCTTGCAAGCATGTTATCTCCTGTCTGTGGAGCTTTGCCATTATCAGCTGATGAAGATGAATTGGTTGAAGTATTATCTGCCGGAGCAGATGGTTCTGTTACAGTATCGTTATCTTCCTGTACAGTAAGTGCATTAATTGCATTAACAACTGCAGTTTTTGCATCCTCTAATGCCTTGGCATCAATCTTAGGTGCATTCTCTGACTTATAATCTGCAAGCTGTGCCTGTGCACCTTCCTGTGCCTGAATGTATATAGTCTTGTCCAGAAGTGTTGATACACCCTTCTTAAATCTGTTAACACTCTTTCCGCTTTCAGATGTTGACTTGTCTGCTGCATTCTTTACTGAACCGTAGCCTGATACTCTGTCAGTATCTTTGCCATAATTGGTTGTAATATCTGCAAGCATTGGGTCCTTGTCTGTTGTATATGCTGCCTTAATCTTCTTTAATGCTGAAAGAGCATCCTTAAGAGAATTCATGCTGGCTTCTGTATAATTAACCTCTGTGCCGTTAATTAAAGCTTCTGCATTATTAATAACCTCATCCACTGACATATCTGTATTAGTCTTATTGATTGTAAAATCATCAGCATATTTATTACCATTGTAGTCATATGTCTTGATGGTAAGTGATCCGCTCGAAAAATCAATTGTTGAGAATGATGGGAGACATGCATTAGTTCTCTCTGCAATGTAGTATGGTGTGTAGTTAAGCAGATTGTAGTACTTAGAACCTGAGCCTGAACCTGTTGTTATATAAAGAGTTCCATCCGGATTAGTTACTGAACCGCTGCTTATATCATAGTCAACTACATTTCCATCAAGAATCTGATAACTTCTTGAAAATGTGTGGTCATGTCCTGTAAGACATATATCAATGTTAAATTCGTCCATTAATGGTGCAAATACAATTCTGTTAGTAGCAGCATCTGTATCTGCATGTGGCTGTCCTGAACCATAGATATCGCTATGGAATATTACAACCTTCCACTTAGCATCAGGATTGCTTGCAACAGCCCTTTTCATAAATGTTCTGTGCTCCTCCTGATTACGGTTGTTGCTGTTTAATGAAATGAATAATACATCTCCATAGTTGAAATAGAAATCACTTCCTGCTGCTGTGCTTCCTAACTTATCCTCTGAATTAGGATTGTTAAAATGTGCTGAGTAATCTGAACCTGCCATATCGTGGTTACCGATTGTTGCAGCGATTGGAAGGCTTCTGAATACTGATGGATAAAGATATCCTGCATACTCGCTCTCTCTTGTCTTTTTATCATCATCCTTAGTTGCACCAGACTGGTTAATCTGATCACCTGCTGACAAAAGGAATGATGCATCAGGACATGTCTTTAATGCCTGCTGCATTGTCTTATTCCAGTTGTATGCATCTCTTGCAACACTGGCATCATTAGCTGATTTATCTGAGCTGCTTCCTGAAGCACCAACCTGTGGGTCACCGGTAAGAATAACTGAAAACTTATCAGTTGCCTTTGTTGTGTAATCATATTCAGCAGACCATACACTGTCATCTCCTGTGTAATTGTCTGTGTACTGATAATGATACTGAGTGTTCTCTTCAAAGTAATCAGCTATGTTTACCTTATTGGCTGCACTGTATAACTTCCCCTGCCAGTTCTCTGCACTGATAGCCTCTGCATTACCTGTTACAACCTTGGCTGATGACTTTGAACCATCCTTCCATACCTTTACTGCTGGTGTTCCTTTTCCAGCTGAATACCATGAAAAATTAAGATCTGCCGCATCTGAGCCTGGAGTTAAAGCTACATTTTCAGTCTGTGCATAAGCTTTTTCTCCTCCCTGCCATACATTAGAAAGCCAGTTCTGGAAATCAGCAGAATTATCTGTATCCTGCTTGAAGGTACTCTGACTTACATCCGCCTCACCATATGCAAATGCATTAATAAGTGGTGCCTGACTTACAAGAACTGTTGACATTGCAGCAAGTGCTGCACCTTTTCTTAATAAATTCTTACTTCTCTTCATTTTTTCCTCCACATAATGAGATATATTTATTCGTATACTGTTGTGCAACGAATTGTCATTACTATATCCCTATGTGGTAAACTTACAATAATTGTCTTGTAAATCTTGTGTAAAATTCTTGTTTTAAGCAAAAAACAGACACAGATGTTAATGTCTGTGTCCGATTTTTTCAATTTATTTATTTTCAAGCTTTGTAATACATTTATCCAGAGATGTTGCAAACCAGTCAATATCGTTCTCTGAAAATACCATTGGTGGACGAAGCTTTAAGATATTTCCGTAATGGCCTATAACTGATGTAAGAATATGCTCATCTCTTAACATCTCTATTACATTCAACGCCATATCCTTATCAGGTGTCTTATTACCATCATTCTTTACGAATTCAAATCCTAAAAACAAACCTGCACCTCTTACATCACCTACTGATTCAGGGTGTCTCTCCTGTACCTCTTTAAGTGCCTTAAGAAGTGCCGCTCCTGCTTTCTTACAGTGTTCCTGAAGATTCTCATCCTTAATATATTTAAGAACAGCCTGAGCTGCAGCTATTGATACAGGATTACCACCAAATGTATTAAAGTAAGGAAGCTTGTCGCTGAAGGCTGCAAGCACATCCTCCTTTGCAGCAAGTCCTGAGATTGGAATTCCGTTACCCATAGGCTTACCCATTGTTATCATATCAGGGACAATTCCGTGTCTCGCAAATCCAAAGAATGCCTGTCCGGTTCTTGCAAATCCCGGCTGAACCTCATCTGCTATAAATACTCCGCCATTCTTATGTACAACATCTACTGTTGCTTTTAAGAATCCTACAGGGTCAGGATATATACCATCTGATGAGAATATTGAATCAGCAAGGAAACAAGAAAACTTATATCCTGCCTCATTTAATTCATCTATAGTCTTTTGCATCTCTGACGCATACCATGCTGTGAATTCTTCTGGTGTTCCACCATGACGGTAATAATCTGGTGCTGTTATAAGCCTTACATTAGGAAGTAATGGCTGACCGGCTCCAAGTGAAGGTGAACAGCCTGATGTTAATGCACTTGTTCCGTGGTAGGCTTCCTGTGTGATAATTATACCGGTACCACCCGTATAGGCTTCTGCCACACGAAGTGCAAGGTCATTAGCTTCTGAACCTGTACACATATACATTATCTTATTAATCTCATCAGGCATAAGTGCAAGCAGTTCTTCACTGTAATCAAGAATTTTTTCATGAAGATATCTTGTATGTGTATTAAGCGTTTTCATCTGTTCTGTAACTGCATTTACAACAGCAGGGTTACAATGTCCTACACCAGCTACATTGTTATACATATCAAGATATTTGTTACCTTCATCATCCCACAGATAATCTCCTTCTCCACGGACAATGTTAAGTGGCTTTCTATAAAAAAGTCTGTAAGCACCTCCAAGGCATTTTTCTCTCTTACTAATCATTTCCCTTGTTTTAGGACTTAACATAGATGCATATTCTTCCTTAAAACTGTTAGAGTCCATAATACTTGATTCTGTTGCCATAATTTCCTCCATTCTGCAAAAAGAAAAAGCACAGAATCTCTGATTTCTCAGAAATTCTGTGCTCCTTTGCACTGTCATACAGATTCATTCTGTCTGACATATATAATAGCAACATTTGGTTATTTGTCAATTTATAATCAAATGCTTATTAATCATATTTCTTATTTATCTTAAGTTTTACAGATAATGCTATTAAAGCCACGACAATAATACCTGCAAGAACCCATACCCACACAGGAACATTCTTAATGTTATAACATCTTACATTAATCCACATCTGATTAATTCTTGTTGTCTCTTCAGCATCAAAATACTGCATAATAGCACTTCTATCCATAACCTCCTGCGTAGGATACTGTGCTGATAACTGTCTGTATGTCTGTTCTTCTGGAACTTTAAGTACATATCTTTCATCATCAGAATCACCTGAAAAGAAATATCCCAGAGGATAATCTACAACATCTGTATCACTTTCATCTGCTCCATAGTTCCACTTTACATAGTCGAATACAACATCACTGTCACCACCTGATATAACTGATGTATATCCAATATAGCTCATGTTTCTTACAGCATTTTCAGGTTTTGACAGAAAGTTAATAAAGCTCTGTGCTGCCTGCTTTTTCTCTGAATTGCCATTAATTCCAGACTTTAACATTACCCAGCCGTCAAAATAAAGGTTAGTACATTCTTCAGGTACTGCAAAATTAAGCTGAAAATCATCCTCGTCAGCCTGGTCCATAGTATATACAGCATCTCCAGACCACTGATAACCTGCGACTACCTTTCCTGTTATCATATCAGTCTTGGCACTGTCAGTCTCGAATGAATAGGCATTATTCTTAACTGACTGAAGATACTCCTGAATCCTGTCCACATTTGCCTCAGAAGTATCATTCATCTCCTCGGCAAGTCTTTCACGATAATCAGGACTGTTTATAAATGACGCTGACTTTAACTTGTCTGACTTAATTGCACCAACAGCTGCAAACATGGAATCTCTTACATTATCCTTAATGGTTATCTGACGTCTGAATTTGCTGTTATCAATTATCGTCCATGTAGATGCTTCTTTTTCTGTCACCTTATCAGGATTGTACACGATTCCTGTTATACCCCACATATATCCTGCAGCATAGCGGCTCCATGACTCACCATTAATCTTATTCTCGTCAAATGTTTTCTTGATAAATGGAGATACACCCTTAGCATAGTAATTATTAGCAATCGATGTATCATAGAAATCATCTGAAAATGGCTCAAGCCAGTCCTCTGCCATAAGCTTCATTATCATATATTCTGAAGGACAGATTACATCGTAATCATCACCCAGAGTAAGCATGTTGTACAGTTCCTCGTTAGTTCCAAGACAACTGTACTGTACCTTAACTTTCTTGCCATAATTCTCATAATACCAGTTCTCAAAATCAGTAATTATCGAATTCTCACCCTTTATGCTTCCGCTCTCAAGGTCAATTATATCATCATCACTCCAGTCTCCGGTATCAATATATTCTTCCCAGTTGCACACACGGAGTATAATTGTATCGTCTGCTGCCACCGCTGTAAGACGGTTTGTATTAAATACTCCTGTTACTGCTGCTGTACCGCTTACTATCATTAAAGCTGAAAGTATTAACACATTTATCTTTCCAATAATCTTATTCATCAGCTCCAGCCTCCTCTCGTACAGCTTTTCTTGCTGGTGCAAGATTAATTGCTATCTCAACTACAATAACAATAAGGAATATTATTGTAGATAAAGCCCACAAAGCAGTCTTAATATCAGTCTGTGAACCCTTGGTTGCATTAACAACATAAGTACTTATTGTGTCAAATGTTGCAGGCTTAGTGTATGTTGCAACGAAATAATCATCCAGTGATAATGTAACTGCCATAACAAATCCTGATGCTATGCCGGAAGCAATCTGAGGTATTATTATCTTAAAAAGTGCATACACAGGTGTTGCACCAAGGTCAAGTGCTGCTTCATACAGACTTGGATCCATCTGTTTTAATTTAGGAACAACAGCCAGATATACGAACGGTGCACTCAGTATAACATGTCCCACAACAAGAGGAATATACGTATCCTTACTGACACCTAATACAACTACAAGAAGAATACAGATAGAAAAACCTGTAACTACATCTGCATTGACAACAGGAACCTGATTAAGAACTGACATTGCTCCTTTTACTTTTCCCTTTGAATAAAATGCACCTATAGCACCTGTTGTTCCAAGTATTGTTGCAAGTACAGCACTTCCAACAGCAAGCAGCACAGAACCGATTATCATATTAATAAGCTCCGGAGTCGTAAAAAGTGTTACATAATTATGCATTGAAAATGCATGTATTGCTCCTATATTAGCGGCATCCGTAAAACTGTATACTGCAAGCACAAGAATTGGAATATACATGAACAAAAGGACAATACATATAATCATATATTTCAGAAATTTCTTCATTATACAAGTCCTCCTCTTCCAGCATTTTCTGATTCTTTATCACCCGAAACCAGAGTGACAATACATATAATAACAAGAAGTATCAGTGCTATCATTGAGCCATTGTGCCAGTCATATGCACTGAAATAACTTCCAATCAGACTACCCATAATATATGTGCTGTTATAAAGCATATCAAGAACTACATAGTTAGTCATTGCCGGAAGGAATACCATTGACACACCACTGACAATTCCCGGAACAGACAATGGCAGTATAACCTTGATAAATGTCTGGAAATTATCCGCACCAAGATCCGATGCTGCTTCAATAACACTCTTATCAAGCTTTGAAAGCGTTGTATATAACGGAAGTATCATGAATGGAAGAAAATCGTATGTCATTCCTATTATCGTATTGATAAACGGATAATACGCAAGATTTCCCTCAATCATTGATAATATCTCTTTAAGTGCGGTAATTCTTAATGTGAAATTAATCCACATAGGCATAACAAAAAGCAGAAGTATTACCGCTTTTCTCTTTAACTTACTCTGTGAAAGTATATACGCTACAGGATAAGCAATTATAAGACAGACTGCAGTTGCAACAAATGCAAGTACAAGACTGTAACACAGAGTTCCAAGTGTATTAGGGTCTGTAAAAAAATTCTGCAGATTAACCATGCTGAATTGTCCCTGTCCGTTAGTAAATGCATAATATACAAGGACAAACAGTGGTGCTGCAACAAATAATATAAGAAACAACCCATAAGGGATTCCTAGATATTTGCGTGAAAAAGACATATTTCTATCCCCCCTACTTCTTCAACTGGAATTTCATCTTCTCTTCAGGCATGATAAGACCAACATGATCATCCATATTCCAGAGATATTCATCATCTACAATAAGATCATGACCATACTCAGTTCTTATTACATAACTGTAATGGTCACCCTTATAGATAAGGTTAATAATCTTACCTGATACAAGACCTGCTGTTACATCATCGCTCATTTCAATATCATCAGGCTGGATTGAAACAACAACCCTGAACTTTGAAACATCTACATTTTCACCATTTTCATCAACAAGCACTCCATCTGACATCTTAGTCTTAGGAATAACCTGTGTTAAATCACAGCTTATTATCTTGCCATTAAAGTCGAGCGTATAATCTCCATTAATTGTTGTAACAAAACTTGTGGTATGGTCCTCTGCAAGCATTACATGAATTCCATCAGGCTCAAGCTGCATTCCTACTGTATCACCGACATGATAACACCTGGTAGTTCTTATTATCATCTCATACTTTCCGGATTCAACAGCAACCTCGTAATGCATTCCCTTGAATATAACTGAAGTAACTTCACCAACAACAGTTCCATCCTCCGGCTTTGTAATAATTACATCTTCTGGTCTTATAACAACGTCAACTAAAGTTCCCTCTGGAACATCATCCATTCCGACAAACTCTCCGCCACAGAATCTTACTTTCATGTGTCCTGTCATAATACCTTTGAAAATATTGCTCTCTCCAATAAAGTCAGCAACAAAAGCATTCTTAGGCTCATTATATATATCCTCAGGAGTTCCTATCTGCTGAATCTTACCCTCTGATAAGACAACAATCTTATCAGACATTGTAAGTGCCTCTTCCTGGTCATGTGTTACATATATAAATGTAATTCCAAGCTGGTCATGCATATTCTTAAGCTCAATCTGCATCTCCTTACGCATCTTTAAATCAAGTGCCCCCAGAGGTTCATCAAGCATAAGAATTTCTGGCTCATTGACAAGTGCTCTTGCAATTGCAATTCTTTGCTGCTGTCCGCCTGACAACGTAGATATCTTTCTGTCCTCAAATCCTTCAAGGTCAACCATATCAAGAACATGCTTAACCTTTTTTCTTATTTCTTCTTTAGGAAGCTTCTTTAACTTAAGTCCAAATGCAATATTTTCATATATATTCATATGTGGAAACAGCGCATAACGCTGAAACACGGTATTAATCGGTCTTTTATTAGCTGGAAGCTGTGATATATCCTCTCCGTTAAGAAGTATCTGTCCGTCTGTCGGAAGTTCGAATCCTGCTATCATTCTTAGTGTGGTTGTCTTTCCACATCCTGATGGTCCTAAAAATGTTACGAATTCCCCACGCTTTACTTCAAGATTAAAGTCATCAACCGCCTTAAATCCATTATCACTATATACCTTACTGATATGTTTAAGTTCTATTATATTTTCTGATTTACCAGACATATCCAACCTCCGCAATTAACATCCTTCGTTACACCGTCCAACAACTATGCAACCACTTCCTATTTAATATCAAAAACGGGTACAAATCAAGTAAATTCTTGATTTGCACCCATGGTTTTTTCATTATGTAAACAACTGGCAAATATATGTTTTAAGGTCTGTGATGAAGCTCCTGGACAGTCTTTCCTATTTCTTCCCTTATAGTCTGTCTGTCTTCCGGAATCTTCTGCATTCTTGCAAGTAAATCCGCTGTATCATGCTCAGAACCAACTTTTCTTAACGACTCACATGCTGCGAATACAACATCATCATCTGCATCATCAATAAATCTTAACAGCAAGTCCACACTGGTCTGATCATCACTTGCACCAAGAGCCTTAGCTGCTGCAATCTTTTCTTCTTTACTTCCTGTAATTACTTCCTGTATAGCATACCAGTCATGGTGCTTTACATATTTCTCCATTTTTTCATCTAATGTCTTTTTCTTAAATAACATACCGATGCCTTCTTTCATCTTTTTCTATATTATAGTATTGCATTTTCGATATGTAAAATGTATATTTAATATGTCACTTATATCATAATTATATATTGGAGAATTACTATGACCTTAGATTATTACAGAATATTTTACTATGTTGCAAAATATAAGAGTTTTTCAAAAGCAGCCCGCATGCTCGATAATAACCAGCCTAACATAACCCGCTGCATGAATATATTAGAAAGCGAACTTGACTGTAAGCTGCTTAACCGTTCTCACAAAGGCATCACTCTTACACCTGAAGGAAATACATTGTATTCTCATGTATCAATTGCAATGAAACAGCTTGAAGATGCTGAGAACGCCATTATCAAAAGCAAAAGTCTGTCCGGTGGCACAATATGTATAGGAGTAAGTGAGATTGCTCTTAGAATATTTCTTCTTAAAAAACTTGAGAAATTCACACAACTTTTTCCTGATGTCAAGATAAAGCTTACCAACCACTCTACTAATCAGGCTGTTAATGCTCTAAAAGCCGGTCTGGTAGACTTTGCTGTCGTAACCACACCTGTTAATTTAACTGGCGATATGAAATCTGAAAGCCTATGCTCATTCCATGATATACTTATTGCAGGTCCAAAATACAGTCAGCCGGATAACAAAATAATTCATCTGGAAGAATTGCAGGATTATCCTTTCATAAGTCTGGCAGAAGGTACCGGTACACATGACCACTACACCAAATTCTTCTATGACAATAATCTTCACTTTAACCTTGATATGGAGGCTTCAACTACAGATCAGGTTCTTGCAATGGTTCAGGCAAACTTAGGGCTTGGCTTCTACCCAGAGGAGCTTGCCTCTGAATATATAATGCGTGGTGAAATATTCCCTGTAAATCTATACGAATCCGCACCTGACAGAGATATTGTTCTTATTCGTGAATCAAGACATACCGAAAGCATTGCAGCCAAAAAACTTATTAATTTCTTAAAGCATACAACTGATTAAAATGTCTTAGTTACGCATTCAAGTGTCGCACAGTAGCCTGTATTATTCTTGCTCTTATACATGGCACTGTCGGCATGTCTGTACAGTTCATCAAAATCAATATCCTTTTCCCCTTTATAAAACGCTTCACCCATGCTTACATATATCTTCTCATCTCCCATCTCTGGGATTCTTATGTCCTTAAGCTTTGCAAATACTCTCATCGTGAAGCTTTCAGCATCTTTAGTTTCTGTTATTCCCGGGATGAACATTGCAAATTCATCACCTCCCAGGCGCATGCATATATCATGTTCCCTGCATACACTCTGAAGACTTCTTGCAACCGCTATAATTACTGCATCCCCGACAACATGTCCATATGTATCGTTAACATTCTTGAACTTATCACAATCAAGAAGGCACATAAGCCCCTTAGTTTCTTCCTTAATAAGGTCTGCAATTGCTTTCTCTCCGCTTCCTCTATTTCTTATTCCCGTCATAAGGTCTGTTTCTGAAAGATATAAAAGCCTGTTCTCCTTACGTTTCTCTGCATCGATAACTTCAACGGCATATACAACATGCCACAGTTCTCCATTGCTATCCTCATCTACCCTTATGAATCTTTCACGACACCATCCAGAGTAATTTCCAAGGAATTCATGAACAATCGTAGTCTTGTTCTTCATTCTCTCCGGAAGTGTTGATATATCAACAAATTCAAGTACACTTTCTACATACTTCCTGGAAGGAAGAATCTTCATTACACTATTTATCTGTTCTGCAAAAGTATGCTCGCCTTTTATCATATTATCCCTTATGAAATCTGTTGACTTTATTTCATGAAATTCCCCTGTCTTTAAATTGATAATATGCATTGACAGATATATTCCAGCAAGTGCTGAATATGCGCTGAACATAGCCTCACGCTTGGATTTTTTAAATACATTTCTCTGTTTTAATAGCAGTACTAAAAATGTGCCTATCATATCAAGAAAGCGCGAAATCTCGTCCATCTCACTTTCTGGTGGATTGTCAACACCAAAGAAGCCATATATCTCGTCCTTATATCTGAATGGACTTACTGCCAGGCTCTTTACATTCTGAACTTTGAGCAGTTCATATGCTGCAGGATATTCATCCTTAATCTCCTCAATATCCTTAGTACTAATATTTCTTCCATCATTAAATGATGTATACCACCAGTCTATAATTGACATATCTACATTCTGAAGAAACTTTATCTGAGGCTCAATCCCATCCGCGCACCACTCATAAGTATTATTAGTAACCTTTTTTCTAATATTGTCTTCAAATATGTATATTCTTTCAGACCCGATATGTTCTCCAAAAAATCTGATAAATTCATTAATCTGATCATCTGGATTTTCATAATTCATTGCTGCCTTCATTGCTTTATTCATAATTGATTCGTACTTTTTCGTCTTCATATGCATCTCCAATTCAATACATTTATAACTAACAACATAGTAACATATATTGACAAAAAACGCACCCTTTTCACACATTAAAATTGTGAAAAAAGTGCGTTCTGATATTAAACAAACCGCATTCGCCGCTAACAATTCTCTACATAGCCTTAATTGCATTCACTGTTATATTGTACTGTTTCTCAACTTCTTCAAATGCTTCCTCAGCTCCTGCGAGTTCTCCTGCACGAAAAATCTCTGTAATAGCTGAACTCGCTTTATAAAGATTATCAAATCCAAGATTTAAGCATACACCCTTAAGTGTATGTGCTGCCCTGAATGCTTCTTCTACATTTCCGGCAGCTATAGCCTCTTTAAGATTGGCGTAGCTGTTGTCATCTAAAAATTTCAATACAAATTTTTTAATAAAAGCCTCATTTGGAAATCTATTCAAAGTATTCTGATAATCTGCTCCCATCGCATCATAGCATTCTTTAATTGTCATGTGCCTACCTGCCTATATATTGTTAAATTATAACTATGCATATAATGATATCACGATTAATATAGTATTGTCAAAGAATGATTTAATAATAAAATATAATTTCAGATAATTATTTTACATATCCGCAAATATACTGTATATTAAATATATTGCTGTCTGGCAAAATATATGCGGGGGAATTGTTTTATGAAAAAACGAGATTCTTTTAACAACAAATGGGGATTCATCCTTGCCTGTATCGGCTCTGCCGTTGGTATGGGTAATATCTGGATGTTCCCGACAAGAGTATCAATGTATGGCGGTGGATCATACCTGATACCATATTTCATATTCGTTGCACTTATTGGTTTCACTGGTGTTATCGGAGAAATGAGTTTTGGTCGTGCTACTAAGTCAGGACCTGTTGATGCATTTGGATATGCATGCGAAACTAAGAATAAGAATAAGAGAAAGCTTGGTGAGGCTATCGGCTTTATTCCAGTACTTGGCGCACTTGCAATGGCAATTGGTTACACTGTTGTAATGGGCTGGATTCTTAAGTACATGATTGGAGCTTTTACAGGAAAGACACTTGCACCTGCTGACACAGAAGGCTTTGCTGCTTCATTTGGAAGTATGGCAAGCGCATTTGGTAATAATGTATGGCAGATTGTAGCTCTTGTTATTGGTATTATTATCCTTATGTTCGGTGTCGGACGCGGAATTGAAAAGGCCAATAAAATCATGATGCCTGTTTTCTTTATTCTTTTTGCTGTACTTGGAATATATGTTGCTTTCCAGCCTGGTGCGATAGAAGGCTACAAATACATTTTCAGAGTTGACCCTGAGGCATTTGCTGACCCTAAGACATGGATATTCGCTCTTGGCCAGGCATTCTTTTCTCTTTCTATTGCTGGTAATGGCACTCTTATATATGGTTCTTACCTTTCAGATAATGAAGATATTCCTGCTGCTGCCGGACGCGTTGCGCTGTTCGATACTATAGCAGCCATGCTTGCAGCACTTGTTATCATTCCTGCAATGGCAACAACTGGTGCCCAGCTTAATCAGGGTGGTCCCGGACTTATGTTTATCTTCCTCCCGGCACTTTTTAAATCAATGCCTGGCGGATACATAGTCGCAATTATATTCTTCGTTGCTGTATTTATGGCGGGACTTTCTTCTTTAATCAACCTGTATGAAGCACCTATTGCAACTATTCAGGAAAAGCTGCATCTAGGAAGAAAGGCATCTTGTACAATAATCGCTGCAATAGCACTTGTAGTTTCAATATGTATTCAGGGAATTGTCTCTGGATGGATGGATATACTTTCTATCTACATCTGCCCACTTGGTGCAGGTCTTGCCGGAATTATGTTCTTCTGGGTATGTGGTAAGAAATATGTTGAAACTCAGGTTAATACCGGTCGCGATAAGAAATTCACTGATAAATTCTATCCTATATGCAAATACATTTTCTGCCCTGTATGTTTCCTTGTTCTTATACTTGGAATTGTTCTTGGCGGAATCGGCTGATTAAGATATTATAATAAAAGGAATCCTGTGAGCAGGGAGATGTTGCCTCTCTGCTTATGGGATTCCTTTTTTCATATATTTAATTATGCTATTCATGCTTTGCATCACATTTTTTACAGGAATATTTCCTCAAAAGCAGCAATTACAAGCTTAAGAGTTGCTTCGTCCATATCCGAATAATGAATTACAAGTATTCCATGGTACTTATCCGCATCAGCGAAACAATACTCTGAAAGGCAGTTAATCAGAATCCCCTTCTGCCTGACTGCCCATTTAATCTCAACATCACTTAAGGAAGTCTTCACATGCAGCAGAAAATGTGTTCCCGCATCATCCTGATATATCGTACTTATCTCACTAAGCCTTGATTCGCGAAACATCCTGCATATCTTTTCACGGCGTCCCCTGTAATCATTGACAAGCCTCTTAATGTGGCGCTCAAAGTATCCCTTCTCAATAAATGCCGCCATTGCATACTGCTCAAATCCCGACACAGTACACGAGTAAAAATTCATTGTTGAAATATATTTTTCCATAAGCTTTTCTGGCAGTACCATATATCCTATTCTAAGTGAAGGAACCATTGTCTTCGAAAATGTGTTCATATATATTACTCTGTGACTTCTGTCTCTCGACTGAATGGACGGAATAGGTTTGCCCTGCATACGGAATTCACAGTCAAAATCATCCTCTATTATATATCTGCCTGGCTCCGCCGCCGCCCAGTTAAGCAGTTCCTGTCTTCTTGCAACCGGCATAACAAGGCCAATTGGAAAATGATGTTCAGGACTTACATGTGCTACATTTATATCTTTCATTCTAAGTTCATCGACTTTCATACCCTTATCATCAATATTAACATAATCCCAGTTCACACCATTTTCATCATATATCTTGGTAATCTTACGGTATCCGGGATTCTCAACACCAAACTTCACATCTGGACCTAAGAGTTGTAACAGCCTGTTATACAGATATTCCGTTCCGGCCCCTATAATAATATGGTCTGCTGAAACCTGCATTCCACGGTATCTGTTAAGATGGTCTGCAATTGCTTCACGAAGCTGCAGCACACCGTTAAAAGGTACAGTCTTAAGAAGTGAAGTATTATAATCGGTCAGGGTTTCTCTCATAACCTTTGCCCATGTAGCAAATGGAAATCTATCATACCTGATATTATTTGCCGTCAAATCAGCAAGATAAGTCTCCTCCTGGAATCTTTTCACAGGAGCAGCATACCCTGGTGCACCACCTGTAACCACGTCAATCTTATTAACATAATACCCTCTTTTTTCCTCAGATCGGATATAACCTTCCAGAAGAAGCTGCTCATATGCGTTCTCCACCGTCTTGACACTTATCTGCAAATGCTGTGAAAGCCCACGCTTTGATGGCAGCTTCTCATCAGCCTTAAGCTTCCCGTCAGCTATATCTTCCTTAATCAGTTCATACAGATATTCGTACATTGTTTTGTTTCCGCGTTTATCTAAATCATATGTAAGCAAATCTGGTCTCCTATTATATATGTGTTTTGGATATTTATAAGATATCAGTTCTAATTATAATAAGCTCATAAGCAAAAAACAAGGAGGAAAATCCCTCTCCTCACCTGAAGGGCTCGGATTTTTCTTCAAAAAACAAGGAGGAATAGAAATACTATGGGAATCTATGCTATTACTGGTGCTTCAAGCGGTATCGGTGCGAAAACTAAAGAATTGTTAATACAGCAGGGACATAAGGTAATTAATATTGATCTTAAAGACGGTGACATCTGCGTAAACCTTGCATCGCAGGAAGGAAGACAGTCTGCTGTTGATCAGTTACATACTATGTGCCCTGACGGACTTGACGGAATGATATGCAACGCTGGTGTTTCAGGCGCATGCGGTAATCTCGGACTCATTATCTCTCTTAACTACTTCGGAACAGTAGCCGTTGCAAATGGTGTATATGACCTTTTAAAGAAGAAGCACGGAAGCTGTGTTGTAACTGTTTCTAACACAATTTCACAGGGTGCAGGCCGTAAGGATATCGTTGATCTTCTTAATAACATCGGTGATGAAAAGCGTGTATTAAGTCTTGTTTCTTCTATGGACAGTACTAACCTTTCAGTAGGAAACAGTCTTTATGTTTCTACTAAATACGCACTTGCAAGATGGGTACGCCGTGTATCTGCAACATGGGCTGCCAATGGTGTCCGTATAAATGCTGTTGCTCCTGGTAATGTACACACAGCCATGACTGCAACAATGAGCACTACAGCAAAGATGGCTCTTAATGCCCTTCCTATCCCAACCAAGTATGGTCAGGAGTGCCTCATGGCTCCAGAGGAAATTGCTGAGGTTATGGTATTCCTTGCTTCAGATTCAGCAAGAGGCGTCAATGGAAATATCATGTTCGTTGATGGTGGAACAGACGCATTATTAAACACAGAGAAAGTATATTAATTAAGGAGGGCATTAAACATGACAGCAATTGAAAAATATGTAGAAGCAATGGAAAACAAAGATTACGCAGGACTTGCCAATCTCTTTTCTCCAGACGGAATAATCAATGATTATTGTACTAACTCAGCAGCCCAGAACGAATATCATATATATGGACGTGAAGCTATCAACATGTTCTTCCGTAACAAGTTCGGCTTCCGCAAATACTCTATCTTAGATGGTGAAGTTGTGAATTCTACCCAGGCAGAATTCATCGCTAACTTCGGCGGTTACAACATCATGGCCATCGCTACAGTCCGTGAAGTAACAGAAGATGGGCTTATCAAGAGACTTACTGTAAGACCTAAGTAATTAAATATTAAAAATCGTGTATAACCAATCAGGGCATTTGAATTGCAAGTTAATCCCTTGCAATCCAAATGCCCTCATTTTTCTTTTTAACATAAACAATAAACTTTTCAAGAGATGCCTTTTCTCTATCTCGATGTCCAATCTGCCACTTTCTCGCAGTCGATTTGGACTTTCACTTACCTTCTATTCGCTTCTAGGTCCAATCGGTTATACCTGCGCGGACTTTTTGGACATCCACTTGGCTCTTGAATATATTCAAACCTGTATTTTAATACAGATTGACCTGTTTTTCCATAAGTCTGCTGCCTTCATACTTAAGCTTTATCGAGAAAAATCTCTCCTCCCCCGAAAGAAGAATGTTAAGAAATACCCTGTCGCCCTCCCATGTCGGAAGCTCGGGAACTTCTTCTTTATCAACCCAAGCCAGTTCTCCTTCATCACATTCAATAAGCTCACCTGTAAAGCCATCTGCCGTAAATACACACATAAGCTCTGGCTCACATTCATTACTTATAAATGTTACAAGCCCGCGGAATCTGTATGAAGTAAGCGTAAGACCTGTTTCTTCCTTTACCTCACGCACAAGACATTCCTCAGGAGTCTCCTGATTCTCAGCATGTCCGCCTACTCCAATCCATTTACCTTCATTAATATCATTATGCTTTTTCACTCTGTGAAGCATAAGATACTTCCCATCCTTCTCTATATAACATAAAGTTGTAGTTATCATCAATTCTACCTTTCATGTCCGATTTTTTCAATTTCATAATTTCTGCATACAACATTAATACCTTCAGTCTTACCCCAGTCAAGACTTACATACACTTTCTTCTTATTAACATCCCACTTAAGTTCATCAATAGTTATTCCGCATCTTGTACGAAGTCCCTTAACCATTCCGCTTCCAAGCTTGTCTGACCATGCCGGAAGCAGTTCAATTGTGTGTTCATCCGAATATACAAGCATTTCATTAATAATTCCAACCAGTCCAAATGCAGTATCTGTACAATATACACCTTTGCTCCTGTCAGTATTGTGGTCTGTAAATAAAGTTGTGTAAAATATGTCACTGTGTACAAGCAGATTAAGCGTATCATATACAGCATCTGCATTTTTAAGACGAGCCTCTACTAACGCCTTATGTATCCAGCCATGTGAAGCGGTATCATCTTTTCCTTTATTCTCATGGTTTCTGTTAATGATTGCCTGACGACACGCAGCTGCTAACTTACTGTCATGCTGAGTCTGCAAAGCCGGCCATGCCGGATAAAGATGGCTTATATGCCTGTGAGCATTATTCTCGCCATACTCCTTCATAGACCATTCCTTAACTGCGCCCGACTCATCATACATAAAATCAGGTAACATTCTTAAGAGTGCTTCCGCCTCTGATACAGCCTGCTCATATCCATCAACCTTCGTATAATTAAGCATCTCCGTGTACATATTAATTACATCTTTAGCCGCAGAGATATCCATTGCCGCATTGGCAGTAATCGCACTATGATATCCAAAAGGCTTATTCTCCGGTGAAAATGATGGAATAATAAGATAATGTTCACTCTCATTAAGGCTGCATTTACCCTTCTCATACCTTGCATTACCGTCTGTATCTGTGTAATACTCAGGATTTCCAATCTGTTTCCAGAAATTATAAGTCTTTTTAAGTAGTGGCTCATATACATCTTTTCTTACATCAAATGTATCTTTGCCGTACATCTTAATCAGCGCCACATCATCAGTTGTTATCACAACGTCGCCGTAAGTCTGTAAGAATTCATATATAGGAATAAGCATCCAGCCAGCACCGGCATTCCAGTACTGGAATGGATAATTAATATCGTACTCTACCATCATTGCCCTGTGACCGTCAGTATTAACCGGAATCAGCACTGCATCCTTCATCCCATACACCATTGCCGCATTGTTAACCCAGTCAGGTATCTGTCGAAGAATAAACCACATATAACCAACACCTGCTTCATACAACCCTGAGCCGTTCATTCCCGAAACCTGAATATTAACATTGGCATCCATTGTGTACGCACTTCTCCACAACAGATTCCACTCACCAACCCACAAGCCGCTGAGTCTTGGTGCTGTCGTTCCTGCGCATGCCTGCATTCCATACAGACCGTTATAATATAATTTCTCCAGCAGATGAGGCATAATGTCATATTCATTTTTCTGCAAGTCAAGCAGTTCTTCATTAGCTGACTCGCAAAAATATCCGCCGTCAAGCTTAAGCTCTATATTCTTATGTTCTAAGCTTACCGGTTCTTCCGTTATATCGACACTGTTAACTTTGTTAATACATTTGTCTACCAGTGCAAATGTATCTTTGTCATTAACTCTGTCCCTGAACTCACAATATTCCCCCAAATCATCTGTCCAGTCTGTGTAAGTTATAAGTGTTATACTCTCTGCATGTAATATATTAATAACTGGCGCAGTCTCATCAATGCAAGTGTACGCCCGGCTGTCTTTAGGCTTTGATGAAACCCTCATATCACCATCTGTCAATATCCTTGTAACACCTGCAAATCCACCCTTTGCAAGCTCACTTCCCTCATATTCAGGATAATGCACAACCGTACCTATTATGTTACCTCTTACAAATCTTGAATACAGCATATTTCTTTCAGGTGCAGGAATATTGTTCTTCTGAACTCCGAATTTCGGCATAGACTCAAAATCATCTATTGATATCGACATATTCACAGACTTTTCAGATATTATTTTAGTTATAATCACATTCTGTTTTCTCGATACATATGTACTTTTTGAAACAGAAGCTCCGTCTGATTTAAATGTAGTATTTATTGTACCAGTCTTATAATCTGTCCATCTTCTGTAACCAGAAATATCCGGCTCTCCTTCAAGTGTCAGTCTTATCATATGGCCTGGATGATAACAGTACATATTCGTTCTTTTTCTATCATGTATATTCCATGTATCATCAAAATTAATAACTGACTGTCTGGCTTCATCTAACTGTGCTGTAACATCGTAAGGCACATGTCTTGGCTCTTCCGATGGCATGACAAATTCAACATTCTGATATATAAGACTGTCCTCTATAGGCGCACATGATTCAAGCACGCCAAGCCTTCCATTACCTGCCACCATAGCCTCATGCCATGGTACATCTGTGACATTATAATTATCGTAAGGTTTAATCTGCCTAAACTTCTTTGAAAATGAACTATACATTTTTAGACTTCCTTTTCTACTTATCTTGTTTTTCTTCTTTCTCTTCAGTTCCAAATGATTTAGCGTAAAGAAACTTATGTGTTGCAAATAATCCCGCAATTGCAGCCACCCCAGCCAGTACCTCAAAACCTGATACATGTCCTACTATCATCTGTCTTGAAATAGCAAAAAGCAGAACTTCAATAACCGTACCCGGAGTATGAGTGCAGAGCATCTTTACAAACTCAACTCCAATTGCAAATGTCATAACTTTTTCAAGAAAATACTCAAGCGTGGCGTTATCATATCCTATCCCCATCACGCTTTCGACAATAAATTCCCCTGCAAGAAATATTATAACCATCAGTAAAAATGCAGATAATACAATCTCGATATATGATGCAGCCTGCTGCATTAATTTTCTTAATTTCATTTTCATAGGGTAAACTATCCTTTCAATTAATTTTATATATAGTGCCTTATTTAAGCATTAATTATATCTTATTCTTAATAATTAAGCAATTGTGCCCCTATCGCTTTCATTAAATAATTTAATATAATTATATAGTGAATGTGCATAATTTCGTTTGACTTTCATAATGTTTTTTAGTAAACTTTAACAAGTTGGTGTTTTGAAGTATGATAATAAATGACGCCACATTTATTATCTCTACAGGCACGCGTAACGGACATAATTTTTTAACGAGGAGAAAAACATGGAAGCTTTATTAATTCTAGTCATCGTTGCAGCCCTGCTTGCGCTCGGTTATGCAGCATTCAACTTCATCGGTGTTAAGAATCTTGATGAAGGAACAGACCGTATGAAAGAAATCGCAGCAGCCATAAGAGTTGGTGCTAACGCATTTATTACATACGAGTATAAGATTATTGCAGTAGTAGTTGTTATTATTGCAATCGCATTTGCAGCTATATTCACTGTCCAGTATGGAGAATTCAGCTGGGAGCCATCTGTATGTTTCATGATTGGTGTTATCATGAGTGCATCAGCAGGCTGGGTAGGTATGAAGATTGCTACTTACGCTAATGTAAGAGTTTCTAATACAGCCCGCAACACTAAGAACATTGGTTCAACACTTAAGGTAGCTTTAAAAGGTGGCTCAGTTATGGGTCTCTGTGTTGGCGGTTTCGCTCTTTTAGGACTTTTCCTTGTATACATCATATTCGGATTTGGTCTTAACATGCTTGACATTGAGGCGCTCCGTGGTGCTCATGTATTCACACAGTGTCTTTCATGCTACGCACTTGGCTGCTCTATTGTTGCTATGTTTAACCGTGTTGGCGGCGGTATATATACTAAGGCAGCTGATATGGGAGCTGACCTTGTTGGTAAGACAGAAGCACACATTCCTGAAGATGATCCAAGAAATCCTGCCACTATTGCAGATAACGTTGGTGATAATGTAGGTGATGTTGCCGGACTTGGTTCTGACCTTCTTGAATCATTTGTTGGAGCTATATCTTCAGCAATTATTCTTGCAGTAAGTCTTTACCTTTCAAATGTAGCTAATAACCTTGAAGTTTCAGACGAAATGCTCTCTAAGATGATGTATTTCCCACTTGTATTCGCTGCAATCGGACTTATCGCATCTATTCTTGGTATCGCTTATGTTCTCTTAAAGAAGGGTTCTGATAATCCTCACAGAGATCTTAATATCTCAACATGGAGTGCTGCCGGAATTACAATTATCGGCGGATTCGTTGCTACATATCTGTTATTCAATGGCGAGAATGCAGATATTCTTAAGGTTGCAGGATTTAACATTGGTTTCATATCACCTTGGATTGCTGCTTCACTTGGCGTAGTGAGTGGTGTTATCATCGGTGGTATCGCAGAATACTATACAAGTTATGATTACAAGCCAACACAGACAATTGCACAGGCTTCTAAGGAAGGTGCAGCTTTAACTATTACACAGGGTCTTTCAGTTGGTATGAAGTCTTGTATGTACCCACTTATTGTTTTAGGTATTACAACTTATGTTTCATACGCAGTTTCAGGCATGTTTGGTATTGCTATGGCTGCCGTAGGTATGCTTTCATTCGTATCAGCAACTGTTTCTGTTGATACTTATGGACCAATCTCTGATAATGCCGGTGGTATTGCAGAAATGTCAGAGCTCGAACCTGAGGTAAGAGAAATTACTGATAAGCTTGATTCCGTTGGTAATACAACTGCTGCCATCGGTAAAGGCTTTGCTATCGGTTCAGCTTCACTTGCAGCACTTTCACTTATGGTTAGTTTCCTTTATGCATTCCAGCCAGAGGGAAGCAGCCTCGACCTTAACTTCACTAACCCACTTATTCTTGCCGGTGCTTTAGTTGGTGGTGCTCTTCCATATCTGTTCTCAGGTATGCTTATTGAAGCCGTTGCCAATGCTGCCCGTAAAATGGTTGAAGAAGTAAGAAGACAGTTCAGAGACATTCCTGGTATCCTTGAAGGAAAGGCTAAACCAGACTATAAGACATGTATTGAGATATCATCTCAGGGTGCATTAAAGGAAATGCGTATGCCAGCTATCATCTCAATCATCTTCCCTGTAATTGCCGGATTCCTTTTCGGACCTTACTTCGTAGGCGGTCTTCTTATCGGTGCTACTCTTTCAGCTATCATGCTTGCCATCTTTACAGGTAACGCTGGTGGTGCATGGGATAACGGTAAAAAGTACATCGAATCAGGTGCTATTGAAGGACAGGGCAAAGGCTCTCCAGCACATGATGCAGCCGTTGTTGGTGATACTGTAGGTGATCCATTAAAGGATACTGTAGGACCATCTCTTGATATCCTTATCAAGATTATGTCTACTGTTTCACTCGTTGCAGCAGTAATGTTCTACAACTACAATCTACTGTACCTTATCTTTGGTATAAGATAATATTCCGTATAAAGGAGTTGGGGCGACAGACCATAAAGGTCTGCCGCCCCTGTTTTTATGTATATTTATTTTATGAATTTGACATTAGGATATATTGCCTTCTTGGCTTCTTCTTTTCTTTCATTGAATGTAACCTTATTCTGTTCAAAGAGGTTGTCACCATTAGCATCTATTGATACTATAAGTGGTCCAAATTCCTTAACCTTACAGCACCATAATGTTTCTGGCATACCAAGCTCATCCCAGTGATGCTCAGCAATTCTTTCAACCTCTGTTGCTGCTACTACAGCACATCCGGCAGGGAATACGCAGTGGATAGCACCAAATTCCTTACATGCTCTCTCTGTATTAGGACCCATTCCGCCTTTTCCTACAATTACTCTTACACCTGTCTGCTTAGTAAATTCGTATTCGAATTTTTCCATACGCATTGATGTTGTTGGTCCTACAGATACCATCTCATAATCATTCTCTGTTCCTTCAATCTTTCTTACGATAGGACCTGCATGGAATATTGCCTTGTCCTTAATATCATAAGGAAGCTCTCTTCCATATTCTACAAGTCTTCTGTGTGCAACATCACGGCATGTCATTAAATCTCCGTCAAGCCATACAATGTCACCAATCTTAATATCCTTTAAGTCCTCTGCACTTACTGGTGTGACAAGAACCTTTTTATCGCCTCTGATTTCTACCATTTTCTAATCCTCCTATGCGTTCAGGTCTATTGTTGAATGTGTATCACATACTGCATTTAAGTCTTTATCAAATATTACATGACCTCTTCTGTGTGACCAGCAACCTACATTTACAGCTACACCAATTGTTGATGGATGTCTTGCTGTATTTTCAATATTAACTCCCATAACAGAGAATTTACCGCCCATACCCTGAGGTCCAAGTCCGATAGCATTGATTCCGTCTTCAAGTAACTTCTCCATCTTAGCTGCATTTTCATTCTCATTATGTGAACCGATTGGTCTCATAAGTGCCTTCTTAGAAAGAAGTGCTGCTGTCTCAACAGATGTTGCAACGCCTACGCCTACGAGAAGTGGAGGACATGCATTAAGTCCATAGCTTGTCATCTGGTCAAGTACGAAATCTGTTATTCCTTCATAACCTGCACCTGGCATAAGAACCATTGCCTTACCTGGAAGTGTACAGCCGCCACCTGCCATGTATGAATATATCTCGCAGTGGTCGTCATTAGGAACGATATCCCAGAATACTGTCGGAGTTCCCTTACCAACATTTCTCTTAGTGTTGTACTCGTCAAATGTTTCAACAGAGTTATGTCTTAATGGTGTTGCAAATGTTGCCTGTACAACAGCTTCCTTTAACAAGCCCTCAAGTTCATTAATAAGTGGGAAGTTGGTTCCACATTTAACCCAGAACTGTAATACACCTGTATCCTGACAGCTAGGTCTGTCTAGTGATACTGCAAGTCCCTGATTCTTAGTCATTGTCTCATATAATACCTTAGGAAGTGGTGCTGTTTCCTGTGCTGCAAGCTCCTCAAGCTTTGCAATTACATCATCTGGTAACTTCTTACCGATATGGCCAACGAACTTAGCCATCTTGTCTGTCATCAGCTTTACGCTCTCTTCTTTGTTCATAATAATCCTCCTTGTTTTGCGAAGCAAAATGCGACTGCCCTTGCAGGAGCAGAGGATTTTAGCCTCCTTGTTTTGCATTGTTATGTAACATTTTTTATCTCCGCCATATCCTATGGATAGAACGGATATAATATTGGTAACAAAATCATACACAGCACAAACGATACGAGTATAAGCGGAAGTCCTGATTTTACATAATCCTTGAACTTATATCCGCCAACGCCAACTACCATTGTGTTAGCCGGCATTCCGATTGGTGTTGCGTATGCACATGATCCGGCAATAACTGTAGCAATTACTACTGCTCTTGGATCTGCGTTAAGGCTCTCTGCCAGTGATACAGCAATTGGAACCATAAGCGCTGTTGTTGCTGTATTGGACATGAAGTTCGTAAGTACACATGTGACTACGAATATCACAAGCAGAAGAACTATAGGACTTGGATTAGAACCCATAATTCCAACAATCTTATCTGCTATAAGTGTTCCTGCTCCTGTTTTTTCAAGAGCACTTGCAAGTGCAAGTGAACCACCGAATAACAGTACAACCTTTAAATCAATTGACTTCAGCGCTTCCTTCTCAGATATAACACCTGCAAGAACAAGTATTACTGCTCCGAGACATGCTGAAACCTGTATCTTAATTCCTATCTTGTTCTCAAATATCATGGCAAGAATAACAAGAATTAACACGATAAGTGACATTGCCTGTTTCCATTTTGGAACATTGCTGAAATCTCTTGTCTGCTCTGGTGCATCCTCTGTAATAACCTTCTTATCTGGAAGAAGCCTGCAGCCTATTACAACGAAATAGATAATTCCACATATAAGCATTGGTATTCCAATCGGTGCATACATGAAGAAGCTTGTTGAAAGCCCTAATTCTTCAAGAGCATTTACACCCATAAGATTTCCCGGTGCTCCAATTATTGAAAGGTTTCCCCCAAGTGCTGCTGCGAATACCAGAGGCATTAACAGACGGCTTCTTGAATATCCTGATTCATCTGCTATTCCACAGACAACAGGGATAAGTACTGCTGCTGTTCCCGTATTAGAAAGGAACCCTGACATAATTCCTACGATTAACATTATCGCAATAATAAGTATCTTTTCAGATTTGGCAAATTTAGTAACAATACCTCCGATTTTATTAGCCATACCTGTTTCAAATAGTGCCTGTCCGACTACGAACATTCCGACACACAGTATTACATTGCTGTTTACATATCCTGCAAATGTTTCCTTTACCGTAAGTACGTTGGTAAGATTCAGACCAAGTGCAACTATTGTAGCTGTAAGCCCCAGCGGAATCTTTTCAAGTATGAAACTGACTACAGCAAACAATAAAAACAGTAATGTTATTGTGGTTTGAGACATAACGTTCCCCCTTTCACATATTATTAATTAACTTTCTGTCCGGACTCATCTTTAATGTAACTAAAGTATAATCCTGTTCTCGTAAAAAAACAATTTAACGATTTTTATGTTTCAATAAAAAATTTTTATGCTAAAATATATATATAAAATGCACTAATTTTTGCAGCATTTAACAGGAGGAAGCGCGCTATGACACTTAATCAGTTAAAATATTTCTGCACTGCATGCCGCACCCGCAGCATAACCAAAGCCTCAGAAGAGCTTTTTGTGACGCAGCCTACAATCTCGATTGCCATTAAAGACCTCGAGGCTGAATTTAATATTATTCTTTTTGTAAGAAATGGTAATCATCTGGAACTAACAAGTGCCGGTGAGACATTTTATGAAAAAGCTAAAGACCTGCTAAAACACAGTACAGAAATGCAGAATGAATTCTTAGAATTAGGCAACCGGGTTCCGGTTCTTAAGATAGGAATACCACCTATGTTCAGTACAATCTTTTTCCCTGAAGTACTTAATGCATTTGAACAGAATCATCCTGATATCCAGACAGAGCTCGATGAATTCGGCTCTGTGCGTGCATGTGATCTCGTACAGGATGAAAAGCTTGACCTTGCAATTGTTAATATGGAGCAATTTAATATAGATAAATTCGAAAGCTGTATTCTTGCTAAAGAACAGCTTATGTACGTTGTCTCTAAGAAACATCCTATGGCTAAGAAAAAATGTATGACAATTGAAGACTTCAGAGATGAGAATCTGCTTATGTTTAATGTGGACTCTGTGCAGAATGAGCTTTTGAAAAACAGATTTGACCAGCTAAAGCTTAACCCGAGAATTATTATGCGAAGCAGCCAGTTATATACTGCATTGAAATTCATTGACAACGGAAGCTGCGGTTGTTTCCTTTTCTCAGATATGCTGCCTCATTTCAAGCAATATAAAGGAATTCCCCTTGAACCACCGATTGATGTTAATATCGGAATCGTATGGAAGAAGGGGAATTTCTTGAGCCACAGTGCCCAGTTATTTATAGATTTTGCGATGCAGTACTGCTCAGAAAACATTACTACTTAACAAGTGCTTCCCAGCGCTCCTTTGGAATTGAACTGCTCGTCACAATACATTCAGGGTCTGGTGCAATGACATGCCTTACAACTTCAAACACCGCCTGTGCATCACACAGCAGGCTCTCTGCGTCACCAAATGTCACTTCACGCACAGCCTTACAGTCAAGAAATGCCTGATTAAGCTTAACGAAATCCTCTGATATGTGAGGCTGGTCTGCGTTGCAATGCTTTCTCATATATGAATCCTTAATTCTGCCATCAGGCATTACAATCTGTAACTTCATCGGCTTATCTGATAATCTGTGTGGTACATTAAGTACCTCTTCAACACTATGAATAAATGTATTGCGCTCATGTCCTACTCCAACAAGCAGAACTTTTCCTCCACAGCTTCTTAATCTGTCATAACATCCGCCTGGTGTACACGGTGTATTGTTATTCTCCTCACCCGCCAGATATTCTGCCGCTTTCTTTCCAATTCCTGCCATGCTGTGTGTAGGATGTAGTGACCTTATTACTCCATCTCTTTTAAGAAACATATTAGTAAGCAGTCCGACACATGATGGTGTTTCTTTAGAATTAAATACAGGTGAATCCGCATTTATATTCTTCCATGTATGTGTTGGAAGAAGTAAAAGTCCATGTCCGAAATATTCAATCAATGCATCAAGTACTGTATCTGCCCCGCCTTCAACTTCACCGATAGATTTCATTGATGAATGAATAAGAATTGTTTCCTCGCCTGTTAAGCCCATATTCTCTACCTGCTTCTTTAACTGTTCTTTGGTATACATATTAGTCCTCGCTTTTCACATATCAATATAGTAAACATATTAACACATTTATCCTTGAAATATCCAGCAAACAATGCAATAATTACTTTTGAATAATTTAATTGAAAGGAATTAATTCATCATGACTAAAAGACGATTGACACGCAGACAGCGTCAGGTAAGAAGAAACCGTATTATTCTCGCCTGTGCAGCTGCTGCTTTACTTATCATTATTATTGTAATAATATCTGTTTCCATGAAAGGCTGTTCTAAGTCTAAGAAAACAGATAAGAATGGGGAATCTACAACTGCCAAGGTTGAAGAATCAACACAGACAAAAGAGAATGAAAGTACAAGTGAAGAAGTTTCATCAACTGATACTTCATCTTCAATTATGTCAGATGCAACATCAGTCTCTGCTTCATCTGACAGTTCTGAATTTGCACCACCTGTAGTTCCATCTGGTAATACAGTTTCCAAAGGTACTACTTCTAAAGGCTTCCAGATTCAGGAAATTAATGGAGCAACTTATATTGACGGAGTACTTATTGCCAATAAGACATATGCTCTTCCTCAGGATTTCATTCCCACTAATCCTGACCAGCCTGTTAATGCAGACAGAAGCTCAACATGTCTTGACAAGACTCTTATGAGTGCATGGAACACTATGTTAAAGGATGCAACTGCTAAAGGTCTTAATATATATATTGCCAGTGGATACCGTTCATATAATTATCAGGTTAATGTATATAACAGATATGTTAAAAGTGATGGTGCCGCTGTAGCTGACACATATTCATCAAGACCTGGCAACTCTGAACATCAGACTGGTTTATGCTTTGACCTTAACACTATTGAGGACAGCTTCCAGTACACTAACGAAGGCAAGTGGGTTAATGATAACTGCTACAAATACGGCTTCTGTATCCGCTTCCCTAAAGGCAAAGATTCTGCTACCGGATATCAGTATGAATCATGGCATCTTCGTTATGTAGGTGTTTACCTTGCAACTAAGTTATATAACAATGGTGACTGGTTATCTCTTGAAGAGTACTTTGGAATTACAAGTGAGTATCCTAACTAAGATTGAAAACCCACTAAAACGCATTGACTTGCTGTTTTAGTGGGTTATTTCTCAATTTGCAATTCTACAACCGTTGGAATAAACCTAGACAATTGAATAAAAGTAATGCATTTGTAGGTTTATGCCAACTCAATCGTTCTTTATGCCTGACTTCAGTACTTATCTTTAATTGTAAGATAACGGAATAACCTTAATCCAAGTTAAAAAATTAAATTCTATTAACAAATTTTTTTACAATCACCAGACATATCAGAATCTCTAACGGCATCAACACTATAAACCACAACGATTCCCTGATACATTCATATATGCATATCTTTACAAGCTGCTCTTTCTCTGCACCTGTGTCAGAAAGCAGTTTCAGCCTGCTTCTGTACTTTTCAAGGCGGTTCTTTACAATTATCATGCTGACTATCATATATATTATAATTGCTGCAAATGCTGTTAAGCCATATGACATGAGACTCTCTATTGTCCGTTGTCTTAAAAGATTCTTTTCTTCTGAATATGATATAGTATCAAAGCCCGCTGTTTTCAGATATGAACGGACCACATTGTCTGTTGCTGCAAATGATGACTTAAGATTATATCTTATGTTAAACTGGTTCGGTCTTAACTTCAAAGTAACATAATCTGGAAGTTCATCAAGAAACAGATACTTTTTCATAACATTATTCTGATTATCCAATGCTTTCTGTAAAAGCTGTGTAGAACCTATTATCGTATACTGTCCAAACTCAGGCACATAATACTTAAGCTTGTCCCTTATCTCATCAGTTAATATTATAACCTTAGCAACATTAGTACTGGCTGCCGGTTCCAATAATGAATAATATGTATACTTGCTATACCATGAACCCAGTACTTCACCTTTACATGAAAGATTCTCAAATAATTCTTCTTTTGATACTTCACCTCTTTTATATGCCATATATAAATCATAGCTGGCTTTTCTGTATTCATAATAATCCTGATCAAAGTCATCTGTATTTAAATACATATTATAATAATCTGTTGGATCATCATATGTGTGTCGAAGATATTCATCAATTGTTTCTATAATCTGTTCTCTTGAAATATTATCACTTATGTATTCATACATATCTTTACTATCTATTCTATATCTATATTCTGATATAAGGTCAGTGAAAAATTTATTACATGCTACAGTGTATTTATCCATGTAGAAAGATTTTATATTATAAAATGGATTTCCCATATAATAATTATTAAGGTTAAGTGTAACACCATCTTTCATAGTATCATCATATTCACCATCATTATCTGCATCAAGAAAGACAACACTCTGTGTTCCTTCTTTTAATGCATTGAAATCCAGCTTACCGCCAGCATACTCATTAAGTATATCGAATATTTCTTTATCTATGTCAACATATTCGCCTGCAAACATATATTTTCTGTTTTCACTGGAGCCGCCTTCAGTCTCACTTCCTACACCATTCGTAGTAATATTAATATTCATATTATCCCATGTAAATGATCTTGTAGTTTCGTAATACCCATAAGAGATATCATCTATTCCTTCAATCTGCTTTAAATTATTAATAATATCATCATTAGCAGAATTATATATCCCGCTTTTTCCTGATTTAAATCCTGAAAAATAATAAGCCCGTGCACTGTGACCATCTGCTATATTAAATTCATTACAACCTGGAACTACTCTACTGTTCTCAGTATATCTTATTCCATTCTCTATCTTTATTAATTCATGTAAAGAATCATAATATATACATGGAACAGTTGACACATTATCAACCATGTAATTGACACAATCTGGTGTACTGCATTGCTCTTTATAATTACCATATGATGTAACTATTCCTATACTACACAATACTGTTATAACTGCCATGACAAATGAAAATACCCTTACCAGAATATTAACAATAATACCATTAGTTCTCATTAATCTTGTCGCTGTGTTGATTATAAAATTCTTTTTCATAAGATTACCATTAATCTTAACTGTACGGTTACTTCCTTGTTTTTTCTTATGACAGCCAGACAGCAATATGCTGATTACACTTACCACGACTGCAATAACCAGCATTAATAATACTTTTGTGTATGTATCTTTATCTATTGTGAAAAATGTAACTCCATTTCTATGTTCAAGTATAAGACCAGCTATTTTTCCTATTCCCAGTGCAATGCAACTTCCCACTATTGCTGACATTCCAAGAATCACTACATTTTCAAGCAAAGCAATTACTACTGTCTGTGCACTTGTTGCTCCAAGAGATTTTTGAATAAATCGGACATTGTTTCTAGACCTGTTATATATAATAATCTGATATGTGACTGCTACAATTCCAATAATCATAATGAGCATATACATGTATCTGTTTACTCGTTCATTATCCCATGACTGATAATCATATACACCGCTGTTATAAGCTATGTTGTTCCTTATGCCACTTTCACTGGCAATAGACTGATACATTGTATTATAGTCAGTCTCACTAATGAAATCACGCAGCCTGTATGCATATATATATGTTATCTCGTCTGCTATTACATCAGCCTGCGTATCTGTGACTATCACGCCTGGCAGACGGTTTCCGCTCTGCCATACATTAGTATAACTATTAATTATCCCGCAAAGTGTATATGTCGTATCATCAATAGTCAGAATATCCCCTATATTCATCCCCTGTCCAAGCTCTATCAATGTATTCCTGTCAGCAGCCACTTCATTGTCCATCTCAGGCATATGTCCCTGTTCCATTGTAATGCTTCCCATTTTTATGAATTCATCTGACATTGTACCAACCATAATCTTATCAGTTGCAGAAATAGCTTCTATTGTGTTGTCGGAATCTACAGAAAGCGGTTCTATACTTCTGACAGTTACTGCTGTCACTGCCTGTTCAAGATATGGGTGATTCTTAATCACATCATTTTCACTCTTATTGGTGCTATTATAAAACATAACAAACCAGTTACCAAAATGCTGTTTATTAATAGCTGTCTGCCACTTCTTCATATTTCCCGAATATAACAGAACTCCTGTAACAAACATAAATGATATCATTACCACCGCAATAACTCGTGCTACTTCTCTCCAGCGTCTGCGAAGTCCCTTAAATGTCAATGCAATAAGTTCGCTGTTCATACACCAACACCCCCTGTCACATTTCCATCTGTGATTGTGAGTATACGGTCTGCATATTCTGCCATCTGCCTGTCATGTGTAACCATAACAATAGTCTGCTGGTACTTGGATGCCGCAAGTGTAAGCATTTTAGCAACTGTTTCTGCACTCACCGCGTCAAGATTTCCGGTCGGCTCATCAGCGAATATAACTGAAGGATGGGTAATTAATGCCCTTGCAATTGCGACTCTCTGCTGCTCACCACCTGACATCTGTGCAGGGAATTTATCCTTACAATAATCTATGCCAAGTGATTCCATTAATTCAATAACTTCCTCCTCATCATCTTCCTCACTGTCAAGAATTAACGGAAGTATTATATTTTCATATGCTGTATATTCAGGAATCAGCTTATAATCCTGATATATGAACCCAATATGCGTGCGTCTGAATTTTGCCAGTTCTGAATTCTTAAGATTACTTATGTCTTTTCCTGCTATGTACACCTTTCCTTCGTCTGGCTTGTCCATTGTTCCAAGAATTCTTAACAGAGTTGACTTGCCTGAACCACTTTTGCCGACAATCGCGGTAAATTCTCCCTTTCTTACCTCAATATCACACCGGTTCAACGCATTAATCTTCACCTGTCCTGCTGTGTAAGTTTTGGATATACCTTTTACGCTTAATATTATGTCCATACGTCTCCCCCTCTCATCCCCGATTTCTATCTGGGATAATTATATCTTACAAAACTTACACCCAGCTTACATGGACTGATATTTCGTCTTTAATCTGTACATCGGAAGCGTCACAACAAACTCAGCTCCGCCATACTTTTCACTGTTTCCTGCCTTTATGCTTCCATGATGTGCCTCAATAATAAGCTTTGACAGGTTAAGTCCGATACCTGCCTTAAAATCCGCCGCACTGCCATTAGTCTCAAATCTATTGAATATGCTGTTAAACTGCTCCGTACTTAACCCTTTGCCATTATCAGCAATCGTAACTACGCAGTCATCATTCTTTCTTGTTACATCAACATATACCTTAGTATTGTCATCTGCTAAATATTCCGCACAATTGTCGAGAAGATTAATGAAACACTCAACAATCCAGCCTTCATCTGCATACATACACAATTTTTCGTCACCATAATCTGTGGTAACTCTATTTCTGTCTACAACACTGCTGTTAATGCTTTCCTGAAGTATTGCCGCAACATCAACCTCATCACTTGTCATGACAACCTTTCCTGCCTCAAATCGGCTTATATCAAGCAGCTTCTTTATAAATGTTTTGATTCTGAACGCATTACCTGTGCAATCAGCTATCTCCTTACGCCGCGGACTGTCATCACATTTTTCCTCAAGCATTTCCAGTTTCATAGTTATAATTGCCAGCGGCGTCTTAATCTGATGTGCTATATTTTCAATAAAATCCTGCATCTTCTGATGCTGCTCTTTATTGTAAATGTGTTCGTTATCTAACTGCTTAGAAAGCCTCTCGTTATCTGCATATACATCGCACACTTTCTTTACAAAGCCCTTATGTCCAAGTCTGTAACAGTTATATAATCCTGAACCGAGTGCAATTAAAAGAACCACTATTATTGCAATTAAAGCATACATTTCCCCATTAAGTCTGCTCATATACGAAAAGCCATGGCTGCCGTATCCGGCACTTTCCATGGCTGTCCTACCCGCTCTGATATTGTTATCTGTTATCCCTGATGAAAACATTTTTCGTACAAATGCTTCACCGTATGCATTATCCTGTAAATACAATGCACCTGCCAGTGCCTGTTCTTTAAGCCGGTAATAAGCTATAATTCCAGCTATAACAGCCACATTAATCAATCCATATATAATAACGAAAACAGTCTGCCTTTTTCTGAATACAGACAGTTTCTTCTTAACCGTGTTATCCATACATCCCCCTGAAAGTTATTAGTCAATCCACCTATAGCCCACATTTCTAATAGTCTCTATGTATTGCTGATGTTTCTCTCCATATGTTCCAAGTTTTGCTTTTATTCTGCTCATTGCAACAGTCAGCGTGTTATATTCCACAAAATTACCGTGAATATCCCATATCTTCTCGTATATGACTTCACGCCTTACGACTTTTCCTTTATTCTCTATAAGTATTCTTACAATATCGAATTCGTTAGTTGATACATTTAATTCTTCACCACAGCGGCTAATCTTATATCTATCAAAATCGACAACAATATCACCCTTCTTATAGATATTTCCTGCATTGAACATGCTTCTTCTTAAGTTGGCACTTATTCTTGAAAGCAGTTCCTTCGTATAAAACGGCTTTGTTATATAATCATCTGCACCTATATCAAGCCCCGTGACTATCTCATCCTCATTATCACATGAAGTTAAGAAAATAACTGGCACTTCGCTTGATTTTCTTATCTTCCTGCATATATCAAATCCACTTCCATCAGGCAGCTTGACATCTAACAGAAACATATCAATCTGTGGATTGCCAATATATTTATCCGCTTCATCGCAGCTTCTGGCAGTAACTATCTCATACCCCTTCTCAGTCAGCAGCATTTTAAGGCTTTCACATAATTCCTTCTCATCTTCAACAACAGCTATCATAACTTCCGTTCCTTTTCACATATCCTGTCATACTGCTTATACATTTTCTGCACCTCGTTTTCAAGCAGATAGTAATGCTTGATGTATGGAACAAGAAGGATAAGTATTGCAATTGCAAGGACAAGCAGAGGCATGCTTAATGCAGAGTCTATCGCCCCAACTATCACATATGCGCACACTGTCAGCAGCTCCAATATTGCAAATGTTATGGTTACAATCAAATGCACAAGCCTTTCATGCTGAAAGAATGCCACCTGTGTAAGATGCTCCTGTTTGATGTATTTCCAGTCGCAGTCTTCTTCTGACTGTAATAATGAATCTATGTATTTTCTGTATGTTAAAATACGGTTTTTCATGGTTAGCCTTCTTCCTTTAAAATGTCTATCTTATATTTCATCATCTACACTATTTAGTAAACGATCAAAATCACTCTGATATAAAGAATCCTGAATAACCCTGTATTTCTCAAATTCACTCTCTGCAAATTCTTTTGCTATCGCAGCTGTCACCTTTCCTTTATCTTGCAACACATCGGCATCATTGAATCTAAGAAATGCATCCAGCTTAGTTTTCCAGTCTTCCATAGTCATTGGAATATGTCTTCGTGCCTGTCTTGTAGCATAATCTAAATACATTGTTACTATTTCATTCAATTCTGTTATCTCTTCTTTTGCCAAATAGTTCTTGGCAATCGTAACATCCGTCTTTACAATCTTTCCGTCTGGTGCGTTTTTCCAAGATGTAAGCCCCATATGTTCTTTATTATGATCGGCCCTTGCAACTATCACTTCTGCTGCCGTATTTCCATGTACGGCATAGTGCATCTTATTCTGAACTGTCGCATAAAACTCCTTTGTTACTACAGAATTTTTATCATAATCAACAGCAGTTGCATATATATCTGTAATCTTTTGATAAAACCTCCGTTCACTTGCTCTGATTTCTTGAATTTCAGCTATTAAATGTTCAAAATAATCTTCATCAAAAATCTGACCATTAATCAACCTGCTTTTGTCTAACACATATCCCTGTTTTGTAAATGCTTCCAAAACCTTTGTCGCCCAAACTCTAAACTGTGTCGCCCTTTCAGAATTAGTTCGATATCCAACAGCTATGATTGCAGCCAATGAATAAAACTTATACTTGTATTCTTTTCCATCATCTGCAGTTTGTGCAAATTTTGCACAAACTGAATTTTCATCAAGCTCTCCATCTTTAAATATGTTACTTAAATGCTTTGAAACGACACTTCTATCAACATCAAAAAGTTGTGCTATCGCCTTCTGAGTAAGCCATACATCATTATTCTGCACTCTTACTTCAATTCCATCATCTCCTGCATCTCGGGTAAATACCAGAAAATCCACTGTACTATTTCTTATTTGTATTTTTTCGCTCATTCAGACATACCTTTCTTTTCTATATTGCACTAATAAGAAGCATATTTAAACTACCTTCCCGATATCGCACTCTTAAACCATCTTCCCGTCTCAGACAAATCACCATCACTCCAGCCGCTCTTGGCACTGCAACCAGATGATATAAGTGCTGATGTCTCTGCCTTATTGCTAAGACTCCATGCAATAAAACTCAGCTGATTGCTGTTCATGAAGTCAAGCCACTCGTTGGCAGATGCATAATCTATTCCACCATTGCCTGATGCGTCACATATACTACATTCACTGATAAACACTGGAACTCCTGCATTAAGTGCTGTGCTTATCTTATTTCTTATATTTTCTTTATGTGTTCCTGCATAAAAATGTGCCACATACATAACATTTCCATCATCAAGCGTATTGCCAACAACGCTGTCAACATCCTGTGACCATGTGTTAGTTCCTACAAGTATAAGTGCATGATCGTCGAATTGTCTTATTGTGCCTATTACAGTCTCTGCATATGGCTTAATGTCTGAATTCCAGTCAGCACCAACAGGTTCATTACATATTTCATATATTACATTGTCATGGCCTGAATACTTAGATGCCATTTCTGCAAAGAAATCACATGCCTCCTGTGTGTGTCTTGATGGTGCATAATTAAGCACATGCCAGTCTATGATTACATACATTCCAAGCTCTGTTGCATAATTAACACCGTTATCAATAATCTGCTTTAATGCCGCTTTGTCTCCACCTGAAAGATATCCATTATATTCTTCAGGATACATAGCAATTCTCACTACATTTGCACCCCAATCGTCCCTTAAGGTTGCAAATGCATCATAATTAACATAGTCTGGAAACCATGATATTCCGTGTGTACTTACCCCTCTTAGCTGGATAATGTTACCTGATTCGTCAGTTAATTTCGTGCCGGATACCTGAAGTCTTCCTGTTGGAACTGTTGTGACTATGCCTGCATTGCTTCCTGTATCAGAGTTATTTCCTGAATCATTTCCAGAATCACTTCCACCCGGCTGTGCTGTGTTTTCATCTGATTGCTTCGTATCTTCTGGCTGTGATACTGTTGACTCTTCACTTGAATCAGCAATTTTTTCTCCAGCTTTATATGCCTTTCCATCACTGGCAAGAACTATCTCCTTACCTGTGTCAAACATGAAATAAAGTGTATATTTCGTAAGTCCCTCCTTAGACGCAGAACTTATAATTAATCCCACATTATTCATCTGTGCCTGACTCTCAATTATCTTATTATAATCGACAGGCACAACTCTCCACTCTGAATCAGATGTATCAACTGTACAGTTCCAACTCTGCTCTAAAGTTATACCACTTATTGTATTAAGCTTAAATGTCCAGTCCGATATCTTTGCCGTCTCTTTATTATCAATAACAAGGTCGTACTGTGCATAGAATCTGCCATTGCCCTCCCACGAATTAGACTGCTTAAACTGCATTGTTACAGATGTCTGTACCTGTTTTCTCTCATCTGCCTTAGCTGCCTCTGTCACAGAATCTGTCTGTTTCTCGTTATTCACTGTAGTTTCTTCATTAACATTTTCTTTATGTTTACCTGATTTTGATAATACTGCAAATGTAACAGCTAATCCTGTTACAATTATAGCTATAACTATTATTATACATAATTTCTTTTTATTCATCATATGTTTTCCCTCCCCATTTTTTATTATAGCAAAATATACAAAAATACACCATATCCTGCATTATAATCAGAATATGGTGTTAAAATTATCTTTTTTCTCTGTCAATATATTCTTTTTTAGTTACAAGACTCTTATATGCAGGACGTATTATCTTATCTGTAGTTATTAATTCTTCCAGTCTGTGTGCACTCCAGCCAACTATTCGGGCTATAGCAAATAAAGGTGTATATAACTCTCTTGGTATATCAAGCATATCATATACAAATCCACTATAGAAATCTATATTAGGACTTACTCCCTTATATATTTTTCTCTGTTCTGCAATAAGCCTTGGTGCAATTTTTTCAATATTATTATATAAAAGCATATCTTCATTGCGCCCCTTATCTGTTGCAAGCTGCTCCACGAATCCCTTAAACACTTTCTCTCTTGGGTCTGAGATAGAATATACTGCATGTCCCATACCATATATAAGACCTTTTTTGTCAAATGCCTGCTTGTTAAGCAATTTATCCAGATATGCAGCTATTTCTTCTTCATCTGCATAATCTTTAACATGCTCCTTAATATCATCCATCATATTCATAACCATAAGATTAGCGCCACCATGTTTCTTTCCTTTTAATGATGACATAGCTGCGGCAATAACAGAATATGTATCAGAACCAGAGGATGTTACAACTCTTGTAGTAAATGTAGAGTTATTACCACCACCATGTTCCATATGCAGCAGTAATGCAATATCAAGAACCCGTGCTTCCAAATCTGTAAAACATGTATCTGGTCTAAGCATTCTCAGGAAATTCTCTGCTATAGATAATTCCTTTTCTGGTCTGTGAATATACATGCTCTGATCCTTCTCGTAATGATTATAAGCATGATATGCATATGCTGCAATCATCGGAAATGTTGCAATAAGCTGCATACTCTGTCTTAACACATTAGGTATATCCAAGTTATCTTTTTTCTTATCATATGAACCAAGAGTCAGAATACTCCTGGTCATTGAGCCCATTATATCCGCTGTAGGAGCCTTCATTATAACATCTCTTGTAAAATTAGTTGGCAGCTTCATACACTCTGACAACTCGTCACGGAATTCCTTTAACTGGTCATTGTCAGGAAGTTCTCCAAACAAGAGCAGATATGCACCTTCTTCAAAAACATATTTTTTTCCCTTGCTTCCTGCAACAAAATCTCTTATATTGTATCCTCTGTATGACAGTTCTCCATCACATGGACACTTTTTACCATCACGGTATTCAAAAGCCTTTATGTCAGATATATTAGTAAGCCCTGTCAATACTCCCTGACCATTTTCATCTCGTAATCCACGCTTTACGCCATACTCCGAATACAGGTTCTTGTTGATACTGTCATTGTTTTCACAAAGAACCGCCATCTGCTCCATGTAATTATCCATATTGTTCATTCCCATTACCCCTTTCCTGCTACTCATTAAAATTTTTTATATTATTCATTTTCAGATAATATATTATTAAACTTAAACATAAATACTATCGTTGTTACAATAGCCGCAATAATATCACTTACCGGCTCTGCAAGAAATACAGCAAATACTTTATCTTGAAAAATCAATGGTAATATGAATATAAGCGGTATCAACAATATAAGTTTCCTTAAACATGCCAGTATAAGACTGACTTTTGCCTGTCCCAACGCCATAAAACTCTGCTGGCAGCTTACCTGAAATCCCATGGCAAATATTCCTGCCATATATATTCTCAATGCCCATGCTGTATAATTCGCAAGTACTTTATCACTTGTAAATATGCCGGCAAACAGCTGTGGTGCAAGCATCATAATTGCCCAGCTTATACATGTAAATATTACACATACTTTAAACTGCGTAAAAAATGCTTTCTTAACCCTGTCATTATTCTTTGCTCCATAGTTGTAACTGATAATCGGCTGTCCACCCTGACATATTCCCTGTAACGGCATAACAATAAGCTGATTAGTGCTTGTTATAATTGTCATTGCTCCTACCGCAAGGTCTCCGCCGTATCTGGAAAGACTTGATGTAAAGCTGATTGACAAAATACTCTCTGTAGATAACATTACAAATGTTGATATTCCGAGTGCAAGACACGGTCCGATTATCTTCGCATCAAGTCTTAAATTAGCTTTCTTAAGACGAAGGATTGTCTTGTTACCAGTCAGGAAATGCAGAATCCACACAGCTCCGACAGCCTGACTAAGCACTGTTGCCAGTGCTGCTCCTCTTACTCCCATATTAAATACAAATATAAATATAGGATCCAGAACAATATTAATCACTGCACCAATTACTGTAGTCAGCATGCTAATCTTAGCAAACCCCTGTGTTGTGATAAACATGTTCATTGCCATAACAATCAGGACAAATACGCTTCCGAGAATATATATTCTTGCATATGACAGAGCATATGGAAGCGTTGCATCACTTGCGCCAAACCATCTTAAAAGCTGTGGTGCTGATACATAAAACACCGCCGTCAATACAACCGCACATATAATTATAAATGTAAAACAATTTCCTATAATTCTCTCAGCTGTATCATTGTCCTTCTTTCCCATAAATATTGCTGCCCTTGGTGCTCCTCCTGAACCGGCAAGCATTGCGAAAGCATTAATAAGCATAAGTATTGGAGTGAAAAGTCCGACCCCTGTAAGAGCATTAGCCCCAATACCCGGAATATGTCCTATATATACACGGTCAACTATGTTATACAACAGATTAACAACCTGTGCTACAACTGCGGGAATTGCAAGCGAAGCAAGAAGCTTTGTTATATTTCCCTCTCCCAGATTTCTTGTCATATTATTATTCTTCATAATAAACCTCTTAGTTCTGTTTAATTGCCAGATGTCTTTCTCACATATACTGACCATTAATTTATTTAACTATAATATCATTAATCATTTACATAGTATATAGATTTTTATCTGTTTACGAAATTTTCATAAATATACACATTACAAAAGCTGCCACTCATTTACTATAAAGTGGCAGCTTTTGTATGACATTTTTATTATAATAATTTATTTTGTCTTATAACCAAATTCAGGAATTGCACTCCATCTGTTACGGAAGTAATGAGCAACCATCTTTGGTTTTCTGTCTCTTGTGAACAGTCCCTTCTTATTACCTTGTACTCTTAACAGGCTCTGGCTTGTTGCAAAGTCTGCGAAGTTCCATGCCTGTTCACCTACAACAAAGTCGAATTCATCAAATACTTTATTATTCATCTCATAATATTCTACCTGATATTCTTCTGTATACATAACAGATGTTGTATCATGAAGTCCGCTCACTGTATCAGCTCCATATTCTGTGAACATAACAGGCTTTCCAAGTTTGCCCCAGTCTGAGAGTTCTTTACGAAGTCCAGTCTCTGACACCTCAAGATCAGGACCACCAAAATACCATCCATAATATCTGTTAAGACAGATTACATCACTTAATTGAGATGAGCAGTCTGTATCAGCAGTTGTTCCCTGAACACTTACTAATGTACATGGTCGTTTCTGAGGATCTAATTCTCTTGCAAGATCATATAAAGGCTTAAAGTAGTCATATGCACCTTCTGCTGCTGAATCAGGTTCGTTAGCTATGCTCCACATAACAACACATGCATGATTCTTATCTCTTGATATCAAATCACGGATAACATCCTTATGATGTTCCTGTGTCTGCACTCCATGCTCCTTATCAAATGTTCCTATTCTCTCTCCACCAAAATTAGCTCCTCCGCCGAACTGAAGATTGACTCCTACTGCTGTTGTTTCATCAATAACAACAATACCTTCTTCATCACAAAGTCTCATCATCTCCTCGCTATAAGGATAATGGCTTGTTCTGAAGCTGTTAGCATGCTGCCACTTCATAATTGATATATCCTTTGTATTCATAGGAAGATTTATTCCACGTCCATTAGGAAATGTATCTTCGTGCTTTCCGTAACCTTTAAAGTAAAATGGCTTTTCATTAATTAAAAACTTTGTGCCATCTACTCTTACACTTCTTACACCATATGGAAGTGTATACACATCCTGTCCTGCTGTAACCTTTATCTTATAAAGATAAGCATTTAATGGCTGCCATAATCTTACATTACTTATCTCAAATGTGCCTTCTGACCCTTCTGTTTCTGAAAGCTTTGTGCCTTCTTCATCAAATAATTCAACTTTACATGTTATGTTGTTGTAATCTTTTCCTTTAATTTCAACATTATAATTAAGTACTGCCGATGGTTCTTCTTTTGTGAAATCAATATCAGCTGTAACTGTAATATCATTGATATATGTCTCAGGTGTTGTGTAGATTTTTACAGGTCTTGTAATTCCACAATAATTAAAGAAGTCAAAGTTAGGATTGTTCTGTGGTTTGTCAGATGCACCTGCACCCATGCCCCCCATCATTCCACTCATCATGTTAGCCTTACCACCAACTGGCAGAGTTGTATAATCAATAACATTATTAACCGCAATGGTAAGGAGATTATCTCCATCCTGTAAATGATCATTTAATTCTACTTCAAATGGAAGAAATCCTCCTTTATGCTCACATATCAGTTTGCCATTGAGATAGATCATGGCATAATGTGTAACTGCTGCACAACGCAGTACAATTCTCTGGCTCTTTACATATTCTGGAACTGATATATTTCTCTGATAAAATACCCATCCATAATGATCTCTGAAATCTGTCCCCTCCTTAAGATCATTATAAGAAGCTGGCACAGGCATTGTATCTGCATCTTTCAAAGGTTTCTCATACCATTTTTCTTCAAAACCTTTTCCGTTATCTAACTTAAAATTCCAAACCCCGCTTAAATCGCTTAATAATCTTGACTGTGTTAAAACTGGATATAACATAATTAATTCCTCCTGATTTATATTTATAATATTTTTACTGCTGTTCCTTAGCTGCTCTAATTTCTCTTAACTTAGCTGCATTTGCTTCTACTCTCTTTTTATTCAAAGGATATAAGAATATTAATGCAAGCAATAATAATGTCATTCCGGCTGCCGGCATAAGACATGTCACATTGTAGATTCCGTCAATAACCTTAGGATCAAATGCTGTAGCTGTTGTATAACCAACAATCGAAAGAAGTACGCCCGCTAAACCTGATGAACATGCCTGTCCTAACTTTCTTGCAAATGAATATACTGAGTAAATTGTACCATCCTGACGTACACCATTCTGAACTTCTGATTCATCGATAACATCCGTAATCATCGCCCATATAACCATGTTAAACATTGAAGTACCGATTGTTGCTATAATTATTAAAGCTATCCAGATCCATACATTATGAGTGTGAATTATAAATAATGTTATAAATGAAGCTGCACTGATAATACATCCTATAACTGACAATTCTTTCTTTCCAATTTTTGATGCAAGCTTTGTAATAAATGTTGAAAGTAAAAGTATTACTATTGTTCCTGAAAGACTTGCAATCGACATTGCTTTTATATTGCCAAAATAATTTGGATAAATATATGCGTTCATGTTACTTAATGATAACTGTGCAAGTAAAAATACCAGTGCACAAACTATAATGCCTATTAATGATCTGTTATGGGCAAGTTCCTTTATAAGCTCTCCAAACGAAAATTTCTGTGTATTCTGTCCAACCTTAACTCTTTCCGTTGTCATTTTATAGCAAAGCATATAGCAGATCACTGCTCCTATTGAACATACCAAAGCACCAAGCATCATTTTCTGACCGGATAATACTGAATTTCCTGCTTCGTCTGTATAATATACTACAAGTGGTAATACAACACCTATCGCTGTCTGAGCAAGTGTAGCTCCTATTGTTCTCCAGTTAGAAAGAGAAGTTCTGTCTGTCGGATTGTCTGAAATCGCTGATGCCATTGAACCATAAGGAATATTAATTCCTGTGTAGCATATACTTCCCCAAAGAAGGTAAGTGAAAAACATCCAGAAAATCTTAAATCCCATCGGCATATCTTTAAACCATGTCGCATACATCAGAAATGATGCTAATGCAACAGGACCGCACATTCGTCTGAGCCATGGTGCAAATTTGCCTTTCTTTCCCGGCCTGCTCCTGTCAACTATCTGTCCCATTGTTACATCAGTTATAGCATCAACAAATCTTGCCGCCATCATCATAAGACCGACCAGTGCTGCTGAAACCCCCATAACATCAGTGTAAAACTTCAACAAAAACATAGCTGATAACAAAAAAGTAAAATCGTTACCGAAATCACCAAACATATAACCAAGCTTGTCTTTTATACCAAATGGCCTCACCTTTCCATTGTTATCTGTCATAATAAAACCTCCATCACTTTATTAAATATTATAGATATTTTTTCTTTAAAGACCGTCCTTAAATATTATGTGCACTATTATGTGCTCTCTTTTCTATGTCTTTATATTAACCTATAAATAACATACCCGTTATTACAGATTTTAGTATATCTAGTATTATTTTTACCCATACATTTTTTATAGCAAAAATTGTACTATAAAAAATCAAATCATTACTAACATGTCAGTATCAGTTTTATAACATGTTAGTATCAGTCAGCGTGACATGTCAGTTTATTTTTATGCTTTGAATTTTTGTTTTCTTCTGTTATTATAATATAGTAATAAAAACTGATAGAGATTGGAGGTTTATATGGACTATAAAGTATATCTGGACTACACCATGGAACTATTATCTAAGATAAAAATACCATCTTATATAATTGACACACCATTTCTCTGGGATGACAGATATGATGGTGAATTAAGAAAAACTATCCTCAGTGATGCATTTTTAATTAATCATAAAGAAACATTTCAGAACTTTATTAACTGTTCTGGCAAAAATAATACAATTCTTCTGATTCATGACAGTTTTGCCTGTGATTATATATATATTAAATTGCCCGACTCAAAAAAAGCTTTCTTTGCCGGACCTTTTTCATTTGAAAAGTTTACCAATCAAAGAATTGATGATTTATGTTCATACAATTCAATACCACCAAAATTCACTGATTTTATGCAGCTTTATTATGCCGCACTCCCGGTATTTGCAGATGAACGATGTATAGAAGCAATTATAAACTGTTTATGTAGTAAATTATGGAGCAGTTACACACTTGAGAAAAAACATTTTCTTAATAAAAATACTTCTGAATACATGTACAATGATTATTCTCCCGAGCCAACAAAGCAATCCATTGAGGTTCTTGAACAACGCTATAATGATGAATCTCTTCTGATGGAATATGTTGCTCATGGTGATTTTGCATCAATTGACAAGCTTGCTCATCTTAATTCATCTGGAATTAAGCTGCGCCTTTCGGATTCAATACGCGATAGAAAGAATTTCATGATAATTCTTAATACCCTTTGCAGGAAAGCTGCCCAATCAGCATATGTTCATCCTATTCATCTTGATGAAATATCACGCAAATTTGCTATCCGTATAGAATCCTGTACCACAATTGCCCAGCTTGAAACCCTGGAAAATGAAATCACGCGTAAATACTGTCTGCTTGTTCAATCTTATTCTTTAAGAAAATATAGCAAACCTGTTCAAAATATTATTAATTATATCTCATTTAACCTTACTGACGATCTCAGCCTTAATGCAATTTCTGCTGAGTTTGCTTTAAACAGCAGTTATGTATCTTCTCTATTTAAACGTGAAACCGGCTCAACGCTCACTAATTTTGTTAATAATAAACGTATTGAACACGCTATCTATCTGCTCAATACAACCAAGCTTCCTATACAGGACATTGCTGTACAATGTGGAATTACAGATGTTAATTATTTCACCAAGCTTTTCAAAAAAATCAAAAACATGACTCCTTCTCAATATAGAGAAATGATTCAATAAATAAAAACAACCATCTGGATACCTGTTGATTTCCGGTATCCAGATGGTTGTTTTTAATTGTTTTCAAAATAATCAGGATAAATTATTCTTAACTTATCAATCTCATTAAAAATTCTGTTAATATGTCCTTTAATAACACGAAGATACATTCTTTTATCTTTTTTCCTTATTGCATCTATAAGCATCTCATGTTCCTCATTAGTTTTAACACTAATAGAACTATTAAGTTCTGCTAAGAAACGTATTCTGTTATAATGACTCATCTGCATTTTAATTATATTAGCAGCGAGCTGTTCTCCAGAGCTTTCATATATAAGTTCATGAAAAGCATTATCGATTTCAATCCTTGGAACTTTTTCGTTACATTTATCATAATTAATGAGACGGCTGTTTAATTCTTCCATCTTATCAAGCATCTCATTGCTGACATGCTCAAAAACCGGGTCTACCATCCCCACTTCAAGACTTTTTCTGACAAACCATTCCTGTTCAAAACGTCTGCAATTAATACTTGCAACATATGTGCCTGACTGAGGTATTATTTTGAGAAGCCCCTCCTTTTCAAGATTAACAATTGCCTCTCTTGCCGGTGTTCTCGAAACATTATACCTTACAGCTATCTTCTGTGCACTTATTGAATCTCCCGGTACAAGCTTGAAATTCATGATATCGTATTTTAATTTTTCGTATGTGTCTTCGTTTAATGATTTTTCCATAACCCTGCGGCCTTTCTTATACTATGAGCCTGCTTGTTATATATATTAAAGGTATTTTTTAAGTGTATTTCTTACAGCACCCTTTCCTGCTATCTCTTCAACAAACATCTCTTCTATTTTATCGCCAATTCCTGCTTCATATAAATTTATACCAAATATATTAGCATTTGACAATAAATTCTTAAGCTGTCCTGTATAAGATGATATGTCACCTATTTTTATACCTGATAAATGCTTCTTTAATTCATCTGCCATCGGATCTGGAGACAATTCGAAGCTTTCGCCATTATCATCAATTCCAAGAAGATATCTGCACCATCCTGCAATTGCCAATGGAATCGCTATTAATTCTTTGGCACTTCCATCCTTTGCAACATATGACTTAATTGTTTCACCATACCGTATTCCTACCTTCTGTGAAGTATCTGTCGCTATTCTTTGCGGTGTATCAGGCATAAAAGGATTAGGTATTCTTACATTAAGAACTTCATCCACAAACTTCTGTGGTGAAATTATCTTCGGATTAATTACCACAGGCATTCCCTCAGATAACCCAATTCGTCTCACAAGCTCTGAAAGTTCCTTGTCTTTCATTTCATCAGCAATCAGATTATATCCTAATAAGCAGCCATATACTGCTAAGGCTGTGTGTAACGGATTAAGGCAGGTTGTTACTTTCATACGCTCAACCTTATTAACTGTCTGTCTGTCAGTCATATACACACCTGCTTTTTCAAGCTGAGGTCTGCCATTAGGAAACCTGTCTTCTATTACAAGATACTGTGGTCCTTCAGCATTTACAAATGGAGCAATATATGTCTTCTTAGATGTTATCACCGGACTCATATCCTCAACACCTGCTTCCTCTAATGCTTTAGCAACACTATCTGCTGGTCTTGGTGTAATTTTATCAATCATAGACCATGGAAATGATACAAGCTCTTCATTATTCACATAATCAACAAAATCATTACCAACAAATCCATTTTTATTCCACTCACTTACCATCTCGGTTATCGAATTTCTAAGTTTCTCTCCGTTATGTGAGCAGTTATCCATTGATACAACTGCAATCGGTGCCTTACAGGCTTTAAAACGTTCATACAAAAGTGCTGCTGTTACTGCCATTGCTGATGTTGCTTTTTCTGGTCCATTATCAATGTCTTCCCTGATAAAAGAGAAAAACTCTCCTTTAGAATCCTTCAACGCATAACCTTTTTCTGTAATAGTAAATGACACCATCTGAAGCCCAGGGTCAGCAAATATCTCCTTTAATCTTTTCCATTCCTTCTGCGAATATGATTGTGCCTTAATAGCTTCTGTAAGTGAACCAAGTACCTTTTTTTCTGTATTTCCATCCTCCTTCAATGTAACAGCCATAACAAGATTATCAAATGGCTTATATATTTTATCTACTACATCGAAGTCAAATGTTTCAACACATGTAATGCCTTTATCTGAAACTCCTTGTTCTAATAATGAATCTGCAATTCCACCAATGAATATCCTGAAAATATTGCCAATACCAAAATGTACCCATACAGGTGACTTTTTTGTATCCTCTGCAACCTTTTCAACATCATATGAAGGCAGCTTTATGCCAGCCTTTTCCCAATCTGTCGTATTCTTAATACCATTTATTGAAAGTTTCATAATATCCTCCATTATGTCATAAAAACCCAATGTTAATAATTACTTTGATGATTTATCAATAGCTTCCCATAAGCCATTAAGGTATGTTGCACCTAAAGCCCTGTCATATAAACCATAACCTGGCATAGCCACCTCATCCCATATCATTCTTCCATGGTCTGGTCTTATAATGCCGTCAAAACCTGTATCATATAATGTTTTCATAATCTTATACATATCCATAGAACCATCAGATGATAAATGTGCTGCTTCTTCAAAATCCCTAGGTGAATTATATTTAAGGTTTCTCACATGTGCAAATGGTATTCTTCCTCTGCACGCCTTGATAATCTCACAAATATCATTATTCTGGTTAGAGCCAAATGAACCCGTACAAAGTGTTATTCCGTTATATGGTTTATTTACAGCATCAAGAAGTTTTGTAACAGAATCCTTACCTGTCATAATTCTTGGAAGTCCAAATATAGGCCACGCAGGATCATCCGGATGAATACCCATCTTTATATCATACTTCTCACATACCGGACCAATTGCTTCCAGAAAATATACCAGATTATTAAACAGTTTCTCTGCGTCAACATCTTTATACATTTCAAAAAGTTCTTTTAATCTGTCAAGACGCTCTGGTTCCCATCCTGGCATTACGAATCCATTAGACATCTTTGCAACTGATTCCTTCATATGCTCCGGATCAATCATATCAACTGTATCCTGATTATATGCAAGCACCGTTGAACCATCAGCTCTTTCTCTTGCAAGTTCTGATCGTGTCCAGTCAAATACAGGCATAAAATTGTAACATACCACATGAATATCCGCTTCTCCAAGAGCCTGCAAAGTCTTTATATAATTGTCAATGTGCTCATCTGCCTTAGCTGTGCCAATCTTAATATCATCTGACACATTAACAGATTCAATACCAGCGATTCCCAACCCGGCATCTTCAACAATCCTTTTAAGCTCCGCTATTTCCTCTGGAAGCCACCGCTCCCCAGCCTGCTTACCAAAAAGCGTTGTAATAACATTCTTTACGCCTGGAATCTGTCTGATCTGCTTAAGTGTTACGCTATCGTATCCTGGTCCATACCATCTCAATGTCATATCCATAACAAAAATCCTCCTTTTACATAACAACATTATTATTCTGTACTATATTTGCATAATTATTTGCTATGTGTATACTAACATGTCAGTTCTAACATGTCAATGTATTTTTTGAGTTTATTTTATTATGTTTTTCAATTTATTTTGATATCTTTTCCTTCTGCTTCACCATATTGACATGAGTAATTCCCATCACCCTGTCATAGAACATCTGCCGTGTACTGCTGAACAGACATAATATGAAATCTATCGCAAAATATGCCGTAACCATAAGGCACAATACACATACTGCTATACTGACAGAGAATCTCCACCCATAAGCCTTAAGTGCCACATGATAAAGATTATATGCATATACAGGAGAAGGCAGGCTTAAAACATACAGAATAAAATATCTTCCCATAAGCCTGAAAACATTCACTCTCCTGTGAGTATCAGCCTCAATATTCTCAGCTTCGTAATCAGCAGTCTTGTTATCAGTTTTCTTACTATCTGCCCTCACTAGTCTTATATTAACAAGTGCCTTGCCTATAGTTCTTCCCTTAGTAACTGCTGTAACTATTGTAAATGTAATAACTATATATACAGCTATGACAACCAGATATCTTACATCGTACACAGCATTCATAAACTTTTCTTTATCTATTGCAAAAAATACGGCAACCGGAGCCATTATCACAAGCATATCCAACGCCCATGCTATTATTCTTCTGAATTCCGACACAATCTGTCCTCTGTTGTAAGCAACCTCATCCATTCTGTCACGCTTTGGAAGCATGAAAACAACCGCCGGCGCAACCCAGAAGCCCACCATTCCTCCAAGTGTGTTACATATCAGATCGTCCACTTCAAAGAATCTGTATGGATAAGGATATATTCCATACAAGCCTGACAACTGCGTAAGCTCAAAAAACAGGCTGTAGCAGAATGACATTATAAGCACCTGCCACCATTTTCTCTTAAAATAGTATCTCAGATACACACCAAATGGCACTAACAGCAGAATATTGAAAGCAATCTGCCAGAAGTCACCACATTTGAACAGATTAATATATGTTGCCGGATTCGATAAAGTAATATTCACAGTAGCAACAACTCTTCTTACTGCGTCAAATGGCACCAACAGCATACATGCCGAATCCGGTGTCACTGAATCAATCGGAGGCAGCGGAAGCACTGTCATAAAATATGAGGTAAGCATGTAGAATATAAATGTGTACACAACCCCTGTTCTTATTACAAGTATTGAGCCATATTTATGATATTCGTATATTATATATGGCAGTGTGAAAAGCACGGCAAGAACCGGGAACACATAACACGCTGAAATTATCGGTTTTAAGTATATTTCCATGAATTATCTCCAGTCCACATTCTTGGCATTGATCGCTTTTTCTTTAAGTGTTGCCAGTCTCTTTATCGCTTCATTAAGTGTATCGTCCTGCTTTGCAAAATGAAATCTCACAAGATTATGCACATCTTCCCTGAAAAAGCTTGAACCCGGAACTGCCGCCACACCAACGAACTGTGCCATCCATTCGCAAAATTTCACATCATCTTTAACTCCGAATTCACTCACATCAACAAGCACATAATATGCGCCCTGTGGGTCTGTGTATTTTAATCCCAGCTTCTTAAGACCACCTACAAATACCTCTTTCATATGTGCATAATGTGCGGCAAGTTCATCATAATAGCCATCACCAAACTCTAATCCCACAACTGCTGCCTCCATCAATGGTGCGGCTGCACCAACTGTAAGGAAATCATGTACCTTTTTAACTCTGTCGATTATCTGTGGGTTAGCAATAACATAACCTAATCTCCAGCCTGTTATTGAGTATGTCTTAGACAGCGAATTGCACACTATCGTTCTTTCTCTCATACCCTCAAGCGACTGCATGTAAATATGCTTATACGGTGCATACACAATATGCTCATACACTTCATCTGTAACAACATATGCGTCATATTTCTTAGCAAGTTCAGCAATTGTCTGCATTTCCTCCATTGTAAACACCTTACCGCATGGGTTGGAAGGATTACACAGAATTAATGCCTTAGCGCCCTGTCTGAATGCATCTTCTAACTTTTCCTTATCAAAATGAAATTCTGGTGGAACTAATGGAACATATATCGGCTCTGAGCCTGAAAGAATTGTATCTGCACCGTAATTCTCATAAAAAGGCGAGAATATTACAACCTTGTCACCCGGATTAGTAATGCTAAGCATTGTAGCCATCATTGCCTCTGTACTTCCGCATGTGACAACAATCTCTGTCTCAGGGTCAATCTTAACACCAGAAAAATGTTCATATTTCTTAGCAACTGCATCTCTGAAATTCTTAGCTCCCCATGTCAATGCATACTGATGAGGTCCTTCGCCTGCAACTCTTGCAAGCCTGTCTGTTATAGCCTTTGGCGGCTCAAAATCAGGAAATCCCTGTGATAAATTAACTGCACCATATTTATTAGCAACTCTTGTCATTCTTCTGATGACAGAGTCTGTAAAATTTGCTGATCTGTTACTTAACTCTTTCATGTAAATGTGTCCTCCGTTATTTAAGTATTTTCATAATTTCAATGCCATTTATTATAGCACTGTTCACAAAATTCTCACAAACTTTCCAACTCATTTTCACATTTCCCATTTAATATTAACAATGTCGAAAGACAACAGACAAACTTTTTCATAAAAAAGATGGCTGTCTAATCTCCCAATACAGCAGCCATCGGATGTTTGAAAAACATTTTTCCCCCTCATAAAGAGAGCCGGGATATACGAACTTCAATCCCATTGTCAGTCCGTATATCCTGGCTCTCTTATTTAATCTGCTATATATTCTTTCAGCTTTTTCTCACTATCTAATCTGCGCGCAACAATAGTAGACATTATCATGTATTTTACCACACCTTTTGCAATATGCTCCTCGTAACGGCATTTCATATCGACAGGATATCCCGATACAAGAAAATGTATCTGGTACTTATCCTGATTTCTTGATAAAAATGCACTTACATACAGCCCATTAAGCACTGCCGTAACTATTTCATCATCAGTAATCGGAATGTTTATCTTGTAGCCCGGCGATGAAAATGAGACTGCTCCGTCTCTGTTATGGAATCTTCCGTCCGCAATCTCTGCTATTGAATATCCGCCAACATGATTCATCATTGCACCAAGCACTGGCATTTCAAGGTCATTCTCAATTATATAATTGTAACAATCTGTTGGAGTATTAAACATTTTCCTTCTCCTATATTTCGTAATCCATGCATGACCTTACTGCTGTGTAAGGTCTTACCTTGCTGTCTGCAACTGCCACATGCTTAGGATGTACGGCATAACCCTTTAAACTTTCCACGCTGTCAAATGTTGTGTCTAACATTACATCTGCTGTAGAACTTGGAAGACACTCTGTTCTTACTTTTACCTCTATAAGTCCCGGAATCTGTCCTGCAAGACCTTCAAGTCCTTCCTTAATACCTGCCTTAACCTGCTCTTTTTCTTCTCCTGCAAGCTCGTCCTTTAATTTCCATAAAATAACATGCTTTACCATAATAATTGCTCCTTATCTAAATAAATATTTGTACTTGTTCATCTGACTGTATATGATTAACTCCACCCTTTTTCTTTCTTCCGGTGGATACATATCTGCGTTATTAACTATATCGCTTACATTCTTTTTAGTAAATAGAAATTGCAGATTCTGTCCGTATAAATTTTCGGCCACATCAAGCTGCTCATCAAAATTCTGACTTACACTCTTGCTCTTAACTTCTGATATCATCTGATATATATCCTGTTCCATTGGATAATCCATTGTTGTATCTGACAGAAGCCCTGCACCATTATCAAACACCGGACAATATTTATAATCACCTTTTCCATTCATCAAGACAGCAATATTATGCATATGCCTGTCCTCATTTAGGAAAAATGCGTCTATTGTAAATAGTCTGCATATATACTCACCCCAATTATTAAGACCTGTTATATTCTTTATAGCATTTACAAGAAATACAAGCCTTTCCTTCACATCACTCATATGCCACAAAACACTTGTAAGACTTTCATTATATACATTTTTAAATAGTCTCTCCAATGTAATTATCTGCCAGTCGCCATCTATAAAAGTTCTGCTCCTGACACCATTATATATCTGTCTTTTATATTTAATCTGTTCTGGTTCATATAATACATACTCGTCTTCATTAAGATTAGTATACTTTAATAAATGTGATATAACATATTCCGCTAACCCTTCATATCCGGTATAATCAGCTTTATACCATGTACCTTCGTTTTCCCATTTTAACTGGTTTCCCTTAGATGACTGTCTGATATTGGTTCTTATATTCTGTTTAAAAAGTTCAACCATAAACATTCCTCCATCATCTACTTCTCTATTCTTATCCAGAAATCATCCTCTGCCATACGCCCCTGCGTCTTTTCTATTATCATAAATGTGTCATAAAACGGAAGTCCGATATCCTCCAGCACAAGCTTCATCTTATCTCTTGTTCTTGGAAAACATCTTGACTCAAGAAATTCCTTATAGTCATTGTAATCAGGATTTTCATTAACGCCAAATGCACGAAACATCAGCTTATCTGTATAATTCCTTATTCTCACAAGCTGCTTTGCATCATCAACATCTATCAGTGTACAGATGTCATCCTTATACATATAAAACATTCTGACAGGAAATTCTTTCTCCGGTATTATCAGTCTGTTCACATAATCAGGATAATCATTAATCATCTTAGAAAGTAAAACAATTGGACCTGTAATCTTAGCATTTTCTTTTTCCCATCGTTCTATTGTCGGTTTCGATGTTCCTACAAGACTGGCAAATTCTTTCTGTGTCAGTCCAAGATTCTTTCGCAGATTCTTAATATCCTCAGATGTAATATAATCTTTTAATGCAAACATTGTGTCACTTCCTTTCAGTCCTTGATAAATAATGACTTTTCATAACCCAAGTGTACCATGTACACATTTTATTGTAAACAAAAAGTCGTTAAAATGATGGTTTTTATTTATAATAATCTCATCATTTTAACGACTTTATTCATATAAAACATTTCAATTTCTTAATTATCAAGATTTATTGGTAACTTTAATTCTCTATTAGAATTATATAGCCTCCAGCGCCTGTGCAATATCCGCAATCAGATCCTTCTTATCCTCAAGACCACATGAGATACGGATAAGTCCTGCTGGAATTCCAGCGGCTTTAAGCTGCTCATCATTCATCTGTCTGTGTGTTGATGTTGCAGGGTTAAGGCAGCATGTTCTCGCATCTGCTACATGAGTTTCGATAGCTGCAAGCTTTAAATTCTTCATAAACTTCTCAGCAGCCTCTCTTCCACCCTTTAACTCGAATGAAACTACTCCACAACCGCCATCAGGCATGTACTTCTTAGCTGTCTCATAGTACTTGTTAGAAGGAAGTCCCGGATAATTAACGAATTCAACCTTATCCTGCTTCTCAAGAAATTCTGCAACAGCCTGTCCGTTTTCAACATGTCTTGGCATACGCACATGAAGTGATTCAAGACCGAGATTTAAGATAAATGCATTCTGTGGAGACTGTATGCAGCCTAAATCTCTCATAAGCTGCGAAGTACATTTTGTTATAAATGCGCCTTCTTTACCGAACTTCTCGGCATATGTAATTCCATGATATGATTCATCAGGTGTGCAGAGTCCAGGGAACTTGTCTGCATGTGCCATCCAGTCAAACTTTCCGCTGTCTACGATAGCTCCACCGACTGCTGCTCCATGTCCGTCCATATATTTAGTTGTTGAATGTGTTACAATATCTGCTCCCCATTCAATTGGTCTGCAATTAACTGGTGTTGGGAATGTATTATCGACGATAAGTGGTACACCGTGTGCATGTGCTGCATTTGCAAACTTCTCAATATCTAATACTGTAAGTGCAGGATTGGCAATTGTCTCACCAAATACAGCTCTTGTGTTATCCTTGAACGCTGCATTAAGTTCTTGCTCTGTGCAGTCAGGGTCAACAAATGTTGCTTCAATTCCCATCTTCTTCAAAGTAACATCAATAAGGTTAAATGTTCCTCCATATATAGAAGATGATGCTACTATATGGCTTCCAGCTTCGCAAATATTAAATAAAGCGAAGAAATTAGCTGCCTGTCCTGATGAAGTAAGCATTGCTGCACTTCCACCTTCAAGGGCTGCAATCTTAGCTGCCACATAATCATTAGTTGGATTCTGAAGTCTTGTGTAGAAATATCCACTTGCTTCAAGGTCAAAAAGTTTTCCCATATCCTCACTTGTATCATACTTAAATGTAGTAGACTGGATTATAGGAATCTGTCTTGGTTCACCATTTCCAGGAGTATAGCCTGCCTGGACGCATTTTGTGTTAATTGAATAATTATCCATATTTCCCTCCGGCTTTATATGTTTACATGACATGAATTATATCACAAACTCAAAGCATATAACAGCACATTTTAATAATCTGGCTACACATTTATTAACATAATATGTTATGATATCAATTATGCTATTATCAGTTTTTAATAATATTGTATAATAATTAAGAGGTTTTATTATGAATAATCAGTCAGCAACTATGAACACAAAAGATAATCCGCTTGGATATAAAAAAGAATCCACTCTGCTTGTTGGTTTTGCAATTCCATGCATTATTTCAATGCTTGTGACAGCGCTTTACAATATTGTCGACCAGATATTTATCGGCCAGGGAATCGGCATGCTTGGAAATGCTGCGACTAATATTGCATTTCCACTTTCAACAACATGTACAGCTATATCGCTTCTTCTCGGTATAGGAAGTGCGACTAATTTCTCGCTGTATCTTGGTGCCGGTGAAAAGAACGAATCTGAAAAATATGCCGGCAATGGTATTGTGCTTATGGCATTGTTTGGAATATTTCTGTTCCTTGTAACCACTATATTCTTAACACCTATGCTTAAATTCTTTGGTGCAACTAAAGATGTACTTCCTTATGCAAAGGCATATACAAGAATCACTGCGTTTGGCTTCCCATTCTTAATTGCAAACACTGGTATGAGCAAGCTTATTCTCGCAGATGGAAGCCCACGATATTCCATGATATCTATGCTTGCTGGTGCCATAGTAAATACTATTCTTGACCCATTGTTTATCTTTGTCTTTAACATGGGAATGACTGGTGCTGCTCTTGCAACAATTACAGGCCAGATAATTTCATTTTCAATCAGTCTGCGTTATATGTTTCATTTTAAGACAATAAAACTTAGCAGGGAAAGTTTTATTGTATCTGCTGCCCACTGTAAGAAAATATTTATTCTTGGAGCAAGTGCCTGCTTTAATCAGATTGCAATGACCGTTGTACAGATTGTTATGAACAATACGCTGTCACACTACGGAGCACAATCAATATACGGTGGAGACATTCCTCTTGCCTGCGCCGGAATTATAACTAAAGTTAATATGATTTTCATGTCATTTGTTATCGGAATATCTCAGGGAACACAGCCTGTTATAGGTTTTAACTATGGTGCAAAGAAGTACGCCCGTGTAAGAAAAACTTATCTTCTTGCACTTGGTGCAGCTTCTGCCCTGTCTTTAATCGCATTTGCATGCTTCCAGATATTCCCAAGACAGATTATCAGCATATTTGGTAACGGAAGTGACCTGTACTTTAAATTCTCTGAAAGATATTTCAGAATATATATGTTTCTGACAATTGTTAATGGCATCCAGCCTGTAACTTCCAATTTCTTTAACTCAATTGGCAAATCACAGCTTGGTGTATTTATGTCGCTTACAAGGCAGATTATTTTCCTGCTGCCACTTATCATTATATTTCCTATATTCATGGGAATTGACGGTGTTATGTATGCAGGACCTATAGCAGACGCTGCCGCTGCTATCGTATGCGGATACTTTACTATAAGAGAATTAAAAGAATTAAAAAAGCTAGAAATCGATATAACTAAATGTTAAAATATAAGTTATGCGTGTATTCGTATATTTAACGGATTATTTTTAAAAGGATTTTTAACATGGATAATTTTAATGCTCGATATGAGAAAGAACTTGCCTATCAGGAAATCACCTCGAATAAATACACTCTTTACGGTATTCTGCTATTTATAGGAGTTGAATTACTGATATGGATTCTTAATATAATTGGATTTTTTGAACTTGATAACCAGATAATGTCTGCTGTTATAGGTTCATCTATTTACAGTATATAGTTACCGCCAGCCTGCATGATGCCGCAAGAATTGCCCAGCTTACATATCTTAAAGAAACTGATTCTTTAACCAGGCTTTTCAACAAGAATAAATACAACGAAATGGTATCAATGTATTATCCTAATGTAAATAATATTACTGTTATTTTCTGGGATCTTAACAACCTGAAAATTATTAATGACACTTATGGACATGAATATGGTGATAAAGCACTTTCCGCACTAGCTTCTGTATTATACGCCCATTCAGATGAACAATGCCGCCGTGTTTACAGATTTGGTGGTGATGAATTTGTCATGATAATTGATAACCCACATGACGGTGAAGCTGACCGAATAATATCTGCTGTTAAAGATGAACTTATGAAATGCAGTTATGATATTTCAATAGAAATATCAAGTGCTGTCGGTATTGCATCCGGCAACGGAAGTGATATTATTGAAATAGTAAAAAATGCTGACTCAGCAATGTACGCTGACAAACAGCTCTACCACCATCGGTGATTAGGAGATACTATATATGCGTTAATTTATGCCGCCAGCTTAACTGCTGGCGGTTTTTTCTGATTTTTTGATTGTGGATTGCTGTTCATTTCTAATTATTGCAAACCTCACCTTATATGTTAACTTGATGAAAGCCGTTGGCTTGAATTGCCAGCGGCTTTTTGTATTTTCTCTTGAAATATTGACTTCTTGAAAGCGTTTTTCCTATAAGAAAATAAATATATCTCATCTTATAGGCTGATTTTCCCTCTTTCACCGTCTAAAATGTGATTTTGGAGTTGAATTTCCTATAAGATTCCTGATTATAGTTACTTTATAGGTGTATTTTGTGGCTAATATATTAGTCATTATTATTTTAGACCTATAAGGAATTTAAATTTGCGACTACTGATAGGTATCATGTGTTTTCAATCAACAGGCTTAATATATCTTCTCTGCAATCTGTTCCGTACTATATTCAACACCTATATCCATATTTGTTAAAATCTGTTTGTGTATTGCTGATAAATCTGATCTATTCATGTTTTTTGAATCTGCTGATTTTCTGCTGATTCTGCTGATTTTATACCTCTATAATCATATCATGGTTATAGACAAGAAATAAATTTATCTCCATAATCCTCCATGTCTTAAATTGTTCTTCGAGTTTCTTTCGAGTTTTTTCAAAAATCAACTCGAAAGAAAACTCGAAACACTAAGTCCGCTAAACCATTGTCATCCATACGATGCCCTATTGTCTATTTTTATATGCCCTTCTAAATATCCGCATCAAACCGAAAAAGGGTGATGCCCGAAAGCACCACCCTGTAGACTATATATCTATTCTCCTCTACTTGTAATCAATTATTATTTCTGCCAAGAATCTTAGACATTCCTGTTGCCACAAAAAGATATACAACCATATTAACTACTGATTTAAGAAGAAGTCCTGGTGCCGAAGCTAATCCTGCTGCAAAGCTGCCTGCTATTATTGCACCAAATACAACATATCCTAATGTCATGAAAAGTAATGTAACAACTGCACCAACAATTCCTTTTACTGAAATAACCTTACATCTGTCAAACTTACTTTTCATATTGCCAAATATTGCACATGCTATTATTGGCATGATTGTCTTTATTATAAGTGTTGGAACTGCCCATACTGCAAATCCAGTTAATATATCTGCCATCGCAGAACCAATTCCTCCTGCGAGTGCGCCAACAACTGGTCCGAAGAAAAATGCACATATAAGTATTACGCTGTCTCCCAAATGTGCATATCCCAAAGGAATAGGAATCTGTACCACCATTGTTGCAACACATGTAAGTGCCATAAATACTGCTGTTATACACATCTGTGTTACAGTAATATGAAATCCTTCTTTCTTAATCCCCTGCTGTACTAACTGTGTCTGTTGTGCTTCCATTTTATCTGCCTCCTATATCAACATACTTTAATTGCACATAAGAATAACAGATAAAGTGACATGTGTACATTGTCATTTTGAGTTAAATTTATATGGTCAGATTAAGTTATTATTACCCTTATTTACATAATAACATCTGGTTCCATATATTGTTTTTGTTTTATTCAACCCACTATGTACAATTGTTTTACTAAAATTATATCTTGCCATATTTATTATCCCTCAGTTAATCTTATTCTCAAAATCCTGTAACTCATGAAAAATCCCATCTATATAAACAGTTGTATCTTCCACTCTATACAACATAAAATATCTATGGAATTTAAAGGATATCCTTCTATATCCTAAACTTCTCAATTTTTCGTTATCACATAATTTTAAACTTCCTGCGACCTCTGCTAATATATCTTTAGTATATTCAAAATCATCAAGCAGACTTCCTGCTGCCTGCTGATTCTTTTTTTCATATAAGATGTATTCAATATACTCTTGCATATTTTCTTTAGCATCATTAGTAACAACCACTTTATATGCCATACTTTGTCCTCATATCTGCAACAAAATCACCTGCTTCTGAATATTCTCCATTCTTTGACTGATCTCTTGACTTTGCTAATCTGTCGAGAACTTCCTTTTCCGAAATAGCAATGTAAGGATTAGCTGCCACTTTCTTTATCTCAAATGGAAATCCATTATTAGCAACTGCCTGTGTTAAAAACATTCTTATAGCCGTTGTAGTATCTGTTCCTAATTCTTTAAATAAATTATCTGATTTAATCTTCAAATCGTCATCCACTCTTACTTGAATCGTACTTGACATAAAAACACCTCCATATTCATATAGTATACTATCTTAATGCTATATCATTACAAATGTAATATATCATAACACATTATATTTTTCAAATATTTATGCTATAATAAACAGACATATTACGCACCACAAACAAGGAGTCACATTTTATGAAACCCAAATCAGATTTAAGCAGACAATTATATGAATTAATGCTGCAAAGAGGTTATGAGGAAAATTTCTGTGATATTGTCACTAAGAATCTCAATACTGATTTCACTGCCAGCCGCATGATTGGTTATCTCTATCATTATGACCACCCTCCTGTTGAGGAGATAGCTGATGAAATGATTTCCATTCTAAGCGACAGAAACCGTATCATGCAGAAAAAAGAGCTTGAAGAAACTAATGCCAGGTGGAACGATTTTCTGCTCCACGGCTTTAACGACGAAGAAGAGGAAGAATAGACTGAATCTATTCTCCCTCTTCTTTCTTAATCAATTCATCCATAAGCTCTTTATAAGCTGAGGCTTCAAGCGGAAGTTCTACTTTTATGCCTTTGCATGCTGAATAATAAGCACTGGCACACAACATGAGTGAATTAATTCCCTCACTGCCCTTAACGGTCAGATAAGACTCATCATCTTTAAGCACCGCATTTGCAAAGTTTTCAAATAACTGTGCATATGGCTCAGATGCCTTCTCGAACTGTATAGTTTCCTCTGCAAATGTCATATTCTGCCTTGAGTTGACTTCTTCGTTCTTGATATACTCACATACATCTCTGTGTTTTGTAATGGTGAGCGTGTCGTCTTCCAGAAGAATTCTTGCCTTCGTTCCTATAATCTCAAGTCGCTCTTCATGGCAGGCTTCGCCTGTTGATAGTATAAATGTACCGGTCTTTCCATTGTCATATTCCATAACGATAGTAGCCTCATCATCTACTATAAAGTCGTTGTATTTTCCAAATGGAATCGCTGCAAAAAGCTTCTGTGGCATTCCAAACAGGTACTGATACATATCAAGAATATGCTGTCCCTGATTGATAAGTGCTCCACCGCCTTCACCTGCAAAGCTGCTTCTCCATGAGCCAGATTTATGATAGTATGAGGTTCTTAAATATCGTGAATTAATAAGACATACCCGCTTTATATCTCCTAATTCACCATTGTCTATCATCTGCTTAATCCTGATGTATTTAGGGTAAAGCCTCTGGTGAAATATTATTCCATATATTCTGCCACTTTCACTGGCAGCCTTCTGCATTGCAAGTGCCTCGCCAATATCTGCCGCAGCCGGCTTGTCACATAACACTGCTTTTCCCTTTGCAAATGCTTTCAAAGCCAGTTCTTTATGAGTTTTATGAGGAGTTGCTATAATAACTGCATCATAACATGATTCTCCTGTCTCAAATAATTCTTCTGCACTCCTGAATATCCTTGCATTATCACCATCAGTATTAACAAGTGATTCGCCCCATTCAATAAGCTCATCTCTTCTTATAACCACAGCTGATAATTTCATATTCGGAACTTCTCCCGCTGTTATCATTCTGGCATATTTCTTTCCAACACTTCCTACACCTATAAGTGCCACCTTTAACAATTCTTTCTGCATACCATGTACCCCGTTTCATTATATTAACTATGCACCACTTCTCCTGTTTCCACAGCCTTCTTCAGTAAGATGGCGGCATACGCATCTGCAAGGGCATCCTCCATACTATATGGTGCAGACGCATTTCCTCTGCTATACTCTGCCGTATTCTTCATCATTACTGCGATTGCTGTTTCATCTTCTGACAGACCACACAATCCAAATTCCGGCTCATATATAATCTTATTATTAAATGAAATTTTCTTAATTTCACGAATCTTCTCAAAATTAGGATTAGAATTTCCTGTATTAATCACATGGAAATCCGTTATAATTCTGCCAGTCTGACCTTCATTATTCTCATCAAGATAATATACACAGTCATCAATAAGTTCGCCTCTTACACCCTGAACTTTAAGTGTATTCTTTCTGATTGGTGACCTGTACTGCTCCGAATCAAAATCATTCCATGCCACTTTCCCGCTTTCGAATTCAAATGTGGCGACGCATCTTTTCTTTCCTGCAATCCTGCCATCAGTGAACTTATCATATCTTGTAAGAGTCTGTGTTGTAGGAAACTCATATGTCTTAGCTGAAACTGTATACTTCTCTCCCGGATTAACTCCAAGAAATGCTCTTATAAGACTTATTCCATGATATTCATGCGCCAGTGACACATTTACACAGCTGACATCACCAATAATTCCTTCATTAATAAGCTTTAATGATGCTTTAATATTAGGATACTCCCTGTACTGTTCAGCAACCACCTGTTTTTTACCACATTTGTAATAAGAATACAGTTTATTAAGCGAATCCGTATCAAGTGCCGCCGGAGTCTCTGATAAAACAGTTATTCCACGGTCAAGCCATTCCATTGAAACATCACATATGGCGTCCTTCTTAACAGCCACAACTGCAAAATCAGGTTTATATGCCGCGCATTCTTCTATAGATGTAGTTGTATGTATCTGATACTGACCGGCAATTAAGTCCGCTTTCTCCTGCGTCCTGCAATACATCGCATCAATACAGAATATTTCAGGCAGAGCCTTTGCTACACGTACATAATATAAGGCCCGCCAGCCTGAGCCGATTATAATAAAATGATATTTTGCCATGTGTGCCTCCCATTTGTTATATCTATTCCCCATATTCCGTCAGAGGCCAGCAGCCTCCATCAGTAATACGATAATAGCTATCTGTATCAGTGTCAACCATTAACACTGGAATAAAATTCTTCACCTGTGTCCAGACATATTGCCGCAAGCCTTCCACCCGGCAGATATGCGCCACAGTCAATATCAATGTGATTATTCTTTCTGTACACATAGCCTGGTTTGGGATTGTCCTCAATATATCTTGTTGGTGTATGCCCTGTGACAGTTATTACATCATCAAAATATCTGACATCATAATCCACCCTTGACCATACAAGCTCATCAAGTAAATAATCATCAATATCCCTCTTAATATCGAAATTGCCAAGCCCTCCATGCACAAGAAGATACTTCTGTCCATTAACCGCTACCTTCTCGTACCATGAAAAATCCGACACATAGTCAAGCACATCTTTTCTTGTCTCATTATCCAGCTTACTCAGCTCATCAGTGGTTGCAATCCCACCATTTCTCTGCCATGCATAAAGCTTCTGGAACATATCGTCACTAAACTTTTCTGCAAATTCTTTGATGGAATTCTCATCTTTTACTTCATTAATAAGAACCGACATACATTCCAGCATCATCTGTTCATGGTTGCCTGCTATAGGTATAACATTTGGCATCTCCATCATCTTAAGAAGCGTCTTTACCGGGTTCTTTCCTCTGTCAACAACATCTCCCAGCACATACAATATATCTTCATCTGAAAAATGTATTATATCCAGCAGTTCCATAAACTTCCCGTATTCACCATGAATATCCGATATCACATATGTCGCCATATATTCCCTCCGTATGCTATTTATTAAGTATGTTATTTATTAAGTATTTCCTTCAGTGTGCGTGGCTCATAATTCATATAAGGCATCATACAACCTACATTGTAAGCCCTTGCTATATCATAACACTTCTCTGACCGCATAAGCATTTCCATATTCAGCTTGCGTAAACATTCCTGATAGAATTCATTTTCATAAGTATTATGAGTATGTCCATACAAATGTATTGTCCCCCTGTGCTGTCCATTCCACATAAGTATAGGATAATGGCTTAACACTAGCTTGTATGCATCTTGGTCTGCATAGTCAGTAATTTCCTTATAATCATATATCTCTTCAAAAACATTCTTATACCTCATATCAGAAACATCATCATGATTTCCTTTAATAAGAACTTTCCTGCCCTTTAACTGTGCAACTAAGGCTATCAGCTCCTCGTTTGTACCCCGCATGGCAATATCTCCAAGAATATAAACTGTATCACCATTTGTAATCTTACTGTTCCATTTTTCTTTCATATACTGGTGCATTTCAGCTAATGAATTAAATGGTCGCTTATCAAAATTATTGCCTTCCTTTGTCACATTTTTATGGAAGAAATGCATATCACTAATATAGTAATTCATTCGTGTTTCTCCTTTTTTCAATCCTGTACCTGTCTTAATATAGACTCTGCTGCCTTCTTTAATTCTTTATTCAGTTCTTTATCCTTATTATCAACAATTGAAGCTATATCATAATGATGACACAGCCAGTATGCCATTCCCTTGCATGACGCATTTACACGGATATCAACTGTTGTATCCGTTTCTTTCAAAACATTTATCTCATACGAAAAATCATCTATAAGTCTTGAAAAATACTCCCTGTCTATCCTGACAATATAAGACCTTAATTCACCGCCCATCATGTAAGGGTGATTAAGAATATACACTGCCCTCTCTAATGGTATATTAAGGTTATCAAAGCCTATTCCATCACTTTTCCTCTGTTCCTTTACTCTTAATCTGGTCATAAGGTCAACACTGTATGTATACACTTTCCTGCTGTCCCTGTATCTTACCAGACAGAAATATCTTCCATTATTGAGCATAAGTCTTATAGGAATCACCGTTCTTCTTCCCTGAAAATGCAGATAAACATTTTTATTCTTAACATCATATACATTCCAGTCAAATTCTATGTAATTGTCATTTTTAATGGCGTCAATTATAAGCTGGCAGTTTGCCAGAACATCTGTATTCTGTGCATATCTGGTCTGCCCGAAAGAAGCATTTGCATAAGGTGTTATATCTTTCAGATTCTTGCCTGATAAAGTCTGAATCCGCCCGGCTAAATCCATTGCTCTTTCATTATTAAAAATGTTACTGTACAATACAGAATCAATAAGGAATTTAAACTCTACATCGGTTATAATGTTGTTATAATAATAATCTGTCTTGCGGCGCTCATTGTCATATGTCCTGTATCTGATTATCTTCTGTTCATCAGGCAGATTAAGCTCTGAGTCCGTCAAATCCTTTAATGCTTTCCTGACCTGTTTATCTGTAATGCTTTTATCATAATCCTTATGCATATAAGTAACGATATCAGTAACCTTCAGCGTTATTGCAGCCTCTTTGGAACTGTGTTCCTTTAATATATTAAGCACATTATACTCAATACTCATACTTCACCTTTAATTATTCTTTCTTCTTTTGACATCTTCTTTGTATAATTCCTGTGCGTCTTTATAAAAAAGTGCCGCTGATTCCTGAAAATGTTTTAACTCCTCTTGTGATTTCATTTCTTTATCATATCTGTTTATCGTATCTGATTGTTTTAATTCCATCTGACGCCCTCCATTTTCTTATAATTACATTTTCATTAATAATTCCTGTATTTCCTTTTTTGTTCTATCTTTTTCTAATGCTGTATACACACTCATTCTCATATCCGAAATAGCACATGCCTGTTCTCTGTCAAAATAATAATGTTCCATCAGCATCTCCTGAAAACAAGCTTTATCCTTTGCACTATCCACCAGATACATAATCTGGTTATGATGTTCCTGCGCCCACATAACGGCAGACAAAATGTGGATTCGTTGTTTTATTTTTTCTTTGTCTGTAGCTGTATTATAATCTGATAAATACTGTTTATCGTATGTTTCCACAAGATAGTCAATGTAATGTTTCCTTGCATCACTTTCTGGAAGCTGGATTCTCTCAATATATATTGGATTAACATGCGAGTGTGAAAATTCTCCAAGATAATCATATCCTCTGAATATAACATCAACACATATCTGTATATCACTGTAATCACCCTTTTTGACTTTAAGTTTCTCATACTCTTCATCTGTAAGCCCAAGTATTACTCCGATATTCCCTTCATGTTTCCCATCAACAACTCTTACTATATCCCCATGTCTGAAATTATGTGGAATATCAAATTTTCTATAAAAGCATTTCATACCCGATTCGTGCCAGCAATTCTCCGAATCCGGTATTTCATCAATTGCCTTATTTAAATCCGTTATCAATTCTTTATCTGATATGGTTTCTTTCAACTCTTGCACTGCCTGTTTTTTCTCTGAATTTTTTAAGCACTCATGATTAATTATTATTTCTGCCTGTTCCACATCCGAAAATGTAACACTCTTGTCTTTAAGAAACTCTCTTTCATCTTTAGATGGTACAAATCTGTCTATAAAATTTTCTATCATCAGACACCTCCCAATATTATCCTGCTCAAATCTTGGCATATTCCTTCATACACCGTTTGGCTGTTTCATCAGTATTGCGCTCTCCTTTGTAAAAGCAATAATCACTGAGCGCTTCCATGGCTCTCCTATAAGCTGCATCTTCCTCTTTGTTCTCCATATGTGGTGGCAGTTCCATCTGAAGATGCAATGGATTACAATGCTTATGATCCCAGTACTCCGACTTTATTGGATATAAAACCATAGCCTGAATATCTGAATAATCAACTTCCCATTTTCTGTCTTTAATCTCTTGAAGATAATCATTCCAGTCATCTTCCCCAAATGAAAGTATTCCATATGTTCCATCTACTATATCCTTCACTGGAGTACCTGCTGACTTATAACAAAATGGGATTTCAAAAAATGCACCTTCAAATCTTTCCGGTCTGAACGGATTTACTATGTCTGCTTCCTCTTTTGACAGTTCATCACTCCACCAATGAACTATATTCCCTTTGTTATTTAATGTATAAGTTCCCACTGGCAGACCATCATAATCCTCATATTTTTCATAATTAAATTTTGAACCGGGTCTTCCCGTACACCTTACCAGATTCTTCTCATCATCATCTGATTTCACAATTATCTGCTTATGTATTTCATATAACAATTCACTATTTATTATTTCTTTTTTATTTTCTTCCATATACTTATTGTTATACTTTTCATTTCCCGCTATATATTTAGTGATATAATGTACGGCTCTTTCATAATCACCGAAAAAACCTCTGCTGTCCCCTTCGTTGTCTTCTACAAAATATACATACCTGCCCTTAGAATTATCTTTAAATGTATCAAACAATTTATTTTCATACTCTATTCTTTCGATGAGCTGCTTCTTAAGTACAATATCTTTCGTAGTCTCCCTTAATAAAGCCAATGCCTCCAGCTTCTGCTGTCTGTTTTTCATTGGGTCATTCCAGACAAGAGTTGCTGTCTGGAAATCTGTAAACTTATAATTTTGTTCTTCTAAAAACTTCCTATAATCATCTGACATTGTTATATCAATCATTTACATTCCTCCATTGATTAATGTAAAGTTCTCCCATTACTGATTTTCTTCGTTAAGGAGGCTCTCCGGTTCTCCTTTTATACGTCTCCAAGTAATAAGATCTTTATCGTTCAAATCTCCTTCTATGACTATCGGAAGCTTCCCAGATGTCTGTATCTTCCAGTACAAAGTATCCCTCATTTGGCAATTCCCACATGTCCGAGGTCCAAGCAGCCCAAAGGAACCCATTTTAGGCGGGTAATCCCATCCTCTATTGAATGCATCTTCGTCAGTCAAAAACTCCTTCTTTCCACACACTTCACAATAGTGCCAAAACGGTCGTGTTTTCATACTCTCCAATAACGCTTTATGTTTCCTTGATTTATCATCTTCTTTTTCTATTCTCTCTTTTTCGTCTGTAATCTGTTTTCTTGCATCTATCAGGAACTGCTCATCCAAAGGCGGGTCTAATCTTAATTTGATGCCGTCTTATGACACCTCATAAATGGAATCAAATCCTTCAATCGGATTCGGAAATTCTATCTCTGAAGTATTCATCTTAAAAGAGCCACACCCCTCTTCCAAATTTCTTATTCTAATATTTTTCTGCCATCTCTCATCACTTGGGCACATAACATATATTTCCATTTCTGCATCAACAGATTCACGTATTGCATCAACATAAACAATTCGACGCTTTGCTTTAAAAAATGTCTGTTCTACGACAACATCTCTTCCACATTTCAATTTTTCGATGATATCGTTAAGAAGCATATCATTAGCTTTCATCAAACATCGGAATTGAACTTCTATAGGCATCATTTCTCCAAATCCAGATTCTTTATATGCATTTTGTTGATAGTCAAAAATATTTAAAACATCAACATCCTTATCAGCAAAAAAATGTTCTATAAAATGTGTTTTACCAGAAGCCATCGCACCAATCACAAAAGATACTTTTGACATAAACTCCACTTCCCTCCTATTAATCTAACTTCTTTTCACAATGAATACTTTTCATTCAACGCCTTTATCTTACTTTTAATATCCTCCCGCAGACTTTCCGGCTCAAGAACTTCCACCAGTTCACTGTATTGCAATGCCCAGTGTGCCATACCATAAGGCGAACACTCCACCCTGACGATATCGTCATAAGGCGGATTCGTTTCTGTTCTTATATATGTAAATGAATCTCCGAACCAGTCATGTAAAAATGTATATCCGGGACGGACTCTCTTTTTCGGATTGTCTTCACATTTTTCACTCTTAATTCTTAGCGTTACCGGAACCGGCTTATCAAACGACATATTAAGATGTTTCAACTGAAAATCTTCTGACCATTTTTCTGGAAGATTTGAAACATTTTTCTTTGGAATACGCGGTATTCCCTTTATATGAAGCCTGTCATTCCTTCCAGGAATCTCTATATCCGTCATAAGGTCAATCCGCCATATAGACATATTGGGCTTGTAACCTTCATACTCTTTAGCCGCCAGCAGATAGTATTTTCCACCACTCGCAACAATATAGTACGGGCTAAGCTCGTCTGACTCTTCCCTGACCGGCTTCAGCTTTTTCTCAAAAGAATAGCCATTGAATCTGAATTGTATTCTCACATTATCATCAATTGCTTTCTGTATAATGGCAAGATTATCCTTCAGCAGCTCCCTGTCTGCAAGCTCCGGCTCCTGAACCTTACATATATGTCTCGGCGTTCTCTTATAAAATGCCGTAGTCATATTGTCCTCAACCTTCCTGACAAGCTCCTGCGCCGACTTGGAATCCAGTGTCCTTGTTGCCATAATACCCTCAATAATTGAATCAACCTCTTTCTCAGAAAATGTTCTGTTATAGTAAAGGTTCTTTATTCGCATTACATTTGCAATATAAGAATCATCTTCATCAGAATCATCCCGTTCATATCTTTCCTTATCACCGTAAAACTTCTTGAAATCATCAAAATACAGCCTCCACTCAGCCTCTGGCTTATAATCACTTCCTCCATCTTCCAGATTCATAATATTTGCCATATCTTTTAAAAGCCTGTTAATAGTCTCCTTATCACCAATATACGTATTTATATTTTCATCTTTCCTCATCTTAGCAATACTGGTAGGGTGTCTTCTGTCTGTATTCTTTCTCAGATAATCCCACACCTTATACATACGCTCAAAACGGGTTGGTTTCTGAATCTTTCTCTTTGCCATATGTCACCTCGTGTTAATCATAATATATTGTATTCTCTATTATAATAACAGTTTGGTCGGTTTTTTCCACCATTTATCAAAATTTATTAATTAATATAAAATTCTTTCATGTCATTTAACCTTATTGCACCAAGTGTTCCCTCTTTACCATAACATTTATAACCAGCGCCACAATCTATGCGTATAGTTCGTCCTGAAGGAGACACCCATATTCTCCTGTTATCAGTTACAGTATGCCCCACAACCGATATAAACTGCTCATGTTCCTCCATACCTCTGATAAAATACTCATAATGCCCGTCTCCCATATATATCTTTCTTTTATCCAACATACGCTCAGGCGTCAGAAATGTCTGTGCATGTGCTATCTGATATTTCCTGCCATTAATGGTGAGATTAATATAATATGGCTTTTCCTGTATCCATTCAGCAAGTCTTAACATATCAACAGCTGTCAGCCGCTTCTCCATAATAGCCACTGTATTATAAGAAATATATTCTCCAGTTTTTCTATGTCCGAATTGTTCAATAATCTGCCTTGCAACCCAGACATCATGATTGCCCTGTATCACCTGTATATTGGGATATTTTAATATTTCAAAATACAGCTCAACAGGCTTATCTCCACGGTCAAATATATCTCCATCAATAATCAGCAAATCATTCTCATTAAACTGTATCTTCTTTAACAGCCTTTTAAATCCATCTGCATAATTATGAATATCCGAAACCACATATACATTTCTATTATCATCTATTGTAATATCCATAAATATGTGCCTCTCCTTACATTTTTAATAAATCCTGCAGTGTATCAAACCTGCTGAACTTTCCTTCAATTTCAATAATTTTCTGTTTATCTTCTTTGATATGTGCAGCTTTTATATCATACATATTCATCTTTTCTATGTCTGATAAAGTTATGTCTGCCTCTTTTTCACATTTATCTACTATGTTCAAATGTATTACTCCTGCTTAAAAAAACTATCATAAAACTGTTCAAATTCGTCGATTAATTCATTTATTTTTTTACGGTCATAAAATCCCTGTACTTTCCAAAATATAAGAATACGATTCAATTCTTCTTTTCTTTTATCTATAAATCCCCTGCACAACTGCCCATTAAATATTGCACTGTCATCTTCAGCGCAGCTAAAACACGCCATATCTTCATGCAATCTGGAACAATCACTACAAGTAAGTCCCCTCTTTTCTGGAATAAAATGGCAGTTATCTTCGATATTTACAGGAAACCATGAGCTTGGATATGAGCATATTGCCGAACCTGTTTCACTCGTATTTGCTATACTGGTTTTGTATTTACAATTTTTACACTTCAATTTATCCGCCCCTTTTTTTCATTTAGTTCTGTCTTGGGTTGTCCGAAAGCACCAGCACCATTCTTTTCTTATGGTCAGAGATTCTCTCCATTCCAATGCCATACACATACATGTTGTCATATTTTTCTGGAATGTTTTCTCTGTACTTATATGATTCATCTGACCAATCCAGCTTATTAACAATATTGAACTCATCAATAACCTGTAAATACGGTTTTAGATCTTTAAATGTCAGATTATCACAAATGTTTCTCTCAATATCCCGTGGCTTATCAGATAATACTATCTCTAACGCTGGCTGTATTGTAAGATTGCTCATAGATATACTTACCTCACCATTTGGTTCTTCTGGTTCTGAATAGATATCCTTCGAAAACTCCACATCAGTCATTCCTACTCCATAAACATATAATTCATCATATTCTGAAGCCGGAATATCGGATAACAACAGATAATTATGATAATGCCCATCTAAAAAGCAGATTGATAATCTTATGTTTCTTGCCAGAAATCTTCTTATCTCTTTAAATTTAATTGCCATTGTGATTCTCCTTATCTATAGACATTATTTCCTATAACCAGCAATATTGCATTATCTCAATAAATAGTCCGCCTGCCTTAATAAAATTATCCGTTATTTGACCTTCATTATCTTCAAGCCATTCATACTCCAGTAAATACATTCTGACAGCCGGATTAAATTTACTCATCATTTTTCCGATAAGAGGATATCTTGTTATGTAATCAAAATGTGTATCCAAATAATAACCATACCTGATAAATTCCCCGGTATTTTCAATAATCCAATCCACCGCCTCTTGTATGGTGTATTCTTTGCCTTCAAATGTTACAGTAGCCATAGTATCATCATGAACACTATTATCCTTATACATTCGCATATGTGAGTATAACCATTCTGCAAATGACATATCCACATTAAAAATGTCTCGATAATCAAATCCATATCGATATCTTTGACGCATTCTGTACAGCTTTTTCTCTGTGACAAAATTACCGCCATAAATTCTTCTCGGTACTCCGAGCTGGCTTATGTATTGATTTCTTCTTTTCATTAATAAGCTCCTTTCGTCTGGCTGTTCTCCTCTCTTTTATATGGTGTTTTGTGTTCAGACAAGATGACCTCTCGTCTATTATTTATTATAATGTCGGAGAGGTCGGGTTTTTTCGCCTTTTGGATTTATTATTTTGTTTTACTTAAATATATTTGATGTATATACAATACTATTTTGTATCATATTCCTCACATTTTTTTACAAATTTAACAAATTCTTTTACAATTGCTTTTTCAGCTTCTTTAGCTTCATATGCTACAGGTGGATTATAACAAAAGTTCTTTCCTTTATTATCCTGAATAAGCTTATCAAGTTTATTTACATGATTTTGATATGTTTTCGGATAACATATACCATCTTCATTAACATAATTTTTCATTGTTCTATCAAATTGTATTTGTTTAAAAATACAATTAACCTTATTATCCTTATCAATATAAAATCTCATAAAATTAATATTATATATTTTCCCATTGTAATAAAATGGTAAATATTTATATAAGTCTCTCGTTACTTTATTTTTACCGCATCCTTCTCCCTTTTGACAATCAACTACTTTATCTATCACCATTTTATCATGCATTTCTTCAGATATTCGTAATTTTTTAGACCTTGCATTTTCAGAAGGTCTACTTTTTTCATATTTTATAACATCAAAAGTCTCTTTATTATTATTGCAGTATTCAATAAAATAATTATAAACATCTATTCTTAAATCTTCCTCACTCTTTTTAATTTCATCAGTAATTTCCATAGAATTGGGAAAAATATGAAAATTTTTAGTTTTCGTGTCATAAACTACTGGTTCTCCTGGAGTATCCACTCCATAGGTTTCAACACACTCTCTATGCACTCTACCATCTTCATTAAAACCATAAATAAACGCTTTCCCCGGCTCATATCCAGTAATTTCTCTAATCTTATCAATGTCATTCGTCATACACATTGTAAATCCCTCCATTATTTCTTCAACATCAAAATCAACCACGAGAACACAAACAACACAACTCCTATGCACGAAACTCCAAGAGCTGCTACTATGTCTGTCGAACCGCTATTTACCAGATCAACTATCGATAATACAGACGCAACAATCGAAATCAAGCCAAATACTGCTATGACAGTTGCCACATAATTCTGCATGTCAGAAGATTTCCTCTCCTGTTCATCTCTTATGAGTTCAACCTTCTGCTCGATTTCTTCAAGTGCTTCATCAATTCCATTAACGGCTAACAGACATCTGTATGTTTCGCAGACATTATTCCAGCGTGATACCTGCGATGGTGCAAGCGTACCGGAAGCACGAAATTCCAACGCTTCTTTTTTAAGCATTTTCACTTTTCTGAAATACTTAAGACTCTGACGTTTATTGTCAATCAGAGTATTCTGAATTCCTTCATTAACCAGCATGCATGTACTTTTCTGGTGTAAAACCAGCATTGTAAGAAATACATCATCTCTTGACTGCTCTGCAACATTTTCTGCTGTCATAACATCTGTTGCGTACACATATGATATTGACTGTGATGTAATGCATGCACCCCATCTGTATGAACACATATTAGTATCCTTCGCGCCGTATGTATATGCTATATCCTTTTCTGAAGGATCCGAAAAATCACGCGAAATGTCTATTAATTTATGTTCGTTAAATGTAATTCTTTCAATAGTTTCCAACTCATTAAAACGCCTGCTTACAAGTGCCACATTAAAAAGATATGTTTCCTTCACCGCCAGTTTCATATCATCAACATACAATCTGAATATATTACTGACCCCACCTATTGAAATATTACTTACAGCTTTAATTACATTTTCTTCAAAACTGCGGTTGTAATTCTGTACATATCCCGGATTAATCAGCTTATCAATGTAATCCGCGTCAGCATTGTCATATGTAACAAGCACCGTGAAAAATGCTATTTTGTTATTAAACACATATAACTGGCTCTCATTAACTGCCAATAATTTACCATCTGAAAAATGTACATCATCAGTGCATGAATTTAAAATGTATCTTCTGACAAAACCATTTTCTTTCCTACATTTTCTTGCAAGAATATCTGACATATCATATGATGAAAAATCCGCATTTTCTGCCCCATCAATAGTAAGCTCTGTTAGGTTAAGACTGCTTTCATACTTTAAAGGAAATATTACATATGTTCCCCTTATCGAATCAGAATACACCTGTCTGTTGTCATTAAATTCGTTCATAATCCCCCTTCCCTCAAGTCTTTTTCTTTAGTTTTCACGACCTGATAATATAGGTTGATTATACCACAAATTGTCTTTAAGGAGTATCTCTAAATGACTGTAATATTGCAATTATTTCCTCCCTGTCTTTATCTGTAATTTTATCACTTGGCTCTGACCTAAAGCCTGCTGAATTAGGGCATTCAAACATAAATGCCATAGCATATCCAGCACTTCTATAATCAAATTTATCTCCAACAGATTTTTCAGCAGATGTTACTGCATACATTTCTGCCCCATCGTCATATGTTATTGTCTGACCTGTTAGTGCATCCATATTACTTGTATTCTTAATTTTGATAATCCAGAAATCTTTTCCCGGATTATATCTTGACTTAGATATCCTGCTCATAGCTGCACTTGTGTACTGACTTCCAAAATCATACATATACTTATAAACTATATATGGCAATGCATCATAACATACTTTTACCCCATTTTGATTCTGTAATATCACACTCTCCCCATCATTGCCGACCCCTTCCATAATAACAGTCCAATTATCCGGATAGTCAAAATAAAATGTTGTCTGCTCTGGAAAATATTCCGCCATTCTCGTCTTATATGTATGAAGTGAGCCTGTCTGGTTTGCATTAGTTTGCTGCATCGTCTGCTCCTGTGTTGGTGCTTCTGTACTTGCCTCACTTTCCTTTGGCTTATCATTTTCTGACTGCTCATTATATGTACATTCATCCACAAACTGTTTCGTGCCATCAGCAAGTATTTCATAATGAAGTGATTTACTTTTTGCAAATGATGCAAATTCACGATCCATACTTATATTCATCGTGCAAAGAAGTGACTTCTTATTCTTATATTTAACACTCTCATTGCCAGCTCCAAGCTTAAAAACAGGACCCTTGATATTAACATCTGAACATATCTGTCCATTTGGTCTGCCTGTTCGTTTTGCATCCGCTTCTGCACCCATATCAAGTTCTGCGTCTAACAGCGGTATGGATTTCATTGTCACAAGCATTGGCGCTGTCCTGAAATATAAACCCATTTTTCCTTCTGCCTCAATTGATGTCTGCATAGACGAGCGCAGCCCCATTGTTCCATTCACGCCTTTGCCTTTTTCATATGACACTCCGGCATGAAACGGTACTTCTACTTTAAGCGTAATTGAACCGTCTATTGTTGGAACAATATATAATGCCACATTTACTGCAACAAGATGATTACCAATCGGTGCAGGTGTCTGACATAAAAAGATTCCGTCTGAAAAATCCCCTTCAACTCCGATTTTTCCTGAAATCTCTGAATCAATATCAACACCGACAGAGGCATATTTTAATCCGTTCTTAAGTGTGTATTTAACCTGTGCGCCTACATTTATATTATTAACATCCCATTTTATAGAGAAATTCTCACATTTTTTATTAAGCTTCTGCTTAACAGGAAGCTTGTACTTTGTAAGTGTGTTATTATCTGTCAATGTAACTTCAAGTTCATTATCATCATTTACCTCTGCCTCTATTGCAAATCCCTTGGAATGAATATTGCCAGACACATCTGCTGCCATCGTAGTTACTGGATTTCCCGCTGACATCTCCACATTATCAAGTCCATAATAACTAATAATATCGTCAATGCCTATGCTTGCCGAATCTGAAACTATCAGAGTATCAAAGACATCTTCAATCTCTGGGTCTTCCAGTGAAAATGTGCCATTACCCATATCCTCACCGATTTTCTTTGAAACCTTGTCGCCCTTATAATCAAATACAAATGTGTCACCCTTTTTGAGATTTCTGGCTGCACTGTCATCTAAAGTTATAATATTGTCATCTTCCTTATAATCTTTAATGTCAAAATATTCGAGCTGTGATATATTTTCCTTGTAAGAAACATTTTCAATATTATCAGGCCAGAATTCTCCATAATACAAATCATCAAATTTATCAAGAATACTATCAGCCTCTTCGTCTGAAAATCCCTTATCAAGTGAATCTTCTGCTATCAGGTCTTTATCAATTGCAAGTTCTATGTTGGTATTGTCTGATATTTCATCATCAGATCCAAGATATATCTGCATTTTGCCTTCGCCCATTGCACGCATTGAAGTAAGTGCCATAAATCCACCAGAAGCTATGTCATCATTACTAAATTCATCGCTATCTGTAATATAACCATTTTCCTTGGCCGCTTTTCTGTAATCCTCTGCTTCAATGCCCGTCTTGTTGCATAACTTCTTAAGCCAGTCATAGCATGTTATATCATCATTTTTAGTCACCACTGCCTTACACGAAACATTTATATCATTACTGCTTTTCTTCTTTGATGAAACACCCATTATAACGCCTGCAGCTATTGCCGCAATAACTATTACCGCCGCTGATACTCCAATTATAATTTTCTTCTTCATAATGTATCCCCTTATGTTTTATGCATTATTTTCTATGAAACCAGCCAATAAAGTTTCCTGCTCTGTCAAATGCTTCAGTAGCTACTGATGAATCTGATCCGCCGTCAGCAAATGAACATATTATGAGAAGAATTATTCCTATTACAATAATTGTCACAAGTCCAATTGCCAATCCAATAATATTTTCCAATATCAGAATTGCAAGAGGCATGGCCGCACATGTAATTGCGGCACTCTTTGCAAATGAAAATATTGCACATCTACCCTCACTTATCATCATGACCACTATAAATAACACCACAGCAACTGCAGCAATTATTGCAAAAATCTTGATGTTATCTCTTATACTGTTAATCCATTTATCAATAGCATTTGAAAATCCAACTTCATCTATTTCTTCATTATCATATAATTTCTCAAGTGAAGCATACAATTTGTTATATTGATTGTATTTAACAAGAGACCATATCCCAGAAACAGCTATTAATATAAAATCTATTATAGCAAGTATCCATTTCCATATCTTTCCTTCAAAGAAAAGCATTATCAGGGCAAGTACTATCTGGACTATGAATATTATCCCAAGTGCCTTATACACTCCGTTATTAGCTACCATATGTACTGTTCCATTTGTAAATGTATCTCCAACGCCAGCAAAAAATCCCTCTTCTGAGTTCTTGATTGTTGCTATTGCATGCGGATATCCGCCACCTGCTATGAACTTAATATATGCAACCACTGACATTACACCTATTACTATACTAAATATCCATGATATTGTTTTAGATAATGTCTTTAATGGGGCTTCTATAAATGACTCCCCATAATCATCAATTAAATCTGTTACCCATTCTATAAGTCTGTGCATTCTGTTTTCCTCCTCATATTAAACATTTTATCTATTCCTTTGATGACGCTTTATAAACTATTTCTCCCCCTTTCCTGCTAATCTCATAATTTCTATGACCTATACTGTAATTAGCAGACATTTCTTTTATTTCCGATAAATATCTGTCAACAGTAACAAGTTTTTCTTCCATTTCAAGCTTGTTCAGGTCTGAATCTGATTCGTCAGACAATATGGTGTCTACCTTAACCCCAAACAACTCAGAAAATCTGCACAAAGTATCCACTGATGGCACACTCCTGCCACATTCTATATTTGAAATGGCAGAAGCTGTCAGCCCAATATCCCTGCCAAGCTGTTCCTGCGTAATTCCACGCTCAATTCTTAACTTTGAAATATTAATACCTATCCTATCTGTCCTCATTCCTGTTTTTCCCTATCATCATGTACCAAGTTATTATATAATCATTTCTTAATTACCAACATTTTCAAATACTCATAGTTAAACACTGTCCGTGTAATTTTTGTATCTGCTGTATCCTTGGTTTCTTTTATCATAATCATACAATTTGATATTTCCCTCAGAGGTCAATAAAACGCATTTCTAAATTTTTCTAAAAAAAAAAGAATCCCTTTCGGAATCCTTTTTCACCACGCTTCATTTGTTATATTATCAGCATCATTGCAAATGTCTTATACTTCAATATACACCTCTCCCTTAACCCTTCTGTCATATATCTCACCAAGCCACCTCATAATAATCCCCTTTGGCTTTTCAAAAGGTGTCCTGTGACTCAGCATGAATTTCTCCGCTTTAATGTTCTGTAATACATTTATTTCTTCTTTTAATATGCCTGCATTGTACAAGTTATGTCCGCATTTCTGCATAGCATATAATGCATCTCCAAGAAAGCACCACTCTTCGTTTACTTCCAACGCAACACAGCCCTTTGCATGGCTTGAAGGCAGTGGAAATATGTGAAGTGACACATCTCCGTCCTGAATATATATGTCCTCCTGTACAATCACACCTTTTTCCGTATGTCTATAAGTGTACCTTCCCTGATATATTTCATTGCAGGCTATATCTGGCAGGCTGCCTGTATGGTCTTCGTGAAAATGTGACAATATAACATTAACATTTCTTCCATCACGGAATTGTTCTATTACCTGTGGAATATCAGGATGGTTGCCGACATCATACAGCCACAGTGCTTCCTTCCCCTGTATCATCACCACATTTGCAGATAGTGGATTCTCTGTTGGGGATATATACGATATTAAATTATTTAGTCTGATAATGTTACATTCATCCATTCTTTACTCCAAAAACTCCACATGCCCGTCCTCAAGATGGTACACAGCCCCGATAACCTCAAGCCCCTTTTCCTCAAGCAGCTTCATATCTGTATTATCCTCTATCACCTTAACACTATGCTTTACATTAAGACATGTTGCAATATACTCGTCTTTCTCTTCCTTAATAGCTTCCCTTATGTCGTCAGTTATATACTTGATATGTCCGTCGGGGTCATGCTTTATTGCCGCCTCAACTGCACCGCAATGGTTATGTCCAAGTACAACCACCAGCTTACAGTCAAGATGGTCTGCTGCATATTCAATACTTCCAAGCTGATGCGAATCCACTACATTTCCTGCCACGCGGATAACGAAAAGTTCCCCTATTCCCGCTGAGAATATTGCTTCTGGTACCTGTCTGGAATCCGAACAGCACAGAACAATCGCATATGGATGCTGACCATTCTTTAATGTATCCACGCGCCTTTCCAGCGAAACATCTCCTGAATTACTTGTAGCATTAATAAATCTTTTATTACCCTCTATTAATCTTGACTTTGCTTCATGTGCTGGTATTGACATATTATTATCCCGCCTTTCACAACATACTTTCCTACAGTTTAACAGAATTTTACCCATATTAAAACCCCGTCTGCAATATACCACATATGATATATAGCAGGCGGGGCTGATTATTTTATTCTAAATCATATCAAGTTTTGTGTTACTTAAATGCTTTTAGAGAATTTTTTGATTTTGCAACAGTCATTCCAATCGCTAATCCGGATACTGCCATTAACATAATAAGAATTCTCATATCAGATGAATCTCCTGTTGGCACTACATCAACTGAACTATCTGGAACATCTTCTCTGTCATCTGTATCTTTATTAATATCATCATTGCCATTATTAATGTCATTATCTGGTACATCAATAACTTCTCCTGTTACACCCTTGTAATCTACGCTTACAGAATGAATAGTAACTCTGTTACCAGACTTTCCTGCACCAGATGTACCTGTATGCTGAAATCCTATTCCACTGTAACTGTTTACTTCATTCTCAAATACATGACTTAAATGTACCTCATGAGGCATGATATTGCTTGCTGAATCCTGAGATGATGTTGTTGTAACATCTGCTGTAAATGTATTGCCAGTCACATCAAGCTTAATTGTGCATCCTGGAAGAAATGCTGTTGATATGACTGAATTCTCAAGCGGAATTGCAACTCCATTCTTATATTCCATCAATGTAAATGTACATGACTTAGCTGCAAAACTACTTAGGACCGGATCACTTATAGATGGTACTCTGGCAATTCTTAAGCCATAACCAGTCATTGTTTTTGCATCATATTTGAAATAGATATCTATGAACTGTTTAGCACTACCGAAGCCCTGTGCTCCTGTTTTATGAGGAGAAAGAGTCAATGTCATTGACATATCTTTTCGTGCAGTATCATCAACATATACAAGTCTTGCACCCTGTGTAGTTGTCTGAAGTCCCGTAGTTCCTGATGCTCCTGATGCTCCCTGTGCATATGTATATGGAAGCTCACCTGAAACAGGCTTATATGCTTTGTCACTCCACTCTCCACCTTCTCTGTATTCAGCAGGCAGATAGAATCCTCCATACCAATTACCAGCTTCAAGTGTGTTTTTCCATTCATAATTATTCTCTTCTGTATCATTCTCAGCTTCAATATATGCAAGATGCTCAAGATCAACATTATATGACTGTTTCTGTTCATCTGCTACATATGCTGACTTGATAAGTTCAGAAGCTGCAGTAAATACTGAACTGCCTTCTACTGAATTCGAACGCTTTGGTATAACTTCACAGATAATATAATGATTAACATCATCTAAGCGGAGTACATATGAAGAGTATGGCTTAGCATCACTATCTACATATGTTGTCTGTGCAACGAGGACTTTATCTGTTCCTTCTTTGTCTGTAGCACGATACCAGTTAATTATACTTTCGTCTGCTGCTTCACTATTATCTGTAAATGCATATGTTACATTAATCATTCCATTCTCAGGTGCTGATAAAACAGGTTTTTCTGATAATACAGGTGCCTCAAATATCTTAGGAGTAACTGTAAAATGTAATACTTTCTTCATTCCGTTGGCTGCTGTTGCAACAAGACAGCCTTTCTTATTGTCTAATGTTGAGTTGTCACCCTTTACTATTACAATACCATCATCCTGTGGTTCAATAACAAGCGTATCGTCTTCAGTACTCCACGTTACAGTCTTGTCATTGCCACCAAGAACAACAGGCGTAACCTGAAGTGAATCAGAAACATTTCCCTGAAGTACCGGAACAACATCCTTAGCAATTCCTGGATAGTCAAACTGGATATTCCATGTACCGGTTGGCATATAATCCTTCTGATTTAACGGATCCCATTCATCATAACCCGCACCATTTAAGAGATTATATATATTATATTCCCCATTATACTTAAATGCTTTCATCTGCTCTTCATCAGGAGTTACTGATAAATCCGGATAATCAGGACTGATTGTCAATGGCTGTCCATTAAGAGTATTATTAGAAACAATCTGTCTTATATCATCAGAAAAATTACTCTGTTTCCATTCCATACCAGTCATGTCGCCCTTAAAATCACAGTCAATAAAAGCAAACGGTTTTGTATTCTTACATAATGTAATTGTTTTATTATCTGATAACTGTGTTGTAAATTCACAGCCTAAGAATGCCTGCATATAGAATGATGCTCCACCACAAGGAGTATTAGAAAACAGGCTAAACGTACAATTTTCAAATATCGTTATATAACCGGTTCCAAGCGAATCATCTGTACACTCAAGATGACAATCTTTTATAAGAGAGCGCTTAGGTCTGTCATCTCTTGAGAAAAGATTAAGTCTTGATATAATGTTACAATTTTCAAAGAACCATTCATCCATATCTGTAATGCCAGGAACTTTAGTAACAGCCTGTGCCTGTGTAACAGCTTCCTGTCTCTTAGTATGATTCTTAGTAGTATCTCTTTCATACACTAGATCTACATTACAATAATTTCCGATTGTAAGGTCTTTTGCATGAAATCCGTCGCCTACACCAATTGTGTTAAAGTTACCATTAGCTCCTGCATTCTGTCCTCTGTCTGATGCAATTACTACATCATCACGATTACCAGTCATTCCTACAAGTGTTATATAAGCCTGTGGAATTATAAGACCTATAAGATCATTCTTATCACGATCTTCTGTCTTAGTATAATCGTCAGTCCAGTATACATCCGGCTCAAGATAAATAATTGTTGGATTATCCTTTGTGCCAGGAATTGCATTAGCTACTGCTTCCTGAAGTGTCTTATATGAATATCCGCTTGAAGAAGCTAAATTCTGATTTACATATAATGCATGCTCTGAAAGAGTAACTGATTCACCATTATAGTAAATCGTCTGTGTATCATCGGCTTTCGTAAATGTAAGAGAGCCAATACGAGAACTAGTGAAGATGAGTGCAAAAGCCATCAAAAATGCGATAAAGGCCGATGCATGTTTCTTGTGTCTTAGCATATTCTATTCCTCCGTTCATTGTGATTATGAACCCATTATATCCAGATTGTACTAATATAAATACAAAAAATCAGTTCAAAAATCATAATAAAACGAAAAAACAGCATTTTCACATTATTTCTCTAAAAGCCACGCAATCTCTTCCTTATAAGGAGGCTCTTTCTTATCAGTTCCTTCAACTACTACCCATGGGGTCTCAAGAATCTTAGGGACATCTAAGAATCTTTCATCATGGACAAGTCTGTGAAGAGTCTCATATCCTATATTTCCTTTATCAATGTTGGCATGTCTGTCCTTATGCGCTCCAAGCGGATTCATGCTGTCATTGATATGAAACACTGCTATCTGGTCAAGACCAATCACCCTGTCAAATTCTGCAAATACTTCATCATAATGATTAACTAAATCATAACCAGCATCATTAACATGGCATGTATCAAAACACACTCTCAATCTGTCCTTCTTGTCAACGCCATCATAGATTGCCTTAAGCTCTTCAAATGTCCTGCCTATCTCGCTTCCCTTGCCAGCCATTGTCTCAAGTGCAATATATACATCATCATTGTTCTGGTTAAGCACTGTATTAAGTCCTTTGATAATCTGTGCGGTTCCGGCTTCAACTCCGGCATTAACATGGCTTCCTGGATGAAGCACCATTATATGGCTTCCCATGGCAGCAGTCCTTATAATTTCTTTTTCAAGAAATTCAACAGCAAGCTCATAAGTCTCTGGCTTAATTGTATTTGCAAGATTGATTATATAAGGTGCATGTACAATAATCTCCTCAATTCCATGTTCCTTAGCATACTTCCAGCCAGCTTCTATATTAAGCTCACTTATTTCTTTTCTTCTTGTATTCTGTGGCGCACCTGTGTATAACATAAATACATTAGCCCCATAAGAAACTGCTTCCTTCGCAGATGCAAGAAACATTTCCTTACCTGCCATTCCCACATGACTTCCAAGCTTTATATTTGACATATATGATTCCTCCAATATTTAACTTTCTTTATTAATTAATGCTCTGCCCCATTAACTATAATGGGGGTGTTAACATCACTACAATTTACTGTGTATACAAAACATTTATCTTAATCAACCACCTTCAGAATCTCAGAAAGATTATCCTGTATTCCCTTGGCAACTTGCGGTTTATTCATCGAATACACGTGAATATGATTAACACCATTAGCCATAAGATCTATTATCTGGTCTGTAGCATACGCAATTCCTGCCTGCTTCATAGCAGCTTCTGTATCTCCAAATCTGTCTACAATATTCTTAAATCTTTCTGGAACATTACAGCCTGAAAGTTTAACTGCATTATTCACCTGAACCTGTCTTGTAATAGGCATAATTCCTGGAATTATAGGTACTGCAATTCCAGCTTCACGCACTCTGTACATAAAGTTAAAGAATATATTATTATCAAAAAACATCTGTGTTGTAAGATACTCACAGCCTGCCTCAACCTTTTTCTTAAGCCCCTCAATATCTGCCTGTTTACTTGCTGAATCCGGATGGACCTCAGGATAACATGCTCCACCCACACAGAAATCGCCATTCTCTTTAATTAACTTTACAAGGTCTGATGCATGTGAAAAATCTGTAAATGCGTTTCCATTAAAATCTTTTGGAACATCACCTCTTAATGCAAGAATATTCTCAATCCCAGCCTCCTTCATCTGTGAAAGTGCCTGCTCTATGCTCTCTTTTGTTGCACATACACATGTAAGATGTGCTATCGTAGGAACATTGAACTTTTTCTGAATATCCCCCGCAAGTCTTATTGTATGTCCCTTAGTGCTTCCCCCAGCGCCATATGTAACGCTCATGTAGCTTGGCTGTAACTGTGCTATACCAAATGCAGCCTTCTCCACATTAGCAAAATCCATATCCTTCTTAGGTGGAAACACCTCAAATGACAACGTAGTTTTATCCAATTCTAATAATTCTCTTATCTTCATAACCTGCCCCTGTAGATTTACATATTTTTCATATTATAACATATGCTTCCTGTATGTTATACACACTTTCAATATTTTATACATAAAAAATTCTCAAGTGCTTTTATTGTAAATGTGTGATAGAATATATAATTAGCTTTATTATATTAAGTACAACAACATATACATGGAGATAATTAAGATGAATAATTATAAACAAGGACTACTAGCTGGGATACCTATTGCCCTTGGCTATCTGTCAGTTTCTTTTACATTTGGAATAATGGCCGTATCCTTCGGTCTTAGCTGGTGGCAGGCTGTTCTTATATCGATGACAACTGTAACATCTGCCGGTCAGTTTGCTGGTATTGGAATCATGATTCATCCAGGTCAGTACATTCAAATGCTTATATCACAGATTACTATTAATGTAAGATACTCTTTCATGTCTATATCAATAGGTCAAAAAGCTGACAGCCGTTTTCGAGGTATATACCGCTGGCTTCTTGGTTTCTTTATAACTGATGAGATATTTGCAGTTGCAACTAAGGAAGATGAAATCAAACGCAGCTATTTTGCCGGACTTGCTACCCTGCCTTATTTTGGCTGGGCACTCGGCACATTTATCGGGGCTATCCTTGGAAATGTTCTTCCAGACCGTCTTATGAGCGCTTTAAGTGTGGCAATCTATGGAATGTTTGTTGCTGTAGTTGTTCCTGAGATGAAGAAGGCACGTCCTGTCCTCATCGTAGTAATTATAGCCATATTACTCAGCTGCTTATTCTACTATGTACCGCTTCTGTCTAAGATTTCAAGCGGTATCACTATTACAATTGTTGCCGTCTCGGCAGCCTTTATTGGTTCAATATTCTTTCCTGTCAAAGATGAAACTGATAATTCTGCCAATTAAACCTTCAGGAGGATATTATGAAAAACAGTACTTTCTTTATATATCTTCTGATACTGGCAGGAACAACCTACCTTATCAGAGTAATACCATTTATTGCAATTAAGGAAAAGATTAATAATCGTTTTATACGTTCTTTTCTGTATTACATACCATATGCCGTTCTTACAGCTATGACAATCCCAGCTATATTCTACGCAACTAATTGGTGGGTTGGTGCTGTCGCTGGTCTTTTAGTTGCAGTTTTATTTGCATTAAAAGGCAAAGGACTTACAACCGTTGCAATTGCATCATGTGTAGCTGTATTTCTTGTTGAACTAATTAAATTCTAAAAACAGATATATCAAGCCTTGACTTTTTTCAATATAAAACATATTATTTAGTTAAATAATTGAAATCTGAATATTGTGATTTAATTAGTGAGGCGGTACTTCCCTATGTGTAAGTTAAGGTTTAAAATAAAGAATTCTAAAGGTTTCAGTCTCGTTGAACTAATTGTTGTTATTGCCATTATGGCTGTTCTTGTTGGTATCCTTACTCCAACTTTAATAAAACAAATTGAGAAGTCAAATCGTTCTAGAGATATGACTAACGCCAAACATATTGAGCAGATTCTCCTTGATTTATGTATTAATGGCAATGTCCAGATTCCGGAGATTGACAACCCTGAAAGCTCCAGCGGATATGGTGTATGGATTATGCTATGTAATAAGAATCAGGATTTTGCTCCTGTACCTTATCATAACAAAGAGATTGGTGGAATGTGGTGCGGTGCTAACAATGGCGTTATTGTCAATGGCAAAGCTTCTAATAACGATTGGACCTATAATAAAGATTTAGAAGCATATTTAAAGGATGCCGGCCTTGACATATATGCGCTTAGAACATTTAGCAGCAGTAGGAATAACGGCTGGGACTGGATTATTATCGAAGTTGGTTATGACAGCAACCGTACGCTTGTTTCCAGAATATATTCCGGATTCAAGAATGAAGATGGTGGATTAACCAAAACCCAGACAACCAATATTGAAAAATACATGTATGGTAAATAATATTAAAAGTGCATTCTGATATCATATATTCAGAATGCACTTTTATTTACTCTCAATAAGTTATTCTCTTGTTCTTTCTTTAACATAGTTCTCAAGAACATTCACAGTCTTATCAACTCCCAAAGGACTACTGTTGATACACATATCATAATATCTTGCATCACCCCATTTGAAATCAGAATACTTGTTATGATACTGTTTTCTGGATTTATCGTGTCTTCTCATCTTACTGTATGCGTCAGATTCTGAAATATCATATCGTTCCATAACTCTTTGAATCTTCTGTTCTTTATCACCCGTAACAAATACGGACATCAGACAGTCATAATCTTTAAGAACTGTCTCCGAACAACGGCCTACTACCACAAAGGACTCTCCACTCTCCGCTTTCTTACGGATATAATCAAACTGGAATTGTGCAATAATCTCTTCATAAGAATTAGTATGATTGCCAACTCTTCTTGATAACAGACGGTTAGTTGGCTTTTCATCATATTTGTGCAATTCAGCCGCATCTGCATTCATTCCTGCAGCTATCTCATCTAACATTGACCTGTCATAGAATACAAGATCTAACCTTTCAGCAAGCTTCGCTGCAATCTCATGTCCTCCGCTTCCGAATTCACGGCTAATTGAAATAACTAACTGTTCTCCCATAAAACCCCCTTTTCTGCACATAATCTATGCATAACCAATTAACAATACCTTACAAATATGCACACCATAGATATAAGCACTGCTATTATTGTTGCTGGAACGGCTGTACGGCAATATTTTCCCCAGCCAATCATATATCCGTTCTTCGCCGCCACTGATGTACCAACAACATTTGCAGATGCACCTATTGGTGTTGCACTTCCTCCAACATCAGTTCCCATAGAAAGTGCCCATGCAAGAACAGAAAGATCAACGCCCTGTGTTGCTGCCAGACTCTTAATAACCGGCACCATAGTTGCCGCAAAAGGAATATTATCAATAAGAGCACTTGCAAATGCAGATACCACAATAATAATTGCAACCATAAGCTTAAGATTGCCTTTGCTCACACGGCCTATAAATGCTGCAATAATCTCCAATATGCCAGTCTGCTCAAGTCCACCAACAACAATAAACAATCCTACAAAGAATAAAAGTGTTTTATAATCGATTAACTTCAACATATGTAAAGCCTTCTTACCAGATGCAATAAGTGAAAATACTGCAATAACAAGACCGATAAATGCAACTGTAAGTCCTGTCAGTGCATGTGTCACAAGCATTACAACGGCACAGAAGAATATAACACAGCTTAATGCGAAATTCTTCTTGTTGACAATAGCTTCTGCCGGACTTGGCATTGATGCTGCCAGTTTATCAATGTCTGATGATGATGCAAGCTCTTTTCTGTATGCTATAAGAAAATACACTACAATAAACACCATACTGATTGCAGCAATCAGTCCTGTATGTGTAATAAATGTTGAAAATGAAAAATTAAGTGATGTACCAATAATTATATTAGGTGGATCTCCGCACATTGTTGCCGAACCTCCAAGATTAGCACAAAATATCTCTGATAAAATCATCGGTACAGGATTAAACTTTAGCATCTTTGCCAGCTCTATAGATACAGCTGCTAAGAATAATATAACTGTTATGCTGTCTATAAACATAGCCAGGCAAAAAGACATAATCATGAATGTTATAAATAATGCTCTTGTACGATAATGCACTGCCTTGGCAAGAAGCATACACAGCCATCTGAAGAATCCTGCATCAGCCATAACCTCAACCATAATCATCATACCTGCAATGAATATAATAGTTGACCAGTTAATACCTGTAACGGCTTCCCCTGCTGCACCTGACTGATACCAGAAACTTGTTGTAAATATGCTTCTTATATTAAGAGTACTCATAATCGCTTTCGGCGACCTCATAATAATTCCAAATACACCAATCAGCGTCAATGCCCCGCATCCAAGCGTCACATAATGCCTCTCTATCTTATCAAGAACTATCAATACAAACATAGAAATAAAAATAATTAATGCCAATACCTGCTCTGCCAACATATTAAATTCCCCCAATAGCATGTTAAATAAATAACAAATCCTTGCTATATTATACGCGAATTAATTAACAATAGCAACTTTTTATCGAAAGTTTTTCTTCTTACCTTCTTACTTTTAAAACCATTGTTGTTATAAATGCCTGTATAGGAACTGTCAGTATCACACCAATTGTTCCACATAATCCGCACACAATTTCTATTATTATAGAATTATACCCCATAAGCTGCAGATACGGCATTTCATATGAATATATTGTAAGAAGAGTTCCTGTTGCTGAACCTGTATACGCAAGAATGAGTGTGTTGGACATTGTTCCCATCATATCATGCCCCACATGCATTCCTGACATGAATAATTCTTTTGCCTTCAGATGCGGTGCTTTTTCGTGGATTTCTGTTATTGCCGCTACAATTGATACACTTACATCCATAACAGCTCCAAGAGATGATATTAATATCCCTGCATATAATATGTCTGAAACATGTAACTTAGAATTATTGGCAATATATATCATTGATTCAACATCTGTCATATTAAAGCCATTTAAATGTGACATACTTCCTGCAATCATTGCAAGCCCGCCAGATATTATAATCCCAGTTGATGTTCCTATTATAGCGCATATAGTTTTTGATGAAAAACCATTAAGTATGTATATTGAAGCCGCTAGAATAACAATTGATGTTATAAGTGCTGCCAATACCCCATTAAGACCAGCATAAAGAAGTGGAACATACATGCAGATTACACATATAAATGTAAATACAAGTGCATATAAAGAAGCTGCTCCTTTCTTACCACCAACAAGCACAAGGCTTAATGAAAACAACCCAAGCAATACATATACCATCATTGTTCTGTCATAATTGTATACAGAGCCTGTAAGTGTTCCATCTATATCTTTTATAACTGCGATTACCTTAGTTCCTTTTGTACAGAACGCACCTCGCTGATATGAATTGGAATTATCCAATTCGCAATCAAGTCCCCTATACTGTCCGCTTGTAATTCGTGCCTTTACTTTCTGTGCCCCACTAAATGGCTGTCCCCCTGAATTATCCTCAATTATCTGGACAATCTTTGCTTTAACATATACTACACCATTATCTGCTTTAATATGAGCTCTCTGTATTTGACAACTTCCGATGATGATTCCCGCAAGAATCACCACCGGAAGCAGTACACGGAGAGTTCTCTTATATAAACTTCTCCTGTTTTCCATTGATATTATGCCTCTTTTTTCTTCTTAACTGATACAATACCTACTGCAATGGCTGACATGCCTGCAAGTATATATACCCATATTCTTGCATTGTCGCCTGTCGCTATGATGTTTCCAGATTTATCAGAAGTATCCTGGCTATCATCTGTTATAACATCTGTGTTCTTCTTTGCAGTTGTGAATTCATATACGCCACTTCTCTTAACACCAGTTGCTGCATTAGTTACTACTGCGTACCATTTATAACCTGTATTTGCTTCAAGGTTATTTACCTGAAGAACAGCCTTCCCTGTTGATGAATCAACATTTGCAGTTCCAATCTCTTCATTAGTGTATACATAAGCGTTAAAGCTCTTTTCTAGAATCGTCTGCTCATTGGTATTAAACTCAACATCAAGAACCATCTCATCAACACCTGTTGCTGATGCTCCCTCAACATTTAATGTATGAACATCTGTATCATAGTAATTGAAATCGTCCATACATGGTGAGTATGAATTCATGTAGATTTTATTGTTATCAAGGTCAAAATAGAGGAATTTAATATATTCGTTACCGCCTTCAAATCCTGACTGATAATCAGTACATATCTGGTATACTGTTCTGTCATTCTTGCCATCTCCATCATCATCAAACATTACTGTCTCATATGAAGAGCCGTGATAATGTCCATTGAGTACTGCGAACACATTTGGATTCTTGGCAACTACATTCTTCTGTACAAGCTGTCCATAATAATCAAGGTATGTACCTGAACTCTGCTTTACATTAGTGTATGTATGGAAGCAGAGTATTGCTTTTCTGTCACTGTACTGCTGAAGCACCTGATTCATCCAGTCGATTTCTTCCTGATATATATTCCAGCTCATATATACTATAATAAAGTCCTGACCACCTTCGCTGATTAAATCATAATGACCTTTATTATTCTTATATGACTCACCATATGTATTCTGTGATTTGAAACGGTTTTCTCCAAAATATTTGTAATAATTCTCATAATCCGCAAGACCTGCCGCCACATCATGGTTTCCACCAAGAACGCCATATGACATACCTGCCTTATCTAGTATTCCCATTGCCTCATCAGCATTTTCCCACTCGTAAGTCATATCTACATCATCAACGATATCTCCTGTGTGGATTACATATTTTATCTTACGCTCTTCTGCATTATTAACAATCCAGTTGTTGATGTTAAGGAAATGATTCTGCCACTCCTCTGCATAATACTGGGTATCTGTCTCCCATGCGAAGCAGAAATCATAATCTTTAGGAACTGTAGTACCATCCCAGTCTGCGTTGTTATCAAGCTTTCCATCTGTAACAGTATCTAACTCAGGAAGTGCTGAATCTGCTGTACACTGGACAATAATTGTTGCTGTGCTGTTCTTTACATGATTAGCTACTGTAAATGCTGCATCCTTAATTGTTCCGTTGCTGTCTGCTTTTGCAATCTCGTCCCATTCACCATTTGCAGTATTTAATACATACATTGTCTCTGCATGTGTTCCATCATTGTTGGAAGCCTTTCCGTCCCAGTCTGCCACAATCATTTCATCGTCCTTAGCGTCAGCTACATTGACTGTATACTGGATATATGGAAGTATTCCTTCTGATGTGTTAGTTTTAATGCTGTCTGTATCAATCTTTTCTGCCTTGTAAAATGTTGCTTTTGTATCTGATTTAACATTAGATACATTAAGATAAAGCGACGCACTGTTGTCTGTTATATCTGTTGTTCCACCTGCTGTAATTGTTATCTGTGTTCCATCAACTGTAAATACCGCAGTCTTCGTTGTCTCATTTCCTGCTGCATCCTTTGCAAATGCTGAGATAATATGCTGTCCATCTCCTAATGAATACGCTGTTGTCTCATACACATTATTAATCTGTTCACCATCTAAAATTACAACAAATGTATCTAAAGTATTGTCTTCTATAACCTTTGGACTAAATGTAAGATTTCCACTTAATACGCTTCCATCTTCTACACCAAGATCGATTTCTGGAGCTTTGTTATCCACAATAAATGTAACTTCTTTAGTTCTTTCACCATTAGTTACCTTTAATGTATGCTCTCCATCCGAAAGCTTAGTAGTATCTATCTGTGTACCAACTGCTGTAACCTCTGTGGCTGGTATTGAAAAACTTGCATCCATATATGGGCACATTCCTGTTGAATCACCAATATAGTGATCTGTTTCATAAGCTGTACTGAGGTTAGTCTTTGCACTTGTAGCTGAATCATCTGGTCCAATCTTTGTTGGATAATATACATTTCCATTAATAAGCTTTAATGCAAGCTTTGTAACTGTGAAATCTTCTCTATTAGCATCAGGAAGAAGATATTCATCAACGGTGGCTCCATATGTACCTGCCCAGAATCTGAGTGTAATATCATATGACGCATTTTCTTCGTTATATGTGAAGTAGCTGTTATCAATATGAATAGCCTGTCCATCTAATATCTGGTACTGCCATTTTCCAATTGACGCAATTGTTTTGTTATCTGTAGTTGTAACTGCATTTTTAAAATAACTGTCTCTGCCATCAGCATGGAATGTATAATAAGCCCCATCCTCAAGCATAGGGACTGTCTGACACTCTGTTCCGTCTACATATATCTGTGATGAATGATTATCTCCACCATCATTGGCAGTTACAGATATTGTTCCGCTTACCTCCTGCTTGTCACTGATATTAGTTCTTATACCATCGACTTCATTAAGCTTGCTGATACTAACTCTGTACATATCACTTAATGTACTGCGGTATCTGTTATCGGCACTTACATAGAACTCAACGTAATCATGTGAGAACAGCTCATCTGCCGGAATCAGTGCCTCATAAAGGTTAGGTACTCGTCTTTTTATCTCTGTTGAGCTGTACCAGCTTCCTGTTCCATCAAACCTGTAATATGTTGTAATTCCTGTTCTTGGAAGGCTGCCATTCTCCGCAAAGTAGAAATTAACTCTTAACTCATCCCCCTGCATAATGGATTCTGGAACAACATCATTAAGTCTTAAAGTTAAAGCTGAGCCATCATCCTTTAAATATGTATACTGGTCGGCAGAAACAACTCCCATAGAAGTTGCTGCATTACCTGTTTTAAGAAGCATTTCCGGACCTTCCGGATTAACCATAAGCTCTGCTGACTTATTGTCCTTACAATCTGAACTTCCAATATAAGAATAATAAGAAACCATCTTTCTTGTTCCATCAGAATCAAGCTTATAAAGTTCAACTACACGGTTAGTATTATTCATTCCATTCTGGTCTGTGCATAAATATACAGGAATATCATCACTTATGTTATAAGCAGCACGGAATTCTTTCTCTGTAGGAAAACTTGTATAATTCTTAAGGTAATTAATTCTGTAATACCACAGAACCGCTGTCTTTCCTGCTGGAACAACACATCCTTCTGATGAACCTATATTTGACTCTGCATTTTCATCATAATGACTTAACTGTAATATCTTTCTGCTTCCCTCTTTAACAGCATATCCAAACTGATATTCATTATTAAGGTCAACATCATGGTCAGTTGTATTAACAACCTCAACACATTCCATCAGGTCATCACTAATTCCATAAACACTGCTTCTGTTAATATCATTAGGTCTCACTTCTGTAATGAATACACCGTCTGCAATCTGATTATCAGGCACCTTGGCATTAACAAGACCATTAAGCTGTCCTGAATATACATATCCAGGTGAAGGCTCACACATTTCACGGTATACCTGCATCTCATTACCAATATCAGGAATTGCCAGTTCAACTGAATATCCATCCATTGTGTCAGCCTTATCAGTTGCCTTGAATGTAGAGATAATTCCGTCATCTGACTTTGTCTTTAATGAAAATGTTGATGTAACTGCCCAGTTCACTCCACTTGTAACTTTAAGTACAACTGCATCATCAGGAATACGCATCTGTCTTCTGAACTCTTCCTCAGTTGGAATTGCAGTTGTAACATCACTTCTGTAATTCCACAGTACAACCTTTTCCTCTGGCTGGATTATAACTTCATCATTACCGTCCATAGTTGTAACCTTCTGGACTGTATCGTTATACACAAATTCATATATATCGTTGAAATTAACAGCTTTGTCATATGTGCTTGTTATCTCAACGAATTCCATCAGATCAGTTGTGCTCTTATAAAGTTTAATACTTTCGTACCCACTCTTTTCTCTTGTATTGTTCTTCTCACTTCTGTCTACATCATTCTGATAGATTTCTGTAATCCATAAACCTTCTTTATTAAAGGTCTCACTTGCAGCAACACTATTCCCACCCGTCTGACTCGCTATAAGTGGTGAAATGTTTGCAATAATACTGCCTGCCATCATAACAGCAACCACAGTACCTGCTATTATCTTATTTTTTCTTCTTCTCATGACGTTCTCCTTATAAGTTTGGCTTTTAAGAAACGTCATAATTATAGAAATGCTATGTAAAATCTAGCTTTATGTTAAAGAAAATTGTAGGTAAAATTTTCATTTGTTCTGTCCTTTTCCTACTAAGGATTTGAGGCAAAAAAAGCACCAGAAGAATACGTTGCATTCGCTTCTTCTGGTGCTTCTGTTTTAAATATTATATTGTATCAACAAGTCAACTATTCCAATTACTTAATAAGACTTTCCTTAATCTTAACAACTGCCTTATGGATATTAACAGGCTCATCCATTGTACAATTAGGGCGGTGGATATCATTAGTAAAGTATACTGTAAATTCACCAGGATGTAATGTAACGAACTGCTCATTCTCTACTGTCTCATAAAAGATATTGTCTTTACCAGCTGGCTCTTCACCTGTAACTCCTGGAAGAAGTGGTGCATATCCCTGAACTTCTTTTCCTGTGAAAAGATACTGGATATCAATATAATTTCTGTGACTTTCTGCACGCTTATTCTCAACTGGAGCTGTTGTCTGATCCTGAATAAGAACAAAAATGTTATCTCCATCAAGTTCATATCTTCCTACTGGAAGCTCAGCTGTCTCTGGCTTTGCAAGAAATTCAAGTGCAGTATTAATAGCTGCTGGGTACTGGTAGTTACCTTTTTTTGCATTAAGTGATGCGTAAATCATTATTATTTTACCTCGAATCTGTTAAAATTTTATATACTAAATATATCATTATCGATAAAAAGTTTCAATATTTTTCTTAATATTCAGCCTTTAATGTTCAGCTTTTAATTGAGCCTTTTAATTCATATCTGATTCCACATATGCCTTGTTCAAAATACATTACACCATCTTCTCAACAGCCTTTACCCATGCGTGATTAGGGTCATCATAAGGTGTAAGCTGTCTTGTATCAGCACCTGCCATTACCCAGAGATAATATACCTGATATCCTGGTGCTGCTGCTACCGGATGATAGCCATTCTTAATCGCTACGCTGTCACCATTCTTTATTATGTAACTATCTCTTAATGACATATCGTCACTATACATTACCTGAATACCAAAGCCCTGACCTGGATTCACCTTGAAATGATAGATTTCCTCCATATTTACCTCAAATGGAAGATTATCTGTATCATGCTTATGTGATGGATAACTTGACCACTGTCCCGGCATGCTGTAAGTCTCGCCAAGCACGATTCTGTCAACCTTTCCCTCATATTTTGAAGTAATAATATCATTAACATCTCTCTGCCAGTTAAGCTTGCCTCTGTGTTCAGTTGTAACATCACCTGCATCTATTACAAATGCTTCATACTTCTTTCTTGCTTTAACCTTGCACACACCTATTTCAAGCATCATGCTTCCGGTTGCTGTAACTTCATACTTAGAATCTCTTGGAACATAAACAGTCGTTGGCTTGCCGTCAAACACGCTTCTTCTTGAACCAAGCTTGTCAAATGTGACATCATCAACCTTAACACTGCATGTTCCCTGTAAAATAACAAGTCCTATTTCATATTCCCCTGATTCATAAACCGCATTTTCACCCGGCTCAAGTCTTATCAAATCAAAACCTATTAATTCCAAGCCAGCTTCTTTATCTACAACTTCCTGATAACCCTTGTTATCATTGCCTTCATAAAATCTTCTCATGTTCGTATCTCCTTATAAATAGATTTAATATTATTCTATTATCTCATTGGTGTTGTATCAACAGTTATTTTCAATTTCTATGCACTTCTGGCCAGTCCTCAAATCTTCCGTTCACAACTGCATGCATAATTCTGTCCTTAGTTCCCGGATTATCTCTATTAATCTGCTCCATAAGCTGCTTGGCATATTCCCTCTTAGTCGAACCATCAACCGGACAGGTGTTCTTAACAACCTTGATTCCCTGATTAATCACAAAATTAGCCACACCCTTTTCCGGCACATACATCATTGGCCGTATAACCGTAACCCCTGCCTCCGGCAGATATGTAACTGGTGGAAATGCGTAAAACCGCCCTTCAAATATAAGAGACATTAATGCTGTTTCTATAAAATCGTCCTTATTATGTGCATATGCAATCTTATTGATTCCAAGCTCTCCAAGCCTCTTATACATTGCGCCTTTTCTAAGCTTCGCACACAGTGAACATGGTCTTTCATCTTTATTATCCTCAAAGACAATCTTCGCAATCTCTGTATCAACCTGTTCATATGGCACATTTATACTCTCACAGAACTTCCTCACTCCTGTAAAATCCATTCCCTCAAATCCAACATTACAGGTAATTGCATACAGTTCAAACTTCTTCGGATAAAATCTGTTAAGTATCTTCATTGCATGCAGCAATGCAAGCGAATCCTTGCCACCTGATACTCCAACGGCAATCTTATCGCCTTCCTCTATCATGTTGTAATCTTCTATTGCCTGTCTTATAAGGCTTAATAATTTCTGTTGTTGCATAAAATATATCCTCTGTCGTAAAAAAATAGCCACCATCTCATCTTCAGTATCAACTAAAATCCATTCTCCCTCCCCCGGTTACACTATCATATATTAAATTGTATAATATCCTTATGTGGATTAGTCTGTGACAATCCAACCCTTACTATTTTCCCTTTTATTGGAACAAAATGTGTCTGTAATACTCTCATTGCCATTATCATCTGTTCTTTTTCAAGTTTCTTTCCCAATGTTATGTGTGGAAACCAGTTATATGGTTTGTAACAACGATTAATTGTTACATCTTCTCTTGCAGAAAATATATCATACACCTCATTGGAAAGATGCATTAAATATTCGTCCAGAACAGGTGTAGCATACATAACATACGGCAGAAACTGCCCGATTGAAAATATATTTATCTCTCCTGCACCTATTTTATTAAGCTTCATGAATTCTTCCTTAAGATTATCAGGTTTTCTTGTTTCGAAGCTTGAAATTGTCAGATGCGGAGGAACATTATTCTCAATCATATAAGTATTACCTGTTTCTTTTGCAATATTATCAATTAACCTCTGCAATCCTTTTGTTACATGTTCATCAAAATATGCTGATATAAGATACATATGCCGCCTCATTATTATTAATCACCTATGCCAAACTCTCTGGCAATTCTACATCTATTACTATTTTTCTTTATCTATGTGTGAAGCAATAAATTTCCCAATGATTGCAATTATCAAAATAGAGACATAAAACCTCGGATCACGATGTTCTCCATATAAAGCAAACCAAATAACGATTGAAAATACCACTATAGTGTATACTTGAAAAAAGAATTTTTTCATAAGTACTGCTCCTTTATTTGGCAAATCCGAAGTTAGCGATTTCTTTTTCCGGTATTCTCTGTCCCACGGATTTCCTCATGATAGAAA